>BNJU01001502.1_pt1 | contig 500632 bp, 596 predicted proteins | sample 8539281 | NCBI WGS metagenome assembly BNJU01 (sample SAMD00202456, study PRJDB9452) | human saliva metagenome | isolation source: human saliva | place: Japan
TTTATTACTGATGTTTCTGTTATTTATTCCAAAACGCTGGCTCTTTAACACGCCAATGATAATCCGATAAAGGTAACATGAGAGAGAGCAACTAGCCCCAATCAAGATATTTTTAGCTTTTGAGGTATCTGTAAGATGCTAGCTGGGATCCCTCAGCACGGCGAGCAATCAATTTGTGTGGGATTTTGATTCAGTACCTTTCAGCAGTTTTAAAGATTTTTTGACGGTATAACCTTTTTCAGTTCCTAAGTTAAAGATTTGAGAAGTCACTAGTTTTGAAATAGGTAATCCATCCTCACATGGGCTTGTGCAAGATCTAAAACATGGATGTAATCTGAATACATGAACCATCGCGCGTATCGTAGCTCATTCCAAAATATTTTCAGGCTATCATTTTGTCCCATGCAGTCTTGTTGATGTTTCGAAATGAGTGAGTTGATTTTTCACACGGAGACCATTTGAAGTATCCATTTCTGAAAATTGCCATTACATTGAAATAGCGGAAAATGACATATTTCCAATCATAGCGATTAGCCATCCAGCAAATCATCTGTTCGCCCATCAATTTTGTTGCATAGGATCGATGAGGGATGAGAGGTATCTTCTAGTCGCTGGTTGTCAATCACAGTTATTACCATAGAGGAAGAAGTTGAAGAGAAATATGATGAATGCCAACTCTGATAAGACTCTAAGAACTTGGTTCATGCCAGCAACATTGGCAGTGAAAGCATTTGCTTGGGTTTTCACGCTTTCGCAGCAACAATTTCACCTGCACAATGCAGAACTGCATCACTTATTTTCTTCAGGCAGGTTAAGGCACTAGCATCATAAACGTCAAGTTGTTCAAAGTGTGCATGATTATCTACAGCTGAACGGTGTCCTGTAGAAAGGTTATCTCAGGAATAGAACCTGATATCCAGCATGAGAGCTTTGACAGTATGTGAGCCAATGTAGCCAGCTCCTCCTGTAACAAGAATTGTTTTAGTCATGATTTTTCCTTTTTCTAATTTTTGTTCTATTTCATGTAGAAGAAAAGTCAAATATTTTTATAGTTTCATAAAGTAAAGACGTTGGATTATAATTTTAGACCTTTCCCTCTATATACAAGGGAATACTGTTTTTCTACTTAGAAAATAAGATATGATTTGTAGAAAGCAGAATAAGATACAAATTTGAAATCCACCTTTCCACTACCTTTCTCCTATAAAAAGTGGTAAAATGGTTGAAGATAGAAGGGGATAGAAATGACAACATTATTTTCTAAAAATCAAAGAAGTAACAGAACTTTCCGCTATCTCAGGTCATGAAGCACCTGTTCGCGCTTATCTTCGTGAAAAATTAACACCTCACGTGGATGAAGTGGTGACTGATGGCTTGGGTGGTATTTTTGGGGTTAAACACTCAGAAGCTGAAAATGCACCTCGCGTTTTAGTAGCATCTCACATGGATGAAGTTGGTTTTATGGTTAGCGAAATCAAACCAGATGGAACCTTCCGAGTAGTTGAAACATCGGTGGTTGGAACCCGATGGTTGTCAGCAGCCAACGTTTTAAACTCTTCACTCGCCAAGGACGTGAGATTCCAGTAATTTCAGGTTCAGTTCCTCCACATTTGACTCGTGGCACAGGTGGACCAACCATGCCAGCTATTTCAGATATCGTTTTTGACGGTGGTTTTGCAGATAAGGCTGAGGCTGAAAGTTTTGGTATCCGTCCTGGAGATACAATTGTTCCAGATAGTAGCGCAATCCTAACTGCTAATGAAAAAAATATCATCTCAAAAGCTTGGGATAACCGTTACGGTGTGCTCATGGTTAGCGAGTTGGCTGAAAACTTGTCAGGTCAAAAACTAGGAAATGAACTTTACCTTGGTGCTAACGTCCAAGAAGAAGTTGGACTTCGTGGTGCCCATGCATCTACAACAAAATTTGATCCCAGAAGTATTTCTTGCAGTGGATTGCTCACCAGCAGGTGATGTTTATGGTGGTCAAGGTAAGATTGGTGATGGAACCTTGATTCGTTTCTATGATCCAGGTCACTTGCTCCTCCCAGGCATGAAAGATTTTCTTTTGACAACTGCTGAAGAAGCTGGAATCAAATACCAATACTATTGTGGAAAAGGTGGCACAGATGCAGGAGCAGCTCATTTGAAAAATGGTGGTGTTCCATCTACAACAATCGGTGTCTGCGCTCGTTATATCCACTCACACCAAACACTTTATGCCATGGATGACTTCTTAGAAGCTCAAGCTTTCCTACAAGCCTTGGTTAAAAAATTGGATCGCTCTACTGTAGATTTGATCAAAAATTATTAAACTAAAAAGATGGAGGTGATAGGTATGGAAGAACCAAACCTAGAAACCTTGATACGGGACCTTACAATCATGCCCGTCAAAAACTTGAGTGAAGATTTAGTGGCTGCACTCCTAGAAACTGCTAAGCAGTTGCCCAGCACCAATGAACGCTTGCTTGCAGTCCGACTTTCAGGGCTAGTCACACTTGAACTTCTCAAGAATCCCAAGACTCCTGCGCCAGAGTTAGTCAATCTGGTCAGCTATATCCAAAAAGGAAGAAGCTAGGTACAAGGGCGCAGCTGCCTCTTCCATTATGATTGGAGAACTATTTAAAAATGCTTTTGATTCGTACGAATCAAAAGCATTTTTATCTTATACTCTTCGAAAATCAAATTCAAACCACGTCAGCTTCACCTTGCCGTACTCAAGTACAGCCTGCGGCTAGCTTCCTAGTTTGCTCTTTGATTTTCATTGAGTATTAAATTTGTTCAGCCAAAACTTTTTCAGCAAGGTTCATAGCGTGATCTGACACGCGAGTGTAGTGTGAAATAATGTCGATAAAGTTGACACCAGCTTGGGTAGAACATTCGCCGTTGTTGAGACGTTTGATGTGAGTCTTACGAAGGACGCGTTCCATCTTGTTGATGGCTTCATGGCGTTCAATAAGAGCTTGAGCTTTTTCAAGGTCATTGTTTTCAACACTCTCAAGAGCATCTTTAACGAAATCGCTTGTTTGACGGTAAATATCTTCCAACTCTTCTAGGGCTGAGTTAGAGAATTGAACATTCTTGCGTTGCAAGTAGTCGTTAAGATTAATCAAAGCTTCAGCGTGGTCACCGATACGTTCCAAGTCTCGAGAAGAGTCAAGGATGTTGGTTAAGACTTCACTCTTTTTGACTCAATGCTTCACTAGAAAGACTAATGAGGTAACGAGTTAATTTCTCATCGATTGTGTTGATAGCTTCTTCAGTCTTGTGTCCTTTTTCAGCTACTTTTTCATTAGAATTGATAATGTAGTCGTAAGAAAGGTCAAATGCTTTAACCGCATAGTTTCCTAAGTGCAAGAGTTCTTTCTTGGCATTTCCTAGGGCGATAGAAGGAGCTTGCTTGATGAGTTGTTCATCCAAGTAAAGAGGTTCATACTTAACAACTTCGTCTTCACCAGGGATTAACTTAGTTACAAAGTAAGCCAAAGCACCGATGAATGGGAATTGTACGATGGTGTTACTTACGTTAAAGGCACCGTGTGAGAAGGCAATTGTCATCTCAGGTGAGAGGTGAAGTAAAGCTTGGAAGTACTCAATCATCGAAGTGAATGGGCCTAACAAGATTAAGCAGAGGATAGTTCCTAAAACGTTAAAGGTAACGTGTGTTGCTGCAACCCGTTTAGCAGAGATGTTTGCTCCGGCTGCTGCGATAATAACCGTTAAGGTTGTACCGATATTATCTCCGAATAGGACTGGTAGTGCCCCTTTGAGGTCGAGGAATCCACCTGCATAGAGACCTTGTAGAATCCCGATAGTTGCAGAAGATGCCTGAATCAAAACGGTAATGACAGCACCAGCCACAACTCCCAAGATAGGATTTTGCCCCAAGGTAATCATGTATTCCTTGAACTGAGGCAAGTCTTTAAGAGGGCTCATCCCAGCACTAATGAGGTTGAGGGCGTAGAAGATACCACCCACACCAAAAAGGATACGTCCAATATTATTTGCAGTACGGTTTTTTGTAAAGAATAAGAACATGGTTCCAAGGAAAATCAAGGGTAGGGCATACTCGCCAAGTTTGAAACCGATGATGAAGGACGTTACGGTCGTTCCAATATTGGCTCCCATGATAATCCCGATGGCCTGTCTAAGGGTGAGGAGACTAGCACTGACCAGTCCAACCGTAATAACCGTTACACCTGTACTTGACTGGATGAGGGCAGTGACGACAATCCCCACTAAGACCCCTAAGAAGGGATTACTTGTGTATTTGTCAATGTAATATCGAAGGCGGTCTCCAGCAGCTTGTTGCAAACCGTCTCCCATGGTCTTGATACTATACAAAAATAGTCCCAGACCACCTAAAAAGTGAAAAATAATTTCCTGCCAATTAATGGACATTTTCTTTTTCCTCCGAAAAATAATCGCTGAATTTCTCCCATTCTATTTTAAAGGATAAAAGTAAATCTAACAAGTAGTAAATGCTCTTTTTTGAGAAAAATGTTGTTTTAATTCGAAAAATGGCAGATGATTGTCTAATTTATATTAATTCTTCACTTCTTTATAGTTCTTGAAGGGCTAGTGTTGACTCTTTTTCTAAATATCGTAAAATAAAAATGACCTGTTCTGTTTATTTTTAGAACAGCTACTTTTTAATTCAAAAAAATAAAGCGCTTACTTTTCAGGAGAAGTCAAAGGAGAAAAATGAAGAATCCATTTTTGAAAAACGTTGTCGCTATAGTATTCGAAAATTGTCAGTGGGTGCCTGCTCATTTGATGATTGGTTCAGTTCTATTTGCAGGGTCCAAGCTCTGGCTAGAAGAGTCTGTCGTTCCAGAAAATGGGACAACGACTACTGCAGTAGCTTCAGAGCAACATCGTCAACCACTACTCCAGCAGCAACCAACTACACCAGCACCAGAAGTATTGAAAGCAGCTAGAAGCAGAGAGAAGACAAGGCAAGTGAGCAACCTAGTTTCAGAAGAAAAACCAACCTTGGATCAATTGACTGCAGCTGATAAGGAAGCAACTAGTCCAGCTGCTGAAACTCCTAAGGCTGAAGAAGCGCCTGCTACTACAGAAAATAAGCCAGAAGAAAAAGCAACAGTCTCTGATGTTCCTAAGAAAGAAGAAAAAGTCTTCGACCAAAAGAAATTAAGTTTGACACCTGGGAAGATTTGTTGAAAATGGGAACCAGGTGCCCGTGAAGATGACGCTATTAACCGCGCCTCAGTAGACTTAGCCAAGCGCTATCGTGGACATGTTGTCAATGAAAAAGCCAATAAGGATGCCAAGGTTGAAGCTCTTGCCAATACTAACTCTAAGGCTAAAGACCACGCTTCTGTAGGTGGTGAAGAGTTTAAAGCCTATGCTTTTGACTACTGGCAATACTTGAATTCCATGGTCTTCTGGGAAGGGCTCGTTCCAACTCCAGACGTGATTGATGCTGGTCACCGTAATGGTGTTCCAGTATTAGGTACTCTATTCTTCAACTGGTCTAACAGTATTGCAGACCAAGAAAAATTTGCTGCAGCTCTTCAACAAGATGAGGATGGAACTTTCCCTATCGCTCGTAAGTTAGTTGATTTGGCTAAATATTATGGATTTGACGGCTACTTTATCAACCAAGAAACAACAGGTGATATCGTAACGCCCTCTTGGTAAGAAAAATGCGTGACTTCATGCTTTATACCAAGGAATATGCAGCTCAAAGTCAACCATCCTGTCAAGTATTCTTGGTATGATGCCATGACTTATGAATATGGCCGTTACCATGAGGATGGACTTGGTGAGTACAACTATCCATTCATGCAAAAAGAAGGGGACAAGGTTCCTGCAGATCACTTCTTTGCCAACTTTAACTGGACTAAAGAGAAAAATGATTACTCTGTAACTATGGCGAAATGGCTAGGACGCAGTCAGTATGATGTTTTTGCAGGTTTGGAATTGCAACAAGGTGGTTCCTACAAGACAAAAGTGAAATGGGATGCCCTTTTTTTGATGAAAATGGCAAAGCTTCGCTTGTCACTTGGACTCTTTGCACCTGATACTATCACTAGTCTTGGTAAGACAGGAGAAGACTATCATAAGAATGAAAATATCTTCTTCACAGGTTACCAAGGAGATCCAACTGGTCAAAAACCAGATGACAAGGACTGGTACGGGATTGCCAACCTCGTAGCTGACCGCACACCAGCAGTAGGACGTAGCTTTACAACATCCTTTAACACAGGACATGGTAAAAAATGGTTTGTGGACGGTAAAGTTTCTAAGGATTCTGAATGGAACTATCGTTCTGTATCAGGTATCTTGCCTACATGGCGTTGGTGGCAAACATCTTCAGCTGCTAAACTCCAAGCTGACTATGACTTTGAAGATGCCTACAATGGCGGAAATTCACTCAAGTTTGCGGGTGATTTAGCTGAAAATACCAACCAAGATGTTCGTCTCTACTCTACAAAACTGGAAGTAACAGATAAAACAAAACTTCGGGTTGCCCATAAAGGGTGGTAAGGGAAGCAAGGTCTATGTAGAGTTTGCGACACAGAAAAACTATACCTATGGTGGCGAGAATGCTCGTAAGGAACTGACTCTATCTGACGATTGGACAAAAGATGAATTTGACTTGAGTGCCTTGGCAGGTCAGACCATTTACGGTATCAAACTTACTTTCGAAAACACTGCTGCTCTTAAGGATTATCAATTTAACTTGGGTGAGTTGACTGTGTCAGATAATCAAGAGGCTCCTCAAGCACCAACAGCTCTTAAAGTAGTCAAACAATCTCTCAAAAATGCCCAAGAAGCAGAAGCTATTGTCCAATTTACAGGTAACAAAGATGCTGACTTCTATGAAGTTTATGAAAAGGATGGCGATGCTTGGCGTCTATTGACAGGATCATCAGCAACTACTATCTACCTACCAAAAGTTAGCCGTTCAGCTAGTGCAACTGGCACTAGTCAAGAGTTGAAGGTTGTCGCAGTTGGGAAGAATGGCCTTCGCTCTGAAGCTGCAACCACAAACTTCGAATGGGGCATGACGGTTCAAGATACAAGTCTCCCAAGACCATTAGCAGAAAATATCGTTCCAGGAGCGACTGTTATCGGAAGTACCTTCCCAAATACAGAAGGCGGAGAAGGCATCGAAGGTATGTTGAATGGTACAATCACCAGCCCTATCTGACAAATGGTCTTCTGCTCAGTTGAGTGGTAGCGTTGATATCCGTTTGACACAACCACGCCGTGTCGTTAGATGGGTCATGGACCATGCCGGTGCTGGTGGAGAATCTGTCAATGATGGCTTTGATGAACACGAAGGACTTCTGACCTCTACTACAAGGATGAAGCTGGAGAATGGAAACTAGCTAAAAGCTGTTCGTGGAAATAAAGCCCATGTTTCAGATATCACCCTTGATAGCCCAATCACTGCGCAAGACTGGCGCTTGAACGTCATCACGTCTGACAATGGAACACCGTGGAAAGCCATTCGTATCTACAACTGGAAGATGTATGAAACTCTTGATACTGAGAGTCAGAACATTCCAATGGCTAAAAGTGGCAGCGCGTGTTCTAACGGACAATAAGATTCAGCTTGGATTCTCGAAGTTCCTGCTGGGAGCAACCATCACAGTTTATGACAAGGCAGATTCACAAACTCCAATCGCTACCTTAAATACAGCAGTTGGAGGAGATTTGGCGACAGATCCATTGAGCTTTGAAAAACGTCCGAGCCTTCTTTACTATCGTACACAATTGCCAGGTAAAGAAATCAGTAATACTCTTGCTGTAACGATTCCTCAGGATGAGAGAAAGATTAAGGCTGTCAGTCTAGAAGTGGCACCTAAAAAGACAAGTTACCAAGATGGTGAGGACTTGAATCTCAAAGGTGGTCTTCTTCGTGTTAAATATGAGGGTGAAGAAGCAGATGAAGTCATCAACCTTAGTCATGCAGGTGTAGTTGTTAACGGCTACGATGCTCACCATCATGGTGAACAAGAGTTGACAGTAACCTATCTTGGTCTTCCAGTTGCAGGCAGCTTTCAAGGTTCAAGTGACTGGTGAAGAAAGCTGGTCCAAAAGAAGTCGCAGCCTTGTATATTAGCAAGCAACCGAAAATTGATTACTTTGTAGGCGATGCTCTTGACTTATCAGAAGGACGCTTCAAGGTCTTGTATGATGATGAAACTGAGACAGAACATAGCTTTACAGACCAAGGAGTCGAAATTACAGGTTATGATGCTCAAAAACAGGCCGTCAAAAACTTCAGTTGCACTATCAAGGACAAACTGTCGACTTTGATGTCCTCGTATCACCTAAAGGCAGCCATTAACGACGAATACCTGAAACAAGAAATCACATCTGCCCAAGGACGCAAAGAAACATTAGCTTATACATTTGCTGATGCAGCAAAACAAGCAGCTCTAGTTGAGAAGATTGATGTAGCAAAAGCTATCTTAGAAAACCACGATGCTAGTCAAGAAGCAGTCAACCAAGCTCTGAATGACTTGAAAACAAGCTAGTGCAGACTTGGATGGCGAATCAACGTTATCAAACTGCTAGAGAAGAATTGGAAAAGCTTGCTCGAAACCGTCCTTGAAAAAGATCCTCAATCTGAGTTGATTGCGCAAGCTGAGCTTTATTATCTTCACAAACGCCAACTCCAGCAGCCTTTGCGGACACTGAAAGAAAACTGAATAAGAAAACTCGCTCCTGCGAAGAAAGCCATCATGTGGGTGGCTTAGAAGAAGGCGAAACTGCTCCAACAGTTGAAGCACTACCTGAATTAGTGGTTGAGACAGAAACTCAAGCCTTCGAGCGTCAAGAACGTCCGTCAGGAGACCTCTTGTTGGGTGAACGACGTCTTGTTCAAGCGGGTGTAGAAGGTCAAATCCGTCACTTGATTGAAGTGGATGCCAAAAGGTAACCGTACTCTTCTTAAAACAGAAGTAGTCAAGGAAGCAGTTGCAGAAATCACTGAAGTTGGTACTAAGGTAGAAAGCCGTGTTCAACCATTGGACGGTTCTGGAAATCTTGTTCTCGAAAAACTAGAATTGGAAGTGAAAGAAGAAGCCGTAGCCTTCAAACACCAAGAGCGTCCGACAGGAGAGCTTTTACTAGGTGAACGCCGTCTGGTTCAAGCAGGTGAGGCTGGTCAAATCCGTCACTTGATTGAGGTAGATTCTAAAGGCAGTCGTACACTTCTTAAGACAGAAGTCGTCAAGGAAGCAGTGACTGAGATTATTGAAGTGGTACCAAAGTAGAAAGCCGTGTTCCAGCCACTAGAAGGACCAAAAGTCTTGGAAGTTAAGAAACCAAGCTTGGTAGTTGAAGAAGAAGTTCTTGCATTTGGACGTGAAGAAAGAGAAAACTCAAACCTTTTAGCAGGTGAACATCGTCTAGTTCAAGCTGGAGTGGAAGGACTTCGTAGAAATCTTATAGAAGTTGATGCTGAAGGCAAACGCAGTCTTAAGGGTACAGAACTTGTCAAAGAAACTGTAACTGAGATTGTTGAGATTGGACCAAAAGTGGATGCCCAAGCTGACAAACCTCTTGCCCCTGCTCCAGTAGTAGAAGCAGCTAAGCAGGAAGCATCAAAAGCAGAAGCCAAGCTGGAAAAACCTGAAGGAAAAACAACTTCCAAGTACAGGTGAAGGAGTAGATGCAAATCTAGTAGCTCTTGGATTGGTTGGAGTTCTTGGTGGTTTTGGACTTCTCGCACAAAAAGAAAGAAGAGTAAGTTGAACTTCAAATTACTGTCTGACAAGATAATAGTATTAAAAAGGCAAGAGCCATTTTTGGCTCCTGCCTTTTGCATTTATGTGACTTTCAGTCCGTCTCGCTCCGTTAGGTGCGAGACAATAAACCACCTGCCATGCGGGTGCGCGTCGAAGGTTATACCCAAAAACTCCAAACGCGATACAATAAAGGTGTTCAAGCCAATTGTAAAGCGAAAGGAGAAAAATATGGCACAAAAAGGCACATAGTTTATCACACACAAAGTGGATGTGTAAATATCACATTGTGTTCACCCTAAGTATAGACGAAAAATCATTTTATAATCAATATCGAAGTAGTTTGGGAGAAATATTCCACAGATTATGTAGTTATAAAGGTGTTGAGATTATCGAAGGACACTTAATGCCTGATCATGTACATATGTTAGTAAGTATTCCACCAAGGATAAGTGTTTCAAGTTTCATGGGTTATTTAAAAGGCAAAAGTGCACTCATGATGTTTGACAAACACGCCAATCTCAAGTACAAGTTTGGGAATCGGCATTTTTGGGCAGAAGGTTATTATGTGAGTACGGTTGGACTCAATGAAGCCACAATTAAGAAATATATCCAAGAACAGGAAAAACATGATATAGCACTAGATAAATTAAGTGTGAAAGAATATGAGGATCCCTTTAGGGATAGTAGTAAGTAATACTCACTGCCTCTTTAAGAGCAAGGACGAGTCAAGAGCAATGAGGCTTGAACATCGTGAAAGCCAGCGTCTTTAGGCGCTGGTTGGTAATCTGGGCTTATAGCTCTGAGACAAACCACCCGTTTGACGGGTGGTTATGATTCTTAGAATGATTATGTTAAGATTTTTATTATTTCATAAGGATTGTTGTAGTGAGATATCTGCATGTTTTGCTTTGAAGATTGATTATGTATATTGAGTTTTTAAAAAGCTATTTATCGTTAATCCCATCAAGAATTGGTTTGGGGACAAGAAAGGAAAAAGAAGATGAAATTGTTAAAAGTAGTCATTGCTGTAATCATTGTAGTGAGTGGTCTTGGCTTAGTAGTATTTATAGGAGCGAGTATGTATGCTGTTACTACGATTAATTTGCTATCTAACTCAGTTTATTATGCTCAACGGATACCTCATAAAGAGGGGACAGAGCCTGACTTAGTCATGTTGATTGAAAACATGGGAGATTTATACTCCGAAAATTGAAGGTATTCGCTATGATGATGATGGAGCGAATTTTATCGAAAAATTCTATCGATTCAAGTGGTTATCCTACAAGTTTTGGAGAGTCTGTTGAGGTTATAGTTACAGTGATAAAAACGATGTGTCCTATAAGTTTGATAGAATTTTGAGCTTGAGTGGGACTCGATAAAGAGTATAAAGAAATTGATCTTGCAACAATTGATGAAAAGATAAAAGGAGATTAGAGAGACCCTTTAAACCCATACTTGATGTACAATCTAAGCCCGTGGTCAATCTTCAGTGGCTGTTTAATATGGAAGTATCAGGATAGTTTAATTAGAGATGCAGATAGGTCTTTAATTTGATTAAACTGAACAAAAAGTGATTGAACTCTTTGACATGCGATGCTGATATTTCTGGAGAGTTTTTCTATCGCAATGCAAACTTTCAAAATAGATTTTTAAAAATTGAACGGTTTCTGAAGAGTTAGTTCAAAAATAAAGACACAACTCCAGACATTAGCTCTTTCTCTATAAATGAGCAACATACCATAGATGAAGATAAAAACAGTGAGGGATTTTCTGAGAGTAAAGAGTAAGTCTGATTTACTAGAGAGAGTTGTTTCAGGATAAAAGTTTAAGGTTTGCTATCTCTTTTATTGATTTTTGTGATATAATTAACACGTATTAAGGAGTCTTTCCAAATGGCAAAATTGACTGTTAAAGACGTTGAGTTGAAAGGGAAAAAAGTTCTCGTTCGTGTTGACTTCAACGTTCCTGTAAAAGATGGCGTGATTACTAATGACAACCGTATCACTGCAGCTCTTCCAACTATCAAGTACATCCTTGAACAAGGTGGACGTGCAATCCTCTTCTCTCACCTTGGCCGTGTAAAAGAAGAAGCAGACAAAGCTGGTAAATCACTTGCTCCTGTAGCTGCTGACTTGGCTGCTAAATTGGGTCAAGAAGTTACTTTCCTTCCAGGTGTAACTCGTGGTGCTGAATTGGAAGCAGCTATCAACGCTCTTGAAGATGGACAAGTTCTTTTGGTTGAAAACACTCGTTTTGAAGATGTTGACGGTAAGAAAGAATCTAAAAACGATCCTGAACTTGGTAAATACTGGGCATCACTTGGAGATGGTATCTTCGTAAACGATGCATTCGGTACAGCTCACCGTGCACACGCATCTAACGTTGGTATCTCAGCAAACGTTGAAAAAGCAGTTGCTGGATTCCTTCTTGAAAACGAAATTGCTTACATCCAAGAAGCTGTTGAAGCTCCAGAACGTCCATTCGTGGCTATCCTTGGTGGTTCAAAAGTTTCAGACAAGATCGGTGTTATCGAAAACTTGCTTGAAAAAGCTGATAAAGTTCTTATCGGTGGTGGTATGACTTACACATTCTACAAAGCACAAGGTATCGAAATCGGTAACTCACTTGTAGAAGAAGACAAATTGGATGTTGCGAAAAGCTCTTCTTGAAAAAGCAAACGGCAAATTGATCTTGCCAGTTGACTCAAAAGAAGCAAACGCATTTGCTGACTACACTGAAGTGAAAGACACTGAAGGTGAAGCAGTAGACCCAGGATTCCTTGGTTTGGATATCGGTCCAAAATCTATCGCTAAATTTGATGAAGCATTGACTGGTGCGAAAACAGTTGTATGGAACGGACCTATGGGTGTATTTGAAAACCCTGACTTCCAAGCTGGTACAATCGGTGTGATGGACGCTATCGTGAAACAACCAGGCGTTAAATCAATCATCGGTGGTGGTGACTCAGCTGCCGCAGCTATCAACCTTGGTCGTGCAGACAAGTTCTCATGGATCTCTACTGGTGGTGGAGCATCAATGGAGCTTCTTGAAGGAAAAGTTCTTCCAGGACTTGCAGCATTGACTGAAAAATAAGAATATAAAAAGGAGAACTCAGCTCAATGTCATTAAGTTAGTAATCTAACTATTTGAATAGGAGATAGGATTGAGATCATCAAAGTGATTCTCTATCCTATCTTCTATTTCTACATAACAAATAAAGGTTTTTCACCCTATTTTTTTGAGATTTATGTTACTCTATAGATGAAATCAACTACCGATTGGTGACTTTATTTTTTTCTTGGATATTTTTCGATTCGGTCGAATAATAGATAACTGTTTCTTGAGGTAGTTTTTCAACTGGAGAGAAGAAAGGGAACCGTTAAAAACAAACGGCAGGCATAAGCCGCATCTGAAACACACTTTATATCTTTGTTTTTGTGACTACTGTCGATGGCAACTTGCGAGGTTAACCAACGACAAAAGTTAAAAATTTGTAAATCAGGGCAAAGATTTCTTGGAGAATCCCTTCCTTCTTTTGGCATGAAAATTGATCAAGCCAATACTGTATTTCAGATCACGAAAACTAGTCTCTATGCCCCATCTGCTGGCGTAGAGATTTTTTAAATTGTTGGACTGAATAGTCTGTATTTGTCACTAAAGTTTCGTATTTTCCTTCTTCCACTTCTAAACGCACCATACGAAAAGGAAGTTGGTATAGTTCAACAGGGTCATGTTTTCGACTTATTTCTGGAAGAAAATCAAAAGTAGAATTGTGTGGAATAAAATGATAGTCATTGGGGAAATCACGATAAAGTTTTTTGAGCTGATTGGTTTGCTTTCGTGATAATTTTAGAGAAAAGTTTTGATCAAAACACTCTGTATTTGGCAAGTTGAAGGAGGAACGCATGGATTGTTTTCCATCTCGAATTCGGATGATATAAAGCCATCCTTTTTCTTGAAAATGAGCCATGAGATTGTAACTTTCATAGCCTCTATCCATGATAACAAGAGCTTTCTCGAAAGGGAGAAGCCTCCATCATCTGAATCAGAGCTAAGCGCTCATGTTGCGTATGTTTGTCTTGAATAGAAACATCTCTATACACTCCAGTCTTCAAGTCGTATAGGGCATTTATGTGTATGAGATTATAGGATTTAACATCCGTTTGGGTTTGGATAGAGGTTTCTGTATCCATGGGATTTCGAGGAATACAGATATCACTCCCATCTGCAGCTAATATCGGAAGATTGGTGTTAAGTGGAATAGGTGCTGTAAATTCTTTAAATAAGGTATAGAAAAGCCTCAGGTTTTATCTGATAGCGTCTTTGAACAAAAGGCTGAATTTGAAACTGTCAGTCTAGCATCTAGTAATTCTTTTGACAGTGATTTTCCTCCCATTCCCAGAATGGTACGAATCATGGTTTCTAGTGATAACCTTCTTTTTACGAGTAAAAGTACTATTCATCTTGTTTGACGAGCTCAACTTTTTTGACTAAGGATACTCTGAATACTCTTATTCAAGTGGGCTTTTTATCTGTTTTATCATGGGAAGTACCTCCTTAACTATCAGTTTAGCACATAGAAACCCAAATACAGAATTGTATTTTGAATTTCTTAACTTAATGACATTGGAACTCAGCTTCTCCTTTTTGCGCTCTTTGTAGTCTTAATGATATCAAGGAACTGAAAGATAATTGGACAGAATCCACAGTAAAAATAGAGAATACTAATCTAAATGAAAATTGAGAGACTGAGTGTGATAAAAAGAGACAATCTTAGAAAAACATCTATTTGTGGAATTATCAATGTCACCCCAGATTCTTTTTCTGATGGGGGCAAGTTTTTGGCTGTTGAGGAAGCTTTGAAGCAGGCTCGAAAATTGATAGCTGAAGGTGCCACCATCTTAGATATCGGTGGAGAATCTACTCGACCTGGAAGTAGCTATGTTGAGATTGAAGAGGAACCAACGTGTGGTTCCAGTGATTCAGGCTATCCGTCAAGAAAGTGATGTGCTGATTTCGGTCGATACTTGGAAGAGTCAGGTGGCAGAAGCGGCTTTACGAGCTGGGGCCAATATAGTCAATGACATTACAGGCCTCATGGGTGATGAGAAAATGGCAGAGGTGGTTGCCAGGGCTGGAGCTCAGGTGGTTATCATGTTTAATCCAGTCATGGCACGCCCTCAGCACCCTAGTTCACTCATATTTCCTCATTTTGGATTTGGAGAGACTTTTACAAAGGAAGACTTAGCAGACTTTGAACAACTCTCAGTAGAAGAATTGATGACAGCCTTCTTTGACCGTGCTCTAGCAAGAGCGGAAAAAGTAGGAATTTCGAAAGGAAACATCATGCTGGATCCTAGGATTGGCTTTGGCTTGACCAAAAAGGAAAATCTCATCCTCCTACGTGACCTTGATAAATTGCACGAGATGGGCTATCCTATCTTTTTGGGAGTCTCTCGCAAGCGCTTTGTCATTAATATCCTAGAAGAAAATGGATTTGAAGTCAATCCAGATACTGAAGCTGGCTTCCGCAATCGTGATATTGCTTCGGCTCATGTGACCAGCATTGCTGCTAGACAGGGTGTAGAAGTGGTGCGCGTGCATGATGTAGCCAGTCACAAGATGGCAGTCGAAATTGCATCAGCCATCCGTCTGGCAGACCATGCGGAAAATTTAGATTTGAAACAATATAAATAACATGAATAAAAACGAAACGAACCAGTGGATAGCAAACTACCGGACAGATCAACCGCATTTTGGTCTGGAGAGGATGGTGGAGCTATTAGCCTTACGTGGCAATCCTCATCTTAAACTCAAGGTTATCCATATTGGTGGAACCAATGGAAAGGGCTCTACTATAGCTTTTTTGAAGAATCTGTTGGAAAAGATGGGACTAAGAGTTGGTGTCTTTAGCTCTCCCTATCTGATTCATTATACCGATCAGATTGTCATTAATGGGGAATCTATCCCAGAAGCGAGATTAGAGTCCTTGATGGTGGATTATCGTTCACTACTTGAAGGGGAGCATGCTCAAGCTTTGCAAGGAACGACAGAATTCGAGATTATCACTGCTATAGCCTATGATTATTTTGCTTCTGAGCAAGTCGATGTGGCGATTATGGAAGTTGGTATGGGCGGACTTTTGGATAGTACCAATGTCTGTCAACCTATCCTAACAGGCATCACGACTATCGGATTAGACCATGTAGCGCTTTTAGGGGATAGCTTGGAAGCCATAGCAGAGCAGAAAGCAGGGATTATCAAGCAAGGAGTTCCTCTAGTGACAGGCCACATTGTCCCAGAAGCCTTGTCGGTTATCGACCAGATTGCGAAAGCGAAACAAGCTTCTAGGCTTGCTTATGGGGAAGATTATCAAGTTAGCCATCATGAGAGTGTGGAGACGGGCGAAATCTTTGATTATTCAAGCTCAGTCAGACAAGGTCGTTTCCAAACAGGATTGCTTGGTTTGCACCAGATAGAGAATGCAGGGATGGCGCTGGCCTTGTTAGATAGCTATTGCAAAGAGACTGGTCAAAAATTACCAGATAATGCTTTAGTGGCTCAAGCTTTGGAAGAAACAAGCTGGCCTGGACGCTTGGAAGTTAGTTATAGGGAACCCTTGATGATTTTAGATGGGGCCCACAATCCTCATGCCATCAAGGCCTTGTTGGCTACCTTGAAAGAACGCTTTACGGACTATCAGAAGGAAATCCTCTTTACTTGTATCAAAACCAAGGCCTTGGAGGATATGTTGGACTTGCTAGAAACCTTGCCCGGTACTAAGATTACGCTAACTCATTTTGAGGATAGTCGGGCGACGGATGAAAAAGTCTTGAAAGAGATGGCTGATTCTAGAAATCTCAACTACCAAGGTTGGCAGGAATTTCTAGACAAAAAATTATCAGAAAATGAAGAGAAAAACAGTTAGGATTATCACGGGCTCATTATACTTTTTAGCCCAAGTGAGAGCCTACCTAATGGAGAGGAAAAATTAGAATGGATACACAAAAGATTGAAGAAGCTGTAAAAATGATTATCGAGGCAGTTGGTGAGGATGCAAATCGCGAAGGCTTGCAGGAAACACCAGCCCGTGTCGCTCGTATGTACCAAGAGATTTTTTCAGGTCTTGGGCAAACTGCTGAAGAGCACCTGTCAAAATCCTTTGAGATTATTGATGACAATATGGTAGTGGAAAAGGATATTTTTTTCCATACCATGTGCGAACACCACTTCTTGCCATTTTATGGTCGAGCTCACATTGCCTACATTCCTGATGGGCGTGTAGCAGGCTTATCAAAATTAGCTCGTACAGTGGAAGTCTACTCTAAAAAGCCACAGATTCAAGAGCGTTTGAATATCGAAGTGGCTGATGCCTTGATGGAGTATTTGGGAGCCAAGGGAGCCTTCGTTGTCATTGAAGCAGAACATATGTGTATGAGTATGCGCGGTGTTCGAAAACCAGGAACTGCAACCTTGACAACAGTGGCTCGTGGTCTATTTGAGACAGATAAGGATCTTCGTGATCAGGCTTATCGTTTAATGGGACTATAATACTCTTCGAAAATCAAATTCAAACCACGTCAGCTTCACCTTGCCGTACTCAAGTACAGCCTGCGGCTAGCTTCCTAGTTTGCACTTTGATTTTCATTGAGTATAAAAAGAATCCGCTTTGGGCGGATTTTTCTAGAAAGGAATCATTATGGATCAACTGCAGATTAAGGATTTGGAAATTTTTGCCTATCATGGTCTTTTTCCTAGTGAGAAGGAATTGGGGCAAAAGTTTGTCGTTTCAGCTACCCTATCCTATGATATGACCAAGGCTGCGACAGACTTGGATTTAACTGCTTCTGTCCATTACGGAGAACTTTGCCAGCAATGGACGACATGGTTTCAGGAAAATACTGAAGACTTGATTGAAACAGTAGCCTACAAACTAGTAGAGCGTACTTTTGAGACCTACCCTCTCGTTCAAGAGATTGAGCTGGAACTAAAAAAACCTTGGGCACCTATCCATCTACCGCTGGATACTTGTTCAGTAACCATCCACCGTCGCAAACAGCGTGCCTTTATTGCTTTAGGAAGCAATATGGGGGATAAGGCGACTAATCTCAAGCAAGCTATTGACCAAATGCAAGCTCGTGGCATCCACATTCTCAAAGAGTCTAGTGTCTTGACGACCGAGCCTTGGGGTGGTGTGGAGCAGGATAGCTTTGCCAATCAAGTCATTGAAGTGGAAACCTGGTTGCCAGCTCCAATCTTGTTAGAAACCTTGTTAGAGATTGAATCAGAGATGGGACGGGTCAGAGAGGTTCATTGGGGACCTCGCTTGATTGACCTGATTTGCTTTTTGTAGAGGACCAAGTCATCTATACAGACGACCTCATCTTGCCTCATCCTTATATTGCTGAGCGCCTTGTCCTAGAATCATCTCTAAAGAAATAGCTCGCATTTTATCCACTCCAACACTGAAACAAAACCGATTTGGCACTTGTACCAAGGATTGAAAATAAGAAAACTCTAGTTTTGCTAGCAGATAGAGGAGACTAGAGTTTTTAAAGGTCATTTTTTCAGGGAGGAGAATAGCTCTTGCCATCCACTATCTAGCACCAGAACTTTGCGGGTAGAGGGATCAGCAGGTGATTAAAATCAAAGTCAACTGTAGTCGAGTTTCCTAAGTAGATAGAGGAGACTAGAGTTTTTTTAAAATAGGTCATTTTTCTTCTGGTAGGAGAATGGTTTCCTTTCCGTCCATATCCATGACCAGAACTTTAGGTGGATAGAGTGGGTCAAAGGGATGATTGAAGTCGAAGTCAATCGTAGTTGGTAGATGTTGACTAGAAAAAAACGAAAAGTGATGGAGCCTTCATGATTCAAAAAGTCGAAATTCCAATTCATCTTCTAGCTCAAAAAAACATGCTTTAAAAAAAATGATCGATTATATACCAGATTGAGTCGATAACATCGTCGGGTAAATTGGTCACCACACCGAAACTGGCACATCGTCTATGAGAATCTGTAAAAAGCCATCCCTATCTCCTAATTGATTTTTTTATTATCATACTGCAAACTGCTAGAAAAAAATCAAGAAAAGTCAACTACCTTTTAAAAAAAGATGAGAATGATTTTTGAAATTTTTTTCAACGAATCTTCATCAAATGCTTGAAAATGCTTACAATTAGTGGTAAAATGAGAACAGTGGAATCATGAAAACAAAATTTTCAAAGTAGAAAGGAAACGGAATGAACACAGATGATACAGTAACAATTTATGACGTTGCCCGAGAAGCGGGAGTGTCAATGGCGACTGTCAGTCGTGTTGTCAATGGCAATAAGAATGTCAAGGAAAACACCCGTAAGAAAGTTCTAGAGGTCATTGATCGCCTTGACTACCGTCCTAACGCAGTAGCTCGTGGTCTAGCAAGTAAGAAAACTACAACAGTTGGAGTTGTTATTCCAGATATCACAAATACGTATTTCTCTACCCTTGCTAAAGGAATTGATGATATCGCAGAGATGTACAAATACAATATCGTCCTTGCCAATAGCGACGAGGATGATGAAAAGGAAGTATCTGTGGTCAATACTCTCTTTTCTAAACAGGTAGATGGCGTTATCTTCATGGGTTATCATTTGACTGAGAAGATTCGCTCAGAGTTTTCACGCTCACGCACACCTGTGGTTCTTGCAGGAACAGTGGATGTGGAGCACCAACTTCCAAGTGTTAATATTGACTATAAACATGCTACTGTTGATGCAGTACGCCATCTCTTGAAGCGAAATAAAAAAATTGCCTTCGTTAGTGGACCATTAGTGGATGATATTAATGGTAAGATTCGCTTGGCTGGTTACAAAGATGCTTTGAAAGAAGCGGGAATCAACTATAGTGAAGGTCTTGTTTTTGAATCAAAATACCGTTATGACGATGGCTATGCCTTGGCAGAACGTTTGATTTCTTCCAAAGCAACAGCAGCGATCGTAACAGGAGATGAACTGGCAGCAGGTGTTTTGAACGGACTTGCTGACAAGGGAGTTTCTGTACCGGAAGACTTTGAAATTATCACCAGTGATGATTCGCAAATCGCGCGTTACACTCGTCCAAATCTAACCACCATTGTGCAACCCTTGTATGACCTTGGTGCTATTAGTATGCGTATGTTGACGAAGATTATGCATAAGGAAGAGTTAGAAGAGCGTGAAGTTCTTTTGCCACATGGTTTGGTAGAACGTCATTCGACTCGTAAAGATTAACAAGAAGAGGTCGGGATAAAAATCCCGACCTCGCTTTTTAGTAGAAAAAATTTTTTGGTCAATAGTTCAAGTATCAAGTTGATGGTAGAAGGATTGCGGGGGGTGACTAGAAAATAAGACTTGATCTAGTAATCTCTATCTCACCGACTTTTTTATACTCAATGAAAATCAAAGAGCAAACTAGGAAACTAGCCGCAGGCTGTACTTGAGTACGGCAAGGCGACGTTGACGAGGTTTGAATTTGATTTTCGAAGAGTATTATCCTTCCATATAGGCTCGTAATTCCTCTCCTCTAAGGCCAGCATTGATAGCAATGAGGAGTTTAAGACGAGCTTTTTGAGCATTGAGCTCTTTGACAAAGAAAACACCAGCATTTTGCAGGCAAACGCCACCTCCCTCATAGGCGTAGACAGGTTCAGCAATCCCGTTAAACAACGAGAGACCAAGGCGATTGGGAGTCCTTCTTGGATAAGGGCGTTCAATTTTTTTGCTGTTTCCTTGGGGACATTTCCAGCACCGAAAGCCTGGATAATGAGTCCATCCAGTTGGTCAACGGGAAGCAAATCAAGGAGTTCTTCTGTCATACCAGCATAGACAGGGATAATAGGGACCAAACCTTGAATCTTATCAAGGTCAAAACGAACACGGGGTTCAGCTGTTTTAAAGTAGAGAATCTCGTGTTTCATGATGAGTCCAAGGGGGCCGTGGGTCGGCGTTTGAAAGGTACTAACATTTGTCGTGTGCGTCTTGGTCACATACTTAGCAGCGTGAATTTCATCATTCATCACGACCAAGACACCCTTATCAGCAGCCTTATCGTCACTCGCTACGCGTAGGGCGCTGAGATAATTGTAGACACCATCGCTTCCAAGTTCGTTAGAGCTACGCATGGCACCTGTTAGTACGATCGGTTTGTGAGGAACCTCCATAGTGTCAAGGAAATAGGCAGTTTCCTCCAAGGTATCTGTCCCATGTGTAATCACGAAACCGTCATAATGATCAGCCTCCTCTTTAATTTTTTGATAGAGAGCCAGCATATGCTTTGGTTTAATATGGGGACTTGGCAGATTAAAAAAGTCGAGAGCGTGGACTTCAACTCCCTCAAGTGGATTGGATACATGATTCATAGGGTTGTCTTGACTAGTCACAACAGCGCCAGAGGCATCAGCTTGCATGGAAATAGTACCACCCGTATGTAAAACAAGGATTTTCTTAGACATGATTTACTCACTCTTTCTGAAATGTGGTATAATCATTGTATCACAAAAGGGGAGATTGAGGTAGGATGGAAGTCAAAGCTGTTTTTTTTGATATCGATGGAACACTGGTCAACGATCGCAAGAGTGTTTTGAAATCCACTAAGGATGCGATTAAGATTGTGAAGGAACAGGGAGTGCTTGTTGGAGTAGCGACAGGGCGAGGACCTTTTTTTGTTAAGGATTTAATGGAAGAGTTGGATCTGGATTTGCCGTAACCTATAACGGCCAATATATCTTTAATAAAGACAGAGTCTTGTTTACAAGTCCTCTTTCCAAATCTCATTTACGGCAGTTGATAGCCTATGCTAAAAAAGAGGGCAAGGAGATTGCTTTGGGGACCAAGGATGCCATGCTGGGTTCAAAAATCATGTCTTTTGGACTAGGTTCTTTTTCTCAAAGAGTGAGTCGTTTTGTCCCTTCTATGTTGACTCGTACAGTTAGTCATTCCTTTAATCGAATGGTGAGTAAGGTCGTTCCTCAGAAGGAAGAAGACTTGCTCCAGTTGATGAATCAGCCCATTTATCAAGTTTTGATGCTAATGACGCCAGAAGAATCTGAGAAAGCAGCAGCTGATTTTCAAGACTTGAAATTGACTCGTAGTAATCCTTTTGCGGCCGATGTTATCAACCAAGGAAATTCCAAGCTAGAAGGAATTCGCCGAGTCGGAAAAGAGTATGGTTTTGATCTCAATCAAGTCATGGCCTTTGGTGACTCGGACAATGACCTAGAGATGCTGGCGGGTGTTGGGATGTCAGTTGCCATGGGCAATGGTAGTAGCAGTGTCAAGGAAGTCGCTAAGCATATCACAACCAGCAACCAACAAGATGGGATTCACAAAGCTTTAGAGCATTTTGGTGTTTTGGCTTCAGAAAAAGTCTTTGTCAGCCGTGATTACCATTTTAATAAGGTCAAGACCTTCCATCACATGATGGATGAACGAACTCAAGAGGAGCCCCAAGCTTGGGACTTAGAAGGTGCCACCCATAGAGCAGGATTTAAGATAGAAGAATTGGTGGAGTTTGTTCGAGCTGCTAGCTCTTCTGAAGAAGATTTCGAACAGGCAGTAGGACAGTTACACCAGGCGCTGGATAAAGCAGCAGAGAAAGTTGCTAAGAAAACGCCTGCTAAGCAAGATTTGGTGGGGCAAGTGGATGCCTTGATTGACACCCTATACTTCACCTATGGTAGCTTTGTTTTGATGGGGGTGGATCCAGAACGGATTTTTGATATTGTCCATCAAGCCAATATGGGTAAAATGTTCCCTGATGGAAAAGCTCATTTTGATCCAGTGACCCACAAGATCCTAAAACCAGATGACTGGGAAGAAAAATACGCTCCAGAGCCTGCTATTAAAAAGGAGATTGAGCGCCAGATAAAGGCCTATGAGCGCCATAAGGAAAGAGAAGATAAAAAATAGGCGATAGCAGAGGAAGCCTGGAATGATGTTTTGAGTTCCTAGTTTCAACTACGACATCAATAGTTTATAAAAAAATGAGGTTAGGAGAAAAATCCCAACCTCATTTCTGTTTTTATTACAAAGTTTTATCCTTATCTCTAACGACGAGAAGATCAACGCTGGTATGGCGTAGGATATATTCTGATGAAGAACCAACTAGCAGGCGCTCAAAAGCATTGAGTCCTGTTGCCCCAACTAAAATCAAATCAACCTTTTCTTTATCTGGAATTGTTTTAGCTAAGAGAGTTTTAGGATTTCCCATCTCAATAACAACTTTAATGTCTGTGAGCCCAGCATCTTTTGCACGCTTTTCATATTCAGCCATCAAATCGTTGGCCTCGACTTGCAATTCTTCGTAAACTTCGGCATCAAATGTTGAGATGCTTTGAAGAGCACGTGTGTCAATGACATGGGCAATCGTTAGTTTTGCCTGGTTACGTAGTGCTGAATGAACCCCTTTGATGAAAGCCAAGTCAGCTTCCTTAGAACCGTCAACCGCTACCATGATGTTTTCATAACGTTGTGCCATAGCAAAAACCTCCTCATTCTTATTACCTTCATTGTATTCCTTTTCACTAAAAAAGTAAAGTAAAAAACGATAGGAATATAGATGCTTTTTGACTTTGACTTGGAGTTTGTTATAATAAAACTAGAAAAGCTAAGAGGAAGAGATATGACAAAAATCGCAGTATTATCGGATATACATGGCAATACAACAGCCTTAGAAGCTGTTCTGGCAGATGCCCAGAAGTCAGAGGTTGATGAGTATTGGCTCTTGGGAGATATCCTCATGCCTGGAACAGGACGAAAAAATATTCTCCAGATCTTGGACACTTTACCAATCACCCTTAGAGTTTTAGGGAATTGGGAGGAGAGCTTATGGCGCGCCTGCCATCGTCAGTTAGATGAAAGTAGACCCAGTCATCGTTATCTCTTACGCCAGTGTCAGTATATAATGGAAGAACTTAGTAGAGAGGAGATTGAGGCGCTGCAGAACTATCCCTTGCAAGTGCACCGCCAGTTTGGAGATTTGAAGCTAGGGATTAGCCACCACTTGCCTGATAAATTGGGGACGAGAGCTGATTCATCTTGGGAAGCAAGAGGACTTTGACCGTCTTGTCACCAATCCAGACTGCGATATTGCCATTTATGGTCATATCCATCAACAGTTTCTTCGATATGGTAGTGGCGGTCAGCTTATCCTGAATCCAGGTTCCATTGGGCAACCCTTCTTTTTATCTGAGAATTTACGCAAGGACTTGCGGGCCCAGTACATGATCTTAGAATTTGATGAAAAAGGATTGAAAGATATCGATTTTCGTCGGGTCGATTATGATATTGAGGCAGAATTACAGCTAGCCAAAGAGTTACAATTACCCTACTACCAAGTTTATTATGAAAGCTTGGTTAATGGGATTCACCATACCCATAATCAGGAACTACTTCATGAAATTGCCCAAAGTCAAGGGCATGATGCAGAACTAGATGACTGGCTGAGTGGTAACTCTTGACATTACAACTACAAGAGATATAATAAATATAAGTAAAAAACGAACTAGTCTAATAGAAAAAGGAGAACCTTATGCAAATTTCAAGTCGATTTACCATCGCGACCCATATGTTGATTATCATAGCCTTGAAAGGGAAAGAAAATAAGGTGACTAGTGATTTTCTTGCTAGTAGCGTTGGAGTCAATCCTGTCATTATCCGTAAAACCTTATCTCAACTGAAAAAGGCGGAGTTGATCTCAGTTGCGCGTGGAACTGGTGGAGCAGAGATCATCAAAGACCTAGAGGATATCAGTCTTTTAGATGTTTACCAAGCAGTTGAATGTCTAGGAAAAACTGGTCAACTCTTTAGTTTTCACGACAATCCCAATCCAGCCTGCCCAGTTGGCGCAAATATCCATGGGATTTTAGATGAGAAATTACAAAAGATTCAGCTCGCCATGGAGCAGGAGCTGAGCCAAACCAGCCTTGCCCAAGTAGTGGCAGATGCAGAGAGTAGGATCAAAGGATGAGAGGACACTAGTTCCTCTTTTTCTATGTGGATAATTATGATAAAATAGAATCATTACGGAGGAAGTGATGTATCTTTTTACAGGAATTATTGTACTAGCATTTGTATTTTCGTTTTGGAGAGATAATCGAAGCCTGTGGAATCCAGCTTTGTTTTTATTATCCCTCCTCTTTATCTACTTTTCAGTAGCCAATCTTATCTATCAAAGTGGTTATGAAGATCTTCATTTACTAGTTATGGTGATTCCCTTTGTCTTGCTTCCAGTCTCGCTTTTTCTGGGTGGCATCTTTTTGATCTATAATGGAGTCATCCTGCTGAAGCGAGAAGGACGTTCAAAAGCGAATTATCTCTCCATGCTCCTTGGAATCGTCATTCTAGTATTTTTTGCTTTGATTTCGTTTCGAATGGGAGGTCGAAATGAATTATTTTACACCAATCACTTTCTAAATATTTTATTTGTATTTATTGCCTATTCTTATTTTATTTTTGGCTTTGCTTTTGCGGGTTTTATGATTTATTCAATCTTATACCTCTTTTATTCCTAAGAAGAAGCCTTATGATTTATAATCATTCACGGGGCAGGTTTGCTAGGTGGAGAAAAGGTAACACCCCTGCTGAAGCGAAGAATTGATAAGGCAGTGGAAGCTTACCACCAGTCTAAGAATCCTCATGTAAAGATTATTGCCAGTGGTGGACAAGGAACGGACGAAAAGATATCTGAAGCTCAGGCGATTGCAAATTATTTGCTTACTGAGACAGATGTTCCCCAAGATGTGATTATCCTTGAGTATCAATCAAGGACTACCTATGAGAATCTTCTTTATTCCAAAGAGATTGGTGAGAAACTGGTAGCCAATCCTCAATTTCTCTTTGTGACAAATGATTATCATGTTTTTAGAACCAGCACCTATGCTCGCAAGCTAGGCATGAAAGGTGATGGTTTAGGTTGTCGGACAGCAGGCTACTATATTCCATCTGCCTTTATCCGTGAATATGTAGCTCTGTGTGTCAAATTGAAATGGCTCTTTATGTTCTTCTACGGATTATTATTCCTTGCTCTTCTTTTATCTTATAAGGGAATCCTTTGGGAGGATAAAAAGCTAAAATAAAAAAGCTAGTTTTCTGATATTAAGAAATCTAGCTTTTTTGTTTTTGTATAGTTAAGATGAAAGGCTATATAGAAATAAAATTGTGGATGATCGGTCTTTCAAAAGAGGGTATCTTTAAAAGTCACCTATCGAAATGGTGTTAAGTTCGTTAATAACTTGAAGATTAGTCATTCGACTGATATTAATTAGTTTAGGATGTTCTAATCCATCAATATCAAAGTTGGTCAGAATGGCATCATATCCAGCCTCCATAATCTCATCAACATTCAATGTAGCCTTGTCCCATGTTTCAAACTGGATATTTAGAAGTGTAGAATTTATAGAGAGAGATGAGGGCGCGTGGATGAGCGAAGTCAAACTCACTTAAGACAAGGACACGAACCTTATTCTGAGTTTCTAAAAGTTGTTCCATCAGGTCTGAAGCGTGGGTGAAAAGGGTATAGACAAGATGAACAACTGCATAGGCGTGTTCTTTTTGTCCTAGACTAGACTTGTAACGCATCATTTCGAAAACAGCTGCTTCGTAAAATTCAGGGAAGAATTTCTTGATTTTATTGAGCGTATAGGATTTATTATGAGAAATGATGGATTCGGAGTTGATTTCTTGCCGTTCAAGAAGAGCGGTATTGTGTAAGTGCCAAACTAGCTCGTCAGTATTTGTAAAGTGAATTCCAAATTCACGAGTCAAGTTATCGAGGACATCTCGAGCAGCGTGGTAAGAGTGATCAACCTGTTTGTCTTCTGAACGGGCAGCTAGAAATTCTTCAACAGTAAAGAAGATTCCTTTTTGAGTATAAGAATCAAAGATTTGTTCTAAAGTATGACGGTTAACCTCGATATTCAGACGCTTAGCCAATGGTTCGAGTTGATCTTGGAACTCTGGCAGTTGATCATACAAAGGTAGATCATTTGTAGAGTCACTCGTTGTTTGGATGGTGGTTCCAATTTTAAATCGGTGCAAATTAACAGCTATTTGTGTTTCTAGCTGAAACGAGTTGGCATAATTGGCAGGAAATCCTGTTATTTTAAGAAAGAAAGCAACAAATTCTTCAATGTCTTTCTTAGAATCAGTAAATGGCCATTTGAAGTAACCATAGGCTTCATGGAAATATTGGGCGAAGAAGAAGCGGATGTCCTTTTCGTCTCCGATGATAGAGATTGGAGTGACCTTGAGTTTGAAGCGGTATTTATTTTGCAAGGTATGATTAATCTCAGCGACTTTTTTTGCGAAGTGCAGGTAGTGAGACATCAAGGTTTTGAGCTAGATGTTCATAGGTAAATGGTTCTTCCAATAAAAAGAATGCTCTCAAAACTTGGAAGTTGGAAGAATCTTGTAAAATGTGGCGGTAAATTCGTTCAATGCCTAGATTGTTATGATTGGCGAGTCTGATACCAGCTGTTGAAGACTGGATTTCAAAGCAAGAGAGAACTTCGCGCATCTCCTTGATATCACTTTTGATGATACGGGTGTTGATATCTAGGGCTTCTGCCAGGAGATCTAGGTGGATCCAGTCTGGATTTTCAAATAGATATTCTAAAATTCTTAATTGCCTTTGTTCTTTTTGAGTCAATAGGGCTCTCATAAATTATTCCTCCTGTAATAAAATTGATTATAACGAACAAAAAAATCATATTTTTTTAAGATGTTAGTTATTATATCACAAGTAAATCAAAAAAACAAAGAATTTGCCTACATTTATTATATTGTATTTTTGGGATAAAATTCATTGTTTTAGAATTTTTTTGTATCGAAAGATTTTTTTAATGATGTAGTTTGAAATGGCCGACTAAAATAAAGTTGCTTTTTTTATAATATGTTTTTGTATGTTAAAGACATGCCATATTTTTAAAATTAACTGAGGATATGATTTATGTATTTCACAAGAAGCTGACTAAAAATGCGTTAAGACTTCAGCTGTAACTCAGTTGTAACCCCCTCATCGCTTACAGATGCCGAAAAAGCTAAGGTAGCAGATAAAGTTAAGAAAGTTAACCCAACAACAGACATCAAGGTTAATAATGATGGTCCAGTAGTTGTAACCTTTGAAGATGTATCAGGAACTTATTGAAAAACTGACCGATGAGATTCAACACTACATCGAAAAGGAGTTCCCCTGAGGAAAATAGGATACTTCAAACTATTCCCGGTGTAAATGAAAACTGTGCTGCCACTATTCTATCTGAGATTGGACCAACTGTTACAGCCTTTCCATCCGATGCACACTTAGCATCATGGGCTGGACTCTGCCCAGGGTCTTATGAAAGTGCTGGCATTAAAAAATCCTCACACATCACGCAAGGAAATCGCTATATCAAACAGGCTTTGACCATGTCAGGTTTAATTGCAGCACATTCTAAGGATCCATCTTTCTCTTCTTTTTACAATCGAATTTCCCAAAGAGAAAGTAAGACGAAAGCCGTCATTGCGTCATTGCTTGCGCCCATAAGATTCTCAGAATCATTTACAAACTACTCTCCACCAAGCAGACTTATCAAACAGAAAAGGCGCTAGGACTGAGGAAACAATTCTAACGCTTAAATTAAAAATTTTTCAATTACAGTATAGCACAAGAAGTGATTTTTTGCGCTTTTTATATTTAAGGTTAGACTTTTGTCCTAGACTCTTTTTGAGTTCAATTGCTCGTTTTACTATTTGAAGTCAGCTAAATTAAATTTTTTTCCTGATAATGATATCTCGAAAAAAATTACTGTATGTAAATTAGTCAACAATTTATTAATACTAGTTGTATAGTTCTTTCAGAAACGATCAAGAGCACAAAATGAAATCTGAGTAAGGCATAGAACAAGAAAACGGACATTTAACTCAGATAGCCTTACAGAAGAGTGTAGGGCGAAAAAAATTGAAAATATAAGACAGTTAGAAAATCTAGAAGATGATCAAGATTGAGAAGGAAACTGACTTGTAACTAAAGTTAAGGTTAAAAAAATAATAGGGAAAAAGTAAAGAAGAGTTATAAGTATAATAGGCTAAAAAAATTAGGAATACTAAAGATTAGTAACAAATCAAATCATAAATGCTTCTCCTCTAATTAGAAGGAAATTAGATATAGTTTTTTGGTTTGATTGAGCATGTTTCAAGAGATTATAAAAAGAAAAAAACGATTACTTAAAGAACTGAACAAAATGTAAAATAAGAACCAAAAAGTAACAAATTGCCAAAAATAGAACTATTGCACTTATATATCACTAGTTCACTTCGCATAGAGGCCTAGTAAAGAAATCATCACTCCGTACCAGACTTGTAAAAACTTTAAATAAAAACTGAAATATGGTAAAATAACGATTAGATAAAATTTTGAGGAGACAGTTATGAAGACAAAAACACTTGCACAAGTTGATGGAATTATTGGGATCATTGCAGGAGCTGTTTTAGCAATTTTACCAGTCGTTATCGTTATGATTGCGGCTATTTCTGATAATGAAGATTTTGCGGGAGTTGTTTTGGGAATTGTTTTCCTTGTTTTTACTTTAGTAAAAATCGCAACTCTAATCCTAGGAATTCTCACTCTTGTCTACTACAAGGATGACAAACGTATCTCACTTGCTCCGTCTATCTTATTTATCGTTGGATCGGTAGTATCATTGATTCCGTTCTTAGGATGGATTGGTGGAATTATCCTCATCATTGGTGGAGCGCTATACTTGTCAAGCTTAAAACATTTCCAAATCGAAGGATAGTTCTATACGAAAAGAGAAGAGTCAAGAAGTCTCTTCTCTTTTTTTGATTGATTTTGACTAGCTTTTTTGTGAAAAATTGTGTAAAATAGAATAGATAAACGAGGGGAACCTCGGAAATTAAAAGGAGTATCCATCAAATGGTAAAATTGGTTTTTGCTCGCCACGGTGAGTCTGAATGGAACAAAGCTAACCTTTTCACTGGTTGGGCTGATGTTGATTTGTCTGAAAAAGGAACACAACAAGCGATTGACGCTGGTAAATTGATCAAAGAAGCTGGTATCGAATTTGACCAAGCTTACACTTCAGTATTGAAACGTGCAATCAAAACAACTAACTTGGCTCTTGAAGCATCTGACCAATTGTGGGTTCCAGTTGAAAAATCATGGCGCTTGAACGAACGTCACTACGGTGGTTTGACTGGTAAAAACAAAGCTGAAGCAGCTGAACAATTTGGTGATGAACAAGTTCACATCTGGCGTCGTTCATACGATGTATTGCCTCCAGCAATGGATCGCGACGATGAGCACTCAGCTCACACTGACCGTCGTTACGCTTCACTTGACGACTCAGTTATCCCAGATGCTGAAAACTTGAAAGTGACTTTGGAACGTGCCCTTCCATTCTGGGAAGATAAAATCGCTCCAGCGCTTAAAGATGGTAAAAACGTATTCGTAGGAGCTCACGGTAACTCAATCCGTGCCCTTGTAAAACACATCAAACACTTGTCAGATGATGAAATCATGGGTGTAGAAATCCCTAACTTCCCACCATTGGTATTCGAATTTGACGAAAAATTGAACGTAGTTTCTGAATACTACCTTGGTAAATAAGAACCATAAAGCCTAGGATGATTCCTGGGTTTTTTCAATTTCTAAATAATTCGGTACGATATTGAAAGAAAGCCATATTTGATGATTTTAAAGGCTAAATTCCCAAAGTAAGTTCCACCGCTAGTACAAGTGGAAGTTAATCTGATAAAAATCCTAAAAACCAGTGGAAATCCGTGTCAGGGTAAGTTCCACTGGTTTTACTAATGCTTGATTTCATCGCTTTTGTAGCCGAAAGGAATCGAAAAAAAGAGCGCACAAAATCCTCTCATCTGAAAGCGTTTCAGATTAAGTTCCGCTATGGTGGAAGTTAGTGTGAGACGTTTGAATGGGGTTGAAGGTTAATTTTTAGAACTTATGTTGGAGTAATTTAGACGACTGACAGACGTCTTCTGCAGGTATTTTAGAAATGCCCAGAAGCTTAGGAATCTCTTCTCCGTAAGTAAAAGCAAAGATTTCATAGGCTGACTTTCCATTTAAAGCAGCACGTTTGACGTTGTTGACATGAGAACAGACGAGATTGATGTCCTCTTGAGTTAAGTTGTCAAAGGAAGTTCCCTTAGGTAGAATGTCGCGAATCATCGTGTGATTTTTTTCTCAATTCTCCCTTTCTGGTCAGAGCGATTAGGGTCACAAAAGAAGAGCTTACTCTCTCCTCGAACATCCATTTCGATGTCATCAACCCTGGCAAACTCTCCACCATTATCGGTCAGAATGACAGGAAAGAGTTGGAAGAAATCTTTGTCAGCTTCGTGAAGGGTATTCTTAATATCATAGAGGTGTTTGGTAACCTCAAGGGCAGTTTTATTTTTCCAGAATCCTAGCGAAGATAAAATTACAGAAAGATAGATTGAAGGTGAGTAGGACTTTACCTCCCATTCTGCCCATAACTGTATCCATTTCCAGCCAAGAGTTTAGTTGGTTAAGGACTAAATAGTTTTGAAAATCCTCATAGGAACGGTCTTTTTTATCTTCTTTAGGGATGGAAGGTAGATTACTTTTTTTCGTCTTTCTTTAAATTTAACGGCTCTGACTAGGTCAATAGGAGCGATAGATAGATATCCTTTTTCGGATATGTCGATAGACGGTTGAGGAGCTAACATCAAGATTGTGAATTTTGAGGATATGATAGATGTGTTGTCCCTTTTTAACACCATCAGAAATGACTTTGTCCATGTCCCAGAAGGTCTTGGAATTGAGAGGAGTTCCTTCACGAGCTTCTACAAGAGTTTGTTCGTACTGTTTTTTGAGCTTGTTTAGCGAGGTAGAAGATTTTCTGATAGCCACAATTTTGTCTTCTTTTAGGGCATCCATTACAGACAAAGGGAGCCTTATCGAGTAGAGGGCAAGGAAGGTTATCGCATGTAGATTCTCTAACTTGTCTGTTTCGTTTGACTTCTTTAGAAACAGTAGTTGGGTCTTTTAGTATAAATTGCCCAATAGCTTTGAAGGTTTCACCGCGCTCTAAACCTAATTGGATATCATTACGGTCTGAAAGGGTAAGGTGTTTATGTTTGGTCATAGTAGGCCTCATTTCTACCACAAACGTCTCACACTTAATTCCACCATAAAAATCCGTTTTAGACTAATTTCCACTTTGGTCAGGCAAGTGGAAGTTACTTTGAGAAGTTACAGATGATTTTAAAGTGAAAAATTTAAGAATTCAAAAAAGAATTTAACTTGTCAAAGCAGAGGATTCTTGTTATAATAGGTAAGATGGAGGCGTTATGGCACTTAAAAAAGCAAGTCTAGCCTGTGCGGTTTGTGGTTCTAGAAACTATTCGATTAAGATTAGTGGAAATCCAAAAACCAACACGCTTAGAAGTAAATAAATTTTTGTAAACACTGTGGCAAGTACACCACACACCGAGAAACGAGATAGGAGAAAACGATGCGTTTTATTAAGGACATTTTTAAACTTCTTAAAGAAACAACTTGGCCGACTCGCAAGGAAAGTTGGTTAGATTTTAAATCTATCATGGAATACACTGCTTTCTTTGTAGTGATGATTTATATTTTTTTGACCAATTGATTGTTAGCGGATTGATTCGTTTTATTAATATTTTTTAAAATAAGCTAAGAAAAAGATCTAATCGCTGAAATTCTTCAGTTAGGAAAGGAAAAAACATGGATAGTTTTGATAAAGGATGGTTTGTGCTACAAACTTATTCTGGTTATGAAAATAAAGTAAAAGAAAATCTATTGCAACGTGCACAAACATACAATATGCTAGAAAATATTCTACGTGTTGAAATTCCTACACAAACAGTGCAAGTAGAAAAAAATGGAAAGAAAAAAGAAATCGAAGAAAATCGCTTTCCAGGTTATGTTCTTGTAGAAATGGTTATGACAGATGAAGCTTGGTTTGTTGTACGTAACACACCAAACGTAACAGGATTCGTAGGTTCACACGGAAATAGATCAAAACCAACTCCACTTTTGGAACAAGAAATTCGCGATATTTTAGTTTCTATGGGTCAAACTGTCCAAGAATTTGATATTGATGTCGAAGTTGGTCAAACTGTTCGTATTATTGACGGAGCTTTCGCAGATTACACAGGTAAGATCACAGAAATTGATAACAATAAAGTTAAGATGATTATCTCAATGTTTGGCAATGATACAGTTGCAGAAGTAAATCTTAACCAGATTGCAGAGCTTTAATCGGGCATTTCTTGTAAATTTCGTCAATTAAAACTATAAAAGCAAAGACAACCGTATAGAAAACAGTTGTCTTTTTTCACTCTCACTTGTCAGTATTCACAACTGCCATAACATTAGAGAGTAAAAACAGCACAAGACAGAAACCAAAGCCCCTCTTTCCTCCTTTCTCTGCTATACTACAAGCAGAGAAAGGGGGAAAGCAAATGCTTGAGAAGTATTATGAGAAGGTAAAAGGAATTGTTCATAAATGTAGAAAAGACTACTATCTCCACCTGTGGGAGAAAGAGGATTGGGACCAAGAAGCCATGATCTGTCTCCATGAACTTCTAGAAAAGCATCCAGAACTAGTGGAAGAGGAAAAGAAACTCTACGTCTACTTCAAAACAAAATTTCGCAATCGAATCCTTGATAATGTCAGAAAACAAGAGAGTCAAAAACGTCGCCTAGACCGGATGGCCTATGAAGAAGTAGGGGAGATTAGCCATCGCCTACCAGAAGGAGGATTGTGGTTGGATGATTACTACGCCCTTCATGAATTGTTGAATACTTATAGAAGAAAATTATCAGAAGATAAGCAAGAAGCTTACGACCGCCTCTGGGCAGACGAACGGTTTAAAGGCCGCAAAGCCCTTCTCAGAGAGCTGAAGGAAACATTACAAGACTTCTAAAAAAAAAGTTAAAAAAAGGTGTTGACAAAGTAAGAAAAGTCGGTATAATAGTAAGAGTTGAAAATAACAACTCCGGTCCGTTGGTCAAGGGGTTAAGACACCGCCTTTTCACGGCGGTAACACGGGTTCGAATCCCGTACGGACTATAGTATGAAGCAGATGAAACACTAGATGAAAAAAATTAAAAAAAGTTTCAAAAAAGTGTTGACAAGCGAAAGCAGCTGTGATATACTAATATAGTTGTCACTTGAGAGAAGCGAGTGACAAAGACCTTTGAAAACTGAACAAGACGAACCAATGTGCAGGGCACTACAACTAAGGTTGTAGTACTGAACAATGAAAAAACAATAAATCTGTCAGTGACAGAAATGAGTGAGAACTCAAACTTTTAATGAGAGTTTGATCCTGGCTCAGGACGAACGCTGGCGGCGTGCCTAATACATGCAAGTAGAACGCTGAAGGAGGAGCTTGCTTCTCCGGATGAGTTGCGAACGGGTGAGTAACGCGTAGGTAACCTGCCTGGTAGCGGGGGATAACTATTGGAAACGATAGCTAATACCGCATAATAGTAGATATTGCATGATATCTGCTTAAAAGGTGCAAATGCATCACTACCAGATGGACCTGCGTTGTATTAGCTAGTTGGTGGGGTAACGGCTCACCAAGGCGACGATACATAGCCGACCTGAGAGGGTGATCGGCCACACTGGGACTGAGACACGGCCCAGACTCCTACGGGAGGCAGCAGTAGGGAATCTTCGGCAATGGACGGAAGTCTGACCGAGCAACGCCGCGTGAGTGAAGAAGGTTTTTCGGATCGTAAAAGCTCTGTTGTAAGAGAAGAACGAGTGTGAGAGTGGAAAGTTCACACTGTGACGGTATCTTACCAGAAAGGGACGGCTAACTACGTGCCAGCAGCCGCGGTAATACGTAGGTCCCGAGCGTTGTCCGGATTTATTGGGCGTAAAGCGAGCGCAGGCGGTTAGATAAGTCTGAAGTTAAAGGCTGTGGCTTAACCATAGTACGCTTTGGAAACTGTTTAACTTGAGTGCAAGAGGGAGAGTGGAATTCCATGTGTAGCGGTGAAATGCGTAGATATATGGAGGAACACCGGTGGCGAAAGCGGCTCTCTGGCTTGTAACTGACGCTGAGGCTCGAAAGCGTGGGGAGCAAACAGGATTAGATACCCTGGTAGTCCACGCCGTAAACGATGAGTGCTAGGGTGTTAGACCCTTTCCGGGGTTTAGTGCCGCAGCTAACGCATTAAGCACTCCGCCTGGGGAGTACGACCGCAAGGTTGAAACTCAAAAGGAATTGACGGGGGCCCGCACAAGCGGTGGAGCATGTGGTTTAATTCGAAGCAACGCGAAGAACCTTACCAGGTCTTGACATCCCTCTGACCTCTCTAGAGATAGAGATTTCCTTCAGGGACAGAGGTGACAGGTGGTGCATGGTTGTCGTCAGCTCGTGTCGTGAGATGTTGGGTTAAGTCCCGCAACGAGCGCAACCCCTATTGTTAGTTGCCATCATTTAGTTGGGCACTCTAGCGAGACTGCCGGTAATAAACCGGAGGAAGGTGGGGATGACGTCAAATCATCATGCCCCTTATGACCTGGGCTACACACGTGCTACAATGGCTGGTACAACGAGTCGCAAGTCGGTGACGGCAAGCTAATCTCTTAAAGCCAGTCTCAGTTCGGATTGTAGGCTGCAACTCGCCTACATGAAGTCGGAATCGCTAGTAATCGCGGATCAGCACGCCGCGGTGAATACGTTCCCGGGCCTTGTACACACCGCCCGTCACACCACGAGTTTGTAACACCCGAAGTCGGTGAGGTAACCTTTTAGGAGCCAGCCGCCTAAGGTGGGATAGATGATTGGGGTGAAGTCGTAACAAGGTAGCCGTATCGGAAGGTGCGGCTGGATCACCTCCTTTCTAAGGATAAGGAATGCACATTGGTCTTGTTTAGTCTTGAGAGGTCTTGTGGGGCCTTAGCTCAGCTGGGAGAGCGCCTGCTTTGCACGCAGGAGGTCAGCGGTTCGATCCCGCTAGGCTCCATTGGTGAGAGATCACCAAGTAATGCACATTGAAAAATTGAATATCTATATCAAATAGTAACAAGAAAAATAAACCGAAAACGCTGTAGTATTAATAAGAGTTTATGACTGAAAGGTCAGAAAAAAATAAGGTTAAGTTAATAAGGGCGCACGGTGGATGCCTTGGCACTAGGAGCCGAAGAAGGACGTGACAAACGACGATATGCCTTGGGTAGCTGTAAGTAAGCGATGATCCAGGGATTTCCGAATGGGGGAACCCAACAGGTACTACCTGTTACCCATATCTGTTAAGGATATGAGGAGGAAGACGCAGTGAACTGAAACATCTAAGTAGCTGCAGGAAGAGAAAGCAAAAGCGATTGCCTTAGTAGCGGCGAGCAGAAACAGCAGAAGGGCAAACCGAAGAGTTTACTCTTCGGGGTTGTAGGACTGCAATGTGGACTCAAAGATTATAGGAGAATGATTTGGGAAGATCAGCCAAAGAGAGTGAAAGCCTCGTATTCAAAATAGTCTTTGTACCTAGCAGTATCCTGAGTACGGCGGGACACGTGAAATCCCGTCGGAATCTGGGAGGACCATCTCCCAACCCTAAATACTCCCTAGTGACCGATAGTGAACCAGTACCGTGAGGGAAAGGTGAAAAGCACCCCGGGAGGGGAGTGAAATAGAACCTGAAACCGTGTGCCTACAACAAGTTCGAGGCCCGTTAATGGGTGAGAGCGTGCCTTTTAGTAGAATGAACCGGCGAGTTACGATATGATGCGAGGTTAAGTTGAAGAGACGGAGCCGTAGGGAAACCGAGTCTGAATAGGGCGCTTTAGTATTATGTCGTAGACCCGAAACCATGTGACCTACCCATGAGCAGGTTGAAGGTGCGGTAAGACGCACTGGAGGACCGAACCAGGGCACGTTGAAAAGTGCTTGGATGACTTGTGGGTAGCGGAGAAATTCCAAACGAACTTGGAGATAGCTGGTTCTCTCCGAAATAGCTTTAGGGCTAGCGTCGACATTAGAGATTCTTGGAGGTGAGAGCACTGTTTGGGTGAGGGGTCCATCCCGGATTACCAATCTCAGATAAACTCCGAATGCCAAAGAATTATGGTCGGCAGTCAGACTGCGAGTGCTAAGATCCGTAGTCGAAAGGAAACAGCCCAGACCACCAGCTAAGGTCCCAAAATAATTGTTAAGTGGAAAAGGATGTGGGGTTGCACAGACAACTAGGATGTTAGCTTAGAAGCAGCTATTCATTCAAAGAGTGCGTAATAGCTCACTAGTCGAGTGACCCTGCGCCGAAAAATGTACCGGGGCTAAAAACAATTTACCGAAGCTGTGGATACCTTTATAGGGTATGGTAGGAGAGCGTTCTATGTGTGGTGAAGGTGTACCGTGAGGAGCGCTGGAACGCATAGAAGTGAGAATGCCGGTATGAGTAGCGAAAGACAGGTGAGAATCCTGTCCACCGTAAGACTAAGGTTTCCAGGGGAAGGCTCGTCCGCCCTGGGTTAGTCAGGGACCTAAGGAGAGACCGAAAGGTGTATCCGATGGACAACAGGTTGATATTCCTGTACTAGAGTATGTAGTGATGGAGGGACGCAGTAGGCTAACTAAAGCAGACGATTGGAAGTGTCTGTCTAAGCAGTGAGGTGTGAATTGAGTTAAATGCTTGGTTCTATAACATTGAGCTGTGATGGGGAGCGAAGTTTAGTAGCGAAGTTAGTGACGTCACACTGCCAAGAAAAAGCTTCTAGCGTTTAAACATACTCTACCCGTACCGCAAACCGACACAGGTAGTCGAGGCGAGTAGCCTCAGGTGAGCGAGAGAACTCTCGTTAAGGAACTCGGCAAAATGACCCCGTAACTTCGGGAGAAGGGGTGCTGACTTTAAGTCAGCCGCAGTGAATAGGCCCAAGCAACTGTTTATCAAAAAAACACAGCTCTCTGCTAAATCGTAAGATGATGTATAGGGGGTGACGCCTGCCCGGTGCTGGAAGGTTAAGAGGAGTGCTTAGAGGTAACTCGAAGGTATGAATTGAAGCCCCAGTAAACGGCGGCCGTAACTATAACGGTCCTAAAGGTAGCGAAATTCCTTGTCAGGGTAAGTTCCGACCCGCACGAAAGGCGTAATGATTTGGGCACTGTCTCAACGAGAGACTCGGTGAAATTTTTAGTACCTGTGAAGATGCAGGTTACCCGCGACAGGACGGAAAGACCCCATGGAGCTTTACTGCAGTTTGATATTGAGTGTCTGTACCACATGTACAGGATAGGTAGGAGTCTATGAGATCAGGGACGCCAGTTTCGAAGGAGACGTTGTTGGGATACTACCCTTGTGTTATGGCCACTCTAACCCAGATAGGTGATCCCTATCGGAGACAGTGTCTGACGGGCAGTTTGACTGGGGCGGTCGCCTCCTAAAAGGTAACGGAGGCGCCCAAAGGTTCCCTCAGAATGGTTGGAAATCATTCGCAGAGTGTAAAAGGTATAAGGGAGCTTGACTGCGAGAGCAACAACTCGAGCAGGGACGAAAGTCGAGGCTTAGTGATCCGGTGGTTCCGTATGGAAGGGCCATCGCTCAACGGATAAAAAGCTACCCTGGGGATAACAGGCTTATCTCCCCAAGAGTTCACATCGACGGGGAGGTTTGGCACCTCGATGTCGGCTCGTCGCATCCTGGGGCTGTAGTCGGTCCCAAGGGTTGGGCTGTTCGCCCATTAAAGCGGCACGCGAGCTGGGTTCAGAACGTCGTGAGACAGTTCGGTCCCTATCCGTCGCGGGCGTAGGAAATTTGAGAGGATCTGCTCCTAGTACGAGAGGACCAGAGTGGACTTACCGCTGGTGTACCAGTTGTCTTGCCAAAGGCATCGCTGGGTAGCTATGTAGGGAAGGGATAAACGCTGAAAGCATCTAAGTGTGAAACCCACCTCAAGATGAGATTTCCCATGATTATATATCAGTAAGAGCCCTGAGAGATGATCAGGTAGATAGGTTAGAAGTGGAAGTGTGGCGACACATGTAGCGGACTAATACTAATAGCTCGAGGACTTATCCAAAGTAACTGAGAATACGAAGTGTGAAGGAATTTCTTGGAATTTGAAAGATATTCAATTTTGAGTAGGGTATTACTCAAAGTTAAGTGACGATAGCCTAGGAGATACACCTGTACCCATTCCGAACACAGAAGTTAAGCCCTAGAACGCCGGAAGTAGTTGGGGGTTGCCCCCTGTGAGATAAGGAAGTCGCTTAGCTAAAGGGAGTTTAGCTCAGCTGGGAGAGCATCTGCCTTACAAGCAGAGGGTCAGCGGTTCGATCCCGTTAACTCCCATAGGGTCCCGTAGTGTAGCGGTTATCACGTCGCCCCTGTCACGGCGAAGATCGCGGGTTCGATTCCCGTCAGGGACCGTTTAAGATAACGGAAGTTATTTTAGACTCGTTAGCTCAGTTGGTAGAGCAATTGACTTTTAATCAATGGGTCACTGGTTCGAGCCCAGTACGGGTCATGATTGCGGGTTTGGCGGAATTGGCAGACGCACCAGATTTAGGATCTGGCGCTTAACGGCGTGGGGGTTCAAGTCCCTTAACCCGCATAATAGAAATAAGCCGGCTTAGCTCAGTTGGTAGAGCATCTGATTTGTAATCAGAGGGTCGCGTGTTCAAGTCATGTAGCCGGCATTTTTTTAATATAACCAAGAGGTCGATGCGAACGTAGTTCAGTGGTAGAACACCACCTTGCCAAGGTGGGGGTCGCGGGTTCGAATCCCGTCGTTCGCTTAGAGAGGCCGGGGTGGCGGAACTGGCAGACGCACAGGACTTAAAATCCTGCGATTGGTAACGATCGTACCGGTTCGATCCCGGTCCTCGGCATATAATGAGCACCCTTAGCTCAACTGGATAGAGTACCTGACTACGAATCAGGCGGTTAGAGGTTCGACTCCTCTAGGGTGCATTTTTTCTATTTAACTCGGGAAGTAGCTCAGCTTGGTAGAGTACTTGGTTTGGGACCAAGGTGTCGCAGGTTCGAATCCTGTCTTCCCGATTGATGGCGGTGTAGCTCAGCTGGCTAGAGCGTCCGGTTCATACCCGGGAGGTCGGGGGTTCGATCCCCTTCGCCGCTATAATGATCTTGTTGGACCTTTAGCTCAGCTGGTTAGAGCTCTCGGCTCATAACCGAGTGGTCGTAGGTTCAAGTCCTACAAGGTCCATTAAATACTATGGAGGATTACCCAAGTCCGGCTGAAGGGAACGGTCTTGAAAACCGTCAGGCGTGTAAAAGCGTGCGTGGGTTCGAATCCCACATCCTCCTTTATTATTAACGCGGGATGGAGCAGCTCGGTAGCTCGTCGGGCTCATAACCCGAAGGTCGTAGGTTCAAATCCTGCTCCCGCAATAAGGCTCGGTAGCTCAGTTGGTAGAGCAATGGATTGAAGCTCCATGTGTCGGCGGTTCGATTCCGTCTCGCGCCATATTTGTTTTTATGCGGGTGTAGTTTAGTGGTAAAACTACAGCCTTCCAAGCTGTTGTCGCGAGTTCGATTCTCGTCACCCGCTTTGAACATTTAGTTCATTTACCAAGTTATTTTACTTGGGCGCGTAGCTCAGGTGGTTAGAGCGCACGCCTGATAAGCGTGAGGTCGGTGGTTCGAGTCCACTCGTGCCCATTAATAGGAGAATTACTCAAGAGGCTGAAGAGGACGGTTTGCTAAATCGTTAGGTCGGGTAACTGGCGCAAGGGTTCGAATCCCTTATTCTCCGTAATTAGAGCTTGTTAGCTCTTTTTTTGTGCCATTTATTATCAAATTTGCCCTCTTTGACAACTGTGGTTGAGTGATGAATTGTTACTATCTGGAGCGAAACAAAATGGTTCGCTTTTTTTGTTTTCAAATTTAGGAAGATTTTGGTTTAATGTTATTAAAGTCACGGAGTATAAAAGTATTGTTTAATGATTTCGTGACTTTTCCTAGCTTCTATCTTTCATTTATATTTTATTGTTTCAATGCGTCAATAGTCTTTTATTTAATTTCCTGTAAGCTTGTATAATCATTTAGCTGTATTGTTGGTTAGCTTTTAAATAATGGTTTACTCTCTCTTGTTATAGGGCCTATGAGATTTCTCTACATTATATTTAGTTAGATAATATCTATTTAAGGTGTATCGAATATAAGAATTATAGAACTTATTTACTTAGTATTTGTATATATAAGATTTTTTTATCTTACCGAAATTCTCGAATATTTGATATAATGTAAGCAAAGCTATGGTCACCATTCATTTCAAGAGGAGATTTTTTTATGGGTAATAAAAAGTATAGTAGGAAGTCTGTTTATTCTTATATTTAGTTTTTTTACAGTTGGTTGTAGTAATCAAAATTCTGAGCTTTCTAGTAAAGATGTTAGTTTATCTACTTCAACTACTAGTAATGAGATAAAGTCTGGGGAGTCTAAGAAAGATTATAAAGATTTGTACAAGTCAGTTTTTGATGATTACCAAAAAATATTTTCTACTTCGAATGATTCAACTGCAATTTCAAATCTTTATCAAAGTTTAAAAGCTACTGAACGTCCTATCAATAGTTGGTCTATTGAAAATGCTATAAATCGTTCAGATGATATGCGTTACTCTTTTGTTGATTTAAATGATGATGGGGTTGAGGAGTTACTTGTTGCTGATCTTAATTTAAGTGGAAAATACTTTTTAACTGGAGTGTACTCTTTACAAGAAGGTAAACCTGTGCTTTTAGCAGAAGGATTTGCTGCAGGACATGGTGGAGCTAGGAATGCGGCAATTATTTATCAAGGTGGGGAGATTCTTGAATTAAGTTGGTCGTCTGGAACTGGTAAAGGTTATGGAGCTCTTTATAAGTTAAATGAAAATCAAAAGGGGGCTAGTAAACTTCAGGAAAAAGAATTTCAAATAGAATCTAATTATATTGGATCTAATTTTGGAAAAACTGAATCGGATCAAATTGATTTAAGAGGTTTTGATTGGCAAAAATTTGAAACTTCGACTAGCTCTTCTATCTCCGAGGATAGACAAAAAACTCCTTGGAATGAAAGCAAATCTGCAAAATTAGAATCCTTCATTAAAGGATGGGGCGAAAGACTAGGTCAACCTAATTACAAAAAAGGAATTTCTGGTGGTGATGTTGGTGCGGATAATCTCTATACCTTTGGAGATGGACCAAGCGAGAAAATGAATGCCGAATACACTGATACAGGTTTAGGTAACGCTAAGTATCGAATTGTGGAACGCTATAGTAACTGGGATAAATACCCGGACGTGCATAGCTACTTTTTTGCGATAACTGATACAGGGGAAGCGATTGTTTTTCATTCTCCAACAACAAATGGTGGTGTCATGTACTTAAAACCGACAGAGAATACAGAGATCCAAGCAGAGTTTAAACGCTTAGTTGAGGAAGAATAGAAAAATGAAGAGTTTGGTCTTGGCCAAGCTCTTTTTATAAAAATCTCTTTCTTCCATGTTTATGCTTTTTGAGTGTTTAATGGTATACTTGTGTTAAGTTAGATAGAAAAGTGTCATTCGATGATGACTTTATCAGTAAGGAGAATATATGCCAAAAATTGTGAAGTTTCCTAGTATTTATTATAGATTTGTTCTATTTATAGTTGTTTTTATATCTTTTTGTTGTCTATCAAATTGCTGGGCGAGGAATTCAAGAATTTACTATTTTTGATTACGCCTTCAGCTTTCATCAAACACAGTTAGGGTATTGCTTTCTTTTATTAATTTTAGTTGGCATTGGCATTAACTTTCTTTGTCCTTGGAAATTTTTATATTACTCAGGATGGGATATATCTTAGAAGATTAGATTTATTTGTACCTTGGAATGATATTAGTGGAGTTTCGCATGTTTGGATTAACAAGGCGAATAATTTTTAGTAGTGGGATTAATTTTTTTATAACAATAAATGCTTAGTTTTTTTATCGTCATGATTACAAGCCAATTTGTGTCTATAACATTTCTTTATTGGCTTTATTTGCTGTCAAACTCTTTAATTCTCAGATCAAGACGAATATCTTATCAGCTAGTTTTTGCTACGGGCTTTTAATATTCTATTAAATGCTTTACTTTTTATTTTTATCTTTACTTTCTTGACTTAAAAACTCTTAGTTTTAGTTCTTTTTTTACTTTTTTTGCTTACTCTACTTTATAAAAATTTTTTTATCATTCCCTTATGGTTGGTTTATAGTCAAAATTCTAAGTATGGTCCTTATCTGGTGCATAGTAGTTTCTTTAAGAGGAATGATTCAGATGTGATTCATGTTTAATTTTATAAAAATGATGGCTTTCTACTTTTTGGTAGGAAGTTTTTATTATTTCGATATCGAAACAGTTGACGGATGTAATAAAAAGAGTTACAATCGTTTCATAAGGTTCGATATGGAACTAAAATTCAAAGAAAGACATGGTGTTATATAATGGATTATTTGAAAGTACTAGTCGAAGAGATTCATTCAGTTGTTGTGGCAACAGTGGATGAAACAGGACATCCTCATACAGCTGTTATGGACATGATGTGGGAGGATGAAAAAACAGTTTATTTTTTTGACAGCTGATTTTAAGCCTCTTTATAAGCGTCTTAAGGAAGATGGACGTGTTGCATTAACGGGGATGACTCAAGGTGCCGGAACCATGGATCGTAAATCTATTTCTTGAACAGGTCAGGTTGAATGGATTGGGAAAGAGCATCTTGAAGAGCTATTGGAAGCCAATCCATACATGTATGAGATTTATCTGACAGAGGAGGGCGTAGTCACCTACAAGTATTTCGTTTTTAAAAAAAAGCAGTAGGGGGCTTTTTATGATTTGACGCAATTGCCTCCCTACCAAGTGAGATTTGAGATTGAGGAATGATAATATGACAAAGATTCAAGAAGCAAAGAAACTCATTGAAGAAGCAGATAAGGTTGTGATTGGAGCAGGAGCTGGTTTATCTGCAGCGGCTGGCTTAACCTACTCAGGCTCACGTTTTGAGGTTTTCTTTAAAGATTATATTGATCGTTACGGCATGAAGGATATGTATTCTGCCGGATTTTATCCTTTTGAGACTCCTGAGGAGCGTTGGGGGTATTGGGCCAAGCATATCTATCATAATCGCTACCAGCCAGAGGGGCTTCCTCTTTATAGAGATCTTTATGACTTGGTTAAGGACAAGGATTATTTTGTGATTACGACCAATGTAGATGGGCAGTTTATGAAGACAGGATTTGCTCCGGAACGTTTCTTTGAAGTACAGGGCAACTACGGAGAGTGGCAATGTTCCGTCCCTTGTCGCCAGCAAGTCTTTGATAATGAAGGAGCTGTCATGGAGATGCTAAAAGAAATCAAGAACTTGAAAATTCCAACCGACTTGATACCGTATTGTCCTCATTGTGGGGCGCCAATGACCATGCATTTACGTGTAGACCAGGATTTTGTTCAAGATGAGACTTGGGAGGAATCTTATGAAGCCTATCAAAGATTTTTGGAAGGGATAGAAGATCAAAAGGTTGTCTTCTTAGAATTGGGTGTCGGTTACAATACGCCGACCATCATTCGCTATCCTTTTGAGAAAATGACAGCGGTATTTCCAAAGGCTCATTTGATTCGTCTCAATCGTGATGATCTTGAAGGCTTTGGTACTCCAAAAGAAAAAACAATTTCTATAAAAGATGATATGAGGGAGGTTCTCCAACAATGGCTAGCAGACTAGAATATTTGATTGATGTTTTAAAAAGCGAGCAAGGATTGACAGAACTAGAGATTCCTGAAAAGGTAGAGGAGCAAGAAGTGTTGTATCGGGCTCTTCAAAATGTCCGCTATCCAGCACCAGTGACAGCCGACTTTCTCTACCAACAAGACCGTTATTTACAAGAAAAACTATTAGAAAAAGGAGTTGTAGACTTGAGAGACTTAACTCCCATTCGGCCCAATCTCTACCTGTGGCAAGGCGATATCACTCGTCTGGCGGTTGATGCCATTGTCAATGCGGCCAACAGTAAGCTTTTAGGTTGTTTTGTACCTAATCATTCGTGTATTGACAATGTTATTCACACAGCTGCAGGGGTTGAACTGCGTCTAGCCTGTCAGGAGCTCATGCAAGATCAAGGAAGAGATGAAGTTACAGGTCAGGCAAAGATGACCAAGGCCTACAACTTACCTTCGCGCTATGTTCTTCATACAGTGGGCCCTATTATCTATGAAGAAGTGACCGATTTGGAAAGACGACAGTTAGCCTCGTCGTACGAAGAGTGTTTGAACTTAGCTTATGAAAAAGGTCTGAGAAGCTTGGCCTTTTGTTGTATCTCAACAGGAGAATTTCATTTTCCAAATGAAGAGGGAGCCAAGATTGCGATAGAGACGGTTTTACAGTTTCAGAAAAAACACCCTGATATGATAGTTGTATTCAATGTTTTTAAAGATCTGGATCACGCGATTTACGCAGACTTATTAAAAAAATAATATTTCGATAACGAAATAGTTGACAGATGTAATAAAAAGAATTACAATGAGTTCAGAAAGTTCGATATAGAAGAAAAAGGAGACAAAATGGATAAAATGTTAGGGGGCTACCAAGCTCTACAGATTCGATTGTTAAATGGGCGTATCTTTCAAAAACTCTTGAGCAATGAACCAGATGCTTAATACAGAAGTGAACAAGGGAAAATTTTAACGATTTTGTGGAAGCAAGAGTTGGGGTGTGCTACTGCGACCGATATCGCTCTTGCGACGGGTCTAGCCAATAATACATTGACCAGTATGGTTAAGAAATTGGAAGAACAAGGATTGGTCACGATTCAACCTTGCACGCAGGATAAAAGGAAAAAATATATCTCTTTGACAGAACTCGGTTGGACTCAAAAAGCAATTGGAGACCGTGTCAGCAAAGAACTGGGAGAGATTTTTTACCAAGGATTTTCGGATCAAGAAATCCTAGAATTTGAAGCTTATCAAGAGCGTATTATCACTAATTTAAAGAAAAAAGAAAACGAGGAATAAATCATGTCTCTTCAAGCACAAAACGCACAAAATCTTTACCTTCATGCTATTCAAGATGGGTGTGTAGCAGAAGCACAAGCAAGTTCAGTAGGGGATACCTATATCCAACACTCGACAGGAGTGCCAGATGGGAAAGAAGGATTCGCTGCTTTCTTTGCAGATTTTTTTAAGCGCCATCCAGAACGTGAAATCAAGATTGTTCGTACCATTGAAGATGGAAATCTGGTCTTTGTTCATGTGCACCAATACCTTAACGGTGGAGAAGCCCAATGGGTGACGACAGATACTTTCCGTGCAGATGAAAATGGTCGTATCGTTGAGCATTGGGACGTTATCGACTACTATCGCACACCTGAAAATGGCCAATTAGATCAGATCTTTGGAGATTTGAAATCAAGGATTTGGAGAAGACAGTGGAAAATAAAAAATTGGTCCGTCGTTTCTTGACAGAAATTTTCCAAAACAAGGAGCTCGATCAATGGGAAGACTTTGTGGCAGAGGATCTGATCCAGCATAATCATGAGATTGGGCAAGGAAGCCAAGCTTATAAGGACTACGTACGTGAGCACCATGTGTCCTATGATTTTGTTTTCCAACTCTTGACGCAAGGGGATTTTGCAGTTAGCTATGGTCAGGTATTGATTGATGGCGTTGCTTATGCTCAGTACGATATCTTCCGTTTAGAAAATGGAAAAATTGTTGAACATTGGGATAATAAGGAAGTGATGCCTAAGGTAGAAGACTTGACCAATAGAGGGAAGTTTTAAGAAGGAGTACCTTATGAAAGCAGTTGTGGTGAGCACTCCAGGTGGACCAGAGGTATTAGAAGTGGTCGAACGACCAAAACCAGTCCTGAAGGCAGGTTGGACCCTGGTGAAAATCCAAGGATTTGGCATCAACCATAGTGAAATTTTTACCCGTAAGGGAGAGTCTCCATCTGTGAAATTTCCACGTGTGTTAGGGATTGAATGTGTCGGTCTTGTGGAAGAAACGACACGACCGGATTTGAAGATTGACCAGCAAATCATTTCCATTATGGGGGAGATGGGGCGTGCCTTTGATGGAGGCTATGCAGAGTATACCCTTCTCCCAAATGAGCAAATTTATCCGATCAAGACAGAACTTGATTTGGAAAGTTTGATTGCCCTTCCGGAAACCTATTACACGGCTTTTGGCTCTTTTCTCAATCTTAAGATTGAGGAGAAAGATAGCGTCTTAGTTCGCGGGGCAACCAGTGGTGTAGGAATTGCCTTTGCTAAACTGCTGAAAGGGAAATTTCCTAATATTCACCTGGCAGGAACTAGCCGAAATCTTGCTAAGGAAGAGAAACTGAAAGCGGTCGGATTTGATCAAGTGATTTGGAGAAGAATGGTGTCTTGCACACGAAAGAGCAGTTCGATAAGGTTTTGGATCTTGTTGGTCCAAGTGCTATTCTCGATACTTTTGCGCGGACAGCAGAAGGTGGGATTATCTGTTCTTGTGGGCTACTGGGTGGACAGTGGACTGTTCCAGACTTTGATCCGATTGAGATGCTCTCTCGCAATCTCTACTTGACGACCTTTGCTTCTGGCAATGTGTCTCAAGACAAGCTTCAGGCTTTGGTAGATTTTGTCGAGCAGTATCGTGTAGATGTAGGGCCTGAAAAAGTTTATAAGATTGACCAAATTCAGGAAGCGCATGCTTATCTAGAAGGAAGCCATTCTTTTGGCAAAGTGATCGTGAAAAATGAGGAAGAATAAATGATTGAATACAAACATGTAGCCTTGCGCTACACGGAAAAGGATATTTTAAAAGATGTCAATCTCCGCATTGAAAATGGAGAATTTATGGTTCTTGTGGGACCTTCAGGATCTGGAAAGACTACCATGATCAAGATGATTAACCGTCTTTTGGAACCGACAGATGGCAATATCTATATGGATGGGAAACGCATCAAAGACTATGATGAACGAGAATTACGTCTCAGTACCGGCTATGTCCTTCAAGCTATTGCCCTATTTCCTAACTTGACAGTTTCGGAAAATATTGCTCTCATTCCTGAAATGAAGGGCTGGAGCAAGGAGCAAATCGCTTCTAAAACAGAAGAACTCTTGGATAAGGTTGGCCTGCCTGCTGCAGAGTATGCAAAGCGCATGCCTAGTGAATTATCTGGTGGGGAGCAACAGCGGATTGGCATTGTGCGAGCCATCATTGGGGAACCAAAGATTCTATTGATGGACGAGCCTTTCAGCCTTGGATGCCATCTCTCGCAAGCAGTTGCAGGCTCTTACAAAAGAATTGCACAAGGAGTTCGGCATGACGACCATCTTCGTAACCCATGATACGGACGAGGCCTTAAAATTAGGGGATCGAATTGCAGTTTTGCAGGATGGGGAGATTCGCCAGGTCGCAGAACCTGAAACAATTTTACAAGCGCCTGCGACAGACTTTGTAGCAAACTTGTTTGGAGGTAGCCTTCATGTCTAATTTGATTTCAACCTTTCAAGAGCGATTTAGTGAATGGGTAACAGCTCTAGGACAACACTTACAATTGTCTCTTTTGACCTTATTGGTCGCTATTTTTCTAACCATTCCACTTGCTGTTTATCTAAATGGTCACAAAAAAGTAGCGAACTGGGTGCTACAAGTTGCGGGTATCTTCCAGACCATTCCCTCAATGGCTTTGTTGGGTCTCTTTATTCCTTTCATGGGGATTGGAACCTTACCAGCCCTCACAGCTCTAGTTATTTACGCTATTTTCCCGATTTTAGAAAATACAATCACAGCCTTGAACGGCATTGATCCTAGTCTTGAGGAGGCAGGGATTGCTTTTGGAATGACTAAGTTGGAGCGACTCAAGAAGTTTGAAATTCCACTGGCCATGCCTGTTATTGTATCGGGAGTTCGAACAGCAACCGTTATGATCATTGGGACAGCAACTCTAGCCGCTCTTGTTGGAGCTGGTGGATTAGGCTCCTTTATCCTTTTGGGAATTGATCGTCGGAATGCTAGTCTGATTTTAATCGGTGCAATCTCATCAGCTATTTTGGCTATTCTCTTTAATGTTGTTCTCAAATGGTTGGAAAAGGCAAAGTTGCGTACGATTGTTGCAGCCTTTGCAGTGATGGTCCTTGGTTTGGGAGCTAGTTATGCTCCAAGCATGATTCCTAACAAAGAGAAAGAAAATCTGGTTATAGCTGGGAAGTTGGGACCTGAACCTGAGATTCTCATGAATATGTACAAGCTTCTCATTGAGGAAAATACGGATATGACGGTGACGGTCAAGCCTAACTTTGGGAAGACAGATTTCCTTTATCAAGCGCTGAAAAAGGGGGATATTGATATCTATCCAGAATTTACAGGGACTATTACAGGTTCTCTCTTGCAGTCAGCTCCTAAAGTGAGCAATGACTCTGAAGAAGTTTTCGAAGCTGCGCGTGATGGTATTAAGAAACAGGATAATCTAGTCTTGCTGAATCACATGGCTTATCAAAATACTTATGCTATAGCAGTTCCTAAAAAAATTGCGCAAGAATATGGACTTAAGACGATTTCAGACTTGAAAAAAGTAGAAGGACAGCTCAAGGCGGGATTCACTCTGGAGTTTAATGACCGTGAGGATGGAAACAAGGGCTTGCAGTCTGTTTATGGATTAAATCTCAATGTGGCAACCATGGAGCCAGCTCTTCGCTATGATGCAATTAAGGCTGGAGATATTCAGATTATGGAAGTTTACTCGACAGACCCAGAAATCGAACGTTACCAACTTCAAATTTTAGAAGATGATCAACACCTCTTCCCTCCTTATCAAGGTGCTCCACTCATGAAAGCTAAATTACTCGAAAAACATCCGGAGTTGGAAGCTGTTCTTAATAAACTAGCTGGTAAAATCACCGAGAGCCAGATGAGTCAGATGAACTACCAGGTTGCTATTGATGGTAAGGATGCTTATACTGTTGCACATGATTTCTTGGTGGAACAAGGATTGTTGAAGAAATGATGAGGCAAGAAGAAATACAAGAAACTCTTTTACGACTCTGTAAGCACTATGGAGAACAAAATTGGTGGCAATCGGATAACAAGCTGGAAGATTTGGTATCGACTATTCTTATCCAGCGAACAACAGAGAAGAATGCCAAGTTAGGTTTAGCTGGTCTTATGGATATCATGACAGTAGAGGGTATCCTGGCTTTATCGCTAGAAGAGTTACAGGAACGTATTCGACCTGCTGGATTTTTTAAGCAAAAGTCTCAAACGATTAGAGGACTTCTGATCTGGTTAAGAGAAAATGGTGGTTTTGAGGTTCTTGCTAGGTTTCGGACAGAAGATTTACGGAAGCAACTTTTGGAGTTAAAAGGGATTGGACCAGAGACTGCAGATGCACTTTTACTTTATCTTTTTGATCGTCCAGTTTTTATTTCGGATGAATATGCGAGAAGACTTTTTCGACGCTTAGGATTTGGAAACTTTGATACCTATAATGAAATGCATGCTGTTTATGGTAACGTCTTGGAAGGACTCACTCTTAAACAATGCCAAGGGATTCATGCTGTTATTGATGAGCATGGGAAAGCTTTTAGCAAAAGTAAAGACCAGTTAGACGAAAGTTGGTTACGATAAAAAAATTCTAAGACTTCTTGTCTTAGAATTTTTTTAGTGAATTTACTGACTTAAAAAAATCATAGTTTGCTCAGATTAGTAAGTAGAAAGTAGAGGTAAAATACTCGTGATGAATTGGAATATTTGAATGATAGAATGTCGACTAGTATTTCTTTTGAGTGGATATGAAATCTATAGTTGTGTTTGCTACTTCATCTCTAAGACATCTAAGTAAAAGCTCACTACTTGATCTTCCTTATAAGATTTCCCTTTTTTGAGCCACCAGGTTAGTGTTTCAATAAAGTTAGTTACAACAAAATGCTTGAGGTAGGAAGTAGGAATATTAGGATAGGAAACTTGCAAGTCTTCTGCGACCATGGGATAAACATGGTGTTCTAACTCTTTCTGTAATTGGCGGAGGAAGTAGTCATTTTTAGAGAAAAGGAGGCTGGTGATATGGTCTTGATTTTTCTTAAAATGCAAAAAGATATGAGCCAAATAAGCTTCTGTAGTTATATTTTCCTCACGTTCAAAAAGATGATGAAAGAGATACCGACAGAGCTCATCTAGGAGTAATTCCTTACTCTCATAGTGACTGTAAAAGGTGGAGCGCCCAACGTCTGCTAGGTCAATAATCTCTTGGACTGTGATGGATTCGTAATCTTCTTGATTCAATAATTGTAAAAAAGCAGTATAGATAGCTTTTCGTGTCTTGGTAATGCGACGGTCTTGAGCAACCATATGAACAATTTGAACAAACTGTTCAGTAACTTACAAAGTGAACAGTTTGCCTCTATCCTTTCTATTGATAGTAGTGGATAATAGATAATGAACAAGATGTTCATGAATCTATTATATCAGAGGATTAAGGATTATGAGGACAAAACATGCAGTTTGGTTAGCTTTTTTCTTAAATTTGAGTTATGCAATTGTTGAATTTATCGCAGGACGGATTTTTGGATCGAGTGCTGTTCTTGCTGATTCTGTCCATGATTTGGGAGATGCAATCGCAATTGGTGTATCAGCCGTTCTTGAAACAATTTCCAATCGTGAAGAAGATAGTCATTACACCTTGGGTTACAAACGGTTTAGTCTTTTAGGAGCCTTGGTAACGGCTGTGATTCTCATGACAGGCTCAGTTCTAGTCATTTTGGAGAATATAACGAAACTTTTTCATCCACAAGCGGTCAATGATGAAGGAATCCTCTTGTTAGGAATCATAGCGATCAGTATTAATGTATTGGCGAGTCTAGTAGTTCGTAAGGGAAAAACCAAGAATGAGTCTATTTTGAGCTTGCATTTTCTGGAAGATACTCTGGGTTGGCTGGCTGTTATCCTAATGGCCATTGTTCTGCGATTTACCGACTGGTATATTCTGGATCCGCTCTTATCTCTGGTCATTTCTTTCTTTATTCTCTCAAAAGCCATTCCTCGTTTTTGGTCTACGCTCAAGATTTTCCTTGATGCTGTGCCAGAAGGTGTCGATATCAAGCAAGTAAAAAGCGACTTGGAGCAATTGAACCACGTTGCTAGTATTAATCAGCTAAACCTCTGGACCATGGATGGTTTGGAAAAAAATGCCATTGTCCATGTTTGTTTAAAAGAGATTGAACAGATGGAGGTTTGCAAAGAATCGATTCGAAGCATACTCAAAGATTTTGGTTTTCAAAATATCACCATTGAGGTTGATGCAGACCTAGAAACTCACCAAGCCCATAAGCGAAATATGGAAAAGCTAGAGGAGAATCATGTTCATCACCATTAAATACAAAATGACTCCTAGAGAATTAGATACCCTAGGAGTTTTGTCTTATTTAATGAATTCCGCCAAATGAATATCTGGGTTGAAGGAGACTAAATAGTAGGTCACATGTGCCTCTGGATCAGACAGAGGAATGATGGCACGTTCTGTATGAAGTATCTTTCTATCTTTACTAAGATTGGTCGCAAAGCGAGGCAGAGTAGAGTTGTTAGCTAATTCTTCAAATTCGAAACGACTGGATTGGATAAGAAATTTAGAAGCAGGCATTTTTTTCTTGAACCAAGTCATTCCAAAAATCCGATTTTTGTTCATAAGAAGGAAATTATAGCCATCAATTTCAGAAAAAGCTGACGGTATCCTGCTGAGCCAAAGCATGGTCTGGGGAAACTACTATGTCTAGGCTCTCTTTAAGATAAGGTATACAGTCAGTCGAATCAGCATCATAGGCAAATGGTAAAACTACCAGATCAACACTTTTTCTTTTCGATAGCTTCTAGGACCTTATCAGTCGAACAAATATGATGTCGTATTTGTTTATCTGGATATAGGTTTGTTAGCTCAGGAAAAGAGATACCAGAGGGAGCTGGAGCAACTGATATAATCGTGATAGTCCTAAGACTCTGATCGAATTGCCTAACTTCCTGAATTCCCTCATGAGAGGCTGCTAAAAATCCTTTTTGCGACCTCTACTGTTCGCTCCCCTGTTTCATTCAGTGAAATCCGATTGACACTGCGATCAAAAAGTGGAACTCCGAACTCTTCTTCTAAGTGTTGCATGGAACGAGATAAAGAAGGAGTGGAAATCAAGAATTTTTTTCAGCTACTTTTTGATAAGGTACCCAACTCCTTGAAAGCAAGCAATTGTTCTAGTTCTTCTAGGTTTAGCATGAATAACCCCTTTCAGTTTTCATATTATGAAAACTAGTTTCCTTATTGATAGTGTACAAAATTTTTTTAATTGGGTGTAAACTAAAAAAACATCGAAAAGAATGAAGGAGAAGAAGGATGTATTACAAAACCTTAAATAACAATGTCAAAATGCCTCAACTTGGATTTGGAGTGTTTCAGACACCAGTAGATGAAACCAAACGAGTAGTTCTTGAGGCTATCGAAGTTGGCTATCGTTCCTTTGATACTGCGCAAATCTATGGCAATGAAGCAGGTGTTGGGGAAGCTATTAAAGAATCGGGTCTTCCACGGGAAGAATTCTTTATCACGACAAAGATTTGGATTTCTAACGCAGGCTATGAAAAGGCTAAGGCTTCTATTGAAGAGTCTTTGAAAAAACTGCAAACAGATTATATAGACCTTTTGTTGGTTCACCAACCTTTCGGTGATTATTATGGGACATATAGAGCTATGGAAGAGGCCTATAAGGCTGGGAAGGTTCGTGCTATTGGGGTTTCAAATTTTTCACCGAATCGTTTTATTGATCTTCACCATTTTGTGGAAATTAAACCAGCTGTTAATCAGATTGAAACCCACGTATTTTATCAGCAAAAAGAATCTAAAAAGTATTTGGAAAAATACAATTGCCAAATCGAGTCTTGGGGGCCTTTTGCAGAAGGGAAAAATGATTTCTTCAATACACCACTCTTGAAGGAAATTGGAGAAAAATATGGTAAATCCGTTGCTCAAGTAGCTCTACGTTTTCTTATCCAAAGCGATGTGGTGGTTATTCCAAAATCAGTCCGCAAGGAACGCATGCAAGAGAATTTTGATATTTTTGACTTTGAATTAACAGAAGACGAAATGAAGAGCATAGAAGGGTTGGACCAAGCAAGTACTCTCTTCCATGATCACCAAGAACCCGAAACAGCAGAAAGATTTATATCATTTTTAGACTAAAAAATTAACAGGAGACAATATGAAGAAATCTGAAAAAGCACCTCTTTTATTTTTAATTATTTTGAGTGGCTTTATGGCCTTTACCTCCCTATCTACTGACATTTATCTACCAGCTATGCCGGCTATGCAGGAGGCTCTTGGCGGACGGGTTGAATTGACAGTGACAGGCTTTGTCATTGCTCAGCTCATCTGGGGACCTATCAGCGATCGAATTGGACGGATTAAGCCTTTGATGATTGGAACTGTCTTGTTTATTATTGGTTCTATTGGTTGTGCCCTTTCTACCTCTATGACGATGGTCGTTTTCTGGAGAGTCTTTCAAGCTTTTGGAGCTTGTACAGGTCCCATGATTAGTCGCGCCATGATTCGTGATCGATATGATAGCCAACGGGGGCACAGATGTTGTCTACTCTCATGATGATTATGGCTGTGGCTCCAATTTTAGGTCCACTCCTAGGAGGTCTCTTCCTTCGTATCTCCGCTTGGAATCTCATTTTCTGGTTTATGGCTCTTGTGGGGCTATCGACACGTATGCTCCCGGAAACGTTACAAGCTTCTGAAAGAAGTCAGGCTTCTATTGCTCAAAGTTTTAAAAATTATGCTCAGTTATTGACTACAAAAAATTTATGGTTTATACCATGAGTGTGACTTTCTTTTATGTGGCTGTTTAAGCCTTTATTACCGGTTCTTCGGACATCTATATGAATTTCTATCATGTCCCAGCAGAAGCCTATTCTCTTCTATTTGGAGTCAATATTGTCGGTGTATCCTTGATGAGTATGGTCAATCGTCAGTTGGTCAGTCGCTTTAGTCTGCCTAAACTCCTAGCGATTTCTACTAGCTTAGCCTTTCTCTTTACCTTAGTTTTGGCCTTTATGGGAGTGACTAATGCCCTTGGACTTTGGGGAATCGTTGTACCCATGTTTTGTTTCTTTAGTATGAATGGGATTGTTGCAGCTTGTTCCAATGCAGCAGCTCTAAATACGGTCCCTAGTGATATGGCAGGATCTGCAGCAGCTATTCTCGGTGCCCTTCAATATGGTAGTGGTGTCATTCCATCTATTCTGTTAGCTGTTTTCGCTGACAAGACACCAGCAACAATGACTATTATTATTGCAGTTGCGATTTTCCTTTCAGTCCTTATGGGATGGTGGGGAAATAAATTGGTAGAAGATTAATACTGACGTGAAGCTATAGAATACTAGATGTGAGCGAAAGTTTGCTAAAAAGTGTATACTTAAAGTAGTTAGATACAGAGAGGAAATTTTATGAAATCAGCAGTTTATACTAAAGCTGGCCGGGTTGGTCTGGCAGAAATTGATCGTCCGAAAATTGAGGTGGCAGATGATGCCATTATTCGCATTGTTCGTACTTGCGTTTGCGGTTCAGACCTTTGGAGTTACCGTAATCCCGAAATCAAAGAAGGGCATAGTAATAGTGGTCATGAGGCTATCGGAATCGTCGAAGAAGTTGGTGAGGCTGTCACTACTGTAAAACCAGGTGACTTTGTCATCGCGCCTTTCACTCATGGTTGTGGAGAGTGTGATGCCTGTCGTGCCGGTTATGATGGGACTTGTGACCGCCATATTGGTACCAACTGGTCAGGTGGGGTCCAGGCTGAGTATATCCGTTTCCACTTTGCCAATTGGGCACTTGTGAAAATTCCAGGTCAACCTTCAGATTATAGTGAAGGCATGCTCAAGTCACTTTTGACACTTGCTGACGTCATGCCGACTGGTTACCATGCAGCGCGTGTGGCTAATGTGCAAAAAGGCGACAAGGTGGTCGTCATCGGGGACGGAGCCGTAGGTCAATGTGCTGTTATCGCAGCGAAAATGCGTGGAGCTTTTCAAATTGTCCTTATGAGTCGCCATGAAGACCGTCAACAAATGGCCTTGGAGTCAGGTGCGACAGCAGTCGTAGCAGAGCGTGGCGAAGAAGGCATTACCAAGGTGCGAGAAATTCTCGGTGGTGGAGCAGATGCAGCTCTCGAATGTGTCGGTACAGAAGCAGCCGTCGACCAAGCTCTCGGTGTACTCCATAATGGAGGACGCATGGGATTTGTCGGTGTGCCTCACTACAATAACCGTGCCCTTGGTTCAACCTTTGCCCAAAATATCTCAGTGGCAGGTGGAGCAGCATCCGTTACTACTTATGATAAACAAGTTTTATTAAAAGCAGTTCTTGACGGTGATATTAATCCGGGTCGTGTCTTTACCTCAAGCTATAAACTGGAAGATATCGACCAAGCTTATAAAGACATGGATGAACGCAAGACTATCAAGTCTATGATTGTGATGGATTAATACTCTTCGAAAATCTCTTCAAACCACGTCAGCTTCACCTTGCCATAGATATAGGTAACTGACATCGTCAGTCTTATCTACAACCTCAAAGCAGTGCTTTGAGCAACCTGCGGCTAGCTTCCTAGTTTGCTCTTTGATTTTCATTGAGTATAAAAAGAAAAACCTAATAGGATTTGAGAATCTCTATTAGGTTTTTTTGTGTTTAACTATTGCGCTTAATGCAAGGTACTTTCTCTTAAAGTCAGTTTGGTTCCCAGCATAGTCAGGCTTGGGATTTGCGTCCGTGAAGGACTTCTCTGTTCAAAATATCCATTCCTGTGCGTCCCATTTCTTCGGTGTAGACTGTGATACTGGAAAGTGGTGGGAACACTTGCTTGGTTAGAATGGTATCATTAAAGGAAATAATGCTGACGCGCTCTGGAATGCTGATGCTGGCTTCCTGAAGGGCGCGAAGGGCACCAATGGCCAAGCTATCACTGGCAGCAAAAAAGGCCTGTGGAAGTTTATCTCCTAATTTTTCAATAGCTTCCTTCATCAAATCATATCCAGATTGGGCAGTAAATGAGCCTTGGAAAATGAATTCTTCGTTATAAATTCCTTTTTCTTGCGTATAGGATATAAAGTAATCTAAACGCTTATCTGAGATGACTTCTTCATGGTCAGTAGTAGTTTCAAGACCGGATAGGATACCAATCTTTTTACGATCATGATCTGTAAAGTAATCAACAACCTGTCTAACAGCATTATAAAAATCTGTAATGACACAGGTATGACCAAGAGCAATCGTATCACTGTCTAAAAATACTAGGGGTTTGTGGTATTCCTCAAATGATGCAATCTGTGCTTGGCTAAATTTCCCAATACAAAGAATCCCAATCACTTCTTCGCTAAGCGTGAAAGGCTGGTCATTAAAATAGCGCAAGATGTCGTAATCTAATTCTTGTGCTCTATTTTCAATTCCTAGTCGAATCTGGTAGTAGTAGAGATCTTCTAACTCTCCCTGTTCACTGACCCACTGGATGATAGCGATTTTCTGTTTGAGTTTGTGTGATTCACCTGTTTTGAGATGTTTGGTGTAGCCTAGTTCTTCGGCAACGGTTAAAATACGATGTCTGGTTTCTTCTGTGACAGATAGACTCTGATCGCGATTGAGGACACGGGATACAGTTGCGATCGAGACAGAGGCTAGCTGAGCAATATCTTTGAGTGTAGCCATAATTCCCCTCCTTTTTAGGTTATTATAGCATATTTTTCTTCCTTTTTACTCATAGTTTAGTAAAATATCGGTAAAAATGTTGACCTAAGCAAAACCCTTGGGTACAATAGAAGAAAACGATTACAGGATAAACTTTTTTACCTAATATTTCGTAAAAGGAGAATTCATATGACACAACATCTTACTGCTGAAGCACTTCGCAAGGATTTCCTTGCTGTTTTTGGTCAAGAAGCAGACCAAACCTTCTTCTCGCCAGGGCGCATCAACTTGATTGGGGAACATACTGACTATAACGGTGGTCATGTTTTTCCAGCAGCTATTTCACTCGGAACCTATGGGGCTGCTCGTAAACGTGATGACCAAGTTTTGCGTTTCTACTCCGCAAATTTTGAGGACAAAGGAATTATCGAAGTGCCTCTAGCTGATCTCAAGTTTGAGAAAGAGCACAACTGGACCAACTATCCAAAAGGTGTCCTTCATTTCTTGCAAGAAGCTGGGCATGTGATTGACAAAGGTTTTGATTTCTATGTTTTTGGGAATATCCCAAATGGTGCGGGCTTGTCATCTTCAGCTTCTTTGGAGCTATTGACAGGTGTCGTGGCAGAATACCTCTTTGACCTAAAATTGGATCGTCTAGACTTAGTTAAAATCGGAAAACTAACAGAAAATAACTTTATCGGTGTTAACTCTGGTATTATGGACCAATTTGCTATCGGTATGGGTGCTGACCAACGCGCTATTTACCTAGATACTAACACTCTAGAATACGACTTGGTTCCACTTGATTTGAAAGACAATGTTGTTGTGATCATGAATACCAACAAACGTCGTGAACTAGCAGATTCTAAATATAATGAACGCCGTGCTGAATGTGAAAGGCAGTGGAAGAACTTCAAGTGGCCTTGGATATCCAGACTTTAGGCGAATTGGATGAATGGGCTTTTGATGAATACAGCTACCTGATCAAAGACGCAAATCGTTTGAAACGTGCTCGCCACGCAGTTCTTGAAAATCAACGTACCCTTAGAGCACAAGCGGCTCTTCAAGCAGGAGATTTGGACAAGTTTGGTCGTTTGATGAATGCGTCTCACGTTTCTCTTGAGCATGATTACGAAGTGACTGGCTTGGAATTGGATACTCTTGTTCATACAGCTTGGGCTCAAGAAGGTGTTCTTGGTGCTCGTATGACAGGAGCAGGTTTTGGTGGTTGTGCCATTGCCTTGGTTCAAAAAGATGCGGTTGAAGCCTTTAAAGAAGCTGTTGGCAAACACTATGAAGAAATCGTTGGTTACGCTCCAAGCTTCTATATCGCTGAAGTTGCAGGTGGAACTCACGTTTTAGACTAGGAGAGAAGGATATGGAAGCTGTAATATTTGATTTAGATGGCTTATTAGCCGATACTGAAATCATTTCTCTAAAAGTTTATCAAGAATTGCTTAGAGATTTTGGGATTCCTTTCACAGAAGAAACTTATTCTAGAGACTACAGTGGACATAGGGAAGAGGAGAATGTTCAACGATTTTTGGATACCTATGATTTACCTTGGAACTTTGACCAAACCTTGGATAAAGTTTATGAACTGGAAGCTCAAATCTTAGCCAAAGGTGTAAATTTAAAAAAAGGTGCTAAAAATTTGCTTACTTATTTGCAAAAAGAAGGCATTCCAATCGCTTTAGCAACATCAAGTGTTGAATCTCGAGCTAGAATGATCTTGGATAGCAATGGTATACTGTCACTATTTGACCATTTAGTTTTTGCAAAAGATGTAAAGCGAAGCAAACCATACCCTGATATATTTTTAAAGGCATGCAGTGATTTGAACGTTTTACCAGAGAATTGCTTAGTACTAGAGGATAGTGAAGCAGGGATTGAAGCGGCATCTAGAGCTGGGATTCCAGTTATTTGTATTCCAGATTTAAAAATACCAGCACAGTCTTTCTTAAATAAAACAGAACAAGTTTTTCAGGATTTGGATGCTGTTAGAGACTATTTAGAAAGTAAGAAGGAGGTTTTCTAGTGACCTTAGTAGAAACATTTGTTACCAAAGTCATTGCAGAAAGCACCTTTGAAGAGTTGGATCGTATATATCTGACCAATCGTGTCTTGGCTTTGGTTGGAGATGGAGTTCTCGATGTTGAGACTGACCAAGATAACTTGATTGACCTTAAAGATCAGCTTGTCGAGGAAGCCGTTCGCTTGGAAACGATTGAAGATAGTCTGGCTGCTCGTGAGATTCTCGGTGCAGACCTAATGGACTTGGTAACGCCTTGTCCAAGTCAGGTTAATCGAGACTTTTGGGCTACTTATGCCCAGTCACCAGAGCAGGCGATTGCGGACTTCTACCAACTCAGTCAGAAGAATGACTACATCAAACTAAAAGCTATCGCAAAGAATATTGCTTATCGTGTACCGTCTGAATACGGTGAACTGGAGATTACCATCAATCTGTCTAAGCCTGAAAAGGATCCAAAAGAGATCGCGGCAGCTAAGTTGGTCAAGTCGAGCAACTATCCTCAGTGTCAGCTTTGTATGGAAAACGAAGGCTACCATGGTCGTGTCAATCATCCAGCTAGAAGCAACCATCGTATTATCCGTTTTGATATTTCTGGTCAGGAGTGGGGCTTCCAGTATTCGCCTTACGCTTACTTTAATGAGCACTGTATTTTCCTAGACAGCAAGCATCGTCCTATGGCTATTAGTCGCCAAAGTTTTGAACGTTTGTTAGCAATTGTGGAGCAGTTCCCAGGCTATTTTGCAGGCTCGAATGCTGATTTGCCAATCGTGGGTGGTTCTATTCTGACACATGATCATTATCAAGGTGGTCGCCATGTATTCCCAATGGAAGTGGCTCCTTTACAAAAGAGCTTTACCTTTGAAGGTTTTGAATCTGTCAAAGCAGGGATTGTTCAGTGGCCTATGTCAGCCATTCGATTGACGTCGGATTCAAAAGACGAGCTGACCAACCTTGCTGAGAAAATCTTACTTTCTTGGCGTCAGTACTCCGATCCAAGTGTGCAGGTCTTGGCGAAAAGCAATGGAACTCCGCACCATACTATCACACCGATTGCGCGTAAAAGAGATGGGCAGTTTGAGTTGGATTTGGTCTTGCGGGACAATCAAACCTCTCCAGAGCATCCAGACGGCATCTATCATCCCCACAAGGATGTCCAACATATCAAAAAGGAAAATATCGGCTTGATTGAGGTTATGGGCTTAGCCATTTTGCCACCACGCTTGAAGGAAGAAGTAGAGCAAGTAGCAGCTTATCTAGTCGGAGAGGATGTTTTAGTAGCAGATTATCACAAAAAATGGGCAGATGAGTTGAAGGAAACTCATCCTGGATTGACTGATAAAGACCAAGCTCTTGAAATCGTCCAAGAATCTGTTGGAAAAATCTTCGCTCGGGTATTGGAAGATGCAGGAGTTTACAAGCAAACAGAAGAAGGACAAGCAGCCTTTATGCGCTTTGTGGAGCAGGTTAGGATTTTACCTGAATAAGTGCTTCTCCCTTGCGTAGAGTCTTGAAAAGTAGTATCATAGTGTCGTTTGAAATATCAGGAGGAAAGTATGAAAGATTTTCACTTTGACGCTATATCTGCCTTTGAAAACTACGAAATTGAAAAAATGAGAGATGGTCACGTTGTAGTGACGACAAAAGTAGTGGACTCCTCACTCAACTATTATGGGAATGCCCATGGAGGCTATCTATTTACCCTTTGTGACCAAATCAGTGGTCTTGTGGTGATTTCGCTTGGCTTAGATGGAGTGACGCTCCAGTCTTCTATCAACTATCTGAAAGCTGGAAATCTAGGGGACGTTCTCACTATCAAAGGAGAATGTGTCCATCATGGACGTACCACTTGTGTCGTCGATGTTGATATCACCAACCAAGATGGCCGAAATGTCTGCAAGGCAACCTTCACCATGTTTGTCACAGGACAACGATCTGAAGATAGACAGGTGAGGATATAGGAAAACATGGTAGATAGCTACGCCCTAAAAAACCAGAGTGTGTTCACTATCCACAACCCTATAAATTTTAATACATTTAAAAAGCGAGGTCTGATGACTTCGCTTTTATTTGATAGGGAAGAAAGTAAGTAAGAGCCAATAAAATAGCAGAGCAATAGCACCAATTCCAAGGCCAAATAGAATGGGAAGCGTGATTCTTTGGTAGGGAGCTTTACCCCTTTCTTCAGCTTCTTCAATCTCGCTTAGGCTGCTTCCTTGAACATAGGCAACAATCTGTCGGTAGGTGCGAAGATTATGCTGTTTCTTGAATTTCAATGCGTAGGGCGTAGAACATAGCGATAGCAAAAATCAAGCAACTAATAGCGATACCGTACCAATTCAAATAAAGAATTAAGGGTATGCTGATGATAGGAAAACCAAATAGCAGTATGCTAAAGATTATTCCATCTTTTTGATAACGTATAAACTCTTGATCGTGAATAATTTGTTTCATAGTTTCCAAATCTCCTTTTACTAGTTTGTCCAATGACACTTCAAAGACCTTGCTCAGTAAGAGTAGGTTCTGAATATCAGGGTAAGTCGCGCCGCGTTCCCAGTTGGAAATGGATTGGCGACTGACAAAAATTATTTCAGCTAAATCATCTTGAGATAATTTTTTCTCTTTACGATAGTGCTGGATTTGTTTTCCGACTTGCATAAAATTTCCTCGCTTTCTGATTTCATTCTACTCAATTATACAAAAAACGGCTATCAAAGTTCTTTGACATACTGATTTCATAGGCTTTAGCAAAGATTTTGATCAATGGATTTACAGGTCTGTCAATTCATGTTTACCTACTGAAAAAGAGGCTATCAGCCTCCTTTTTCTTATTCACTAAATCTTAAAAAATAGCCATCTGGGTCTAAAACTGCAAATTCATGAGGATAGATATATTGTTCACCAACACGAAATTCTCTTTTGGTCAAAGGACGATGAATAGGATAGTTAGACTCTATTACTTTCTGATAGAGTCGAGGGACATCCTCTATGCCGAAGGAGATGTTGACTCCACGACCAAAGGGGTAGTTTAGTTCAGCTAGTTCCTCCTTACTCCCCTCTTCTAGCATTAGCTGGCAATCTTCAAGTGAAAGGAAGAGGAAGTTTTCTTCTGGTCGTTCGTATTCGATGGTAAAACCCAACAAATCACAGTAGAAGGAACGGGACTGTTCTATATTTGAGACTATAAACTCGGGAATAACTGCATTGTAGTCCATAAAGAAAATCCTTATAATTCAATCTCCAAGACAATCGGTGTATGGTCTTGGCGTGCTCCTGAATCGATCATATCTGACTTGGTAACCTTGTCTGCTACACGGTTACTTGTGAGCCAGTAGTCGATTCTCCAGCCTGTGTTGTTGATTTTTGAAGTTTTGCTACGTTGTGCCCACCAAGTATAGCGTTCTGGAACATCTCCGTGAACATGGCGGAAAGTGTCGGTAAATCCTTTGGCTAAAAGGTTTGTAAATCCTTCACGTTCTTCGTCTGTGAATCCTGGTGAACGACGGTTGCTAGCCGGGTTAGCAAGGTCAATTTCCTTGTGGGCAACGTTGTAGTCTCCAGTTGCTAGGACAGGCTTTTGCTTGTCTAGTTCAGCCAAGTATTCCGCATATTTGACGTCCCAAACTTGACGTTCTTCCAAGCGTTTGAGACCATCCCCAGCATTTGGTGTGTAGACCTGAGTCACGAAAAATGTATCAAATTCCAAAGTAATGATGCGGCCTTCCAAGTCCATAGTAGAAGGTGCGCCAATTTCTGGGAAGCTAACAGTTGGGGTCAGTTCTTTCTTATAGAGGAACATGGTTCCAGCATAGCCTTTACGGGCAGGCTCTTGAGAGGAACGCCAGGTGTTTTCGTAGCCTGGGAAGAGTTCTTCCAGTACCTCAAGGTGTTTTTTAGTAGGACCTTTAGCTGAAAGCTTGGTTTCTTGGATGGCGATAATGTCAGCATCTTTGGCTACCAAGGTTTGGAGGACATCTTGTGATAATTTCGCACGCGCAGAGTCACTCGTCAACGCTGCATTGAGGGAATCAATATTCCATGATATTAGTTTCATAGTGTGTACCTTTTTCTAGATGTATTTCTTATATTTTTATCAAAAAGTAAAAGCCAGCGAGTTTCTAGTTCGTAAACTCACTCTTTAAACTTTATCCTTAGAAAACAAAAATTCTCGCAACTATTTTGAAAAAAATCTAAATAGTTCTTGTATTTGGAGTGGAGAGGTATATAATATTATTTAGAAAAACATCTAAATAGAAAGTGAAGTTACAAATATGTCAAATAAGAGAACAATCCTTCTTTTTGTGGTCTTGTCTTATGGTCTTGCTTGGATAATATGGTTGGCACTATGGTTAAGTGGTATTGGACTAAATTCTCCATGGAGTCAGCTTGCTAGTATTGTGGCCATGTGGATGCCTGCGCTTGCAGTCTTTCTCTTAGGGAAATAACGAAAAAACCTAGTGGAATCAAGTCTAAATTAGTCGTGAATCTCAAGAGGAACTGGCGCTTTTACTTACTAGCTATCTGGTTGCCAGCAGTTATCAGTTTCTTAGGAGCAGGACTTTATTTTCTTGTATTTCCTAACAATTTCAGCCTTGGTTTTGAATTTATTCAAGCCATCTTACAAGAAAAAGGAGTACTTCAATCACCGATCCCCCTATCTTACTTGGTCTTGATTCAAATGCTAGCTAGTTTAACCTACGCTCCTTTTCTTAATAGCTTATTTGCATTGGGAGAGGAAATTGGTTGGCGTGGTTATCTTTACCCAGCTCTAAGAGAACGCTTTTCACTAGTACAGACTCATGTCTTGCTTGGTCTCATTTGGAGTCTATGGCATTTACCAATTAATTTGCAAGGCTTTAATTATGGACTAACTTATTTTGCTTATCCCGTTTTGGGAGTTGTCGCCATGTTTTTATTTTGTTTTAGCGTAGGAATATTGTTGAGTTGGCTGATGGAAAAAACAGGTTCTATCTGGGCTTCAGCACTATTTCATGGGGCAATCAATGCAACTGCAGGTTTTGGATTACTCTTTCAACTGCCTGGAGAAAAAGCTTCAAGCCTCTTGATTTTTGGTCCGTCACCAGCAGGACTGATAGCAGTGCTACCCTGCTTATTCCTTGCCTTACTGATATTGCGAATAGAAAGGAAGCACTATGAGTTTTGCAAATAGCTTTAAAGCTTTATCTCATCCAGTCAGGAGGGAGATTTTGAATTTGCTTAAAACAGGCAGGTTATCTGCAGGAGAAATTACCAGTCATTTTGAGTTAACAGGTGCAACAATTTCACACCACCTTACGATTTTGAAAACAGCGGATTTGATTCGTGAAATGAAAGAGAAAAACTTTATTTATTATGAGTTAAATACATCAGTTTTAGAGGATATGATGGTGTGGTTAGCAGAACTGAAAGGAGATTTTTAGATGAAGATAAAAATCAATAAGAAATTGGTATTATATACTAGCATTCTTATCCTACTGCCTACCCTTGTAGGTTGTGTTTTCTGGTTTCAACTACCAGAGAAGATGCCGACTCATTTTAATCTACTTGGCCAAGCAGATGGCTACGATCATAAAATGTTTGCTATCTTTGGATTACCGGCTCTCATGCTTTTGATGCATTGGTTGATTCTATTCTTGATGATCAAGGATCCTAAGTCCAGCAATATTAGTTCAAAAATACAACTTTTGATTTACTGTATTATTCCTTTTGTATCTTGTCTATCGATGATTTCTATCTACGGAGCATCTTTGGGCTATTCTATGATGAGTGGAATTCTAGCTCAGATTTATGGGAGTCATCATGATTGTAATTGGAAATTATCTACCTAAAACACGCCAAAATTATATAATCGGTATTCGACTTCCGTGGACTTTGGAGAATGATGAGAACTGGAACAAAACGCATCGCCTAGCTGGAAAAATTTGGGTATTAGGAGGATTGTTATTGTTTCTAAATGCCTTTGTTCAGCTATATGTTTACTGGGTATTCTTCTTGACACTTTTCTTTGTGGTGATAATTCCTAGTGTCTATTCTTATCAATTATCAAAATCAAAATCTTGAAATAGGTATTTGAGTCGTTAGTTAGAGAAGTTGGTCTGATAATCATAATTCCCCAGCGTATAGTTTGAAAAATCAAGGTCATTCCTATATAATAAAGAATGATTTATGTAAAGGAATGAAAATAAATGAAATTCTACTCTTATGACTATGTACTCAGCCAAATCGGTCAGCAAAATGGTATCATGGTTGGCTTTGGGATTGTTCTATTAGCTGTGACAGGTTTTTTTGCTTTTAAGGCATACCATGATAAAAAGGGGACCAAATTTCGTGAGTTGGTCATGATTTCAGCTCTGACCTTATTAGCTCTACTTTTGGTCAGCATCACGACTTATCAAAACAATCAAGTTTCTAACAATAAATTTCAAACTTCACTTCATTTCATCGAGGTTGTTTCCAAAGATTTGGGAGTAGACAAGTCAGAAGTCTATGTTAATACTTCCACAAACACTGATGGCGCACTTATCAAGGTGGGAGATCGTTATTATCGTGCCCTGAACGGCAGTGAGCCAGACAAGTACCTGTTAGAGAAAGTGGAATTGTATAAAACAGATGCAATTGAACTGGTGGAGGTGAACAAATGACACTTAATTATATCGAAATTTTAATCAAACTAGCCTTGGGTCTCTTTTCTCTGGTTTTTGTAATCAATGTAACAGGAAAGGGCAACCTAGCGCCCAACTCAGCAATTGACCAAATCCAAAACTATGTTCTTGGGGGAATTATCGGTGGGGTTATCTATAATAGCTCTATTACCATCCTTCAGTATGCAGTTATCCTGATTATGTGGACCATTCTGGTCTTGACTCTCAAATGGCTCAACAACAATGTTCACTTTGTGAAACGTTTGATTGATGGGAAGCCAACCCTGCTCATCAAATGGGAAGATTGATCCAGAAGCCTGCCGTTCGGTTGGTTTATCAGCAGCGGACGTAGCTCTTAAGCTCCGTAGCCAGGGAATTTTCCAAATGAAACAAGTCAAACGCGCTATGCAGGAGCAGAACGGTCAACTTATCGTAGTCCAAATGGGAGATGAGAATCCCAAGTATCCTGTTGTCACAGACGGTGTGATCCAAGTTGAAATTTTGGAAACCATTGGTCGGAGCGAAGAATGGCTGCTTGATAACCTCAGTAAACAAGGATATGACAATGTGGCCAATATCTTTATCGCTGAGTATGATAAAGGTCAACTAAGCGTCGTCACCTATGAATAAGAAAAACCTGAGGTCTTGGCCTCAGGTTTCCATTTGCAATCAGAAAGGGATTTTATGTCCATTATTCAAAAACTTTGGTGGTTTTTCAAGTTAGAAAAACGCCGTTATCTAGTCGGGATTGTGGCCCTGGTCTTGGTCTCTGTGCTCAACCTCATCCCACCTATGGTTATGGGGCGCGTAATTGATGCCATTACTTCAGGACGATTAACACAGGATGAGCTCCTAATTCATCTCTTTTATCTCCTGCTCGCTGCTTTCGGGATGTACTATCTGCGTTACGTTTGGCGCATGTATATCCTAGGTACCTCCTACCGACTTGGGCAAATCATGCGTTCAAGACTATTTGAACACTTTACAAAAATGTCGCCTGCTTTTTATCAGAATTATCGGACCGGGGACCTGATGGCTCACGCAACCAATGATATCAATGCTCTGACTCGTTTAGCAGGTGGTGGTGTCATGATGGCAGTGGATGCCTCTATCACAGCCTTGGTGACTCTCTTGACTATGCTCTTTAGCATTTCTTGGCAGATGACCTTGGTTGCCATTCTTCCCTTGCCATTTATGGCCTATGCGACTAGTCGTCTAGGGAGAAAGACCCACAAAGCTTTTGGCGAATCGCAAGCAGCCTTTTCTGAACTCAACAATAAGGTTCAAGAGTCTGTATCAGGTATCAAGGTAACCAAGTCCTTTGGCTATCAGTCTGATGAATTGGCATCTTTCCAGGAAGTCAATGATTTGACCTTCCAAAAGAATCTGCAAACCATGAAATACGATAGTCTCTTTGACCCGATGGTTCTGCTTTTTGTTGGTTCTTCTTATGCCTTAACTCTTTTGGTCGGTGCCTTTATGGTGCAAGCAGGACAGGTAACCGTCGGAAATCTGGTCACCTTTATCTCTTACTTGGATATGTTGGTCTGGCCTTTGATGGCTATTGGGTTCCTCTTTAATATTACTCAGAGAGGGAAGGTTTCTTATCAAAGGATTGAGAGTCTCTTGTCTCAAGAATCACCTGTCAAAGATCCAGATTCTCCAGTTGACGGGATTGAAAATGGCCGTTTGGACTATGCTATTGATAGTTTCGCCTTTGAAGACGAAGAGACACTGAAAGATATTCATTTTAGCCTTGAAAAAGGGCAAACTCTGGGCTTGGTTGGTCAGACTGGTTCAGGGAAGACTGCTTTGATTAAGTTGCTCCTACGTGAGTATGACGTTGATCAAGGATCCATTTATCTAAATGGTCATGATATTCGTGACTATCGACTAGCTGACTTGCGTAGTTTGATGGGATACGTCCCACAGGATCAATTTCTCTTTGCCAGCTCTATCCTAGATAATATTCGTTTTGGGAATCCTGACCTGCCTTTCTCAGAAGTAGAAGAAGCAACCAAGTTGGCTCAAGTCTATCAAGACATTCAAGCCATGCCCCAGGGATTTGATACGGTTATCGGCGAAAAAGGTGTCAGTCTATCTGGTGGACAAAAGCAACGTCTGGCTATGAGTCGAGCTATGATTTTAAATCCTGATATCTTGATTTTAGATGATTCCTTGTCAGCTGTAGATGCCAAGACAGAGTTCGCTATTATCGATAATCTCAAGGAAACTCGCAAGGACAAGACAACCATTATCACTGCCCATCGACTCAGTGCAGTTGTCCATGCGGATTTGATTTTGGTCATGCAAAATGGCCACATCATTGAACGAGGCACACATGAAGACTTACTAGCCTTGGATGGTTGGTACGCACAAACCTACCAGTCACAACAATTAGAAATGAAAGGAGAAGAAGATGCGCAATAAACAAGAACAATGGACTGTATTGAAACGCTTGTTGTCCTATCTAAAGCCCTATGGTCTCCTCACCTTTTTAGCACTCGCTTTTCTCCTTACGACGACTGTTATCAAGAGTATCATCCCCTTGGTAGCTTCGCACTTTATCGACCAGTATCTACATAATCTCAACCAGCTTGCCGTTACAGTTTTGCTGGCCTACTATGGACTCTACATTCTTCAAACCATTGTCCAATATGTGGGAAATCGCCTCTTTGCGCGTGTGTCCTACAGCATTGTTAGAGATATTCGACGTGATGCCTTTGCCAATATGGAAAGCTAGGCATGTCTTATTTTGATAAAACACCTGCAGGATCTATCGTCTCGCGTTTGACCAATGACACTGAGACTATTAGTGATATGTTTTCAGGGATTTTGTCCAGCTTTGTCTCAGCAGTCTTTATCTTTGTGACAACCCTTTATACCATGCTCGTTTTGGATTATCGTCTGACTGCTTTAGTATTGCTCTTTCTACCTTTGATTTTCCTTTTGGTTAATCTCTACCGTAAAAAATCGGTCAAGGTCATTGAAAAAACCAGAAGTCTCTTGTCAGATATCAACAGTAAGCTGGCAGAAAATATCGAAGGGATTCGTATTATTCAAGCCTTTAACCAAGAAAAGCGCCTGCAAGAAGAGTTTGATGAGATAAACCAGGAACACCTGGTCTATGCTAATCGTTCAGTAGCCTTGGACTCCCTCTTTTTACGTCCGGCTATGAGTTTACTGAAGCTTTTGGGTTATGCGGTTTTGATGGCTTACTTCGGCTATCGTGGTCTCTATCTAGGCATAACGGCAGGTACCATGTATGCCTTTATCCAGTACATCAATCGTCTCTTTGATCCCCTCATCGAGGTAACGCAAAACTTTTCTACCCTTCAGACATCCATGGTGTCAGCAGGTCGTGTCTTTGCACTTATCGATGAGACCAACTATGAACCGGTCCAAGAAAATGGACAAGCGGAGATTAGAGAAGGAAATATCCGTTTTGAACATGTGTCCTTCTCTTATGACGGGAAACACCAGATTCTCGATGATATTTCCTTTACAGTCAATAAAGGTGAAACCATTGCCTTTGTCGGACATACTGGCTCTGGGAAATCTTCTATCATCAATGTTCTCATGCGCTTTTATGAATTCCAGTCAGGTCGGGTTCTCCTAGATGGTGTGGATATTCGAGAGTATAGTCAAGAGGAGTTGAGAAAAATATCGGTTTGGTTCTACAGGACCCCTTCCTCTATCATGGGACCATTAAGTCCAATATCGCCATGTACCAAGATATCAGCGATGACCAAGTCAAGGCTGCAGCAGAATTTGTCGATGCAGATTCTTTCATTCAGGACCTTCCATTAGGCTATGATGCTCCTGTATCTGAGCGTGGTTCGAGTTTTTCAACCGGTCAACGTCAGCTTCTTGCCTTTGCTAGAACTGTTGCCAGTCAACCTAAAATCCTGATTTTGGATGAAGCGACAGCCAATATCGACTCTGAAACAGAAGCTCTGGTCCAAAATTCCCTCGCTAAGATGAGACAAGGTCGGACAACCATTGCCATCGCCCATCGCCTTTCCACCATTCAAGATGCTAATTGTATCTATGTTCTTGATAAGGGAAGAATCATTGAGAGTGGAACCCACGAGGAACTCCTAGCATTAGGTGGCACCTATCACAAGATGTATAGTTTGCAAGCAGGTGCTCTTTCCTAGGGAAGAATTCCTTTAAAACACAGATTTCTTGCACTGCCTCTTTCATTTTGTGGTATAATGTAGAATGTTAATAAAGATTATATATAAAAAACAGAGGAGAATGTGCATGCTGAAATGGGATGAACTACCTCAAGAAATGCAATTGAGCGAGGTAAAACCCTACTACCAGCTTGTGTCTAGAAGAAAAGGCTCACTGATTTTCAAGCGTTGTCTAGATTTGTTTCTAGCCTTGGTCTTGTTAATCTTGACCTCCCCCTTATTTCTGATTCTAAGCATCTGGATCAAGCTAGATAGCAAGGGTCCAGTTATTTACAAGCAAGTGCGGGTAACCCAGTACAACCGTCATTTCAAGATTTGGAAATTTCGGACAATGGTGACGGATGCTGATAAAAAAGGAAGTCTAGTAACTTCTGCAAATGATAGCCGCATCACTAAAGTTGGAAATTTTATTCGGCGTGTTCGTTTGGATGAATTGCCGCAATTGGTCAATGTCCTCAAAGGAGAGATGTCCTTTGTGGGAACTCGTCCAGAAGTGCCACGCTACACAGAGCAATATAGCCCTGAAATGATGGCTACCTTGCTCTTACCTGCAGGGATTACGTCCCTTGCAAGCATAAACTATAAAGATGAGGATGCCATCATTAGTCAAATGACTGCAAAAGGTATGACAGTTGATCAGGCTTATGTGGAAAGAGTCCTTCCAGAGAAATGCACTTTAACCTAGCCTACCTACGTGATTTTAATTTCTTCGGAGATATCAAAATCATGTTCCAGACTGTATTTGAAGTTTTAAAATAAGTAGTCACAAAAGTGAATACAGCAAAAGGAGTAAATCAATGACAAAGTATAATATTCCATTTTCACCACCCGATATTACCGAAGCTGAAATTGCTGAAGTAGCTGATACCCTCCGTTCTGGTTGGATCACAACAGGTCCAAAGACAAAAGAATTAGAACGTCGTCTATCTGTCTATACTCAGACACCTAAGACAGTCTGCCTCAACTCTGCAACAGCAGCTCTTGAATTGATTTTGCGTGTGCTTGAAGTGGGACCTGGTGATGAAGTTATCGTTCCAGCTATGACTTATACAGCATCATGTAGCGTTATCACTCATGTAGGTGCGACACCAGTTATGGTTGATATCCAAGGTGATACCTTTGAAATGGACTATGACAAGCTTGAGCAAGCAATTACTGAGAAGACTAAGGTTATCATCCCAGTTGAGCTAGCAGGTATTATCTGTGACTATGACCGTTTGTTCCAAGTAGTTGAGAAAAAACGTGACCTCTTTACAGCTGCTAGCAAGTGGCAAAAGGCCTTTAACCGTATCGTGATTGTTTCTGATAGTGCCCATGCTTTAGGCTCAACCTATAAGGGGCAACCAGCTGGTTCCATTGCAGACTTCACATCATTCTCTTTCCACGCAGTCAAGAATTTTACAACTGCAGAAGGAGGAAGTGCCACTTGGAAAGCTAATCCAGCTATTGACGATGAAGAAATGTACAAGGAATTCCAAATCCTTTCCCTTCATGGTCAAACCAAAGATGCGCTTGCCAAGATGCAACTAGGTTCATGGGAATACGATATCGTAAAACCAGCCTACAAGTGCAACATGACGGATATCATGGCTTCACTTGGTTTGGTACAGTTGGATCGTTATCCTGGCTTGCTTCAACGTCGTAAAGAAATCGTAACTCGCTATGACCGTGGATTTGCAGGAACTCGTATCCACCCATTGGCTCATGAGACAGATACTGTTGAATCTTGTCGTCACCTTTACGTTACCCATGTAGAAGGTGCTAGTCTCGAACAACGTAATCAAATTATCCAAGAATTGGCCAAAGCAGGAATCGAAAGTAACGTTCACTACAAACCGCTTCCACTTTTGACAGCTTATAAGAATCTTGGCTTTGATATGGCAAACTATCCTAAGGCTTATGCCTACTTTGTAAACGAGATTACACTGCCACTTCACACGAAATTAACAGATGAAGAAGTAGACTATATCATTGAGACTTTTGTCAAAGTTTCTGAAGAAGTTCTAGGTGCTTCACAAAAATAATTAAAAAAATTAGTAAAAAATTAGTGAAAACGGTTGACAAAGGAAAAAAACAATAACATATAATTAACTCAACAAATCAGAAAAAGTAATTATTTTTTTGATCTTCAGGGAGCCTGTGGTTACTGTGAACAGGTGGTTGAAAGTAGTGAAATTGGGCTGATTTGAAAAAATGAATTTGAAACAATGAAGATTCGGTAGGCACACCTTACAGTGCGACTTGTTGTTAGACAAGGCAGAGATGTAAAGGGGATATTCTCTTTACAATTGAGGTGGTACCGCGTTACGAACGCCCTCACATGGAAATATATTCCGTGTGTGGGCTTTTTCTATCCGTCATTTTGTTTATCTTTTATTAGGGCGTTAAGTCGCTTTGATGAACTTGAGTTCTATCTACAGCTTCTTGCCTACTACTAAAAGCAAACAAAAAGCCGGATTCATGCAGAAGGAGGAAAAATTTATGACAACTAAAGGATATTTTGGACAATTTGGTGGTAGTTTTGTACCAGAACCAATTCAGGTTTTACTAGATGAATTAGAAGTGACTTTTGAAAAATACAAGGATGATCCAGAGTTTTTAGCTGAGTTTCGTCATTACTTGAAGGATTATTCAGGTCGTGAGACTCCACTCTATTTTGCAGAAAGTTTGACTGATTATCTAGGTGGTGCTAAGATTTATCTCAAACGTGAAGATCTTAACCACCTTGGTTCACACAAACTTAACAATGTCCTTGGACAAATCCTTCTTGCTAAACGTATGGGTAAAAAGCGTGTCATTGCTGAGACAGGAGCTGGCCAGCACGGTGTTGCGACAGCTGCAGCGGCAGCCAAATTTGGTATGGCATGTGATGTCTACATGGGGGCAGAAGATGTGGAGCGTCAACGTCTCAATGTCTTCCGCATGGAGATGATGGGAGCAACTGTTCACGCAGTTGAAACTGGTACTCGTACCCTTAAAGATGCGGTTGACGCAGCCTTTGGAGCATGGATGAATGACCTTGATGCTTTCTACGTTTTAGGTTCGGCTGTAGGTCCGCACCCTTACCCAACGATTGTCCATGAATTCCAAAAAGTGATTAGTGAAGAATCTCGCCGTCAGATTTTGGAAAAAGAAGGACGTCTACCAGACTACGTCATTGCCTGTGTGGGCGGTGGTTCCAATGCCATCGGAGCTTTTTCACAGTATGTAGCTGATGAAGAAGTAAAATTGGTTGGGGTAGAAGCTGCCGGTCATGGTCTAGATACTGATAAACACGCAGCAACAATGACCAAGGGTAGTGTCGGAATTGTCGATGGAATGAAGACCTATGCAGTCTTTAAGGAAGATGGAGAGCTCGCGCCAGTTTACTCTATCTCAGCAGGTTTGGACTATCCAGGGGTTGGTCCAGAACATGCCTTCTTTAAAGACTCTGGTCGAGTAGAATATGTAGCAGCGACAGACGAAGAAGCTGTCCAAGCCTTGCTTTTATTAAGTAAAACAGAAGGAATCATCCCTGCAATTGAAAGCTCACATGCTATCGCTGAAGCAGTCAAACGCGCACCAAAACTAAGTAAAGATGAGATTATCATCATCAATGTCTCAGGTCGTGGAGACAAGGACGTAGCCGCCATTGCAGACTACCTTGAAGCAAAGAATAACTAATCATTCCAAGATTAAAGGGAGAAAATTATGATTTTATTGATTGATAATTATGATTCTTTTACCTACAATCTAGCTCAATATATCGGAACTTTTTCTTCTGTTGGGGTCTTAAGAAATGACGATCCTCGTCTCTATCAAGTAGCAGAAAAGGCAAGAGCTCTTGTCTTTTCGCCTGGACCTGGTTGGCCAGCTGATGCTGGAAAAAAATGGAGGATATGATTCGAGATTTTTGCTGGGGAAAAAGCCAATTTTGGGGATTTGCTTGGGACATCAGGCTATTGCAGAGGCTTTTTGGTGGAAAAACTAGGTTTTGGCTCCAAAGGTCATGCATGGTAAACAAAGTCAGCTCAATTTGAAGCTCCATCCATTCTTTATCAGGGTATAGAAAATAACTGTTCAGTCATGCGTTACCATAGTCTTATGGTGGAGGAATTACCCGCAGACTTTGAAGTTACCGCTCGTGCGATAGACGATCAGGTTATCATGGGTTTTCAACACGAGAAGCTCCCTATCTATGGCTTTCAATATCATCCAGAAAGTATAGGGACACCAGATGGACTATCAACCATACGAAACTTCATTGAAAAGGTTATCTAAGGAATAGGACGTCAAAATAAAAGCCCTCATAGAGGGCCTGACTATCCTAAAAGCAGTAGCTTACCAAAAATAATCATACAAGCAGCCAGCAAGAGGAAGGGCACAAAAGGAAGTCTTTCCTTTTTCTTTAGTAGGAGAAAGGCTAGAATGCCAGTTGTGGAAGCAAATTGAATTAAAATCAGCATTTCTGTAAGTGTAAAGACGAGTGCACAAGAGGCTAGAAAGAGAAAATCACCTGCTCCTATGCGAATATCGATGAAATGAGCAATGATTCCAAGAATCAAGAAGAAAGCCATGGCCAGATTCCAATTACAGCAAACCATGAGGATTAAGTGAAAAATTAGCCAGACGATCAAGGGATATTCTTGATGACGAAGGTCATAGATGCTTAAAGTCAAGCCAGTGGTGATCAATATGATTTGCCCCAACGTTAAAAAACTGCAAGAAAAAGCTAGAAAGAGCAGTCCTAAGCACAACTCAAAGAGGGCATACCAGAAAGGATAGTGAACCTTGCAGTAGCGACAGCGAAAGCGATTGAAGACCTGCGAAAGGATAGGAATCAAATCTAAGGGACGCAAGCGAGTCTGACAGGAATTGCAGTGGCTAGCTGGTCGAATAATGGATTGCTCAGGAAAACGGTCAATGACCAAACCTAAGAAAGAAGCAAGAATCGTTCCAACAAGAAAAAAGTAAAGATGAATCATACTTATTTATTCGGAAAAAATATGAGAAAGAGTATAATAGTTGGATAAAGGAGAAATTTTAGGAGCAAATATGAAAATTCACTTTAAAAAAGGACTTCAGTTAGAAAATGCCCAACTCATTTGTCGCTGGTCTAATGCTTTGGGAGAAAGTTTCCAGAAGCAATGGATGGGTCCCAAAATTTCTTACCCCTTGATTGCCCAATCCTTGCAAAAGATGGAAGGGATTTTTTCCATTTTTGTTGGAGAAGAGTTTGTAGGCATCATCCAGAAAATCAAACTAGAAGATAAAAATCTTCATATTGGAAGATTTCTCATAGCTCCACAGAAGCAGGGAAAAGGAATAGGTCGAAAAGCTTTCCAAGGCTTCGTTCAAGAAATATTTGAGAATGAAGAAATTGAGAGTATTTCCCTAACGGTTTTTGAGTCAAATCAAACAGCCAAAAATCTTTACCAAAAAGAGGGATTTGAAATCGTTCAAACCATTGAAGTTCCAGAACGTAAATATATAATGAGAAAATCGAGGTAAGGACTAGTTGATATCTAAAACTATCCCCGTACAATTTTTGGTTTTCAAACTTGTTGCAGAGAAATTTTCTTGATAAAATAGATACATGACTAGATATAAAGCAATCATTTCCTATGATGGCCACGCCTTTGCTGGTTTCCAGAGGCAACCTCACGCGCGTAGTGTCCAAGAGGAAATTGAAAAAACTTTAACCAAATTAAATAAAGGACAAGCTATTACCATTCATGGCGCTGGGCGAACGGACAGTGGTGTTCATGCTTTAGGACAGGTCATCCACTTTGATCTTCCCTATCAGATGGATGAGGAAAAACTTCGTTTTGCTCTCGATACCCAAAGTTCTGAAGATATCGATGTGATTTCGATTGAGATTGTGGCTGATGATTTTCATTGCCGTTATGCCAAGCATAGCAAGACCTACGAGTTTATCGTGGATAGAGGACGTCCTAAAAATCCTATGCGCCGCCATTATGCGACGCATTATCCCTATCCGCTAGATGTGGAGCGGATGCAGCTTGCTGTAAAAAAACTAGAGGGAACACATGACTTTACTGGTTTTACAGCCTCAGGAACTAGTGTGGAAGACAAGGTAAGAACGATCACGGAAGCTAGTCTTAGGGTTGATGAAACAGGGCAGTTTTTGACCTTTACCTTCTCAGGCAATGGTTTCCTCTATAAGCAGATTCGAAATATGGTTGGAACCTTGCTTAAAATTGGCAACAACCGTATGCCGATTGAACAGATTGACCTTATCTTGGAGAAAAAAGACAGACAGTTGGCAGGTCCAACTGCAGCGCCTAATGGTTTGTATTTGAAGGAGATTCGTTATGAAGAATAATCGTATTTTAGCACTTTCAGGAAATGATATTTTTAGTGGTGGTGGATTAGCAGCTGACCTTGCCACCTATACTTTGAATGGTTTGCATGGATTTGTAGCCATGACCTGCTTGACTGCTTTGACAGAAAATGGTTTTGAAGTCTTTCCAACTGATGAAACTATTTTTCAACAACAGTTGGATAGTCTGAAAAGTGTAGACTTTGGAGGGATTAAGATTGGTCTCTTGCCGACAGTCGGTGTTGCTGAGAAAGCCTTGAATTTCATCAAGGAAAGATCAGGAGTTCCAGTAGTCTTGGACCCTGTATTGGTTTGTAAGGAAACGCATGATGTTGCAGTCAGCGAGCTCTGTCAAGAGTTGATTCGCTTTTTCCCTTATGTATCAGTGATTACTCCGAATCTTCCTGAGGCAGAGTTGCTTGCAGACCAAAAGATTGAAAGTCTGGATGATATGAAGTCTGCAGCGCAGAAATTGCATGACTTAGGTGCGCCAACAGTGATTATCAAAGGGGGGAATCGCCTCAATCAGGATAAGGCTGTGGATGTCTTTTATGATGGAGAGAATTTTACCATTCTTGAAAACCCAGTCATTCAAGGACAAAATGCTGGTGCAGGATGTACCTTTGCATCAAGTATTGCTAGTCAGTTAGTCAAGGGAGAGGAACTATTACCAGCAATTGAAACTTCCAAAGCCTTTGTTTACCATGCTATTGCACAAGCAGATCAATATGGAGTGAGACAATATGAAGCAAACCAAAACAACTAAAATTGCCCTAGTATCCATCTTGGCAGCTAGTTCTGTCGTATTGGGGTATTTTATAAAAATCCCGACACCAACTGGGTTTCTAACACTTTTGGACGTTGGAGTCTTCTTCACAGCCTTTTACTTTGGCAGTCGTGAAGGGGCCGTTGTTGGAGGTTTAGCAGGATTTCTTATTGATCTCATTTCAGGCTACCCTCAGTGGATGATTTTTAGCTTAATTAACCATGGTTTCCAAGGTTATTTCGCAGGCTTTAAAGGGAAATGGCAATGGCTAGGCTTAGTCTTAGCGACTTTATTCATGGTAGCTGGTTATGCCTTGGCATCAGCTTGGATGAATGGTTGGGGTGCAGCTATTCCAGAAATCATTCCAAATCTCATGCAAAATATCGTTGGAATGACTTTAGGATTTCTTCTTTGTCATAGTGTAAAGAAATTCAGATAAGAGTGAAAAAAGGAAACCTACCCCGAACTATTAGGGAACTATTGAAAAAACTCTGATTATTTGCTAAAATGAAAGCTATGAAAACACTCTACGATGTGCAACAATTTCTCAAACAGTTTGGTATCATTGTCTATATGGGAAAACGTCTCTATGACATTGAACTGATGAAGATCGAGCTATCTCGAATCTATGATGCAGGCTTGATGGACAAGCTGGATTATCTTGAAGCAGAAGCTGTTCTTCGCAGAGAGCACAAACTAGAATTAGACTATTTAGAAAAAAATGGAGATTAGGTAATATGGTAACTTGGGTATTATGGGGACTTATTATAGCGATGTTGGCTTGGATGGGATACAACTACCTTCGCATTCGTCGTGCAGCGAAAATTGTAGACAATGCAGAGTTTGAGTCATTGATTCGTACAGGTCAGTTGATTGATTTGCGTGATCCAGCTGACTTCCACAGAAAACATATCCTCGGAGCTCGTAATATTCCTTCAAATCAATTGAAGACAAGTCTTGCAGCGCTTCGCAAGGATAAACCTGTCCTTCTCTATGAAAACCAACGTGCGCAACGTGTCACAAATGCAGCACTTTTCTTGAAAAAACAAGGTTTCTCAGAAATCTATATCCTCTCTTACGGATTGGATTCTTGGACAGGGAAGGTGAAATCTAATTAACAATGTGAAAAATCTTGTCACATATGTTTAATATAAAGTTCCAACTTTTTATGGTATAATTGTTAGTATAAAAATTTAAGGAGTTTTTTTGAAGATGAAAGAAAAGAAAAAAACCATCCCTTGTTTTTAGGTATCCTATCTATCGTCCTTGGTTTGCTATCTCCAATCGTAGGTCTCGTTTTGGGGATCATTGGTCTAGTCTTGGCTAATTCACATCAAAAAGAATCTGAGCTTGATTATAAAACAGAACGAATTCTTAATATCGTAGGTATTGTCATTTAAGTCCTTAACTGGGTTGCAGGGCTCATCTTAATGATGCACTAATCAGGATTCTAACAAAAAAAAGCTTTATCTTTTAAAAGCTTTTTTTGTTTTTATCAATTGCTAAAACTAATTTTTATAGTATTATTCATTTGTATGAGTTTAAGGAGTTTTTAGAATATGCAAGAAAAAGAAAAAAAGCGTCACTTGTTTTTAGGTATCTTATCTATCGTCCTTGGTTTGCTATCTCCAATCGTAGGTCTCGTTTTGGGGATCATTGGTCTAGTCTTAGCTAACTCACATCAAAAAGAATCTGGACTAGACTATAAGAAAGAAAAAAATCTGTCCATCCTAGGGATTGTAATTTCTGCACTTCACTGTATTTTAGGTGTCATGGTATTTATACGCTAAAGAAGATTTTAAAAAGCTTTATTTGTTTAAAGCTTTTTTGTTTTATCCACTATTTTCTAAGTATGTTTTAATAATCCGCAGTTCTTCTTTGTTTAGAGGTCGGAAATCACCTTCTGCTAGGTCAGAGTCTAACATAAAATCTCCAAATTGAACTCGTTTTAGGGCAGTGACCTTGACACCAACAGAGAGGAACATTTTTTTGACTTGATGAAACTTTCCTTCAGAGATGGTGATAGTGGCTTTGCTGAGACTAGGATTTGAGGATAAAATCTCAAGTTGAGCAGGTTTACAGATAGTTCCATCAAGAAAGACAATCCCATCTTTAAACTCTTGAATATGGTCGGGAGTTAGTGGCCCATTGACCTCTACTTGGTAAGTTTTATCGACATGGTATTGAGGATGGAGGAGTTGAAAACTAGGGGACCATTATCCGTTAAGAGGAGGAGACCCGTCGTATCCCGATCCAGACGGCCGATGGCGTAGAGTTGGTCAGACTGGAGATGCTGAGGAAGGAGATCCATGACCGTTGGGAGTTTCTTATCCTTGCTTGCAGTTACGACTCCGTTTGGCTTATGGAGCATGAGGTAGGTGTGTTCATATCCTTGGATTTTTCTATCTTTGAAAATCAGCTCTTGCAACCTTGTATCAACATTCTGAGCAAGGGAACGAGCAGGGAGTCCATCAACTAAAATTTCTTTTTTCAAAAGAGCCTGTTTCATAGCCTTGCGACTGATCTTTTCTTGGGCTAATAATCTATCTAAACGCATACCAGCTTATCTTATCATAAGTCTCTGACTTTGAAAAGAGTTGCCTTGACTAGAAAAGCAGAGTGAAAACATTTACACTTAGCTGAACTGTGATTTTTGAATGAGACTGTGGTATAATTGTTCAGTTAGAAATAAAAATTTAAAATATTAGAGGAAATCATGACAAAATTAAGAGAAGATATCCGTAACATTGCGATTATCGCCCACGTTGACCACGGTAAAACAACCCTCGTTGACGAATTATTGAAACAATCTGAAACTCTTGATGCACGTACTGAATTGGCAGAGCGTGCTATGGACTCAAACGATATCGAAAAAGAGCGTGGAATTACCATCCTTGCTAAGAATACAGCTGTTGCTTACAATGGAACTCGTATCAATATCATGGACACACCAGGACACGCGGACTTCGGTGGAGAAGTTGAGCGTATCATGAAAATGGTTGACGGTGTTGTCTTGGTCGTAGATGCCTACGAAGGAACCATGCCACAGACTCGTTTCGTATTGAAAAAAGCCTTGGAACAAGACCTTGTCCCAATCGTGGTTGTTAATAAAATCGATAAACCATCAGCTCGTCCAGCAGAAGTAGTGGACGAAGTCTTGGAACTCTTCATCGAGCTTGGTGCAGATGATGACCAGCTTGATTTCCCAGTTGTTTATGCTTCAGCGATTAACGGAACATCTTCCTTGTCAGATGATCCAGCTGATCAAGAAAAACAATGGCGCCAATCTTTGACACCATTATCGACCATATCCCAGCTCCAGTAGACAACTCAGATGAGCCTTTGCAGTTCCAAGTGTCACTTTTGGACTACAATGACTTCGTAGGTCGTATCGGTATCGGTCGTGTCTTCCGTGGTAGTGTGAAAGTTGGGGACCAAGTTACTCTTTCTAAACTAGATGGTACAACGAAGAACTTCCGTGTTACAAAACTTTTCGGTTTCTTTGGTTTGGAACGTCGTGAAATCCAAGAAGCTAAAGCAGGTGACTTGATTGCCGTATCCGGTATGGAAGATATCTTTGTTGGTGAAACTATTACTCCGACGGATGCCATTGAACCTCTTCCAATCCTACATATCGATGAACCAACCCTTCAAATGACCTTCTTGGTAAATAATTCACCATTTGCAGGTCGTGAAGGGAAATGGGTGACTTCTCGTAAGGTGGAAGAACGCTTGCAGGCAGAATTGCAAACAGACGTTTCCCTTCGTGTTGACCCAACGGACTCACCAGATAAATGGACTGTTTCAGGACGTGGAGAATTGCACTTGTCAATCCTGATCGAAACTATGCGTCGTGAAGGCTATGAGCTTCAAGTATCTCGTCCAGAAGTTATCGTAAAAGAAATCGACGGTGTTAAATGTGAGCCATTTGAACGTGTGCAAATCGATACTCCAGAAGAATACCAAGGTTCTGTTATCCAAAGCCTTTCTGAACGTAAGGGTGAAATGTTGGATATGATTTCAACTGGTAATGGTCAAACTCGTTTGGTCTTCCTTGTTCCAGCGCGTGGTTTGATCGGATACTCAACTGAGTTCTTATCAATGACTCGTGGTTACGGTATCATGAACCATACCTTCGACCAATACTTACCATTGATTCCAGGTGAAATTGGTGGTCGTCACCGTGGTGCCCTCGTTTCTATCGATGCTGGTAAGGCTACAACTTACTCAATCATGTCTATCGAAGAACGTGGTACAATCTTTGTCAACCCAGGTACTGAAGTTTACGAAGGAATGATCATCGGTGAAAACTCTCGTGAAAACGACTTGACAGTTAACATCACTAAGGCCAACAAATGACCAACGTTCGTTCTGCAACCAAGGACCAAACAGCGGTTATCAAGACACCTCGTATCTTGACACTTGAAGAGTCTCTTGAGTTCTTGAATGACGATGAGTACATGGAAGTAACACCTGAGTCTATCCGTTTGCGTAAGCAAATCCTCAACAAGGCAGAGCGCGAGAAAGCCAACAAAAAGAAAAAATCAGCTGAATAAGAGCTAGAAAGAGATAAAGATGGTCTATTTAATCATAGGGATACTCTTATTACTACTCTATGTATTTGCGACACCCCAAAGTATCAAGGGAACGGTTAATATTGTAATTCTTGTTTTTGGTCTCGTTTCCCTCGTGATTTTGCTTATGTTGTCCATCCTGCAAATCTTTCAGCTACCAACAGAATTCTTTATCACAGTAGCCATGCTGATCCTTACTTACTTTAGTTTGCGAGATATCAGTCTTATGTCAATTCGAAAAAAACACTAATCATCAATTCGAATCCTAAAATAACAAAAACTTCTATTAGCAACTATTTGGCTAATAGAAGTTTTTTTGATTAAGATAGATTGCTTTTTTCTTCAGAATAGCGTTGATAGAAGTCGACTTTCAGTTGGATAAAGTTTTCCAATTCGCGCAGGAGTTGAAGTAAGGTTGCGCGTGTTTCAAATTCTTCCCTTGTTTTAGGGAGATTGCGATTGCGAAATACCTGCAGGTAGCTTTCAATATCATTTAATAAATCGTTGGCAGGATTGGTCTGGCTGAGTTGATCCGCAATTTTAGCGAATAGCTGGGCAAGGATTAGGCTTTCGCTTGCGGCTAGATTACAGGTATTGATTTGTTGAGCCATATTACGAAGAATGCGACTCTGTCTCTGTCTCATTTCGAAATAGTGGATATGATAGTCGGTCTGATGAAAGAGGTGGTCAGAGTGATCAAGATAGACCAGTTTGAGAGCTTCTTCAAGAAGCTGATCCAGTTCTTCAACGAGTTGGGCACGGTTACGACCATCGCCCTTTCCAAGATAATATTCAAAACGTTGTAAAATGTGTTTGAGTTTTTCTTCTACCTTGAGATGATAGAGATGGATTTCTTCTTGCCGAGAAGGCATGTAAAGATTGACAGTCAAGGCAAATCCCGTACCGATCAGAAATAGGAGGAGTTCATTCACTAGCAGATCTGGTGATGTAGACTTCTGAACCAAGAGATGACTGACTAGGACACTACTCGGGGTAATGCCAATTTCCCAGCCCAGTTTATAGGCCAGAGGGACATAGAAAGCCAAATAGAGACCCAAACTCCAGATGTGATAGCCAGTCAGGTAAAAGGAAAGGACGCCAATGAAAAGAGCAAGAAGGGTTGAAAATAAACGATTGCGAGCCAGCTTAATGGTGCTTCGACGGGTATCCGATAAGCTCAATAGGGCAATGATACCAGCGGACACTGCTGAAGATAAATCCAGAAAGTAGGCTAGAACACAGGCTAAACAGGTTGCCAGAACGAGTTTAAAAGTACGTTGAGTGATAGACATGAGACATTTCCTATAATGAATGATAGAAAGCAGACAAAACAAGCCCTAAATAGGCTTGCCTTGATTATTTATTGCGAGCAGAGGAAAATTCAGCTACTGCTGTAAAGAGGACATCTGTTGAGGAGTTGAGGGCTGTTTCGCAAGAGTCTTGGATAACACCGATGACGAAACCTACACCTACAACCTGCATAGCAATATCGTTGGTAATCCCAAAGAGGCTGCAGGCAACCGGGATAAGTAGGAGAGAACCTCCAGCAATTCCTGAAGCACCGCAGGCAGAGATGGCTGCAACGATACTGAGTACAAAGGCTGTTGCAAAATCAACTGAGATTCCAAGGGTATTGACAGCAGCTAGGGTTAAGATGTTGATGGTAACAGCAGCTCCAGCCATATTGATAGTTGATCCCAAGGGGATTGAGACAGAATAGGTATCTAGATTGAGACCTAGATCCTCACAGAGTTTCATATTAACAGGGATATTAGCAGCGGAACTTCGGGTGAAAAAGGCTGTAACGCCACTGATACGCAAGCATTTCCACACCAAGGGATATGGATTTTTCTTGATGAAGAGAAAAGCAATCAGAGGATTGATTACTAGGGCAACGAAAACCATAGTGGCAATCAAAAGTCCGAGTAGGATTCCGTAATTTGCTAAACTCGCAATCCCTTGGCCAGAGATGGTTTCGAAGACTAACCCGAGGATACCAAATGGCGCAAGGTTAATGATCCATTCGACGATTTTTGAAGTCACACTGGCCATTGTTTTGAGTAGCTCCTTGCTATTTTTGCTAGCTTCACGCATGGCAACTCCAAAGACGATAGCCCAAGACAAAATTCCGATATAGTTAGCTTCGATGATGGCATTGACAGGATTGTCTACTATTTTTAGTAGAAGATTACTGAGTACTTGTCCGATGCCGTCTGGAGGAGTAACTTCTGTACTAGCACTACTCAAGACCATCTGAACAGGGAAGAGAAAGCTAGCCAAAACTGCTACAAGAGCCGCAGCAAAGGTCCCCAGCAAATAGAGGAAAATGACTTTTTTCATATTGCTATCTTGACCTTTCTGGTGTTGGGAAAGGGCATTAGCGACTAAAGCAAAAACCAGGATAGGGGCGATGGCCTTTAGTCCTCCTACAAATAAATCTCCCAATAAACCGACGCCAGTTAGATTAGGAACGAGTAGACCTAGAATTGCTCCCAGGGTCATTCCGATCCCAATACGTTTGATAAGATTTGTTTTGTTCCAAGCACGAATAATTCTTTTCATAGAGGTCTCCTTTTGTGTATTGTTTATGATTATAGTATAAATATACTCGAAAAGCAAGTGAGTTATAAGTTTCGTTGAAATTAATGAATATTTATGAAAAGGATAGCGAGGAAGGATTTATGGTATAATGAATAGAAAAGGAGTTTTATATGCAAGAATTTTTTCAACGTTATCTGGATAAATTAGATGTAACAACTGTTTTAGAGAATCTCTTGACCAAGGTGATTTCCCTCCTACTTCTTATCCTTCTATTTTATATAGCTAAAAAGTTCCTCCATGTTGCTGTACGAAAGATTGTTAAACCTTCACTTAAATTTTCAAATCGAGATGCAGGGAGACAAAAGACCATTTCTCGTTTGCTTGAAAATATTTTTCAACTACACACTTTATTTCTTCTTGATTTATTGTATTTTATCCATTCTAGGTTTACCTGTCTCTAGCTTGCTTGCAGGTGCAGGGATTGCTGGGGTGGCTATCGGTATGGGAGCACAAGGTTTTCTATCAGACGTCATCAATGGCTTCTTTATTCTCTTTGAACGCCAGTTGGACGTTGGAGATGAAGTTGTCTTGACTAATGGCCCGATTACCGTATCGGGGAAAGTCGTTAGTGTAGGAATTCGGACAACTCAACTGCGAAGTGATGACCAAGCTCTTCATTTTGTTCCTAATCGGAATATCACCGTCGTTAGCAATTTTTCAAGAAAAGACGAGGACTGAAATTTTACCTGATTTATGGTACAATAGAAAGAGTTTGGTAAAGGAGAAACGATGTTTTTAGATAAGCAGTTAGGAAATGGTTGTACCTGGATTAATCTAGATGTGGAAGAGATTAAAAATCTTGAAGATTTGTCTGAAATCTATGGATTGGATAAAGAAACCATCGAATATGCGCTGGATAGAAACGAACGGGCCCACATGGATTATAACCGTGAAAATGGGACGGTCACCTTTATCTATAACGTTCTTGACTTAGAAAGGGACAAGGAATACTATGAAGCCATTCCTATGACCTTTATCGTTGAAAAAAAACGGATGATTACCATCAGCAACCATAAAAATGCTTATGTGATTGAACGTATGTTGACTTATCTTAAAAGTCATGAAATCATTTCAATCTACAAGTTTCTATTTGCTAGTTTAGAGCTTATCAGCAATGCTTATTATCCTGTCATTGAACAGATGGATAAAAGTAAGGATGAAATCAGTGCCTTGTTGCGTCAAACAACCACTAAAAAAAATCTCTTTGCCCTCTCTGACTTGGAGACTGGTATGGTTTACTTGACAGCAGCGGCAAAACAAAATCGACTTCTATTGGAACATATCCAGGGCCATGCTCTTTGTCGGAGATTTAATGATGTCGAACGAGAGCAGTTTGATGATGCGATGATTGAAGCCCATCAGTTGGTGTCCATGACAGATTTGATTTCTCAAGTCTTGCAACAACTCTCCGCTTCTTACAACAACATCCTAAACAATAACCTGAATGATAGTTTGACAATTTTGACAATTATCTCCGTCTTACTAGCAGTCCTTGCGGTTATTACAGGTTTTTTCGGAATGAATGTTCCTCTACCATTTACAGAAGAGCCCAATGCTTGGATTTATATCTTAATAGCTAGCTTGATTTTATGGGCAGCCTTATCTCAATGGCTGAAGAAAATTACTAGAAAATAAAAGAGAAGGAGCCAGAATGGCGATTGAAAATTACATGCCAGATTTTGCTGTGGAAGCAGTTTATGATCTGACAGTCCAAAGCCTGCAGGAGCAGGGCATCAAGGCTGTTTTGGTTGATCTGGATAATACCTTGATTGCTTGGAATAATCCAGATGGAACAGTAGAGATGAAGCAATGGTTGCATGATCTGCGTGATGCTGGGATACGGATCATTGTGGTATCTAACAATACTCCCAAACGTGTTAAACGAGCAGTTGAAAAATTTGATATTGACTATGTTTACTGGGCACTGAAGCCCTTTACTTTAGGAATTAACCGTGCCATGAAACATTTCCACTATGAAAAAGACCAAGTGGTCATGGTTGGCGACCAGCTGATGACGGATATTCGAGCAGCCCATCGAGCAGGCATTCGCTCGATTTTGGTCAAACCCTTGGTTCAACACGACTCTATTAAGACTCAGATTAACCGAGCTCGTGAGCGTCGTATGATGAGAAAAATCGCTGAAAAGTACGGCCCTATTACTTATAAAAAAGGAATCTAATTATGGAAGAAATTCTCTGTATTGGTTGTGGAGCAATCATTCAGACGGAAGATAAGACTGGTTTAGGTTTTACACCTCAGTCAGCACTTGAAAAAGGTTTGGAAACTGGAGAAGTTTATTGCCAGCGTTGTTTCCGTCTTCGTCATTATAATGAAATCACAGATGTTCAGTTAACGGATGATGATTTCCTCAAACTCTTGCACGAGGTAGGAGACAGTGATGCCTTGGTGGTCAATGTGATTGATATCTTTGATTTCAATGGCTCTGTTATCCCAGGTTTGCCACGCTTTGTGTCAGGTAATGACGTGCTCTTGGTTGGAAATAAAAAAGATATCCTCCCTAAGTCAGTTAAACCAGGCAAGATTAGCCAATGGCTTATGGAGCGTGCTCACGAGGAAGGCTTGCGTCCTGTTGATGTCGTCTTGACTTCGGCACAAAACAAGCATGCCATTAAGGAAATCATTGATAAGATTGAGCACTACCGTAAGGGGCGTGACGTCTATGTAGTTGGCGTGACCAATGTGGGGAAATCAACCCTTATCAATGCCATCATCCAGGAAATCACGGGTGACCAGAATGTCATCACAACTTCACGCTTCCCAGGGACAACTCTAGATAAAATCGAGATTCCGCTTGATGATGGTTCTTATATCTATGATACACCGGGAATTATTCATCGTCATCAGATGGCTCACTACTTGACGGCTAAAAATCTCAAGTATGTCAGTCCTAAAAAGGAAATCAAACCTAAAACCTACCAGCTCAATCCAGAGCAAACCCTATTTTTAGGTGGCTTGGGACGCTTTGATTTCATTGCAGGAGAAAAGCAAGGATTTACAGCTTTCTTTGACAATGAACTCAAACTTCATCGTACCAAGCTTGAAGGAGCGAGTGACTTTTACGATAAGCATCTAGGAACCCTCCTCACACCACCAAATAGCAAGGAAAAAGAAGATTTTCCAAAACTGGTCCAGCATGTCTTCAATATTAAAGACAAGACAGACCTAGTTATCTCAGGACTAGGCTGGATCCGTGTAACAGGCACCGCCAAAGTCGCCGTCTGGGCACCAGAAGGCGTCGCAGTCGTCACACGAAAAGCAATTATTTAAACTAAAATCACTGAGCGAACAAAGTGAGCTCATAAAAAGATAGTTATTGTTGTGGTGTGATTGCCAATCCATAGATTGGCAAGGGGCACAATTGAGACCTAGGCTCAATTGTGAGGTCCGGAAATCCATTTTTCAAAGATGAAATCTTTGGGAAATTAGTTCCGACCATCCCCCACCACCTAAAATAACTATCAAAAAAAGGAAGAAAGAATATGTCATTAACATCGAAACAACGTGCCTTCCTCAACAGCCAGGCACACACCCTCAAACCCATCATTCAAATCGGGAAAAATGGTCTCAACGACCAAATCAAAACCAGTGTTCGTCAGGCACTTGATGCTCGTGAATTGATCAAGGTTACACTCTTGCAAAACACAGATGAAAACATCCACGAAGTAGCTGAAATCTTGGAAGAAGAAATCGGTGTGGATACAGTCCAAAAAGATCGGCCGTATCTTGATTTTGTATAAACAATCAAGCAAGAAAGAAAATCGAAAGATTTCTAAAAAAAGTTAAAGAAATTTAAAAATATACTCCAAAAAAAACTGTTTTTACAGAAGACTAAAGGAGATTAGCCTATGGCAATCGAATTATTAACTCCCTTTACAAAAGTGGAGTTAGAGCCAGAAATCAAGGATAAAAAACGCAAGCAAGTTGGAATCTTAGGGGGAAATTTTAACCCTGTTCACAACGCCCACCTTATCGTGGCAGACCAAGTCCGCCAGCAGTTGGGATTGGATCAGGTCTTGCTCATGCCCGAATATCAACCACCTCACGTAGATAAAAAGGAAACCATTCCTGAACACCACCGTCTCAAAATGCTTGAATTGGCTATTGACGGGATTGAAGGTTTAGCTATTGAAAACATTGAGCTAGAGCGTAAGGGCATTTCCTACACCTACGACACCATGAAGATTTGACAGAGAAGAATCCAGATACAGATTATTATTTCATTATCGGAGCCGACATGGTGGACTATCTGCCTAAGTGGTATCGAATTGACGACCTGGTTGACATGGTTCAGTTTGTAGGAGTTCAGCGCCCACGTTACAAGGCTGGGACTTCTTATCCAGTCATCTGGGTGGATGTGCCTCTCATGGATATTTCATCTAGTATGGTGCGTGATTTCATCGCCCAAGGACGCACACCTAACTTTCTCTTGCCAAAACCAGTGCTAGACTATATCGAGAAAGAAGGGCTTTACTGATGGCATACCAAGACTATATCAACTGTTCCCGTGAGGAATTGTTGGAAAAAATGGCAGAGCTTCTACCCGAGAAACGTTTGACCCATTGTCTGGGTGTGGAGCGTGCAGCCATTGAATTGGCTCAGCGCTTTGGTGTGGATGTTGAGAAAGCTGGTTTGGCAGGGCTACTTCATGACTATGCTAAAAAGTTGTCAGACCAGGAATTTCTAGACTTGATCGACCGTTATCAGCTAGATCCTGACCTCAAAAACTGGGGCAATAATGTCTGGCATGGTATGGTCGGGATTTACAAGATTCAGGAAGATTTGGATTTGCAAGATCCTGAAATTTTACGGGCTATTGAAATTCATACAGTCGGAGCTAGTCAGATGACAGACCTTGATAAGGTTATCTACGTCGCAGACTATATCGAGCACAATCGTGCCTTTCCAGGAGTGGATGAGGCGCGTGAAATTGCTGAACTATCACTAAATAAGGCGGTAGCTTACGAGACAGCTCATACCGTGGAGCATTTAGCGCATCAGGGGGATTTCCCATCTATCCCCAAACCCTTGAAACCTATAACGCCTATGTGCACTATTTGAAAGAGGACTAAATGAACGAAAAAGAATTATTAGAACTAGTCGTGAAAGCGGCTGATGAGAAACGTGCTGAGGATATCCTCGCGCTTGACGTACAAGATTTGACTAGTGTGACAGACTACTTTGTCATTACTAGCTCTATGAACAGTCGTCAGTTGGACGCTATCGCTGACAATATCCGTGAAAAAGTAGCTCAAGCAGGCTTTAAAGGTAGCCATGTTGAAGGCGATGCAGCTGGTGGCTGGGTTTTGCTGGACCTTGGTGGCGTTGTTGTGCATATCTTTTCAGAAGAAATGCGTGCCCACTATAACCTAGAAAAGCTCTGGCATGAGGCTGCCTCTGTAGACTTCTCAGAAACTTTATAGTCTTTTCCTTTATCTTTTATTACGGCGTTAACTCATTTTGCCTAACTTTAGTTATGCCTGCAATTCGTTGCCTAGTACTAAAAGCAAACGAAAAGACTATAGCGTTACAATTGAACTCAGTCGCAGTCAACTGGGTTTTATTTGCTTATTTTAGAAAAATTGATTGAAAGGTAAAGGGCGAGTGGTGTTTGCCATGGACGCTCTTGGTATCATGATGATGGCGACTTATGAAACTTTTGCGGCTGTTTACGATGCAGTTATGGATGATAGTTTATACGACAAATGGACGGACTTTTCGCTACGCCATTTGCCTAAAACCAAGGACAGAAAGAAACTCTTGGAATTGGCTTGTGGGACAGGGATTCAGTCTGTCCGCTTTTCTCAGGCTGGTTTTAATGTGACTGGGCTTGATTTGAGTGCGGATATGTTGAAGATTGCCGAAAAGAGAGCGGCTTCAGCCAAGCAAAAGATTGATTTCATTGAAAGTAATATGCTGGATTTGTCCAAGGCAGGTAAATACGACTTTGTCACTTGTTATTCGGACTCTATCTGCTACATGCAGGATGAGGTGGAGGTTGGAGACGTCTTTAAGGAAGTGTATAATGCTCTCAATGAGGACGGGGTCTTTATCTTTGATGTACATTCGACCTACCAGACAGATGAGGTTTTTCCTGGCTATTCCTATCATGAAAATGCAGAAGAGTTTGCCATGCTTTGGGATACATATGAGGACGATGCTCCTCACTCAATCGTGCATGAGTTGACCTTCTTTATCAAAGAAGCGGATGGTTCCTTTAGCCGTCATGATGAAGTGCATGAGGAACGCACTTACGAGGTCTTGACCTATGATATTTTGCTGGAACAAGCTGGTTTCAAGTCATTCAAACTCTTTGCGGACTTTGAGGATAAGGAGCCAACAGAAACTAGCACCCGTTGGTTTTTTGTGGCGCAGAAGTAGGAGATTACCATGACCATTACAGGTATTATCGCAGAGTTCAATCCCTTTCATAATGGCCATAAATACCTGTTGGAACAGGCGGAGGGATTGAAAATTGTGGCCATGTCTGGGAATTTCATGCAGCGTGGCGAGCCTGCTATTGTGGACAAGTGGACACGGGCACAGATGGCGCTGGAAAATGGTGCGGATTTGGTTGTAGAATTACCCTTTTTAGTCAGTGTCCAAGCGGCGGATTTTTCGGCCAAGGTGCAGTGGCTATCTTGGCTCGTTTGGGGATTGATACCCTGGCATTTGGGACAGAAGAAGTTCTGGATTACCAGCAAATTGCTAACCTATATTCAGAGCGTGGTCAAGAGATGGAACTTTTCATGGAAAACTTACCTGCTTCTCTTTCTTATCCCCAGAAAACCCAAGCTATGTGGAAGGAATTTGCAGGTCTTGATTTTTCTGGTGATACGCCCAATCATGTCCTTGCTCTTGCCTATGCCAAGGCAGTCGCGGGGCGAAACATCAAACTTCATCCAATTCAACGTCAGGGAGCGGGTTACCATTCGGTGGATAAGGATGTTGACTTTGCCTCAGCGACAGCTCTTCGTCAGCATCAAAATGATCAAAATTTCTTAGAACGTTTTATGCCTTCGGTTGCTCTTTTTGAAAATGCTAGCAAGGTAAACTGGGAAGATTATTATCCTTTGCTTCGCTATCAAATCTTGTCAAATACAGACCTAACAACCATCTATCAGGTCAATCAAGAAATGGCGGTGCGCATCAAGGAGGCTATTAAGACGTCACAGACTTTGGAAGAATTGGTAGAGTCAGTTGCCACTAAACGTTACACCAAAGCGCGTGTACGTCGCTTCTTGACTTATATCTTGGTACAAGCCAGAGAAAGTGAATTGCCAGAAGCCATTCACATCCTTGGATTTACCGAAAAAGGCAGACAACACCTCAAGTCTCTGAAAGATCAGGTCCATCTAGTTAGTCGAATCGGCAAAGAGCCCTGGGATGCTATGACTCAAAAGGCAGACCAAATTTATCAACTGGGACACCCAAGTATCGCAGAACAAAATTTTGGTCGAGTGCCAATTAAAATCGAATCAAACTGAGTCTACTTTGAGGTAGGCTTTTTTAGTTTTTTTTTCGAATAAATAGAGGCTCTCTGTCAACTGTAGTGGGTTGAATAAAAGCTAACATCTGGAGAGGACAAGCGTTGTCCTCTCCATTTTTATATTCAGAGCGATGAAAATTCGTTTCTTAAAGTTATCAAAGTTCCGAAATCCAAAGGCATTTCGTTTGATAAGTTTGATGAGATTATTAGTCGCTTCCAATTTGGCGTTGGAATAAGGTAATTGAAGGGCGTTGACAATTTTCTCTTTGTCCGTGAGAAATGTCTTAAAGACAGTCTGAAAAAGAGGATGAACCTTTTTTAGATTGTCTTCAATAAGTCCGAAAAATTTCTCGGGCTCTTTATTCTGAAAGTGAAAAAGCAAGAGCTGATAGAGATTATAGTGGTATTTCAAGTCTTCTGAATAGCTCAAAAAGCTTGTCTAGAATTTCTTTATTCGTTAAGTGCATACGAAAAAGTAGGGCGATAAAAAAACGTTTATCACTTAGTTTACGGCTATCTTGTTGGATGAGCTTCCAGTAGCGTTTTATAGCTCGATATTCATGGGTTTTTTTCGATCAAACTGATTCATGATTTGGACACGCACACGACTCATAGCACGGCTAAGATGTTGCACGATGTGAAAGCGATCAAGTACAATTTTTTGCATTAGGAAAGAGCTGTTTAGCTAAGTCATAGTAAGGACTAAACATATCCATTGTAATGATTTTAACTCGACATCGAACAGCTCGATCGTATCGAAGAAAGTGATTTCGGATAACAGCTTGTGTTCTTCCCTCAAGAACAGTGATGATGTTGAGATTGTCAAAATCTTGTGCAATGAAACTCATCTTTCCCTTAGTGAAAGCATACTCATCCCAGGACATAATCTCAGGAAGTCGGCTAAAGTCATGCTTAAAATGAAAGTCATTGAGCTTACGAATGACAGTTGAAGTTGAAATGGCCAGCTGCTGAGCGATATCAGTCATAGAAGTCTTTTTCAACCAACTTTTTGAGCAATCTTTTGATTGATAATACGAGGAATTTGATGATTCTTCTTGACGATAGAAGTCTCAGCGACCATTATTTTTCGAACAATGATAGCACTTGAATCGACGCTTTTTAAGAAGAATTCTGGTAGGCATACCAGTCGTTTCGAGGTAAGGAATTTTTGACGGTTTTTTTGAAAATCATATTTCTTCATTTGATTTTCCACAATCAGGGCAAGACGGAGCAGAGTAGTCCAGTTTAGCGATGATTTCCTTGTGTGTATTCTTATTGATGATATCTACAATCTTTATGTTTGGGTCTTTGATATCAAGCAGTTTTGTGATAAAATGTAATGGTTCCATATGATTCTTTCTAATGATGGTTTGGTCGCTTTTCATTATAGATCTTATGGGACTTTTTTTCTACACAAAAATAGGCTCCATAATATCTATAGGGGATTTACCCACTACAAATATTATAGAGCCTAAATAGATAGAAAAAGAAAAATCTTGTACAAGTTCCTGACAATTTTATTCTTTTCGTGTATAATAGTGGAAAAGAGGTAAAACGAGGTATGGTTATGGAAGCAGTTCTTTACTCAACATTCCGAAATCATTTGAAGGACTATATGAAGAAGGTAAACGATGAGTTTGAATCTTTGACAGTGGTCAACAAAAATCCTGACGAGGATATTGTCGTTCTTTCAAAGAGTGAGTGGGATAGTATTCAGGAAACCCTGAGAATCGCTCAAAATAAGGAACTTTCTGACAAGGTCTTGCTAGGAATGTCCCAAGTTCGTGCAGGACATACTCAGGTGCATGTGATTGAGGAGTGATGGATGCTACTCAAGTTTACAGAAGATGCCTGGGTGGATTATTGCTACTGGCAAAACCAAGATAAGAAAACATTAAAAAGAATCAACAAACTAATCAAGGATATTCAACGCGACCCTTTTACAGGAATTGGTAAACCAGAACCGCTCAAGTATGATTACCAAGGAGCTTGGTCACGTCGTATTGACGCAGAAAATCGCTTGATTTACATGATGGATGTAGATAGCGTCGCTTTCTTATCTTTTAAAGATCATTATTAAGTCTACTGAGAGGTAGGCTTTTTTTAACTTATTTTTTTCTAAAAAAATCTTTAAAAAAATTTACTTAGGGAGAATAGCCTATTTTATTAGGGAAAATAAGGATTTTTAGCCTTGAAATGATCAAAACAACTTCAAATTAAGGTTTGTTAAAAATGATTTTTTATGGTAGAATGTATAAGAATGCATATCATTCGGATAAACAAATAAATTGAGGTAAAAACATGGAAATTATGGCGATTGTTATCGTTGTTTTTGCCGTCATCATTGGTTTAGTCATTGGATATGTCAGCATCTCAGTCAAGATGAAATCATCACAAGAGGCTGCAGAGCTGATGCTTTTAAATGCTGAACAAGAAGCAACTAATTTACGAGGACAAGCTGAGCGCGAAGCGGATTTATTACTCAATGAAGCTAAGAGCGAAAGTAAGTCTCTTAAAAAAGAAGCACTATTGGAGGCCAAAGAAGAAGCCAGAAAATACCGTGAAGAAGTGGACGCTGAATTTAAATCAGAACGTCAAGAACTCAAGCAAATCGAAAGTCGTTTGACCGAACGTGCTAGCAGTCTTGATCGTAAAGATGACAATTTGACGAACAAAGAAAAAACACTTGAACAAAAAGAACAAAGTATTTCTGATAGAGCAAAAAACCTTGATGTACGTGAAGAGCAACTAGAAGAAATTGAGAAACAAAAGCAAGCTGAACTAGAGCGTATCGGAAGTCTGACTCAGTCGGAAGCAAAAGACATTATCTTGGCTCAGACAGAGGACAACTTGACTAAGGAAATTGCTAGTCGCATTCGTGAGGCTGAGCAAGAAGTTAAGGAACGTTCAGACAAATTGGCTAAGGATATCTTGTCTCAAGCCATGCAGAGAATTGCTGGTGAGTATGTAGCTGAGTCTACCAACTCTACAGTTCATCTGCCTGATGATACCATGAAAGGTCGTATCATTGGTCGTGAAGGGCGTAATATCCGTACTTTTGAAAGTTTGACAGGGGTTGATGTTATCATTGATGATACGCCAGAAGTGGTAACCTTGTCAGGTTTTGATCCTATCCGTCGCGAGATTGCCCGTATGACGATGGAAACCTTGCTTAAAGGATGGACGTATCCACCCAGCTCGTATCGAAGAGTTGGTTGAGAAAAATCGTCAAGAGATTGATAACAAGATTCGTGAATATGGTGAAGCCGCAGCCTATGAAATTGGTGCACCGAACCTTCACCCAGACTTGATGAAGATCATGGGTCGCTTGCAGTTCCGTACTTCATACGGACAAAATGTCTTGCGTCATTCGATTGAAGTTGCTAAGTTGGCTGGTATCATGGCTAGCGAACTTGGTGAAAATGCTACCCTTGCTCGTCGCGCGGGATTCCTCCACGATATTGGTAAAGCCATTGACCGAGAGGTAGAAGGTAGCCACGTTGAGATTGGTACTGAGTTGGCTCGCAAGTACAAGGAACACCCAGTTGTGGTGAATACTATTGCCAGTCACCACGGAGATGTAGAACCTGAAAGTGTGATCGCAGTTCTCGTTGCTGCAGCGGATGCCTTAAGCGCAGCCCGTCCAGGAGCTCGTAGTGAGTCACTCGAAAGCTACATTAAACGTCTCCATGATTTAGAGGAAATTGCTAATAGCTTTGAAGGTGTTCAAAATAGTTTTGCCCTTCAAGCAGGTCGCGAAATCCGCATTATGGTAAATCCAGGTCAAATCAAAGATGACAAAGTCACAATCTTGGCTCATAAAGTTCGTGAGAAAATCGAAAACAATCTCGATTACCCAGGAAATATCAAGGTAACCGTGATTCGTGAACTTCGTGCAGTTGATTATGCAAAATAAATAAGAAAGAGCAGTTGAAAAATTACTGCTTTTTTGTTACACTAGATAGAAAGATTGTAGCGAGCAGAAATGGCTTTAGATATATAATCTTACAGAAATTTTCAAGTCATTTCACAAACTATCCAAAGGAGACATAATGGCAGACCGAGGCTTACTAATCGTTTTTTCAGGTCCTTCAGGAGTTGGGAAAGGAACGGTTAGACGAGAAATTTTTGAGAGTTCTGAAAATCAATTTCAATATTCAGTATCTATGACAACGCGGGCACAACGTCCAGGTGAAGTAGATGGTGTTGATTATTTCTTCCGTACACGGGAAGAATTTGAAGAATTGATCCGTCAAGGGCAGATGTTAGAGTATGCAGAGTATGTAGGCAACTACTACGGTACTCCTCTGACTTATGTCAATGAAACCCTTGATAAAGGCATTGACGTTTTCCTTGAAATCGAAGTTCAGGGAGCTCTCCAGGTCAAGAAAAAAGTTCCAGATGCTGTCTTTATCTTTTTGACACCACCAGATTTGGAAGAATTGCAAGACCGTCTCGTTGGTCGTGGTACAGATAGCGCAGAAGTGATTGCTCAGCGTATCGAAAAAGCCAAAGAAGAAATTGCTTTGATGCGTGAGTATGACTATGCTATTGTCAATGACCATGTTCCTCTTGCTGCAGAACGTGTCAAACGTGTGATTGAAGCTGAACATTTCCGTGTAGACCGCGTGATTGGTCATTATCAGGATATGCTACCAAAGTCTCCGACTATTCGATAAACTATAGAAAACAGGTACAAACAAATGATGCTTAAACCCTCTATCGATACCTTACTTGACAAGGTACCATCAAAATATTCACTCGTAATCTTGGAAGCAAAACGTGCTCACGAATTAGAAGCTGGAGCACCTCCAACTCAAGAGTTTAAATCTGAGAAATCTACTCTTCGTGCCTTGGAAGAAATTGAATCAGGGAATGTAACCATCCATCCAGATCCAGAAGGAAAACGCGAAGCTGTTCGTCGTCGTATCGAAGAAGAAAGACGATTGAAAGAAGAAGAAGAAAAGAAAATCAAAGAGCAAATCGCGAAAGAAAAAGAAGAAGGTGAAAAAATTTAAGGTTGGGGGGACTCAATCTTATTTTTTCTATTGCAAGAATACTCAATTAATTAAAAGGATTTAAGAAGAGAAGGAGGTGAGGATATGGCTATTGCAAAAATCATTGTAGATGTTCCCTTGATGCAGACAGACCAGCCCTATAGCTACAAGATTCCAGAGGAATTTGAGGGGATGCTGGAAGTTGGCATGCGAGTTCATGTACCCTTTGGGAAGGCTAATCGCTTGATTCAGGGAATTGTTCTTGGAATGGAACAAGACTCTGATGCAGATGTGGCAGATGAGGACTTGAAAGAGATTGCTGAGGTGCTGGACTTTTCTCCTGTCTTAACGGAGGAACAACTCTGGTTGGCCGAAGAACTACGTAAGTCAGTTTTTTCATACAAGATTTCTATTCTAAAAGCTATGCTTCCGGGATTTTTGAATTCTAGCTATGATAAAATCCTCTATCCTCTGGAAGGCTTGAGTCAGGAGGAAAGAGACCGTTTGTTTGGTTCGCAGGAGTCTCTAGCATTTTCATCTCTAGACTTAGAAAAGCAGGCTGAGATGATGCGACTGACTCGAAAAGGGCTTTTGAAATTAGAGTACCAGGCTGTGGATCAGAAGAAAGTTAAGACGCAGTCTTGGGTTGAAGTCAATCTTGACAAATTAGAAAAGCTAGAAATCTCAAATCGTGCCAAGAAGAAATTGGAACTGCGAGAATATTTATTAGTACATCCTGAAACAGTTCCTTTGGCTGATTTGTTAGAACATTACTCACGCGAACAAGTTAATTTCTTTGTGGAACATGGCGCTATCAGCATCGTGCAAAAGGAAGTCCAACGTTCAGCTGCCTACTTTGAAGGGATTGAGGCTAGCCAATCCTTAGAGTTAAATCCAGAACAAAAAGAAGCCTGTGAGGCGGTTGTTGGAGCGATTGGGAAGAAACACCCTCCCTTTCTTTTACAAGGAATCACTGGAAGTGGGAAAACGGAGGTTTACTTGCAGATTATCCAAGGGGCCTTGGATTTGGGAAAAACAGCGATTGTTCTAGTTCCAGAAATCTCTCTGACACCTCAAATGACCGAGCGTTTTATTGCTCGTTTTGGTGAGAAAGTAGCCATTCTCCACTCTGGCCTGTCAAATGGTGAAAAGTACGATGAATGGCGCAAGGTGGAGCGTGGAGAAGCCCAGGTAGTTGTTGGAGCCAGATCTGCTATTTTCGCTCCATTGAAAAATCTAGGTGTTATCATTATCGATGAGGAGCACGAGGCCAGCTACAAGCAAGATAGTAATCCTCGTTACCATGCTAGAGATGTGGCTCTTTTACGAGCTCAGTACAATCAAGCAGCTCTAGTCCTGGGTTCTGCAACACCAAGTCTAGAAAGCCGTGCGCGTGCTGGTAAGGGTGTTTATCAACATCTACGTCTGACTCAACGGGCCAATCCTTTAGCAAGTATTCCTCAAGTTCAACTGATTGACTTTCGTGACTATATCGGGCAGAATGAAACATCAAACTTTACACCACCACTGATTGAGGCCATTCAAGATCGACTGGATAAAAAAGAGCAGGTTGTTCTCATGCTCAATCGCCGTGGCTATTCTAGCTTTGTCATGTGCCGGGAATGTGGGACAGTTGATACCTGTCCCAACTGCGATATTTCCTTGACACTGCACATGGATACTAAGACTATGAATTGTCATTATTGTGGTTTCTAAGGAAATCCCCCATGTCTGTCCAAACTGTCAGAGTCGTAGCATTCGTTACTATGGAACAGGGACTCAGAAAGCCAACGATGAGCTAGCTGAACTCTTTCCAGAGGCACGTATTCTGCGCATGGATGTGGATACAACTCGCAAAAAAGGTAGTCACCAAGCACTTCTTGAACAGTTTGGCAAGGGTGAAGCGGATATTCTTCTGGGAACCCAGATGATTGCCAAGGGCTTGGATTTTCCAAATGTGACCTTGGTTGGTGTTCTCAATGCGGATACAGCCTTGAATCTGCCTGACTTCCGTTCTTCTGAGAGGACTTTCCAACTCTTGACCCAGGTGGCAGGACGAGCAGGTCGTGCTGAAAAAGCTGGGCAAGTCTTGATTCAGTCCTATAATCCTCAACACTACGCCATTCGTTTTGCTAAAGATCAGGATTACGAAGGTTTCTATGCCTATGAAATGGGCATCAGACGTCAACTTGGCTATCCACCTTATTATTTCACTATTGGGATTACCTTGTCTCATAAGAAAGAAGAAGAGGTTCTTAGAAGAGCTTACGAGGTCATGGAAATTTTGCGGTCAGGTTTGTCGGATGCTAGTATAATTCTTGGTCCAACGCCAAAACCTATCGCTCGTACGCATAATCTCTATCATTACCAAATTTTGATTAAATACCGTTTAGAAGATGAGTTGGCTTCTACCCTTAATCAGGTCTTAGCCCTAACTCAAGAACGGGAAAATAGCGAACTTCGTCTCAGTATTGACCACGAACCGCAACAGTTTTTATAAGAAGGAGAAGATATGACAAAATTAATCTTTATGGGGACTCCCGATTTTTCAGCAACCGTTTTGAAGGGACTTTTGTCAGATGATCGCTATGAGATTCTAGCAGTTGTAACTCAGCCAGACCGTGCTGTCGGACGTAAAAAAGTTATCCAAGAAACCCCAGTTAAACAAGCAGCCAAAGAGGCAGGACTTCCTATTTACCAACCTGAAAAATTATCGGGTAGTCCAGAGATGGAAGCTATCATGAACTTGGGTGCTGATGGGATTGTGACTGCAGCTTTTGGGCAATTTCTCCCAAGTAAACTCCTTGATAGCATGGATTTTGCAGTCAATGTTCATGCTTCCCTCCTTCCTAAACACCGTGGTGGTGCTCCTATCCATTATGCCTTGATTCAGGGTGATGAGGAGGCAGGAGTAACCATTATGGAAATGGTCAAGGAAATGGATGCTGGTGATATGATTTCCCGTCGCAGTATTCCCATTACAGATGAGGACAATGTCGGAACCTTGTTTGAAAAATTGGCGGTTGTTGGTCGTGATCTGCTTTTGGATACTTTACCTGCTTATATAGCTGGTGAAATTCAGCCAGAACCACAAGATCCAAACCAGGTTACATTTTCTCCAAATATCAAACCTGAGGAAGAAAAATTGGACTGGAACAAGACCAATCGTCAACTCTTTAACCAAATCCGTGGGATGAATCCATGGCCAGTTGCTCATACCTTCCTCAAGGGAGATCGTTTTAAGATTTATGAAGCCCTGCCAGTAGAAGGTCAAGGAAATCCAGGTGAGATACTCTCTATCGGTAAGAAGGAATTGATCGTCGCAACAGCGGAAGGAGCCTTGTCTCTTAAACAGATTCAGCCAGCAGGAAAACCTAAGATGGATATTGCGTCCTTCCTTAACGGTGTGGGACGAACTTTGGCAGTAGGAGAACGATTTGGTGACTAAAGTAGAAACGGCTAGAAGTTTAGCCTTAGAGGTATTGGAGGATGTTTTTATCCAACAAGCTTACTCCAATATCGCCTTAAATAAACACCTCAAGGGAAGTCAACTGTCAGCTGCAGACAAAGGTTTGGTGACAGAGCTGGTCTATGGAACTGTAGCTCGAAAACTCACACTAGAGTGGTACATTTCTCACTTTATTGAGGATAGAGATAAGCTAGATAGCTGGCTCTATGTTCTGCTTCTCATGAGCGTCTATCAACTCCAATACTTGTATAAGCTTCCTGACCATGCAGTAGTCAATGAAGCAGTAGAAATTGCAAAATATCGTAAGAAGAGTAGTGAAAAACTGGTCAATGCTGTTCTTCGTCGTATTTTGCGTGAGGGCTTGCCAGATATTGCCAGTATCAAGCGTAAGAACAAGCGTGATTCTATTGTTTACTCTTTACCAGTTTGGTTGATTTCGAAACTCAAGGAAGAGTACGGTGATGAGAGAGCGCAAGCGATTTTTGAAAGTCTATTGCAACGGAATAAAGCCAGTATCCGTGTGACAGATTTGAGTCGAAAAGAGGAAATCAAAACTCTGCTTGGTGCAAGTGATTCTCTTTTATCTCCTGCTGGTCTGGTTAAGGAACAGGGGCATTTTGCTAGTCATGACTTGTTTTCAGAAGGACTTATTACTATCCAAGATGAGTCAAGTCAACTGGTTGCACCGACACTAGAGCTACAAGGTGACGAGCAGGTTTTAGATGCTTGTGCAGCTCCTGGTGGAAAGACCGCCCATATGGCATCCTATCTGACGACAGGTCAGGTAACGGCTCTAGATCTCTACGACCATAAACTCACTTTGATCCAAGAAAATGCTCAGCGTTTAGGTGTAGCGGACCGTGTCCAAACGCAAAAACTGGATGCTCGAAAGTGCATGAATTTTTTGGTAAGGATCAATTTGATAAGATTCTTGTTGATGCCCCTTGTTCAGGGATTGGTCTATTGCGTCGAAAACCAGATATCAAATATAATAAAGAGACAGCAGATTTCGTGTCATTACAGGAAATTCAGTTGGAAATATTAGGTAGTGTTTGTCAAACGCTACGTAAAGGTGGTATAATAACGTATAGTACCTGTACTATTGTCTCGGAAGAGAACTTTCAAGTGGTTCAAGCTTTTTTAGAAAGTCATCCCGAGTTTGAGCAGGTTAAACTAGAACATGAATGTAAGGATATCGTGAAAAATGGCTGTATCCTCATTACTCCGGAATTATACGGAAGTGATGGATTCTTTATCAGCCAATTTCGCAAGAAATCCAAGTAGGAAGGAACTGACACAATGGAGATTTCATTATTAACAGATGTAGGTCAGAAACGTACAAATAATCAAGACTATGTCAATCTTTTTGTCAACCGTGCCGGTCGTACAATGATCATCTTGGCTGATGGGATGGGAGGACACCGTGCAGGTAATATTGCCAGCGAGATGGCAGTAACTGATTTAGGTGTTGCCTGGGTTGATACGCAGATTGACACCGTTAATGAAGTTCGCGAATGGTTTGCCCACCATCTAGAAGTTGAAAATCAAAAGATTTATCAAATGGGGCGTGATGAAGCCTACAAGGGAATGGGGACAACTCTAGAAGCCCTTGCAATTATTGATCATCAAGCTATTTATGCTCATATTGGAGATTCTCGTATCGGTCTGATTCGTGGTGAAGAATACCATCAGTTGACTAGTGATCATTCTTTGGTCAATGAATTGCTCAAGGCAGGTCAATTGACACCTGAAGAAGCTGAAGCACATCCACAAAAGAATATCATCACCCAATCTATCGGACAAAAAGACGAAATTCAACCTGATTTTGGAATTGTCAGCTTGAAACCAGGTGATTATCTGGTCATGAATAGCGACGGTCTAACCAATATGATCTCAGGCAGTGAGATTTATGATATTGTGACAAGCGATATTTCGCTTGATGATAAGGCAGCCACTTTGGTACGCTTTGCCAACAATGCCGGAGGGCTTGATAATATTACAGTTGCCCTTGTTTCGATTAAGGAGGAGGCGGCAGAATGATCCAAATCGGCAAGATTTTTGCCGGGCGGTATCGGATTATCAAACAAATTGGTCGTGGAGGTATGGCAGATGTCTACCTGGCCAAGGATTTGATTTTAGACGGGGAAGAGGTAGCTGTTAAGGTCTTGAGGACTAACTACCAGACTGACCCGATTGCTGTTGCGCGTTTTCAGCGTGAAGCGCGTGCAATGGCTGACTTAGATCATCCCCATATCGTTCGGATAACGGATATCGGCGAAGAGGACGGTCAACAGTACCTAGCTATGGAATATGTAGCTGGTCTTGATCTTAAGCGCTATATCAAAGAACACTATCCCCTCTCAAATGAAGAAGCTGTCCGTATCATGGGACAGATTCTCTTAGCGATGCGCTTGGCGCACACTAAAGGTATTGTCCATCGTGACTTAAAACCTCAAAATATTCTTCTAACTCCTGATGGAACTGCTAAGGTGACGGACTTTGGGATTGCAGTAGCCTTCGCAGAGACCAGTCTGACTCAGACCAACTCTATGCTGGGTTCTGTTCACTACTTGTCACCTGAGCAGGCTCGTGGCTCTAAGGCAACTGTCCAGAGTGATATCTATGCCATGGGGATTATTTTCTATGAGATGCTGACAGGGCATATCCCTTATGATGGCGATAGTGCAGTAACTATAGCCCTCCAGCATTTTCAAAAACCTCTTCCTTCGGTCATAGCTGAAAACCCATCTGTTCCCCAAGCTTTGGAGAATGTAGTCATCAAAGCAACTGCTAAAAAGCTTACAGATCGATACCAGTCGGTTTCAGAGATGTATGTTGATTTATCTAGCAGTCTATCTTATAACCGCAGAAATGAACCGAAACTTGTTTTTGATGATGCTACTAAGGCAGACACAAAGACATTGCCAAAGGTTTCTCAGACAACCTTGACCTCTATTCCTAAGGTTCAACCACAGACAGATAGCCATCAGGGAACTAAAACTAGCCCAGAAGTAAGTGTTAAAAAATCTGTGGAAAAACCAGTGAAAAAACGTCGTTTTAAAGCACGTTATCTAGTTCTACTAGCAAGTTTCGTACTGGTTGCTGCTTCTCTGGTGTGGATTTTGTCTAGAACACCAGCTACTGTTGAGATTCCAAAAGTTGCAGGTCAAACTGTCGCTGAAGCAAAAGAAAATCTGAAAAAAGCGAATTTTGAAATTGGTGAGGAAAAAACGGAAGCTAGTGATACCGTAGAGGAAGGTCGGGTTATCCGAACAGATCCAGATGCTGGCTCAGCTCGCAAAGAAGGAACTAAGGTTAATCTCATTATTTCTTCAGGTCAACAATCCTTTAAGCTTGGAAATTATGTTGGTCGTAAATCTACAGATGTCATAGCTGAGTTGAAGGAGAAAAAAGTTCCTGAAAATCTGATTAAGATTGAGGAAGAAGAGTCCAACGAATTCGAAGCCGGTACAATCATGAAACAAAGTTTACCGGAGGGAACAACTTACGATCTTAGCAAGGCCACTTCTATCGTTTTAACTGTTGCTAAGAAGAAAAAGGTGACGACGATAACTATGCCAAACTACATTGGCTCAAATCTTGAATTTGCTAAAAATAATCTTAAAAGTATTGGTATTAGTGAAGATAGAATTGAAATTAAAGAAGTGGAGATAGCACAAGAAGGAATTAAAGAAGGTGAGATTGCGAAACAAAGTCCCGCACCGGATGAAAAACTTGATTTAAGCAATCCGATAGTTAAACTCTATATTTATAAACCTAAAAAAACTTCACCATCAATTAGTCAACCTTCGTCAGAACATAATTCTGGTCAAACTGACACAACAAACCCTACGCAGGGTAACCAACCAACAACACCTACACAAGATGGAAATGGAAGTCAACGAAATTAATAGACTCCATATACATAATTCAATCTTTGTCACAGTTTTTGTGACAAAGATTTTTTTTCCTCCGAAATTATGATAAAATAAAATGGAGTTTGAAAAAGGAGGGAAATATGGAAGAATCAAAAAAACTGAATGCAGTTATTGATGTCATCATGCTAGCTGGAACAATTCTGCTTCGCAATGGTTCTGAGATTTATCGTGTTGAAGATACCATGATTCGGATTGCCCATTCACAGGGCATTATGGATTGTAATGTTTTGGCCATGCCTGCCGCCATTTTTTTCTCCATTGAAAATACAAATATCTCTCGTATGAAGCGAGTGACATCCTCCTCTTATAATATTGAGAAGGTATGTGATGTTAACCAAATTTCACGGCAGCTTGTAGCAGGACAGCTTGATCTGGATACAGCCTTTATCCAATTAAAGGAATTAAATGCTAAGGCGTCTCCCTATACCAATGTTCAACTAACTGCTGCAGCGACTCTCAGTGCTCCTTTCTTTTCAATCATGTTCGGTGGGAATGTCTATGATGCCATCGGAGCAGGAGTGGCGACCTTGTTTGCTTTTACTTGCTCTCTCTATGTAGAAAGTTTATTCGTATCCCTTTTATGACTGCTTTCGCAGGTGCTCTTGTCTTCGGTTTAATTGCACAATTTTGGGCGCGCTATTCTGGTTTGCCGTCGACAGCTGATCTGGTGATTGCAGGTGCGGTTATGCCTTTTGTACCTGGAATTGCCCTGACCAATGCTGTTCGAGATATTATGACCAATCACATTAACTCTGGTATGAGCAAGATGTTTGAATCCTTGCTGATTACCCTTGCCTTAGGGGCTGGAACATCAGTCGCCCTCGTACTCATGAACTAATATGACAGTAACAACATTTTTATTGCAAGCTCTAGCTAGTCTGCTAGCTATTATTACTTTTTTAATCGTTTTAAATGTCCAGCGTTCCATGCTCATTCCTGGTGGTGTTTTGGGAATGTCTATCTGGCTACTTTATCTGATACTCAAGGAACCAACCAATGTTATTTTGGCAACCTTTATTGCTGCGGTGATTGGTTCTTGTGTCAGCCAGATTATGAGTATTCTCTACAAAACTCCAGCAGTGGTTTTTGCCCTAGCTATTCTGGCACCACTAGTGCCAGGTTATCTGTCTTATCGAACAACGTCATTCTTTGTGACAGGCGACTACGGCCATGCCATTTCTAGTGCCATGTTAGTCATGATGTTGGCTCTCGTTATTTCCATTGGAATGGCCAGTGGAACAGTTTTGTTGAAATTGTATCATTATCTCAAAAAGAATCGAGCTAACTAAGGCTCGATTTTTTATGGCTCTTCAGTTCAGTTTGTTAGAGTATCCTAAAATAAGATAAACTTTTAAAAATGAACTTGATTTGGGGAATCAAGTCTTTTTTCGCTCATTTGACTTCAATTGTGATAAAATAGAGGTGAACGAATTTTTACAATGAATGATAAAAATAGAGGTAAATATGACAATCGGTATTGATAAGATTGGTTTTGCGACCAGTCAATACGTTTTGAAATTACAAGATTTAGCAGAAACCCGAGGAATTGATCCTGAAAAATTGAGTAAAGGACTCCTTTTAAAAGAATTGAGTATCGCTCCTTTAACAGAGGATATTGTTACCTTGGCTGCTAGTGCAGGAAATTCTATCCTGACTGAAGAAGATAAGCAAGAGATTGATATGGTTATCGTAGCGACAGAGTCTGGAGTCGATCAAAGTAAGGCGGCTGCAGTCTTTGTACACGGTTTATTAGGAATCCAACCATTTGCTCGTAGTTTTGAAATCAAGGAAGCTTGCTATGGTGCAACTGCGGCTCTTCACTATGCTAAGTTACATGTAGAAAATTCTCCTAAATCAAAGGTTTTGGTGCTGGCTAGTGATATTGCAAGATATGGTGTCGAAACTCCTGGAGAACCAACTCAAGGTGCAGGATGTGTTGCTATGTTGATTAGCCAAAATCCACGTGTGATGATTTTCAACAATGATAATGTTGCGCAGACTCGAGATATTATGGACTTTTGGCGTCCAAACTATTCGACAACACCATTTGTAAATGGGGTTTACTCAACGCAGCAGTATCTTGATAGTTTAAAAACGACTTGGGAAGAGTATCAAAAAGCGTTATGGATGTAGCTTGGATGATTTTTGAAGCTGTATGTTTCCATTTGCCTTATCCGAAGTTAGCTCTCAAGGGATTGAAAAAAATTCTCGACAAATCCTTGCCTCAAGAGAAGAAGGACTTGCTTCAAAAGCACTTTTGATGAATCTATTATTTATAGCCAAAAAGTTGGGAACATTTATACAGGTTCACTCTTCTTAGGTCTCTTGTCTCTTCTTGAAAAATTCTGATAGCCTGAAAGCTGGAGATAAGATTGCCCTTTATAGCTATGGTAGTGGGGCTGTATCTGAGTTCTTTAGTGTAGTATTGGTTGAAGGTTTTTGGAAAAGCAATTGCGGAAAAAAATCGCTTAGACTTGCTAGATCAACGTCAAGTTTTTGAGTGTTGCTGACTATGAACGAATCTTCTTTGAGGAAGCTCAATTAGATGAGTCTGGATCTGCAACGATGTCAGGTTTTGAAGGGCAAGACTATGCCCTCGTTGAGATTGTAGACCACCAACGTCGCTACAACAAGGTTGAAAAATAATGAAAAAAAATTGGAATGGATTTGCTAAAAAATCAATTCAAGAGCGCCTCGAGTTCGTTAAGTCTCAGGCGCTTACTTCTATCGAAGCCAAAGAAAGTTTGGAACAAAACGAAAATCTCAGTCTAGCAGTAGCGGACCAATTGAGTGAAAATGTGATAGGAACTTTCTCACTTCCATACTCAGTAGTTCCAGAAGTGTTGGTAAATGGTCAAGAGCACACAGTTCCTTATGTGACCGAAGAGCCATCTGTTGTTGCTGCAGCTAGTTTTGCCAGTAAGATTATCAAACGTGCGGGTGGTTTTACTGCTCAGGTTCATCAACGCCAAATGATTGGTCAGGTAGCTCTTTATCAGGTTCCAGATAGGGATAAAGCTTGTAGTGCTATTCTGAGTCAAAAAGCAGAGCTACTCGAACAAGCAAACCAAGCCTATCCATCTATTGTCAAACGTGGTGGTGGAGCCAGAGAGCTAACAGTTGAGAAAATTTCTGGTGAGGCTGACTTTTTAGTGGTTTATCTTCATGTGGATACTCAGGAAGCCATGGGAGCTAATATGCTCAATACCATGCTTGAAGCTTTAAAACCTAGCTTAGAGGCTTTAAGTCAAGGGCAAAGTTTAATGGGCATTCTATCCAACTATGCCACGGATTCTCTAGTAACTGCAACTTGTCGGATTGCCTTTCGTTATTTGAGTCGCCAGAAGGATGAAGCGCGTGAGTTGGCAGAAAAAATGGTTTTAGCCAGCCAGTTTGCTCAAGCAGATCCTTATCGAGCAGCTACCCACAATAAGGGAATTTTTAACGGAATCGATGCTCTCTTGATTGCGACAGGAAATGATTGGCGTGCCATCGAAGCAGGAGCGCATGCCTATGCCAGTCACGATGGTGCTTATCGAGGTCTCAGTCGTTGGACCATGGATTTGGAAACAGAAGAGTTAATCGGAGAGATGACTATGCCGATGCCGGTTGCTACCAAGGGTGGATCAATTGGTCTTAATCCTCGAGTAGTCCTCAGCCATGAATTGCTAGGTCATCCATCAGCTAAGGAATTATCCCAAATTATCGTGTCAATTGGTCTTGCACAAAACTTTGCAGCTCTTAAAGCTCTTGTAAGCACAGGGATTCAGCATGGACATATGAAACTACAAGCAAAATCCTTGGCTCTTCTAGCAGGAGCCACAGAGGCTGAAGTACCTAAGTTGGTAGAAAGCTTGATTGCTGAAAAAACTTTTAACTTAGAAAAAGCCCAAACTCTTTTGAAAAACTTAAGATCATAAGAAAAACTCAGACGAAACTAGTCTGAGTTTTTTTGTTTATACTCAATGAAAATCAAAGAACAAACTAGGAAGCTAGCCGCAGGTTGTTCAAAACACTGTTTTGAGGTTGTAGATGGAAGCTGACTTGGTTTGAAGAGATTTTCGAAGAGTATTAAATACTTTTACCTGGTAAGAGACTAACTGGTAAGAAATAACCAGTCGTGGCAACTTCTTTCCCCTCGATTTTTTGAAGTAGTAAATCGACTGTCAGGCGAGCAATTTCTTCCAAAGGTTGTTTAATGGTAGTGAGGTGAGGATAGAAATTCTCAATGAAATAAGTCCCGTCATAACCAATAACCTTAAGTTGTTCTGGAACAGAAATACCAAGTTCCTGAGCGATCTTCATCACCAAGATGGCTGTCAAATCATCCGATGCGAAAATCGCATCTGGTTTTTGTTTGGTCAGGATATTTTTAATTTCCATTTCCTTACGAAGGGGCGAAAAGTCACTGGAAACATTGATAATAGGAGCTTTTGGTAAGATAGAAGCAAAACCAGCATGACGAAGTCCAGTTGGTGAATTGGAGTTGTCATTTCCTGTAATCATGATGATAGATTGGGCTCCAGTTTTAGCCAAGGTCTGAGCAGCTAGGACACCACCAGCATAGTTGTCAGAAGAAACGACAGGGATATCTGGTGATAGGTTACGGTCAAATGAAATAATCGGAGCAGTAACGCGATTGTAATCCTCAATCCCAAGGTTATGACTTCCCGAAATGATGCCGTCTACCTGGTTGGCTTCTAGCATTTCGATGTATTCACGTTCTTTTTCCGAATCGTGTTCACTATTACAAATGATTGTCTTGTAACCTTTTTTGAAGAGTTCGTGTTCCAATTTGTCAATCAATTCAGCATAGAAAACATGGCTGATTTTAGGGAAAATCAAACCGATTAACTTGGCTGATTTTCCTTGAAGACTTCGAGCTAAGTTATTGGGTTTATAGCCCAGCTCACGCATAGCATCATTAACCTTTTGAATGGTTTTTTCAGACAGATATCCTTTTTTATTGATGACACGTGAAACAGTAGTAGGGCTGACGCCAGCCAATTTTGCGACATCAGTTAGTTTTGCGACCATATTCTAATTCGTAGTAAGTTCCAGTTGGGTTTCCAGATTTAATGAGGATTCCATTTTGCTCTTCGTGAGGGAAGACACGACCAGAAAATACCTTTTCTCCTTTATTGATGAAAATTTCAAAGACTGAGTTGTCGATGAAGATATTGACAGTAGTTGCTTGATTAGTAACTGAGCAAGAGCGAGTAGTTCCAAATTCTTGAGCATATTGCTCACCTGCTTGACTGCGGTCAACGGTTACTTGGCCATTGACAAGGTCAAAATTGATAGAGAGCCCCTTGCCGTCTTTATCAGCAAGAAGGATGATTTCACTTTGACTATTAGCCTCTAAGTTCAGTTCAAGTTCGTAGGTGTTCTTAGTTTCAGAACGATTTGAAAATTCCTCTTCTGAAGCACGGAGTTCTTTGATAGCAGCTACAGGATACTGATAGAGTTTGCCATCTTTAATGGTAAGTTCTTTGACCAATGAGAAAGTTCCTTGGTGGTCAAAACGGTCAGATGGATAAGACACATCTGGTAAACCAAGCCAACTTACTGCCAGGGCACGTCCATCAGGAGCGTTAAAAGCTTGAGTAGCATAGGCTTCAAAACCATGATCAAGATTGTGAAGTTCAGAAACATCTATCATACGAGCATTTTCTGGGTCAAAGGAAGCACCGATTTTATACATATTTGGATAGATATTGTCATAGTCAAGAACCTTTTTATCCAAACCTTGTGGACAGTAGAGAAGAACTGGCTGTTCCCCAACAAAGACTAGGTTTGGGCACTCCATCATATAGGCAGTACGGTCATTGTTGAAGTCCAAATCACCAACTTCTTGCCAGTTTGTATAATCGTTATCGACTGCTTTGTAGAGACGGACAAATCCTTTTTTCTCCAAGTCTTGTCCACCAACGATCGCGTAGTATTGTCCTTTAAAGTTAAAAATCTGTGGATCGCGGAAGTGGTCAGTAGCATCAGCAGGTTGATCAATCAAGATTTTATCAATCTTTTCGATTTTTCCATCCTTATCCATCAAAGCACCGATTTGATAAGGGTGACGTACCCAATTTTCGTCACGAACATTTCCTGTATAAAATAAGAACAGTTGATCGCCAAACTGCATAGCAGATCCTGAGTAAGCACCATGACTATCAAGAGGTGTATCAGGCAAAATCTTGACACCAGTTTCTTTATAGTGCACCAAATCGTCACTTTCAAGCTGAACCCAAGATTTTAAACCATGAGCTGCACCAAAGGGGAAGTTTTGGTAAAAGAGAATCCACTTGCCATCAAAGTAAGAAAAACCGTTCGGGTCGTTGAGAAGTCCTTGCTTGGGTTCGATGTGATAGCTTGTATGCCATGGTGACTGCGACATATTTTCTTTGATTTGTTTTATTTCTTCTTGTGTCCAATCTTCATAGCGTCTATAACGACGCTCGGTAGTCCATTCCATTTATATTCCCTCCATAAATTCTACTATCTTTATAGTAAACGTTTCCTTATAAAAAAAGCAAGTCTTTTATCATAAAATTAAGAAAAAAATGTCAAACGATTGACAGTAAATAGAAGCTAAATTTTATGAAAATCAATGAAAAACATGAAAGTTTTTTTGAAAACTTTTTAGCAAAAAAACCTTTTAATAATAGGTATTTATCGAAGAAATACTATTCAAAAATATCAAAAAAACAGTCAAAAAAAACAAAAAAACAAATAATTTTTTCTGCAAAACGCTTGACATATTTTTAAAACGTGATAGAATAGTACTCGTAGGGCGAATAAATCGCTTTCAAACATTTTACAAAATTTTTTATAAGGAGATTTTTGCAAATGACGAATACAGAAATTGCAAAAAAAGTCATCGAAGCCTTAGGTGGACGTGAGAACGTTAATGGTGTAGCTCACTGTGCGACTCGTCTTCGCGTTATGGTTAAAGATGAAGCGAAAATTAACAAAGATGCTATCGAGAACTTGGAAAAAGTTCAAGGTGCTTTCTTTAACTCAGGTCAATACCAAATCATCTTTGGTACTGGTACAGTAAACAAGATGTACGATGAAGTCGTAGCTCTTGGTTTGCCAACTTCTACAAAATCTGAAATGAAAGCAGAAGCTGCAAAACAAGGAAATTGGTTCCAACGTGCTATCCGTACATTCGGTGACGTCTTCGTTCCAATCATTCCAGTTATCGTAGCAACTGGTCTCTTCATGGGTGTTCGTGGTCTCTTGACTGCTCTCGGAATGACACTTCCAGAGGATGTGACAACTTACACTCAAATCTTGACTGACACAGCCTTCATTATCTTGCCAGGTTTGGTTGTTTGGTCAACCTTCCGTGTATTTGGTGGTAACCCAGCCGTTGGTATCGTTCTTGGTATGATGCTCGTATCTGGTTCACTTCCAAATGCCTGGGCTGTTGCTTCTGGTGGTGAAGTAACTGCTATGAACTTCTTCGGATTTATCCCAGTTGTAGGTTTGCAAGGTTCAGTTCTTCCAGCCTTCATTATCGGGGTTGTCGGAGCTAAATTTGAAAGCTGTTCGTAAAGTTGTTCCAGATGTACTTGACCTCTTGGTAACACCGTTCGTAACACTCCTTGTAATGTCAATCCTTGGATTGTTTGTTATCGGACCAGTATTCCACGTTGTTGAAAGCTATATCCTTATTGGAACAAAAGCTATTCTTAACTTGCCATTCGGACTTGGTGGTTTCTTGATTGGTGGAGTTCACCAATTAATCGTCGTATCAGGTGTTCACCACATCTTCAACTTGCTTGAAGTTCAATTGCTTGCTGCTGACCATGCTAACCCATTTAACGCTATCATCACAGCTGCCATGACTGCTCAAGGTGCTGCAACAGTAGCCGTTGGTGTGAAAACTAAAAATCCTAAACTTAAAACACTTGCTTTCCCAGCTGCTCTTTCTGCCTTCCTAGGTATTACTGAGCCTGCTATCTTCGGGGTTAACTTGCGTTTCCGTAAACCATTCTTCCTTTCATTGATCGCTGGTGCAGTCGGTGGTGGACTTGCTTCAATCCTTGGTCTTGCTGGTACTGGTAATGGTATCACAATCATCCCTGGTACAATGCTTTACATTGGTAACGGACAACTTCCACAATACCTTCTTATGGTAGCTGTATCATTCGCTCTTGGTTTTGCTCTTACTTACATGTTTGGTTATGAAGATGAAGCAGAAGTGGCTTCAGAAGCTACAACTGAACGTTTGGCTGACGAAGCAGTAACTGGTACTGTTGTTGCACCTAGCGAAGGTGTCATCCAAACACCAATCGTTGGTGACGTAGTTGCCCTTTCAGACGTGAATGACCCAGTCTTCTCAAGTGGAGCTATGGGACAAGGTATCGCTGTAAAACCTAGTCAAGATGTTGTTTACGCACCAGCTGATGCTGAAGTGACAATCGTCTTCCCAACAGGACATGCTTATGGTTTGAAAACTGCAAACGGAGCAGAAATCTTGATTCACGTGGGTATCGACACTGTTTCAATGAACGGTGAAGGATTTGACCAAAAAGTTGCTCAAGGTGACAAGGTTAAAGCTGGAGATGTTCTTGGAACATTTGACTCAGCTAAGATTGCTGCGGCAGGTCTTGATAACACAACAATGGTTATCGTGACAAACACTGCAGACTTTGCTTCAGTAAATCCAGTTGCTTCTGGATCAGTTGCTAAGGGAGATGCAATCATCGAAGTTAAAGCTTAATACTCTTCGAAAATCAAATTCAAACTGCGTCATACTCGCTTTGCCGTACTCAAGTACTGCCTGCAGCTCGATTCCTAGTTTGTTCTTTGATTTTCATTGAGTACACTACTTTCGATTTAATAGATCAAAAAACGAACAAATGTCATGTTTGTTCGTTTTTGATTGAGTCTTAAAATTTACAGAGGAAAAAAACTAAAATATTGAGCAACTTTTTCCTCCTGGAAATATGCTATAATAGAGAAAATAAAAACTAGAGGTTTATCATGACAAAATTATATGGAAGCTTGGAAGCGGGCGGTACAAAATTTGTCTGTGCTGTCGGTGATGAAAACTTTAACGTTGTAGAAAAAGTACAATTTCCAACAACGACTCCTATTGAAACAATTGATAAAACGATCGAATTCTTTTCAAAATTTGATAATCTTGCAGGACTAGCAATCGGTTCATTTGGTCCTATTGATATCGATAAAAATTCAAAAACATATGGCTTTATCACAACTACACCAAAACCTCACTGGGCAAATGTTGACTTGCTTGGTGCTCTACGTCGCGCTTTGAACGTACCAATGTACTTCACAACAGACGTTAATAGTTCTGCCTACGGTGAAGTAGTAGCACGTAATAACGCAGGTGGACGAATCGAAAACTTGGTTTATTACACAATCGGTACAGGTATCGGAGCTGGTGTTATCCAACGTGGTGAATTTATCGGTGGTGTCGGACACCCTGAGATGGGACACTACTATGTGGCTAGACACCCAATGGATATTGAAAAAGAGTTTAAGGGTGTTTGTCCTTTCCATAAGGGATGTCTGGAAGGCTATGCAGCTGGTCCAAGTTTGGAAGCTCGTACAGGTGTTCGTGGGGAAAACATTGAACTCAACAACCCTGTTTGGGATGTTCAAGCCTACTATATCGCTCAAGCCGCGGTTAATGCTACCGTAACTTTCCGACCAGATGTCATCGTCTTTGGTGGTGGGGTTATGGCCCAACAACACATGCTTGACCGTGTACGTGAAAAATTCACATCTCTTCTCAATGGTTACCTACCAGTTCCAGATGTACGTGACTATATCGTAACACCAGCTGTTGCAGGTAATGGTTCAGCTACACTTGGAAACTTCGTTCTTGCTAAGAGCGTAGCAAAATAAGTATAAAAAATGAGGTCGGGATTTGTCCCGGCCTCTTTCTTTAGTCTTTTTCAATTTTCGTTTCCTGATGGAATATATTTTGCCAAGTTTCATGTCTGCGCCAGATACTTGTATGGAGGGTGTCACCAATCTGATAGCGGATGAGTTTTGTCTTCTGACTAATGGACGTCAAGTGAAGCTCTTTGATAGCAGAGGTTAATTCTTTTTCCTCCTTATAGGCTTCCTTGTCTAGTTCTAGTCCGTCTTGGCGAATATAAATGAAATCTTCAGCCAGTAATTCTTCCAATTGATTTCCTTGGTCAATGAGTTGCTCTCTCATGAGCAATTTTTTATAGACATTATCAAGAATTTCATCTTCAGGGATTGGTGCTGGTTCGATGTGGATGTCAGTATCAAAGACACCAAATCGTTCTGTCAGCATGGATTCGACCTGGTCAGCAATTTCGTGGCTTTCAAAAACGGAGAGGTCTGGATTCATCTCGAGAGTAATGTCTAGATAAATATTACTTCCATAAGTACGACCCCGTTGTGATTTGACTTTACTAATCTTAGGGATTTCCATGATAGCCTTTTGGTAATCTTCGAGCAAATGCTCATCAAAACCATCTGAAAGGCTGAAGGATGACTCGATAAAGATATCATAGGCAGTCTTGAGGATAAAGAAGGTAATGATAATAGCGACCAACTTATCAACTATAGGATAGTTGAAGCTACTAGCCAGGATAGCGATAGAAGTTCCAAGAGAAGTTACAGCATCTGATAGATTGTCCTTAGCTGCAGCCTTGAGGGCCTTGGACTTAGACTGCTTGCTCAGATGGGTATTGTAGAGATAAACGGCGAACATGATGATGGCAGAGATGACTCCCAGAGTCGCCCCAAGAGGGTCGATGACGGTTTGCTCTCGGCTGAGTATCTTTTGGATGGTATCACGTAGGACATCAAATCCAACGTAAAACATGATGATGGAAGTGATGAGACTTGCCAAGTCCTCGATTTTCCAGTGACCGAAGCGATGGTCCCTGTCTGCCGGTTGGCGAGCCAAACGAATCCCGATGAGAAGGGCAACATTTCCAACAATATCTGAAACGTTATTAAAACCATCAGCCACCAAACTGGATGAATGGAGGAGGTGTCCGGTCGCTAGCTTAGCTGCAGATAAGAAAAGATAAGTCAAAATGCTGATAATGGCACCACGCTCAGCTAATTTTAAGTTTGAAACCGATTGATTCATCTAACTCCCCTTCTAGCATTTTAGTATTCTTTCATTATACTGGTTTTCCAAGGAAATTTCAAATGGAGGGCGAATAAACCCCACCCCAGCACTTGAAAACTTTTGAATTTCTGATATAATAGAACTACTCAGGGAGTAGCTGGCGGGAAACCGCGATAGTGTCGTCATTCCGAATTATTTCCGGCACTATATTAAACAGCGAGACTTGTTTTTTTAAAAAACAGGTCTCTTTTTTTGTAAAAGAGACCAAAAAGGAGGAGACTGTTTTGTCAAAAGAACAAAATAAAGACTTGTTTTACACGCAATCTTCTGAGGAAGTCCTAAAGAACTTGGACTCATCTATCGAAGGTTTGTCAACTGCCCAAGCTCAAGAACGCTTAGCGACTTATGGTCGTAATGAGTTGGAAGAGGGAGAGAAACGTAGCCTACTAGCTAAATTCCTTGATCAATTTAAGGATTTGATGATTATCATCTTGCTTGCGGCAGCGGCACTTTCTGTGATTACAGAAGGAATGGACGGTTTAACAGATGCCATTATCATCTTGGCCGTTGTTGTCCTGAATGCAGCCTTTGGTGTTTACCAAGAAGGGCAAGCAGAAGCAGCCATTGAAGCACTGAAAAATATGTCTAGTCCAATGGCCCGTGTTCGTCGTGACGGTCATGTCATTGAGATTGACTCAAAAGAATTGGTACCTGGGGACATCGTCTTGCTAGAAGCGGGAGATGTCGTGCCTGCAGATATGCGTTTGTTTGAAGCAGCTTCTCTTAAAATTGAAGAAGCTGCTCTTACTGGTGAGTCTGTACCAGTTGAAAAAGATATTACTCAAGTGGTAGAAGCAGATGCTGGTATTGGGGACCGCGTTAATATGGGATACCAAAACTCAAACGTAACTTACGGTCGTGGTATTGGTGTCGTGACTAACACTGGTATGTATACTGAAGTTGGTAAGATTGCGGATATGTTGGCCAATGCCGATGAGACAGAAACACCATTGAAGCAAAGCTTGGAACAATTATCTAAGCCTTGACTTACTTAATCGTTGTGATTGCGATTATCACTTTCTTGGTTGGTGTCTTCGTTCGTGGAGAACATCCATTGGAAGGCTTGATGGTTGCGGTTGCTCTTGCGGTTGCTGCGATTCCAGAGGGACTCCCTGCCATTGTAACCATCGTTCTCTCTTTGGGAACTACAACCCTTGCTAAACGTAATTCGATTGTTCGTAAATTACCAGCTGTTGAAACACTTGGTTCAACAGAAATCATCGCATCTGATAAAACAGGTACCCTGACCATGAACCAAATGACGGTTGAAAAAGTCTATACTAATGGTCAATTGCAAAGCTCAGCAGCTGAGATTGCTGCTAGCAACAATACCCTTCGTATCATGAACTTTGCCAATGATACAAAGGTGGACCCATCTGGTAAATTGATTGGTGACCCAACGGAGACTGCCTTGGTACAGTTTGGTTTGGACCACAACTTTGACGTCCGTGAAATCTTGAAGGATGAGCCACGTGTGGCAGAATTGCCATTTGACTCAGACCGTAAGCTTATGTCTACCATCCATAAAGAAGCAGATGGTTCATACTTTATCGCTGTCAAGGGTGCCCCTGACCAATTGCTGAAACGTGTGACACGTATTGAAGTCAATGGTGAAGTTCGTCCAATCACAGAAGAAGACAAACAAGCTATCCTTGCAACCAACAAAGATTTGGCTAAACAAGCCCTTCGTGTCTTGATGATGGCTTATAAAACTAGCGATGAAATTCCAACCTTGGAATCTGAAATTGTTGAGTCTGACCTTATCTTCTCTGGTTTGGTCGGCATGATTGACCCTGAGCGTCCAGAAGCTGCAGAAGCTGTTCGTGTCGCTAAGGAAGCAGGTATCCGTCCAATCATGATCACGGGTGACCACCAAGATACAGCAGAAGCTATTGCCAAACGTCTTGGAATCATCGATCCAAATGATACCGAAGACCATGTCTTCACGGGTGCTGAGTTGAATGAACTGACTGATGAAGAATTCCAAAAGGTCTTCAAGCAATACTCTGTTTACGCTCGTGTATCACCTGAGCACAAGGTTCGGATCGTGAAAGCATGGCAAAAAGAAGGTAAAGTTATTGCAATGACAGGTGATGGGGTTAATGACGCACCATCGCTTAAGACAGCTGATATCGGTATCGGTATGGGGATCACTGGTACAGAGGTTTCTAAGGGTGCTTCTGATATGGTCCTTGCTGATGACAACTTTGCAACCATTATCGTAGCGGTAGAAGAAGGACGTAAGGTCTTCTCAAATATCCAAAAATCAATTCAATACCTCTTGTCTGCCAATATGGCTGAGGTCTTCACTATCTTCTTTGCAACCCTCTTTGGTTGGGATGTGTTGCAACCAGTGCATCTTCTTTGGATTAACTTGGTAACAGATACGCTACCAGCCATCGCACTTGGTGTCGAACCAGCTGAGCCAGGTGTCATGACCCACAAACCTCGTGGACGTAAGTCAAACTTCTTTGACGGTGGTGTATTCGGAGCTATCCTTTATCAAGGTATCTTCCAAACCATGCTGGTTCTTGGTGTTTATGGCTGGGCAATTCTCTTCCCAGAGCATCAAGTTCAGAGTGAAATTCACGCAGATGCCCTTACTATGGCCTTTGCAACTCTAGGTTTGATCCAATTGCTCCACGCCTTTAACGTCAAGTCTGTTTACCAATCAATCTTTACGGTTGGACTCTTCAAGAACAAGACCTTTAACTGGTCAATCCCAGTTGCCTTCATCCTCTTGATGGCTACGATTGTAGTTCCAGGATTTAACAGCCTCTTCCACGTTTCACATTTGAGCTTGACTCAATGGATGGCGGTTGCTGTAGGAGCACTTATGATTGTTGTTCTTGTTGAAATTGTTAAGGCAATTCAACGCGCACTTGGAAAAGATAAAAACGCCATTTAAACATTGAAAAGTCATCTTCGGATGGCTTTTTTGCTTTTATATATGATAAATTGACAAAGATTTTATGCTATAATCAAGTAGAGAAAAAGATGGAGGAAGGAAGATTTGGAAAAGAAAATCGTAAGAGATATGATATTTTTATCGCAGGTATCCCAGCCTGCAAGGCAAGAAGATTTACCCTTAGCAAAGGATTTACAAGATACTCTGCAGGCTAGTCGAGAGACCTGTGTTGGACTAGCGGCTAATATGATTGGGGTAAAAAAGCGCGTGATTATTTTTAATATTGGCATGATTCCCATGGTTATGTTTAATCCGGTTCTCCAATCTTTTGAAGGGCCTTACGAGACCGAGGAAGGATGTTTGTCTTTGACAGGTGTAAGACCGACAACCAGGTACGAAAAAATTACCGTATCCTACAGAGATATTCATTGGCAAGAGCAGACCATTACCCTGACAGGTTTTCCGGCTCAGATTTGTCAGCATGAACTCGATCATTTAGAAGGTCGTATTATTTAGGCTCAAATCCTTGGTGCTTCTATAAAAATATGCTACACTAACACTATGAAAATTCTAATTACAACTGCAAAAGAAATGAATACAAATGTCCCTAGTTTAGAAGCAAATCCCTTGCGTCCTGAAAGTCAGGCTATACTAGAGGAGTTAGCAACATATTCGGTCCAAGAACTAGAGAGTTTTTACAAAATTTCTGCCGAAAAAGCGCAAGAGGAGTATGAGCGCATCCAGGCCTTGAAAAATGGGACTGCAAATTCTTATCCTGCCTTGTACCTCTTTGATGGACTCATGTATCGCAATATCAAACGAGAAAATCTAACCAAGAAAGAGCAAAGCTATCTCGAGAAACATCTCATGATAACGTCAGCTCTCTATGGGGTTATTCCAGCCTTTGCGCCCATCGCTCCTCATAGACTAGATTTTATGATGAAGCTCAAAATCGCTGGGAAAGGCCTGAAAAGTCACTGGCAGTCAGCTTATGAAGAGTCGGTGAAGGGTGAAGAACTAATCTTTTCACTCTTGTCTTCGGAGTTTGAAACTGTCTTTCCAAAAGAAATCCGAGAAAAAATGGTGACCTTTAAGTTTATGGAAGATAGAGATGGAAAACTTAAAGTCCACTCAACTATTTCAAAGAAAGCTAGAGGCGCCTTCTTAACAGCCTTGATGGAAGGTCAGGTAACTTCGGTTGAAGAGATTAAAAAACTCAGCTTTGCAGGTTTCCAATATCGAGAAGACCTGTCTACTAGCAAGGAATTGTCTTTTGTGAAATAGATAGAAAATAGAGTCTGTCCTAAATTGTATCAGGGCAGGCTTTTTAGGATTTGGCCTTTCTATTTTTAGTTTAGAATGGTAGGAATTTTCGCACAATTTTGGTATAATAGGACTATTAGAAAATTTCGAGGAGACGAACATGTCAGTTAAGATTGCTTTACTTGGATTTGGTACAGTAGCCAGTGGTGTACCATTCTTGCTAAAGGAAAATGGGGAAAAAATCGTTCAAGCAGCACATTCAGAAATTGAAGTAGCCAAGGTTTTGGTCAAAGACGATGAAGAGAAAGCACGCTTGCTTGAAGCAGGAAATGATTTTAATTTTGTAACAAATATCGATGAAATCTTGTCAGACAAAGACATCACAATCGTTGTTGAGTTGATGGGACGTATCGAGCCTGCTAAAACTTTTATTACTCGTGCCTTAGAAGCAGGGAAGCATGTCGTGACAGCCAACAAGGACCTTTTGGCTGTTCACGGTGCAGAATTGCTTGAGATTGCTAAAGCTCATAATGTTGCTCTTTACTATGAAGCAGCTGTAGCGGGAGGGATTCCAATCCTTCGTACCTTGGTTAACTCACTAGCATCAGACAAAATCACACGTGTTCTTGGTGTTGTCAATGGCACATCAAACTTCATGATGACCAAAATGGTAGAAGAAGGCTGGTCCTATGCAGATGCCCTTGCTGAAGCGCAACGACTTGGCTTTGCTGAAAGTGATCCAACTAATGACGTTGACGGGATTGATGCGGCCTACAAGATGGTCATCCTCAGCCAGTTTGCTTTTGGGATGAATGTCAAATTTGAAGATGTGGCCCATCAAGGAATCCGCAACATCACTCCAGAGGATGTGGCAGTTGCCCAAGATCTTGGGTATGTGGTTAAATTAGTAGGTTCTATCGAAGAAACAGCTTCTGGAATCGCTGCTGAGGTTACTCCGACCTTCCTTCCTAAGGCTCACCCACTTGCAAGTGTCAATGGGGTTATGAATGCAGTCTTTGTGGAGTCTATCGGGATTGGCGAATCAATGTACTACGGACCAGGTGCCGGACAAAAACCAACTGCAACCAGTGTTGTGGCTGATATTGCCCGTATCGTTCGACGTTTGAATGACGGTACAATTGGAAAAGCCTTTAATGAATACAGCCGTCCAGTGGTCTTGGCTAAGCCAGAAGATGTCAAAGCCAACTACTATTTCTCAATCTTGGCTCCAGACTCAAAAGGTCAAGTCTTGAAATTGGCTGAACTCTTTAACGCGGAAGATATTTCCTTCAAGCAAATCCTACAAGATGGCAAGCAAGAAGGCAAGGCTCGTATTGTCATCATCACTCATAAAATCAACAAGGCGCAACTTGAAAATATTACAGCAGCTTTGAAGGGTGTATCTGAGTTTGAACTTCTCAATACCTTCAAGGTTTTAGGAGACTAAGATGAAGATTATTGTACCTGCTACAAGTGCCAATGTGGGTCCTGGTTTTGACTCTGTTGGTGTAGCTGTAACTAAGTATCTAGAAATTCAGGTTTGTGAAGAACGTGAAGAATGGATGATTGAGCACCAATTGGGCAAATGGATTCCACGTGATGAACGTAATCTTTTGCTGAAGATTGCTCTACAAATTGTTCCAGATTTACAACCAAGACGTCTGAAGATGGTCAGTGACATTCCGCTTGCGCGTGGACTAGGTTCATCGAGCTCGGTCATCGTTGCTGGGATTGAACTGGCCAATCAACTCGGAAACTTGAAGCTAAGCAAACATGAAAAATTACAGTTGGCGACTAAGATTGAGGGACACCCTGATAATGTTGCACCTGCTATCTATGGAAATCTCGTCATTGCAAGCTCAGTCGAAGGCCAGGTTTCAGCAGTTGTGGCGCCCTTCCCAGAGTGTGCTTTCTTAGCTTATATTCCAAACTATGAATTGCGTACTCGCGATAGTCGTGGTGTCTTGCCTAAGAAACTTTCTTACAAGGAAGCTGTTGCAGCAAGTTCTATCGCCAATGTGGCTAGTGCAGCCCTACTGACTGGAGATATGCTCAAAGCAGGCCAAGCGATTGAGAGTGACCTCTTCCACGAGCGTTACCGTCAAGAACTGGTGCGAGAATTTGCGACCATCAAAAAAGTTGCCAAGAAAAATGGTGCTTATGCAACCTACCTCTCTGGAGCTGGTCCGACTGTCATGGTCTTGGCTGACCCTGACAAGATGCCAAAGATTAAGGCAGAGCTTGAAAAGCAACCTTTCAAAGGCAAGCTTCATGATTTACAAGTAGACACAGAAGGCGTTCGCGTCGAAGCAAAAATAAATTTAGCAATAGGATGGGGAAACTCTCTATTAGAGGGCTTCCTGTCCTTTTTTTGAAAATGAAAGATGGGATATGAAATGATTCCCGTGTTTAGCGACCGACAGACGGTCAAGGAGGATTTGAAATGGCAGAAATATATCTAGCAGGCGGTTGTTTTTGGGGCTTGGAAGAGTACTTTTCACGTATTTCTGGAGTGCTGCAAACCAGTGTTGGTTACGCTAATGGTCAAGTAGAAACTACCAATTATCAATTGATTAAAGAAACAGATCATGCAGAGACTGTTCAAGTTATTTATGATGAAAAGGCAGTCTCGCTTCGTGAAATTTTACTCTATTATTTCCGAGTTATCGATCCCCTTTCTGTCAACCAACAAGGAAATGACCGTGGTCGTCAATACCGCACAGGGATTTATTATCAAGATGAAGAGGATTTGCCAACCATCCATACGGTCGTTCGAGAACAAGAGCTTCTTATCGGTCGTAAAATAGCGGTAGAAGTGGAGAAGCTTCGTCACTATATCCTGGCTGAGGACTATCACCAAGACTACCTCAAGAAAAATCCTGGTGGTTATTGCCACATTGATGTGAGGGATGCTGAGAAACCACTGATAGATGCCGCCAACTATGAAAAACCTAGTCAGGCAGTTTTACGAGAGAATTTGTCAGAAGAGTCTTATAGAGTTACCCAAGAAGCAGCAACGGAAGCTCCATTTAGCAATGCCTACGACCAAACTTTTGAGGAAGGAATTTATGTCGATATCACGACTGGGGAGCCCCTCTTCTTTGCCAAGGATAAGTTTGCCTCAGGCTGTGGTTGGCCAAGCTTTAGTAGCCCCATTTCTAAAGAGCTTATCCACTACTACAAAGACTTGAGTCATGGTATGGAACGTATCGAAGTCCGGTCACGTTCGGGTAATGCCCACTTGGGGCATGTCTTTACAGACGGGCCTCAGGAACTAGGTGGCTTACGCTATTGCATTAATTCTGCTTCTTTACGATTCATTGCTAAGGATGAAATGGAAGAGGCTGGCTATGGCTACCTACTTCCATATTTGAACAAGTAGAAAAGATGGTGGTTTTTCCACCTTCTTCATTTTGAAAATAGAAGGGACACATGAAACAATTACTTTCTTACTTTAAACCCTACCTGAAAGAGTCTTTCCTAGCACCCTTGTTTAAGTTGTTAGAGGCTGTCTTTGAACTTTTGGTTCCCATGGTAATAGCTGGGATTGTCGACCAATCTATCCCTCAAAAAGATCAGGGTCATCTGTGGATGCAAATGAGGCTCCTCTTTGTGTTTGCAGTTATCGGTGTTTTGGTAGCTTTGGTTGCCCAGTTTTACTCAGCCAAGGCAGCTGTCGGATTTACCAAGGAGTTGACCAATGACCTCTATCGTCATATTCTCTCTTTGCCTAAGGATAGTAGAGATCGTTTGACAACTTCGAGTTTGGTGACGCGTTTGACTTCAGATACCTATCAGATTCAAACAGGAATTAATCAATTTTTACGCCTATTTTTAAGGGCGCCTATTATTGTTTTTGGTGCCATTTTCATGGCTTATCGTCTCTCGCCTGAGTTGACCTTCTGGTTTTTGGTCATGGTTGCCATTTTGACCCTTGTCATTGTCGTTTTATCACGGTTGGTCAATCCTCTCTACAGTAGTTTGAGAAAGAAAACTGACCAGCTAGTTCAGGAGACGCGCCAACAGATACAAGGGATGCGTGTGATTCGTGCTTTTGGCCAAGAAAAACGAGAGATTGAGAATTTCCAACGACTCAATCAAATCTATACGACTATCCAAATGAAAACAGGCTACTGGTCTAGTCTCTTGACCCCCTTGACCTATTTGATTGTCAACGGAACTTTGCTGGTGATTATCTGGAATGGTTATCTTTCTATCCAGGGAGGATGGCTCAGTCAGGGAGCCTTGATTGCCCTGATCAACTATCTCTTACAAATTTTGGTAGAGTTGATTAAACTAGCCATGCTGATTAATTCACTCAACCAGTCTTATATATCAGCTAAGCGTATTGAGGAAGTCTTCGCTGAAAAACCTGAAGATATTCATACTGAACTTAAGGCAGGAAGGGTTTCTGGAAATCAAGTTTTACACGTCCAAGACTTGACCTTTACTTATCCAGATGCAGCTCAGCCTTCGCTAAGGGATATTTCTTTTGATATGCAGCAAGGAGAAATTCTTGGGATCATCGGAGGAACTGGTTCTGGTAAGTCAACCTTGGTACAGGTTTTACTTGGTTTGTACAAACCAGATAAAGGAACAGTGGGCCTCTATCAGGCTGGACATGGCTCTCGGGATCTGGCTCAATGGCGGTCCTGGATAGCCTATGTCCCTCAAAGGTTGAACTTTTTAAGGGAACGATTCGTTCCAATTTGACCTTGGGTATGGAAGAGCCTGTCTCTGACCAAGAACTTTGGCAGGCTTTGGAAATTGCTCAGGCCAAGGACTTTGTCAGTGAAAAGGAAGGTCAGCTAGGCGCAGAAGTCCAAGCAGGCGGTCGTAATTTTTCAGGTGGACAAAAACAACGTTTGTCTATAGCTCGAGCGGTCTTGCATCGAGCACCTTTTCTCGTCTTGGATGATGCGACTTCAGCCCTTGATACCATCACCGAGTCCAATCTTCTAAAGGCCATTCAGGAGAACTTGCCAAATACCAGCTTGATTTTGATTTCCCAACGGACTTCGACTTTGAAGATTGCTGATCAAATTCTTCTTTTGGAGAAAGGTCAGCAATTAGCGCTTGGAAATCATGAGGAATTGATGAGGACTAGTCAAGTCTATCGTGAAATCAATGCATCCCAACATGGAAAGGAGGATTAGAATGAAAGGCAAACACGCAAGTCAAACCCTCAAACGTTTGGCAAAAGATTTAGCAAGTCATCCCATCCTTCTTTTTCTAGCTTTCTTGGGAACCATTGCCCAGGTAGCCCTGTCTATTTATTTACCAATCTTGATTGGCCAGGTGATTGACCAAGTTTTAGTGACGGGCTCGTCTCAGATATTCTGGCAGATTTTCCTCCAGATGATATTGGTGGTGATAGGAAATACACTGGTACAATGGGCCAATCCCCTCCTATACAACCGCCTCATTTTCTCCTATACCAGGGATTTGCGCGAAAAAATCATTGAAAAGCTCCATCGTCTTCCGATTGCCTTGGTAGACAGACAGGGGAGTGGAGAAATGGTCAGCCGTGTTACGACAGATATTGAGCAGTTGGCAGCGGGTCTGAATATGATTTTCAACCAATTTTTCATAGGAGTTTTGATGATTTTGGTCAGCATCCTTGCCATGCTCCAAATCCATCTCTTGATGACTCTCTTGGTCTTGCTCTTAACACCTCTGTCTATGGTCATTTCACGCTTTATCGCTAAGAGATCCTACCATCTCTTTCAAAAGCAGACAGAGACTAGGGGGATTCAGACTCAGTTGATAGAAGAATCGCTCACCCAACAGACCATTATCCAGTCCTTCAATGCTCAGGAAGAATTTATCGAGAGACTTCATGAGGCAAATGATAACTATGCAGGTTATTCTCAGTCAGCTATCTTTTATTCTTCGACAGTCAATCCTTCCACCCGTTTTGTCAATGCCCTCATTTATGCCCTACTAGCTGGTGTTGGAGCCTTGCGCATCATGGCGGGTTCTACTTTGACGGTTGGGCGTTTAGTGACCTTTTTGAACTATGTGCAGCAGTACACTAAGCCTTTTAACGATATTTCATCTGTCTTAGCTGAGTTGCAAAGTGCTCTAGCTTGTGCTGAACGTGTTTATGCAGTTTTAGAAAGCCCTGAGGTTACAGAAACTGGTCAGGAAGTCTTGACTAGCGACCAAGTCAAGGGGGCTATTTCCTTTAAGCATGTCTCCTTTGGCTACACTCCAGAAAAAATCTTAATCAAGGACTTGTCTATTGATATTCCAGCTGGTAGTAAGGTTGCCATCGTTGGGCCAACGGGTGCTGGGAAGTCGACCCTTATCAATCTCCTCATGCGTTTTTACCCGATTAACTCTGGAGATATTTTATTGGATGGTCATTCGATTTATGACTATACTCGAGCTTCTCTTCGACAGCAGTTTGGGATGGTGCTCCAAGAAACCTGGCTCAAGCAAGGAACTATTCATGACAATATTGCCTTTGGCAATCCTGATGCTAGTCGAGAGCAGGTTATTGCCGCAGCCAAGGCAGCAAATGCAGATTTCTTTATCCAACAGTTGCCACAGGGATATGATACCAAGCTTGAAAATGCAGGTGAATCCTTGTCTGTCGGTCAGGCTCAGCTCTTGACCATTGCCCGTGTCTTTCTAGCCATTCCTAAGATTCTTATCTTAGATGAAGCAACTTCATCCATCGATACTCGGACAGAGGTATTGGTTCAGGATGCTTTTGCCAAACTCATGAAGGGACGGACAAGCTTATCATTGCCCACCGTTTGTCGACCATTCAGGATGCTGATTTGATTCTTGTTTTGGTGGATGGAGATATTGTCGAACATGGTAGCCATCAGGAACTCATGGCGAGAAAAGGCAAATACTATCAAATGCAAAAAGCAGCAGCCTTTAGTCCAGAGTAAATCGTAAAACGTTTTTAATCCAATAAACAACAAGAAAAGTTGCCTTCGGGTGACTTTTTTGTTACAATAGCTAGAAAAATTATCCAGTATGAATTCCTATTTAGAAAAGGAGCCTATTGATGAAAGTCTTTCAGCATGTAAATATCGTGACTTGTGACCAAGATTTCCACGTCTATCTGGATGGGATTTTAGCTGTTAAAGAATCCCAAATCGTTTATGTCGGTCAGGAAAATCCAGAGATTCTTAAACAAGCAGAACACATCATAGACTATCAGGGTGCCTGGATTATGCCTGGCTTGGTTAATTGTCATACCCATTCTGCCATGACAGGCTTGAGAGGCATTCGTGACGATAGCAATCTCCACGAATGGCTGGAGAACTATATCTGGCCAGCTGAAGCAGAATTCACACCAGAGATGACTACAAAGGCCGTCAAAGAGGCGCTGACAGAGATGCTCCAGTCAGGAACGACAACATTCAATGATATGTACAATCCCAATGGAGTAGAGATAGAGAAGATCTATGAAGCAGTCAAGGCATCCAAGATGCGTTGTTATTTTTCTCCAACCCTCTTTTCTTCAGACATGGAGACCACAGATGAGACTATATCAAAAACTCGTGCTGTTATTGAGACAATCAAAGGCTATCAGAATCCCAATTTCAAGGTTATGGTAGCTCCGCATTCGCCCTACAGTTGTAGTCGAGAATTGTTAGAGGCTAGCTTGAACCTAGCAAAAGAAGAAGATATTTCACTTCATATCCATGTGGCAGAAACGCAGGAAGAGTCAGGGATTATCCTGAAACGTTATGGTAAACGTCCAATAGCCTTTCTAGATGAACTTGGGTATTTAGATCATCAGGCTGTATTTGCCCACGGTGTGGAGTTAAATGAAGCAGAGATTGCCCGCTTAGCAGATTCGCAAGTCGCTATCGCCCACAATCCTATCAGTAACCTCAAACTAGCTTCAGGGATTGCACCGATTATCCAACTTCAAAGGCTGGAGTAGCAGTTGGTATTGCTACGGACTCTGTTGCTTCTAACAATAACCTCGATATGTTTGAGGAAGGACGCACAGCAGCCCTTTTACAGAAGATGAAGAGTGGTGATGCCAGTAAATTTCCAATCGAAACAGCCCTCAAGGCACTAACGATTGAAGGAGCTAAGGTGTTAGGAATGGAAGATGAGATTGGTAGTCTAGAAGTTGGCAAGCAAGCAGATTTTCTCGTTATCCAACCCCAAGGAAAAATCCATCTCCAACCTCAAGAAAATATGCTCTCTCACTTGGTCTATGCTGTCAAATCCAGTGATGTTGATGACGTCTACATTGCAGGTGAGCAAGTCGTGATAGCTGGGAAGGTACTAACAGTAGATTTGTAAGTGATACTCTTTCTAATTTTTTTAAAGCTAAGTCGGTGTTGTCTTGACCTTATTTGCTCTAACAAGATTACTGAGTTAGTATTTATTGTGTGGACCATATAGAAAAAGAAGACCTTGCGAGTCTTCTTTTTGTTGTATAATATTTAATCTGAACACTTTTGAGAGGGATACAGACCTTTATCCTCTTTTAATCTTAGCAAGAACTAGGTCAAGTGCATAATGAAGTGTTTTATCTTTGATAATAAAGAGTGTGATAGCGTAATAGATGCCGCAAGCAACAATTGTGCATAGAACCATGCTGAGCATCTTCATCGTAACTTCATAGCTATAAACTTGGAAGAGGATTTTAAAAACATAATAAATTGGGATGAAACCGAGTGATACGATTGTATATCGAGCCAAGGTTGTAAAAATCTCTTTCAAATCCAAGAGTTTATGTTTCTGAATAAAACGGATTTCAAGCAGAACCACGATTGCCTCGGCAATAATCGTTGTCCCGATGTAGTAGGCAGGAGTATAGATGTTGTTGAAAAGGAGTAGAGAGTTTAGGATGACATTGACACCGCCACCGATAAAGTAAAAAGCTGTTAATCGGTTTTCGTGGTCATTGATAAAGATAATTTGCTTACCAAGGATTAATTCGATAGCCCAGATAATGGTTCGAAAGGCAAAGACGCTTGTTACAATTCCTGCTTCTATATACTTCTCAGAAGAGTAGATAACAGTCGCATAAGTTCCTAAAACCATAATCCCGATACTAGTCGGAATCATGAGGAAGAAAAAGAGAGAGATGCACCTTGATTAACCAGATACTTGTATGAAGTGTAATCTTTTTTTCCTAAATAGTAACCAAGTCGTGGGATGCTGACGTTGATAGCTCCACTGAGGACACTAGCAATCAGCATAACGATACTGGAGGCGATGGTGTAGTAGGAGATAAAATTCTCATCAGGTCCTTTAGTGATGAACATACGGTCTAGCAAGGTATAGAGCATATTAGCATTTGCTAGAAGGAGCATGGTTAAGAGTGGTTTAGATGACTTGAGAAGTTCGATGAACTCAATCTTAACAAAGGAAACCTCTCGTTTAATCCAGAGGAAGCTGAGCAGATAGTTGATAATGGTTGTCGCACTCATGATTGTGGCATAAGGGACGATATCATCAGGTGTCTTGACGAAGGCAAAGATAGCGACCAACATTCCAATACGAATAACCAGTGTTTTATAAAGGATAAAAGAATAGTTCTCGTAGGCTTCATTCATCCACTCGATATTCAGAAATTGGAAGAGAGCTTGAATTCCAAGGATATAGTAAAGGATTTTCAGATTGACAATACTAGTATCAAAATGAATAAAGAGGAAATAGATAGCTGTTGTCAGAATTGAAGTAATTACTGAGATATAGAACAACTTAGAAAAGACATAATTGATCTTATTCTTATCATCCTTAACCTTACTGATAGCTCGAATCCCATAATTGTAAATCCCAAAGGCGGCGAGTGGAATGACAAAGCTCGCCCAGGTATTGGCAGTGTTGAAGTAACCGTAATTGGATTTACTAAGAATCCGTGTTAGATAGGGATTAGTAATCAAAGGAAAAACGATATTTAAGATATTGACCAGCAAGCTAGCCAAAGCATTTACTTTAATATTTTTCATGAAATTTTCTTTCTTATATTCTAAAATAGATACTAGTATTATATCACATTCCAACGCCATTCTTTTTGATAAAATCTGTGAAATCTTGTATAATAGATAGAACTGAAAGTATGAGGTTACGAACTATGAAAATGAAACAAATCAGTGATACGACATTAAAGATCACCATGTCTTTAGAGGATTTGATGGATCGTGGAATGGAAATCGCAGACTTTCTCGTTCCACAAGAGAAAACAGAAGAATTTTTCTATGCCATTTTGGATGAGCTAGAGATGCCAGATAGCTTCTTGGATACAGGTATGCTCAGCTTCCGAGTGACACCTAAGCCAGACAAGGTTGATGTTTTTGTGACAAAATCTAAGATCGACCAGAATTTGGATTTTGACGATTTGGCAGATCTTCCTGATATGGATGAGTTGGCTAAAATGTCTCCAGATGAGTTTTTAAAAACCTTGGAGAAAACCATGGCAGAAAAAACTAAAGATGATATTGAAGCTATTCAATCTTTAGAGCAGGTTGAAAAGGAAGAAGAAGCAGCGCTTGAAGAAGCCCTCGAAGTAGAAGAAGGAAAAAGAGAGCCTTATATCTACTACATCTTACGTTTTGACGATTTATCTAGTTTGGTTTCTTTTGCCAAAACGGTTGACTACCAAATGGAAACTTCAGAACTCTACAAGATGAATGGCCAGTACTATTTGACAGTCTTAGTTGATGTAGAAGATCAACCTAGCCTTTATCCAGCTTGGTTGTTGGCACGTATGCGAGAATTTGCGGATGATAGTGATATCAGTCGTTCTGTCCTACAAGAATATGGGCAACTACTCATCAATCATGATGCTGTCCAAGGACTCCAAAAAGTTTAATCTAGAAAAAGAGGTTGGGACAAAAGATCCCGACCTCACTTTTTATTAGCAATCAAACTTTGACGCGGTAGCTGATTGAACTTTTTGTTTGTCTTTTAGACTCTAAAAAGCTCCTAATCATTCTCGCGGGGCTGGGACTACGAAATCGAGACTTTGTCTATCGATTTCTGTTCCACCGCCTTTTGTTATCTTCTCTGTAAAATCTATTTTTAAAAATTGGATTCAGTTTGTATTCAAAAAACTGTCATATTATAATTTGAGGATAAAATTAAAGTTTTAGCATCATTTCATGAAAATTTTCTAAATCATCATCTGAAGCTACAAGGAAGAAAAAAAGTGCCTAAAAAAATAAGCAAAAGTAGTAGCTTTAAATATAAGAAATGGGTAGAATGGTAGAAGTTGCTTTTCAGTAGCTTATAATCGAATTGACTGACAAAATTTTTTTGGTGTAAATGTTGTTACATCAACGACTTTGCTAAACTATTATATTTTTTTGTTTTCAAAGTATAATTTATCTTATATTTGAAACTAGATGAAATTGAATCAGTTTTTTTAAAAGAGACCCTCATATAGTTTTTGAATCCTAGCAAATGGTATTCCTACGTCTTCCAATCTTGCTAAAATTGATGAAAAACGATATGATAGAATGAAAAAGAGCGAGGTGAAATATGGACCAAAGACGGATTCAAACAGAAACACAGCAGATACTTGAAGATGTATTAGACAAGGCTTCTTTACAGGAGGGAGCACTATTTGTCTTGGGTTTGTCTTCGAGTGAAGTGCTGGGAGGACACATCGGAAAAGATTCGAGTCAGGAAATCGGTGAACTTATTGTCAAGACTATGTTGGAACTGTTGACGGCTAAGGGAATTCACTTGGCTGTTCAAGGGTGCGAACATGTCAATCGGGCTTTAGTTGTTGAACGAGAAGTAGCTATAAAACATCAGTTGGAGATTGTGAGTGTACTCCCGACCTTACATGCAGGAGGTTCTGGTCAGTTGGCCGCCTTCCGCTATATGAAGGATCCCGTGGAGGTCGAATTTATCAGGGCAGATGCTGGTCTAGACATTGGTGATACAGCTATCGGTATGCATATCAAACATGTTCAGGTACCCATTCGACCAGTCTTAAGAGAGATTGGTCAGGCTCATGTAACGGCACTTGCTAGTCGACCAAAACTCATTGGAGGGGCGCGTGCTCAATATCCAATAGATCATATTAGGAAGATATAAAATGAATACTAGAAAAATGCAGTTTGAGAGAGTCATTAAATACTCTATTCGGAAGTTCTCGGTTGGTGTCGGTTCTGCGGTTATCGGGACATTTCTTTTGGGGGCAAATAACTTTTTAGTTGAAACTGTTTCAGCTAACGAAGTGGCAACACCCAGCCAAGTTCATTACCGTTATTTGGCTGAACAAGAATTGACAGAAGCAGAAAAGGCTTTGATCCATCACGAACTCCCTTCTGATTTAAAGCAAGATGATGTTGTCTATCTTGTTTACAGAAAGAAGGAAGTGAATTCTCAACAATTACCGAACACTGGAAGCAAGGAGTTGGCACTGGCAACTCTTGGATTTGCAACAGCGTCTATGGTTGTTGTGGTGATGTCTAAAAAACACCGTAATAAAATGCTTGGCCTTCTCTTTATTGGAGCTCTAGGTGGTAGTTACTTTATCCCTCAGTCAGCTCAAGCCTTTGAGAATAAAATCTTGGTGTCCTACAATCAAACGATCGCTGCAAGTAGTCAAGAGGACTTGACAAAAGGTATTATTCAAATCGAAGGATACGAATACGTCGGTTACTTTAAAGCATCAGACTTCCAAGACCAACCAGAGCAAATGACGACTGCTAAGGAAACTCAAGAAGAAGGCCACGAAGGTCAACCAGAATCCCCAGCTTATACAGGCGAGCTTACAGTCAAAGGCACCCAAGAAGAAGGTCATGAAGGCGAATCCCTAGTTCAACCAGAAGCTCCAGCTTATACAGGCGAGATTAGTGCCAAAGGTACACAAGAAGCAGGCCACGAAGGTGAATCTTTGGTTCAACCAGAATCCCCAGCTTATACCGGCGAGATTAGTGCCAAAGGCACCCAAGAAGAGGGTCACCAAGGTGAGTCTCTAGTTCAGCCAGAATCCCCAGCTTATACCGGCGAGATTAGTGCCAAAGGCACCCAAGAAGAAGGTCACCAAGGTGAGTCTTTGGTTCAGCCAGAGTTGCCAGCCTACACCGGCGAGATTAGCGCAAAAGGTACTCAAGAAGTAGGTCACCAAGGCGAATCTTTGGTTCAACCAGAATTGCCAGCCTACACCGGCGAGATTAGTGCTAAAGGCACCCAAGAAGAAGGCCATGAAGGCGAATCTTTGGTTCAGCCAGAGTTGCCAGCCTACACCGGTGAGATCACAGCTAAAGGCACGCAAGAAGAAGGCCATGAAGGCGAATCTTTGGTTCAACCAGAGTTGCCAACCTACACCGGTGAGATCACAGCTAAAGGCACCCAAGAAGAGGGTCACCAAGGTGAATCCCTAGTTCAGCCGGAATTGCCAGAGTATACAGTAGCTGAAGCAACTATTACAGAAACTGAAACAGTAGCAGTTCCATATACAAAGGAGTATGTAGCTGATGATACTCGTTACACTGATGAAGAAACAGTGATTCAAAACGGTCAAGCAGGAAGTCAGCTGATCCATCGTGTCTATAAGACAGTCAATGGCCAAAAAGTTGGGGACCCAATCAGCACAAGTACAGAAACTGTTAAGGCGCCAGTAAACGAAAAAATTAGTCGCGGTACAAAGGCTATTGAAGGTCAAGTTGAAGAAGTTTCGTTTGAAGAAATTCCTTTCGAGACAAGAACAGAAGTAGACAGCACTCTTCCGAAGGGAACAGAAGTTGTTGCTCAAGCTGGTCAAAACGGTAAGAAAAAGATTACCAAAGTCTATAAGACTCTTAAGGGCGTGAAAACTGCAGATGCTCCAACGATTTCAGAGGAAGTTGTTGAAGCAGCTCAAGATCGTATTATCAAGAAAGGTGATCAAATCCTGACTGCGCCAACGTTGACACTTACTCAAATTGATAAAGAAGAGTTAGAGCGTAGTGCCAAGGCTCGTTACCAATTGGTCAAACCAACAGGTGTAACCATTAAATCTCTTGAAGTTGTCTTGAAAGATGGTGATACTAGCCTTCAAACAGTCAACATGTCTGAGGGAGACCTGACTGCAAATCTTACAGACTTGAAGTATTACAAGGACTACAAGATTGCGACCAAGATGGTTTACGATCGTGGAAATGGGAAGGAAGAAGTAGTTCTCACGGAAGAACCACTGCGACTGGATTTAAAGAAAATCGAGATTAAAGATATTCTAAGAACGGATTTGATCAAATATGAAAATCAAATCGAAATGGATGAAACTCGACTGACTTCAGTGCCAACCGACTTGTCAAACTATTATCTGAAAGTTACCTCTAATGACCATAAGACCAATCTACTAGCGGTTCAAAAAATCGAAGAGTCAACAATTGATGGAAAACAAGTCTACAAGGTAACAGCAGTAGCGGAGAACTTGGTTCAACGTAATGCCGATAATCGCTTTAATGAAACTTATACCTACTATATTGAAAAACCAAAAGCTAGTCAAGATGGTGTTTTCTACGACTTTGGAGAATTGATCCAAGCCATTCAGGCAAATCCTGCTGGTGAATTTAAACTGGGTCAAAGTATGAGTGCTCGTAACGTTGTTCCTCAAGGTAAATCTTACATTACTTCGGAGTTTACTGGTAAACTATTGAGTGATGGTGACAAACGTTTTGCTATCCATAATTTGGAACATCCCCTCTTCAATGTCATTAATGGTGGGACTATTAAGAACATTAACTTTGAAAATGTAGATATTAATCGTTCTGGTCAAAATCAAATTGCGACGGTTGGATTTAACCTTAAAAATAAAGGTCTGATTGAAGATGTTAAGGTGACTGGTTCGGTTACTGGTAACAATGATGTTGCAGGTATTGTCAATAAGATTGATGAAGATGGTAAGGTTGAAAATGTCGCCTTTATTGGTAAAATCAACTCTGTAGGAAATAACTCGACAGTTGGTGGTATTGCTGGTTCAAACTATATGGGCTTTGTCAATAGAGCCTATGTAGATGCGACTATTACGGCGCAAAATGCAAATGCAAGTATGCTAGTACCATTTGTCACTTACATGCTAAATAGTTGGAAATCAGGTACAAAAGCAAGATTAACAAATTCTGTTGCCAAGGGTATCCTTGATGTTAAAAATACTAGAAACGTTGGTGGTATTACCTCTAAAACATGGCCATACGGAGCTGTACAAGATAACGTAACGTATGCTAAAGTAATCAAGGGTCATGAAATATTTGGTTCTAACGATGTTAACGATGAAGATGGTGGCCCACATATTAAAGACCTTTTTGGCGTAATTGGCTATAGCTCAGCTGAGGATGGTACTGGTAAAGATACCAAGAGTCCTAAAAAACTCAAACATTTGACTAAGGAAGAAGCTGATAAGCGTGTTGCTGGTTACAATATTACAGCCGATAAATTCATAAGTGAACCTTATGAATTGAACAAGTTGAACAATGTAAGCACTCGTGAAGCAGCTTATGAATCTATTCAAGACTACAATCCAGACTATAAACTTGCTTATAAGAATATTGAAAAAATACAACCATTCTATAACAAAGACTTTATCGTTAATCAAGCTAATAAACTAGATAAGAACCACAAGTTAAATACTAAAGAAGTTATTTCTGTTACTCCAATGAATGATAATAACTTTGTAACAGATCTAAGTGTTGCAAACAAAATTATTGTTCACTATGCTGATGGAACAAAAGATTACTTCAACCTATCTTCTAGTGATGAGGGTCTAAGTAATGTTAGAGAATACACCGTAACAGACTTAGGTATTAAATATACACCTAATATCGTTCAAAAAGATCATAGTGCTTTAATTAACGGTATCGTAAATATCTTAAACCCTATCGAGCTTCAATCTGATCCAATTTACCAAAAACTTGGCAGAACAGTACCTAATAAAGTAAATGCGATTAAAAATCTATTCTTAGAAGAAAGTTTCGACTATGTAAAAGCTAATCTTAATACATTAGTAACTAAACTAGTTGAAAATGAAGATCACCAACTTAATAATTCTCTCGCAGCTCAACAAATGATTCTTGATAAAGTTGAGAAAAATAAAGCTGCCCTATTATTAGGTTTAACGTACTTAAATCGTTACTACGGTGTTAAATTCGATGATGTTAACATTAAAGAATTAATGTTATTTAAACCTGATTTCTACGGTAAAAATGTTGACGTTCTTGATAGATTAATTGAAATTGGATCTAAAGAGAATAATATCAGTGGTTCAAGAACATACGATGCTTTCGGTGAAGTTCTAGCGAAATATACTAAATCAGGAGATTTAAATGGTTTCTTAGACTACAACAGAGGATTATTCACTAATATCGATAATATGAATGATTGGTTCATTGATGCGACTAAGGATAAGGTTTATGTAGTAGAAAAAGCTTCTCAAAATCCAGGAGTTGGTGAACATAAATATCGTGCTTATGACAATTTGACTCGTGGTCTTCATAGAAAAATGATTCTACCTTTGTTGAATCTAGATAAGACAGAAATGTTCCTCATTTCTACTTACGATACGATGTCTTATGGTACAGCTAATAAGTACAATACTACTTTGGAAAAACTTAAACCGGAGATTGATCTAGCCGCACAACGTCAGATTAATTATCTTGATTTCTGGCATCGATTGGCCTTGGATAATGTGAAGAATAGATTGTTCAAAGATATTGTCTATCCAGTTTGGGAAGGATTCTATGTTTGGGGGCACGGTTGGCCAGGATGGCCTGAACGCTATGGTCAATTCAAAAATAGTACTGAAGTATATGCCCCAATCCGTGAAATCTATGGACCTGTAGGAGAATACTACGGTGATAATGGAGCTGTTGCTGGAGCTTATGCAAGTATTTACGATAATCCAAATGATAATCGTGCCAAAGTAACTTTCGTTATGTCTAATATGATTAGCGAATACGGAGCTTCTGCGTTCACACACGAGACTACACACTTAAATGACCGTCTTGTTTACTTCGGTAATTTTGGTCGTCGTGAAGGTACAAATGTTGAAGCCTTCGCCCAAGGTATGCTTCAATCACCTGCAACACAAGGCCACCAAGGTGAATATGGAGCTCTAGGATTAAACATGGCATTTGAAAGACCTAACGATGGTAACCAATGGTATAATACGAATCCAAATGATCTTAAATCACGTGAAGCTATCGATAACTACATGAAAGGTTATAACGATACTCTGATGATGTTAGACAATCTTGAGGCTGATGCAGTTCTTGGTCAAAAAAGTCAAGAATTGAATAATGCTTGGTTCAAGAAGGTTGATAAGCAAATGAGAGGAAACTCTAAGAACCAATACGACAATGTTCGTGCTCTAAATGATACTGAAAAAGCTATTCAACTTCATTCCGTGAACGACCTAGTAGATAACAACTTTATGACTAACCGTGGACCAGGAAATGGTATCTATAAACCAGATGACTTTAGTTCTGCATATGTCAACGTTCCTATGATGACAGGTATCTATGGTGGTAACACAAGTGAAGGTGCTCCTGGAGGAATGTCATTTAAACATAATACATTCAGATTATGGGGTTACTACGGCTATGAAAAAGGCTTCCTAGGTTATGCTACTAATAAGTATAAACAAGAGGCTAAGGCGGCAGGTAAGAACACCCTAGGTGACGACTTTATTATCAGTAAGATTTCTGAAGGAAAATTCAATAATCTTGAAGATTGGAAGAAAGCTTACTATAAAGAAGTGAAAGACAAGGCTACAAATGGTTTGACAACCTTTGAAGTAAATGGAACTAGCATTTCATCTTACAATGATCTTCTTCGCTTGTTCAAGGAAGCTGCTGCTAAGGATGCTGCAACCTTAAAAACAGAGAAGAATGGTAATAAGTCTGTGTCTACAAATAATGTAACCAAACTCAAAGAAGCTGTTTACAAGAAACTTCTTCAACAAACAGATAGCTTTAAAACTTCTATCTTTAAATAATCCAAAACTCTCATCTGCTCAGCAGGTGGGAGTTTTTTGTAATCAAGAAGCGTCATTAATTTCCGAGCAGATTCCAAGTATTTTTAGAAAGGTAGGTATATAATAGAGCTATAATACAATATCTATATTCATATGATGAGCGAGAAAGGTGATGAAAATGAAAAAATGGCAAGCATCTGTATTGGTTTGCGCTAGTCTGGTCTGTCTATCGGCTTGTAAAAATCAGACGACGAGCGAGGCTGATAAACAAAATGGAGACAAACAAGCGCAAGTTAGCTCTCAAACTGTAAAAAAAGGAGAAGCAGTTACAGACTTTGAACTCACGGGAGTTGATGGGAAAAACTACCGTCTATCTGATTATAAGGGTAAAAAGGTCTATCTCAAATTTTGGGCATCTTGGTGTTCTATCTGTCTAGCCAGTCTTCCTGATACAGATGAACTTGCAAAAGAAGCAAGTGATGACTATGTCATCTTGACAGTGGTTTCTCCTGGTCAAAAAGGAGAGCAGTCAGAAGAAGCCTTTAAAAAATGGTATCAGGGTTTGGACTATAAAGATTTACCAGTATTGCTAGACCCTTCAGGACAACTTTTAGCGAGTTACGGAGTTCGTTCTTATCCGACTCAGGCTTTTATCGATAAAGAAGGCAAACTAGTCAAAACCCAGCCAGGTTTTATGGACAAGGAAACTATTTTACAAACGCTAAAAAGCATAGATTAGAGGCTCATCATGAATGATAAATTAAAAATAATTGTATTCATTGGAATCATCATTTGCATTATTATTGGATTTTTATTTCTTTTGGAAAAAAGGAGCGCAAGCTACACAGATACCACTCAAATCGAGAGAGCAGCAGTTAGTCAGGGGAAACATGCTAAGAAAAATACTGAGCCAAGCAAAGATGCTGATCTACATGAAATCTATTTAGCTGGAGGTTGTTTCTGGGGTGTTGAAGAGTATTTTTCACGAGTAGCGGGTGTGACAGATGCTGTTTCGGGCTATGCGAATGGTAGAGGAGAAACAACCCAGTATGAATTGATTGGCCAAACTGGGCATGCTGAGACTGTTCATGTAACCTATGATGCCAATCAAATCTCTTTAAAAGAAATCTTGCTGCATTATTTCCGGATTATCAATCCAATCAGCAAGAATAAGCAGGGAAATGATGTGGGGACTCAGTACAGAACAGGAGTCTACTATACAGATGAGAAAGATTTAGAAGTCATCAATCAAGTTTTTGACCAAGTTTCTAAGAAGTACGACCAGCCTCTAGCGGTTGAAAAGGAAGCCTTAAGAAATTTTATCGTGGCTGAGGACTACCATCAAGACTATCTCCAAAAAAATCCTAACGGCTATTGCCATATCAATGTCAATCAAGCAGCCTATCCTGTTATTGATGCGAGTAAATATCCAAAACCGAGTGACGATGAATTGAAAAAACTCCTTTCTCCAGAGGAGTATGCAGTAACTCAAAGCGGTCAAACAGAACGTGCCTTTTCAAACCGTTACTGGGATAAATTTGAAGCAGGTCTTTATGTGGATGTTGCGACTGGCGAACCCCTCTTTTCTTCGAAAGATAAATTTGAATCGGGCTGTGGTTGGCCAAGTTTTACCCAGCCTATCAGTCCAGATGTTGCGACCTATAAGGAAGACAAGTCATACAATATGGTCAGAACGGAAGTCAGAAGTCGAACAGGGAATTCTCACCTAGGACATGTCTTCACAGATGGACCTCAGGACAAGGGAGGGCTACGCTATTGTATCAATAGTCTATCCATCCATTTTATCCCAAAGGATCAAATGGAAGAGAAGGGTTATGGCTATTTGTTGGATTATGTTGAGTGATTTTGAGATTATTAAAAAGTGTTTACTAGAAATATATTTTAATTCATAAGAAGTGTAGAATTTGGATTTTAGAAGCGATTGGGCAATTTAATCGAACGTGTTGGGATCACTCCTGAAAATTTTTGACTTTTGGAAAACAAGTAAGGTGAAAGCCATCCGTTTTTCAATGCTTGAAACTATCTACTAATAACTAGGTCGCTAGCCAGCTGATTTATTGGAATATCTACCAAATTAAATATGTTCGATTTATCTCGAAAATATTTTTGTAAAAAAATCAACAAAATATTATAATAAGATTATGAAAACGGAATAAAGGAGATGTCTTTAAGGACAAGAACAAAGCTGACATGGAAGATAGAAAAAAGCTACAAAAATTTGCCATTCGTAAACTGAGCATGGGAGTGGGCTCGGTATTGATTGGACTTGCCTTCATTGGAGGAACACTTGAACCGAAACTGGTTCAGGCTGATGAAACCAAGCAAGTTTCCTTTCATTACTTAGCAGAATCGGAGTTGACAGCTGCTGAACGCGAACTCATTCACCATGAATTGCCACAAGATTTGAGCCAAGAGAGCTATTATCTAGTCTATCGTAAGCAGGGACAAGCTGTCTTACCTCAAACCGGATCTATCAGCTTCCCCTTGGCTGGTCTTGGTCTTTTGACTGCTAGTTTAGTGGTTTTCTTATTTTCAAAGAAAAAAACTTCTAAGATAGTTGGAGTGTTATTGATTGCTTCTCTTGGTCAGAGTTTATTCCTACCTTATCAAGTATTTGCTTTTGAACACAAGGACTTGCTAGCTTATGATCAGACTAAAACCCTTGTGTCTGCAGATGGTTTCTCTCAAGGGATTATTGACATTAAAGGCTATGACTATGTCGGCTATTTATTAGAGTCGGATTTAAGAGGAACAGGCCAAGATCTAACATCTAGTGGAAATTCAGAAATTCCTGCAAAACTAGTAAATCAAGCAGCCGTTCATGAAATTCACGAATTCACAGGCGGAGTATTAGGCGAATCTTTAGTCGAGCCAACAAAACCATCATTTGAAGGTGGAGTCAATGGTCAAGGTACAGTAGCTGAATCCTTGCCAGAGTATACCCCAGAATTGAGTAGTCAAAGTGGCGTCCCAGAAGTCCATGACAAACTGAGTTCACAGGTGGCGTATCCGGCGAATCCTTGGTTGAACCGTCTAAGCCAACATTTGAAGGTGGTGTTAATGGCCAAGGAGCAGTAGCTGAATCCTTGCCTGAGTATAAAGCAGAATTGAGTAGTCAAAGTGGCGTCCCAGAAGTCCATGACAAATCAGACTTTACAGGCGGCGTATCCGGCGAATCCTTAGTCGAGCCACCAAAACCAACATTTGAAGGTAGTGTTAATGGCCAAGGTGTAATAGCTGAAAGCTTACCAGAGTATGAAGGTGGTGCAGTTCCAGTTGATACTCTGAAACAGGAACATCCAGAGTTTACAGGTGGGGTATCCGGCGACTCCTTAGTTGAGCCAACAAAACCAACATTTGAAGGTGGAGTCAATGGCCCAGGTACAGTAGCTGAAGCTTTGCCTGAGTATACACCAGAATTGAGTAGTCAAAGTGGCGTCCCAGAAGTCCATGAAAAACCAGACTTTACAGGTGGGGTATCCGGCGAATCCTTATTCGAGCCGTCAAAACCAACATTTGAAGGTGGAGTCAATGGCCCAGGTACAGTATCCGAAAGCTTACCAGAGTATGAAGGAGGCGCAGTTCCAGTTGATACTCTGAAACAGGAAATCCCTGAGTATACAGGTGGGGTATCCGGCGACTCCTTGGTTGAGCCGTCAAAACCAACATTTGAAGGTGGAGCCAATGGTCCAGGTACAGTAGTTGAAGTCTTACCAGATTATGAAGGTGGTGCAGTTCCCGTTGATACTTTGAAACAGGAAATCCCTAGCTATAGTGGTGGTGTGAATGCTGCTGAAGCGCTCGTTCAAGATGCAAACCCGACTTTACATATTGAAGTCCGAAAAGAGTTGATTCCTAAACAAACTAGGGAAAAGATTGATCCAGAAATGCTTGTCGGTGAAACAAGAATCGAGCAAGTCGGTCAAGATGGAGAGAAAGAGATTGTTACCAGCTATGAGGAAAAAGATGGGAAACGTATTTCAGAGCCGAAAGAAACAACACGGATTTTAAGAGAAGCTAAAGATCAGGTTATCATCCGTGGTAGTAAGGAAAAGGAAGAAATTAAACCTGAACCTGTCCTAACTCTTTCAACTATTACTGGAAATTCGATGGGCCGTTCAGCTCGCTTAAGTTATAATCTGAACAAGGCAGATGGCGTTACCGTCTCAAAAAAATTAGTGCCACTATCAAAGCCAAGGGGTTAGAGGATAAAACTCTTGATTTAACGAGTGATCAACTGGAAGCAACAGTTGATAATCTAAAACTCTATACGGATTACACCATATCTACAAAGATGGTCTTTAATCGTGGTAAGGGTGAGGAAAGCACTCTGCTTGAGGACAAGAAGCTCCGTCTAGAGCTTAAAAAGCTAGAAATAAAAGATATCAAGGAAACAAGCCTTATCAAGGTTGACAATGGCAGAGAGACTGAGATTCAACAATTGGCGGAAGCACCAAGTGATTTGGAAAGTTACTACCTCAAGGTCAGCTCTAAAGATCATAAGACTAGCCGTTTAGCCATCAAGTCTATTCAAACTGAAAGAATAAACGGAAAAGAGTATTACAAGGTGACTGCTGAGGCAACTGACTTGATTCAACGTAATGCTCAGAAAACCTTTGAAGAAGGCTATAGCTACTATCTGGCTAAGTCAAGTGCTGATACTCCTACGATTGCTGGCGTAAAAGAATACGCTTATCAGGATATCCAAGATTATGATAGTCACCATGATCAAGTCTATCGCAACCTTGAAAAATTACAGCCTTTCTACAATAAAGAATGGATCGTTAATCAAGGGAACAAGCTGGATCTTGATCACAATCTGGCCAAGAAAGAGGTAGCCTCTGTTATTGCTATGAAGGGGCAAGACTTTGTGACGGACCTGTCAGTGGCAGACCATATCATGGTTCATTATGCAGATCAGACCAAGGATGTATTTTCAATCACCTCACAAAATTCTGGCTTGACTGCTATCAAGGAATACAAGATTGCTGACGTGGATGTACTTTATACTCCAGATATGCTGGTTAAGGACCGTTCAGCCCTAGCCAAGGACCTGACCTCAATCCTGAAAACAGTGGACTTACAGTCTGATGGGGTTTATCGAATCCTAGATGATCAAACCACCAGCATTGATAAGAAGGTTGAGGCTGTGAAGAATTGGTATCTAGAAGAAAGCTTTTCAGAGGTCAAAGCTCAGCTGGGAACTCTGGTTGATAAGTTACTTACCAATCTGGACTACCAGTGGAATGATTCACCTGCTAGCATGGCTTCCTTGAAGAAAAAAGTTCAGGATCATCAGTCAGCTATCATGCTGGGTCTTGCTTATCTTAATCGCTATTACGGTATCCGATTTGCCGATTACAATCTGAAAGAACTCATGCTCTTTAAACCAGATTTTTATGGCCAAAATGTGGATATCTTAGATCGGTTGATTGAACTCGGTTCAAGAGAAAGTAACCTAAAAGGCGACCAGACTCATGAAACCTTTGCAAGAGTCCTAGCCAAAGATACAAAATCTGAAGATTTACATGCCTTCTTAGACTACAACAGACAGTTATTGACGACTGACAAGGATATGAATGACTGGTTTGTGAATGCCACCAAGGGCCATGTGTACATAGCCGAGCGAGCTTCGAAGAATCAAGAAATTGCAAATCGGAAGCATCGGGCTTATGACAATCTTAATAACTGGTTGCATCGCAATATGATTCTGCCTTTGTTGAATGTCAAGAAGGCACAGATGTTCCTGATTCCAACTACAATACCATTACTTTCGGATCAGCTGATAAATCTGGCAAAACCATAGACCAGATGAAAGCTGACATCGACCTAGTAGCGGACCGCCAGTTGACTTACTTGGACTTTTGGTATCGACTTGCTGCTGATGATGTCAAAGACCGTATGGTTAAGAGTGACTTTAATGTAGCTACACCAGTTTGGGAAGGCTATCGCGTTGATGGACGTGGCTGGGTAGAGCCTTATGGACATACTAGTGGTATGGGAGACTACGCGCCAATTCGTGAGGTATTTGGACCAGCAGGTCGCTACTATAAAGACAATAAGCTAGGAGCTTATGCCTCTATCTATCCAAAGATAAATGCCAGAGATGCTGTTCACTTTGTAGAAATCGATATGATGAGTGAGTATGGTTTGTCTGTCTACACCCATGAGACAACTCACGTCAATGATCGCATTGTCTATCTGGGTGGCTACAAACACCGTGAAGGAACCTATGTAGAAGCCTATGCTCAGGGTATGCTCCAGTCGCCAGCTGAGGAAGGGCATCAAGGTGAGTATGGTGCTCTTGGTCTCAATATGGCTTACATGCGACCAAATGATGGGGATCAATGGTACAATCCAGATCCAACCAAGTTGCAAACACGCCAGCAGATTGACCACTACATGAAAGGTTATAATGAGGCCTTGATGCTTCTAGATTATCTGGAAGGAGAACGAGTTCTCGCTAAGAATGATCTGGCTTTGAAGAAGGCTTGGTTTAGCAAGATGACCAAGCAAATGCGCTATGAGGACCAGGATAATAAACTCCTTGCTCCTAACCAGTGGGACTATGTCCGTCCATTGACGGATGAGGAAGCAAAGACTCAGCTAAATTCTGTGGACGACCTAATCAAACATAACATCATCACCAATAGGCATTATCAGGGAACTTACCGACCAGAAGAACTCAAGACAGCTTATGTCAATGTCAAGATGGTGGATGCTATCTATGGTGGAAATACCAGTCAGGGAGCTCCAGGAGCCATTTCTTTCAAGCATAATGCCTTCCGTATGTGGGGTTATTATGGCTACGAAATGGTTTCCTAGGTTATGCTTCTAATAAATACAAGGATGAGGCCTTAAGCGAGGGACGTGACACCCTTGGAGATGATTTCATCATCCAGAAGGTTTCGAAAGGCAAGTTCCAGAACTTAGAAGAATGGAAGAAGGCCTGGTTTGATGCTATTATTGCCAAGGCAAAACGAGGAATCCATAGTTTTGAAATTGATGGTCAGCAAATTGATTCTTACGAGAAATTGCAAGATTTGTTTGACCAAGCAGTAGAAACGGATTACCGAAACTTTAAGTATGGAGGCTCAGTTGCCAACTATACAGTAGCTCTGAAGAAAAAAGTCTTCCAAAAACTATTGCAGGTCACAGATGCCTTTTCATCCGAACTCTTTCCCAAAGGGTAGATGAAAGAGAGTGTGTTCAGATTTCCTAAGGAAGTGAAATCTACCTTAGCATTCTCAAAGAATAAAATTGCCAGATCTCCTGTTTGGGGCCTGGCTTTTATGGTATACTTAGGATATGCATAGAAAAACAGTGATTGATTTTAGGGCTTTGGGTGAGCGATACACCTTCACCCAGCCTATCAAAGAGTTGAAAACCAGAGATTTAGCAGAAGTGGTAGACTTATTAGCTCAAGTGGAAAACTACCAAGAGCAAGGCTTTTATGTGGCAGGTTATGTCAGCTATGAGGCTGCGCCAGCTTTTGAGGAAAAATTAGCGGTCCACAAGGCTCCCTTACTGGGGGAGTATTTGCTTTACTTTACTGTTCATGACAGTGTTGAAACCTCTAGCATTCCTCTGACTTATGAGGAGGTGGATTTGCCATCAAACTGGCAGGAAGTAACTTCTGCAGAGGACTATGAAAAGGCAATTGAACAGATTCACCATCATTTGCGACAGGGCGATACTTATCAGGTCAATTATACGGTTCAACTCAAGCAGGAGTTGTCTGCCGATCCTTTTGCTATCTACAATCGTATGGTTGTCGAGCAGGAAGCAGGTTACAATGCTTACGTAGAGCATGACGACATGGCAGTGATTTCCATGAGCCCAGAACTCTTTTTGAGCAAAATGGCCGTGAATTAACGACTCGCCCTATGAAGGGCACAACTAAACGTGGCTTGAACGACCATGACGACTTGCAAGAGGCCGCTTGGTTAGCGCAGGATCCCAAAAATCGTTCAGAGAATATGATGATAGTGGACCTCTTGCGCAATGATATGAACCGTATTTCTGAGGTGGGAAGTGAGCATGTGGAGCGTTTATGCCAGGTAGAGCAGTATTCAACGGTTTGGCAGATGACTTCGACCATCAAGAGTCAGTTACGACTGGATGTTGACCTAGTTGAAATTTTTCGTTCGCTCTTTCCATGTGGCTCCATCACTGGAGCTCCCAAGATAGCAACCATGGAAATTATCAAGAACTTGGAGCCACAAGCTAGAGGAGTTTACTGTGGAACTGTCGGTCTCTTACTTCCCAATGGACGACGGATTTTCAATGTGGCTATTCGAACCATTCAACTGCATCGAGAGCAAGCCATCTATGGAGTTGGTGGTGGCATCACTTGGGATAGTACTTGGGAATCGGAATACCGTGAAGTCCAGCAAAAGGCAGCTGTTCTTTACCGAAAACAGCCTCGTTTTCAACTGATTACGACAGGAAAAATCAGCCAGAAAACCTTTCTCTTTGAAAATCAACATCTAGAAAGACTACAAAAGGCTAGTCGTTACTTTGCCTTTCCTTTTGATGCAGAAGACTTGAGACAAAAGATAGACAAGGAGTGCCAAGTTTGTGACCTCCATCAAGACTACCGTTTGCGAATCAGTCTCAGCAAGTCTGGAGAAATAGAAATTGATCGACAAGTATTGACACCACTTAGTTCTAGCTTCTGTCAGGCTAAACTTTGTCTGCAAGAAGCTGATTTGCAGCGGGCCTTTACCTACTTTAAGACGACACACCGACCGCATTTGACAATGGGAGAGCAGGAAATCATCTATTACACTGCTGATGGGAAACTGCTAGAAACCTCTATTGGGAATCTGGTCTTAAAATTGGATGGCAAGCTCTATACACCTCCTAGTCAGCTAGGTCTTTTACCAGGGATTTATCGTCAACACTTGCTTGAAAATGGGCAAGTAGAAGAGAAAATTCTGACTTTGGCAGACTTGAATCAAGCAGAAGCTATCTATGGCTGTAATGCAGTCAGGGGCTTGTATGAATTGTCAGTAAAGGAGAACTAAATGAAACTAATATTTTTACATGGCCTAGGTCAGTCAGCGGATAGTTGGAAAGAAGTTCAGGATTTACTGGCAGATTATCCCTCTGAAGCCCTAGAGTTATTTCCTTCCGGAGTTGGGACCTACCAAGAAGCCAGAGAGCGCATTTATCAACACTTATCAGAGGAGACAGAACCTTTTGTCTTAATCGGTTTGTCCTTAGGGGCTGCACTTGCATTAGAGCTTTCAAGTTATGATTTACCAAATCTTCAGGCCTTGGTTTTGTCAGGTTGCCCACTGAAATTAGCAGGTAACATTCCATTTTACATTCAGTTGCTGATATTTAAATTGCTTCCTAAGAGGATATATGAGAAGCAGGGGGCAGATAAGTCTCTTATGGTTGGAGTTTCCGAGGAATTAAAAACACTTGATTTAAGAGAGAATGCAAAGAATTGTCCTTATCCAACTATGTTAATCTGTGGTAGTCAGGATAAGCCTAATCTCAGTTCAATGAAAAGTATTCATGAACTGATGCCAGATTCCCAGTTTCAGATCATCCCTGATGGCCCTCATGTCTTGAATAAGGCAAAACCAAAAGAGTTTGCAGAATTAACCAGAAGTTTTTCTTGAATTGCTGAAACAAGTTTGATAAAATAATATTGAGATTGATATTATAATTTTAGGAGAAAATCATGAACAAACGTCATTTATTAAAACTAGGCCTAGTTTCTTTACCTGTCCTTGCTCTGTTTTTACAACCTGTTGTGGCAGATGAAAGTATCCATTTTTCAAGCTGTAAGGAAGCTTGGGAAAATGGATATGCAGATATTCATAAGGGAGAACCAGGTTATTCTGCTACTCTGGACAAGGATCATGATGGGATAGCCTGTGAATCGAAGAATGCGCCTAAGGGAGTTTTAAAAGAGAAAAAGACGAGTACATCTCAAGCTAACAACAATGTAGCACCAAATAGTGCAACACCAAATAGTGTAGCACCTACCCCAAGTGTAGCAGCTGAAAGTGGCTGGGTTCGTCAGAATGGATCTTGGTACTATTTTTCTGAAAATGGGAAACCAGTAACAAATACTTGGCAGGGGGCTTACTACCTCAAATCAGATGGAAGAATGGCTGAGAATGAGTGGGTATACGATAACTATTACCAAGCTTGGTATTACCTCAAATCAGATGGATCTTATGCACGCAATACTTGGCAAGGAAGTTATTATCTCAAATCAGATGGTAAAATGGCTCAGAGTGAATGGATTTATGATTCTTACTACAAAGCCTGGTATTACCTCAAATCAGATGGATCTTATGCACGCAATACTTGGCAAGGAAGTTATTATCTCAAATCAGATGGTAAGATGGCTCAGAGTGAATGGCTTTATGATTCTTACTACAAAGCCTGGTATTACCTCAAATCAGATGGATCTTATGCGCATAATACTTGGCAAGGTGCATATTACCTCAAGTCAAATGGGAAAATGGCTCAGAGTGAATGGGTCTATGACTCTTCTTACCAATCTTGGTACTACTTAAAATCAGATGGGTCTTATGCCCGTAATGCTTGGCAAGGAAACTACTACCTCAAATCAGATGGTAAAATGGCAAAAAATGAGCGAGTTGATGGTGGACGCTATTATGTAGATGCTTCTGGTTTGTGGAAACCATAGAATAGAAAAAATTTGGAAAAGTAATGCAAACCTTTGCACTGAATGGCAGATTTTGTTATACTAGTACTGTAAGCATTTTCAATTAAGGATAAGGAGAAGACGATGAGTCAAAAGATTATTGGGATTGACCTTGGTGGAACTTCTATCAAGTTCGCTATTTTAACGCAAGAAGGAGAAATCCAAGAAAAATGGTCTATCAAGACTAACATTTTGGATGAAGGAAGCCATATCGTGGACGATATGATTGAAACTATTCAACACCGTTTGGGATTGCTTGGATTGTCTGCTGAAGATTTCCGTGGAATTGGTATGGGATCACCTGGTGTGGTTGACCGTGAAAGGGACTGTTATCGGTGCCTACAACTTGAACTGGAAAACTCTTCAACCAATCAAAGAAAAAATGGAAAAAGCCTTGGGTATTCCATTCTTCATCGACAATGACGCTAACGTGGCAGCTCTTGGTGAGCGTTGGATGGGTGCTGGTGAAAACCAACCAGACGTTGTCTTTATGACACTTGGTACAGGTGTTGGTGGCGGTATCGTTGCAGAAGGTAAATTGCTTCACGGTGTTGCTGGTGCTGCTGGTGAGCTCGGTCACATCACTGTTGACTTTGACCAACCAATCGCATGTACCTGTGGTAAAAAAGGCTGTCTTGAGACAGTTGCTTCAGCAACAGGGATTGTCAACTTGACTCGTCGTTATGCAGATGAATACGAAGGCGATGCAGCTTTGAAACGCTTGATTGATGACGGAGAAGAAGTAACTGCTAAAACTGTCTTTGACCTTGCAAAAGAAGGGGACGACCTTGCCTTGATCGTTTACCGTAACTTCTCACGTTACTTGGGTATTGCGTGTGCTAATATTGGTTCAATCCTAAACCCATCAACAATCGTTATCGGTGGTGGAGTATCAGCTGCGGGAGAATTCCTTCTCCAAGGCGTGCAAAAGGTCTATGACGAAAATACCTTCCCACAAGTACGTACATCTACTAAATTGGCTCTTGCAACTCTAGGAAATGACGCTGGAGTTATCGGAGCAGCATCACTTGTATTACAATAAATAAACATAAAAAGGAGAAAATTGCTTTCCGTAAGCGAGTGATTTTCCTCCTTTCTTTTTTTATGCTATACTAGTTAAGACAATGAATGAGGTGATAGCAAATGACAAAAGCAGATACGATTTTTAAAGAGAATATCGAGCGAATCTTGAATGAGGGTGTGTTTTCCGAGCAAGCACGTCCCAAGTATAAGGATGGAACAGTAGCTAACTCCAAGTACATCACAGGTGCTTTTGCGGAGTACGATTTGTCTAAGGGGGAATTTCCCATCACGACCTTGCGTCCGATTGCAATCAAATCAGCCATCAAGGAAGTACTCTGGATTTACCAGGATCAGTCTAATAGCCTAGAAGTGCTGAATAACAAGTACAATGTTCACTACTGGAATGACTGGGAAGTGGGAGCTACGGGAACTATCGGTGAGCGCTATGGTGCGATTGTTAAGAAGCACGACATCATTAATAAAATCCTTAAACAGTTGGAAGCCAATCCTTGGAACCGTCGCAATATCATCTCTCTCTGGGATTATCAGGCTTTTGAGGAGACAGACGGCCTTCTTCCATGCGCCTTTCAGACTATGTTTGATGTCCGTCGAGTAGATGGGGAAATCTATCTGGATGCGACCTTGACCCAGCGTTCTAATGATATGCTGGTGGCTCACCACATTAACGCCATGCAGTACGTGGCCTTGCAGATGATGATTGCTAAACACTTTGGTTGGAAAGTTGGGAAATTCTTCTACTTTATCAATAACCTTCACATCTATGACAATCAATTTGAACAAGCACAGGAATTGCTTCGTCGTGAGCCTTCAAATTGCCAACCACGTTTGGTCTTGAATGTGCCAGACAAGACTAATTTCTTTGATATTAAAGCAGAGGATTTTGAGCTGGTTGATTATGATCCGGTCAAGCCACAGTTGAAGTTTGACTTGGCCATTTAATACTCTCTGAAAATCTCTTCAAACCACGCTAGATCCCTTTTCCTATTTGGTTTTTATTGAGTATAAAAGAATAGAAAAAAAGAAGTTGAGAAAAATCCCAACTTCTTTTGTTTTTTAATGTGATACGCGACGACGCGCTGCTTTCTTACGGTTTTCTTCGATGAAAGCTGCTTTTTGTTCTTCTGGTTCGATCACTTTCTTTTTAACTGCGTATACTGCACCTGCAACTGCAGCGACAGTTCCTGCAATACCTGTTACAAGACCTTTAGCGAATCCTTTAGCCATGAGTATTCCTCCTTTAACTTATAAATCAGCCAGCTACCTCAAGAGGTCGCATTTTTCTGACTGACCTTTTTGTGATATAATAATAGTAACGAAAAAATGGGAATTTTTCAAGGAAAAAAGATGAAAACAAAAATAATTGTGATTGTTGGACCGACTGCAGTTGGAAAAACAGCTCTAGCCATTGAAGTTGCTAAGCATTTTAATGGTGAAGTAGTTAGTGGAGATAGCCAACAAGTCTATCGAGGACTAGATATTGGGACAGCCAAGGCTAGTCCAGAGGAGCAGGCAACTGTCCCTCATCATTTGATTGATGTGAGAGATGTAACCGAGTCTTACTCGGCTTTTGATTTTGTTTCAGAAGCTAAGGCGGCCATTGAGGATATTCAAAGTCGAGGTAAGCTCGCTATTATTGCTGGTGGGACAGGACTTTATATCCAGAGCTTGTTAGAAGGCTATCATCTTGGTGGGGAGACACCTCATGAGGATATTTTAGCCTATCGTGCTAGTTTGGAGCCTTATACAGATGAGGAATTAGCCCATCTGGTGAATCAAGCAGGCCTAGAAATTCCCCAATTTAATCGTCGTCGTGCCATGCGTACCTTGGAAATTGCCCATTTTGGTCAAGACTTGGAAAATCAAGAGACCTTGTATGAACCTCTGATTATTTGCTTGGATGATGAGCGTAGTCAGCTTTATGAACGGATTAACCACCGTGTGGATTTGATGTTTGAAGCTGGACTATTGGATGAAGCTAAGTGGTTGTTTGACCATTATCCAGATGTGCAGGCTGCTAAAGGGATTGGCTACAAGGAACTCTTCCCCTATTTTCGAGGAGAACAGAGTTTGGAGGAGGCTAGCGACAGTCTCAACAGGCGACCCGTCGTTTTGCCAAGCGTCAGCTAACCTGGTTCCGTAATCGCATGCAGGTGACCTTTTATCAAATAGGAGAATCTGGTGTGACAGACCGTATTTTAAACCAGATTGAGGAGTTTTTAAATGATTGAAACGGAGAAAAAAGAGGAGCGAGTCCTGCTCATTGGTGTTGAACTCCAGGGCATGGATAATTTTGACCTCTCCATGGAAGAACTGGCTAGTCTAGCTAAAACGGCAGGGGCAGTTGTAGTCGATAGTTACAGACAAAAACGTGAAAAATACGATTCCAAGACCTTCGTCGGTTCTGGTAAGTTGGAAGAAATTGCTCAAATGGTGGACGCAGAGGAAATCACGACAGTCATTGTCAACAACCGTCTGACACCACGTCAAAATGTCAATTTAGAAGAAGTTCTAGGGGTCAAGGTTATTGACCGTATGCAGTTGATTTTGGATATCTTTGCCATGAGAGCTCGAAGCCATGAAGGAAAGCTTCAAGTTCATTTGGCTCAGCTCAAGTATCTCTTGCCTCGTTTGGTGGGTCAGGGGATTATGCTTAGCCGTCAGGCAGGGGGAATTGGCTCCCGTGGTCCAGGTGAAAGTCAGCTGGAGCTTAACCGTCGAAGCGTTCGCAACCAAATTACAGATATCGAGCGTCAGCTCAAAGTCGTTGAGAAAAATCGAGCGACAGTTCGAGAAAAACGTTTGGAGTCAAGTATCTTTAAGATTGGTTTGATTGGCTACACCAATGCTGGAAAGTCAACTATCATGAACACCTTGACTAGCAAGACCCAGTATGAGGCAGATGAGCTCTTTGCGACTCTGGATGCGACGACTAAGAGCATTTATCTGGGGGGCAATCTTCAAGTGACTTTAACTGATACGGTTGGCTTTATCCAAGATTTGCCGACAGAGTTGGTGTCTAGTTTCAAGTCGACCTTGGAAGAAAGCAAGCATGTAGATCTTCTGGTTCATGTTATCGATGCCAGCAATCCTTACCATGAGGAACATGAAAAAACAGTTCTGTCCATCATGAAAGACTTGGATATGGAGGATATTCCTCGCCTGACCCTTTATAATAAAGCGGATTTGGTGGAGAATTTCACGCCTACCCAAACGCCTTATGCACTGATTTCTGCCAAGTCTGAGGATAGTCGTGAGAATTTGCAGGCTTTGTTTTTAGAGAAGATCAAGGAAATTTTTGAAGCCTTTACTCTACGGGTGCCTTTTTCTAAGTCCTACAAGATTCATGATTTGGAAAGTGTGGCGATTCTTGAAGATCGTGACTACCAAGATGATGGCGAAGTCATCACAGGCTACATTGCTGAGAAAAACAAATGGAGATTAGAAGAATTTTATGACTGATATCAAATCATTAGCTCTCAAGTATGGTGGCTATACGAGTCTAGATAAGGTCTATCTGGACCAGCTTTTAGCTGGTAGGTCTGAAGAGGAGCAACTAGCTCTCATCACACCTCCACCTAGCGTGGTTAATGCCTACTTTGCAGAGCTTTACCAGAAAAAGAGTCCTCAGGCTGCAACAGATTATTTTGCAGAATTGACTCAGGAGCTAAACCTTTATAATACTGAACCAAGTTTCACGGAAGAAAGCAAACCCTTTATCCGCCTCAATCTATCAGGCAAGTCTTTTGGATTTTGCTATGAGAAAGAAGGTCTTGGACGTATTTTCTCAGAGGCTGAGGAAACAATCACAGCTGACTTGCTTTTTGAAATTGCGCAAATTTTCCCCCATCAGCTAGTCTTTGAGGAGTCTGGAAAGATTTATATGAAGGCAATCGGAGAAGAGGAAGTTGTTAACGTAGAAAATCTCACAGCTTTGACTGATTTGGAAACCTTGGCAGATGGTCGCAAGCGTCTCAAAGGATACAGCCAAGAGGACTTACTGCAAGAAGCTAAAGCTTTTCCAGGCAAGCATTATTTCCGCTCGGAAAACCGAACCGCTATGTTATATATTGATTAATTAGAAAGTATCGAATGGACATTCAATTTTTAGGAACGGGGGCTGGTCAGCCCTCTAAAGCCCGCAACGTTTCAAGCCTTGCCCTGAAACTCTTAGACGAGATTAACGAAGTTTGGCTCTTTGACTGTGGAGAAGGAACGCAAAATCGCATTCTGGAAACCACGATTCGACCACGTAAGGTTAGCAAAATCTTTATCACCCACTTGCATGGAGATCATATCTTTGGTTTGCCAGGATTTCTCTCTAGTCGTGCCTTTCAAGCCAATGAAGAGCAGACAGATTTGGAAATCTATGGTCCCCAAGGTATTAAGTCATTTGTCTTGACTAGTTTGCGTGTCTCTGGTTCTCGTCTGCCTTATAAGATTCATTTTCATGAATTTGACCAAGATTCTCTTGGGAAAATCCTTGAAACGGATAAATTCGCTGTGTATGCAGAAGAGTTGGATCACACTATTTTCTGTGTCGGCTATCGTATCATGCAAAAGGACCTAGAAGGGACCTTGGATGCTGAAAAACTCAAGGCTGCTGGTGTCCCATTCGGCCCTCTTTTTGGAAAAATTAAAAACGGGCAGGATGTCGTCTTAGAAGACGGCACCGAGATTAAGGCAGCAGATTATATTTCAGCACCGCGACCTGGTAAGATTATTACCATTTTGGGAGATACTCGAAAAACAGATGCCAGTGTGCGTCTTGGTGTCAATGCAGATGTTCTTGTCCATGAGTCGACCTATGGCAAGGGAGACGAAAAGATTGCCCGCAACCACGGTCACTCAACTAATATGCAAGCTGCTCAGGTAGCGGCAGAAGCAGGAGCCAAACGACTTTTGCTCAACCATATCAGTGCTCGTTTTCTTTCAAAAGACATTAGCCAGCTCAAGAAAGATGCGGCCACTGTTTTTGAAAATGTCCATGTGGTTAAAGACCTAGAAGAAGTGGAAATCTAGGATCTCGAGAAAGGATAAATATGTCTACTATTCTCATTACGGGTGCTAGTGGTGGTCTAGCTCAAGAAATGGTCAAACTCTTGCCCAATGATCAATTGATTTGCTGGGTAGAAATAGAGAAAAATTAGCTCAACTATACGGAAATCATCCACATGCAGAATTGGTTGAGATTGATATTACCGATGCTCAAGCCTTAGAAGAACTAATGTCTGAACTCTACCAGCACTATGGTAAGATTGATGTTTTGATTAACAACGCTGGCTACGGGATTTTTGAGGAATTTGACAAGATCTCTAATCAAGATATTCATCAAATGTTTGAGGTCAACACCTTTGCTCTCATGAATCTGTCTCGGTTGGTTGGAGCTCGTATGAAGGAGACACGAAAAGGCCATATCATCAACATCGTCAGCATGGCTGGTTTGATAGCAACTGGCAAGTCCAGTCTTTACTCGGCGACCAAGTTTGCGGCTATTGGATTTTCAAATGCTCTGCGCCTAGAACTCATGCCCTATGGAGTCTATGTGACGACGGTTAATCCAGGTCCGATTCGTACAGGATTTTTTGACCAGGCTGATCCGGATGGAACCTACCTTAAATCGGTTGACCGTTTCCTACTCGAGCCAGATGCAGTAGCTAGAAAGATTGTCAAAACTATAGGAAAAAACAAGCGAGAACTCAATCTTCCAGTATTGCTCCATTTAGCCCATAAATTTTATACTCTTTTCCCTAAGCTAGCAGATAAGTTAGCTGGAGAAACCTTTAATTATAAGTGAGAAAGCTGTTCCTTTGAGGAATGGCTTTTTACTTTAATTAGGAGGAGTTGTACATCAAAAATAATCCTTGAACATACTAGTAGTTTATCTCTATTTGATAGTTTTGGAGTATAATTGAGATAAGAAAGGTCATTAGATAAATGAAGTCCCAAACCAGCTAGCTTACCCTAGATAATGTCCTATGTATAGTCGGAGGTTGACAATGGAATTATTGACAATTGACCAAATCATTTTCCTTACCCAAGAAGAAACACGAGGGCTGGACCCTGAGATAAGAGAAGGGATTGTCCTGAATAAAACAGTTTTGCCAGTGTCTGAACTGGATCGTTTGAAAAGCCAACTTCAAATCCAAGATTTGGATCCGATTTTTAGGAAGTATATTCTGGCCTATAACTGGGGGCAGATAGGTTTTTTAAGTTACCAGTTTGGATATGGGGACGGCACTAGTCTGACTTGGTTGATCAAACGCAATTTGGAATACCATGATTATTCAACTCTACAAGAAAGCAGCTTGATCATCATTGCAAATGGAGATCCCTACACTATTTTGCTGGATTGTCAATCTGGGGCGATCTATGCTGTTGATGCAGAGATGACCTATGATGAAAAAAAATATGGCTGGCACCAGATTTTTCTAGCATTTGTTAGAGCCATGGGAACGGCTCAATCTGCAGTTTGGACGAGTTGTGAAAGTGACTTCATCCACTTGATGACTAGCAAAAGGCTTTGCGTCCAGTTTGATATTCTGGCAGAGTCTGGTCGGGATTTTATGATTGAAAAATAGAAGGAGCAGGCCATGGAATTTATTGTAGCTGAGGAAGGGATTCCTCAAAATATCGGATGTCAGGGAGCCTTGATTGCCTATTATGGCAGTGAGATAGAATTTCATTATGAAACCGTGCCACCGCACGGGGATGAGATTTTTTCTGCCAAGTTGCCTTTGTTAGAACTTGAACTGCCCTTTTGGATCTATGGGAGAAATCTCATATTTTTAGACGCTTACTATCTTTTAGCTGAAACTGTTAAGAAAGGGACTTGGAATCCCATAACAAGTATACTCATCAACATTCATATGGGGAAATACGCCAGCCTAGACCACTGGTACAATAATATATCTATTGAGCAAGACGGTCTTGAGTTGAAAAATGATTATGATGGACAAGCCCTGACTTTGAAAACGGTTGACAAACTTCATTGGCTTGCCCTAGATGCTGAATCAGAAGAAAGGAACTAAAAATGGCAAAGAAAAGAGCTACATTACCAAAAGAGTTTAAGGATTTAATGGATGAAGGAAATATTGAAGCCCTTAAAGCAGTCTATGACCGTTGTGAATTAACCGCTCATGATGGAAGATTTAGCTTATGTACACCTCTGCATATGGGAGGAGTCTCGGATGAATTGGTTATCTGGCTTGTCGAACAGGGCTTGGATATCAATATCCCTGATTATTATGGAGCGACTCCTTTGTACCGTCAGGCAACCATGGGAAGAGAGACTGTAAAACTCTTGCTCGAATTGGGGGCAGATATTGAAAAAAGCAATACTTATGGAAATACACCCTTACATATGGCAGCTGAGTTTTTTCATCCTAAGACAGTTGCGCTTCTCTTAGAAAAGGGGGCAAGTGTCCATTCTAAGAATGATAGGGGGGCAAACTCCCCTAGACTCTGTTCTCACTGTCTGTCGGGGAATCTATATTGCCCAAACAGCTGAGATCGCCTCTATGCTTCTGGATGCGGGTGCTAAGAAAACACCAGCCATGAAAGAAAAGGTCGAAAATATTGGTAAAGATTTTGAGTTTCATAGAGAAGGGGTCAATACTGACTATTTGGAAGCAGCAGATAAAGGTTTAGCCAAACTTTATCGTTTGTTTGATGTCAAGCCAGTAGCCAAACGAATAACTCATGATGGAGTTTCTCCGATTTTAGTAAAAGAAGGTAGTTTGGAGGAGCAATATGAGGAACTTTGGTCCTTCTTAATCCCTTCAAGTGGCGCAGCAAAAACTGTTCAGGGAGAAGTTATCCGTATACCAGGTCGAGTTCGAGATGAACTGGATCGCAATGGTGGGGCCAACTGGGACAGGGACTATAGAAAAATGCTTCAAGCTCTCCCTCAATACTTGTCTCTGGGAAATCCCCTTTCAGACCAAGAATTGGAAGAAAGCAAGCAAGTCATTACGCAAATCCATAGCAAAGAAAGCGATGATGAAGCTATTCTAGACCGTTTATGTCAGTTAGCTATTGCTTGGATTAAGCAAAATCCTGACCCCCTTTCCCTAGAAGTACCAAATTATAAGAGGTAATGATAATTTTAAGCTAGTTAAAATAAAGAAATCATGGTGGGCTTATGCAACTAATTGACCAAGTTAAAAATATAGAAACTTATATTTGTGAGTATTTTTGAAGACTGGGATTTGGATGATCCCGTGGAAGAGGAATACCTAGATGATTATCTGAATATTTCTGGTGCTTCCGAGGAAGAGCTTCAAGCCTTTGAGGAAAGACTTGGTATTCGTCTACCTAGTGACTTCAAAGCGCTTTATAACTACAAAAATGGGAGTAAATACTTCTCTATTTTACCTTGTGTGATCGACCAGAGAGAGCTGCCTTTTTCTCTAATGAGTTTGCAGGAAATGGAAAGTTGTAAAAAATACTTTCAAAATAGAGATGCTCTGTTAACAGAATTTCCCGACTATTTTTCTAGTCAAGATCTGGAAAATATGCGTGATAGTAGAATAAAGCCCTATCTTTTTAATAAAAAATGGCTTCCTTTTGCCCAGTATTGTGACTCTTGTTATCTTATGCTGGATTTTGATCCAGACCGAGAAGGTCAGGAAGGGCAGATTATTTGCTACATCCATGACCCTGATGAAATTATCTATGTAGCAGAAAACCTTACGGAGTTGATTGAAGGGATAGTGGATGAGATCATATGAACGGACAAATGTATCAGATAGCCTGTATCGTGGCGGCAGCTAGGAAGGCTTTAAAAAGTGGTAAAGAAATATGCTATAAGCCTGAAAAATATACAAATAAGTTGAGCTTTCAAATTTTACCGTCAGAAAATGGGGAGGCTACAGAACTTTCTGTATCTGATTGGTTTGAAAACCTTAAGGAAAAAAAGGTTTGAAGGACTTAAAATTATTTTTGCCCTATCTCAGTAAATGACAGAGGTATTTTTAGGTTTCTCCAATACGACACAGAGTTCAATTCTCTGTTTTTTTATAAAGATGGGAAGGCAAGTTATTTCCTACCAAATTGGGAAGTTGCTTCCCGCAGGCAAGGGCTGGGATGTTACCTACACCGAGTATGAATGGGAAAGGTCTTCTCAAGACATTCCCCACTATGAAAATAATATCGAAGAATTTAAGGACATATTGACTCGTATAGAAGATCTAGCAAGGAAAATTGAATGTGAAAATTTTGCCAAAGTCTTTCACTCTGCTAGAAACTTTTTGCTAGACCCAGAATCTGGTAAAGGACTGGTAGACCCTCAAATTCCACCGCAACATCTAAGCATATTTAGAACTGCAAGTGCAGCGGATGTTTTTGGAGGAATGGGCTCCTGGAATGATGAACCTGGATGGCTGGCACAAGATAAGGGACTGGGTCAAGTATACGATGAACTTTCAGATCAATTGCTAAGAAATATTAGATCAGCCATTCTATTTGCCATCAACGAGTGGTGATGGATTAGGAGAGAGAAAATGGGGAAGTTAAAGTTAAGTCTATTGAATAAATGGGAACTAGACAAGGACTACAATAGTGTTTTCAATTCTGTCATGTTACATGATGGTAGAGCCTTTGTCTTGACCAGTGAGAAGGAAACTTTTGATCGCTACTGTCTGCTTGAAGTATCACCTTTGGGTGTGAAGGAGATAGATGCTTGGTATTGTGACCGTGCTTGGGAGGAAGAACCTCTAGTCTTTACAGATGGACAAAATATTGGCATCATCAAGGCTGGCAGGGAAATTGTCTATTATACTGGTGATTTTTCTCATCCAGAAATCATTGCCATAAAGGATCCGCAAAGTATACTTCCTAAAAAGGCACAAGAGAGATATTTTCAAATAGTATCAGATAGCGACCAGATACCCGTGTGTTTTGAAAATCAAATTTATACAAATCAGGCAAGAAACTTTGCCCTTTTAGAATTTGATCGAGAGAAAAAGCAGGCGAAGTGGACCACTTATTCGCATATTGATAAAAAAGAGTTAAATCACCACGACACGAGCTCTGATGCTTGTCCTAAAATTGATAGTATGAAATGTTGGAAGCAAGAGCTCTATGCCTTTAGCTCTGGAGAAAGTCAAACCTCTGTCAATAAATGGGGCATGGACTATTATGCTCTTGTTAAAATCTCTAGTGATGGTCGTATTATCGAAAAGTTATTAGAATCTGAACATTTAAAGGCTTCAGGTAAAAAAGCTGGTGTCAATGGACTCTTTACGGATTCGCCTTATCTGATCCTGAGCCCTCTATTTAAGAATGATGACTGGAAGGGCAAGCAAAAGCTATTTTCTCTGACAACAAGAGAATGGTGCGATATAGCCTTGCCTAGAGGAATGAGTAAACACAAGCTTCAAAATATAACAGACAACTTTTGTTTAACCTTCCTGTACGACAGAGGATTAAAAGAACTTGCCCTTTGTCGGATTGACTAGGCTGTGAGGCTGAGTTTGAGAGCTTTTTATAGATAGGTGCTGAAATTTCTTGGTTAGTCTGCAGTATTCATTTTGAGGTGTTTTCTTGTCAAATTTGACCAAGTATTGCAAATCGAATCTTTAAATAGTATACTAGTTCTGTTAGTTATGAAAACGTTTGTGTTTTTTGTTGATGATGATTATTTAGGAGACAAAATATGGAATTAACAGCCATTTATCATAGACCAGAATCAGAGTATGCTTATCTTTACAAAGAAGGTCAGTTACATATCCGAATCAGAACCAAGAAAGATGATGTCCAGCAGGTCATTTTACATTATGGAGATCCCTTTATTTTCATTGAGGATAAGTATGAATCTAAGAAAGAAATGACCAAAGTAACCTCAGATGCCTTATTTGATTATTGGCAGGTTACGGTATCGGTTAATTTTGCACGGATTCAGTATCTCTTTGAACTTCTTGATACAGAAGGCCAGGGTGTCTACTATGGAGATAAGGGTTGTGTAGAACATACTCAAGAAAACTTGGATGCTGAAGGTAATGGTTTCAAGCTTCCTTACATTCACGAAATTGACGGTTGTCAGGTTCCTAGTTGGGTTTCAAATACCGTTTGGTATCAGATTTTCCCAGAACGCTTTGCCAATGGGAATCCAAAACTAACTCCAAGTGGAGCTCGAGAGTGGGATGCTGAGATTTCTCCTGAAAGGGATGATTTTTTTGGTGGAGATTTGCAAGGGATTATCGACCATCTGGACTATCTCAAAGACCTAGGAATCACTGGGCTCTATCTCTGTCCGATTTTTGAAGCTACAACCAATCACAAGTACGATACGACGGATTATTTTGAAATTGACCGTCACTTTGGAGACAAGGAAGTCTTTCGTAATCTAGTAGAGGAAGCCCATAAACGTGGCATTAAGATCATGCTTGATGCGGTGTTTAACCATATCGGTTACCAGTCGGCTCAGTGGCAAGATGTTCTGAAGAATGGAGAAAAGTCAGCTTATAGGATTGGTTCCATATTCAAGAATTTCCAGTTACAGAGGATAAACTTAAGAACCCAAGAGAACTACCTTATCATACCTTTGCCTTTGCCAGCTACATGCCTAAGTTAAATACGGCAAATCCTGAAGTTAAAAAATTTCTTTTGAGGGTTGCAACCTACTGGATTGAAAATTTTGATATCGATGCTTGGCGTTTGGACGTTGCAAATGAAATTGACCACCAGTTCTGGAGAGATTTCAGAAAGGCAGTTCTTGCTAAAAAGCCTGATTTGTACATCTTAGGTGAAATCTGGCATACATCTCAGCCTTGGCTAAAAGGGGATGAGTTCCATGCAGTTATGAACTACCCACTTTCTGAAAGTATCAAGGACTATTTCTTGCGTCAGACTAAAAAGACGGAGCAGTTCATTTCAGACATCAACAGCCAGTCTATGTACTACAAGCAACAAATTTCAGAGGTGATGTTTAACCTTTTAGACTCTCACGATACGGATCGAATCCTCACAACTGCCAATGGCAATATCCAGCATGTCAAGGCTGCCCTAACTTTCCTCTATCTTCAAAAAGGGACTCCTTGTATCTATTACGGAACAGAGCTGGCACTAAAAGGTGGAGCAGACCCTGATTGTCGTCGTGTCATGCCATGGGATCGTGTCTCTGAGGACAATGATATGCTGAATTTCATGAAGCAATTAATCAAGGTCCGTAAGGAAATTTCAAGCATTATTCAATATGGAACCAATAAGCTAGAAGAAGTGAAGCCAGATGTTCTGTCATTAACCTGGAACTACGAAGGGAAAGAAGTTCAGGCTATCTTTAACCAGTCTCCTGAGAATTTTGTTTTAGAAAGAGACTCTGTTGATTTAGCGAGTCATTGCCAGGTTAAAGCTGGACAAGAGGTTATCTTACCAGATGGATTTGTAGTTTATTTAGATTCGATTTAAACCGGTTTTTAACTCCAACACATGCTTGTTTTAAACTAGAAAGGAAAGACCGATGGAAAAACTTCAAGTTTCTGAAGAATGGTTGCAAAAATACCAAGAAATCAAACATATTTTGACCTCGTCTGTCAATTACGCAGCGTGTTTCGAGATGAAAGAAATAGACGGCAAGGAAGTCTTTGTCTTAGATATGGGGGAAGTGACCTTCCCAAGTGGAGAAATTTTAGTTAGGGATCCCTTGGTCTGGCTCCGTAGGAATGAAAAACCCTATTTAGAGACCGTTCCAAAAGGAACATTTCCTCTCACAACCTTGGTAGTTAAAATCGGAGAAGATCATTATAGGTATGTTGCAACAAGAGTTCAATTTACAGATAAACTTCCAGTTGTTTACTATGAAGCCTTAACTGGTACTGAAAACTTGGATTCGGTTGAAGAAGATTCTTATTTTGGGTTTTCAGTCGATGCAGGCTTGGCAACTATTGTGGATGTTGAGACTAAAAATGCCTACTGTGATTTTGAAGAAAAATGGTATCAAGAAAATCCCGAAAAAAACATCTATGATGATTTCTTCACGGAAATTTTTGCTCAAAATGCCATAGAACATCCCCTATATCAACGAGAAGGCGGTGATTGGATTAACTTTAAAATACCACATACAGACCTGACTATTCCAATGATTCAATCTGGTTTTGGAGATGGAAATTATCCTGTTTACTTTGGCTATGACAAGGATCATCAACTATGTGATGTGGTTATTGAGTATATCTATGTAGGATAAGGAGTTGGATAATGGCACTCAAGGAAGTTTATGATTATTTTCGTCACTATGATAAGGAAACTTATCAAGTTGTCGCCTGCATGGGCAATGAACCATCGGAAGAAGATGTTCAGGATTTTGAAAATCAATACGGCATTCGTCTGCCAGAAGATTTCAGGGAATTCACCATGTCATCTCTGGGAGGTCTCTTTATGGAAGTCAGGGAAGAGCTATGGCCAAGAGCCAAGGCTTACGATGTAGCCCCTTTTTGGACCTTCTGCCGAGGTATCAAGGTCTTGGGGATTGCAAATGGCATCCCAGACTTCTTAGACATTCGAATAAGAACCAAGGAATTACATGATTTAGGATTTGTTGACTATATTCCATTTCTATCTATCATCGGGGATGGAGATGTGATTTTCTGCTTTGATAAGGACAATCATATAATAGCTCTAGATTGGTATAATAGTGGCGAAACTGAAGAGCTTGAATGTGATTTTTCAGAGCTTTTGCTTCAGCAAATTGCCGAGTTAGAAGAACGTAAAAATGAGATGGTCAAGCTTCTGGAAAAGGGGAAAACTAGTCAATAATCTAATAAGAAATATCAGTTTGATAGACCGTAAAAGAGGTTGGGACAAAAGATCCCGACCTCACTTTTTATTAGCAATCAAACGTTGACGCGGTAGTTGATTGAACTTTTTGTTCGTCTTTTATACTCTTCAAAAATCAAATTCAAACCACGTCAGCGTCGCCTTGCCGTACTCAAGTACAGCCTGCGGCTAGCTTCCTAGTTTGCTCTTTGATTTTCATTGAGTATTAGACTCCAAAAAGCTCCTAATCATCCTCGCTGGGCTGGGACTACGAAATCGAGACTTTGTCTATCGATTTCTGTCCCACCGCCTTTTTAGTAAAATCATTCACTAAATGTACATTCAGATTTTTAAACTTTTCTACAAATTATAGAAAAAAGAATCAAAAGTATGATTTTTATGCTGCCAGTATTGAAGTTTTCTTATATTATTTTATAAAATAGAAGCAAAAATACTACTGAAAAAGTAGAGCGCTTACATAAAATTGGAAGCGGTTACGAATATAAGGAGGATCTTATGAGAAAAGATCATTGGAATCGAAAAAGAGTGTATAGTATCCGAAAATTTACCGTTGGAACTTGCTCTGTAGTCATCGGTACTTGCTCAGTCTTATTTGGTGCAAGTGTAGCTGGTGCAAACCCAGTTTCAGCTGATGAAACTCCAATTGCAGTTGCTGCAGAAAAAGTAGAGGATGATTCTCATAAAGAGGAACTTGGTGAAACAAAAAGTCCAGAACAGCCAGCATCAACTGAATCAGCTGCAAGTGAAGTTGCTACACCAGCTCATGCAGTTGAAAAGGCACAGGACGACCAAACTGTACAGTCAGATTCTGACAAAAAAGAGGATTCCATGTTAGATAAGAAACCTCAAGCAATTACTCAAGATCAATCTGCTCAAACGGAAAAACCGGACCTAAAACCGGCTACCAGCGAGGAGGTAAATCAATTGGTTGAGGACCGTAAAGTAGAATTTAACCAAAACTGGCATTTTAAACTTAATGCCAATGCTAAAGACGCTATCAAACCAGATGCAGATGTATCAAGCTGGAAGAAATTAGACCTTCCTCATGACTGGAGTATCTACAATGACTTCGATCATGATTCTCCTGCCCAAAATGAGGGTGGACAACTCAACGGTGGTGATGCTTGGTATCGCAAGACCTTTAAACTTGATGAAAAAGACCTTAATAAGAATGTTCGTCTGGTCTTTGATGGAGTTTATATGGATTCGCAAGTCTATGTAAACGGTCAGCTAGTTGGTCACTATCCAAATGGTTACAACCAATTCTCTTATGACATTACTGATTATCTCAATAAAGATGGTCGTGAGAATGTCGTAGCTGTACATGCGGTCAACAAACAACCAAGTAGCCGTTGGTACTCAGGAAGTGGTATTTATCGCGATGTTACTCTTCAAGTCACAGATAAGGTTCATGCTGAGAAATGGAACAACGATCTTAACACCAGACCTTGAAAAACAACAAAATGGTAAGGTTGATACTCATGTAACAAGTAAGATCGTCAATACAGATGACAAAGATCATGAAATTGTTGCTGAATACCAAATTATCGAAAGAAATGGTCAAGCAGTGACGGACGTGGTTCGTACAGATAGCCAAGTCTTGAAAGCTCATCAATCAACTAGTTTGAATGCTATTTTGCAAGTTGAGAAACCAAAACTCTGGACAGTTCTTAACGATAAACCAGCTCTTTATGAATTAGTGACTCGTGTTTATCGTGACGGCCAATTGGTAGATGCTAAGAAGGACTTGTTTGGTTACCGTTACTATAACTGGACACCAAATGAAGGCTTCTCTTTGAATGGTGAACGCATTAAATTCCATGGTGTTTCTCTTCACCATGACCACGGAGCTCTAGGGGCTGAAGAAAACTATAAGGCAGAATACCGTCGTCTGAAACAGATGAAGGATATGGGTGTGAACTCTATCCGTACAACCCACAACCCAGCTAGTGAGCAAACCTTGCAGATCGCTGCAGAACTAGGTTTATTGGTGCAAGAAGAAGCCTTCGATACTTGGTACGGTGGGAAGAAACAGTATGACTACGGACGTTTCTTTGATAAGGACGCCACTCACCCAGATGCTAAAAAAGGTGAAAAATGGTCTGACTTTGACCTACGTACAATGGTCGAAAGAGGCAAGAACAACCCTGCTATCGTCATGTGGTCTATCGGTAATGAAATCGGTGAAGCAGACGGAAAAGCTCGTTCTCTAGCGACTGTTAAACGCTTGGTGCAAGTGATCAAGGCTGTTGATAAAACACGCTATGTCACTATGGGAGCAGACAAGTTCCGCTTTGGTGATGGTAGTGGTGATCATGAAAAGATTGCGAACGAACTTGATGCGGTTGGATTTAACTATTCAGAAGACAACTACAAGAAGCTTCGTGCGAAACATCCAAATTGGTTGATTTACGGTTCAGAAACTTCTTCTGCAACTCGTACTCGTGGTAGCTATTTCCGTCCAGAAAGTGAGCTAGTTCATAGCAACCAAGCTTACCGTCACTATGAGCAATCAGACTACGGTAATGACCGTGTTGGTTGGGGTAAAACAGCCACTGCATCGTGGACTTTTGACCGTGACAATGCTGGTTATGCTGGTCAGTTTATCTGGACAGGTACCGACTATATCGGTGAGCCTACTCCATGGCACAACCAAAACAACACACCAGTTAAGAGTTCTTACTTTGGTATCGTAGATACAGCCGGAATTCCAAAGAATGATTACTATTTGTACCAAAGCCAATGGGTTTCTGCTCAGAAGAAACCAATGGTTCACCTCCTTCCTCACTGGAACTGGGAAGATTCTACTCTGAAAGCAAATGTAGCGGACGCAGATGGTAAGATTCCTGTTCGTGCATTTTCAAATGCTGCCAGTGTGGAACTATTCTTGAATGGCGAGTCTCTAGGTAAGAAAACCTTTAACAAGAAACAAACTAGTGATGGCCGTACTTACCAAGAAGGTGCCAATGCTAAGGAACTTTACCTTGAGTGGAAGGTTGCTTATCAACCTGGAACCTTGGAAGCAGTAGCTCGCGATGAGGCTGGTAATGAAATTGCTCGTGATAAGGTTACGACTGCTGGTGAGCCTGCAGGTGTTCGCCTAGTCAAAGAAGAAAATGCTATCGCAGCAGACGGAAAAGATCTCACTTATATTTACTACGAAATCGTTGATAGCGCTGGTAATGTAGTTCCAACTGCTAATAACCTTGTTCGCTTCCAGTTGCATGGACAAGGTCAGATTGTCGGTGTGGATAACGGTGAACAAGCAAGCCGTGAACGTTATAAAGAGCAAGCTGACGGTCTCATGGGTTCGTAAGGCCTTCAATGGTAAGGGTGTTGTCATTGTCAAATCAACTGAGCAAGCTGGTAAATTTACCTTGACTGCTCATTCTGATCTCTTGAAATCTGATCAAACTACAATCTTTACAGGTAAGAAAGACCAAGCTGAAAAAACTGTCTTGGGTACAGAAGTTGCTAAAGTCCGTACTGTTATCGGTCAAGCACCGAAAATGCCTAAGAAGGTAGCATTTATCTACAGTGATGGTAGCCGTACAAAACTTCCAGTAGAATGGTCAGCAGTTGATGTCAATGAACCAGGAATTGTGACTGTTAAGGGTGTAGCAGATGGACGTGATGTAGAAGCGCGTGTTGAAGTCTTGGCTCGAAGCAGAATTGCCTGTAGTCAAGAGAATCGCTCCAAATACAGACCTAAATTCAGTTGACAAATCTGTTTCCTACGTATTATCAGATGGTACTGTAGCAAGCTATGATGTTAATAAGTGGGAAATTGCAGCTGAAGACCAAGCTAAACTAGCAATCCCAGGCTCTCGCATCCCAGCAAAAAGGTATTTTTAGAAGATGAAGAAATCGCTGCGACCTTGGTAGTTGCAGAAGGGGAAGCTGCTAATCCAGTAGTTCCAAGTGTAACTGTGGCAGATCAAGCGGTTGAAGGTCTTTCAACTGACCAACCTGTAAAATATCACAAGCTTGCTTATGGAGCAGCCTTGCCAGAGGTCAAAGCTACGGCTGAAAATGCTCAAGTGACAGTTATTCAAGCTAATGAAGCAAATGGTATGCGTGCAAGCATCCATGTTCAACCAAACGATGGTGGCCCACTACAAACTTATGCTATCCAATTCTACAAGAAGCTCCACAAATTGAACGTTTGAGCCTAGAAGTTGAAAATGCAGCTACTTTGAAAGAAGACCAAACTGTCGGTATCAAGGTCTTGGCTCACTATCAAGACGGTACACAAGCAGTCTTGAAAGCTGATAAGGTTACCTTCTCAACTACAGGTGAAGGAGATGTAGCCGTTCGTAAAGGTATGCTTGAATTGCATAAACCAGGTCAAGTAACTCTGAAAGCTCAATTTGAAGGAGCAGAAGGTCAGATTGACTTGAACATTCAAGCAAATACTGAAAGTAAAGTTGTCCAAGCCATCCGTCCAGTTAGTGTCGTGACAGGTTTGAACCAAGAACCAAGTCTACCTGCTACTGTAACTGTAGAGTATGACAAAGGATTTCCGAAGGTTCACAAGGTGACTTGGCAAGCAGTTGCTAAGGAAGACCTTGCTAAATACCATAGCTTTGATGTTCTTGGTAAAGTTGAAGGAATTGAGAAAGAAGCACATGCTAAGGTATCTGTCGAAGGTATCATTGCTGTCGAAGAAGTGAGCGTAACTACTCCAGTTGCAGAAGCTCCTCAACTACCAGAGAGCGTTCGTACTTACCACTCAAATGGCCAAGTTTCTTCAGCTAAAGTAACTTGGGACGCAATTGAACCAAGCCAATACGCACAAGAAGGCAAGTTTACTGTGACAGGACATGTCGAAGGTACTCAACTACCAACTAAACTTCATGTTCGTGTATCTGCTCAGACAGAAACTGGTGCTAATATTTCTGACCAGTGGACTGGTTCAGAATTGCCACTTGCCTTTGCATCAGACTCAAACCCAAGTGACTCAGTAGCCAATGTCAATGACAAACTAATTTCATATAACAACCAACCAGCAAACCGCTGGACAAACTGGAACCGTACAAGTGAAGCATCCGTAGGAATTCTCTTTGGTGACTCTGGTATCATGTCTAAACGTTCAGTTGATAACCTCAATGTAGCCTTCCACGAAGACCACGGTGTTGGTGCACTAAATCCTATGTCATCGAATACTATGTCGGTTCAGAAACTCCAACAGTTCCTAAGAATCCAAGCTTCGTAGCACGCGAAGACCATGTCTTTAATGACGATAAAAACTGGAAAGAAGTAACAAATCTCAAGGCTCCAGATCAAGTCAGAGCTGGAGAAATGACCCACTTTAGCTTTGATAAAGTCAACACTTACGCAGTTCGTATCCGCATGGTTAGACCAGATGGTAAATGGGGAACTTCTATTACAGAAATGCAAATCTTCTCTAAACAAGTAGCTGCAGCTAAGAATGCTCAAGCACAAATTCAAGTAGATGGAAAAGATTTGCCAAACTTTAACCCAGGCTTGACTGACTACTATCTAGAAGCAAGCCAAGGAAAAGCTCCAGCTGTTACAGCAAGTGTCACTGAAAATGGTATTGCAACAGTTGTACCAAGCGTAGGTGAAGGAGATCCAGTTCGTGTTGTTGTCAAGGCTGAAAACGGAGATATCCTAGGTGAATACCGCCTACACTTCACAAATGATAAAGATTTGCTCGCAAGTAAACCTGTTGCTGTTGCCAAATCATCTCGCTTGGTTGCTAAAGGACAAACTCTTGAGCTACCAGCAAAAGTTCCTGTTTACTTCACAGGAAAATCTGACTATGAAGTGAAAGACTTGGCTGTTGACTGGGAAGCAATCCCAGCAGAGAATCTAACAAAAGCAGGTGAATTTACAGTTCATGGTCGCGTTTTGGGTACTGATTTAACTGCTGAAGTAGCTGTTCGTGTAACAGACAAACTCGGAGAAAACCTTTCAGACAATCCAGACTTCGATGACGATAGCAACCGTTCATTTGCCTCAGCAACTAACGATATTGATCCAAACTCTCATGACCGTGTAGATTATGTTAACGATGGTTCAGATGATGAAAGCCGTCGTTGGACTAACTGGTCTCCAACTCCATCTGAAAATCCAGAAGTTTCAGTAGGGGTTATCTTCAGAGAAAATGGTAAGATTGTTGAACGTACAGTAGCTGAAGGAAGCATTCGCTTCTTTGCAGATGGTGGAACAGACGCCCCTTCTAAACTTGTTCTAGAACGCTATGTGGGACCAGAATTTGATTCACCAGAATATTACTCTAACTACCAACCATACGATCCAGAACATCCATTCAACACTCCTTCTAACTGGGAGAAAGTTGAATACCGTGCGGATCAAGAAGTTCAAGCAGGAACTGACATCCATGTAACCTTTGCACCAGTCAAAGCTAAAGCTATGAGATGGCGCATGGACAGAAAGCAGACAAGAAGGGTGTGGCTATCACTGAAATGGCCTTTATCGCCCCAAGTGAAGCACCAAAAGACAATACAGCTTCTAAACTTCTAGTAGATGGTAAAGAGCTTGCTGACTTCTCTGAAGCTCGTGTGGATTACCAAGTAACCTATAGTGGAAACCGTCCTAAAGTGACCGTTGAAGCTGGTGAAAACGTAGCGGCAACAGTTGTTGATAGTGGTGACGATAAACTTCCAGTCTTGGTACGTCTCGTTTCAGAAAGTGGTAAACACGTTAAGGAATACCGTATCCAATTGACCAAAGAAAAGGTTGAAAGTGCCAAGACAGAACCAGCCGTATACGATATTCCAGAATATACTGGAGGTGTGAACGGAGAAGAGGCAGCCATTCTTGAGGTTCCAGAATTTACAGGTGGTGTCAATGGGGCAGAAGCTGCTGTTCATGAAGTACCTGAATATACTGAAGCTACGGTAGAAGCAGACAAGATTCCAGCACCAGTAGTAGAAGTACCAGAATTCACAGGTGGTGTGAATGGCGCAGAAGCTGCTGTTCATGAAGTACCTGAGTTCACTGGTCATGTAAATGGATCAGAAGGAGCTACCCATGAAGTTCCACACTTTGAAGGTGGCGTTCCTGGTGGAGAAGGGACTAGTCACCGAGTTCCAGAATTTACTGGAAGTGTGAATGGTTCAGCCCCAACTACAGGTGAAACACCAGCATACAGAGATGAGCAGTCACAAGTAGCTCTTGCTATGTCACAAGACAAGACCTACCAAGCGCCTGCAAGTCATCAAAATATCCTCCCTGAAACAGGTACTAAAGATAATGCAACCCTTGCAACAGCAGGTCTTGTAGGAGCACTTCTTGGTCTATTTGCAATGGGAAAGAAAAAGAAGACGAATAAGATGATGTAAAAACATCTAAGTCATAGAGATTGGACCAAGAGACTAATCTCGACAATAAAAAGCGGACGAAACTAGTTTTCTGATCTACAGAGACTGGTCTTGTTCGCTTTTTTATCTCTTTGTCAACTGTAGTGAACAACAAGAAAGTATAATACTCTTCGAAAATCTCTTCAAACCGCGTCAACGTCGCCTTGCCGTACTCAAGTACAGCCTGCGGCTAGCTTCCTAGTTTGCTCTTTGATTTTTCATTGAGTATAAGACAGAGCTGGTTTCTTATTCCTAAATTACCTTTCATTTGACAACAGGTTCCCTTGAAAATATTTAGTCAGCTAAACCAAGGATAGTCTTAGCCTAAGCCATTTTGTCAAATGAAATTACGTCCCATATTTTCTCTAAGCTAGTTAAACAATCTTAGTTTTAGAAAGTATGACTAGCTAACTTCAATTTAGAACTTTCATATAACTTCTAGGTGTTATATATTATTAAAACCAATGAGGAACTGTTGCATAAAAATGAGAAAAACGATATAATGAAAGTGTTTTCGATGCTAATGATATAAATGCAATGAAAAATATGAAAAGTCAGTCAAAGTCGTGTTATTAGCTAGTTTGTTATGAATTGGTCTTTTCAATCCAGTGTATCTGTTGTGACAGTCACTAAAAGTTATCGGTATGATTGGAATACCTACTATAAGTCTAGTATGAATTACCACAGACATAGCTATATTAACATCTAGTCGTGGTCTCGTTATGAAATATAAAGTTGATTCTGGCTGGAATTTCTATCGTTATGAGGTCATAAACTACTACAGCGGAGACTTTTAATCGTTAAAGAGTGAGAAAAAGGAGGGTTTGATATGATAAGGCTTACTCATGTTACCTTAAAAACGCGACAAGTCATCTTACAAGATGTAGATTTCACCTTTAAAAAAGGCAGGATTTATGGTCTTCTTGCTATCAATGGATCTGGAAAGACGACACTGTTCCGCGCCATTAGCAACTTAATTCCCATAAGTAGTGGAAATATCACAGTCCCTCCTTCTTTATTTTATTATGAGAGCGTTGAATGGCTGGATGGAAACTTAAGTGGGATGGACTACCTTCGTCTCATAAAAAAACATCTGGAAGTCAGACCTGAACTTAGGGGACGAAATCGCCTATTGGGAAATGTCTGACTATATCAATCTTCCCATCCGCAAGTATTCCCTAGGGATGAAGCAACGCTTGGTGATTGCCATGTATTTTCTCAGTCAGGCGAAATGCTGGCTCATGGATGAGATTACAAATGGCTTAGATGAGTATTATCGACAGAAGTTTTTTTGATAGGCTGGCACAAATCAATAGACAAGAGCAGCTGGTTCTTTTTGAGTTCCCACTACAAAGAGGAGTTAGTGGAGATTTGCGATCGCATCGTAACCATTCGTCAGGGACAGATAGAAGAGGTTTAGTTTATGAAAGATGTTGGTCTATTTTTTTATTGAAAAAAAGTTTTCAAAAAGTCGCTTAAACTGGATTATCTTACTTTTATTTGCATCTGTACTCGGTGTTACCTTTTATTTTCAATAGTCGGACTGCAAACTCAGTCAGCTTGGAGAGAGAGTTGAAACTCATCTTGTAGACCGTGAGAGAGTCATCAATGAAAATGAAGAAAAACTCTCCCAAATATCTGACACCAGTTCGGAGGAATACCAGTTTGCTAAAGAAAATTTAGACTTGCAAAAAAATCTTTTGACGCAAAAGAAAGAAATTCTGACTTTGTTAAAAGAAGGACGCTGGAAAGAAGCCTACTATTTGCAGTGGCAAGCTGAGGAAAAGAGTTATGAAATTGTATCGAAGGAACCGACTTCTAGGTCTGACTTAAAAATGGCGGTTGACCGTGAACGAAAGATTTACCAAGCCCTATATCCCTTGAACATAAAAGCGCACAATTTATATTATCCGACTCACGGAATTGATCAGATTGTCTGGATTTTAGAGGTTATCATCCCAACCTTATTTGTGATTGCGATTATTTTTATGCTAACACAACTTTTTGCAGAAAGATATCAAAATCATCTTGACACAGCTCGCTTATATCCTTTTTCAAAAGTTTCATTTGCCATGTCCTCTCTTGGAGTTGGGGTGAGCTATGTAACAGTGCTGTTTATCGGAATCTGTGGATTTTCTTTTCTAGTGGGAAGTCTGATAAGCGGTTTTGGACAGTTAGATTACCCCTACCCGATTTATAACTTAACCAATCAAGAGATAACTATTGAGAAGATACAAGATGTGTTATTTCCTAGCTTGCTCTTAGCTTTCTTAGCTTTTATCGTTATTGTGGAAGTCGTCTACTTGATTGCATACTTTTTCAAGCAAAAAATGCCTATCCTCTTTCTTTCACTTATTTGGATTGTCGGCTTATTGTTTGGTATCCAAACCATTCAGCCTCTTCAGAGGATAGCGCATCTGATTCCCTTTACTTACTTGCGTTCAGTGGAGATTTTGTCTGGAAGATTACCTAAGCAGATTGATAATGTCAATCTAAATTGGGGTACGGGGCTAGTCTTACTGCCTTGCACGATAATTCTTTTGCTATTGGGAATTCTATTTATCGAAAGCTGGGGAAGTTCACGAAGAAAGAGTATGTTAAGTAGGTGTTAGTTTTCCTATTTCCACTTGATAACTACTCCATGCAAATAACAATAAGAAAGAACATCCGAATTATTGTTAGCTATGAAAAACGAGGGAAAACGAATATCAGGAGACTCTCAAAATATGAGCCGTAAAAAAGTCATCATTAGATGGCTTTTTTGCTATTAAAAGAGTTATAATAAAGGTGAAAATAGGGATAGAAGAGGAGGAGATAGGATGTCTTATATTGAAATGAAAAATAGCTATAAGAGGTATCATACTGGTGATACGGAAATCGTGGCCAATCGAGATGTCAACTTCGAGATTGAAAAGGGAGAACTAGTCATTATCCTTGGGTCATCTGGTGCAGGGAAGTCAACAGTTTTAAATATTCTTGGTGGTATGGATACAAACGATGAAGGGCAAGTCTGGATTGATGGAACTAATATCTCAAATTTCACTTCTCATCAGAGAACTAACTATCGTAGAGATGATGTTGGCTTTGTCTTTCAATTTTACAACTTGGTTTCTAACTTGACTGCCAAGGAAAATGTTGAGCTAGCTTCAGAAATTGTTGCTGATGCCTTGGATCCTGAGCAGGTTCTCAAGGATGTAGGCTTAGGGCACCGTCTAAATAACTTTCCAGCTCAGCTGTCAGGCGGTGAGCAACAACGGGTATCCATTGCTCGAGCGGTGGCTAAAAATCCTAAAATTCTCCTTTGTGATGAACCAACCGGAGCTTTGGACTACCAGACTGGTAAGCAGGTTCTAAAGATTCTTCAAGATATGTCACGTAAGAAGGGGGCTACTGTTATCATCGTGACCCATAATGCTTCCCTAGCTCCAATAGCTGATCGGGTGATTCAGATGCATGATGCCAGTGTCAAGAGTGTTGTCCTCAATCCTCAACCACAGGATATTGATGATTTGGAGTACTAAGATGAAAAGAAAGACATATTGGAAAGACCTGCTCCAGTCTTTCACAGGTTCAAAGGGACGATTTTTATCCATCCTAACTCTGATGATGTTAGGTTCTTTAGCCGTGGTTGGTCTCAAAGTAGCCAGTCCCAATATGGAGCGAACAGCTTGGGCTTATCTGAAAGATACTAATGCGGCAGATATGACCGTCATAGCAGATTATGGTCTAGATCAGGCAGACCAGGAAGAATTACAAACTCTATCAGGAGCAGATGTCGAATTTGGTTATATGACAGATTTGACTCTGGTAAATAGTGAAGATGCCATACGAATCTTTTCAAATACTGAAAAGATTTCAAATTTCAAGTAACGGAAGGGCGTTTGCCTGAAAAAGAAGATGAATTGGCTCTAGCTGATTTTTGGAAAGATCACTATCAAATTGGGCAAGTCATTCAGTTGAGTCAAAAGAAGGGCAGTAATTCTCAGTTGAAGCGGGATAGTTATACCATTACAGGCTTCGTCCACTCTCCAGATATTTTCTCAAAAACGGATATGGGGAGTTCAGCCAGTGGTAATGGGAATCTAGCAGCCTATGGTGTCGTAACAAAAGATAACTTTAAGAGCTCTGTTTACACGATTGCCCGCCTGCGTTTTGCTAGTCTAACAGATGTCAATCCTTTCTCTAGTGATTACGAAAAGAAGTTAGAGGAAGAAGAAGCAACTCTAAAGAACTTAGTTGCTGATAATGGACAAGCGCGACTAGAGAAAATGAAAAAGGACGCTCAAGAGTCCCTTGATGAGGGCAAGAAACAATTAGACGAGGCAGAAACCAACTTGACAGCTGGCAAGAAACGCCTACAGGATATCGAGAGTCGGCTTCAGGGTCAAGAGGCTCAGTTAAGCCAACTCCCAGAACCACAAAAAAGTCAAGCCTCTAGTCAGTTAGAAGAAGCAAAAGACCAACTAAAGCAAGAAAAGGAAAAGCTGAGCCAAGCCGAAACAGATCTTACTAAGGAAAAGGCTAAGTGGCAGACCAGTCAGGATGAGGTCAATGCTCTAACAGAGCCAACCTATCATGTCTACAATCGCAAGAGTTCTCCTACTGGTCAAGGTTACCTCATGTATAGTAACTCGGCTATGAGTATTCGTGCCGTAGGGAATATCTTTCCAGTCGTTCTCTATGCCGTTGCAGCCATGGTCACCTTTACCACCATGACACGATTTGTAGACGAGGAAAGGACCAATGCAGGGATTTTTAAAGCTCTAGGCTACCACAGCAAGGACATCATTGCTAAGTTTGTGATTTATGGTCTGGTTGCTGGCACTCTTGGAACCCTACTAGGAATCTTACTTGGACATTACGTTTTGGCACCTACTATTTCGCATATCATTACTAAGCGAATGATTGTTGGAGAGAGTCAGCAGAATTTCTATTGGACCTATAGTTGTTTGGCTCTGGGACTAAGCTTAATAGCTAGCGTTTTACCTGCCTACCTTGTATCTCGCAGAGAATTGCATGAAGAAGCAGCGCAATTATTACTACCTAAGCCACCAGTCAAGGGTTCTAAAATTCTCTTGGAGCGGATAACCTTTATCTGGTCACGTTTGAGTTTTACTCAGAAGGTAACAGCCCGCAACATTTTCCGTTACAAACAACGCATGCTGATGACCATTTTTGGAGTTGCTGGTTCAGTAGCCCTCCTCTTTGCAGGACTTGGGATTCAATCCTCTGTGGTTGGCGTGGCAGACAGGCAGTTTAAGGACCTGCAACAATACCAGATGATTCTCTCTGTCAATTCTCGAGCTTCAGATTCTGAGAAGGCCAAACTAGAAGAAAAATTGCAGAGTGATGAAGTTGAAAACTACCGTTTGATTTTTTCCAAACAGATTGAGGAAGACTATGCCGGTAAGGCTGGCGTTCAGACCGTGACCATGATGGTAACGGATCAAGATGACCTAGCTCCCTTTGTTCTCTTGGAAAAAAATGGGGAAAAACTGAACTTATCAAACGGAGTCATTTTGACAGAAAAATTAGCCCAGTTGGCTGGAGTTTCTGTTGGTGACAATTTTACAATCGATGGGAAAACCTTTAAAGTAGGTGCTATTACCGAGCACTATGTGGGCCATTTTGTCTATATGAATCAGGCAACCTATGAGGAGATATACGGTCAAGCACCCAAGATGAATACCTATCTGGTCCAACTCAAGGATAAAAGTGAAGTCAATACCGAAAGAGTCGCAGGAGAATTTATGGACCAGTCGGCTGTCAGTGGCCTCATTCAAAACGCCTCCACCATTCAGCTCTTTGAAAGTTTTGCCAATTCTCTGAATCATACCATGGCGATTTTGGTGCTGGTATCGGTGCTACTAGCTATTGTGATTCTCTATAATTTGACCAATATCAATGTTGCTGAACGGATTAGGGAACTCTCAACCATCAAGGTTCTTGGTTTTCATAACAAAGAAGTGACCCTTTATATCTATCGGGAGACCATCATATTGTCACTAGTTGGAATGATTGTAGGTTTGGTCTCAGGCTATTATCTCCATCAATTTCTCATTCAGATGATTGCACCTGGAACCTTCCGTTTTCAACCGAAAGTCGGCTGGGAAGTGTATCTCATTCCAATTCTAGCCGTCAGTGTCATTTGACCATCCTAGGATTTTTTGTCAATCATTATCTCCGAAAGGTGGATATGTTAGAAGCCCTCAAGTCTGTAGAATAGTTGGTAGAAGACAAAAACAAATAAGAAAGCCCTTTGTGGCTTTTTTATTTTCATAAAAATGGTAAAATAGTAAGAGTAGAAATGGAGTTCTAGATATGAAACGAATTGATCAATTTGAAAATAAGAAAGTATTAGTCCTAGGTTTGGCCAAATCTGGTGAATCTGCAGCTCGTCTTTTGGATAAGCTAGGTGCCATTGTGACAGTGAATGATGGCAAGCCTTTTGAGGAAAATCCAGCTGCGCAAAGTCTCTTGGAAGAGGGCATCAAAGTTGTCACTGGTGGACATCCTTTGGAATTATTGGATGAAGATTTGCACTTATGGTAAAGAATCCAGGAATTCCTTATAGCAATCCTATGATTGAAAAAGCTCTAGAAAAAGGCATTCCAGTCTTAACTGAGGTTGAATTGGCCTACCTGATCTCAGAAGCACCAATCGTAGGTATTACAGGTTCAAATGGGAAGACAACGACCACAACCATGATTGGAGAAGTTTTGACTGCTGCGGGGCAAAATGGCCTCTTATCAGGGAACATCGGTTATCCTGCTAGTCAAGTGGCCCAAACTGCGACAGATAAGGATACCCTTGTCATGGAACTTTCTTCTTTCCAATTAATGGGAATCCAGGAATTCCATCCTGAAATTGCTGTTATCACCAACCTGATGCCAACCCATATCGACTATCATGGTTCTTTTGAAGCCTACGTTGAAGCCAAGTGGAATATTCAAAGCAATATGACAGCTGCTGATTACCTAGTTTTGAACTTCAATCAGGAATTAGCCAAAGAACTTGCTACAAAAACAAATGCAACTGTAGTACCATTCTCAACACTTGAAAAGGTTGACGGTGCTTATCTTGAAGATGGTTATCTATACTTCCGTGGCGAAAAGGTCATGGCGGCTGATGAAATCGGTGTTCCAGGTAGCCACAATGTGGAAAATGCTCTTGCAACCATTGCTGTTGCTAAACTGCGTGGTGTTGACAATGAAACGATTAAGGAAACCTTGTCAGCCTTTGGTGGCGTTAAACACCGTCTCCAATTCGTAGATAAAATCAAGGGAGTGAAATTCTACAATGATAGTAAGTCAACCAATATCTTAGCAACTCAAAAAGCCTTGTCTGGATTTGACAATAGCAAGGTTATCTTGATAGCTGGTGGTTTGGACCGTGGTAACGAGTTTGACGAATTGGTTCCAGATATTACTGGACTTAAGAAAATGGTTATTCTCGGCCAGTCTGCAGAACGTGTCAAACGTGCAGCGGATAAGGCTGGTGTGGCTTATGTGGATGCAACAGATATTGCAGATGCAACCCGCAAGGCTTATGAATTTGCAGAAGAAGGAGATGTGGTTCTCCTCAGTCTGCTAATGCTAGCTGGGATATGTATGCTAACTTTGAAGTACGTGGAGATCTTTTCATCAACACTGTAGCGGAGTTAAAGGGATAATATGAAAAAAATAGTATTTACAGGTGGGGGAACGGTTGGACACGTTACCCTCAACCTTTTGTTAATGCCTAAGTTCATCGAAGATGGCTGGGAAGTCCACTATATTGGTGATAAGAACGGAATTGAGCATCATGAAATTCTCAAGTCAGGTCTAGATGTCACTTTCCATTCTATTGCTACAGGGAAATTACGTCGTTATTTCTCATGGCAAAATATGGTTGACGTCTTTAAGGTTGTTTTTGGAATTATTCAATCGCTCTTTATCATGCTTCGAGTTCGTCCACAAGCCCTCTTTTCTAAGGGTGGATTTGTATCTGTTCCTCCTGTTATCGCAGCACGAGTATGTAGAGTGCCAGTCTTTATCCACGAGTCTGACCTCTCTATGGGCTTGGCCAATAAAATTGCCTATAAGTTTGCGACTAAGATGTACTCTACTTTCGAGCAAGCGTCTAGTCTCACTAAGGTAGAACATGTAGGAGCTGTGACCAAGGTTTCTGGTCCTACGGTGGAAGAGCCTGAAGAAATGGTGGATATCCGAACTTATTTGATAGCAAACTACCAACTCTTCTCTTCGTCGGCGGTTCTGCTGGTGCGCGTGTCTTTAACCAATTAGTTACAGACCATAAGGAAGAGCTGACTAGTCGTTATAATATCATCAACCTAACAGGGGATGCTAGCTTAAATGAACTAAGTTCAAACCTCTACCGTGTTGACTACGTGACTGACCTCTATCAACCGCTCATGAATCTGGCTGATGTAGTCATCACTCGTGGTGGTGCCAATACTATTTTTGAACTTCTTGCTATGGCTAAATTGCATGTCATTGTCCCTCTAGGGCGTGAAGCTAGCCGTGGAGATCAGATTGAAAATGCGGCTTACTTTGTGAAAAAAGGCTATGCTGAGGAGTTGCAAGAGGGCGATTTGACCATGTCTACTTTAGAAGAAAAAGTAAGCAAGCTTTTGACCCACAAAGAAGACTACCAGAACACGATGAAGAATTCTCATGAATTAAAATCTGTGGCGGATTTTTATGCGCTACTAAAAAAAGATCTATCATAAGGAAAATCGATGTCAAAGGATAAGAAACAAGAGCCAACTCAAGGCAAGGAATTGTCAGAGTGGCAAAAACGAAATCAAGAATATCTTCAAAAAAAAGCTGAAGAAGAGGCCCAACTAGCCAAAGAAAAGGCTCAAGCAGATACCAATAAAAAAGAAGCGGCAAAAGCTCTGGAGGAAGAAAACACCTTATCAGAGTGGCAGAAGCAGAACCGTGAATATCTGCGCAAAAAGGCTGAAGAAGAGACAAAGGAAGAACAAGAGTCAGACTTATCTGAAGATACTGAGGCAGAAGAGACCTCAGATTCTAATCCTGAAGAGCAGAAGGAGAGTGCAGAAGACCAGTCCTCTCCTGAGAATGAGGAGGAAACTACTGAGACAGAACAAGTAGAAGAAGAGGACGAAATATCTGAAGAAAAATCTGAAGAAAAATCTGAAGAAACAAAAGTAGAAGAAAAGAGATCTAAGTCTAAGAAAAAGATGGCTAAGCCTTCTATTCCAAGTGTTCATATCTGGCGTGCTGTTACGATTCTAATCCCAAGTTTGCTTGTCTTGTTCTTTTCCATCTATCTTTTGACGCCATACTCAATTTTGAAAAACATAGAGGTTACTGGTACGGTAGAGACCAATGCAGACCAAATCAAAGAGGCTTCAGGGATTCGTGATAGTGACTATACCTTTGATCTGCTTCTCAATAAAGACAAGCATGCTGAGATGATTAAGTCCAATCACTGGATTGAATCTGCGAGCATTCACTATCAATTCCCGACCAATTTTACCATCCAGGTCAAGGAATACGGGATTGTAGCCTATTATGTTTCTGGAGAGGATCATTATCCGATTCTTTCTAGTGGGACGGTGGAAACCAGTCCAGTTAGTCTAGTTAGTCTTCCTGAAACCTATATGTCCGTACTCTTTAACGATGAGCAGCAAGTCAAAACCTTGATTGAACAACTGGCTGAAGTCAGCCCAGAGATTAAGCAAGCTATCAAAACGATTGAATTGGCTCCAAGCAGTGTAACCAGTGATCTGCTCAAAATTACCATGTATGATACGGATGAGATTTTGGTTCCTCTATCAGAACTAGGTAAAAAATTGCCTTACTATAGCAAGATTAAACCCCAATTAACAGTTCCAAGCGGTATTGATATGGAAGTTGGGATCTATAGTTATAGCTTGACGGATAAGGCTTTAGAAGAAGCAAGAATCAAAGCTAAAGAAGAGGAAAAGAAGAAGCAGGAAGAAGAAAAGAAAAAACAAGAAGAGCAAGGGAATCAAACACAAACTCAAAATCAAACACCCCAACAATCACAGAGTCGTTAAGTTTGAGATGATTCTATTGACTTGATGATGAGTCCTGTTTTCTACAAGTTCAATCGCTGGTTTTTACTTGACAAGTACCGCTTTAAATAATAGAATAGTAGAAAACCTTTAAAGCAGTCCAGAGAGGCAGCTAAGGTTAGACGGTGAAAGGGTGAATTCTACCCATTTTTCGTGGAACCTTGCTGTAGGCAGGTTCCTTTTTTCATGCTCTCTCGCTGACAAAGGTAAAAGGAGAAAAGTATGCGCGAATCTCGTCCGGTTATTGCTCTTGATTTTCCAAGCTTTGACGCAGTCAAGAAGTTTTTAGCACAATTTCCAGCAGAAGAGAGCCTCTATCTAAAGGTAGGTATGGAGCTCTATTACGCCACAGGTCCGGAGATTGTTTCTTATTTGAAAGACTTAGGTCACAGTGTCTTTCTGGATCTCAAACTTCATGATATTCCCAATACGGTCAAGTCAGCTATGAAGGTTTTGTCTCATCTGGGCGTTGACATGACCAATGTTCATGCTGCAGGTGGTGTAGAAATGATGAAAGCTGCGCGTGAAGGCCTTGGAAAGAAGCCAAATTGATTGCTGTTACCCAGTTGACTTCAACTTCTGAAGAACAAATGAGAGACTTTCAAAATATCCAAACCAGTCTTCAAGAATCAGTCATTCATTATGCCAAGAAAACTGCTGAAGCCGGTTTAGATGGTGTGGTTTGCTCGGCTCAGGAAGTCAAACTCATCAAAGAAGCGACAAGCAAAGATTTTATATGTCTGACACCAGGTATTCGACCAGCAGGCGCTGCAGTTGGAGACCAAAAACGAGTCATGACGCCAGCAGATGCTTATCAGATTGGTAGTGACTATATCGTTGTCGGTCGCCCGATTACTCAAGCCACTGATCCAGTAGCAGCTTATCATGCTATCAAGGATGAGTGGAACCAAAACTGAAATTAAAGAAATAGATTATAAAAACAAAAGGAGAAAACCATGACACTTGCTAAAGATATTGCTAGCCATCTATTGAAAATTCAAGCCGTTTACCTCAAGCCAGAAGAACCTTTTACTTGGGCATCAGGTATCAAGTCACCGATTTATACGGACAACCGTGTGACGCTTGCTTATCCAGATACTCGTAGCTTGATTGAAAATGGTTTTGTGGAAGCTATCAAGGCAGAATTTCCAGAAGTCGAAGTGATTGCAGGAACAGCGACTGCAGGTATTCCGCATGGTGCCATCATCGCTGACAAGATGAACTTGCCATTTGCCTATATCCGTAGTAAACCAAAAGACCATGGTGCAGGAAACCAAATCGAAGGTCGTGTGGCTCAGGGGGCAAAAGATGGTCGTTGTCGAAGATTTGATTTCAACTGGTGGTTCAGTTCTCGAAGCCGTAGCAGCTGCTAAACGTGAAGGAGCTGATGTTCTTGGAGTTGTGGCTATTTTCAGCTATCAATTACCAAAAGCAGATAAGAACTTTGCCGATGCTGGTGTCAAACTAGTAACCCTTTCAAACTACAGCGAACTGATTCATCTAGCTCAAGAAGAAGGCTACATCACACCAGAAGGACTCGACCTCCTAAAACGCTTTAAAGAAGACCAAGAAAATTGGCAAAATGCTTAAGATATAGAAAATCAGGTAGTCACTAGGCTTACCTGATTTCTTTATATTCTTGGGAAGTATTAGTCAACTTTTCCACCTTCAACAACCAGGTCATCTGCTTTAGCAGCGTCACCGTGGGTTTGGTGAAGTGTTTTTTCATAAGCCTTGTGGAAGAAGTTTTCCTTACCTAATTTTTCAATTTCTTGGTTGATGTAGTCCAGTATCTCCTCAATGGTTCTATATTTCTTCAACTTGTCACTCTTTGTTTTAAAGTATTCCAAGAAGCGTTTAATTGCAGAATTATCAATACATATAGCAGTTCTAGATATAGAGCAGTGGTGACCATCCAGTATTTTTCGTGGTGTATACTATGATTCACAATCCCTATGAATCAGTGAAGTTGTGCTTACATTAGGCTTTATAGATTTTTCCATAACTAAGGGATTATCATTTGCAGCTCCTTCATTGAATTTAGTGATGTTGATGATATGAATCTGGTATGATATAATGTTTTCGCCCCTCAATTTAAGGAAGGGAGATGTTACATATGTTAGAAACTTTACTCACAGTGTTTCTAGCTCCGTTACTGATTAACGTCTTATCTGAGCTTTTCAAGTTATGGATTAAGAAACGTAAGAAGTAATGGTTGACCCTTTTAGAGGGTAGCAAAAAAACCCCATCGGTGGCACGGTGGGGCTTTTTTTAGTTACATATGCTGTAACTTTACTCACATTGCAGGTTAATTTTTAACACATAACCCCTGATATTTCAAGCCTTTATTTCACTTTTTTTGTAGAACTCACTAGGTAAGCCTGGATTACTAACACTTGTAGTTTAAGTCTATACAACTTAAATAAAACATGAGCTACTGAGTTCCATTATACAATAAAGAAATCAACTCTTTCCTAAGGGATTTCTACCCTCATTTATCTTTTGTGCTAAAATAGACTTATAAATTGAAAATAAGGAATGTTTATGAAATCGGGTAATGGTTTTTGGAAAGGATGCCTCTATTTTTGGGGAGTTTTGTTTTTACTGGGGCTTCTGATTCAGTATGCACTACCTCTAGCGATCTGTGTTCTGCTAGGTTATGGTACTTATCTGCTTTACAGACGTTGGCGCTATCCTCTTTTGAAGGATCGTACTCTCGACGATCAAATTGAGCTTTTAAAAGCTCGGATTCGCCAGGCGGATAAAGATATTCAGCAACTAGAGGGAATTTTTGCTGAAAAAGGTTCAGAATCTTATAAGAGTCTGGCTAATCAAGTATTGATTGAGTTGCGAGAAATCCATCAGGAAGCGGATCGTCTCAAGTCCTATATCGGTGATGATGTGTATAACCGCATTGATAAAAAGGTTCGTACAGTTCGAGCAAACATCGATGTTCAGTTCGAGCGTTTGGAAAGAGAAAGTCAAGTGGATCTTGAAAAAGCAGAGCCAGAGGAATTAGCCCCTGAATTATCCCAGACCTTGGCCAATATTGCTATTGACCATCAGGCCATTTTAGACAAGATTGCTACCTCTGCTGAGGGGGATAAGGAAGAGTTGACTGCCATTCATAGTTTAAAGATGGAGAAATTCCAAACGATTTTAGAAGGTTATTTAAAGATTAAGGCCAATCCTAAACTATAATCGGGCAGAAGAACGTTTGCAACAAGCTCAAGCTGCTATCGAACAATTTGACCTTGAGCTGGACCAAGTGTTAAGAGAGCTTAATGAAACAGATATGCGTGATTTTGATATCAGTCTGCGTATCTTAGAAAAAGATCGTAAAGAATAGGTTAGAAATAAAGGAGTAACCATGACAGAATTTAATTTTGATATTGACCAGATTGCCAATAATGCGGTAGCTAAGGTGGATAAGACAACTCAAATCATCGAGACCAATACTGGCTCAGACAAGACCTTGACCTTCCTTGAGAAGTTGAGCCCTGAACAGCAAGAAGGAATCAAGGCGCGCGTGCCCCAGTTAGTAGACCAGTTTGTCACCAATCAAAATGCCCTTTTGGATTTTGGACAATCTGCTGTAGAAGGTGTGAATAATACGGTCAATCGTATCTTGTCAGAACAAAAGAAACTGCAGATTCCCCAAGTGGATGATCTACTTAAGAATACCAACCGTGAGTTGCAAGGCTTTGTTGTCAAATACAAGAACGCTGAAATAGCTGAGTTAGAAGAAAAGCCAAACTTTTTGCAACGATTGTTTAACAAGAGCAAGAATACACTACAGGAATTTTACTTTGATTCAAAAACAGTGGAGCAAAAACTCGATGGCATGGCTGCCGCAGTGGTTAAGCAAGAAGACGTGCTAGCTCGAAATATCGTCTCTGCTGAGATGTTGATTGAGGACAATACCAAATCCATTGAAAATCTAGTGGGAGTGATTTCCTTTATCGAAGCCAGCCAGACAGAAGCTGGCAATCGCGCTGCAGAACTAAAAGCTCAAGTTGACCAACTCGATACGAGTACGGTAGAATACCAAACCAAGTCACAAGAATTGGCCCGCATGGCAGAAGTAGTTAATACCCTCGAACAACAACACACAGAGTATGTCAGCCGTCTCTATGTTGCCTGGGCAACAACACCTCAGATGCGTAATCTTGTGAAGGTGTCATCTGATATGCGTCAAAAGTTGGGTATGCTTCGTCGCAATACCATTCCAACAATGAAGCTTTCGATTGCCCAACTTGGTATTTTGCAGCAATCAATGAAATCAGGTGTCGTGGCAGATGCCATTGTCAATGCTAACAATGCTGCCCTTCAGATGCTAGCTGAAACCAGCAAGGAAGTGATTCCGCAGATGGAACGAATTGCCCAAAGCCCGACAGTAGCTGTCGAATCGGTTACCAAACTGGCTGAAAGTCTGGTTGCTCAAAAACCAAGGTATCGTCGTTGCTATTGAGTTGGGACGTCAGAAACGTGCCCAACTAGAAACAACCATCGTTAAATCCGCAGAAATGATCAACGATTCTGTCAAACTACGCGATGAGAAAAATCGTCCAAGCCCTTCTGGACCAAGGAAAGGCCGCTCAGAAAGAAGTACAAGAATACACACAAATCCCCTGCAAGTTTAGTTTACAGGGATTTTTTTCTTTGTCTAGGAGTACCTTGCCCTTCCTCGTCAGTTACCTGCAAGCAAGTTTACTCTAAAAATAGAGATAAAACCATGGTAAGCCTTTTTCCCAACAAGGCTTTTTATGCTAAAAATAGAAGGAAGTAAAGGTGTTGTTTTTCAATCTTATCAACGCCTTGGATGAATGAAAAGGAAGAGTCCCTATGGTTTTCAGATTTAAGCAAATAACTAGATTGCATATATATATATATATAAACTCGCGTTTTTCATACCCATTTTCAAAACCTACCAATGTTTTTTTGGTAGGCTTTTTTTGCGTTGTAGAAATGGGGTATGAACATGGCTTACACTTTATCAAAAGAATTAGAACAAGAACTCATCGTTTCAGCACCTGAGTTGCAGGCTAGTTATGCTGCTATCGTAGAATACCTAGAGGCTATCAACCAGAAAGAAGCCTCTGGAAGCAATTCTCAGGAACTCCAAAATCAGCTGGCTATTCAGTTGAGACGTTTAGAAGATTTGGTGCAGGGCTATATCCAGATAAAGAAGAATCCCCATCACTACCTAAATGCAGATAAAGACCTGACGGCAGCCTATCAAGCCATAAAAGGTACGGAGCAAGCCCTTCTTGAAATTACAACATCTCAACCAAGCAGCCTTGCAGGATTTCCATATCAGCCAGAGACTCTCTCCTAAAGATGAGACTGCTATCCCTGTAGCAGGTAAACCCAAAACCAAACAGGAATTGGCTATCGAGCGAGATTTGATCAACCAGTTGACAAAGGGAGAAAGTCAATGGGTGTATCGACCTGAGTTAAATACAGAAGACCTTCTATGGGAAAACTTTTTTGCCAAGCTGGAAGCCAATAATGTCCGCATTTTACAAGACCATCCCCTTACGAATTCAGAGAAAAATCAAATCAAAAACCAGCTCAATTTTGTCAACTTCTATGAAGCAGCCAAGTGGATAGCAGGGGAAAATGGCATTGCCAAGGTGCAGGTTCAACGTGAGGATGCCAGTCTAGGAACCATTCGCTTGGAAGTTTTGTGGAGAAACAATGTCGCAGGTGGTAAATCCAGCTATGAGGTTGTCAACCAAGTTATCACAGGCGGAGAAGGGATTCGCCAGCGCCGTGGAGATGTGACTCTGCTGATCAATGGTCTGCCCATGATTCAAATCGAACTGAAAAGCCGTTCTCATCCTTACATGGATGCTTTCCGTCAGATTAAAAAATACGACCAAGAAGGACAGTTCCGAGGTATTTATTCAAGTCTTCAAATGTTTGTCGTTTCCAATGTAACGGATACTCGCTACATTGCAGCTGCCAAAGCCAACAAGCTAAATGAACGCTTCTTGACCAAGTGGGTGGATAGTGAAAATAAACCCCAGCCTCAACTATTTGACTTTGCTGAGTCTGTCTTGTCGATACCAAGAGCCCATGAGATGGTCATGCAGTATTCTGTCATCGATGATGACAAAAAGGCCTTGATTTTATTGCGCCCCTATCAGGTTCATGCTATTGAGGCCATCCGTGAAGCCAGTCGCAAGCGCCAGTCAGGCTATATTTGGCATACGACTGGTTCAGGAAAGACACTGACATCCTATAAGGTTTCGCGCAATCTGCTCCAGATTCCATCTATCGAAAAGACAATCTTTGTGATTGATAGGACAGACCTCGACCAGCAAACGACCAGTTCTTTTCAGTCTTACGCAGAGAACGATATGATTGATATCGACGAGACCGATGATACACAGGAATTGGTTAAAAATCTAGCTTCTGATGATCGCCGTGTTGTTGTCACGACCATCCAGAAAATCAATGCCATGATTCGTCAGTTTGATGAAGGGCGTCACCAAAAGGTTTACAATCGTATCAAACAACTCAAACTAGCCTTTGTCGTCGATGAATGCCATCGCGCAGTGACTCCTGAACGCCAGCGCCACCTAGAGCACTTCTTTACAAATTCTCTCTGGTATGGTTTTACAGGAACGCCAATCTTTACAGAAAATAAACGTGAACAAAAAGGCGACCTTGCTCAGACGACCGAAGAGCAGTACGGTGACTGCCTCCACCAATATACCGTCAAAGAAGCCATCCATGACAAGGCAGTTCTTGGCTTTAATGTGGAGTATCAGACAACCATGCCTGGCTGGGCAGAAGATGAGATTGACGAGGAGCGTTATGATGACGAAGGTCACATGCTTGCCGTTTTAGATGCCATTCTCAATCGCTCAAGACGCAAACTCGGTTTCCAAAATGGGGTAGGAAAAAACCTATGAAGCCATTTTTGACTGTCAAAAAGCATTGTCCGTGCGCAAGCCTATTATAACCTGATCAAGCAAGTCAAAAAAATGGAGAAAAAAATCTTTAAGCATTTCGGAAAAATGTTAAAAAGGTCTTGCCAGACTTTCCTAAGGTTGCTATTACCTATTCTGTGACAGAAAAATGAAGCAGACTCCTATGTCAACCAAGCCTACATGGAGGAGAGTTTAGAAGACTACAATGCTATGTTTGGCACCCACTTTAGCCTAGCCACCATTGCTTCTTACAATAGTGACCTCAACGACCGTTTGGCCCGTAAGAAAGAACGCTTTGCCTTCCGTGAGGAAACAGTTGGATCTGGTTATCGTTGTGGATCGCTTGTTGACGGGTTTTGATGCTCCTTGCCTATCAACCCTGTTCATGGATCGTCAGCCCATGAAACCTCAGCATATCATTCAGGCCTTTTCACGAACCAATCGCCTCTTTGATGAAGGCAAGAAATTCGGCCAAATCGTTACCTTCCAAACGCCTGACCGTTTTTAAAGAAAAAAAAGTGGATGAAGCTCTGAGTCTCTACTCAAATGGTGGCGAAACCAGTGTCTTAGCCCCAGAATGGAAGGAGGAGAAGGCCAAGTTTCTGGAGAAGGTTCATCAACTATTAGCTGTCGCTCCAAGTCCAGAACAGGTGCCAGATTTGGATACAGCGACAGATGCAGAATTAAAAACGCTTTGCCAAGGCCTTCCAAGAATTTGACAAGCTCCTATCCTCTATACAAGTCTATTCGGACTATGATGAGAAAGTCATTCTCAGAGATTGGTCTCAGTCTAGAGGACATCGAGAACTTTGCCGGCCAATATCAAAAATGTCATCGAAGAACTCCGCAGACGTAGACCAGAAAAATCAAGGAGAGGACGGCGTCCTCGTAGATATAGAGTACGAGCTTGAATCCATCCGCACCGATGAGATAAACTATCACTATATCCTCTCTCATCCAAGCCTTGATCGAAAATCGGGAAAAACCTCATTGGAAAAAAAAGGAAAAAGAGTCTGGTAGATAACTATATCGAAGATTTGAACAAATCCAATCCCAAGTTATCCAACCTCATCTCCAAACTCTGGCAGAGTGTCCAAGCAGATGCCAAGAGCTATCAGGGGCAGTCTGTAACCCATAAGTTGGATGAGATGATTGAGCTAACAACCCAGAAAAAGATTCGTGAAACGGCAGATTATTGGCAGATAGGGGAGGACGAACTCCAGTTCGTAGTGGACAACTATCGCATCGGACGAGACAAGCAAAATGGCGAAAAAGCCATCATAGACTCTCAGGACTATCTGGCCTATAAGGAAGCCCACGGAGACAAGGCACTACCAAAACTCAAATACAAAAAAGCCCTCAAAGAGGACTATATGCGCATGATTTCAGAGGATATCTTACCGCTAAGGGGGAGATAAACTACCGATTTGACTTTTCTTATTTGATAGGTGTTTAACTTTATCTTGACAAATCAGCCTATCTATTGTTTCAAAATAGGTAAAATTGAAGAATAGAAATCAAAAAAGAAAATCTAAAGTGTAGAAATAAGAAAATGGAGTAATAGAAAGGGGGATATAGTGGAGAAATTATTTATTATTGGTAATGGTTTTGATATAGCGCATGATTTGAAGACAGATTATCTATATTTCAAAAAGTTTGTTTATCAGCAGGCTTATGGGAAAGATGAGTTGTTAGATTCGTTGCAGAACTTGGACTCTATCAAAGAATATCTAAAAGAACATGACGACGAAATATTTAAGAATGTATTATTTTCTGAAAAAAATGATAGAAACCTTGAATAGTATTGATAGTCAGGAAAAGTTGAGATTACTTTATCAAATTCTTCTACATATTACAGCTACAGAAAGGTTTTTGGGGAGATTTTGAGGAAAAACTAGCCTGCTTTCCTTTTTATGAACGCTAGCACTCCTTACCATGTGACGAAAGATAGTAAAGAGGACACTGAGTCTAGAAAAGAACTTGCCAAAGAGGTAGCGGATAAACTCAGTAAATATGTTCATCATCAATTGAACAAGTTATTTAAACAATGGATTAAAGAAACCTATGAGCAATGGGAAAGTCAATTGAGCATGAGAAAGTTTACCTCTCATTTCCCGATTGCAAAAAGAAACGATTCTAACTAATAGAGATGCAAGATTTTTTTGAATTTCAATTATACTCGTACTCTAGAAGATTTTTTTACGGCATTTCTTCTTCTAACATCATTCATATTCATGGCGATTTGGATGATGGAGTTCTTATATTTGGTCATGGAGAAGATTCGATAGTCATACCAGAAGGAGCGGATATTTTATCTCAGGCTATGTACAGATTGTCTGCTGCTAATAGAAAGCCAGTCCATCAGCGAATTAGAAAAATACGACTACTTTTTTTCAAAAGTTTAAGTTCTATCAAAGAAATCTACTTTATTGGTTTTTGGTATTCGGGATGAGAATGGAGTGGATGCTCCGTACTTTAAAGAAATCTTTAAACAGGCACCGGATGTGAGCATTTATGTAGACAAGTTTGATAAGGAGAATGAATATACTATTAAGAAAATACTTAAGGCATGGGGTGCTCGTAAAAGCTTATCAATTGCAATTTATAGATACAAATAAAGATGAAATAATTGGAGGAAAAAAATATGACAAAAGAAACCAAGTTATCGCTTTGTCGGATATATCGAACCTTGGGCAGAGAAGAAATTAGGGAAGTTGGTGAAACAAAGTCGGGAGTCGGATTCCCAGATAGCGAACAAGGTGGAGTGAGAGGAATTCCTTTTTATAAAGTTTCTGATATGAATAATATCGGTAATGAAATTGAGATGGTAACTTCTAATAACTATGTAACTCAAGAACAAATAGATTCTCGAAAATGGAAGGTAATAGATACTGTGCCAGCGATTATGTTTGCTAAAGTGGGGGCTGCGTTATTGTTAAATCGAAAGCGCCTAATTAGGGAACCGTTTCTAATTGATAATAATACGATGGCTTATATTCCTTCAGCATATTGGGATATTATGTTTTGCAAGATTTTTATTTGATACACTGAACTTATCGAAGTATTCTCAAGTAGGTGCTCTACCGTCATACAATGGTAGTGATATTGAAGCAATTCAAGTTTCCTCCCTCCCTCCCCGAACAAACTGACATTGGTTCTTTCTTCCAAGATATTGACCAGCTCATCAGCCTTCAACAGCGTAAGTTAGAGGTGCTTAAAGAGCAGAAGAAAACCTACCTCAAGCTCCTTTTCCCAGCCAAAGAACAAAAGAAACCAGCCCTTCGCTTTGCAGGATTTGAAGATGAGTGGACTAGTGCTTTATTAGGAGATATATCGGAATTATATCAACCAAAAAAACAATATCTAGTGAAGAGTTACTAACAGAGGGCTTTCCAGTATTTGGCGCGAATGGTTATATTGGATATTATAAGGATTACAATCATAAAGAAGATCAAGTTACCATCTCTGCGAGGGGAGAGGGAACAGGAACACCAAGCTTTGTTGAAGGACCTGTTTGGATTACAGGTAATTCAATGGTTGTTAATGTTGAGAAGCAAGCTAATATTATTAAGCCATTTTTGTATGCTTTTTGTCTATCGTTTAATTTTAAACCTTTTGTTACAGGTGGGGCACAGCCTCAATTAACAAGGGAAGTTTTAAAAAAAGTAAATATTATGTTGCCTTCCCTCCCCGAACAAGAAGCCATCGGTTCTTTCTTCCAAGACCTAGACAAGGCTATTGCCAAGCAAGAGGAAAAAGTCAACCAGCTCAAAGAAAGCAAACAAACCTTACTCAGAAAAATGTTTATTTAAGATACCAAGACCGAAAAAAGCCCAGTAAAAATAGGAAACTGGCACAGTCTTCGATGAAGACCAGACAGTTTATCTTTTTTACCCAGCTTTTAGGTCGTGTTCAATTCAGAAAGCTATACTAAACGAATGAAAGTAGAAATTGATAGGAGACCCTATGTCACAAACAGATTTATCAAGAGAACTCTACCAATCCCTCTGGAATGCGGCAGATATCCTGCGTGGCCAGATGGAAGCCAATGAATACAAGTCCTACCTCTTGGGTTTGATATTCTACAAGTATCTATCCGACAACATCCTCCAAGCCGTCTGTGATAACTTGGACGAGACTTTTGAGTCCTTCCAGCAAGCGCAGCTTCTTTACGAGGAAAACTTTGCGGATGCAGATGTCCGTGAAGACCTCATTGAGGTCTTAAATGATGAGTTGGGCTATGTGATTGAGCCTTCTCTAACCTTCACCAAGCTGGTTCAGTCTATCCATGAAGGAACCTTTCAGCTAGAATCCCTAGCCCAAAGTTTCCGTGATATCGAGCAGGCCAATGAAAAATTTGAAAATCTTTTCGAAGATATCGACCTTTATGCCAAAAAGCTAGGCAACACGCCACAAAAGCAAAACAAGACCATCTCTGAGGTTATGAAACAGCTCAACGACCTCAATGTGTCTGGTCATGCTGGTGATATCTTGGGTGATGCTTATGAATACTTGATTGGCCAGTTTGCCAGTGATTCTGGGAAAAAGGCTGGAGAGTTTTATACACCTCAAGCAGTCTCTCACCTCATGACTCAGATTGTCTTTGCAGGGCGTGAGCATCAAAAGGGGATGTCAGTTTACGACCCGACCATGGGTTCTGGTTCTCTCTTGCTCAATGCTAAGCGCTATAGTAAGGAAGCTTCGACGATTTCTTACTACGGTCAAGAGTTGATTACTTCGACCTTTAACCTTGCTCGTATGAATATGATGCTTCATGGGGTTGCGATTGAGAACTATCATCTCAGCAACCACGACACCCTAGACGAAGATTGGCCGGCTACGGAGCCGACAGACTTTGATGGGGTTTGATGAACCCACCCTATTCACTGAAGTGGTCAGCAGATAGTGGATTCTTGCAAGATCCTCGCTTTTCAAGTTATGGAGTTCTTGCACCTAAGTCCAAAGCAGATTTTGCCTTCCTCCTTCACGGTTTTTACCACCTCAAGCATAATGGTGTCATGGCCATCGTCCTTCCTCACGGAGTCCTCTTCCGAGGAGCAGCCGAGCAGAAGATTCGCCAGCACCTGCTAGAAGAAGGCGCTATTGATACAGTTATTGGCTTGCCAGCAAATATCTTCTACAATACCTCTATCCCGACAACCATTATTATCCTTAAAAAGAATCGCACCAATAAGGATGTCTTCTTTATCGATGCCTCAAAAGAGTTTGAAAAAGGGAAAAATCAAAACAATATGACCGAAGACCATATTGCTAAGATTTTGGATACCTATCAAAAACGCGAGAATGTCGAGAAGTTCGCTCATCTAGCCAGCTTTGAAGAGATTGTCGAAAATGACTATAATCTTAACATCCCACGCTATGTCGATACCTTTGAGGAAGAACCCGTTGTTCCCCTAAGCGACCTCGCAGACCAGCTCGCAGAGATTGATAAAGAGATTGGTCAAGTAGAAGACAGACTCGCACAAATGCGCAGCCAACTAGTAGGCACAACACCAGAAGCCCAAGCAGAATTAACCGCCTATCTCGAAAAATTGAAAGAGATTTAGAGAGTAGGGTTAGAATGAAAACATCTCGTATAGATTGTACGAGGTGTTTTTGCATTTTGATGATAAAAAGATTGTAGGACAAGTAGAGTTTGAATGAAATCTACTTTGGATAATATGTATTTTTTATTGTGGTGATAAAAAATATTTATAGAGGCGATAAATTTTAAAAATGTGATTCTTTGATTGACAAATGTAGATTATAGGTGTATAGTAATAAGTGTGATTGACAAATGTAGATTTTGGAGGGATAGTAATGCAGATTTCAGATGCAGAATGGCAGGTCATGAAGATTATCTGGATGCAGGGCGAGCAGACTAGTACGGATCTGATAAAAGTATTAGAAAAAAGGTTCAGCTGGTCCAAGTCCACTATCCAAACACTCTTAGCTCGTTTAGTGGAGAAAGAATGTTTGACTCGAGAAAAGCAGGGCAAGTCCTTTATCTATTCAGCTCTGTTGACGCAGGAAGATAGCAGGAAGTTACTTGTCCAGGATATTAAAGACAAGCTTTGTTCCCGCAGAATAAAGCTCTTGCTAGCTGATTTGATCGAAGAATGTGACTTTACCCTAGCAGACTTGGAAAGCTTGGAAGAAGTGATTTCAAAGAAAAAAGCAAGTGCTGTAACAGAAGTAAGATGTAATTGTATGTAAAGGAGACGCTATGTTAAATCTATTTGTATCTATTATTGTTCTAGGAATGATCGCTTTTATCGTCTTTTGGTTTTTCAAAAAACCGCAAGAAGATGGAAAGAGAGCTCAACAAAAGAATGGCTATCAGGAAATTCGAGTGGAAGTCATGGGGGGCTACACTCCAGGAACCATTATCCTCAAAAAATCGCAACCAGCTCGCATTATTTTTGATCGAAAAGATCCTTCACCTTGCTTGGACCAAATCGTATTTCCAGACTTTGGTGTGCATGCGGATCTGCCAATGGGAGACCAATATGTGGTTGAAATCACTCCTCAAGAAGCAGGAGAATATGGTTTCTCTTGTGGAATGAACATGATGCACGGTAAGATGATTGTAGAATAGGAGAGAAATATGACCGAAATTGTAAAGGCAAGTATTGAAAATGGTGTTCAAAAAATCCGTATCACAGCAGAAAAAGGCTATCATCCAGCCCATATTCAACTACAAAAAGGAATTCCTGCTGAGATTACCTTTCACCGTGTGACACCATCAAACTGCTATAAAGAAATTCTCTTCGAAGAAGAAGGAATTCTAGAACCAATCGCTCAAGACGAAGAAAAAGTCATTCGCTTTACTCCTCAAGAGTTAGGTGAACATGAATTTTCATGTGGCATGAAGATGCAAAAGGGAACTTACACTGTTGTTGAAAAAAACTAAAAAAATCTCTCAGTCTTTTTACAACGTTTTTTTGGATTACTAGCATCTTTACCCTACCACTAGTTCTCATCATGCTTGGTATGCTGACTGGCAGTATTAGTCACCCTGTTATGCACTGGGAACTTTCTTAGCTACAACACCCATTATGTTGGTAGCTGGAGTTCCTTTATATTAGAAGTGCTTGGGCTAGCTTTTAAGAAACATAATGCTAACATGGATACCTTGGTGGCGCTTGGAACCTTGGTAGCTTACGTCTATAGTTTATTTGCTCTCTTTGCAGGCTTACCGGTATATTTTGAAAGTGCAGGTTTTATCCTCTTCTTCGTTCTTTTAGGGGCAGTATTTGAAGAACGCATGCGCAAAAACGCTTCGCAGGCAGTCGAAAAATTATTAGACCTACAAGCAAAAACAGCAGAGGTTTTGCGTGATGATGTTTATGTTCAAATACCTCTAGAACAAGTCAAAGTTGGGGATCTCATTCGCGTTCGACCAGGTGAAAAAATAGCGGTTGATGGGATTGTCTTAGAAGGTGAAACGAGTATTGATGAATCAATGGTGACTGGGGAAAGTATTCCAGTCGATAAATCAGTTGGAGATGCTGTCATTGGTTCAACCATCAATAATAGTGGTACGATCATCTTTAGAGCTGAAAAAGTTGGTTCTGAGACTATGTTGGCTCAGATTGTGGACTTTGTGAAGAAAGCTCAAACAAGTCGTGCTCCTATTCAAGATTTGACAGACAAGATTTCTGGGATTTTTGTACCAGCAGTTGTCATTTTAGGACTTCTTACTTTTTGGTTCTGGTTTGTTTTCCTAGGAGAAAGCTTTGTGACGTCGCTCCTCTACGGAGTTGCTGTTTTGATTATTGCCTGCCCTTGTGCACTAGGACTTGCGACACCGACAGCACTCATGGTTGGAACAGGACGAAGTGCCAAGATGGGGGTTCTTCTCAAAAATGGTACAGTTTTACAGGAAATCCAAAAAGTTCAAACGGTTGTTTTTGACAAGACAGGAACCTTGACCGAAGGGAAGCCGGTAGTGACAGATGTTATCGGTGATGAAAGAGAAGTGCTAAGTTTGGCTGCTTCACTGGAAGATGTATCTCAACACCCGCTAGCTCAAGCTATTGTGAATCGTGCATCTGAACTAGGAATTAGCCTTTACCCAGTGGAAAACTTCCAAGCCTTGCATGGAAAAGGTGTGACTGGGATTATTAATAGTAAACAAGTCTTGCTTGGGAATGCCAAACTCTTAGATGATCTTGCTATTCCACATGATTATCAAGAACGATTTGAATTGCTTGAGAAAGAAGCGAAAACAGTTGTCTTCTTATCAGTAGATGGTGAACTAAAAGGCTTAATTGCCTTGCAGGATGTCCCTAAGGAAAATGCCAAAGAAGCTATTGCTAAATTGAAAAAACGTGGCCTTAGAACGGTCATGCTTACTGGAGATAATGCTGGAGTAGCGCAGGCTATCGCAGAGCAAATTGGAATCGAAGAAGTGATCGCAAATGTCTTGCCAGAGGAAAAGGCACATGAAATTCACAAGCTTCAAAAGAATGGCAAATTGGCCTTTGTTGGAGATGGTATCAATGATGCGCCGGCCCTCAGTGTAGCGGATGTCGGAATTGCCATGGGCTCTGGGACAGATATTGCCATTGAATCAGCAGATCTTGTCCTTACAACCAACAATTTACTAGGATTGTCACGTGCTTTTGATATGAGTAAGAAGACCTTTAATCGTATTCTACTCAATCTTTTCTGGGCTTCTATCTATAACCTCATTGGTATTCCGATTGCAGCAGGAGTCTTTTCAAGTCTTGGTTTGGTGCTCAATCCAGAACTTGCAGGATTAGCTATGGCCTTTAGTTCAGTCTCTGTTCTAATCAGCTCTCTTATGCTTAATTTTACTAAAGTCGATTAATACTCTTCGAAAATCAAATTCAAACCACGTCAGCTTCACCTTGCCGTACTCAAGTACAGCCTGCGGCTAGCTTCCTAGTTTGCTCTTTGATTTTCATTGAGTATAAAAAGGCGGTCTTAACCGCTTTTTTGCTATTCTAACACAGATTTTCAAAACGTTTTCAATCTGTACTGTAATAGAGAATGAAGTTTTGTGAGCACATTCTTATGAAACTATAAGCAAATGTGATAAATTAGGAGTGTAAATTTACTGAATCGTTTTCAAAAAACATATAAAAGCGCTTTTATTATTTATCAAATTAACTTTTAAGGAGAGTTATCATTATGACTCAAGGGAAAATTACTGCATCTGCAGCAATGCTTAACGTATTGAAAACATGGGGCGTAGACACAATCTACGGTATCCCATCAGGAACACTCAGCTCACTTATGGATGCTTTGGCTGAAGACAAAGATATCCGTTTCTTGCAAGTTCGCCACGAAGAAACAGGTGCTCTTGCAGCGGTTATGCAGGCTAAATTTGGCGGATCTATTGGTGTTGCAGTTGGTTCAGGTGGTCCAGGTGCGACTCACTTGATCAACGGTGTTTACGATGCAGCTATGGATAACACTCCATTCCTTGCTATCCTTGGATCACGTCCAGTAAACGAATTAAACATGGATGCCTTCCAAGAATTGAACCAAAACCCAATGTACAACGGTATCGCTGTTTACAACAAACGTGTAGCTTACGCAGAGCAATTACCAAAAGTAATCGACGAAGCTTGCCGTGCTGCCGTTTCTAAAAAAGGTCCAGCCGTTGTTGAAATTCCAGTAAACTTTGGTTTCCAAGAAATCGACGAAAACTCATACTACGGTTCAGGTTCATATGAACGTTCATTTATCGCTCCTGCTTTGAACGAAGTTGAAATCGACAAAGCGGTTGAAATCTTGAACAATGCTGAACGTCCAGTTATCTATGCTGGTTACGGTGGTGTTAAAGCTGGTGAAGTGATTACTGAATTGTCACGTAAAATCAAAGCACCAATCATCACAACTGGTAAAAACTTTGAAGCCTTCGAATGGAACTACGAAGGTTTGACAGGTTCTGCTTACCGTGTTGGTTGGAAACCAGCCAACGAAGTGGTCTTTGAAGCAGACACAGTTCTTTTCCTTGGTTCAAACTTCCCATTTGCTGAAGTATACGAAGCATTCAAAAACACTGAAAAATTCATCCAAGTGGATATCGACCCTTACAAACTTGGTAAACGTCATGCCCTAGACGCTTCAATCCTTGGTGATGCAGGTCAAGCAGCGAAAGCAATCCTTGATAAAGTGAATCCAGTTGAATCTACTCCATGGTGGCGTGCAAACGTTAAGAATAACCAAAACTGGCGTGATTACATGAACAAACTCGAAGGTAAAACTGAGGGTGAATTGCAATTGTACCAAGTCTACAATGCCATCAACAAACATGCTGATCAAGACGCTATCTATTCAATTGACGTAGGTGACACTACTCAAACATCTACTCGTCATCTTCACATGACACCTAAGAACATGTGGCGTACATCTCCACTCTTTGCGACAATGGGTATTGCCCTTCCTGGTGGTATCGCTGCTAAGAAAGACAATCCAGATCGCCAAGTATGGAACATCATGGGTGACGGTGCATTCAACATGTGCTACCCAGACGTGATCACAAACGTTCAATACGACCTTCCAGTTATCAACGTTGTCTTCTCAAATGGTAAATATGCCTTCATCAAGGACAAATACGAAGACACAAACAAACACTTGTTTGGTTGTGACTTCCCTAATGCTGACTATGCGAAAATCGCTGAAGCTCAAGGAGCTGTTGGATTTACAGTTGACCGTATCGAAGACATCGACGCAGTTGTAGCAGAAGCTGTTAAATTGAACAAAGAAGGTAAAACTGTTGTTATCGATGCACACATCACTCCACATCGTCCACTTCCAGTAGAAGTACTTGAGTTGGATCCAAAACAACACTCAGAAGAAGCGATCAAAGCCTTCAAGGAAAAATACGAAGCAGAAGAGCTCGTACCATTCCGCCTCTTCTTGGAAGAAGAAGGATTGCAATCACGCGCAATCAAATAATTTCTATCGTGGAACTTAAAAAGATCGGAGCAATCCGGTCTTTTTTTATATAAAGCAATCACATATAAATAATTGACAACGCTTTCCTAAAAATCTTATAATAAAAATGTAATAATAGAAAATGTGACAGATATAGAAAAGAGGATTTTTTTAATAGGTGTGGTAAGTAGATTTTTCTTATTTCATTAGAAATAAAGGATGATTATAACATTCAGTTCATTACTCTTTTTTTATGGCTTTGAGAAGTCACATAATGACCAATGAAACTTGGGATTGAAAGTATCTCAATAAGTAGATATTAGGAGGAAAGATATGGAAAAAAAGGATATTTATCTAATCTGTATTACCATGATTATCTGTTCAATTATTCTAGGATTGATTATAGGAAGTTTTATTTTTTTCATGGTCTTGAACTTATTGCTCAAATAATTTCTAACGGCTTATTTACCATCAATCAATCGATTCATTGATAAGGAGTATTCGTTTTCTAATATTTTTATAGAGGAGAGTAAATGGATTTAAATCAATTAGATATTATTGTTTCAGATGTTTCCCAAGTTTGTGCGGAACTTGAGCTTATCTTGGATAAAAAGGCAGACTATGTTGATGATAGTTTTGCTCAGTTTACGATTGGCAGTCACTGCCTCATGTTATCCCAAAATCATTTGATACCTTTGGAAAATTTTCAGTCAGGAATCATTCTACACATTGAAGTTGAAGATTTGGAACAGAATCAAAAGCGTTTGAAAGAATTAGGGATTGAGATTTTACATGGTCCAGTTGTAACTGATTGGGGAACCGAATCCCTGCTAGTAAGTGGCCCTGCTGGTCTAGTGATTGATTTTTATCGTATGAAATAGAACGCTTAGTCATTTGAAGTTAACCATAATGATTCTTAAAAAAGAATGTGCGCATATGAACTATTGAAAGATCGGAGCAACCCGGTCTTTTTGTTTATTAAAGATTGCATATAAATATTTGACGGCGTTTTCTGAAAATCTTATTATAAAAAAATGTAATAATAGAAAATGTGACTGATATGGAAAGGAGAAATATTTTTTTAAATAGTTGTAGTAAGAGGGCTTTCTTATTTTATTTAGAAAGAGAATGATAAGGGCATTCAGTTCGCTGCTCGACTTTATGATTCTGGGAAACCTTACAATTATCCCACAATGACCAATGAACCTTGAGATTAAAAGTATCTCAATGTGTAGATATTAGGAGGAAAGATATGGAAAAAAAGGACATTTATCTAATCTGTATTACCATGATTATTTGTTCAATTATTCTTGGATTGATTATAGGAAGTTTTATTCTTCATGGTTTGGAAGATATTGCTGCAATAATTAACCATGGCTTGCTGACAATCAATCAATCGATTAAGTAACAAGAGGTATTAATTTTCTTACATTTTGATGACTAAACAGATCGGAGTCATCCGGTCTTTTTATCTTGCACGAGAGCAGCAGCTACCTTAGAATAGGCTCAGTTTTTCATGGGATCTGGTAGGATTTTTGGAAAGAGAAGGGGATAATGGTATACTAGAACTAGTAAAAAAAGTGAGGTAAAGCGATGACAGAAAATGGTCAATTTCCAGAAGGATTCCTCTGGGGTGGTGCAACAGCGGCTAATCAATGTGAGGGTGCTTATAATCAGGACGGTCGTGGTCTTGCTAATGTCGATGTGGTACCCATTGGACCTGACCGTGAAGCCATTATAACAGGTCAGAAAAAGATGTTTTCTTTTGAGGAGGGCTATTTTTACCCAGCTAAGGAAGCCATTGATATGTACCATCATTATAAGGAAGATATTGCGCTTTGCAGAAATGGGATTTAAAACCTATCGGCTTTCCATTGCTTGGACTCGGATTTTTCCTAAGGGTGACGAAGCGGAGCCAAATGAAGCTGGTCTAGCTTTTTATGAGGATTTGTTTAAGGAATGTCACAAGTATGGGATTGAGCCTTTGGTGACTATTACGCATTTCGACTGTCCGATGCACTTAATTAGGGAGTACGGTGGTTGGCGAAATCGTTGTATGTTGGATTTCTATGAGAATCTCTGTCGCACTCTCTTTACCCGTTACAAGGGCTTGGTCAAATACTGGCTAACATTTAATGAAATTAATATGATTCTTCATGCACCCTTTATGGGAGCTGGTCTCTGTTTCGAAGAAGGTGAAAATCAAGAACAAGTCAAATACCAAGCAGCTCACCATGAGTTGGTAGCTTCAGCTCTGGCGACTAAGCTTGCCCACGAAATTGATCCAGAAAACAAGGTGGGATGCATGTTGGCGGCGGGGCAATACTATCCCAATACAGCTCATCCGAGAGACTACTGGGCAGCCATGGAGGAAGACCGTAAGAGTTACTTCTTCATTGATGTCCAAGCGCGTGGGGAATACCCGAATTACGCCAAGAAGCAGTGGGAACGTGAGGGAATTGAGATTGAAATGACAGCAGAGGATTTGGTCTTGTTGAAGAATCACACTGTTGACTTTGTTTCCTTATCTTACTATGCGAGCCGAGTGGCCTCAGGGGATCCAGAAGTGACGAATTTGACAGCAGGAAATGTCTTTGCCTCCATCAAAAATCCTTATCTAGAATCCTCAGAATGGGGGTGGCAGATTGACCCATTGGGGCTTCGTATTACCCTCAATGCCATCTGGGATCGTTACCAAAAGCCTATGTTCATCGTAGAAAATGGGCTAGGTGCTATGGATACGCCAGATGAAAATGGCTATGTAGAAGATGACTATCGGATTGCTTATCTAAAAGCTCATATCAAGGCTATGCGAGATGCTATTTACCAAGACGGGGTTGACTTGCTTGGTTATACGACTTGGGGCTGTATCGATTTGGTGTCAGCTGGAACAGGCGAAATGAACAAGCGCTATGGTTTTATCTATGTGGATCGTGATAATGATGGTCATGGAAGCCTAAAACGGAGTAAGAAGAAATCCTTCTACTGGTACAAGGATGTCATTGCTAGCAATGGTGCAAGTATTGAGTAGAGCACATTTGTTCACTATTTTTATAAAATCTTCTCCCTTCTTTATAAGATAGAAAAAAGAGTTCAATTAGGACTCTTTTTTTGCTATAATGAGGGTGAAAAATCAGACAGGAGATGAAACATGTCAGAACCATTATTTTTAAATTCCGTTATGCAAGAAAAAATTTGGGGTGGTACGAAACTTCGTGATGAGTTTGGCTACGACATCCCGAGCGAAAAGATTGGTGAGTATTGGGCAATCTCAGCTCACCCCAATGGTGTTTCCAAAGTAGCCAATGGTCGCTTTGAGGGAACTGACCTAGCTACTTTGTATGCGGAACACCGTGAGTTATTTGGCAACCGTCCAGAGCCAGTATTTCCGCTTTTAACAAAAATCCTTGATGCCAATGACTGGCTCAGTGTTCAAGTTCACCCAGACGATGCTTATGGACTAGAGCATGAGGGCGAACTCGGAAAAACAGAATGTTGGTACATTATTGCTGCAGATGAGGGTTCAGAGATTATCTATGGTCACAATGCCAAGTCAAAAGAAGAACTCCGCCAGCAAATCGAAGATAAAAACTGGGATGCCTTGTTAACAAAAGTTCCTGTAAAAGCTGGGGATTTCTTCTATGTTCCAAGTGGAACCATGCATGCTATCGGAGCAGGTATCTTGATCCTTGAAACACAACAGTCTAGTGATACAACCTACCGTGTCTATGACTTTGACCGTAAGGATGACAATGGTAACTTGCGCGAGCTTCACCTTGAAAAATCCATCGACGTATTGAATATCGGAGAGCCTGCTAACAGCCGTCCTGTAACCATCAAAGCAGATGATTTGCATTCGACTTTACTTGTATCTAACGATTTCTTTGCGGTTTACAAGTGGGAAATCACTGGAAAAGTTGACTTTGAAAAGACAGTTGACTACAGCTTGTTTAGTGTCTTGGCTGGTCAAGGGAAACTGACTGTTGATGGAAAGATTATCCAATCCAAAAAGGCAGCCACTTTATCCTTCCAAGTGATGTTGAATCTTGGACTTTAGAAGGGCAAGATTTGGAATTGATTGTAAGCCATCCATAAAAAGAAAAGACTTGAGAACGATTCTCAAGTCTTATTTAATGATCACATAAATTGGGCAATAAAAACCACGATGATGATGATTGGTATGATATAACGAAGAAGGAAGAGCCAAACTTTGAAAAGTCCTCGTTTCCATGGTGTTTCATCTAGATGAAGTTCTTTCATAGCCAGTGCTTTTTTGAAGATATAGCCTGTAAAAAGTGATAAACAGAGGGCACCAAAAGGCATGAGGAGATTGGATACCAAGAAATCCATGGCGTCAAAGAAGGTCTTTCCAAAGATTTGGACATCTGCCATGACACCGTAGGAAAGGGATGAAGGAATACCAAAGACAAAAGTCAAAATCCCTAAAATCATACTCCACTTGGCACGCTTACGATTGTCTTGGTTGGTGATGTTGCCTACATTGATTTCCAGCATCACGACAGAAGAAGTGACTGTCGCAAAGAGGAAAAGCAAGAGGAAGAGGATGTAGAAAATACTTCCAAAAGGCATCTTGTCAAAGAGTTGTGGCAAGACGATAAAGAGCAGACTTGGACCACCTTCAGACTGGATGTTAAAGGCTGACATAGCTGGGAAAATGGCTAATCCTGCCATGATGGATACAGAGATGTTCATGGCAACGATGGACATACCGGATTGGACCAGATTGGTTTTCTTATCCAAGTAAGAAGCATAGGTCAACATGGCAGTAACACCGAGCGATAATGCAAAGAAAGATTGCCCTAGAGCGTAGAGTAGCCCAGAACTTGTCAGTTTTGAAAAGTCAGGTTTAAGGAAGTAAACCACACCTTCCATGGCATTAGGCAAGCTGAGAGAGCGCCCAATAATAATGACAAAGATGATAAAGAGCAGGGGCATCATAATCTTAGATGCTCTTTCAATCCCTTTTTGAACCCCTTTAGACACGATAAAGATGTTAAGGAAGATGAAGAGGGCTTGGGAACCGAGAGCAATCCATGGATTTGAAATAATGTCTGTGAAGAGCTGGGTATAATCACTGCTAATCCCAACTTGGAAGGCTTTAGCAATAGCGATACCTAGATAGACTAAAACCCATCCTCCAATAACACTATAAAATGAGAGAAGGATGAAAAGGGCAAAGGCGCCAATCCAACCAATAAAATTGTATTTATGATTGTTTCCAAGCTTACCAAAGGTTTTGATTGCTGATACGCCAGCGCTTCGACCAAGGGCAAATTCAGCCAGTAAGAGAGGAAATCCAATCAAAAGTGTCGAGATGAGAAAGACTAGTAAAAATCCTCCACCACCATTGGCAGCGGTCATGTAAGGGAACTTCCAAACAGCTCCAAGACCAATAGCAGAACCAGCAGACGCAAGAATGAAGCCCAGTTTCGAGCCCCATTGCGATTTCAGACATAGTAAAATTCCGATCTATTTTTTAAAATAAGAAAAGGCTACTTGAAATCGTCAAATAGCCTTCTCTCAATGGCTCTTTATGAGCTTTTTATTTGATTGATAGACTTGAATATCCTATCATGATTTTTGAAGTCTGTCAAGAAAATCAATTTTACGTTTTCATAATTCTTAAAAAAATACTTGACTCTCCCCAAAGGGGAGGGTATATACTAATTATGTGAGGAGGAAATCATGTACCATATCAAAGAAGCTGCGCAGCTTTCAGGCGTTTCTATCAAAACACTTTACCATTATGATAAGATAGGACTCTTGGTCCCATTAAAGTCAGAAAATGGCTATCGAACCTACAGTCAAGAAGACTTAGAACGACTTCAGGTTATCCTTTATTACAAGTATCTAGGTTTTTCTTTAGAAAAAATAGCAGAGCTATTGAAGGAAGAAAAGATGAACTTGTTACCACATTTGACGAGACAGTTGGATTACCTGACTCGAGAAAGACAACATCTGGATACCTTAATTTCAACCTTACAAAAAACTATCCAAGAACAAAAAGGAGAAATAAAAATGACCATTCAAGAAAAATTCACTGGATTTAGCTATCAAGACAATCAAAAATACCACCAAGAGGCGGTAGAAAAATATGGCCAGGAAGTCATGGACCAGGCTCTCGAGCGTCAAAAAGGACGAGAGGATGAGGCTACAACAGCCTTTAATCAAGTCTTTCAAGCCTTAGCTCAAAATCTACAATCTGGTCTGCCTATAACAGCATCTGAAAACCAAGAAGAAGCAGCCAAGCTCTTGCAAGCCATTCGTACCTATGGATTTGACTGCTCTATTGAGGTATTCGGTCATATCGGTAAAGGCTACGTCTACAACCCAGAGTTTAAGGAAAACATTGACAAATTTGGACCTGGAACAGCCCAGTACACATCAGATGTCATTGCCCACTATGTTCGAGCTCAGACAAAATAAAAATCGGCGGAGAGACCTCTGCCGATTTGCTGTTATTTGAGTTGGTAAGACCAGTCTTCACCATCCTTATAGTAAAAGAACTCACTGAGGTCTTCTTCCAAAAAAACACGAAGCATATCAGACATATCCTCAGTAGCCAGTTTAAGATGAGATAGATTTTCAAAATCCTCCCACCAAACTTTTCCCTCGTCTGAAGATTGGAGCTCACCAGTAAAGTGTTCAGTTTTGTAAAAGAGGACAACATAGCGATAATCTGCATCATCATACCAGTCTTTGATACCACAGAGCTGGGGTTTAGAAATGGTCAGACCAGTTTCTTCCTTCACTTCACGAATGACAGCATCTACAAAGGATTCGCCACGTTCAACATGGCCGCCAGGAAAAGTAATGCCAGGCCAGTTAGGACTAACTCGGTCTTGGACCAGAACCTTGTCTCCATTTTTAATCATGCACATATTGACAAATTCGACTGATTCTCTTCTGTTCATCTTATTTTTCCTATTTTGTTAGTAATTTTTCTACCACGTTTAACTTTCGCATGGTCAGATCAACGCCAAACAGTTTTTCGAGATAGTTGGTATTAAGCTTTTTTCGTTTTGCAGTTCTAGGGAGATAGAGGTAAAGACAATGGTTGCCGATACAAATTTCTTCTTCACCATAGTCACTATCCAATTTTTCAAATGGTAGACTTTGGATAGCATTCTGGAAAAGAATTATATGTATACGGTCATAAAGATAGTGTTCTCCAAACGGATTTTCTTGGACAATTTTTGTAAAATCACTCTTATTTTTGATAACCATTTTCAAGTCGGCTCCGATTTTTTCTTTTATTAGAGTATGGACTTGTTCTCGTATTTCTTCTATTGCTAAGTCGCTTTCAAGAATGATATTTCCACTTTGAATATAAGTTCGAACGTGTTGAAAACCAACCTCTGTTAAGATATCTACCAGATAAGACATTTTAGGGATAGCATTTTGTCCATTCGGTGTAACACCTCTCAGCAAAATAATATGTTCCAAAATAGCTCCTTTCTTATCCAATATCTTTAGATACTATATCATTTATAGTTCTAGTTTGAGCCTGCCACCCAGCCAGTACAGAGGGCGGAAGTGATGTTAAATCCCCGTATGGGCATTGATATCTAGTACTTCGCCAGCAAAGTGGAGTCCAGGTACTAGCTTACTTTTCCAGCGTTTTTAGGATTGATTTCTTGAGACTAACACCACCTTTTAGTTACAAAGGATTTAGCCAATGACATTTTGCCAGTTACAGGGATTTTTAAGAGCCTTGATGGACTGGACAAGTTGGTCGCGTTCCTTTTCTGTTAGTTGTTTGACTTTTTTTCAGGATATCCTTGGACAAAAAAAATTCTGCCAAGCGTTCAGAGAGCAAGGTTTTTTTAAGGCATTTTTTTCAAGGATTTTTTTCACGGTTCTCTCCTAAAAAGTCGACTAATTCTCTCTCTGAAAGTTGTGGCAAGACATCTAGTGAAAGGACTTCCCCACCCTTGACAAAGCTAGACATGCGTAGTGCAGCAGGTCCTGACAAACCAAAGTGGGTAAAGAGCAGGTCATGGGTGATGACGTGCTTGCCATAGCTTAGGGTTACATCGTCTAGGGAAATTCCCTGCAAGGCCTTGTGTGGGAAATCTGTCAACAATGGACTTTCAGCAGCTTCGAGTTCGGTAATAGTGTGTTTGAAATGTCGGGCAATTTCATGACCAAAACCAGTAGAGCCAGTAGAAGGATAGGATTTTCCACCTGTTGTGACAATGAGTTTATCACAAGTGAAGGTTTGATCTGTAGACTTAAGGACAAACTGGTCGTCAATCTTTTTAACAGAAACAATCTCTGTTTGAGTGGCAACTTGCCCACCTAGCTCCATGATTTTCTTTTCCAAAGCTTCGATAATGGTCCGAGATTTGTCGCTGGCTGGAAAGACGCGGCCATGGTCTTCGACCTTGAGTTTGACGCCATTTTCCGTAAAAAAGTTGATAATATCATGGTTATCAAACTGGGAAAAGACACTGTATAGAAAGCGGCCATTCCCAGGGATGCCAGCTAATAGATCATCTAGAGTTCCATTATTGGTAACGTTGCAGCGACCACCACCAGTACCAGCTAATTTTTTTCCGAGTTTTCGATTTTTTTCGATGAGAAGGGTTTTCTGCCCATAAAAGCTACTGGAAATGGTAGCCATCATACCAGCAGGGCCTCCCCCAATTACAATAGTGTCAAAATGTTTCATAAAAGTATTGTACCATAAAAAAAACAAGAGATGATAAGTCATCTCCTGTTTGATTTATTAGTCAATTTCATATCCCATGAGGAGTCCACCTTCTTCTGCATAAAAACTGCAGAGTCCAGAGGTTGGGATAATCTTGATTTCAGCTTGTGGGAATTTTTCACGCAAGAGTTCTGAGAGTTGTTGGCAGAATTTATCATTACTGCGGTGAGCCATGACGATACGCCCACCAGCGTAGCCAGCCTTGATTAACTCTTCATAAGCAGCTTGGAGGGACTTCTTAGCACCACGAGCCTTTTGGAGGAGTTCCAAGGTTCCAGTTTCACTTGCTTCCCCGACCATACGAATATTAAGGAGCCCAACAACTGTACCGATCAGCTTACTCAAGCGACCATTCTTAACGAGGTTATCAACCTTAGCGAGGACGAATAGTAACTTAGTTTTTTCTTGGTAGGCAGTAATAGCTTTAACCACTTCTTCAAAAGAAAGTCCTTGGTCAACCAAATCATTGATTTTCTCTACGATAAGGTCAACTTCTCCACCAGCAGACAAACTATCAATGACATGAATCTGAGTATCAGGATGTTCTTCGAGATAGAGATTCTTAGCGAGTTGTGCACTATTGTGACTTCCAGAAAGAGTTCCGGTAATGGTCACTACAAAAATATGTTTAGCCCCTTCAAATGCTCGCAAGTAATCATCAGGGCTAGGACAAGCTGATTTTGAAGCTTCAGAAGTTGCATACATGGTTTCCATCATTTTGTCAATATCAAGACTAGCATCGTCAATAAAGACTTGATCAGCCACTTGAATGGTTAAGGGAACACTGATGAATTCAGTATCAATTGCTGGATTTGCCAGTTGACGATAATCACAACCAGAGTCAGCTACAATCTTCCAAGTCATAGAAATTCTCCATCTTTATCACTTATACATTGACAAAGGTTCTGTCTTTTTTTACAATTATATCATGAAAAATCTTAAAACAAAAGTCTCGTCACTCTGTTGTCACAAGTAGAAAGGAAGTGTTATGGCCGAACGAAGAATTTCTGAAAATTCACTTGAAAATCTCAGAAAATCAAACAAAGAATCCAATTTACTGACCAGAGAAGCTATCGAAACAGCTCTTTTGCAACTTTGGAGAAAAAGGAGTTGACAAAGATTAGCATTTCCGAATTAGTAAAAAGAGCTGGGGTCTCCCGTGCAGCCTTTTATCGAAACTATGACTCCAAAGAAGAGATTTTAGAAAGCGTCTTTAAACGCAGTGTCCATAATATCATGGAGCAGCTGAGTCATTATGATGTCAAAACGGATCTCTATCTGGTTTGGGTTCATCTCTTTCGTGAAGCCAGAAAAGAAGCCAAGGTTATTCAGCTTGCCTTGGACTACCACTTGGAAAAAATCTTTGTGCAAGCCATGCAAGAGTTTTTAGAAAAATACTATGGAAAATCAAAAGGAGTCAGCTCTTACCTGCATTCTTTTTGGAGTTCTGCCATCGTATCAGTTTTGCTTAAATGGATCAAGGATGGGATGAAGGTTCCTGCTGAAAAAATTGCAGATTTACGCCTACCATTTTTCAAAAAATAGACCAAGAGGAGAGAAGTTATGACAGAAAAAAGACTGGCTTGGGATGAGTATTTTGCTGCTCAAGCCCTATTGATTGCCAATCGTTCAACCTGTAAACGCGCTAAGGTAGGAGCTGTTTTAGTCAAGGATAATAAGGTTATTTCAACAGGCTATAATGGCTCTGTATCTGGAACAGAACATTGTATTGACCATGACTGTTTGGTGATTGAAGGTCACTGTGTCCGTACCCTTCATGCAGAGGTGAATGCTATTTTACAAGGGGCAGAACGTGGCGTTCCAAAAGGATTTACAGCCTACGTTACACATTTTCCATGCCTCAACTGCACCAAGCAATTACTCCAGGTAGGTTGTGAACGTGTCGTTTATATTAACCAGTACCGTATGGACGACTACGCCCAGTATCTCTATCGTGAAAAAGGGACCGAGTTGACCCATTTACAACTTGAGACAGTACAAGCAGCTCTTCAAGAAGCTAACTTGATTTAAAATTTTAAAAAAAGATGGTTTAGAAGGATTTTTAAGCCATTTTTTGATATAATAAGAAGAATAAATTGAAAGAAGGAATTCAGAAAATGGGAAAACTTGAAGTCATTAATCATCCACTCATTCAACACAAATTGTCAATCTTGCGTCGTACTGACACTTCTACAAAAGCTTTTCGTGAGTTAGTTAACGAGATTGCTATGTTGATGGGATATGAAGTACTTCGTGATCTTCCGCTTGAAGACGTTGAAATCGAAACACCTATCACAAAAACCGTTCAAAAACAATTGGCTGGTAAAAAATTGGCAATTGTTCCAATCTTGCGTGCAGGTATCGGGATGGTCGATGGGCTATTGAGCTTGGTTCCAGCAGCCAAAGTTGGACATATTGGTATGTACCGTGACGAAGAAACTCTTCAACCAGTAGAATACTTGGTAAAATTACCTGAAGATATCGACCAACGTCAAATTTGTGGTTGACCCTATGCTTGCAACAGGTGGTTCTGCAATCTTGGCTGTTGATTCCCTCAAAAAACGTGGAGCATCAAACATCAAATTTGTCTGCCTTGTATCTGCTCCAGAAGGTGTAAAAGCTCTTCAAGAAGCTCACCCAGATGTAGAAATCTTTACAGCAGCTTTGGATGAACGTTTGAACGAACATGGTTACATCGTTCCAGGTCTTGGTGACGCTGGAGACCGCTTGTTCGGAACTAAGTAAAATTCTAAGCTTACCCTAAAACTGTTCATTAGTTTTATTCTAGAAAGGAGGTTGAATTTTTGTGTCTGTCTTTAGAATAGAGCAAAAATTTGACCTTTTTTGACCAAAAATATATAATAATCTTATTAACAAAGAAATTAGAAATCAAAAGGAGAAATGAATGATTCCTGTAGTTATTGAACAAACAAGTCGTGGAGAACGTTCATATGACATTTACTCACGTCTTCTAAAAGATCGTATCATCATGTTGACTGGACCAGTCGAAGACAATATGGCAAACTCAGTTATCGCCCAATTGCTTTTCTTGGATGCCCAAGATAGTACAAAAGATATTTACCTTTATGTGAATACTCCAGGTGGTTCTGTATCAGCTGGTTTGGCAATCGTTGATACTATGAACTTTATCAAGGCAGATGTCCAAACCATCGTTATGGGGATGGCTGCTTCAATGGGAACAATTATTGCCTCAAGTGGAGCAAAAGGTAAACGTTTCATGCTTCCGAATGCAGAATACATGATTCACCAACCGATGGGTGGTACAGGTGGTGGTACACAGCAAACAGATATGGCGATTGCTGCTGAACACTTGCTTAAAACTCGTAAGACTTTGGAGCAAATTCTTGCAGATAATTCTGGTAAATCAGTTGAGCAAATCCATGCAGATGCTGAACGTGATTACTGGATGAGCGCTCAAGAAACACTTGAATATGGTTTCATTGATGAAATTATGGCTAATAATTCTTTGAATTAATCTACTAAAGCAAACTCGACTGAGTTTGCTTTTTTTGGTATAATAAGAGGAAGATTACTAGAAGGAAGATGAATTATGTTTCAAAAAGAAAATCGGTCTGGTCTGATTGTCTACCTATACTATAATCGTGATGCAAAAAAACTCGATAATTATGGTGATATTTGTTACCACTCTAAAAAACACCGTTATCTGCAACTGTATGTCCCAACAGAAGAAGTGGAAGAACTGGTTAGCCGTTTAGGAAAAGAGAGATTTATCAAAAAAGTGCGACGATGTCATATCCAAGAATTGGAAACTCCCTTTGTTGGTAGTCTCTATAGAAATGGCGAAAACGTTATCATGTAAAAATTTAGATAAATGTGTTGACAATTTTCAGATAATTCGGTATATTCTTAACATGCTATTTATTTAAGAAAAAAGGAGACAAAAAAGATGAAGAAAAAATTTGCCCTATCGTTTGTGGCGCTTGCAAGTGTAGCACTTCTTGCAGCCTGTGGAGAAGTGAAGTCAGGAGCTTCAAACTCAACTGGTAACTCAGTAGATGAAAAGACAATCAAAATCGGATTTAACTTCGAAGAAACTGGTGCCGTAGCTGCCTACGGAACATCTGAACAAAAAGGTGCCCAACTTGCCGTTGATGAAATCAATGCCGCAGGTGGTATCGATGGAAAACAAATCGAAGTAGTTGATAAAGATAACAAGTCTGAAACAGCTGAGGCAGCTTCAGTTACAACTAACCTTGTAACCCAATCTAAAGTATCAGCAATCGTAGGACCTGCGACATCTGGTGCAACTGCAGCTGCGGTAGCGAACGCTACAAAAGCAGGTGTTCCATTGATTTCGCCAAGTGCGACTCAAGATGGATTGACTAAAGGTCAAGATTACCTCTTTATCGGAACTTTCCAAGATAGTTTCCAAGGAAAAATCATTTCTAACTATGTTACAAACAAGTTGAACGCTAAGAAAGTTGTTTTGTATACTGATAACTCAAGCGACTACGCTAAAGGAGTTGCAAAATCATTTCGTGATTCATTCTCAGGCGAAATCGTAGCAGATGAAACATTTGTATCAGGTGACACTGACTTCCAAGCAGCTTTGACAAAAATCAAAGATAAAGACTTTGATGCAATCGTATTACCAGGTTACTACACAGAAGCTGGTAAGATTGTAAACCAAGCTCGTGGTATGGGAATTGATAAACCAATCATTGGTGGTGATGGATTCAACGGTGAAGAGTTTGTACAACAAGCAACTGCTGAACGCGCATCAAATATCTACTTCATCTCAGGTTTCTCAACTACTGTAGAAATTTCAGCAAAAGCAAAAGCCTTCCTTGATGCTTACCGTGCTAAGTACAATGAAGAACCATCAACATTTGCAGCCTTGGCTTATGATTCAGTTCACCTTGTAGCAAACGCAGCAAAAGGTGCTAAAAACTCTGGTGAAATCAAGGATAACCTTGCTAAAACAAAAGACTTTGAAGGTGTAACTGGTCAAACAAGCTTCGATGCAGACCACAACACAGTCAAAACTGCTTACATGATGACCATGAACAATGGCAAGGTTGAAGCAGCAGAAGTCGTAAAACCATAATTATAGATATTGTAAATGGGGAATGAGCTTTTACTCACTCCCTGTTTCGGTATTTATGAAAGGATTATTTTTTTTTAAAAAAATCCTAAAAATAATAATTAGAAAGAGTGAACCATATGCTTCAACAACTTGTCAATGGTCTAATCTTGGGTAGTGTCTATGCGCTACTAGCCCTAGGTTATACTATGGTTTATGGAATTATCAAGCTCATTAACTTTGCCCATGGTGATATTTACATGATGGGTGCTTTCATGGGTTATTTTTTGATTAATTCCTTGCAATTAAATTTCTTTGTTGCCTTGATCTTATCGATGATCGGTACAGCGATTCTCGGTGTTATCATTGAGTTTCTTGCTTATCGTCCATTACGTCATTCAACTCGTATCTCTGTATTGATTACAGCCATCGGGGTTTCCTTCTTACTGGAGTATGGAATGGTCTATCTGGTAGGTGCCAACACACGTGCCTTCCCTCAAGCAATCCAAACAGTGCGTTATGACTTAGGACCAATCAGTCTAACAAATATTCAATTGTTGATTTTGACTGTCTCACTTGTTTTGATGGTTCTTCTACAACTCATCGTACAAAAAACCAAGATGGGGAAAGCCATGCGTGCCGTTTCTGTAGATAGTGATGCTGCTCAGCTGATGGGAATTAACGTGAACCGTACAATCAGTTTCACCTTTGCATTGGGTTCAGCTCTAGCTGGTGCAGCGGGTGTCTTGATTGCACTTTACTATAACTCTCTTGAACCATTGATGGGAATGACTCCAGGTATTAAATCATTTGTGGCTGCCGTTCTTGGTGGTATCGGAATTATCCCTGGTGCAGCTCTGGGTGGCTTTGTTATTGGTCTTTTGGAGACATTTGCTACTGCCTTCGGAATGTCAGATTTCCGTGATGCCATCGTGTATGGAATCTTGCTCTTAATCTTGATTGTTCGCCCAGCTGGTATCCTCGGTAAGAATGTGAAAGAGAAGGTGTAAACAATGAAAGAAAATTTAAAAGTTAATATTCTATGGTTATTCCTTTTGTTGCTTGGATATGGTTTGATTAGTCTATTGGTTTCAGTAGGAGTCTTGAACCTTTTCCATATTCAGATTATTGAACAAATCGGTATCAACATTATTCTAGCAGTAGGTCTTAACCTAATCGTTGGGTTCTCTGGTCAGTTTTCACTTGGACATGCTGGATTTATGGCTATTGGTGCCTATGCAGCAGCCATTATCGGATCAAAATCTCCAACCTATGGTGCATTCTTTGGAGCTATGTTGCTCGGTGCCATTATTGCTGGTTTGGTTGCCTTGGTAGTTGGAATTCCTACCCTACGTTTGAAGGGTGACTACCTTGCAGTTGCAACTTTAGGGGTTGCTGAAATTATTCGTATTTTCATTATTAATGGTGGAAGCCTTACAAACGGTGCTGCTGGTATTTTGGGGATTCCTAACTTTACAACTTGGCAAATGGTATATTTCTTTGCCGTGATTACAACGATTGCCACTCTTAATTTCCTTCGCAGTCCTATCGGACGTTTAACCTTATCAGTTCGTGAAGATGAGATTGCTGCTGAGTCAGTAGGGGTAAATACTACAAAAATTAAAATTATTGCTTTTGTTTTTGGTGCTGTTACTGCAAGTATCGCAGGTACTCTTCAGTCAGGATTTATTGGATCAGTCGTACCAAAAGATTATACGTTTATCAATTCTATCAATGTCTTGATTATCGTTGTATTTGGTGGTTTAGGATCCATTACAGGGGCAATTGTTGCTGCCATCGTGCTTGGAATCTTGAACATGCTCCTTCAAGACGTGGCCAGCGTTCGTATGATTATCTATGCTTTGGCCTTAGTACTTGTTATGATCTTCAGACCAGGTGGTCTTCTTGGGACATGGGAATTGAGCCTATCACGTCTCTTTAAAAAAGGTAAGAAGGAGGGACAAAACTAATGGCATTACTTGAAGTAAAAAATTTAACCAAACATTTTGGTGGTCTGACAGCCGTTGGGGACGTCACTCTCGAATTGAATGAAGGTGAACTTGTTGGTTTGATTGGACCGAATGGTGCTGGGAAAACAACCCTCTTCAACTTGTTGACAGGTGTTTATGAACCAAGTGAAGGGACAGTAACCTTGGATGGTCACTTGTTAAATGGCAAGCAACCCTATAAAATCGCATCTCTTGGTTTAGGGCGTACTTTCCAAAATATTCGCCTTTTTAAGGACTTGACAGTTTTGGATAACGTTCTGATTGCATTTAGTAACCATCATAAGCAACATGTTTTTGCAAGTTTCTTGCGCTTACCAGCTTTTTATAAGAATGAAAAAGAATTGAAAGCTAAAGCCTTAGAATTACTAAAAATCTTTGATTTGGATGGAGATGCTGAAACTCTAGCTAAAAATTTAGCCTATGGTCAACAACGTCGTTTGGAAATTGTTCGTGCCCTTGCTACAGAACCTAAAATTCTCTTCTTGGATGAGCCTGCAGCGGGTATGAATCCACAAGAAACTGCAGAATTGACTGAGTTGATTCGTCGCATCAAGGATGAATTCAACATTACTATTATGCTGATTGAACATGATATGAACTTGGTTATGGAAGTTACTGAGCGTATTTATGTTCTTGAGTACGGTCGTTTGATTGCTCACGGGACACCAGATGAAATCAAGAGTAATAAACGTGTTATCGAAGCTTACCTTGGAGGTGAAGCCTAATGTCTATGTTAAAAGTTGAAAACCTCTCAGTACACTATGGTATGATTCAAGCTGTACGTGATGTGAGCTTTGAAGTAAATGAAGGAGAAGTTGTTTCCCTTATCGGTGCCAACGGGGCTGGTAAGACAACCATTCTCCGTACTTTGTCAGGACTTGTTCGTCCAAGTTCTGGTAAAATTGAATTTTTGGGACAAGAAATCCAAAAGATGCCTGCACAAAAAATTGTGGCATCAGGACTTTCTCAAGTACCAGAAGGACGTCACGTCTTCCCTGGTTTGACAGTTTTGGAAAATTTGGAGATGGGAGCCTTTCTTAAGAAAAATCGTGAAGAGAACCAAGCAAATCTGAAAAAAGTCTTTTCACGTTTCCCTCGTCTGGAAGAACGTAAAAACCAAGATGCAGCTACCCTTTCTGGTGGTGAGCAACAGATGCTTGCTATGGGACGTGCGCTTATGTCAACGCCTAAACTTCTTCTCTTAGATGAACCATCAATGGGGCTTGCACCAATTTTCATCCAAGAAATTTTTGATATCATCCAATATATTCAAAAACAAGGTACAACTGTTCTTTTGATCGAGCAAAATGCCAATAAAGCACTAGCCATCGCAGATCGAGGCTATGTTCTTGAAACAGGTAAAATCGTTCTTTCAGGAACAGGTAAAGAACTCGCAGCATCAGACGAAGTCAGAAAAGCATATCTAGGTGGCTAAAAAGGTCCGGGGGACCTTTTTAGTCGGCGGATAAGGATTACGTAGTAATCTTCGCATAGTCTGGGAGACTAGTTTAGGTTGCGGATAGAGATTGCTTGGCAATCATCAAATCCAGTGGATTGTTTTAGTCGGCGGATAGAGATTGCTTGGCAATCATCAGAACCAGTGGATAGTTTTAGTTCGCGGGAAAGATTGCCAAACAAATTACATAATCATAAGATTGAGGGCCCTAATATAGGGCTCTTTTTATAGTGTTTCAGAGTTTTCAGAATCTTGAAAAAGAGATGAAAGCGTTTGATTGATTTTCGTAAAAAGTGTATAATAAAACTATAAACATAAAGGAGAGTTCCTATGGCAGTTAAAGATTTTATGACACGAAAGGTCGTATATATTAGCCCAGATACGACTGTAGCACATGCAGCAGACTTGATGCGCGAGCAAGGTTTGCATCGTCTTCCTGTTATTGAAAATGATAAATTAGTTGGTCTAGTAACAGAAGGAACAATTGCTGAAGCCAGTCCGTCAAAAGCAACAAGTCTTTCAATCTTTGAGATGAATTACTTGCTCAATAAAACAAAAGTAAAGGACGTCATGATTCGTGATGTTGTAACTGTCTCAGGTTATGCAAGTTTGGAAGATGCAACCTACCTTATGCTGAAAAATAAGATTGGAATCTTGCCAGTTATTGATAATGGACAAGTCTATGGTGTCATTACTGACCGTGATGTATTCAGAGCATTTCTTGAAATTTCTGGTTATGGCGAAGAGGGAATCCGTGTTCGTTTTATCACAGAAAATGAAGTTGGGGTACTTGGTAAGATTGTTTCTTTAATCGTTGAGGAAAATCTAAATATTTCTCATACTGTTAATATTCCACGTAAAGATGGTAAGATTGTTATCGAAGTTCAAATTGAGGGAACGGTTGATCTAGCTACCTTTAAACAGAAATTTGAATCTGAGAATATTCAGGTTGAAGAAATTACACAAACTTTAGCAAAAAAACTGTAAAAATGAAATAGAAGCAGTTTTTACTTGCTAAAAAAAAATTTTTTTCTAGTATAATAATTTATTGTGAGCAAACCTCACTTACCCCTTGCAAAGTCATGGGGTCATTAGACCAAAAGGAGGAACATATCAATGGCTAAATACGAAATTCTTTATATCATTCGTCCAAACATTGAAGAAGAAGCGAAAAACGCTTTGGTAGCACGTTTTGACTCTATCTTGACTGACAACGGTGCAACTGTTGTTGAATCAAAAAAACATGGGAAAAAAACGTCGTCTTGCATACGAAATCCAAGATTTCCGCGAAGGACTTTACCACATCGTTAACGTTGAAGCAAATGATGATGCAGCTCTTAAAGAGTTTGACCGTCTTTCAAAAATCAACGCTGACATTCTTCGTCACATGATCGTCAAACTTGACGCGTAAGAAGGTAGATTATGATTAACAATGTTGTACTTGTAGGGCGTATGACTCGTGACGCTGAGTTGCGTTATACCCCATCAAATGTAGCAGTTGCGACTTTTACTCTTGCAGTAAACCGTACATTTAAGAGTCAAAATGGCGAACGTGAGGCTGATTTTATCAATGTAGTTATGTGGCGCCAACAGGCTGAGAATCTTGCTAATTGGGCTAAAAAAGGCTCACTTATCGGGGTGACAGGTCGTATTCAGACTCGTAGTTACGATAACCAGCAAGGACAACGTGTCTACGTGACGGAAGTCGTGGCTGAGAATTTCCAAATGTTGGAAAGCCGTAGTGTGCGTGAAGGACATACTGGTGGAGCTTATTCTGCACCAAGTTCAAACTATTCAGCACCTACTCAATCAGTACCTGACTTTTCACGTGATGAAAATCCATTCGGAACAACGAATCCTTTGGATATTTCAGATGATGATTTACCATTCTAATGGACAATTAATACTATAAAGGAGAAAAAAACATGGCTCAACAACGTCGTGGCGGATTCAAACGCCGTAAAAAAGTTGATTACATCGCAGCAAACAAAATTGAATATGTTGATTACAAAGATACTGAGCTTCTTAGCCGTTTCGTTTCAGAACGTGGGAAAATCCTTCCTCGTCGTGTAACAGGAACTTCAGCTAAAAACCAACGTAAAGTAACAACAGCTATCAAACGCGCTCGCGTAATGGCTTTGATGCCTTTCGTAAACGAAGATTAAAAAAGAGGTCCGGGGGACCTCTTTTTCAGACCCCGACGGGTCTTTTTTTCACGAGCATAGAAATGTGAAAGCGAGTTGAGGTCCGGGGGACCTCTTTTTCATGAGCTTGAAAATAAGAAAGCGAATTAAGACCCCGACGGGTCTTTTTTCAAGAGATAGTTTTTTTCTGACCTTGGCGTGCTATAATGGTAGGAGAAAGCTATAAAGGAGAAGCTTATGAAGACGACATGTTCAATTAGAAAAATGCAAGAATCTGACATAAAAATCTATCTCGAGGATTTATCAGCCAAGGTTGGCCAAGTAGAGAGGAGATTTTAACTCGATACTTTAAGGAGCAAGAAAGTGGGGAGAGAGAAGTCTTAGTTGCAGAGGTTGAGGGTACTGTAGCGGGCTACATTACCATTTTGCCCTCTGCTAAACATGGTCCTTTTGCAGAAGTCTATCCAGAATTATCAGATTTTAATGTGTTTGAGCCTTTTCGAAATCAAGGGATTGGGAATCAACTGCTAGAAGAAGCAGAAAAACGAGTCAAGTTTGTTTCGAGTAAGGTCACTCTTGGTGTAGGTTTGCACTTAGGCTATGGCCCTGCCCAGAGATTGTATATCAGACGGGGCTACATTCCAGATGGGACAGGTGTCTGGTATCGAAATCAACCCTTAGAAATGAATGCAACTAGCCAAAATAATGATGATTTGGTTTTGTATCTAGTAAAGGAATTCGGATAAGAGACAAGGATTTTATTGGGGATGTGGGATTTCTCTACTTTATGGTATAATGGAAAGAGTGAATTGAAGGAGGCATTGTGATGGACGCGAAATTAAGATATAAGGCAAAAAAGATAAAGGTTATTTTTTTTGATATTGATGATACGTTGAGAAACTCAAAGACTGGTTTTATCCCTACCTCAATTCCAACTGTTTTTAAACAATTGCGTGAAAAAGATGTTTTAACTGGGATTGCGACTGGGCGTGGGATTTTCGGTGTCGTGCCAGAGATTCGCGAGCTAAAACCTGACTTTTTTGTTACCTTGAATGGTGCCTATATTGAGGATAAAAAAGGCAATGTGATTGATAGTAACAAAATCGCTAAAGATAAGGTTGAAATCTATATTGCTTGGACTAAGGAAGTGGGGATTGAATATGGTTTAGTTGGTAGTCATACTGCTAAACTCTCCACTAGAACTGAGTTGATTAGTGAGGCCATTGATCCAATTTATCCTGACTTGGATGTTGACCCTGATTTTTATGAAAAAGAAGACATCTATCAGATGTGGACTTTTGAGGATCAGGGAGATGACCTGACTTTACCTGAAAGTTTAGCATCGACTTTGCGTATGGTACGCTGGCATGAACATTCGTCAGATGTTGTACCAATTTCAGGTTCAAAAGCAGCTGGTGTAGCAAAAGTTGTAGAACATTTAGGTCTTAAACCTGAGAACGTCATGGTCTTTGGAGATGGTCTTAACGATTTAGAACTCTTTGATTATGCAGGTATCAGCATTGCCATGGGAAATTCTCATGATAAAATCAAAGAAAAAGCAGATTATATTACAAAAACATTAGAAGAAGATGGCATCTTTGATGCCTTAGAAGGATTTGGTATGGTAGAAAAAGAATTACATTTTCCGCAAGTAGACATTGAAACAGTAGAAGGTCCGATTGCGACTATTAAAACAAATCATGGAGACTTGCGTATCAAGCTTTTCCCTGAACAGGCTCCCAAAACAGTAGCCAACTTTGTTGCTCTTTCAAAAGACGGTTACTATGATGGTGTGATTTTCCACCGCATTATTAAAGACTTTATGATTCAAGGTGGAGACCCAACTGGTACTGGTATGGGTGGCGAATCAATCTATGGTGAGTCATTTGAAGACGAATTTTCAGAGGAACTTTACAACATCCGCGGAGCCCTTTCTATGGCCAATGCTGGACCAAATACCAACGGTAGCCAGTTCTTTATCGTGCAAAATCAACACTTGCCTTATTCTAAGAAAGAAATTGCTCGTGCTGGCTGGCCAGAACCAATTTCTGAGATTTATGCAGAACAAGGTGGAACTCCTCACCTAGATGGTCGTCACACAGTATTCGGTCAACTTGCAGATGCAGAGTCTTACGCTGTATTGGATACTATTGCAGGAGTTGAGACAGGTGCTATGGATAGACCGGTTGAAGATGTCGTAATCGAAACGATTGAAATCGAGGACTAAGATGAAAATAGGTGATAAGCTAACTGGGCGAATTACAGGAATTCAATCCTATGGTGCTTTTGTAGAATTAGAGAATGGTACTACAGGGTTAATTCATATATCTGAAATTCGAACTGGCTATATAGAAAACATTTATGATGTTTTAAAAATTGGTGATGAAGTCCAGGTACAGGTGGTAGATTTTGATGAATATACAGGGAAGGCTAGCCTTTCCATTCGGACTTTGGAAGAAGAGAAACATCAGTTGCCAAGACGGAGACGTTTTTCAAGTGACCGTGTCAAATATGGCTTTGCTCCTTTGGCTCGCATGATGCCTATCTGGACAAAGGAAGCCATATCGAATCTAAATAAGAAGAATTCGTGAATGATTTCTTACTTCTTGCAATGTTAATATGGTTTGTTATAATGGAAGTATGGTAGAAGAATTATTAAAATCAGGAGAGAGAATCAACCAGCTCTTTTCTACAGATATCAAGATTATTCAAAATAGAGAGGTTTTCAGCTATTCGGTGGATAGTGTACTTTTGTCACGCTTTCCTCGCTTTCCTAAAAATGGCTTGATAGTGGATTTTTGTGCGGGTAATGGAGCTGTTGGACTTTTTGCCAGTAGTCGTACTAAGGCGAAAATTCTGTCTGTTGAAATCCAGGAACGATTGGCGGATATGGCAGACCGGTCAGTTCGATTAAATGGCTTAGAAGAACAGATGCAGGTCATTTGTGATGATTTGAAAAATATGCCTGCTTACATTCAAGGGAGTAAGGTTGATTTGATTTTATGCAACCCTCCCTATTTTAAGGTGGACCCAAATTCTAATCTGAACGAAAGCGAGCATTACCTTTTAGCTCGGCATGAAATTACGACCAATCTCAAGGAAATCTGTCGTAGTGCCCAGAGTATTCTCAAATCAAACGGGCGTTTGGCAATGGTTCATCGTCCAGATAGATTATTAGATATTTTAGCTACACTCCAACAGCATAATCTGGCTCCAAAGCGCCTACAATTTGTTTACCCTAAACGGGAGAAGGAAGCCAATATGCTTTTGATTGAAGCTATCAAGGACGGCTCCACTAGTGGCTTTTAAGGTTTTACCACCACTCATTGTTCATAATAGTGATGGTACTTATACACCAGAAATTCAAGAGATTTACTATGGATCATAAGGCTTATATGTATGTGGTAGAGTGCCGTGATGGATCCTACTATACTGGTTATACAACGGATGTCAAGAAACGTGTCGCTGTCCACAATAGCGGTAAAGGAGCCAAGTACACACGAGCTCGGTTGCCAGTAAAAACTCATCTATGCTCAAGGTTTCGATAGTAAAGAAGAAGCTATGTCGGCTGAGGCACTTCTCAAAACGTAAGAAGAGAGCGCAAAAGGAAAGATTTTTTTATCTAAAAACCAAGAAAAAAATTTACTCAGTCATTTAGAAGAGTAGTGGGGAGTTCTTTGACTCCTCTTACTTTTGTCAAAAAATTAAAAAAAATGCTACAATAAAGAGAATAAAGAAACGAGGTATTATCATGTCTAAGATTCTAGTATTTGGTCACCAAAAATCCAGATTCAGATGCTATCGGTTCATCTGTAGCCTTTGCTTATCTTGCAAAAAGAAGCTTATGGTTTGGATACAGAAGCGGTGGCTCTTGGAACTCCAAATGAAGAAACAGCTTTCGTATTGAACTATTTTTGGTGTTGAAGCACCGCGTGTTATCACTTCAGCTAAGGCAGAAGGTGCAGAACAAGTCATTTTGACGGACCACAATGAATTCCAACAATCAGTGTCAGATATCGCTGAAGTAGAAGTTTATGGTGTGGTGGACCACCACCGTGTGGCTAACTTTGAAACTGCCAGCCCACTTTACATGCGTTTGGAGCCAGTAGGATCAGCATCTTCTATCGTATACCGTATGTTCAAAGAACATGGTGTAGCTGTTCCAAAAGAAATTGCAGGTTTGATGCTTTCAGGTTTGATTTCAGATACCCTTCTTTTGAAATCTCCAACAACTCACCCATCTGATAAGGTGATTGCGCCTGAATTGGCTGAATTGGCTGGTGTGAACTTGGAAGAATACGGTCTTGCAATGCTCAAGGCTGGTACTAACTTGGCAAGCAAATCAGCAGAAGAGTTGATTGACATCGATGCAAAGACTTTTGAACTCAACGGAAATAATGTCCGTGTAGCTCAAGTGAATACAGTTGATATTGCTGAAGTCTTGGAACGCCAAGCTGAAATCGAAGCAGCCATCCAAGCAGCAAATGCAGCTAACGGATACTCTGACTTTGTTTTGATGATTACAGACATCGTCAACTCAAACTCAGAAATTTTGGCTCTTGGTGCCAACATGGACAAGGTAGAAGCAGCTTTCAACTTCAAACTTGAAAACAACCATGCTTTCCTTCCAGGTGCCGTTTCACGTAAGAAACAAGTGGTACCACAATTGACAGAAAGCTTTAATGCATAATGATTGATGGGGAAAACCATCGTTAAAAAGGAGTTTCGACTCCTTTTTTGCTAGGAGAGAAGTATGTTAGAAAATGGCGATTTAATCTTTGTGAAAGATAGTTCGGATATAGGACAAGCTATCCAGGAATCTACTGGTAAATACAGTCACGTGGCTATCTTTTTGGACGGACAGGTTTATCATGCAACGGTTGAAGGTGGCGTCATTGCACAATTACTTGAAGATTTCTTTGAAGACGGGAAAGTATATGACCTCTATAGCTATCCAAAGATAGATATTCAAAAGGTAAAGAAAAGAGCAGTCCAGCATCTGGGAGTTCCTTATAATTTTTCTTTTTATCCTGATGGGGATGGTTTCTATTGTTCTCAGTATATAGCAAAAATTCTACCGATTTTTGAAACCATTCCTATGAAATTTTGTGATGAGGAGCAGGAAATCAGTGATTTCTGGAGAGGGTATTATGAGGAACTAGGATTAAGTGTACCTCTGAATCAGCCTGGCACTAACCCTAGTCAATTAGCAACATCACCACTTTTAGTTTGTAAAGAAAGGAATCTTCATGATTCAGATTTTTAATCCATCTCGCTTGACGCGACAATCATTCTTTAGAGATTTGGTAGACTATCTTGATCAGCATGATGATGTTATCCTACGTGAAATCAAGGCTCAGTTTCCAGAGGTACCAGTTGACAAGTATTTGGAGGAATACATTAAAGCGTGCTTGATCTTGAGAGAAAACAAACGCTATTATCTCAATCTTCCCTTTCTAGAATCTACAGAATCTCTTGCACTAGATCAAGAAATCTTTGTGAGAGATGATAGTCAAATCTATCAAGAAATCCTAGAGAAAGATTTTCAGACCGAATTGCGCAATCAAACCAATGCAGCTATCTTAGAAGAGCATACAGATTTTGCAAGAGAAAAGATGACCTTGTCTAATTATTTTTATAAGGTCAAACACCAGTATCCACTGACGGAAGAACAGCAGAGACTGTATGAAATTTTAGGGGATGTCAATCCTGAGTATGCCCTCAAGTACATGACTACTTTTTTGCTCAAGTTCCTCAAAAAAGACCAACTTATGCAGAAACGTCGTGATATCTTTGTCGATAGTTTAGTTTTATTGGGCTACATCATTCAAAATGAAGATGGGAAATATGAGTTGGCTGTAGAATTTGATAAAGAACGCTTCATCTTTATAAAAAAATAAAGGCTAGGAATTTTCCTAGCCTTCTTTAAATATACTATAGATAACGTTCTGCAACAGCAGCATCTCCAGGATAGTCTTCTTTCTTACCTTGGATGATTTGGTAGCAGTCAGCTCCTTTACCAGCGATAATGACGGCATCTTCAGCTTGGCTCGTAATAGCCATAGCAGCCTTGATGGCTTGTTCACGATCGGCAATTTTTTCAACGGGATGGCTGATATAGCTACTAATCTCATCAGCAATGGCCATTGGATCCTCATAGTTTGGATCATCAGCCGTTAGAAAGACTTGAATTTCAGGGTGTTGATTGAGAAGAAGTCCAAAGTCCTTACGACGGCTTTCTCCCTTGTTTCCAGTTGAACCAAGTACTAGAGCAATTTTTCCAGTCTGATGAGTTTCAACAACTGAGATTAGTTTTTTAAGACTGTCACCATTGTGGGCGTAGTCTATGAAAACTTTTGCGCCATTTTTCTGAGTGAGAACTTCCATACGGCCAGGGACACGAGTAGACGCAATCCCTTTTTTAATGTCTTCCAGACTAGCACCTAAACGAAGGCAGGCAAGTCCAGCAGCGACTGCATTTTCTTGGTTGAAATGTCCAATCAACTGGATATCATAATCTCCAGCTAATTTACCAGTAGCTGAGAAGCTAAAGGCTTTGGAGTTTTCGATCTGGTTATTTGACTGGCTACCATAGAAGTCATGTTCTTGATTTTCTACTTGTTCCTTCAAGACTGAAAAATGGTCCATATCACTATTAATGACAACTGCTCGGCTATTTTTCATCAAGAGACGCTTGTGATAGAAGTAGTCTTCAAAGGTCGGATGCTCAATAGGACCAATATGGTCAGGACTAATGTTGAGGAAGACACCGACATCAAAGGTCAGGCCGTAAACCCGTTTCACCAAATAAGCTTGGCTGGATACTTCCATGATAAGGTGGGTTCTTCCATTATCAACTGCTTGAGCCATCATATCAAAGAGATCAATGCTTTCAGGAGTTGTTAGAGCAGATTTAAAGAAAGTCTTACCGTCCAAGGTCGTGTTCATGGTTGACAACATAGCTGGACGATGTTGTTGACTTAAGATGTTGTAGGCGAAGTAAGCTGCTGTTGTTTTTCCTTTAGTACCAGTGAAAGCAAGTAATTTTAATTTCTCCTGAGGGTTGCCATAAAACTCCATGGCAATCAAACTCATGGCTTTCTTAATATCGCTAACGACAATAACGGGAATATCGACTTCATAGTCCTGTTCCGCTACATACCAACCAAGTCCTTGTTCAATTGCAGAAAGGAGAAATTCTTTTTTGAAGGCTGCTCCTTTGACAAAAAAGAGGCTATTTTTTTGTGCTTTTCGGCTATCGTAGCAGATGCTATCAAAAACGACATCACTGTAGTTGTAGTGGTAATGTCCTTGGTCGATGATCTCACGGAAGAGACCGTCTTTCTTTAAAATATCTAATACGGTTTCAATCTTTATCATACTTTCTATTGTAAACCGAAAGTCTGAATTTTACAAGTAACAAGGAAAAGTTTATAATGGAAGATAAGGAACATTTCCGTTATTAAAATTGAATGAGGAAGTTATGTCTAACGAAAATAATCATCAGCAGGCCCAGATGTTACGAGGGACTGCCTGGCTAACGGCTAGTAACTTTATCAGTCGCCTGCTCGGGGCCATCTACATCATCCCTTGGTATATTTGGATGGGGACTTATGCCGCAACAGCTAACGGTCTCTTTACCATGGGCTATAATATCTACGCCTGGTTCTTGTTGATTTCGACAGCAGGTATCCCGGTGGCTGTAGCTAAGCAGGTTGCTAAATACAATACCATGCAAGAAGAAGAGCATAGTTTTGCCCTGATTCGAAGTTTCTTGGGCTTTATGACTGTGCTAGGACTTGCTTTTGCCTTGATCTTATACCTCTTTGCACCTTGGTTGGCGGACCTTTCCGGAGTCGGTAAGGACTTAATTCCAATTATGCAAAGTCTAGCGTGGGCTGTCTTGATATTCCCATCTATGAGTGTTATCCGTGGATTTTTCCAAGGAATGAATAATCTCAAGCCTTATGCTATGAGCCAAATCGCTGAGCAGGTTATCCGTGTTATTTGGATGCTCTTAGCAACCTTTATCATCATGAAACTTGGTTCAAGAAATTATCTATCAGCAGTTACCCAATCTACCTTTGCAGCCTTTGTGGGAATGGTAGCTAGCTTCGCTGTCTTACTTTATTTCCTTTACAAGGAAGGTTTGCTTCAAAAAGTATTTGAAACTCGAGATAAGATTGATAGTAAGAGTCTACTGGTTGATACGATTAAGGAAGCTATTCCATTTATCATAACAGGTTCAGCTATTCAACTTTTCCAAATCTTGGACCAAATGACCTTCATTAATAGCATGAAGTGGTTTACCAACTACAGCAATGAAGACTTGGTTGTCATGTTTTCTTACTTCTCTGCCAATCCTAATAAAATCACCATGATTTTGATTTCGGTAGGAGTTTCGATTGGTAGCGTTGGGCTACCTCTCTTGACCGAGAACTATGTCAAGGGTGATTTACCAGCAGCTTCTCGGTTAGTACAAGATAGTATTACCATGCTCTTCTTATTCCTACTACCTGCAACAGTTGGAGTAGTCATGGTAGGAGAACCCCTCTATACAGTCTTTTACGGTAAACCAGATAGCTTGGCTATGGGCTTGTTTGTCTTTGCTGTCTTGCAGTCAACAATCCTAGGTTTGTACATGGTCTTGTCACCAATGCTTCAAGCTATGTTCCGTAACCGTAAGGCAATCCTTTACTTTTTCTATGGTTCCATTGCCAAGCTCGTCTTACAATTGCCATCAATAGCGATTTTTCATAGTTATGGTCCTCTCATTTCAACGACCATCGGTCTTATCATTCCAATTGTTTTAATGTATCGCGAGATCTGTCAGATTACAGGGGTTCATCGAAAGATCATCTTTAAACGAACCATCCTAGTGATCATTTTAACTCTTGTCATGTTTATCTTGGTAGGCTTCTTACAATGGATTCTTGGATTTGTTTTCCATCCAACTGGGCGTTTCTGGAGCTTCATCTATGTCGCCTTAATCGGTGCTATCGGTGGTGGACTCTACGGATTCATGAGTCTCTATACTCGTCTCTTAGATAAGGTTATTGGACAGGCAAAAGCTGACCAGTTACGAGCACGATTAAAATTATCATAATGCTTTTATAAATAAAATGAACAGTTTGAACTTTTTAAAGAAAAAAAGTTTAGATTGTTCTTTTTTTCTTAAAAAAATACAAAAAAATATAAAAAAATTGTAGAAAAAAATAAATTTTTTTAGAGCATAATTGCTTGACTAAAAAAAACAATAGCTGTATAATGATACAAATATTTAAATTTGGAGGTTCTGTTTATGAAAAAGTCTAAGGCAAAATATCTGACGCTAGCAGGCGTTGCCCTAAGTGCCGGTCTGCTATTGGCGGCTTGTAGCAACTCAGCTAGTTCAACAAAGACATACAATTATGTATACAGTAGCGATCCCTCTAGTCTAAACTATCTAGTGGAAAACCGTGCAACAACAGGTGATGTTGTCACAAACTTGGTAGATGGTTTGATGGAAAATGACCAATATGGGAACTACATTCCTTCATTGGCAGAAGACTGGACTGTTTCCCAAGATGGTTTGACCTACACATACAAGCTTCGTAAGGACGCCAAATGGTACACAGCAGATGGTGAAGAGTATGCGCCAGTAACTGCACAAGATTTTGTGACAGGATTGAAGTATGCTGCAGATAAAAATTCAGAAGCCTTGTACCTAGTGCAAGATTCTGTTGCTGGTTTGGCTGACTACGTTAGCGGAAAAAACAAGGACTTTTCAACAGTTGGAGTCAAAGCTATTGATGACCAAACTGTTCAATATACTTTGACTCAACCAGAACCTTATTGGAATTCAAAAACAACTGCGACTATTTTGTTCCCAGTAAATGCTGACTTCTTGAACTCAAAAGGGGATGATTTTGGTAAGGTGGATCCAGCAAATATCTTGTATAATGGTCCATTTATTCTCAAATCATTCACTTCTAAGTCTGTCATGGAATACAAGAAAAACCCAAACTACTGGGATGCTAAAAATGTATTTGTAGATGATGTCAAGTTAACTTACTATGATGGAAGTGACCAAGACGCGTTGGTTCGTAATTTTAGCGAAGGTGTCTATAGTTTTGCACGTCTCTATCCAAATAGTTCAAGTTTTGCAGGTGTGCAAGAGAAATACAAGGATAATATTATCTACAGTATGCAAACTGCGACTTCTTTCTACTTTAACTTTAACTTAGATAGAAAATCTTATAACCACACATCAAAAACAACAGACGCTGAAAAGACAGCGCAACAAGAAGCTGTTTTGAACAAATCATTCCGTCAAGCCATTAACTTTGCTTATGACCGTACAGCTTATGGAGCTCAGTCACAAGGGGAAGAGGGAGCAACTAAGATTATCAGAAACTTGCTCGTTCCACCGTCATTTGTAACACTTGATGGTAAAGATTTTGGTGATGTTGTCGCTTCTAAGATGGTTAACTACGGCCAAGTATGGCAAAATGTGAACTTTGCGGATGCACAAGATGCCTATTATAATGCTGATAAGGCCAAAGAAGCTTTTGCACAAGCCAAGAAAGAATTGGAAGCTAAAGGCGTACAATTCCCTATTCACCTAGACTTGCCAGTAGACCAATCATATAAGAAGGGTGTCCAAGAGGCAAGTTCCTTCAAACAATCTATCGAGTCCGTCTTGGGTGCAGATAATGTCGTCATCGATATTCAAATGCTTACTACAGAAGAAATGGATAGCATTGGTTATCTTGCTAACACAGCTGCCCAAAAAGATTATGACCTCTACAATGGTGGTTGGAGCCCTGACTACCAGGATCCATCAACTTATCTTGATACACTTAGCTTAACAAGTGGTGGTTCATTGCAAAACCTTGGCTTAGAACCTGGTGAAAGTAATGCTAAAGCAACTGCGGTTGGCTTGGATACCTACACTAAGATGCTAGAAGAAGCCAATGCTGAACAAGATTTGACCAAACGTTATGACAAATACGCTGAAGCACAAGCTTGGTTGGTGGATAGCTCTCTCACACTTCCAAACGTATCTCTTGGTGGAACACCAGGAATCAGAAAAACAGTTCCATTCTCTGCTGCTTTCTCTCAAGCGGGTAACAAGGGTGTTGAATCATATAAATACGTTAAGTTGCAAGATAAGGTTGTCACAACGGCTGAGTATGAAGCAGCTAGACAAAAATGGCTGAAAGAAAAAGAAGAATCTAACAAAAAAGCCCAAGAAGATCTTGCCAAACACGTTAAATAATGATTTTTAACAAAAAAACGATAACTCTAGAAAAGGTTATCGTTTTTTTATATAGTTTGAAACTATAACTAGCTCTTGAAAACAAGAAAACGAAGGATACAAAATAAGTGGTACAATAGTTACTATAGATTTGGAGGTATTGTATGAGTAAATCATTTCACATCAACACAATTTTAGCACAAGCAGGGATCAAGTCTGATGAAGCAACAGGTGCTCTGGTTACACCAATTCACTTTTCAACGACTTATCAGCATCCAGAATTTGGTCAATCAACGGGATTTGACTATACCCGCACCAAAAATCCAACTCGTAGCAAGGCAGAGGAAGTCTTGGCAGCTATTGAATCAGCCCACTATGCTCTAGCAACTAGTTCAGGTATGTCTGCTATTGTGTTGGCCTTTAGCATTTTTCCAGTAGGTAGTAAGGTTCTGGCTGTCCGTGACCTTTACGGTGGTTCTTTCCGTTGGTTCAATCAAGTTGAGCAGGAAGGACGTTTCCACTTTACTTATGCAAACACGGAAGAAGAGCTGATTGCCGAGCTAGAAAAGGATGTGGATGTACTTTATATCGAAACACCAACCAACCCTTTGATGTTGGAATTTGATATTGAAAAATTATCAACATTAGCTCATGCAAAAGGTGCTAAAGTTGTTGTGGACAATACCTTCTACAGTCCAATCTATCAACGTCCAATTGAAGATGGAGCAGATATCGTCCTTCATTCAGCAACAAAATACCTTGCAGGACATAATGATGTTCTAGCTGGTGTAGTTGTGACAGATAGTGCTGATTTATACGAAAAACTCTTTTACAATCTCAACACGACAGGGGCTGTTTTGTCACCATTTGATAGTTATCAATTGATTCGTGGTCTTAAAACCTTGTCACTTCGTATGGAGCGCTCAACAGCTAATGCTCAAGAGATTGTAGCATTTCTAGAACAATCACCTGCTGTCAAAGAAGTTTTGTATACAGGTCGTGGAGGAATGATTTCATTTAAAGTAGCAGATGAGAAGCGTATCCCTCATATCTTAAACACCTTGAAAGTATTCTCTTTTGCTGAAAGTCTGGGTGGTGTAGAAAGTCTGATTACTTACCCAACTACTCAAACCCATGCGGACATTCCTGCAGAGGTTCGCCATTCTTATGGACTGACGGATGACCTCTTGCGCTTGTCTATTGGTATTGAGGATGCTAGAGATTTGATTGAAGATTTGCGTCAAGCCTTGGAAGGATAAGACTATGGGAAAATATGATTTTACGACCTTGCCCAATCGTTTTGGACACCATACCTATAAATGGAAAGAAGCAGAGACTGACCGTCAAGTATTGCCGGCCTGGATTGCTGATATGGATTTTGAGGTGTTACCTGAGATTCGTCAGACTGTCCATGACTATGCGGAGCAATTAGTTTATGGCTATACCTATGCTAGTGATGGATTGATTGAAGCTGTTCAAAATTGGGAGGAAACAGCACGGTTATCGCTTTGATAAGAATGCCCTAGTCTTTATCGAAGGAGTAGTACCTGCCATTTCAACAGCTATTCAAGCTTTCACCAAGGAAGGCCAAGCAGTCCTCATTAACACTCCGGTTTATCCTCCTTTTGCTCGTAGCATTAAGCTCAATAATCGTAGACTAATCACCAACTCTCTAGTAGAAAAAGACGGACTTTTTGAGATTGATTTTGATCAATTAGAGAAAGATTTTGTCGAAGAGGATGTGAAACTCTACGTTCTCTGCAATCCTCATAATCCTGGTGGACGTGTTTGGGAAAAAGAGGTTTTGGAGAAGATTGGACAACTTTGTCAAAAACATGGAGTTTTGCTGGTGTCTGATGAGATTCACCAAGATTTGGCCTTGTTTGGAAACAAGCACCAGTCATTTAATACGGTAAATGAAGATTTTAAAGAATTTTCACTGATTTAAGCAGCGCTACCAAGACCTTCAACATTGCTGGAACAAAGAATTCCTATGCTATCATCGAGAATCCAAAGTTGAGACTTGCTTTCCAAAAACGCCAGCTGGCAAATAATCAACATGAAATCTCAGGGTTGGGATATTTGGCAACAGAAGCAGCCTATCGCTCTGGTGAAGATTGGTTAACAGAACTCAAAGAACTGATTGAGAAACACATCAATTATGTTGTCGATGTGTTTGGTAAAGAAACTAAGATCAAGGTCATGAAACCCCAAGGTACCTATCTCATTTGGCTTGATTTTTCAGCCTACGATATTAGTGATGAAGAATTAAGAAGCCTCTTAAGAGACGAAGCCAAGGTTATCCTGAACAGAGGCTTGGACTTTGGCGAAGAAGGAGCCCTCCATGCTCGCTTAAATGTAGCCATGCCGACATCTGTCTTGGAAGAAGTTTGCCAACGAATCATTGCTACTTTCGTTAAATTTTAAGAAGCCAGCCTTTTAGGAGAAAAGTACTCCTAGAAGGCTATTTTCGTAAGAAGAAATGTGGTATAATTAAGAGATAAAGTAAAGGGGAAAATATGGCTAAATTGATTCCAGGGAAGCTTCGAATGGAGGGAGCTCAACTCTACGAAACTAGTCAGATTGAAATTATCAAAGAGAAAGACCATCGCCTCTATGCGCGTGTAGCAGATGAAGAAATTCGCTATAGCCTGGATGATGATTTGGTTTTTTGTGCTTGTGATTTTTTCCAAAAAAGAGGGTTTTGTGTGCATTTGGCAGCACTAGAGCATTACCTGAAAAATGATCACATTGGTCAGGAACTCTTGGGAAATCTGGAAAATGTGTACGAACAGAAAGAAGAAGTTGAAACTCAGGTTACTTTTGGAGGAAAGTTTTTAGAATCCATTCAAATTCCTTGTCTTTCTGAAATCTATCAGTTGTCTGCTCAGGGGCAGATTGAAGCAGGGACTAATCGCATTATTTGGACTTTGAGAGTCGGTCTTATCCAGACACAGAAATTTTATGTAATCCGAGATATTCCCCTTTTTCTGAAGGTTTTAGAAACTAGTAAACCCTATATGATTGGAAAGTTATATGAAACTTCCTTGAATATTCGTCAGTTTGATGAAAGTAGCAGGTTTGTTCTGAATTTCCTTCAAGGAATTGTAGAAGATGAGGTTGAAAATGCCCTCTTTTTCCAAAATCAAGGTCGTCATCTCTATTTCCCGCTGTCTTTTTTTGAGCAGGGTGTTAGTCTACTGATGGGCCTAGATGCATTCCAATTTGACCATCAGATTTCAAGCTATCCTCATCTTGTATTTCAAGATTTTGATGGTCAAGCAGGTTTGTTTACCTTTCAAATTGAAGAAAAGTCCAACTATTATGAGATGGAAATTTTTTTCAACAGGTAGGGCTTAATTCGTTTTATAAGGGACAAGTCTTGTTTACTAAAAGGTACATTTTTATCTTCTGTCTAAAGAACAAGCTAGACTTATAGAAAAAAATTAAAAAAAAGTATCTATCGATAAAAAGTGGTAGAAAGATTTTTACAATTTGATACTAGTGATCGAGATCTTTTAGCTTCGACCTTGTCGCAGTTTAAAGACATAGGAGAGGTAAAAGCCCCTGATGCGCTTCAAATTCAGTCTTTCCGTCCTTCTTTCTACATGGAAGCAGAAGAGGACGGTTCTATTCGTTTGGATATGCAGTTTCAGTATGAAACTTGCTTAGTAACAAATCGCAATGAACTAGAGAGTCTTCCTTTTGCTAGTGATATTCAACTGGAGAAGCAAATCTTTCAGTTGGCTCTATCTGCTGGATTTGAAGCAGATTTTCGTTCATGGCGTCAAAGTTTGAAAGCTGATGCAGTTCATGCCTTCTTTCAGGAGGTTTTACCAGCTTTTGAAGCGCTTGGAGAATTAAAGATTTCTGAGAGCTTGCAAGATTTCTATCAGGTTCAGAAGCCTCAAGTTCACATCTCATCCAAGGGAAGCCTATTAGAAATTCAATTTGATTTTTCAAAAATATAGATCAAGAAGAAATCGATCGAGCGATAAAAGCTCTAGTTGAGAAGCAGGATTATTACATCAGCTCTTCGAATCAGGTTTACTATTTCGATGATCAGACCAAGCGTATCCGTCAGGATTTAGAAGAATTAGGGATAGAGGACCTACAAGATGGAGCTTTTCGAGCTCGTAAATCCCTAGCTTATACCCTATCTCATCTCTTTAAGGATCAGGATCAAATTTCTTTCACCGAAGAATTTCGCAATCTGGCCCATGATTTGACGCATCCAGAAGATTTTCCGATGAAAGAGCTGAATATCCAAGCAGAACTTAGAGACTATCAGAAAAAGGGAATTCAGTGGCTTCAAATGCTTCACCATTATGGCTTTGGTGGGATTTTAGCAGATGACATGGGACTTGGGAAGACCTTGCAAACTATCGCCTTTTTAAGTAGTCAGGTTCAAGCAGATACTAGTGTCCTAATCCTTGCTCCGTCTGGCTTAATCTATAACTGGGCTGATGAATTTCAAAAGTTTGCTCCAGATTTGGATGTCGTGGTCGTGCATGGCTTAAAATCTCATCGAGAGTCAATTTTGGCAGAAAATCATCAGATTTATGTGACAAGCTATGCTACTTTCCGTCAAGATAGTGAAATTTATCGAGACCTATCTTTTGATTTTCTTTTTCTAGATGAAGCTCAAGTGATGAAAAATGCACAAACGAAGATTGCTCAAAGTTTACGACGATTTGTGGTTCCATCTGTCTTTGCACTATCAGGAACACCGATTGAAAACCATCTGGGAGAACTCTGGTCGATTTTTCAGATTGTCTTACCAGGCCTCTTACCTGCTAAGAAGGAGTTTATGAAACTATCAACTGAGAGAGTGGCTCAATTTATCAAACCCTTTGTCATGAGACGTAAGAAAGAAGAAGTTTTGACAGAGTTACCTGACTTGATTGAAGTTGTCTATAAGAATGAACTGGAGGATCAACAAAAAGCTATCTATCTTGCTCAACTGCAACAGATGCAGGAACGTTTGGGACAGGTAAGTGATTCGGAATTTCAACGAAATCGCGTCGAAATTTTGACCGGACTCATGCATCTGCGTCAGATTTGTGATACGCCTGCGCTCTTTATGGAGGACTACCAAGGAGAGAGCGGGAAGCTGGATAGTTTACGAGATTTGCTGGTTCAGATTGCTGAAGCTGGACACCGTGTACTTATTTTCTCACAATTTAGAGGTATGCTGGATCGGATTGAGCAAGAGCTGCCTGACTTAGGCTTGACTTCCTTTAAAATTACGGGTTCAACACCTTCGCAAGAACGTCAGGAAATGACCAAGGCCTTTAACCAAGGAGAGCGCGATGTATTTTTAATTTCCCTAAAGGCTGGCGGGGTCGGTCTCAATCTCACTGGTGCCGATACAGTCATTTTAGTAGACTTATGGTGGAATCCTGCGGTTGAATCACAGGCTATCGGTCGGGCTCATCGTATGGGGCAAGAGCAAGCTGTAGAAGTTTATCGCTTGGTGACTCGAGGTACGATAGAAGAAAAAATTCAAGAATTACAAGAAAAAAAGAAAAATCTGGTTTCAGAAGTTTTGGATGGAACAGAGTCCCGAGGCAGTTTGAGTCTGGCTGAAATTCGAGAAATTTTAGGGATTTCATAAGCCTAGACTTGAAAAATCAAGACATTACGCTATAATGGAGTATTGAAAGGGAATAAAAATGAAGCAAAAACGATTTCCAATAGTGGCAGATGATGAAGTCATGTTGACAGAAATGCCAGTTATGAATCTTTACGATGAGTCTGACTTCATCAGTAATATCAAGGGGGATTACCAGGATAAAAACTACTTGGACTGGTCTCCTATTATTAAAGAGAAAAACAAGAGGAAGCCCTGCCCCTTGTAGAGAAGGCTGAGAAAAAAGAAAAATCTTATGCTGAACTAGCGCGTGAAGAAGCGCGTGCGGATTTGAAAAAGAAACGCTCGGCTCGATATTTGACTCAGGATGTGAGTCATACGAGACGTCAAACAAAATCAAGCCATGTGCGTCCAGAAAATCAACCGACAGCACCTTTTCAAAAGGAAAATCCAGGAGAATTTGCGAAATATAGTCAGAAGTTAGGTCAATCTCACTATATTTTGGCAGAAACAGTTTCTCAAGTGGAACATCCAATTTCAGACGGTGAAACAAGTCGTTCCAAGAAAAACAATTATGACTTTTTAAAGAAAAGTCAAATTTATAACAAAAAAAGTAAACAAAAAGAACAAGAACGTCAAGTGGCCCAAGAGCTTAACTTGACTAGAATGAGCGAATAGAGGGGAAGAAAATGGCAAAAACCTATCATTTTATCGGAATCAAAGGATCAGGTATGAGTGCCTTGGCTTTGATGTTGCATCAAATGGGGCACAAGGTGCAAGGTTCTGACGTTGAAAAGTACTACTTTACACAACGTGGACTAGAGCAAGCAGGAATTACAATTTTACCTTTTGATGAAAAAAATCTTCAAGGTGATTTAGAAATTATCGCTGGTAACGCCTTCCGTCCAGATAACAATGTTGAAATTGCTTATGCAGACCAAAATGGTATCAGCTACAAACGTTATCATGAGTTTCTTGGTAGCTTTATGCGTGACTTTATCAGTATGGGAGTTGCAGGTGCACACGGTAAGACGTCAACGACAGGGATGCTTTCTCACGTCTTGTCACACATCACTGATACAAGCTTCTTGATCGGAGATGGTACAGGTCGTGGTTCTGAAAATGCCAAGTATTTTGTCTTTGAATCCGACGAGTATGAGCGCCATTTCATGCCATATCACCCAGAATATTCTATTATTACGAACATTGACTTTGACCACCCTGACTATTTCACAAGCTTGGAAGATGTTTTCAACGCCTTCAATGATTATGCTAAACAAATTACCAAAGGTTTGTTTGTCTATGGTGAAGATGCTGAGTTGCGTAAGATTACAGCAAATGCTCCAATCTATTATTACGGTTTTGAAGCAGACAACAATGACTTTGTAGCCAGCGATTTACTTCGTTCTACAACAGGTTCAACCTTTACCGTTCACTTCCGTGGTCAAGAGTTGGGCCAATTCCACATTCCAACTTTCGGTCGCCACAACATCATGAATGCCACAGCAGTGATTGGTTTGCTTTATACTGCTGGTTTTGACTTGAATTTGGTGCGTGAACACTTGAAGACTTTTGGTGGAGTGAAACGTCGCTTTACAGAAAAGATTGTCAATGATACGGTAATCATCGATGACTTTGCGCATCACCCAACTGAAATCATTGCAACTCTAGATGCTGCACGTCAGAAATATCCAAGCAAGGAAATCGTGGCTATCTTCCAACCGCATACTTTTACTCGTACAATCGCCTTGTTGGATGATTTTGCCCAAGCCTTGAATCAGGCTGATGCGGTTTACCTCGCACAAATCTATGGATCTGCTCGTGAGGTGGACCATGGTGATGTCAAAGTAGAAGACCTTGCCAATAAAATCAACAAGAAACATCAAGTTATCACAGTTGAAAATGTTTCTCCACTCCTAGACCATGACAATGCTGTCTATGTCTTCATGGGAGCTGGCGACATTCAAACGTATGAATATTCATTCGAACGTCTCTTGTCTAATTTGACAAGCAATGTTCAGTAAGGAAGATCATGGAATTTCCAATTAAAATCAGGGAAGCTCAGCAATCAGATATTGATCAGATTTGCTTGATACAAGAAAGTATTTCAAGCTCCCTAGAAATAATGAATAGAGAAATAATAGAAGAACGTATCCGCAAGCATGCGGGTACGTTTCTCTTAGCTAGCCTGGATGATCAAGGAATTGCTTATATCACTGCGACGACACCTCCTATTCCCTCTTTAAGAAAATGGATGCTTGAGATCGGAGATGAGGAATTCATTAGTGAGAACTCAATCATCCTTGAAGATTTAGCTGTTGATCCCGATTTTCAGGGGCAAGGCTTTGGAACCTTGTTGCTAGCAGCTTTGAAGGAAGTTACCCGTCAGCAAAATAGACCAGGTATTTATCTGCTTTGTGAGGATGAGTTGCTGTCCTACTTTGAAATGAATGGATTTGTGGAACAAGGGATCGTAGATGGAGAAAGGAGCAGTGAAGTTGCCTTTCTCATGCGATGGCATAATCCCTATTATCAGGAGGAACTATGATTATTAGACAAGCTAGATTGACAGATTTAGATCGTATCTTTGAAATTGAACTAGAAAATTTTTCAATTGAAGAAGCCATTCCTCGTCCTGTTTTTGAAGCTCATCTGAAGGAAATTAAGACCAGTTTTTTAGTGGCTGAAAAAGAGGGGGAAATACTAGGCTATATTGAGGGACCAGTAGTCCCTCATCGATATTTACAAGACCAGTCCTTTACAGAAGACATTAAAGATTATAGCCATCAAAAAGGTGGCTATATCTCTGTGACTTGTCTATCCATTGCTAAGAAAGCTCAAGCTTTAGGTGTCGGACGAAAATTATTGACCGCTTTAAAAGATCTCGCTCTTGAGCATGAGCGTGAGGGAATCAATCTAACCTGCCATGACTATCTCATTGGCTATTATGAGAAACATGGTTTTGTGAATGAAGGAAAATCAAAGTCGACTTTTGCTGGTGAAGAATGGTATGACATGGTCTGGGAAAACACGAATTAGGCATCAGAAAGGCATCTATGGTTGCTTTTCTTTAGTTTTTAAGATATAATATTATGGATTATCAACAAGGAGGTAACACCTTTGAGCGAAAATTCTCGAGAAGAAGAAAAGTTAAGTTTTAAAGAACAAATTTTAAGAGATTTAGAAAGATTAAAAAGAGAAGACGGCATCGCGAATACTAAAAGTAGCAACGATGATTTGTTTTCAAATTTAAGTAATAGTTCAGAAGCGGAAAAAGCAGCGGAAGAGCCTTCGGTAGAAGACTTGATGGCCAATTCTGTTTCTCTAGTAGATGAATTGCTTGCTAATGCTCCAGCAGTTCCACCACGTCCAGTTTTACAAGATGATTCAGTTGAAACTTCTGTAGCTTCAGAACCAGTTGTAGCTTCAGAGCCAGCTGTAGCTTCAGAGCCAGCTGTAGTTTCAGAGCCAGCTGTAGCTCCAGATCCTCTACCATCAACGGAAGCTGTTGAACCCGTCAAGCCTCTTGAACCTGCTCAACCAGCGGAAGAAGAGAAAGAGTTCAATGCTATTTCGACAAGGATTCCAGTTTCTTATCGTACGAATCAGGCCAAACCAAGTCCTGCTAGAAAGAATATTAAACCTCAACCGAAACCAACAGTTCTTGCAAAAGAAACTCCAAGTCAAGAGCCAGTTGCTCCAGTTGAAACTAGAACGGAACTTCCTAGAAGAAGTCGTAAAGAATCAGTGAAACCAATCAAGAAAAAGAAAAAATCACGCTTGAAAGGATTTTTCGTAACAGTATTTGTTTTATTGATTTTACTAGGTGTGGGTGGATTCTTTGGTTACCGTTATGTCGAATCTGCCCTCCAACCGGTTGATGCAAATTCAAAACAGTATGTCACGGTTCAGATTCCAGAAGGGGCCAATCTTCAGCAAATTGGTGATACCTTAGAAAAATCTGAATTGGTAAAACACGGTTTTATCTTTAGCCTTTATGCTAAGTATAAAGACTACAATGATTTGAAATCTGGTTATTATAATTTGCAAAAGAGCATGAGTACAGATGATATCATCAAAGAATTGCAAAAGGGAGGAACGCCTCAACCTCAAGAGGTTGCACTTGCAAATCTTACAATCCCTGAAGGTTATACCCTTGATCAAATCGCACAAACAGTTGGTCAGCTTCAAGGAGACTTTAAAGAACCTTTGACTGCTGATGCCTTCTTGGCAAAAGTGCAAGATGAAACCTTCATCTCTCAATTAGTTGCTAAGTACCCAACCCTTCTCGAAAGTCTACCAACTAAAGAAAGTGGTGTTCGTTATCGTCTAGAAGGATACCTATTCCCAGCAACTTATGCTATCAAAGAAAGCACAACTATTGAAAGCTTGATTGATGAAATGGTGGCAGCTATGGACAAAAACTTGTCAGCACATTATACTGCAATCAAAGAAAAGAACTTGACAGTGAATGAACTCCTCACCATTGCATCACTTGTGGAAAAAGAAGGTTTGAAAACTGATGATCGCAAACTGATCGCTGGAGTTTTCTATAATCGTTTGAACCTTGGTATGCCACTTCAGAGTAATATTGCTATTCTCTATGCAGAAGGTAAGCTAGGACAAAATATTAGCTTGGCAGATGATGCAGCAATTGATACAACAATCAATTCACCTTATAATGTTTATACAAACCTTGGCTTAATGCCTGGTCCAGTAGACAGTCCAAGTCTGGATGCAATTGAAGCAAGTATCAATCAAACTAAGAGTGACAATCTCTACTTTGTAGCCAACGTACAAGATGGCAAGGTTTACTTTGCAACGACACGAGAAGAACATGATCGAAACGTTGCAGAGCATGTCAACAGTAAATTGACACAATCAAGTAGTTCAAACTAACTCTTAGAACAAGATTTGCTATTAAATTCGTGAATGTAGAAGTAAAACTCTCTTTTTCACGATCAAAGCAAGTCATACAAGTCTTTCCACTATGATTAGAAACGCCTGAAATTCACAAGTTTTAGGCGTTCGGAAATTGCGAGAGTAAATCCTACCTCTTATTTGAACCTGAGTTTAGAAGTGATAGAATCATTCGGTTTAGGCACAGATTTTTAAAAGGTCGATGCTGACTAAAATCATTTAAGGAAAGCTTTTAAAAAGACTTTGTCTTCATTGTAAAAATTATGTGGTTTACCACATAATTTTTGCTTTTACTACCTAAAGAAATATAAATTTAATCAAAAGAAAGTTGAGAAAAATGGCAGAAAAAACATATCCAATGACCCTTGAAGAAAAGGAAAAACTCGAAAAAGAATTAGAAGAGTTGAAACTAGTTCGTCGTCCAGAAGTTGTAGAACGCATCAAGATTGCGCGTTCATACGGTGACTTGTCAGAAAATAGTGAGTATGAAGCAGCTAAGGACGAGCAAGCCTTCGTTGAAGGACAAATCTCTAGCTTGGAAACAAAAATCCGTTATGCTGAGATTGTCAATAGCGATGCAGTTGCTCAAGATGAAGTTGCTATCGGGAAAACAGTCACTATCCAAGAAATTGGTGAAGACGACGAAGAAGTATATATCATCGTGGGATCAGCGGGTGCAGATGCCTTTGCAGGTAAAGTATCAAATGAAAGCCCAATTGGGCAAGCCTTGATTGGTAAGAAAACAGGTGATACTGCTACGATTGAAACACCTGTAGGAAGCTATGATGTTAAAATCTTAAAAGTAGAAAAAACAGTTTAATAGGAATGAAAAGAAGGAGTAGATATAGGGAAAGCGCTTCCCATTACTCCTTTTCTTCATTCTAAAAACTAGAGGAGACTATATGAATTCAGAAAATAAGCACAAAAAGAAAAATAAAATGGAACGTGGGTTAACCAATCGCCATGTTCAGGTTATGGCGATTGCAGGAACAATTGGAACAGGACTGTTTCTAGGGGCTGGTCGCTCTATTAGTTTGACAGGTCCTTCTATTGTCCTAGTCTATATGATTACGGGTGGCTTTATGTATCTTATGATGCGTGCTATCGGGGAAATGTTGTACCAAGATCCGGAGCAACATACCTTTATCAACTTTATTACCCGTTATCTAGGTCAGGGTTGGGGTTACTTCTCAGTCTGGTCATACTGGCTCTCAGTAGTCTTTATTGGTATGGCTGAGATTACAGCTATTGCTCACTATGTTCAATTTTGGTTTCCATCCTGGCCATCTTGGTTGATTCAGGTTGTATTTTTGACAATACTCGGCTTGGTGAACTTGATTGCCGTTAAAATCTTTGGTGAAGTAGAATTTTGGTTTGCTATGATCAAAATCGTGGCCATTCTTGCCATGATTGCGACAGGTGTCTTTCTAGTTTTGACTGGCTTTGAAACGCCTTATGGTTCAGCAAGTCTTGCCAATATCAGTGATCAATTCTCACTTTTCCCAAATGGTGCTATGAACTTTGTCATGGCCTTCCAGATGGTTTTCTTTGCATACTTGATGATTGAATTTATCGGTGTTACCACATCTGAAACCAAGGACCCTCGAAAAGTCTTGCCTAAGGCTGTTAAGGAAATTCCCTTGCGAATTATCTTTTTCTATGGTGGAGCTCTTTTAGCCATCATGTCTATTATTCCTTGGCGTGAGCTTTCTGCAGCAGATTCACCATTTGTAACGGTATTTGAACTTGTTGGTCTTAAGTGGGCGGCCGCCTTGATTAACTTTGTTGTCTTGACGTCGGCTGCATCAGCCTTGAATTCAACCCTTTACTCAACAGGGCGTCACTTATACCAAATTGCTCACGATTCACCAAATCGTTTCTTGAAAGCTATTAAGGCAGACACGCTCTCACGCCACAACGTTCCTCAGAATGCTATCATTGCTTCTGCGGTATTGATTGGTTTTGCAGCCTTCATCAATGTACTTCCTGGCGTATCAGATGCCTTTGCTTTGATTACGGCTTCTTCATCAGGTGTTTATATCGCCATATACATCTTGATCATGGTAGCCCATCTCAAGTATCGCAAGTCTAAAGACTTTATGGCAGATGGCTATCTCATGCCCCAATATCGCTTGCTAAATCCTCTGACTATGCTCTTCTTCATCTTTGTATTCGGAACTCTCTTTTTACAAGAATCAACTGTAATGGGAGCTAGAGGTTCAGCTATCTGGATTGTTGCTTTTGGTATTTATAGCCAATGGAAATTTAGAAAATAAGTCATAAGCTCATCAACTCAGGTTGGTGAGTTTTTTTAGTTTGACAGTCTATCTAAATATGGTTATAATCATGCTATAAGTGTATTTAGGAGGTTTTGATGCACATTAGATTGGAGAATACAGAGTCTCAGAAAGCACAGGAGATAGGGAATTTGATTCGCTCCTATAATCGTTCCAAAAGAGAAACTGCTGAAAGTGAGCCACTAAACCTTTATGTCGAAGATGAACATGGTCAACTCCTGGCTGGTTTAGTAGCAGAGACCTTTGGGAATTGGCTAGAAATCGAGTATTTGTTTGTAAAGGAGGGCTTGCGAGGACAAGGAATCGGCTCCCAACTATTGCAGCAAGCAGAGAGTGAAGCTAAAAAGAGAAACTGTCGCTTTGCTTTTGTAAATACTTATCAATTTCAAGCGCCAGCCTTTTATCAGAAGTATGGCTACAAGAAAGTTTTTACTATGAAAGACTATCCCTACACTGGACAAAGGCACTATTATCAAAAAGATTTGTAAATTAAAATTAGGAATGAAGTAAAGTGATTGGTCACATAATAATGGAGGCGGGTTAATGGATATCATACTAGATATGGGTAATGTTCTACTGGAATGGAACAAGGATAAGATTTTGAAAGCTGTAGCTAAAACACAAAAAGATTATCTGATCTTAGACAAGGCGATTTTCCAGTCGGGGCTCTGGGAAAGATTGGACCTGGGGACCTTGACTCGGGAAGAATTGGTTGATAAGGTTCTTTCCCTATTAGGAGATTGCTATCAGAAAGGTTGAAGAAGTCATTTGGAACTGGCCTGCCTATATCGATATTTACACGGAAGTCTTTCCGCTTCTTGCACGTTTAAAGGAAAATGGCCATCGTATTTTTGTCCTATCTAATACCTCACCAGTTTTTTATGAATTATTGAAAGATCAATTATCACCTCTAAAAAAGATTTTAGATGGGTTTGTTCTTTCCTGTGATATTAAGGTCATCAAACCTGATCGAAAAATGTTTGAAGAAATCCTCCATAAATATCAGTTGGACCCAGCAAATTGTGTCTTTCTTGATGATATAGCAGACAACACTAACATGGCTGAAAGTTTAGGAATCAAAGCCAATCAAGTCAAACAGAGAAGTGATGTTGTAGATATTTTTGAAAAAAATTTGAATAAGTAGAAAACTCTCTATCATTTAGCTGGTAGAGAGTTTTTTTGTTAAAAAAATGTACAAAATGACAGATATATATTGCATAATGTAAAATATATGATATAATAAACTTAGAAAGAAGCGCAACTTTTTAAAATTATAAAGGAGGTAAGAAGTGGCTAAGAATTTAAAATTAAAACTTGCTCGAGTAGAGCTTGATATGACACAAGGTGACTTGGCAGAAGCTGTAGGTGTGACTAGACAGACTATCGGCTTGATAGAAGCTGGGAAATATAATCCTAGTCTCTCCCTTTGCCAGTCCATTTGCAGATGCTTAGGGAAAACGCTAGATCAATTATTTTGGGAGGAAGAAGATGAAAAATAAATTTTATTATTATCAATTATTAGACGAAAGAGAAGAACAACTGATGAATAAAGCAGGTGCAGAAACTTTTCATATCTCTATCGGATTGTTGTTTCTAGCTTATTTCATAGCAGTGTTAGCACCAAGCCTTTTTAATCCAAGTATGCTTCTCGTTATTATTATCATAGGGACTTTTTGCTTTTTCACCCGTGCTAGAAGTCTCGGTGTGACCTACTATAGTCGTTTTCATTTTACAATTTTAGGATGTCTGTTATTAACTTTAGTGATTACAGCTATCTTGATGCTACAAAACTACCAGTTCAATATCGAAATTTACCAGCACAATCCTCTACATCTTAAATACATTTTTGCTTGGGTATTTACCTATATCTTTTATATTCCTTGGGTATTTATTGGAAACTTAGGTTTGAAAAGTTATGGTGAATGGGCTCAGAAGAAGTATGAAAAAGATATGGATGAGCTCGAGATCATGGAATAGCTTGTTAGCTTTTTATCAATATCGATAAAATGTGTTATAATAGTACTAATTTATGAGAAAAGAAGAAACATTTTCATCTTTTTACAAATAAGGAAGAAGGACAGTATATGTACTCAGATGACAGTTTAACATTGCACACAGATTTGTATCAGATTAACATGATGCAGGTTTACTTCGACCAAGGGATTCATAACAAGAAAGCGGTTTTTGAAGTTTATTTCCGCCAACAACCTTTTAAAAATGGTTATGCTGTATTTGCAGGTTTGGAACGAATTGTGAACTACTTAGAAAACTTGCGTTTCTCAGATAGCGATATAGCTTATTTGGAATCACTTGGCTATCATGGCGCCTTCTTGGAATATCTCCGTAATCTCAAGATGGAATTGACTGTACGTTCTGCTCAAGAAGGGGACTTGGTATTTGCCAATGAACCGATTGTTCAAGTGGAAGGTCCTTTGGCTCAGTGTCAATTGGTTGAAACAGCTCTCTTGAACATCGTCAACTTTCAAACCTTGATTGCGACTAAGGCGGCTCGTATTCGTTCAGTCATTGATGATGAACCTTTGATGGAATTCGGAACACGTCGTGCGCAAGAAATGGATGCGGCTATCTGGGGGACTCGTGCGGCTGTTATTGGTGGTGCCAATGGAACTAGTAATGTACGTGCAGGTAAGCTCTTCGGTATTCCTGTTCTAGGGACTCATGCTCACGCCTTGGTACAAGTCTATGGAAATGACTATCAGGCTTTCAAGGCTTATGCCACAACGCACAAAAACTGTGTTTTCCTAGTTGATACCTACGATACTCTTCGGATTGGTGTTCCAGCAGCGATTCAGGTTGCGCGTGAACTTGGTGATAAGATTAATTTCCTTGGTGTCCGCATTGACTCTGGAGATATTGCCTATATCTCTAAAAAAGTTCGTCAACAACTGGATGAAGCAGGATTTACGGATGCTAAGATCTATGCATCCAATGATCTTGATGAAATACCATCCTTAACCTCAAGATGCAAAAAGCTAAGATTGACGTCTGGGGTGTAGGTACTAAACTCATCACTGCTTATGACCAACCAGCACTTGGAGCAGTTTACAAAGTTGTTGCTATTGAAGACGAGAATGGTCATATGCGCAATACCATTAAACTTTCAAACAATGCAGAGAAAGTTTCAACACCAGGTAAGAAACAAGTTTGGCGCATCACCAGTCGTGAAAAAGGCAAGTCAGAAGGCGATTACATTACCTATGATGGTGTCGATGTTGCTAGCATGACTGAAATTAAAATGTTCCATCCAACCTATACTTACATCAAGAAAACTGTCCGTAATTTTGATGCTGTTCCACTCTTGGTAGACATTTTCAAGGAAGGTAAGCTGGTTTATGACTTACCAAGTCTGCCTGAAATTCAAGCCTATGCTCGTAAGGAATTTGATAAGCTCTGGGATGAATACAAACGCGTACTGAACCCACAACATTATCCTGTGGACTTGGCTCGTGACGTATGGCAAGACAAGATGGACTTGATTGATAAGATGCGTAAGGAAGCTCTAGGCGAAGGAGAAGAAGAATGAGTTTGCAAGAGACCATTATCCAGCAACTAGGTGTAAAACCAGTGATTGACGCCAAGGAAGAAATCCGTCGTTCGATTGACTTTTTAAAACGATATTTAAAGAAGCATCCCTTCTTAAAAACGTTTGTATTAGGCATTTCTGGAGGTCAAGACTCGACCTTAGCAGGACGTCTTGCCCAACTAGCTATGGAAGAAATGCGAGCAGAAACAGGCGATGATAGTTATAAATTTATCGCAGTTCGTTTGCCTTATGGAGTGCAAGCTGATGAAGCAGATGCTCAAAAAGCCCTAGCTTTTTATCCAGCCAGATGTGAGCCTGGTAGTGAATATCAAGGAATCTGCTGATGCTATGACAGCAGCAGTTGAAGCAACAGGAAGTCCGGTTTCAGATTTTAACAAAGGAAATATCAAGGCTCGTAGTCGTATGATTGCCCAATATGCCCTTGCAGGTGCTCATAGCGGAGCTGTTATTGGGACAGACCATGCTGCGGAAAATATCACAGGTTTCTTTACCAAATTTGGTGACGGTGGTGCAGATATTCTCCCACTCTATCGCCTCAATAAACGCCAAGGAAAACAACTTTTGAAAGAGCTTGGAGCTGATTCAGCCCTCTATGAAAAAGTTCCAACAGCAGATTTGGAAGAAGAAAAACCAGGCATTGCAGACGAAGTAGCCTTGGGAGTCACTTACAATGAAATTGATGATTACCTCGAAGGTAAACAAGTAAGCCCAGAAACCCAAGCAACCATTGAAAAATGGTGGTATAAAGGCCAACACAAACGCCACCTACCAATCACCGTGTTTGATAAGTTTTGGGAGTAAAAACCTCCAGTGGAGGTTTTTACCCCGAGCTTGAAAATACAAAAGCGAGGCAGGTCCGGGGGACCTTTTTACCCCGAGTCTAGAAATAGGGAAACGAGGCAGGTCGGTAACTCGAAGAGTTCGATTTCGATGTCTCACCCCCGCAACGATGACTAGGCTTGAAAAAACTTGCTAAAGTGCATTTCAAGCCAGATAGCGACTGCGTCATGAAATTAGAGGAAACTATTGTTTTCTCAATGTTTATGAGTGTAGTGTTTTTACCCTGAGCATAGAAATGAGAAAGCAAAGAAGGTCCAGGGGACCTTTTTCGCTTTATAACTTGAAATAGGAGACTGAGATAGGTCAATGCATGTTTGAAGCCATCAATAAAATAGAAAGAGAGTTACCATTATGAAAGCAGTAGGGACACAAACTATAGAGACTGAACGTTTGATATTAAGAAGATTTGTGGAAGATGACGCTCAAGCCATGTTTGATAATTGGGCTTCACGCTCAGAAAATCTGACCTATGTGACTTGGGATCCACACCTCAATGTTGAACAAACTCAAAATTCTATTGGCAATTGGGTAAAATCCCTATGACGATCCAGATTATTACAAATGGGCCATTTGTCTCAAAGAAAATTCAGACCATGTCATTGGAGATATTAGTCTTGTCAGTGTGGATGAAACTAACTCTAGTTATGAGATTGGATATATCTTAGGGATGGACTACTGGGGACGAGGACTCATGACAGAAGCCTTGAAGGCAGTTTTATCATACTGTCTAGATGAGATTGGATTTGAAGAGGTTGATGCTTGCTATGTAAGTTTAAACCCAGCATCTGGTCGTGTTATGGAAAAGGCGGGTATGAGTTTTTGGAAGACAATTCCAAATGCAGTTGAACGAAAAGGTTATATAGCTGATAAAATTTATTATCAAATCAAAAATAAGATGGAAAAAGTGAAACTTTTCCATCTTATTTTTTTATAAATTGATTTTAATCAAAATAAAGCAAATCTTTGCTGGTACTTGTAAAGAGGTCAAAGCCGTCTTTTGTCACAACACCACAGTCTTCGATGCGGACACCGACTTTACCAGGGATATAGATACCAGGTTCAACTGAGAAGCACATACCTTCTTCGATAATCATGTCGTTTCCTTCCATGATTGAAGGGAATTCGTGGACATCCATACCGATACCATGACCGAGACGGTGGTTGAAGTACTCACCATAACCTGCTTTTTCGATAATTTCACGGGCAGCACGGTCTACTTCATGCGCAGTGACACCAGGTTTGATAAAGTCAAGGGCAGCTTGTTGGGCTTCAAGAGTCAAGTTGTAAATGTCTTTCTTGAATTGGTCAGGTTTACCAACAGCGACTGTACGAGTCATATCTGATGCATAACCATTGACCATCACACCGAGGTCAAAGAGGAGAAGGGCATTGTTTTCAACCTTGTTGGCTCCAGGGATACCGTGTGGATTTGCAGCGTTATCACCTGTCAAAACCATAGTATCAAAACTCATTTCATAGCCTTCACGTTTCATAGCAAAGTCGATTTGCGCAATGATATCTGTTTCAGTATTATCAAGAGAGATATTGTCAAAACCAACTTTAACAGACTTATCAGCATAAACACCTGCAACCATCATTTTTTGCACTTCATCTGCTGACTTAATCAAGCGCATGCGTTGGATCAATGGAGTCAAGTTTTCAAATTCAGCAGTTTCAAAGACAGTTTTCAAACCGTGGTATTTCGTCAAGATGAGATTATCAAACTCAACTGCGACACGTTTGAAATCAAGCTGTGGCAAGGCATTTTGGATTTTCTTCCAAGGATTTTCAGAGTCCACATAACCAACTACTGGGAATGAGACAGTGCTAGTTGCGCGCTCAACTTCAAGAGCTGGAACGAAGAGGAGTGGTTCCTGGTCTGCAAGGACAAAGAGGAACATTTGGCGTTCGTGTGGGTCACTGTAAAAGCCAGTGAGATAGTTAATTGTGACGGGGTCAGATACAACCGCGACGTCTAGTTTTTCTGATTCAAGATATGTTTCAATTTGTTGTAATTTAGACATAAGCTACCTTCTTTCTACCCCTCTATTTTGGCAAAAAATGGAAAAAAATGCAAGGAAGAAGGAGAAAAAGCATAAAAAAATTCCAACAGCCTATGGCATGCTGGAATAGGAAGTTTAGTTAAAATCTGCCTTGCTTTTCACATCGCTGTATTCTTCAGCAACTTCTTGACTGAGAATGTCCTCATAAGCTGGAAGGACGATGTCCTGACCATACTTTTTCTTGAGGGCAGTAGTGACCAAGCGATAGGCTAAGTTTGCATTACGGGATAAAATAGGTCCGTGGAAATAAGAACCGAAAACATTTTTATAGTGAACACCTTCACCGATTTTTTCTTCATTATTTCCATTTCCGTAAACGACCTGCCCGAGTGGCTTTTGGTCATCTGAGAGGAAGGTACGACCTTGGTGGTTTTCAAAACCATAATAGGTTTCATCAAATTCTTCGTTATGAATTTTAATGTCACCAATAAAGCGGTTGTTGGTTTGGTTGAGTGTGTAGTGTCCCATGACACCCAATCCTTCGATGCGTCTTCCAGAAGCTTCAATATAGTATTGACCCAATAGTTGGAAGCCACCGCAGATAGCAAGGACAACACCATCATTTTGGATAAAGTTATCGATGTTTTCTTTTTTAGCAGGCAAATCATCAGCAATGATGCTTTGTTCAAAGTCTTGGCCACCACCGAAAAAGGCGATGTCGTAGTGATTTTCATCGAAATCATCGTGGAGAGAAACGATGTCAACTGTTACGTAAGCACCCAGCTTTTCAGCTACATACTTGAGCATGAGGATATTCCCATTATCTCCGTATGTATTCATGAGATTACCATAGAGGTGGGCGATGTTTAGCTGGTAAGGATAGTTACCGTCTTTTGAGGAAAGTGAAGTATAAACCATTAGTTCATCTCCTTTCTAACAAGCTGACGATTGGTTAGTAGTTCTCGGAATTCCAGCATAGCCGTATAAGTCGCAAGGATATAAGCGTGCTTGCAGTCTTGGTTCTCGATATTCTTGAGAACTTGTTCCAGACTACTTGTTTCAGTGATTTTATCAGCTGGGTAGCCAGTCACTCGAAGACGACGAGCGATTTCAGAATGACGAACGCCACCAGCGTTGATTTCTGGAATATCCATGTCAGTAATTTGTTCAAAATCAGCATCCCAAATCCAGCTGGTATCAATCCCGTCTGCATAATTCGCATTGAGGAGAACAGATAGACTAAATGGATAAGGAGCGAGTTTAATCATTTCAATGGCTTGTGTTGCACCGACAGGATTTTTGATGAGAACCAGTGTACATTCCTTATCACCGATATGGAAGGTTTCTTGGCGCCCAAAAACTGCACGGCTCTTGTCAAATCCTTGTTTAATCAGTTGAGAATCAGCTCTAAGGTAACGAGCAATAGCGACTGCTGCGAGAGCATTGTAGATATTATAAAGTCCACCGATTTGAATACCGTATTCCTGTCCGTCAATAACAAAGCGAGAACGATTGTTAGTCAATTCCACCAATTCTGTCAGACGGTAGTCCAAATCAGGACGTTTACACCCACAGTTTTCGCAGATATAAGCTCCTAAGTTGGCATAAGTATTAAGCTCATATTTCAAAATACTTTGACAGTCTGGACAGAGAATACCTTCAGTATTGTAGTGAGCAAGCTTTGCTGGACCTTTTTCCGTATCAAAGCCAAAATACTGAACAGGATTTGGAATTGAAGGCTTGTAGAAAAGTGGACTGTCACCATTAAGGAGGACAGTAGCAGTAGGAACTTTCCGAATAGCATCCAAAATCATGTTGTAGGTCGTATAAATCTCACCGTAGCGATCCATTTGATCGCGGAAAATATTGGTGATAACGAAAAGACTAGGCTGGATGTAGTCACAGATACGTGAGAGACTAGCTTCGTCGATTTCAAGGACTGCAATATTTTTCCAGTTTTTGAAGATTTGGCTGTCAAGAAGGTAGTTGTAATCCCTGTGATCATGTTGGCACCACTTGGATTAGTTAAAACTTGACCATAAATTTCCTTAAGGATACCGACCGTGAGAGCGGTCGTCAAGGTTTTCCCATTGGTACCAGTTACTACAACAATCTCATAGTTCTTCGCTAAATGTTGTAAAATATCTTTATCAAATTGAAGGGCAAGTTTTCCAGGGAGCGTACTTCCACGTCCAAGACGACTCAAGATAAAATGAGAAGAACGCCCAGCAAGAAGGCCCAAAGTAGTTTTTAATTTCATGTTTCTATTATATCATAAATGCTGAAAAAGACAGATTTGAGATTTGAGAAAAAGAAAAACAGCCCAAGGAGGGCTGCTTGATAAAACTAAATCGCAAACAAGTCATTCAAGTTCTCAGCCAAGGTTGGGTGAGTGAAGATTTGTTTTGTGAAGTAAGTGTATGGAATCTTGTTGTCCATTGCAACAGTGATGATATTGATGATTTCTTGTGAACCTTCTGAAAAGATAGTTGCACCGAGAATCTCTTTAGTTTCAGTGTTGACAACGGCTTTGAAGGCTCCACGAAGATCTCCATTTACGTGACCACGAGGCATTGCTGCAACAGGGATTTCCCCTTAACAGCATATGGAAGTTTCAAATCAGCTGCTTGACTTTCAGTCAAACCAACTTGTGAAAGTGCAGGTGTGATGAAAAGAGTATTCGGTACATTGAGACGATCTTCGAGTGTGTAGCTGCCATCACCAGCGAGGTAGCTATAAACAACACGGAAGTCATCTAATGAAATGTAGGTAAACTGAAGGCCACCGTTGACATCTCCAACAGCAAAGACACCAGGAACGTTTGTTTGACAATGTTTGTCTACTTTAATAGCGCCTCGTTCAGTTAGTTCAATATCTGTATTTTCAAGATGAAGTGGCTCTACATTTGGTTTACGTCCAGTTGCGTAGAGAAGCGCGTCGAAACGGTATGTTTTGTCCTCAGTCACGACAAGCACTTGGTCACCGTCGTTTTTGATTTCTGTAGTGCGGACATTTTGAAGCAATTCAATACCGTCTTCTTCCAGGTATTGTTTAGCAAGAGCTGCGATGGAAGGTTCTGCACGAGGTAGGAATGTATCCAAGGCATCTAGGACTGTAACCTTGCTTCCAAGTTTGTTGTAAAGACCAGCAAATTCAAGACCGATGTTTCCGCCACCAAGGACACCAAGTTTTTCTGGTAATTGTTCCAAGTTTTGGATGCCTGTTGAGTCAAAGACGTTCTTGCTTGTAGTAAGACCTGGGATTGGCAAGACGTTTGAAACAGCACCAGTGTTGATGACGATAGTTTCAGCAGTTAGTTCTTGTTTTTCATCACCAGCTTGGATTTCGATGACTTTGTTTGAAAGGAAGTGAGCTTCCGCATCAAAGATATCGACGCCTGTACCAGCAACAGTAGCATAGTTTTTACCGTTGAGGCGACTAGTGATAGTATTTTTGGTAGCAATGACTTCTTCAAAAGGCAAATCTTTCTCAGCAGCAACTAGCAAGGTTTTGGTTGGGATACATCCGATGTTGATACAAGTTCCACCGTACATAGCTTTACTACGTTCAACGAGGGCAACTTTTTTGCCAGCTGAAGCTAGTTTTCCAGCAAGCGTCTTACCTGCCTTACCAAATCCTATTACAATTAAATCGTATGTTAACATTTTTATTCCTCCTGTTCGAACTTCATTCTAGCATAAGAAAAAAACTTTTGCACAAATCTGCTACGGAAAATAGTTTCAGGAACCGAATGCTCTAACAAATACTTTTTGAGTGAAGCAAATCGATAGAAAAATCGTTTACATGATTTAATCAGGAGGTTAGACTATCTTTTGACCCTCTCTTGTGTTATACTAGATAGGTTGCAAAAAAGCAGTACTTTTCTTTAGTGGAAAAGAAGCAACACGGTCTTTCATAAAAGATATGAAAGTACGTCATGACAAGAAAAGTATAAACTAAGCGCTATAGGATGGCTTCGCACCATCTTTAGAAAGAAGAATAACGTGAAATTTAATGAATTTAATCTTTCTGCTGATTTATTGGCAGAAATTGAAAAAGCAGGATTTGTAGAAGCAAGTCCTATCCAAGAGCAAACCATTCCTTTGGCTCTTGAAGGGAAAGATGTTATTGGACAAGCTCAAACCGGTACAGGGAAAACTGCAGCCTTTGGCTTGCCAACCCTTGAAAAAATCCGTACAGAAGAAGCAACTATTCAAGCTTTGGTGATTGCCCCAACTCGTGAACTAGCTGTGCAAAGTCAGGAAGAACTCTTCCGCTTTGGTCGAAGCAAGGGTGTAAAAGTCCGTTCTGTTTATGGTGGTTCAAGTATCGAAAAACAAATCAAGGCTCTTAAATCAGGAGCTCATATCGTAGTAGGAACACCAGGACGTCTCCTAGATTTGATCAAACGCAAGGCCTTGAAATTGCAAGATATTGAAACTCTTATTCTTGATGAAGCGGACGAAATGCTTAACATGGGCTTCCTTGAGGATATTGAAGCCATCATCTCACGTGTCCCAGAAAATCGTCAAACTTTACTCTTTTCAGCAACTATGCCAGAAGCTATCAAACGTATCGGGGTTCAGTTCATGAAAGAACCTGAGCATGTGAAGATTTCGGCTAAAGAGTTGACCACAGAACTAGTTGACCAGTACTATATCCGTGTTAAGGAACAAGAAAAATTCGACACTATGACTCGTCTCATGGACGTAGAGCAACCAGAACTGGCAATCGTATTTGGACGTACCAAACGTCGTGTGGATGAATTGACTCGTGGTCTGAAGATTCGCGGTTTCCGTGCTGAAGGGATTCATGGAGACCTTGACCAAAACAAACGTCTTCGTGTCCTTCGTGATTTCAAAAATGGTAACCTGGATGTCCTCGTAGCAACTGACGTTGCGGCTCGTGGTTTGGATATCTCTGGTGTAACACATGTCTACAACTATGACATCCCACAAGATCCTGAAAGCTATGTTCACCGTATTGGTCGTACAGGTCGTGCTGGTAAGTCAGGTCAATCGATTACTTTCGTAGCACCAAATGAGATGGGCTATCTTCAAATCATCGAAAACTTGACCAAGAAACGCATGAAGGGGTTGAAACCAGCGACAGCAGAAGAAGCTTTCCAAGCTAAAAAGCATGTTGCACTGAAGAAGATTGAACGTGACTTTGCCGATGAGACTGTTCGAGGAAACTTTGACAAATTCGCAAAAGATGCCCGTAAACTTGCAGCTGAATTCAGCCCAGAAGAATTGGCAATGTACATCCTAAGTTTGACAGTTCAGGATCCAGATAGTCTTCCAGAAGTTGAAATTGCGCGTGAGAAACCACTGCCATTTAAACCATCAGGTAATGGTTTCGGTAGTAAAGGTAAGGGAGGACGTCGTGGTGAGGATCGTCGAGATCGTGATCGCCGTCGCGACAATCGTCGTGGTGAACGTCGAGATGATTTCAAAAAAGGCAGTCGGAAAAACGACCGCTTTGAGAAGGAAAAACGTTACCGTAAGGATAATAAAAAACCACGTAATACTTCAAGCGAGAAGAAAACTGGTTTTGTAATCCGTAACAAGGGCGATAAATAATAAAAAAAGCGGTTCACTGAGGTGGATCGCTTTTATATATAAGGAGACCGAGAGTTAATAAAAGTTTAATACGAGAAAATAGATTCATATATTTGTCATCTTGTAATATTATATTATCAAAAAAATTTAGGAAGCTGTCAACAAGTAAATTAGAAAAAAACTAGTAAAAAAATTTTTCGAACAGTCATGAATTGCAATTCAATAAACAATTTTCAGATAATTATTGAAATAATGATCAATTTATGATATAATGGAAGCGATTAAATACGAGGTGAAAAATGGCACATTTATTAGAAAAAACGAGAAAAATTACGTCTATCCTGAAGCGTGCGGAGGAGAAATTACAAGATGATCTTCCATATAATGCCATCACACGCCAATTAGCGGATATTATTGATTGCAACGCTTGTATCCTAAATAGTAAGGGACGTCTTTTGGGATATTTCATGCGCTACAAGACTAATAACGATCGTGTAGAGCAATTTTTCCAATCAAAAATTTTTTTCCTGAGGACTATATTCAAGGTGCAAACATGATTTACGATACAGAAGCAAATCTGACTGTAGATCACGAATTAAGCATCTTTCCAGTTGAGAGTCGTGCAGATTTCTCAGAAGGTTTGACAACAATTGCTCCAATCCATGTTTCTGGGATTCGTTTGGGATCTTTGATTATCTGGCGTAATGATAAGAAATTTGAAGATGAGGATTTGATTCTTGTTGAGATAGCTAGTACGGTGGTTGGTATTCAGCTTTTGAACTTCCAACGTGAAGAAGACGAGAAAAATATCCGTCGTCGTACAGCCGTAACGATGGCAGTCAACACTCTTTCTTACTCTGAGTTACGAGCAGTGTCAGCTATTTTGGGTGAATTGAATGGCAATGAAGGACAATTAACTGCGTCAGTCATTGCAGACCGTATCGGTATTACGCGTTCTGTGATTGTCAATGCCCTTCGAAAACTCGAATCAGCAGGAATTATTGAAAGTCGTTCCCTTGGTATGAAAGGAACATACCTTAAAGTGTTGATTCCAGACATCTTTGAAGAAGTGAAAAAGAGGGACTATTAATGGCTAAGGCTTTAATTTCGATTGACTATACAGAAGATTTTGTAGCGGATTATGGAAAATTGACAGCTGGAGCTCCTGCTCAAGCAATATCAGAAGCGATCAATCAGGTGACTAGATTAGCATTTGACCGTGGAGATTATATTTTCTTTACCATTGATGCTCATGAGGAAAATGATGTCTTTCATCCAGAAAGTAAACTATTTCCCCCTCATAATCTGATTGGGACTAGCGGGCGTAATCTATATGGTAAGTTAGCCGAGTTCTATCAGGAATATGCTGGCGATAGTCGTGTTTTCTGGATGGACAAACGTCACTATTCGGCTTTTTCTGGCACAGATTTGGATATCCGTCTGAGAGAGCGTCGCGTGGATACAGTCATTTTAACAGGTGTTCTTACAGATATCTGTGTATTGCATACGGCTATCGATGCCTATAATCTTGGTTATCAGATAGAAGTTGTTAAGCCAGCAGTCGCATCAATCTGGCCTGAAAATCACCAGTTTGCACTTGGACATTTTAAGAATACATTAGGAGCGAAACTCCTTGATGAAAACCTAGATGAAATCAAAGAATAATGTATTCAAAAAAAATGAAAAAAATGAAAAAAATCTGAAAAAAGTGTTGACAAAGTTTGTGAAAGTTGATATACTAGTAAAGTAATCGACGCGGGGATGGCGGAATTGGCAGACGCGCAGGACTAAGGATCCTGTGACCGCTTTAGGTCGTGAGGGTTCAAGTCCCTCTCTCCGCATAGTAGTGAGCTAGCTTTGGCTAGCTCTTTTTTGTTGAAATGCATAGCAATAAACCTACAGGAGAAGAATACCTTTTTATTGTGGTTTTTTTCTTTCAATTCAAAAAGTGCTATAATAGAGATAGAAAAGATGGCAAAAGTTCAGTATTGAAAAAATTAGAGAGGAAGTAGTATAGAAAGGTTAATCTATCCTAGTTTATAAGGAATATTATCGGAAAGCTTTCATAGTTAAAGACTTGTATTTCCTGATTTAAAATAAGTATTTCAAAAAAATGTAAAGGGGGATTACGATGGTTAATGAACTTCAACGAATAATGAGCGCCTTTTATTCAAATTCTCTTTATTATTTTTACTACCTTATATCTTGTGGTTTCTGACTGCGAGGGGAAAGTCCCATTTATGGAATGGATTGGTTTAAAAGCTATTAAAAGGGTTGAAGATTCTTATCTTATCGCATGGATAATTGGTGGCTTTCTCCTGTTTACAATTTTTTCTATGTTTATCTTTCCTCTAACACGTAGTATAGAAACGGCTACTTCGGCATTTTTCCGATATGGGTCTTAAAGCTTTGCCAAGTATACTAATTTATAGTTTTTTTACAGACTTCTTTGCCTGAGGAACTTTTATTCAGAGGGTTTTTATTAAAACGATTAGTTAATCATATGCCATTTTTTTCTTTGCAAATACGATACAGGCTATCGCTTTTTGGATTGCTTCATGGAGTATTATTTGCTTCAGTAGTAAGTTTAGAAGTTACTTTTTTTCATTATATTTTTTTACCGGAGCAATAGCAGCTTATCTTGGTTTTGTTAATGAAAAGAAAGCAGGAGGGTCTATTTTAACAAGTTGGATCATACATGCTGTAGCTAACATTTTTCTCTGGGATAGTTGTTGCATTTTTCTCTGTTTTTAATCTGGGTGATTTATAAATATAAAGTCAGTAGAAATACTGGCTTATTTTTATTTCAAAAAAATTTTTTTCTTATTTCATAAACATTTCATATTTGGATATTATAATAGTCTTACAAATATGGAGGTGCTATATGAATCCCATTCAAAGAGCTTGGGCTTACGTCAGCAGAAAACGATTGAGAAGTATCATATTATTCCTGATTCTATTTGTGTTATTGGCTGGAATATCGGCTTGTTTGACGCTCATGAACTCCAACAAAACAGTAGAAAATAATCTCTATCGCTCACTGAATACATCTTTCGATTAAAAGAATCGAACCAGATCAGACTTTTCAATTGTCTCAACTAGATGGCCTGAAAAAGATAAAGGGTCTTGAGAATATTTCACCTGAGCTAGAAACAATAGCCAAGTTAACTGACAAAGAAGTCGTTACTGGAGAACAAAGTATCCAAAGGGATGATTTGACAGAGGCTGAAAAAAATCTTATCAGTTTGATTGCTTTGGAAGATTCTTCCAAGGATGTTTCTTTTACAAGTTCCGCCTTTACCCTTAAAGAGGGAAGACATATCGAAAAAGGGGATCATAAAAAAATCTTAATCCACGAAGATTTAGCCAAGAAAAACAACCTAAAAGTAGGAGAAAAGATTAGCTTAAATCCTGGTCAAGTAGAAGGAAATAGTGGACAAAGGCTAGATTATGAAATCGTAGGTATTTTCTCAGGTCAGAAGCAAGAGAAATTTACCGGTCTATCATCAGACTTTAGTGAAAATACGGTCTATACAGACTACGAAAGTAGCCAAACTCTTCTTGGAAATAAGGAAGATCAAGTCACTGCAGCCCGTTTCTATCTTGAAAATCCAAAAGATATGGATGGCATCCTTCAAGAAGTTGAAAAGTTATCTCTGGAAAACCAAGGTTTCCAAGTGGAAAAGGAAAATAAGGCCTTTGAACAAATCAAGGATTCAGTTTCGACCTTCCAAACCTTCCTACAGATTTTCCTTTATGGCATTATGATTGCTGGTGTAGGAGCGCTGGTCTTGGTCTTGTCACTTTGGTTACGAGAGCGAGTCTACGAGGTTGGTATTTTATTGGCACTAGGTAAAGGAAAAGGAGCAATCTTTAGCCAATTCTGCCTAGAAGTTATCCTGGTTTCATTGGCAGCTATCCTGCCTGCATTTGTGGCTGGAAATGCCATTACCTCCTATCTCTTGCAGACTGTACTAGCAAGTGGCGATCAAGCTGCCCTACAAGATACACTGGCAAAAGCAACGAATCTTTCAACAAGTCTTCTATCATTTGGAGAATCTTATATTTTCCTACTTATGATCAGCTTCTTGTCAGTTGCACTTTGTTTCCTATTTTTATTTAGAAAATCACCTAAGGAAATTTTATCATCTATTAGTTAATGAAGGAGAAATCATGACTTTACTACAATTACAAGATCTTACGTATCGTTACAAGAACACTGCAGAAGCAGTATTATATAAAATCAATTACGATTTTGAACTAGGCAAGTTTTATAGTATTATCGGAGAATCAGGAGCAGGGAAATCGACACTCTTGTCTCTCTTAGCAGGACTTGATAGCCCAGTCGAAGGTGCTATTAAATTTGAGGGAAAAGACATTCGTGAACAAGGTTATTCCTATCACCGTATGCACCATATCTCTCTGGTTTTCCAAAACTATAACCTGATTGATTATCTTTCTCCATTGGAAAATATCCGTTTGGTTAATAAAAAAGCTAGCAAGGATACCCTTCTTGAACTTGGTTTAGATGAAAGTCAGATCAAGCGAAATGTTCTCCAATTATCAGGTGGGCAGCAACAACGGGTGGCCATTGCTCGTAGCCTTGTATCTGAAGCACCAGTGATTTTAGCAGATGAACCAACCGGAAACCTAGATCCTAAGACAGCTGGGGATATCATCGAACTCCTCAAATCTCTTGCTGAGAAAACAGGTAAGTGTGTGATTGTTGTGACCCACAGTAAGGAAGTAGCACAGGCGTCAGATATTACACTTGAATTGAAAGATAAAAAACTGACTGAAATAAGAAATAGTAGTCATTAATCTACTGTAAAAACAAAATTTCTCCTAAGCAAAGTAAATCTAGAAAGGAATCTTATGGTACACAACGCATTTGCCTATGTCACAAGAAAATTTTTCAAGTCACTTGTGATCTTTCTGATTATTCTCTTGATGGCTAGTTTGAGTTTGGTCGGCTTGTCTATCAAGGGTGCAACAGCCAAGGCTTCTCAAGAAACCTTTAAAAATATCACCAATAGTTTCTCCATGCAAATCAATCGTCGCGTCAACCAAGGAACTCCACGTGGTGCAGGGAATATCAAGGGTGAAGATATCAAAAAAATTACCGAGAATAAGGCCATTGAATCCTACATCAAACGAATCAATGCTATCGGTGATTTGACAGGCTATGAACTGATTGAAACGCCTGAAACCAAGAAAAATCTAACAGCAGATCGAGCTCAACGTTTTGGAAGTAGCTTGATGATAACGGGTGTCAATGACTCTTCTAAAGAAGACAAGTTTGTATCAGGTTCTTACAAACTGGTCGAAGGTGAGCATTTAACCAACGATGACAAATACCAGATTCTCATGCACAAAGACTTGGCTGCTAAACATGGCTGGAAGGTAGGGGACAAGGTCAAACTGAACTCCAATATCTACGATGCAGATAATGAAAGGAGCCAATGAAACAGTAGAAGTAACGATCAAAGGACTTTTTGATGGGCACAACAAATCTGCTGTAACCTACTCACAAGAACTTTATGAGAATACAGCTATCACAGATATTCACACAGCAGCCCAACTCTATGGTTATACAGAAGATACAGCTATTTATGGAGATGCTACCTTCTTTGTAGCTGGAGATAAGAACCTAGATACTGTCATGCAAGAATTAGGGTCTATCAACGGCATCAACTGGAAGATGTATAGCTTGATTAAGAGTTCATCTAACTATCCTGCCCTTGAACAATCGATCTCAGGCATGTACAAGATGGCTAATCTTCTCTTCTGGGGTAGCTTGAGCTTCTCTGTTCTTCTACTTGCTCTCTTACTGACACTATGGATTAACGCCCGTCGTAAAGAGGTTGGAATTCTCCTTTCAATTGGTCTTAAACAAGTAAGTATTCTAGGACAATTTATCACAGAAGCAGTTATGATTGCAATTCCAGCACTTATTTCAGCTTACTTCCTAGCCAACTATACTGCTCGTGCCATTGGAAATACTGTTCTTGCAAATGTCACATCAGATGTGGCTAAACAGGCAAGTAAGGCAGCCCAAGCCTCTAATCTTGGTGGTGGTGCAGAAGTTGATGGCTTTAGTAAGACACTTTCAAGTCTGGATATTTCCATTCAACCCACAGACTTTGCTATCATCTTTGTACTTGGCTTAGTTCTTGTAGTATTAGTTATGGCACTTGCTTCAAGCAATCTCCTCTTTAAACAACCAAAAGAACTCTTGTTGGATAGTGAATAAAAAACCTGCTACCTATTCTCACTCAAATGAGATATAATATAGGTAGCATTTTTGATAGAAAAGGATTTATATGAAAATTCTAATTGTAGAAGATGAAGACATGATTCGCGAGGGAATCAGTGACTATTTGACGGATTGTGGCTATGAAACCATTCAGGCAGCAGATGGCCTTGAGGCCTTAGAACAATTTTCCAATCACCAAGTTGCCTTGGTTCTCTTAGATATTCAAATGCCGAAACTCAATGGTTTAGAGGTTTTGTCAGAAATCCGAAAAAGTAGTCAAGTTCCTGTCTTGATGTTAACAGCCTTTCAGGACGAAGAATATAAGATGAGTGCCTTTGCTGCATTAGCAGATGGTTATTTGGAAAAGCCTTTTTCTTTATCGTTGTTGAAGGTTCGAGTGGATGCTATTTTCAAACGTTATTATGATGTAAGTCGTATCTTTACCTATAGAGATACCCAGGTAGACTTTGACAGTTATAGCGCTAAAGTGGGTGGTCAAGAAGTTGCAGTGAATGCAAAAGAGCTGGAAATTTTAGATTATCTGGTAAAAAATGAAGGTCGAGCCTTAACACGGTCGCAGATTATCGATGCTGTATGGAAGATGACAGATGAGGTTCCTTTTGATAGAGTGATCGATGTCTATATCAAGGAACTACGTAAAAAATTGGATTTAGACTGTATTCTTACCGTGCGCAATGTTGGTTATAAATTGGAGAGAAAATGAGACATTCAGGTTTATTTAAAAAGATTTTTATCTATACCTTCTCGGTATTTTCTACCTTGGTCATTTGTTTACATTTGGCCATCTATTTTCTCTTTCCTCCGACCTATCTCAGTCATCGTCAGGAGAGCATAGGGCAAAAGGCTACAGAAATTGCCCAGTCCCTCCAAGGCAAGGACAGTCAAGCTATTCAGGAAGTCCTTGAACTTTATTCTAAAAGCAGTGATATTAAGGGAGCCATCAAGGGAGAAATGACCCAGGATAAGTTGGAAGTCAATGATAATCTTCCCATTGATAAACAACGACAGACGGCCTCCTTGGTTATTGAGGAAAGAGAAGTTCAAACTAAGGATGGTCAGACGATGACCTTACAGTTTTTAGCTTCTATGGATTTGCAGAAAGAAGCAGAAGACATCAGTCTTCAATTTCTGCCTTATACTTTATTAGCGTCTTTCATCATTTCGCTCCTCATCGCCATTATCTATGCTAGAACCATTGTTGCTCCTATTTTGGAAATCAAACGAGTGACTCGACGAATGATGGATTTGGATGTGGAAGTGCGTTTGCGCGTGGATTCTAAGGATGAAATTGGTGATTTAAAAGAGCAAATCAATAGCCTCTATCAGCATCTTTTAACGGTTATTGCGGACTTACATGAGAAGAACGAGGCTATCCTCCAGCTAGAAAAGATGAAAGTAGAGTTCTTGCGAGGTGCTTCCCACGAACTGAAAACACCTCTAGCTAGTCTAAAGATTCTTCTGGAGAATATGAAAGCCAATATTGGACGCTACAAAGATCGTGACCATTATCTGGGAGTTTCTTTGGGTATTGTGGATGATTTGAGTCACCATGTTCAGCAAATCTTATCTCTTTCTTCAGTGCAAGAATTGCGAGACAAGAAGGAAGAAATCAATCTTCTGGATATGACCAATCTTCTATTGAGGGACTATGACTTATTAGCCAAAGAGAGAGAAATCACTGTAGACAATCAACTGACTAACCAACAAACTTATCTAAATTCTTCTGTACTCAAGCTGATTCTTTCAAATCTTATCAGTAATGCGGTGAAGCATTCTATCCAAGGTGGCTATCTCAAATCGGTGATAAGGATGGTTGGATTTTTATAGAGAATACTTGTACAGCTGAAGAGCAAGAAAAGTTTGAACAATCCTTTACAACTTCTAGTCGCCAAAGTAAGGGAGCTGGTTTGGGACTATTTGTGGTTAAGAGTTTATTGGAAAACGAAGAAATTGACTATCATTTTGAAAGAGACGATGATAACCTAGCATTTTTCATGAAGCTACCACAGACCGAGCCGGAAAGTGATTAAGAAAGGGTTTACATCAATCTGATTGGAAGAAATTCAATCTAAAGTATGGGAAAAACTAGATTTTTTTATCAAAAAGTGATAAAATGAACAATGTAAATGGGATATCCCATAAAAATATACAGGAGGCCTGATAAAATGGCAATCGTTTCAGCAGAAAAATTTGTCCAAGCAGCTCGTGACAACGGTTATGCAGTTGGTGGATTTAACACAAACAACCTTGAGTGGACTCAAGCTATCTTGCGTGCAGCAGAAGCTAAACAAGCTCCAGTTTTGATCCAAACTTCAATGGGTGCTGCTAAATACATGGGTGGTTACAAAGTTGCTCGCAACTTGATCGCTAACCTTGTTGAATCAATGGGTATCACTGTACCAGTAGCTATCCACCTTGACCACGGTCACTACGAAGATGCACTTGAGTGTATTCAAGTTGGTTATACTTCAGTTATGTTTGATGGTTCACACCTTCCAGTTGAAGAAAACCTTGAAAAAGCTCGTAAAGTTGTAGAATTTGCTCATGCAAATGGTGTATCAGTAGAAGCTGAAGTTGGAACTATCGGTGGTGAAGAAGACGGAATCATCGGTGATGGCGAATTGGCTCCAATCGAAGATGCTAAAGCAATGGTTGCAACTGGTATCGACTTCTTGGCAGCTGGTATCGGTAACATCCACGGTCCTTACCCTGCAAACTGGAAAGGTCTTCACCTTGACCACTTGCAAAAATTGACTGAAGCTGTACCAGGATTCCCAATCGTATTGCACGGCGGATCAGGTATTCCTGACGACCAAATCCAAGCAGCTATCAAACTTGGTGTTGCTAAAGTTAACGTTAACACTGAATGCCAAATCGCATTCGCTAACGCAACTCGTAAATTTGCTCGTGACTACGAAGCAAACGAAGCAGAATACGACAAGAAAAAACTCTTCGACCCACGTAAATTCTTGGCTGACGGTGTAAAAGCTATCCAAGCATCAGTTGAAGAACGTATCGACGTATTCGGTTCAGAAGGTAAAGCTTAATCTAGCTGAACCATATAAAACAGAAACCTGCCCCTGAGGGTGGGTTTTTTGTATTTTCTAATATATTTCGTAAGTTTAGTAAAAAAGATTACTTTTATTTTTAAATATAAAATGATTATTATAAAGCATATAGACTTTATATTATACTTTTGTTATAATCTACTTAATTTATACAATTTATGATAACCGCTTTTTTTGAGGAGTGAAGTAATTTTTTTGTTTATGGTATTTAGTTAAAAAAATAGGGAGGTTTATTATTAAATATGAAAGACAACATAGTGAGTTTTTTTCAATATTTTTTCGTGGAAAAAGAAAAAAATAAAAAGGCATACATAATCATAGCGAAGAAAAGGTAAGACAGATTTTTTAGAACAATTGCGAGGAATGGTTTTGATTATTATGGAGAATCAGTTCCTTATGGTCGTGCAAAGTGGTTTATTGATTCAGAAAAAGATTTTTTTACTATGAATTCTGTAATACTGAATTTGAATATTTTGGTTATTCACCAGTTAGGAGTTTAAAAAGAAGAAGAGTTTAAAGAGTATGGTTTACTACTGACTCAGTACGGCATTTTTTTGAAAAAGTTCAAATAAAAGATCAAGAAGAATGTAATGTACAGTTTTTTTCCCTTTTTTTCAAATTTATGGAAAGTATCAGTTGACGAAAATGATAATTTAGTATTTTTACTATCCATATGGGATTATCAAACGTTTGAATGTCTCGAATAGTTTGAACTATGTTGTTAGAGAATTGAATGAATTGATTGATTCTGGTTATACAAATGATGTTCAAGTTGAAAATTTAAATACTCAGTTATTAAAAAAATTGGTAAAAAGAATGTTAATTCAACTACCTTTAGAAGAGGAAGTGAAATAGAGTTGTTTCTTGGTTTCTTTTTAAAAACTAGTACAGTATTTAAAGATATTCAATTAAATCGAATTGTTAACAATGATAAGGGAGGACATGGCTTTGCGGCTGAGTATACCAATAATACAATTGATAAACTAAGATATCCTTTTAAAAAAGTAGAACTGGTAGGGCAAGGAAATGAGTTAAATGGAGCGGATAGAAGAGTTGGGAATCAATTAATCCAAACCAAATATTATAAAGATGCAAGAGAGAGTGTAAATGCGGCATTTGATTCTAGTAATAATGGAATGTACAAATATAAAAATATGCAACTTGAGGTCCCTAAGGATCAATATGATAGAGCGCTAGAAATATTTGGAGAAAAAATTAGACAAGGAAAAGTTGAAGGAGTAACTAACCCAGCTGAGGCTAAAAATATCATCAGAAAAGGACGTATTACCTATGATGAGGCAAAGAATATAGCACAATCAGAAAAATTAACATCACTTAAATATGATGCAATTAATGGAGCTATTAATTCATTACCTGGAGTAAGTATTAGTTTTGTAATTGTTTTGCTCAAGCTAAATGGTCAGGTGTTGAAACTAAGAAAGCTGCTTTAATGGCTAGTAAAGCTGGACTCACAACTTTAGTAATGGGAACTAGTATTTACGTAGCTTCTAAACAATTCGCAACGATGTTTACAGAACCAATGAAAAAAATATTTGGAGAAAAACTTACCGCTGAAATTGTTGCAAGACGAGCTGCACAGTGATATCGTTTGCAGTTATTATTACACCAGATATATTTGATGCCCTATTAGGAAGAATTTCCTAACAACAACTCTTAAAAAACGCAGCGGTTGCTGGTGGTGGGATGCTTGCAGGAGCAGGAGCAGGAGCTTTAGGTGGAGCACTTGCTGGACCAGTAGGAGCTGCAGTAGGAGCACTTGCTGGCGGTATCGCAGGAGGATTTGGTGTTAAACTCATTGCGGATCAATTCATAGAAGATGATCGTGTGGAAATGTTTGCTCAATTAAAAGAAGAATTTATTGATATTGTAATGGTTATTTCTTTATCTAAGGAAGAATTTAATAAAAATTCAAGAAGCTGTCTTTAATGAACAATTAGAAGCTTTATTAAAAGACATGTTCCAGAGAAAAGAAGAAAGTAGAAACTATGCAAAAGAGTTTGTTGAGGGAAAAATTAAATCTATCATAAAAGACAGAGACCAGGTTGAATTGAAAGAAATTATTGATGCAATTCAGGTATTAAATGGTAGTGGAAACTCATCCGATTCTGGTTGGAATCAATATGATGGTGCTTGGTATTATCTGAATAATAGTAGTTCTTTGGCAACGGGTTGGATTCAAGACAATGGTGAATGGTATTATTTAAATGACAATGGTTCGATGGAAACTGGTTGGTACCAAGTCGGTAACAAATGGTACTATTCTGATTCTTCTGGTGCACTTGCAGTAAATACTACTATTGATGGATATAGAGTTAATGAAAAAGGTGAGTGTATTGATTAGATAAATAGAGAGTATTAAGAAAAGAAGATGTTTTTTATAATAGCGTTCTGTATGACATTTATATTTCACAAATAGCCTACCAACGAGTAGGCTTTTTTTCATTTTCTAATCCTTCTCAAACTTATTTAAAAAGTGATATAATGAAGATGGAAGAAAGCATTTAGTGATTTTTGGTAAAACTAGTTTTTTAATCAACCCTTGAAAGGAAAGATAGCCATGATATTCGATCAGTCCTTGCAAGCCTACGTTCATGAAGTAGATGATGTTCTTGTAGCTTGGGAAGAAAAACCAAGTGGAAATTATGAGGTGGAAGCTCAGTTGCTTGCAGCTAATTACCATAAAAATAGATCTCGTATTCTTGCATTTATACTGCCTCATTTACAAGAATTTTATGGGTATTTGACAGATGAAGAAGCTACTGAAAAATTGGGTAAACCCATCATCGAGCCAGAAAGACAAACCGTTACTTTCTGCGATCAAACTTTTGATGATATTCATATCTTTTCTTTTGACTATCAGGGGCAGGCATTTGAGAGTCTGGGGAATTTTGCCATTGATGGTTAAGGTCTGTTTTCAGTTTTAAAAAGAAGGAGAGAGACTGATGAGTACTGCTGATTTTGTCTTTATTGAGAGTAAAGACCCCATATTCCTAGATTTACAAGCCTTTTGTACTGCTTTGAGAGAAAAATTCCCAGGTATTTTGATCAGAGAAAGGACGAATCCTGAAAAAGCTTACTCGCTTTCTTGGGATTATCAAAGTCCTCAGCTTAACTTGGAAAGTTCTTGAGTAGCAAGAAAAATGTTTTTGTGATAAATTACTTTGATTCAACAAATAGGTTACTAGATTATGCCTCCTATATCATTTGGCTTCGGAAATGGTTTCCACCTGAAGTCAAGGTTTTCTTTTGTGATGAAGGCTATGAGTATGTGTTTGTGCTTCCTAGTGTCTTATCCCAAAAAGAGTTGGAAAACTACTTAGGAACAAGGTTTGATAAGTGAAGAAGAAGTGTGGAAATGAAATATAGAATACTAGAGAAGAACCAATCTAAAGATGCTAAAAGACTCCAATTTTTGTACAATAATGCTATGAAAAAACTCAAAAAATGCTGTCTTGGCTTTCTTAGTTTCATTCTTTTGTTTTTAGGGGCAACATTCATCTTTCATCGTATCAGTTTGGAAAAGGAACAAGCCTCACTAACACCTGTGGGACAACAAGTTCTCGTCAATGGACACCAAATGAATGTTTACGTTGAAGGGGATGGTCCAGAGACCATAGTAGTTCTATCCGGTGCTGGAATTGCTTCTCCAATCTTGGATTTTAAGAATGTGTCGGATTCCTTATCAAAAAAATATAAGGTAGTCATCGTGGAACGTGCTGGCTATGGTTATAGTGATGATAGCAATCAATCAAGAGATGTGATGGAGATTTTGTCTGAGACTCGTCAAGCTCTATCAAAAGCTAATGTCACAGGCCTTTTTATCATTCTGTCTCATTCCATGGCTAGTCTTGAGAGTCTGGCTTGGCAGGAGAAGTATCCTAATGAAGTGAAAGCCTTGGTTGGTCTAGATTGGGCATTGCCATCAAGTTATGAGGATTTAAAGGATAATCAAGCCCTGCTTTCTGTAGCCTACTGGAGTAGCAAGATTGGTTTGTTACGCTATTTCCCTGAGTCTTTTTACATCAAATCCAACGCTGACCGAAAGTGAACGACAACAATATAAATTACTAGCATATAAACAGTTGATGTCACAAGCCATGCTTCATGAATCCCGTTTGGTAAAGGAAAATGCCAAGAAAGTTCCTTCTAGCATCAATCCTAAAATTCCTACCTTACTCATGGTTTCTAATGGTGAAGGCACGACTTTTAGCCAATCAGAATGGCAGCATTATGCTATGAGGTTTGTAAGTGACCAGTCTAATGTGAAAGTCGTCTATATAGATGCGCCTCACGACCTTTATCATTATCAAAGCAATGATGTTGTTTCTCAAATTGAAGAATTTTTAGAGAATAATTGAGGGACTAGAAATTTATTTCAGATTGATGAACATGATTAAATACTGAAAGCTTAGTACCAGAATAATGATAAAATAATGTCTTTTCTAAACATCCAGTCTGTTTTTTTAGACAGGCTTTTTTTGTTTTTTTCAAGTATCAAAACTATTTACTTTTTGGTAGAAAAAAACACTTGTTTTCCCTTATCGATTACATTATAATAGAATGTAATTAAGACCTTTGTGTATAAATTATATAGAGGAGCCCGTTTTAGGATTCAAGAAATGAAATTTGACCATTAAGTAGTATGAATTAATGGTTCTTTTCTAAAGGGAGAGATATATGGCAATGATAGAAGTGGAACATCTTCAGAAAAATTTTGTGAAGACAGTAAAGGAGCCAGGTTTGAAGGGGGCTTTGCGTTCCTTTATTCATCCTGAAAAGCAGACCTTTGAAGCGGTCAAGGATTTGACTTTCGAAGTACCCAAGGGGCAGATTCTAGGCTTTATCGGAGCTAATGGTGCTGGGAAGTCGACAACCATCAAAATGCTAACAGGGATTTTGAAACCGACATCTGGTTTTTGTCGGATTAACGGCAAGATTCCCCAGGATAATCGCCAAGATTATGTCAAGGATATTGAGTCGTTTTCGGACAACGCACCCAGTTATGGTGGGATTTGGCGCTACAAGAGACCTATACAGTCTTGAAAGAGATCTACGATGTACCAGACTCGCTCTTCCATAAGCGTATGGACTTTTTGAATGAAGTTTTTGGATTTGAAGGAATTTATCAAGGATCCTGTGCGGACTCTTTTCATTGGGTCAACGGATGCGGGCGGATATTGCGGCTTCCTTGCTTCACAATCCCAAAGTTCTCTTTTTTTAGATGAGCCGACTATTGGTTTGGATGTGTCGGTCAAGGATAACATTCGACGTGCTATCACCCAGATTAATCAGGAGGAAGAGACAACTATTCTCTTGACCACTCACGACTTGAGCGATATTGAGCAACTCTGTGATCGGATTTTTTTATGATTGACAAGGGGCAGGAGATTTTTTGATGGGACGGTGAGCCAGCTCAAGGAGACCTTTGGCAAGATGAAGACTCTCTCCTTCGATCTGACGCCGGGTCAAAGTCATCTCGTTTCTCACTATGAAAGTCTGCCTGATATGACCGTTGATAGACAAGGAAATAGTCTCAATATTGAATTTGATAGTTCACGCTACCAGTCAGCTGATATTATCAAGCAAACCCTGTCTGATTTTGAGATCCGTGATTTGAAGATGGTGGATACGGATATTGAAGATATTATCCGCCGCTTCTACCGAAAGGAGCTCTAAGATGGCCAAATTGTGGAAACGTTATAAGCCCTTTATCAATGCAGGGATTCAGGAGTTGATTACCTATCGAGTCAACTTTATTCTCTATCGGATTGGCGATGTCATGGGGGCTTTTGTGGCTTTCTATCTCTGGAAGGCAGTCTTTGACTCCTCGCAGGAGTCCTTGATTCAGGGCTTCAGTATGGCGGATATTACCCTCTACATCATCATGAGTTTTGTGACCAATCTCTTGACTAGGTCGGATAGCTCCTTTATGATTGGGGAGGAGGTTAAGGATGGCTCCATTATCATGCGCTTGTTGCGACCAGTACATTTTGCGGCCTCTTATCTTTTCACCGAGCTTGGATCCAAGTGGTTGATTTTTATCACTGTTGGACTGCCATTTTTAAGTGTTATTGTCTTGATGAAAATCTTATCTGGGCAAGGTATTGTAGAAGTGCTGGGACTAACTACCCTTTATCTATTTAGCTTGACGCTGGCCTATCTGATTAACTTTTTCTTTAATATCTGCTTTGGATTTTCAGCCTTTGTATTTAAAAATCTATGGGGTTCCAATCTACTCAAGACTTCCATAGTGGCCTTTATGTCTGGAAGTCTGATTCCTTTAGCTTTTTTTCCAAAGGTGGTTTCAGATATTCTCTCCTTCTTGCCATTTTCATCCTTAATTTACACTCCGGTCATGATCATTGTTGGGAAATACGATACCAGTCAGATTCTTCAAGCACTCTTGCTTCAGCTTTTCTGGCTTATAGTGATGGTGGGCTTGTCTCAGTTGATTTGGAAACGAGTCCAGTCATTCATCACCATTCAAGGAGGTTAGTATGAAAAAATATCAACGCATGCATCTAATTTTTATCAGACAATACATCAAGCAAATCATGGAATATAAGGTCGATTTTGTGGTTGGTGTGCTGGGAGTTTTTCTAACTCAAGGCTTGAACCTCTTGTTTCTCAATGTCATCTTTCAACACATCCCTTCGCTAGAAGGATGGACCTTTCAAGAAATTGCCTTTATCTATGGCTTTTCCTTGATTCCCAAGGGATTGGACCATCTCTTTTTTGACAATCTCTGGGCACTGGGACAACGCTTGGTGCGAAAGGGAGAGTTTGACAAGTATCTGACTCGTCCTATCAATCCTCTCTTTCACATCCTAGTTGAGACCTTTCAGATTGATGCCTTGGGAGAACTCTTGGTCGGAGGCATTCTGCTAGCGACAACGGTATCTAGTATTGCTTGGACTCTTCCAAAATTCCTGATTTTTCTAGTTTGTATTCCCTTTGCGACCTTGATTTATACTTCCTTGAAAATCGCGACAGCCAGTATTGCTTTTTGGACCAAGCAGTCAGGAGCCATGATTTACATTTTTTATATGTTTAATGACTTTGCCAAGTATCCGATTTCCATTTACAATTCCATTCTTCGTTGGTTGATTAGCTTTATCGTACCTTTCGCCTTTACGGCCTACTATCCTGCTAGCTATTTCTTGCAGGACAAGGATGGGCTCTTTAATATCGGTGGTTTGATTCTGATTTCCCTTGTCTTCTTTATCATTTCTTTGAAACTATGGGATAGGGGATTAGATGCTTATGAAAGTGCGGGTTCGTAAAAGGAAGAATTTCAAAGCCTTGTCTCAAGACAGGCTTTTTCTAATGGAGATAAAAATTTCTTGACATCTACTCTCAGAGTGCTATACTAAAAGGGTAATCGCCGATTTAGCTCAGTTGGTAGAGCAACGCACTCGTAACGCGTAGGTCACAGGTTCGATCCCTGCAATCGGCATTTTAGAAATGTAAAGAAAGACAAAGAAAATTCAAAATGTTTATTTGAAGGCAATTATCACAAGTTGATTGTTAAAAAAATAATGTAGTATTTTTATCTCGCCCCTAACGGAGCGAGACGGAATGAAAGTCACATAAAGAAAAAGGCTGGATAATCCAACCTTCTCTATTTATTCAGCTAAGAGAACTTCTTTAATCGTTTGTTTTTTAAGTTTTCTGTTGGATAGATAAAAGAGGCTTTCATAAACCACAGCAAAACCGATCAAAGTCCAGAAGCAAACATTCCCATCAAAGTGATGCTCAATCTTTCAGGAACCGTATCTTTGATCACACCGATCAAGATTTCCATGATACCGTACTGATAAGCCGTCCCAAGAACAAATCCTAGATAGGCCCAGAAACGATAGGGAGATAGGATATGACCTTGGCATTCACGATCTGTGTAGCCAAAAGCCTTCATAAGAGCCAAGGTTTCGCGACTTTCTGAGACGACAATCCCCAATGACAAAAAGAGAATGGAAAAAGACAAGATCAAGCCAATCATGATCATCATGGTTTGGATGACGTCATCTGTGTAGTCCCTGAGGCCAAAGGACAATTGAACCATGGCCGCAAAACACATAGAACCAAAGACTACAAAAAACAGGATCGATTTTCTTCCCCAAATCAGTGACGAAGACAGCTCTTTTAGAAAGTCTTTTTCTTTCTTAGGAGCCCTCTTTCTCCTTTTGACCTTGATCGGACTTGGGGACTTTTTCAATAAGCGGAGTGCCGGCGTTTGTAGTTGTCTTCTAGCATAACCAATCGCGAGAAGCATAAAAAATATCGTTGGAAGGATCACCAAAGCAAGCAAGAGCTGCCAATGAAAATGAATGGTGATTTCTGGCAGGATCCCCTTTTCATTTCGAAAGTCATAAAAATGACCCATCATAAGAAAAGAAGCAAAATAGCCAAGAAGCGCTCCAGCTCCAAAACTCAGTCCAAATGCCCAAAATCGTTTAGCCAACTGGCCATTGCTATAGCCCAAAGCCTTTAAAATTCCTAACTGTTCCTTGTGATCATCGACAAATTGTTTGATATAAAAACACATGAGAAGGATCGATGTCAAGGACAAGACGCCCCCACTGACCATGGCCACCATCCAGGAAAGCGAAACCTGGGCATCATAGTAGGTCTGAATCATGGGATTGGTTTTAGAAATCTCCAGCTGCTCAATATCCAGGTAAAAATTCAAGAAGAGATTGGCCACAAAGACCGCACAAGCCCCGATTATACTGACAACAACTAATTTTCGAATATCTTTTACTGAAAACATGGCTTACCATCCAATCTCATAGGCAGTCTGAGGCTGATCATTGGTCACAACTTCGGTAATCTTGCCACTATTGACACGAATGATGGTTCTGGCCATATCTGCAATATTTTGGTTGTGAGTCACCATGATGAGGGTAAAACCAAGCTTTTTCTTTAATTTCCAGATATAGTCGAGAATCTTTCGCCCTGTTTCTTCATCGAGGGCTCCCGTCGGCTCATCTAAGAAGAGTATCTCTGGCTTTTTGGCCAAGGCCCGAGCAATGGAGACTCTCTGCTGTTCCCCACCCGACAATTCACTCGGATACTTGTCCAGCTTATCACCAAGACCCAAATCCTCGATGATCTGCAAAAAATCATGATTGTTTGCCAGGTCAGCTCCCATCTTTACATTCTGTCTGACCGTCAGATTAGGCAATAAATAATACTGCTGAAAAATAAAGGCAATCTTCTCACGTCTAAAGGCTGTCAATTGAGCATCCGTGAGTTGCGATAAATCCTGGCCTTGAATGAGAATATGTCCCTCGTCTACCTTTTCTAAACCTGACAGAACGTTTAAGAGAGTTGATTTGCCCGATCCAGAAGGGCCTAGGATAACCACATCATCCTGGTCTTGAATCTGCAAATCAATCCCTTTTAAAACCTTGGTTTGGCCGTAACTTTTGTGAACATTTTCTAGTTGAATCATTTTTTTCCTACCATTTCTTTGATGAGCGATTGACAAACCTCTGTCAGTAATCCAATTACTTCTTCCATGCTGAATTGATAAATACCAGAAGCAACCATAGAGGCCATACCGTGTGAGTAGATAAATAGATGCTGGTACAAGCGACTAGCCTCCTCTACAGTCAAAGGATAGTCTGCGACAATCGAATCCAGAACCAATTGGTAACTATGATCCTTCATGGGAAGAAAATCTTGAAAGCGACGAATCGGATCTTTGCTAGGATTTTGAAAAAGCAATTGAAAGAGTTGGGGCTCTTTTGAGGCGAAAAGGATATAAGCAACCCCGACAGATCGAAAAGGCTTTTCATCTTCTAAGGCCTTGCGAATATACTCCACCACGATCATCTCCGCAGCACCAATAACCTCTGTCTGTAACTCGGCCATATTTGCAAATTGTCCAAAAATGACTCTTGGTGTCGCTCCCAGTTTCTCTGCTAATGCTCGAGCCGTCAAACTAGCCAAGCCCTCTTCTCTCACCAATTGTAAAGCTATCCCAATGATAGCCTCTTTACTAAATTTAACCTTTGGTGGCATAAGACTCCTTTCGCGCAACATTCGTTGCGCAACACTTGTTGCATAAAAGGATACCATAAAAATGAAAGGCTTGTCAAGAAAAAACTGTAAAACACAAAACAAAAAGGGAATATTGAATAAAGTAGATTAGATTGATTTACTCTTCAGTAATATTCAAAAAAAGTTTCTATAAAAATTTTTTTATTTGTATTTGAAGAGTGGTATAATCTATGTGATATATTAACTTTATACAAATATTATAGATTGGCATCAGAAAGAGTAAAACTACAATAGCTGATTAGAATCATCAACATTTATTAAAAAGAGGAGGAGTATCATGAACAAGAAAGAACGGATGAAACATGTTGAGAAGACTCACGGTCGAAAACAAACTGCATCGAAATTGGCAAAAGCTTCTTCTACAACTAAAAATATAAAAATGTATATCGGTCTTGCCCTAACAGCTCTAGTTATAATCATTGTTGCTAGTATCTTTTTAAATTCACCTAATCTCAAGCAAGAAGCAAATCAAACTTCTTCCTCATCTAAGACTGAAGAAACGACAAGAAGTCAGGGGAAAGAGGTCGACAAGGATAAGACAAAGGAAGAGGAAATTCAAAAATTAAAGGAACAATTGTCTGATTTGGATACCAAGATCTCAGAATCAGAGCAGCTCGTTAATCAATTAAAAAAAGAAGCTTCTGTTCCTAAATTAGATGTTGAAGCCCTCAGAAATAATGATTTATCAAGTTTAGAGGGTACTTGGCGAACACAGTCTGGTAATGAATATGTCATTAATGATTCAGGGGAAGTCCAATCTTCTTGGATATACAATGATCAAAAGCATGAGTCTATTGTCGAATTGAAAGTATCAAAAAGTCAGAATGATCGTAACCCAGAAACAGTAGTCCTTGGTGCTTGGACAAAAGGTTCTCAGGCGGGAGGATTTGTAGTAGTTGTTGTACCAAGTGGTGTTGTCATGGAACCTGGTGATGATGGTAAAATAACAGACAATTCCAATCACATTGAGGATAGACTCTTTGCAGGACAACAATATGAAGGAATGTTAATGCATCCAGAAAATGTTTACTATCGAGTTAAACCAGATACGAGTCAATTAGAATCTGAAGAGAAAAATTTAACGAAATTGAAAACTGATCGTAATGCCATTAAATCAGCTTTAGAGTCTAAAGAAAAATGACAAATGAATGAAAAGAAGCCAACTAAGGCTTCTTTTTTTGAAAAGTTTTGACCACATAGCCTGTGATGTCAACCACATAAGCAAAAGCTATTGTTGACTATTTTTATTTCTGTTATAGTAGTAATTGTCAAGGGGAGATGAAGCTTCCTAATAAAATAGAAAATGAGGTCGTATCATGAAAAAAGTAGTAGGTATTGGATTTTTAGTTGTTGCAGTAGTAGTCTTGTATTTTGGCTTTGTTGGATGGCCGAGTTTGGATGTTAACATCTGGGCGCTCTTTCCAGTAGGTCTATTTCTGTTTTTCACTCTTGAAAATCTAGTAAAAAAAGATTACAAGGCCAGTCTCATGAGCTTGATTATTGCCTTTATCATCGCCAATGCCATTCTTGATATCTTGCCACTTTCAAGCGGTTTGGTTATCGGTGCTGGAGTCTTGGCTTGCGTTAGAATTGGATTTCTTTTTCCTGAAGCCAACAAGTAAGAAAAATAATACAAAAAAATCTCGAGATTTTCTCGAGACTTTTTCTTTATTGACCTGCGTAATATTTTTGAATTCCTTTGACGATACCTGCAACCAATCTGTTTTGGTAGGCATCACTGCGGACTTGTTGATTCTCATTGAAATTGTCAATATATCCTAATTCCAATAGAACGGCTGGTTTATTAGTTTCTCGAAGGACAGCAAAGCTTCTTCGTAGACGACCTGCATCCTTAGCACCAGTTTCAGCTAATAGTGAAGAGTGAATATCTGCTGCAAGGCGATTACTTTCACTGATACGGTCAGGATGGTTATGCCAGTATGGATTGATTTTAGAAGGATAACTAGAGTCTGCTTCATAAGAATAAGTCTGAATTCCAGCCGTATTTGAAGCTGGATTACCACTAGCATTGAAGTGAATACTGATAAAGATATCTGAGTCAGTATTATTAACCATTCTTGAACGTTCGGTGACATAGTCTACAAAGACATCACTGTCTCTTGAAGAAAGAACGGTATAGCCAAGTCCCTCGAGTTCCTTGCGAAGTTTCTTGTAAACTTGCATAGTGAGGTCTTTTTCATTAGTGTTATAGTAAACGGCACCAGGGTCTTTACCACCATGACCTGGATCTAGGAAGATGATATTGTTGTATTTCCCTTTCAAACCCGTGGCTTGTAGAAGCTTCGCCAAGCCATTTTCCATCACTTTGAAATTGCTGGTTTTTTCCATCGATTTTATAGGTCCCTGTAACATAGACTCCATTTTCATCTACATAGTAACGGGCTTTATAATAACTGTCATCAATCCATTCGCTCTTAGCCATGTAGCCACCTGACTTGAGGTAGTAGGAGCCAATCCATTGACGCTCTGCATAAGCACCACCAGATTTTAAGTAGAACCAGCTATTATAGTTATTATCGAAAATCCATTCTTTTTCAGCCATAGCTCCACTAGCTTTTAGGTAGTAGCTACCTTGCCATTGGTTGCTTGCCATAGTAGCATCTTTGTTAAAGTAGTACCAGGTACCACTAATTTTATCCCACTTATTTTTAATTAGCTTACCAGAAGCAAGGGCATAGTACCATTGTCCATCTTGTTTGACCCAAGAACTTTCAGCCATTGCCCCACTATTAGTAAACAGATAATCATCAAAAATTGTGTTGCTGAGCATGACACCTTCTTGATCAAAATAGTACCAGACCCCACCGATCTTTTTCCCATTTTTTTGTTGGGAAATTTTTTTCCATAAGCGTTAGCGTAATACCATTTTTTTCTTGGAGTTTACTCCAACCAGAATCGACCATTGCCCCACTACTAGTAAGGATATATCCATCAAAAAAATAGTATCACTCAGCATGATTCCATTTTTTTGTTGAAGTAGTACCATTTTTCCTTGAATTTTTTTCCAGTTAAGAACAGGGCATTGTTTTTCATAAAAACGCCAGTGGTTTTCCTCTAATACCCAACCTTCTTTTTTTGGACTTCTGGAGCCTTGTCTTCTTCTTTCTTAGCTGGATTTGTCGTTTGATTGGCATTTGCTTCAGTTGAAGGTTCAGCTTCCTTGGCTGGGAGACTGTTTTTTTCTCCACTTTGTCAGTAGAGGTTTCACTGTGCGTTGTTTCTACTGGGGTTGACTGTACTTTTGTTCTCCCTCAGCATAGCTAAGGTTGGTTGTTAGACCAAAAACTGAAAGCGTAATGGCGCTTGCCAAGAGCGTTTTTTTCACTTGATTAATCTCCTATTTTTATTTTTTTATAATTTTATCAGAAAAGTGCCTCATATAGAACATTTAGTGACCAAGATTGATGTGCTGGTGGACTGTATTGCTATAGTTGACTATTTCATCACGAAAATTTGAACAATCATGATGATATAGATGAGCAGTGTTAGTAAAAATCCAGCTCGCCAAAAGAATTTAATAAATTTTGGATAATAAAAGCTACGTCTTTTGTTTAAGAAGAAAAAGACTAACACAATTGCTAGTATTGATAAGGCTATTCCCAATACGGGAAGTTGATTGTGTGTAAACATCTTAGCCGTTATCAAATAATATTCAAATATCAGAAAAGGAAAAGCTAAATCAGCAGCATTGATGCCCCTTTTCTTTAACTTAAAGAGTCTGCTTAAAATAATCGCCAGAGCTAAGGTTAGTACCAAAAGCAAGATGGAAGCAAGTTTCATTAAAATCATACCATTATTGTATCATAAAATTTTTGAGAATAGAAAAGTAAATTCCTTGATTTATCACTGTTTTAGCAAAAAATCATTGGTAAGAAACAGATTTTATAATTCCTGCTTGAACAGAATGAATCATGTTTTCGGTACGATGATAGTTTGAACTCTCAATATAAATCTTTTTTATGGTGACCATAGAAAAGGTATATTAGTCAGAAGTGAAGATTAGTAGTAGAATGAGTAGCAAATAAAACAAAGGAGTTTCTTATGAAATTAGTTACTTTATGGTCAAAACTCTCACTTGGTATCCAATTATTGGTGGCTTTGGTCTTGGGTGTGATTGCTGCGGTCATCTGGCTACAATTTGCAGGTTTTTATCAATTTTTAGGTCAAGCCTTTATTAAATTGATCAATATGGTTATCATTCCTTTAATCTTCCCAACTATCGTTGTTGCGGTAGCTGGTGTTATCGGGAAAAAATCTTTTGGGAAAATCTTGACCAAGAGTTTGGTTTACTTTTTCGCAGTAACAACTGCTATTACTCTTTTGTTTGTATTTGCTAGTTACTATTTAGGATTTGGTCAAGGAGTGAATATCGGTCAAACTGGTGGTAACCTTGATGGAATTGCCAATAATGTAAAATTCAGCGAATTTTTGCTTGGTTTCATTCCATCAAATATCGTTAAATCTCTTTCAGATGGCGCTCTATTGCCAATTATCGTGTTTGCCATCTTTCTTGGTTACGGAATTGGGAATCTTAAGTCTGATAAATCTCAGAAAATTATCCAAGGTTTCCAAATCTGGATTGAAGCCATCTACAAGATTGTTGCAGTAATTATCAAATTATCACCGATTGGAATTTTTTTGGATTTATCGCCAAAGATGTTGCCACTACTGGCCTTGATAAATTGATTGGACTTGGTCAATTTGTAATTGGAACTTATTTGGCTTATGCTGTTTCGGTTCTCCTTATTTTCCCTTTGATTGCAGTCTTCTTTAAAGTTCCGTATTTGTCAGCCTTTCGTGAAAATTGGAGCCTCTTGGCCCTGGCCTTTGTTACGGGTAGTTCTAGTGTTGTCTTGCCATCCCTTCTTAAAGATTTGAAAAAACAGGGGTATGACGAGCATACAATTGATTTAGTTGTTCCTTTAGGATATACTTTTAACTTAGAGGGAGCAGCAGTTTATTTCTCAGTAGCGACAATCTTTATCGCCCACGCCTATGGCATTCAATTTTCTTTATCAAGCCTCTTGTTTACTGTTTTACTCTTGACCTTGATTGGAAAAACTGCAGCAACTGTGCCATCAGGAGCTATCGTAGTTCTATTAGCTGCAGCACCTCAATTGGGCTTGCCAGTTGAAGGAGTGGCCTTGATTTTTGCAGTTGATTTCTTTGTCAATGCCGGCCGTACCATGATCAATGTTTTGGGACAAATCTTAACAGTTAACGTTATCGAAAAAACAGAAGGATATATTTTAGAAGAAGAAAAGGAAAGCCAATTATCAGTCAGCTTTTCTTAAGGAGTTTATAAGTAATGAGTGAAGCAAAAGTTTATGTGATTCATGAGAATCTAGAATGGACTCAACATTTAGTGAAATGGTTGGAAGAATCAGAAGTCCCTTATGAACTATGGGATTTGTCTAGTGGGATTTTAGATTTGCAAAGCCCACCGCCGCAAGGTATCTTTTACAATCGTATGTCTGCCTCTTCTCACACAAGAGGACATCGTTATGCGCCAGAATTTACAGAGCAGGTGATTACTTGGTTAGAAGCACACGGACGAAAAGTTGTGAATGGTACCGGTGCCATCAACTAGAAATCAGTAAAATCAAACAATATTTGAAGTTAAACGAATCTGGTATCGAGACTCCTGCAACAGTTGCAGTTTTGGGTCAAGAAAACATTATTGAAGCAGCAAGAAAATTGAACATCTATCCTTTGATTACTAAGCATAATCGAGCAGGTAAGGGTTTAGGCGTTCAACTCTTCCAAAATGAAGAGGAACTGGCATCTTACGTCAATAGTCCCCTCTTTGAACCATCAGTGGACGGGATTACCTTGTTACAAGCTTACATCAAGCCAAGTGACGGACGTATCCGTCGTTCAGAGTTTATCAATCAAAAGTTCCTCTACACTGTTTCAATCGACTCTTCAGATGGTTTCCAACTTTGCCCAGCAGATGGTTGCCAAATCGGCAAGAGACCAGAACAACTAGAAACGTCTGAGAAATTCCAGATTACAGAACCTCTACCAGATGATCAAAGAGAAGCTTATGAGAATTTCTTGAAAAATGCTCAGATTGAAGTTGCGGCGATTGAATGGGTTCAATCAGAGAGTGGAGACATTTATGTCTATGATGTAAATACCAACACCAACTACAATCCTACCGCAGAAAAAAATGCCAATATTTTTGCTCACCAACATTTGGCTCAGTATCTAAAAACAGAATTGCAAGCCCTGACTAGTGGACAATAAAGTAACTAATTCAAAAATCCCCCAGTATCAAATGACTGGGGGGATTGATTTGTTTATACTCTTCGAAAATCTCTTCAAACCACGTCAGCTTCCATCTGCAACCTCAAAATAGTATTTTGAGCTGCCTTCGTCAGTTCTATCCACAACCTCAAAACGGTGTTTTGAGCAACCTGCGGCTCGCTTCCTAGTTTGCTCTTTGATTTTCATTGAGTATTAATCGATAAAAAATTATTGATTTGCTTTAAAGCCTGGATCCTTCAAGCTTTGAACACTGGCATTGATGACGGCACCGATGATCAATATCTTGGCAATGATAATGAACCAGAACATCATAACAACGACGACGATTGAACTGAAAAATCTGACGTCAACGAGATAATTGACATAATTGTTGAAATAAGCTGAAAAGATTGTTAATAGAGATATAAGAGTAAGAAGTACGAATAGACTTCCAGGAAGGACGTAACGAATACGGCCGACTTTCACATTCGGAAGGAAATAATAGAGCATGATTACGATTGCAAAAAGAAAGGCATAAATCAGCGGACCTGTAAAATCCTGTAGATAAGAAAATAGAGTGCTTTCGGATTTCCAGTAGTTTTTTAACAGATCCAATAACATATGACCAAACATACTTAGGAATAGAGCAAGTGCAAAGAGAATCTGTAATCCCAAACTAACCAGGAGACTCATCAGTTGATGGGAAATAAGCCCTCTGTTTTTAGCGATTCCATAAGCTTTATTAAAAGATTTTTGGAGGAAATTCATGGATTTTGAAAATGTCCAAAGAGCTGATATTACCGCAAAACTCAAGAGTCCAGCAGATGGTTGTGTCAGCACTTCACGAGCAATCTTTGCTACTACATCATAGATCGTATCTGGTAAAAATTCCTTTAGTGTGATCAAGAAATCGGAGATTGGAATTTGAAAATAAGGCAAGATATTGACGGCTATCATAATTAAGGGGAAGATTGAAATCAACCAATAATAGGCCACAGCTACACTGGTTAATTCAATATCTGAAACACGATAGTAGTGCAAAAAAGCTTTCAATAAAGGCCTATTGGTTAGTTGTTTCCACAACTTTTTCATTGTATAATCCTCCACAATAATAACCTAAATCTTAATTTCTGCGAACTAATTCCATCATATCATAAGGTAGTGTGTTGGCTGCTTCTTTTAGAGAATAGGTTTCTAGGTTGTTTACATTTTGTCGTAATTTTTTGGCATACTGGGCTGAGATGAGTTTTTGTTTTTCGTATTCAAAGATAGACTTACGTTCTAGATAGTAGCCTCTCAACATTTCATCGATGTTATTGGGTTTGATACGATTGATAACCCGTTCCACAAAGGCACCACTGGTAATATGACTGGTTTCACGGAGACGTGATTCCTGCATAAAGCTAATCAAGGAACTCTTATAAATCCCTTTCAGGTTTTCCAAACTTTCGATGATGATTTCAGTGTTGGTTAGGTAGAGCTCTGCAATCTGATCATAATCGATGGCTAATAGTCTTTGATTTCCTTTGTCTCTCCAAGAACGGAAGGTTTTTCCAAATGTGAGCAATTCATGAAGGAGAAAACGCACAATCCGGATAGAAACAAGGAAGTAGTAGGTTAGGCGAGAAGCAAAGTTTCGCTTAATATTATTCTCCATGCTTTTCAAGTAGCGTTGGTAGACACGATAAGCACGATCTCCAATCTTTCCTTCTTCATAGGCCTGTTCCAAACCATCGTTCTCGATACTGAGAATCAAGAGTTTAAGAGCTTCCCAGTCTTCTTGGATTTCTTTGTTTTCTTGGTTGAGGATGAGATTTTCAATCCGTCCGTGATAATTATCGATAGCAGCATAGAGGGGAACCTTGTTTTTAGTATGTTCCAAATCTTTCTCTAACTCCATGGCAACATCGTTTAGGATAGCGATGTGCATGAGATGATCCTTAGATGGTTCTTGCTCTTCAGAAAGGTGTGGTAAGACCAATAATCCAGTAAGGAAACTGACCAGGGTTACACCGGCTACGAGGAAGAGAAGGAGCGGATATTCCTGCTCCAGATTAGAAGGTATCAAGAGGATGGTGGCAATAGAAACAGTACCTTTAACGCCAGAGAATGTCAAGAGGAGCATATCTTTGACATACTTGTGGAGGCTTTTTGAAGTTTCTTTATTCGAAACGCGTAAAAGCCGTAAATCATGAGAAAGCGGATGGCAAAGAGTAGGAAGGTTAAGAGGAAGATAGTGATGAGAAGGAGCACATTGTTATAAAAAGCACTCTTCAGAATTGGCTCCGCAATCATCTCCAGTTCCATTCCCAAAATAACAAAGACAGAACCATTAAGCATAAAGGTTACTGTGTGCCATACAGTCTCTGTAACAGTATCAACTTGGGCTTCAAGCAGATTTATTTTCTTGAAACGACTAGCTTTTAAAATACCAGCGACAACAACCGCAATAATTCCAGAAACATGAATCTCTTCAGCTATGAAGAATGTTAAAAGTGGTAAACTGAGATCCAGCAAGAGTTCACTGGCGATATCAGTAGCCCGTACGCTGAGGAGAAAAGAGTGGAGGGAGCGATTGATGAAGGCGGTTATAAGGCCAACTGCAAAACCTCCAACGATGGAAATAGCTAGGGAAATTCCTGCTTGAGCGATTGAAAAGGTCCCAGTTGTCCAAGCAATGAGAGCTACACGAAAGGCTACTAGACCAGAAGCATCATTCAGAAGTCCCTCCCCTTTTAGGATATTAGAAACTCGCTTTGGAAAGGTGAAGCGTTCCGAGAGGGAAGCGAAGGCTACTAGGTCAGTAGGACCTAAGGCAGCACCAACTGCTAGGCAGGCGGCTAGAGGTAAGCTAACCCAAAGGACATGGGCAAGTCCTCCCATACTTAGAGTTGATACAAAGATGACAGGGAAAATCAAGTAGAGAACGATTCTCCAGTGCTTTAGGATAGAAGTTATATCTGCTTCTTGAGCTTCGCGAAAGAGAAGCGGGCCAATTACTAAAGCTAGAAATAACTCAGTATCTAAGTGATATTGGTTGTTAGGTAAGCAAAGCCCAATTCCAATCCCTAATAAAATTTGAATCAGGGGCATGGGTAAAAAGGGAAGAAGTTTATTGGTCGTGCTAGAAACAATAAGAACTAGTAAAAATATCAAGAGATAAAAAAAGTAAATTCATCTTCTACCTCCTTATTTTTTTGTTTGCGACAAGCTTCAAAAAAAGTTCCTTTTGTTCTTGGATTTTTTGATCAATCTTCGAGCAGTCCTTATGCTCGATTTTCTTCTGACAACGTTCCATTTCAAGTGAAATCATTTTTTTCTTGATTTTCAGCATCTTCTTGCTCATATGAGCTTCATCTAACATACCAACTGCCCGTTCATGTTGGGTTGATTCGACAAAGTTGTGGCGGAGAGCTTCGATTTTTATCTCGTAGGTATTGTTTATCCATGTCGATACCTTTTCTAATTTTTTTCAATCATAACTAAAAAAATGGTGGATTGTTGATCTGGTTGAGAGTGCGATAGATCGCAGCAGTATATTCTTCTTGTGGTAAGTGACTGACAAAATCCATGACTGCATCTCGTTCTATATCTCCGCCTTCATGCCCGTAATAAATCATGATGGCTATTCGTCCACCCTTAACCAGCATATGGCAAAGTTTATCCAGTGCTTCAATAGTTGTTTGAGGTTGGGTGATAATGCTTTTATCAGCTGAAGGAAGATAACCAAGATTAAAGATGGCTGCCTTAACTTCCCTTACAAATTGATCTACGGTTTCATGACCTTGTAGGATTAATTCTACATTGGTCAAATCAGCTTCTTGGAGACGTTGGCTAGTCTTTTCTAGAGCTTGTTCCTGTATATCAAAAGCGTAGACTTGTTTAGCTAACTTAGCTAGAAAAAGGGTATCATGACCATTTCCCATGGTCGCATCAACGACAATATCCTCTTGGGTGATGACTTGGGCAAGAAAATCATGCGCCATTTCAAGTGGTCTTTTCATTCATAAACTCCTGTTTTATAGCCTTGCATCCTTGAACACTCCCTCGACGTCTCATTTCAGCCTCAATGCTATTTAGAACTTCCCATTTATTGAGACTCCACATAGGACCAATCAGCATATCTCTAGGCGCATCACCCGTAATCCGATGGATAACGATATGTTTGGGAATAATTTCTAGTTGGTCACAGATGACCTTGACATATTCATCCTGACTCAAGAGCTGCAAACGACCTTCATGATAATCGCGTTGCATCCGAGTATTGGTCATGAGATGAAGTAGGTGAAGTTTAATCCCTTGGATATCATTGTCCCTTACACAACGCCGAACATTTTCCACCATCATGTCATGAGTTTCACCTGGCAAACCATTAATCAAATGGGCAACAATCTCAATCTTTGGATACTTCCGAAGTCGTTTGACTGTATCCACGTAAAGTTCATAGGAGTGGGCGCGGTTAATCAATTCTGAAGTTTCTTCATAAGTAGTTTGTAAGCCTAACTCTACGGTAACATGCATTCGCTCTGATAATTCTGCCAAGTATTCAATTGTTTCATCAGGAAGGCAATCTGGTCGAGTTCCGATATTGATGCCGACAACCCCTGGTTCGTTGATAGCTTGTTCATAGCGCTCGCGAATCACTTCAAGTTTTTCATGTGTATTGGTAAAATTTTGGAAGTAAACCAAATACTTTTTAACATCTGGCCACTTACGATGCATAAAGTCAATTTCCTTATAGAATTGCTCGCGGATAGGTGCATCAGGAGCAACGATTGCATCTCCAGAACCAGAAACCGTGCAAAAAGTACAGCCCCCATGTGCTACAGTTCCATCTCGGTTTGGACAATCAAAGCCAGCATCAATAGGGACTTTAAAAGTCTTTTCTCCAAATAAATTTCGATAGTAATCATTCAAGGTATTATAGGATTTCATAGCTAATATTATATCAGAAAAGACTCGCAAACTCAAAAGTCAGCAAATAAGTGAGAGATATTGAAATGATTGGACAGAAAAAAAATTTTTTTAAAAAAACCCTTTACAAAAAAATAAAAAAAGTGGTATAATTAAAGTCACAAACAAGTGCAAACGTTTTCGTAAAACGTTTGCCGAATAAATATAAAGGAGATTTGAATGATGAAAGATACATTCAAAAATGTCTTGTCTTTCGAATTTTGGCAGAAATTCGGTAAGGCTCTAATGGTGGTTATCGCTGTTATGCCAGCGGCTGGATTGATGATTTCAATCGGTAAGTCACTTGTAATGATTGACCCAAACCTTGCTCCCCTAGTTATTACTGGTGGCGTACTAGAGCAAATTGGTTGGGGAGTTATCGGTAACCTTCATATTTTGTTTGCCCTCGCTATTGGAGGAAGTTGGGCTAAAGAACGTGCTGGTGGTGCTTTTGCGGCAGGTCTTGCATTTATCCTTATTAACCGTATCACTGGTACAATCTTCGGTGTATCAGGGGATATGTTGAAAGATCCTAACGCTATGGTTTCAACAATCTTTGGTGGATCTATCAAGGTTGCTGATTACTTCATTAGTGTACTTGAGTCACCAGCCCTTAACATGGGGGTATTTGTAGGGATTATCTCAGGTTTTGTTGGAGCGACTGCATTTAACAAATACTATAATTTCCGTAAACTTCCTGATGCCCTTTCATTCTTTAACGGGAAACGTTTTGTACCATTTGTAGTTATTCTTCGCTCAGCAATCGCTGCAATTCTTCTTTCAGCTTTCTGGCCAGTTGTTCAAACAGGTATCAACAACTTCGGTATCTGGATTGCTAATTCACAAGAAACAGCACCAGTTCTTGCACCATTCTTGTATGGTACTTTGGAACGCTTGCTCTTGCCATTTGGTCTTCACCATATGTTGACTATCCCAATGAACTATACAGCTCTTGGTGGTACTTACGATATTTTAACTGGTGCAGCAAAAGGCACTCAAGTATTTGGACAAGATCCACTTTGGCTTGCATGGGTAACAGACCTTGTAAACCTTAAAGGTACTGATGCTAGTCAATACCAACACTTGTTAGATACAGTTCATCCAGCTCGTTTCAAAGTTGGACAAATGATTGGTTCATTCGGTATTTTGATGGGTGTGGCTGCTGCTATTTACCGTAATGTTGAAGCAGACAAGAAACACCAATACAAAGGTATGATGATTGCGACAGCTCTTGCAACTTTCTTGACTGGTGTTACTGAGCCAATTGAATATATGTTCATGTTCGTTGCAACACCTCTTTACCTTGTCTACGCTGTTGTTCAAGGTGCTGCCTTTGCTATGGCTGATATTGTTCACCTGCGTGTGCACTCATTCGGTTCGATTGAATTCTTGACTCGTACTCCACTAGCTATCAATGCTGGTCTTGGTATGGATATCATTAACTTTATCTGGGTAACAGCACTATTTGCAGTTATCATGTACTTTATCGCCAACTTCATGATTCAAAAATTCAACTATGCTACTCCAGGACGTAACGGAAACTACGAAACTGCTGAAGGTTCATCAGAATCTGCTGCTTCTGGTGAGTCAAAAGTTGCAGAAGCTTCTCAAGCTGTTAACATCATTAACCTTCTTGGTGGACGTGCTAACATCGTTGATGTGGACGCATGTATGACTCGCCTTCGTGTTACTGTAAAAGACGCTGGAAAAGTTGGAACAGAGGAACAATGGAAAGCTGAAGGAGCTATGGGACTTGTCATGAAAGGACAAGGTGTCCAAGCTATCTACGGACCTAAAGCTGACGTTTTGAAATCAGACATCCAAGACCTTCTTGACTCAGGTGAAGTGATTCCTGAAACTCTTCCAAGTCAAATGGCAGCAGCTCAACAAGATGCTGTTGTATACAAAGGTGTGACTGAAGAAGTATACTCAGTTGCTGACGGTCAAGTGATTGAATTGGATCAAGTTAAGGATCCTGTATTCGCACAAAAAATGATGGGTGACGGATTTGCAGTGGAACCAGCAAACGGAAACATTGTATCTCCAGTATCAGGTACTGTATCAAGTATCTTCCCAACTAAACACGCTCTTGGTCTTGTGACTGAAGCGGGCCTTGAAGTACTTGTTCACATTGGTTTGGACACAGTAAGTCTTGAAGGAAAACCATTTACAGTTCGTGTTACTGAAGGACAACAGGTTGCTGCTGGTGATCTTCTTGTCACAGCTGACTTGGGTGCTATCCGTGAAGCTGGTCGTGAAACTACAACTGTAGTTGTCTTCACAAATGGTGATGCAATCAAATCATTTAAATTAGAAAAAACAGGTTCTCTTGCTGCTAAAACAGCAGTTGCAAAAGTGGAATTGTAATATTTAGGAGGTTGGAAGCTGTTTCCAACCTCTTGTTTATAGGAGAAAAGCATGAAGTTTTTAACACTCAATACCCATAGTTGGATGGAAAAAAATCCTGAACAAAAGTTTCAACTTTTACTTCAAGATATCCTTGAAAACAGTTATGATTTGATTTGTTTTCAGGAAATCAACCAAGAAATTACTTCAGCGCAAGTAGAAACAGCCCCACTTTATCAGCCATTACCATCTGCTGAGCAGATTCATCAAGACCACTATGTGCGACTTTTGGTAGAGAAGTTGGCTGAGCATGGTCAAAATTATTATTGGACTTGGGCCTACAACCATATCGGTTATGATCGTTACCATGAAGGTGTTGCAATCCTATCTAAAACACCAATTGAAGCGCGTGAAATTTTGGTTTCAGATGTAGATGATCCAACAGACTATCACACTCGTCGAGTTGCTTTAGCAGAAACAGTAGTTGAAGGCAAAGAGCTTGCAGTTGCCAGTGTCCATCTCTCTTGGTGGGATAAAGGCTTCCAAGAGGAATGGGCGCGCTTTGAAGCGGTTCTGAAAGAATTGAACAAGTCACTCTTACTAGCAGGTGATTTCAATAATCCTGCTGGTCAGGAAGGCTATCAAGCCATTCTAGCTAGTCCACTAGACTTACAAGATGCATATGAAGTTGCAAAAGAAAGAAGTGGTAGTTACACTGTTCCACCTGAAATTGATGGTTGGAAGGGAAACAGCGAACCTCTTCGAATCGATTATATCTTTACAACAAAGGATGTGCAGGTAGAAAAACTTCACGTGGTCTTTGATGGTAAAAACAGTCCACAGGTGAGCGATCATTATGGTCTCCAAGCAGAACTAGTTTAGAAAGACTAAATAAGGTATTTTAGTAAAAACAAACCAGTCCCCCTTCTACTAGCAGAAGGGGTTGATTTATTTAAGGAGTTAATATAGTTAAAGTTTTTTTATTGAATAACTTGTAAAAAAAGATAAAAATCCTTTAAAATAAAAAAAGTGTTGGAGGAATTTATGATTGTAAATCAAATAAAAGCGTATGATCCCGACGCTAAAGGTAAATAATAGAAATTTAAATGAATCATTTTATATTGAGACTTTGGGGATGAAACCCTTGCTTGAAGAGTCAGCCTTCTTATCCCTAGGAGACCAATCAGGTATTGAAAAGTTAGTTTTAGAAGAATCACCAAGTATGAGAAGCCGTAAGGTTGAAGGGATTAAAAAATTAGCTAGACTACTTGTAAAGGTAGAAAATGCATCTGAAATTGAAGCCTTACTAGCTAGAATGGAGAAACTTCCTCGCCTCTACAAAGGAAACAAGGGCTATGCTTTTGAGGTTCTTTCTCCGGAAGGAGATTGTGTCCTTATCCATGCGGAAGATGATATCAAAGATTTGAATAAAGTTGAGGAAGAAGTCACTTTTTCAAAAGATGACAAGATGAGATATTTGACAGCCTTTGAAATCTCGGTGGAAATTAACTTGCCAGAAAAGACAGCTAGTCTGCTTGAAAAAGAAGAGATCGAAAACCGACTAGCTTTTAATCAAGCTCAAGGTAGTGATTTGCTGGTTGAAAATAATGTAACTTGGGACTTGTCCATGTTGAAATTTCAAGTAGAAAATCTGGATCTTGCTGTATTGCGTCAGCGTTTCGAAGAAGCTGGTTACTTTATTCCAAAATCGGAGAAGTTTTTCCTAACTAAGGATACCAACAATATTGAATTGTGGTTTGAAGCAGTATGAAACAAAAAATCATTCAAAAAATAGAGCAACAAATTGAGGCAGGGATTTATCCTGGTGCCTCTTTTGCGTATTATCAGGATGGCGTTTGGTCTGACTGGTATCTAGGAGAAGCAAATCCAGAAACTGGTGAGCAGACTAGTGAGGGCTTGGTCTATGATTTGGCAAGTGTCAGCAAGGTCGTTGGAGTAGGAACGGTCTTAACCTTTTTGTGGAAGGAAGGCAAGATTGAGTTAGATAACTCCATAAGAGACTATCTTCCAGAAGTGGATTACCCAGACATCACCATTCGACAACTCCTAACGCATGCAACGGATTTAGATCCTTTTATTCCTAATAGAGATCAGCTTTCAGCAGATCAGTTAAGAGAAGCTATGTTTCATCTGAATCGCCGAGAGAAGAGAGCCTTTCTATACTCAGATGTGCATTTTCTCTTGCTAGGTTTTCTCTTGGAAAACTATTTTAAAAAGGACTTTGATCAGATTTTACAAGAGCAAGTGTTGAATCCTTGGGGAATGAAAGAAACTCAGTTTGGTCCAGTTAGCTGTGCTGTTCCAACGGTCCGTGGACAGAAAGCAGGAGTGGTCCATGATCCCAAGGCTCGTTTGCTTGGAAAGCATGCTGGTAGTGCAGGCTTGTTTTCAACAGTTCATGATTTAAAAATCTTTTTAGAGCATTATTTGCAGGATGATTTTGCTACAGACTTAAGTCAGAATTTTTCGGATCTGAGTGATAAGGAACGCTCATTGGCCTGGAATCTTGAAGGTGATTGGCTGGACCATACAGGCTATACTGGAACCTTTATCATGTGGAATCGTAAGAAGCAAGAGGCGGCAATTTTTCTATCTAACCGAACCTATGAAAAAGATGAGCGTGCTCAGTGGATATTAGATCGTAATCAGGTCATGGACTTGATTCGAGAGGCAGACTAGGGAGGAAGTATGTCAAAAGTTTTAAAAGGAACTCTTTATACTGTAATTGCAGGTATTTCCTGGGGCTTATCGGGAACCAGTGGTCAGTACTTGATGGTTCACGGGATTTCAGCTCTCGTTCTGACCAATATCCGTTTGATAATCGCTGGATTACTCTTGGTTCTTCTGGCTTATACTAAATCAAGGGATAAATTTATGGCCTTTCTGAAGGATAAACCAAGTCTGTTTTCTCTCTTGCTATTTTCTTTATTTGGTCTTTTTCTAAATCAATTAGCCTATCTATCAGCTATTCAGGAGACAAATGCTGGGACAGCGACAGTTCTCCAGTATGTCTGTCCAGTTGGAATCCTTGCTTACACTTGTATCAAGGATAAGGTGGCTCCGACGCTTTCAGAAATCATCTCTATGTTTTTAGCTATAGGTGGGACCTTTCTCATTGCAACCCATGGGCAATTGGATCAACTCTCGATGACTCCAGCTGGTCTATTTTGGGGTTTGTTCTCGGCCCTGACCTATGCTCTTTATATCATTTTACCCATAAAATTGATTCAAAAATGGGGGAGCATATTGGTTATTGGTGTTGGAATGACCATCTCAGGTTTTCTAGCAGTACCTTTTACAGGCTTTATTGGGGCCAGTATTCCCATATCTTTTGAAATCTTTCTAGCTTTTGCCGGCATCATTCTGATTGGAACGGTCTTTGCCTATACAGCCTTCCTCAAGGGAGCTAGTATGATAGGACCAGTCAAGTCTAGTCTTTTGGCTTCGATTGAGCCTATCTCTGCTGTGTTTTTTGCCTTCATGATTATGGGGGATATCTTTTATCCTATAGATTTTCTTGGTATGGCAATGATTTTATTAGCCGTGACTATCATTTCATTGAAGGATTTAATGCTTGAAAAGAAACATCATTCCGTTTAATGGATTAAACCAGTCTTTGATAAGGCTGGTTTTTAATCTTCTAGCAAGTTGGTTCATATAACTTTAAGAATGAATGTTTATAATCAATTCATACATTTAAAGATAAGGAGGAAATATGAATTTGCTACAAAGTATTAATCCTGCTAAACCTCTAAGATGCTTAAAATGGTTCGATATCCTCATCATCACTGTTTTAATGTTTGGAGAGTTTATCATTCGTTCTACCCAGCAATTTATGGAGAGTTTATCGCCTTCAACTCTTACTAGCGTCGCAGAAACTAGGACAAATGTAGCTAGTTACGGGGCGGCCTATTCTAGTAATTTTACTTTTCAATTGATGATGTTAGGGATTACCTTCCTTTATCTTGTGATTCGAAATTATGATTTTAAACAGCTTCCTATACGTTGGAGCTGGTCTGTTTTAATTTGGGTTCCCCTTATCTTTGCTGTAGTTGGGATATTCGGTGATATTGTAACAACCCTCAGTGGTGAGTACAATTATTCTAATCCTCAGTTGATCCCTTTTATAGATTCCATGGAAATCATTCGAAAATTTATGGTTTTGACGCCAATGGCCATTGGTTATGCTCTTCTAAATGGTTTTTATGAAGAATTTTTCTTCTTGGGATTGCTGACTTCAGTAAAAGAAAAGCATCAGTGGCTGGTTCTAGTATATTCTGTAATTATACGAATTTCTTTCCATACCTATATTATTTCTTGTACAAGTATGTGGTCAAGAATTTACTCCCATTCTTTATCATGCATGCTCTTGCAGATATGTTTGGTTCAAGTCTCTTGTATCTCTTAATTGCTTGGGGAAATTAGGGATTTAGGACAGGAAATTGAGAAATCAAATTTTTTGACAACAGTCCAATGAGTAACTGTATCAAAGTCTTCTTGTGAATAAAAATTGAGGTCGGGATTTTGGTCCCGACCTCTTGTTGATTCTATATGGATTAGTCTTTGTTTTCGTATGGCAAGATTAAGTTTAGGATGATACCTGTCATAGCTGATAGGGCAGTACCTGAAAGGGTAACTGGACCAAGTTTAAGGATTGCTCCACCAAGTCCAAGCACCAACATAGCACTAGCGATGATAAGGTTACGCATTTGGCTAAAGTCAACACGTTCTTTGATCAAGACTTTCAAACCGTTACTTGCGATAACCCCGTAAAGAAGGATAGACATACCACCAAGTACAGCGTTTGGAATTGTTGAAATCAAGGCAGTAAATTTACCAAGGAAGCTAAGGGCAATTGCGATAAAGGCAGCGTTACGGATAACTGAGACAGAAGCGATACGAGTCATACCGATAACCCCTGTATTTTCACCGTAAGTTGTATTGGCTGGTCCACCAAGGAAGGCAGAAACTGAAGTTGCGATACCATCACCAAGAAGAGTACGGTGTAGACCAGGTTCTTTCAAGAATTGGCGTCCACAGATTTGACTTAAAACGGTATGGTCTCCGATATGTTCAGAAATGGTTACGATTGCGATTGGTAAGATGGCGATTGTTTCAGGACCGAAGTAAAGGTCGTATTGTTTGAAGGCACCACCTGTATTGAATGGTAGGTAGAAACCAGGGATTTCAAACCAGTTAGCCTCAAGAACAGGAGTGAAGTCAACCAAGCCGAGAGCTAGAGCAAAGAGGTAACCACCGATAATGGCAAATAGGAATGGGATAATTCGTAGGAAGCCTTTTCCTTTTGTATTGATAAAGGCAGCAATCAAGAAAGTAACAACGGCTACAAGAGCGTTTTTCCAGTTTCCGTCAGCTACAAGACCAGCGTTGGTAACAGCTGAACTAGCAAGTCCAAGACCGATAACGATGATCATAGGACCGATAATGATTGGAGGTAAGAGTTTGTCGATCCATTTTGTACCTGCAAAGCGAACACTTGCAGCAACAAGGACATAAACAAAACCAGTCAGAATAACCCCTGTCTGAGCAGCAGATACATCGCCACCCATTTCTTTCATGGCAAGTGACATAGCTGTGATAAAGGCAAAAGAAGAACCCAGATAAACTGGAACTTTAAAGCCAGTAGAGATCATGTAAATGAGTGTTCCTACACCTGAAGCAAAGAGGGCAACGGATACAGGCATTCCCAAGATCAAAGGTACCAAGATGGTTGCACCAAACATAGCAAAAACGTGCTGGAAGCTGAGAAGAATTCCCTTACCAGCAGAAGGACGTTGGTCGACGTCTAATAACAAATCAACAGTTGATTCTTGTTTCATAAATACCTCACTTTTTGGGCATCAAAAAAAGAGCCCATTATTTTTGCAGCAATAGGCCCTCAGAGTAAGACTTTTTAAAAAATAGCTATCTTTTAAAAATTTATATAAATCTGCGCCTTCGTCACCTCACAGGATGACATTAAAAACCTTTGCTTAGGATAGTATAGCAGAAAAAATTCGTTTTGTAAACGAATTTTTTTCCCGAGCCGAGAAATCAAAAAAAGCGAGGTATGATTTTGTAAATCATTTTTTTCCCGAGCTCAGAAATCAGAAAGCGAGGTTGATTCTGCAGATTTATGTATAATTCCTTTAAAGCGGGCGTTTATTTGGCATACCTGCTTTTCTTGGGTATTTATTTGGAGTTTCTTTTTTTCTTTTCTACTATAGTAATATAGCGAGGGTCTCCATTGGGAAGAGTATAGCTGATGTTGTCCTCAACTTTGCTAAAGAGAAGGTTAAGAGCATTTTTTGCCTCTGTCAATTCCTCGGGTACATTGCTTGCCTTGAGTGCTAGTAATTTTCCACCGACTTTTAGAAAAGGAATGGTTAATTCAGATAAGACCTGCAGACGAGCAACTGCTCGAGCTGTGACGATATCAAACTGAGCACGAAAATTCTTGTCTTGACCGAAATCTTCTGCACGTCCATGATAGAAGTGAACATTTTCTAACCCTAGTTCTTGGGCTAATAGATTCAGAAAGTTGATTCGTTTATTGAGGGAATCAATAATGGTCACATCTAGTTGAGGATAGAGGATCTTCATCGGAAGGCTAGGAAAACCTGCTCCAGCACCGATATCTAAGAGTTTAATGGGCTGGTTTTCAATCAATCCCTGTAAAATAGGAGCGATGGAATCATAGAAGTGTTTGAGATATACTTCTTCTTTTTCTGTAATAGCAGTTAGGTTGATTTTTTCATTCCATTCGACCAAGAGTTCAAAATAACGCTCAAATTGAACTTTTTGCTGGTCAGAAAGATGGATATCTTGTTCAGCTAGCAGTTGATAAAATATTTCTGGTTTCATAGTAGTTTCCTTCTTTAGTATCATCTTATTTTACCACAAAAAGATGGAAATTTGATATACTGGTACTAATCTAAAAGCAGAAAGGAATTATATGATGACTTGGATTATTCTTGGAGTTCTTGCTCTTATTGTTATTTTCGTAATTGTTAGTTATAACGGTTTGGTTAAAAATCGCATGCAAACCAAGGAGGCTTGGAGCCAGATCGATGTTCAGCTGAAGCGTCGTAATGATCTCCTCCCAAACTTGATTGAAACAGTCAAAGGCTATGTGAAATATGAAGGTTCTACCTTGGAAAAAGTGACAGAACTTCGTAGACAAGTAGCCGTAGCAACGTCACCAGCTGAAGCTATGAAGGCCAGTGATGCCCTTACTCGCCAGATTTCTGGTATCTTTGCAGTAGCAGAGAATTACCCAGACTTGAAGGCTAGTGCTAACTTTGCACAATTGCAAGAGGAGTTGACCAATACAGAAAATAAAATTTCCTACTCTCGTCAACTCTACAACAGTGTTGTTAGCAACTACAATGTAAAATTAGAAAGCTTCCCAAGTAATATCATCGCGGGACTATTTGGCTTTAAAGCTGCAGATTTCCTTCAAACTCCTGAAGAGGAAAAGGCAGTACCTAAAGTCGATTTTAGTGGTTTAGGTGACTAGGATGTTGTATGATCAAATCGCGAGTAATAAGCGAAGAACTTGGATTTTACTACTAGTATTCTTTTTACTTTTGGCTTTGGTTGGATATGCAGTTGGTTACCTCTTTATGCGGTCTGGTCTTGGTGGCTTAGTTATCGCTCTGATTATCGGCTTTATCTATGCCTTGTCCATGATTTTTCAATCAACAGAGATAGTCATGAGCATGAATGGTGCGCGTGAGGTGAATGAGCAGACCGCACCAACTCTTTATCATGTTGTGGAAGATATGGCTATGGTGGCGCAAATCCCCATGCCACGTGTCTTTATCATCGATGATGCTAGCTTGAATGCCTTTGCTACGGGTTCAAATCCCCAAAATGCAGCTGTAGCAGCAACGTCAGGACTCTTAGCGATTATGAATCGTGAAGAGTTAGAAGCGGTTATAGGCCATGAAGTCAGTCACATTCGTAACTATGATATCCGCATTTCTACGATTGCGGTTGCCCTTGCAAGTGCTATTACACTTTTATCAAGTATGGCTGGACGCATGATGTGGTGGGGAGGTGCAGGCCGTGGTCGTAGAAGTGATGATCGAGATAGTGGTGGACTTGAAATTATTATGCTAGTTGTTTCTCTCCTTGCAATTGTTTTGGCTCCCCTAGCAGCAACCTTGGTACAACTAGCCATCTCTCGTCAACGAGAATTTTTAGCAGATGCTTCAAGTGTAGAGTTGACTCGTAATCCTCAAGGGATGATCAATGCCCTTCGTAAGCTGGACCATAGTCAGCCTATGAGTCGTCATGTGGATGATGCTAGCAGTGCACTTTACATCAACGATCCTCAAAAACGAGGTGGCTTGCAAAAACTCTTCTATACCCATCCGCCAATCTCAGAACGGATTGAGCGTTTGCAACATATGTAAAAACATCCAGAGATTTGCCTCTGGATGTTTACTATTTTCTACAGTTATAAATCTTGTAAATCAATGACTTCTAACCCATTTTCGCTTAAACGATAGATACTTCTACAGACTTCTTTTAAGAAACGTCGATCATGTGAAACAGTGACCAGACCCCCAGGGTAATTGGCAAAGAGTTTTCTGATTTCGGGTTGAGAAGTTGGAGAAAAGTTTCGTGTGGGTTCATCCAGAAGGAGAAAGTTTGGTTTCCGCAGCACTAAATTCAAAAGAAGGAGTTTACCTTGTTGACCACCAGATAAAGAGTGAATCTTGTGGTGCATCTCTGGATAACTGAAATTGAGACTGGCTAGGAAGGATTGAATTTTCTGTAATTCCTCTTTATGTCCAGTTTGGCTGAGAAATTCTACCGGAGATAGATCCAATTGCAATGTTTCTTGGTAATTTTGTGGCATAAATCCAAGTGAAATCTCACTTTTGCTACTTAGTAGTTGTTGCAACTTGGCTAACAGAGTCGATTTGCCAACTCCATTGGGACCGATGATGCCGATTTTTATCTTGCCCCCAAACAGTTAGTTGGAGTTTTTTGAGACAAAAATTCGTTGGCCAATGGATAAAGTCTCCTTTTCCAGTCGAAGTAAGACTTTAGAAGCTGCTAATGGCTCTATATCTGAAAAGAAAAGTTGGATTTCTTCCTCTTCAAGTGGCTTTTGGGTCATGGACTGAGCTACTTTTTCGTAGCGTTTTTCTTGAGAAAGAACATTTTTCATCTTTTTGGCTAATAGGCGCCCAGCAACATCATTTTTTTAGTATTTCGCAAGGCAGTTTTCGACATTTTGCTTGACTCTGCGGTGTTTTTTTCCATTGTTTTGTTATAGGCCCTTTGGTCGTTGGCAGCTTGCTGGCTTTGTCTGGCAAAAATAGCCTTTCTCTGTTCACTATAGTGATCATAGTCTAAATGTTCAACTAGAGTTTCAGCCTCCTTTCGATGCTTGACCAGTCGCAAGTGGATAATGGTGTCTGCCGTTTGAGAGAGGAAGTCTTCATCATGAGAAATGAAAATAACGGTCTGCCCAATCTTCTGAACTTGCTTTTTTAGCCAATCAACCGTCTCAAGGTCTAGGTCATTTGAAGGTTCATCTAAAAATAGAACCTCAAAGGGTTTTGCTAACTCATGGATGAGCTGAATTTTCAAAGCTTCGCCCCCCGATAGACTCCCAATTTCTTGGTTGCTAGCAAAACGGTCGCTATCAAAATGCAACTCCTCAGCCAAACGATAGAGGATACTGTAGACTAATTCAGTAGAATCCAAAAAGAAGTAGTCCTGTAAAGATTTTTTCTTCAGGTCTTCAGGGAGATGTTGGGGAATGTAGGCCATGGACTGAAGGTCAGACTGGATTTCTCCCTTGATAGAGAAATCAGCTAATTTTTCTCCCATAAAAGTTTTAAGTAAGGTTGATTTTCCATTTCCTTCTTCGCCTATAATAGCGACCTTTTCTCCGTCTTGGATGTTAATGTTTAAATCGGAAACAAGGTCTCTTAAATCTTTGTTTTGTGTAATGGTCAGATGATTGATTTTTATCATATTATTGCCTTATTGCCCTTTCTATAATGTTCATATTGCATAACAAAAAGCTCTACTTTACCTAGTAGAGCCAATCGTCTATGTCAAAAAATCCTCTTTTAAAAGGGCTGAAAAAGCAGCAGAAAAAAGAGCGCACAAAAAGAGACAGAAACAAGATCTACTAAATAAAGGTTCTTTATTTGATAGACTTAGTTGTTCATGTCTCCCTTACCTCCGAAAATTATTATGTTTATTTTATACCTTTTGGAACACTTTGTCAAAAGAAATGAGAAATTCAAATCTTTCTAGAAACCAAAAACAGGTCCATAGAGTGTCAAAACGTGTTTGACTTGATCGTAGTGAAACTTATCATAGTTTCGCCAAGCAGTGCGAGTTTGCTCATTCAGCTTAAGTGTGCCAAGTCCAATCAAGAGGCTGGTATGTTGGTAAAATTTCTCAAGATCAATTAAGATAGAGTTATCTAGTTTCTCAGCCTTTTTGAGTTGATTGAGAAGCTGGTCAATAATTTGTTGCAAGCGCAGATCATCAGGCAATCCTTGTTTGCAGGTTTGGTAAGCTTTATTTAACTCGGAAATGAGTTGATAAGCTTCTAAGATTAGTTCTTTGTCTTCCATATGAGCGTCCTCCTTTGCTCATGTATTGATGTCTATAGTATAGCACAAAAAATAAATTTGTCATAATAAATATATCAAAAACTAATAATATTTAAAACAAGGTCTGCAGCGATTAAATTAAGTGTTTTCATGGTATAATCAAGTGAGTAAATCTTTATGGAGGAAGTATGAAATTAAATATTCAAGAAATTCGTAAGCAACCTGAAGTCTTGCACTTTGAGCAGACTTTAGACTTAGCAGCTGACTTGCGTGCCCGTAATCAAGAAATTTTAGATGTAAAAGATATTGTTACGGTAGGAAAGGTTCAGTACGAAGACCGTATGTTTTTCCTAGACTATCAATTGTCTTATACAATCGTTTTAGCTTCTAGTCGTAGCATGGAACCGGTAGAATTGAAAGAGTCTTATCCAGTGACAGAAGTCTTTATGGAAGGTGCTACCAATCAACTGGACCAAGAAGTTCTAGATGATGACTTGGTTTTACCAATTGAAAATGGGGAAATCGACCTGGCTGAAAGTGTTTCAGATAATATATTGCTCAATATTCCAATCAAGGTCTTAACAGCTGAGGAAGAAGCCGGTCAGGGATTTGTTTCTGGAAATGACTGGCAAATCATGTCCGAGGAAGAGTATCAAGCTCAACAGGCAGTCAAAAAAGAAGAAAATAGTCCTTTTGCAGGTTTACAAGGACTGTTTGACGGAGACGAATAGATGGTTTTATCCAAGAAACGTGCCCGTCATGTCATTGAGGAAATCATCGCTCTTTTTCCAGATGCAAAACCAAGTCTAGACTTTCGCAATCATTTTGAACTCTTAGTTGCAGTTATGTTGTCTGCTCAGACGACAGATGCGGCAGTAAACAAGGCGACTCCAGCTCTTTTTGAAGCCTTCCCTACGCCTCAAGCCATGGCGGACGCAAGTGAAAGTGAAATTGCAAAACATATTTCTCGTTTAGGTCTGTATCGAAATAAAGCTAAATTTCTTAAAAAATGTGCGCAACAGTTATTAGAAGATTTTGATGGTCAAGTTCCTCAGACTAGAGAAGAATTAGAAAGTTTGGCGGGAGTTGGGCGTAAAACAGCTAATGTAGTCATGAGTGTGGGCTTTGGAATTCCAGCTTTTGCGGTAGATACCCATGTGGAGCGCATTTGCAAACACCATGATATTGTTAAAAAATCAGCAACTCCACTTGAAGTAGAGAAGCGTGTGATGGATATTTTGCCTCCTGAAAAGTGGTTGGCAGCCCATCAGGCTATGATTTACTTTGGTCGTGCGATCTGTCATCCGAAAAATCCAGAATGCGATCACTATCCACAGTTATACGATTTTAGTTCGTTATAAGGCTTAGCATTGAATGTTTTTACTTGCTTTGAACTAGGCTTTGTGATATAGTAATGACAATAAAATATTCCTTTAAACCTGTCCCGTGAGGCAGGCAAGGAGCTCGATTAAGTAGAAGGGTAAGTCTATACTGTTTACAGTAAGGCTCGCTTAGTTATACATTCTCAAGTCTCCTTGAAAAGGAGACTTTTCTTTTTGGAGGTTTGTCATGAAGACAAAAGAAGTTGTAGACGAATTAACCGTCAAGCGAGCGATTACTCGGATCACCTACGAGATTATCGAGCGAAATAAAGATTTAAACAAGATTGTATTGGCTGGGATAAAAACACGTGGTGTCTTTATTGCTCACCGTATCCAAGAGCGTTTGGAACAACTGGAAAATATCTCTGTTCCCGTTGTAGAATTAGATACTAAACCTTTCCGTGACGATGTCAAAAGTGGTGAAGATACTTCCTTAATTTCTGTTGATGTGACAGATCGCGAAGTCATTTTGGTGGATGACGTACTTTATACAGGTCGTACAATCCGAGCTGCTATCGATAACATTGTCGGACATGGTCGCCCTGCCCGTGTAAGTCTTGCGGTACTGGTTGACCGTGGACATAGAGAATTGCCAATTCGTCCAGACTATGTTGGGAAAAATATTCCAACTAGCCGTTCTGAAGAAATCATCGTTGAGATGACAGAACTTGATGGCCAAGATAGAGTTTTGATTACTGAAGAAGCTTAATAGCTAAAGGAGTAGCCATGTCAGAAAATCAACAAGCACTCAAACATGTGGTGTCCATGGAAGATCTCACTGTGGAACAGGTTATGAAATTGATTAAACGAGGGATCGAGTTTAAAAACGGTGCTCAGTTACCCTACGAAGACCATCCGATTGTTTCAAATCTTTTCTTTGAGGATTCTACACGAACGCATAAGTCCTTTGAAGTGGCAGAGATTAAACTAGGGCTGGAGCGGCTTGACTTTGATGTGAAGACCAGCTCAGTAAACAAGGGTGAGACACTGTATGATACAATCCTAACCTTATCTGCACTGGGTGTAGATGTCTGTGTGATTCGCCACCCTGAGGTTGATTACTACAGAGAATTGATAGCGAGTCCTACAATCACGACTTCAATTATCAACGGAGGCGACGGATCAGGGCAACATCCTAGCCAGAGCCTGCTTGATTTGATGACCATTTATGAAGAATTTGGCCGTTTTGAAGGGCTCAAGGTTGCAATTGCTGGAGATTTGGACCATTCACGTGTTGCCAAATCCAATATGCAGATTTTGAAACGCTTAGGTGCAGAACTTTACTTTGCAGGACCTGAGGAATGGAGAAGTCAAGAATTTGCTGACTATGGCCAGTTTGTAACTATTGACGAGATTGTTGACCAGGTGGATGTTTTGATGTTGCTTCGAGTTCAACATGAACGTCACGAAAGTGGAGCAATCTTCTCAAAAGAAAGCTATCATGCTCAACATGGCTTGAACCAAGAGCGCTATAATCGCTTAAAAGAAGAAGCAATCATTATGCATCCAGCTCCAGTGAATCGGGATGTGGAAATTGCCGATCATCTTGTTGAAGCTCCAAAATCACGCATTGTTCAACAAATGACCAATGGAGTCTTTGTTCGAATGGCAATCTTAGAATCCGTATTGGCAAGTAGAAAAGCCAAAAAAGACACAAAACGTTAAAAGACGCCAGTGAGCGTCCACGAGAGGTGAGAATATGACAAAAAGACTTCTAGTTTTAGAAGATGGCACCATTTTCGAAGGTAAGGCCTTCGGAGCAGATATTGATGTAACAGGGGAAATCGTCTTTAACACAGGGATGACAGGTTATCAAGAATCCATTACAGACCAGTCTTATAATGGACAAATCTTAACCTTTCACTTATCCACTGGTAGGGAATTATGGGATTAACCGTGATGACTACGAATCTATCAGCCCTACTTGTAAAGGTGTTGTAGTATTTGAAGAAGCTCGTAGAGCCAGTAACTGGCGCAACCAGATGACGCTGGATGAGTTTTTGAAGTCTAAGAAATCCCTGGTATTTCAGGTATTGATACACGTGCTTTGACAAAAATCATTCGCAAACATGGGACTATGAGAGCGACTCTGACACATGTGGGAGATAGTATCGATCACATCACAGATCAGCTTCAAGCAACTGTTCTACCAATTGACAATATCAAACAGGTTTCTACAAAAACTGCTTACCCAGCTCCAGGAGTAGGTTTGAGCGTAGTACTTGTAGACTTTGGTCTTAAGCATTCAATCTTAAGAGAGTTGTCTAAGAGAGATTGTAATGTAACGGTCGTTCCTTATACTACAACAGCAGAGGAAATCCTCCACCTAAATCCAGACGGAGTTATGTTGTCAAATGGACCGGGAAATCCAGAAGATGTACCAGAAGCACTCGATATGATTCGTGGTATTCTCGGGAAAATTCCAATCTTTGGTATTTGTATGGGACACCAACTCTTTGCCATGGCAAATGGAGCTAAGACCTATAAGATGAAGTTTGGTCACCGTGGATTTAACCACGCTGTACGCGAAATCGCAACAGGGCGCGTGGACTTCACGAGTCAAAACCATGGATATGCAGTGAGTCGTGAAGATTTCCAGACCATTTGATGATTACTCATGAAGAAATCAATGACAAGTCAGTTGAAGGTGTACGTCACAGATACCAACCAGGTTTCTCTGTGCAATTCCACCCAGATGCTGCACCAGGTCCGCACGATGCAAGTTATCTATTTGATGAGTTCATCGAGATGATGGAAACCTTCAAACAAACAAACTAAAGACGAGTGTGAAATCGTCGGAGAATTTATTTAATGGCAACCAGAGAGTTGCCGAATAGAAAGGAGAAGATACATTGTTCACGGAAGTGAACACGCCCTAAGAACTGTGCGAAAAAGATAAACATCGTCTTGACGCTGATGGCGTCTGCACCGAGTTTCCTATTTTCGCTTTGTTCTTGACGGGCTTTGTATCGTAAACTATGCCTAAACGTACTGATATTCAAAAAATTATGGTGATTGGTTCTGGTCCGATTATTATTGGTCAGGCTGCTGAGTTTGACTATGCTGGGACTCAGGCTTGCTTGTCTTTGAAAGAGGAAGGGTATGAGGTTGTCTTAGTAAACTCAAACCCTGCAACTATCATGACTGATAAGGAAATTGCAGACAAGGTTTACATTGAGCCAATCACACTTGAGTTTGTGACTCGTATTCTCCGTAAAGAACGTCCAGATGCCTTGCTTCCAACTCTTGGTGGGCAAACAGGGCTTAACATGGCCATGGAATTGTCTAAAAATGGCATTCTTGATGAATTGGGAGTAGAACTTCTCGGGACTAAATTGTCTGCCATCGACCAAGCTGAAGACCGCGATCTCTTTAAACAATTGATGGAAGAATTGAGTCAACCGATTCCAGAATCTGAAATTGTTAACACAGTGGAAGAAGCCGTTGCCTTTGCAGCGACAATTGGCTACCCAGTGATCGTCCGTCCAGCCTTTACCCTAGGTGGTACTGGTGGTGGTATGTGTGCCAACGAGGAAGAATTGCGTGAAATCTCTGAAAATGGGTTGAAGCTGTCACCTGTTACTCAATGTTTGATTGAACGTTCCATTGCTGGTTTCAAGGAAATCGAGTACGAAGTCATGCGTGACTCGGCTGACAATGCCCTTGTTGTATGTAACATGGAAAACTTTGACCCAGTCGGGATTCATACAGGGGGATTCCATCGTATTTGCCCCAGCGCAAACTATGTCAGATTATGAAAATCAAATGCTTCGTGATGCTAGTTTGAGCATTATTCGCGCTCTCAAGATTGAAGGCGGATGTAACGTTCAGCTTGCGCTTGATCCACACAGTTTTAAGTACTATGTCATCGAAGTAAATCCTCGTGTATCTCGTTCGTCAGCCCTTGCTTCTAAGGCGACAGGTTACCCAATCGCTAAATTGGCTGCTAAGATTGCGGTAGGATTGACCTTAGATGAGGTCATCAACCCAGTTACAGGTTCAACTTATGCAATGTTTGAGCCAGCCCTTGACTACGTAGTTGCCAAAATTCCGCGCTTCCCATTTGACAAGTTTGAAAAGGGTGAACGCCGTCTTGGTACTCAGATGAAGGCAACTGGAGAAGTTATGGCCATTGGTCGTAACATCGAGGAGTCACTTCTGAAAGCTTGTCGCTCACTTGAAATTGGGGTTCACCACAATGAAATGCCTGAACTTGCAGATGTTTCAGATGATGCCTTGATTGAAAAGGTTGTTAAGGCTCAAGATGACCGTCTCTTCTACGTATCAGAAGCCATTCGTCGTGGTTATACACCAGAGGAAATTGCTGACTTAACTAAGATTGATATTTTCTACCTTGATAAACTCTTGCATATCTTTGAGATTGAACAAGAATTGGGCGCACATTCTCAGGATGTCGATGTCTTGAAAACAGCAAAACTCAATGGTTTCTCAGATCGTAAAATCGCGGAACTTTGGGGAACTACAGCTGATCAAGTTCGCCAACTTCGTTTAGAAAACAAGATTGTTCCAGTTTACAAGATGGTTGATACTTGTGCCGCAGAATTTGAATCAGAAACTCCTTACTTCTACTCAACCTATGGTTGGGAAAATGAATCGATCAAGTCTGAAAAGGAATCTGTACTGGTCCTAGGTTCTGGTCCAATCCGTATTGGTCAAGGAGTTGAGTTTGACTATGCGACTGTTCACTCTGTTAAGGCAATTCAAGCTGCTGGCTACGAAGCTATTATCATGAACTCGAACCCAGAGACCGTTTCAACCGACTTCTCTGTATCAGATAAACTTTACTTTGAACCATTAACATTCGAAGATGTCATGAATGTCATCGATTTGGAGAAACCTAAAGGTGTTATCGTTCAGTTTGGTGGTCAAACAGCTATCAACCTTGCTGAGCCATTAGCAAAAGCAGGTGTGACTATCCTTGGTACGCAGGTTGCTGACCTAGACCGTGCCGAAGACCGTGACCTCTTCGAACAAGCTCTCAAAGACTTGGATATTCCACAGCCACCTGGACAGACTGCTACAAACGAAGAAGAAGCAGTACTTGCAGCCCGCAAGATTGGTTTCCCAGTCCTTGTTCGCCCTTCATATGTCTTGGGTGGACGTGCTATGGAAATCGTTGAGAATGAAGATGATCTTCGTTCTTACATGCGTACAGCTGTTAAGGCTAGTCCAGATCATCCAGTTCTTGTAGACTCTTATATCGTCGGTCAAGAGTGTGAAGTCGATGCCATTTCAGACGGACAAAATGTCCTCATCCCTGGTATCATGGAGCACATCGAACGTGCCGGTGTCCACTCAGGTGACTCCATGGCTGTTTACCCTCCACAAACCTTGTCTCAAAAGGTTCAAGAAACAATCGCAGACTACACAAAACGCCTAGCAATCGGCCTTAACTGTCTTGGTATGATGAACATTCAGTTTGTCATCAAGGATGAGAAAGTATACGTCATTGAAGTTAACCCTCGTGCCAGTCGTACCGTGCCGTTCCTATCAAAAGTAACCAATATCCCTATGGCTCAGGTAGCGACCAAGCTCATTCTTGGTCAAAGTCTTGAAGAACTTGGTTACCAAGATGGACTTTACCCAGAAAGTACTCGAGTTCATATTAAAGCACCAGTCTTCTCATTTACCAAGCTAGCGAAAGTAGACAGCTTGCTCGGTCCTGAAATGAAGTCAACAGGGGAAGTTATGGGTTCTGATACGACTCTTGAAAAAGCTCTCTACAAGGCCTTTGAAGCTTCTTATCTTCACTTGCCAACCTTTGGAAATGTTGTCTTTACTATCGCAGATGATGCCAAGGAAGAAGCTTTGGATTTGGCTCGTCGTTTCCAAAATATTGGTTATGGTATCCTTGCGACTCAAGGAACAGCAGCTTTCTTTGAAGGTCATGGCTTGAAGGCTCAACTCGTTGGTAAGATTGGTGATGATGAACATGATATCCCAAGCTATGTTCGTAAAGGGAAAATCCAAGCTATCATCAACACAGTTGGTACCAAGCGAACTGCTGATGAAGATGGTGAACAAATCCGCCGTTCAGCTATCGAACATGGTGTACCACTCTTTACAGCCCTAGATACAGCGGATGCTATGCTTAAGGTACTTGAAAGCCGTAGCTTCGTTACAGAAGCAATTTAGTTTCTTGTTAAATGATCTAAGTAGCTTTTATCCAGCGTCAAAAGACGCTGGTTTTTCCTCTTTTATAGAGAAATCGAGTTAGAAATAATAGTTACAGTTCACCATTAAATGTCAAAGTTTATCAATAGATTTATCATTACCGTTAAGTGAGTAGACTTATTCTGACTTTCCCTAAAATTTTGTTGAATTTTTCTTAAGTTTTTATCATATTTTTTTATAATTAAGGTGTCTTAAGAAAAAAATAATGAAAAACTAAATGTTTTTCATATAGTTTTTCATTTTTTTGTGTTATAATTAAGGTGCCTTAAGAAAAAAATATTAAGGTGCTTTTAAGAAAAATAATGAAAAACTAAATGTTTTTTTCATATAGTTTTCATTGTTTTAATAGTTTAAAGTCAATCTTATTTTTTTCTCTAATAGAAAATAATGAAAAAGTAGGTTTAGAAAGAGGTAAGTATCTATGTCTTCTCATAAAAAAAGTGTCACTTCTGAGATTAATCAATCTATCGATACTCCAAATAACAATCATTTCTGGCAAAATTTAAAGGCCTTTTTTTAGGTCCAGGGTGCTCTTGTCGCAGTTGGTTATATGGATCCAGGAAACTGGATTACCAGTGTAGTCAGTGGTGCTTCCTATAAGTATAGTCTCTTGTTTGTTATCTTGATTTCATCTCTCATTGCCATGCAACTTCAGCAGATGGCAGGAAAGCTTGGTATTGTAAACCCAGATGGACCTGGCTCAAGCAACGGCTCATCATTCACCCTAAATGGCTTCGTTATAGTCTATGGGTGATTTTAGAATTAGCCTTGATGGCGACAGATCTGGCAGAAGTTCTAGGTTCAGCGATTGCTCTCAATCTTCTCTTTAAGATTCCGATTATGATAGCCATCCTTTTGACGGTTCTAGATGTCTTTCTCTTATTGCTTTTGATGAAAGTTTGGCTTTAAGAAGATTGAAGCTATCGTGACAACACTGATTTTAACGATTTTAGCAATCTTTACTTATCTGGTAGCTTTGTCACATCCAAGCTTCCAAGGAATCGTTGAGGGTTATCTACCGAATGCAACCTTATTTGAAAGTCCTTTGCCAGGGCATGAAAGTCAATTAACCTTGGCGTTAGGTATCGTGGGTGCGACAGTGATGCCCCATAACCTCTATTTGCATTCTTCCTTGTCTCAGACTCGGAAAAATCAATCACAAAGGACAAGAATGATGTTCGAAAAAGCCGTGCGCTTTATGACCTGGGATTCAAATCTCCAACTGTCCTTGGCCTTTGTCGTTAACTCCCTTCTATTTAATCCTCAGGGGCGGCTCTCTTTTTCGGCCATGCATCCGAGATTTCTGCCTTTCTCTCAAATGTATAATGCCCTTGCAGGATTCTACTATTGCAGGAGCTATAGCTAGCTCAACCTTATCAACCTTGTTTGCCTTGGCTTTATTAGCCAGTGGTCAGAATTCGACAATCACAGGTACCTTGACTGGACAAATCGTTATGGAAGGTTTCTTGCATATGCGATTGCCTCAATGGTTCATTCGTTTGGCAACTCGTCTCTTTGCCTTGTTGCCTGTCATGATAGTAGCGGTTGTGTTTGGTCATCAGGAAAAAAACCTTGGATCAGTTATTGGTTTATTCAGCAGGTCTTTCTTTCAATCGCTCTTCCATTTTCAATCTTTCCCTTTGATTTATCTAACTTCTAAGAAATCACTGATGGGCGAATTTACCAATGCTAAATGGAATACCATCCTTGGTTATATTGTTTCCATTATCTTAACTAGTTCTCAAATGTGAAATTGCTATTTGATATTTTTAAGACATCTGAGATGAGTAGAAAAAAATCACCCTAGAGTTAAAGTCTGGGTGATTTTTTTCAATCCTAATCTTAGACGAAAATCCATTATAAAAAGAGGCTGGGACAAAAGTCCCTAGCCTCTCAATTGTCTTTGGATTGTCGAGGCAAGACGCAGTGGTTGAGTGGGCTCTACTACGCTGATTTCATCAGCTTTTACAGCCCCTACTCAACTGTGCGGAGGTGGGACGACGAAATCGAATTCTAACGAATTACCGATTTCTGTCCCACTCTCTACACTATAGCAACGGAAGACATGGGATTCGAACCCACGCACGCTTTCACACGCCTACCGCGTTTCCAACACGGCCTCTTAAGCCTCTTGAGTAATCTTCCAATACTTACTAAAAATAGTTTATCATAAAGGGCAAGTATCTTGCAAATAAAAATTCAAAACAATTGGCAGAAATGATAGAAAATTGAAAGAAAATGACAAAAAGTGCTTGACTTTGCTATTTTTTTGTGATAGAATGATTATTGTAATCGTTAACAGGAGGTGAGTAAGTGCTAAAAACTGAGAGAAAAAAGTTGATTTTAGAGGAGCTGAGTAAACATAAAGTCGTTACTTTAGAGAAATTAGTAGGCTTGCTAGATACTTCAGAATCAACAGTTAGACGCGATTTAGATGAATTGGAATCGGAAAATAAACTTCGCCGAGTGCATGGAGGAGCAGAGTTGCCTCACTCCTTGCAAGAAGAAGAAACCATTCAAGAGAAATCTGTCAAAAACCTTCAAGAGAAAAAAATTGATTGCGCAAAAGGCAGCTTCCCTCATCAAAGAAAAAGATGTTATTTTTGTGGATGCAGGAAGTACAACAGCCTTTCTCATTAAGGAATTGGAGCGAAAAGACATTACTGTTGTGACTAACTCCATTCACCATGCGGTTCAATTAGTGGATAAGCAAATCCCAACAGTTATTATTGGCGGTGGGGTTAAAATGACGACTGATGCCAGCATCGGTGGTGTCGCGCTTAATCAGATTAACCAGCTTCACTTTGACCGTGCCTTTATCGGAATGAATGGTGTGATGATGGTTATTATCAACTCCAGATATGGAGGAGGGCGCCGTCAAGCGTGCTATTTCTAGAAAATGCCAAACAAACCTATGTCTTTGGCGGATTCGTCTAAGGTTGGTCAAATCTTGTTTCGCTAAGGTCGCCCCTATAAAACGAGCTATTGTGATCACAAGTCAAGGGTCATGAACTCTTGCCAGCTATTAAGAAGAAAACGGAGGTAATAGAAGTATGATTTATACAGTCACACTCAATCCATCTATTGACTACATTGTCCGTCTGGATAAAGTGGAAGTTGGTAGTGTCAATCGTATGGACAGTGATGATAAGTTTGCTGGTGGTAAGGGAATCAATGTCAGCCGTGTCTTGAAACGCTTGGATATTCCAAATACAGCGACAGGCTTCATCGGTGGCTTTACAGGTAAATTTATCGCTGATACTTTGGCTGAAGAGCAAATTGAAACACGCTTTGTCCAAGTAGCAGAAGATACGCGTATCAACGTCAAGATAAAAAGCTGATCAAGAAACAGAAATCAATGGGACTGGTCCTACTGTTGAAGCTGAACAACTTGAAGAGTTAAAAGCTATTCTTTCAAGTTTAACAGCAGAAGACACAGTTGTCTTTGCAGGTTCGAGTGCTAAAAACTTAGGCAATGTCATCTATAAGGATTTGATTGCCTTGACGCGTCAGACAGGCGCTCAAGTAGTCTGTGACTTTGAAGGTCAAACCTTGATTGATAGTTTGGATTATCAACCACTTTTGGTCAAACCAAATAATCATGAACTGGGAGCTATCTTTGGAGTCAAGCTTGAAAGCCTTGATGAAATAGAGAAATACGCTCGAGAATTGCTAGCTAAAGGTGCTCAAAACGTTATTATCTCTATGGCTGGCGATGGAGCACTTCTGGTAACATCGGATGGAGCATACTTTGCTAAACCGATCAAGGGAACAGTGAAAAACTCAGTGGGTGCTGGTGACTCGATGGTTGCTGGATTTACTGGTGAGTTTGTCAAATCAAAAGACGCAGTAGAAGCCTTCAAATGGGGAGTGGCTTGTGGAACAGCAACAACCTTCTCAGATGACTTGGCGACTGCAGCATTTATTAAAGAGACTTATGAAAAAGTTGAGGTAGAAAAAAGATGAAAATTCAGGATTTATTGAGAAAAGATGTCATGTTGCTTGATTTGCAAGCAACTGAAAAAACAGCAGCTATCGAAGAAATGATTCATAGCTTGGTAGAGCACGGATATGTGACAGATTTTGAAACTTTTAAAGAAGGAATCTTAGCGCGTGAAGCTTTGACTTCTACAGGTTTGGGTGATGGTATTGCAATGCCACACAGCAAAAACGCTGCTGTCAAAGAAGCGACTGTTCTCTTTGCTAAATCAAACAAGGGTGTTGACTACGAAAGTTTAGATGGACAACCAACTGACCTCTTCTTTATGATTGCTGCTCCAGAAGGTGCCAATGATACTCACTTGGCTGCCTTGGCAGAATTGTCTCAATATTTGATGAAAGACGGCTTTGCTGACAAACTTCGTCAAGTAACATCAGCTGATCAAGTTATTGAACTCTTTAACCAAGCTTCAGAAAAAGCTCAAGAACCAGTACAAGTTCCTGCAAATGACTCTGATGACTTCATCGTAGCAGTTACAGCTTGTACAACAGGAATTGCCCACACGTACATGGCACAAGAAGCTCTTCAAAAAGTAGCCGCGGAAATGGGTGTCGGTATCAAGGTTGAAACCAATGGTGCTAGCGGTGTTGGCAACAAATTGACATCAGAAGATATCCGCAAGGCTAAAGCTGTTATTATCGCTGCGGATAAGGCAGTTGAAATGGATCGTTTCGATGGCAAACCATTGGTAAATCGTCCAGTTGCAGATGGTATTCGTAAGACAGAAGAGTTGATCAACTTGGCTCTTTCTGGTAATGCTGAAGTATATCGTGCTGCTAATGGAGCGCAAGCTTCAACAGCATCTAACGAAAAACAAAGTCTCGGTGGTGCCTTCTACAAACACTTGATGAGTGGTGTATCTCAAATGTTGCCATTCGTTATCGGTGGTGGTATCATGATTGCTCTTGCTTTCTTGATTGATGGTGCTATGGGTGTGCCAAATGAGAACCTTGGAAATCTTGGATCTTACCATGAACTCAGCTTCTATGTTCATGAAAAATCGGTGGTCTGCCTTTGGTTTGATGCTTCCAGTATTTGCAGGATATGTTGCTTACTCAATCGCTGAAAAACCAGGTTTGGTAGCAGGTTTCGTAGCTGGAGCTATCGCCAAAGAAGGTTTATGCCTTTGGTAAAATCCCTTACGCTCAAGGTGGTGAAGCAACTTCAGCTCTTGCAGGGTGTATCATCAGGTTTCCTAGGAGCCCTTGTTGGTGGATTTATCGCTGGTGCCTTGGTACTTTTGGTTAAGAAATACGTGAAGGTTCCTCGCTCACTTGAAGGTGCTAAATCAATCCTTCTCTTGCCACTTTTTGGAACAATCTTGACAGGATTTGTTATGCTGGCTGTGAACATTCCTATGGCTGCTATCAACACCGGTATGAACAACTTTCCTTGGTGGTCTTGAAGGTGGTTCGGCTGTCCTTCTAGGAGTCGTTCTTGGAGGAATGATGGCTGTCGATATGGGTGGACCTGTCAATAAAGCAGCTTATGTCTTTGGTACTGGTACTCTTGCAGCAACAGTGTCAACAGGTGGTTCAGTAGCTATGGCAGCAGTAATGGCTGGAGGAATGGTTCCACCACTTGCAATCTTTGTCGCAACTCTTCTTTTCAAAGATAAATTCACCAAAGAAGAACGTAACTCAGGTTTGACTAACATCGTTATGGGCTTGTCATTCATTACTGAAGGTGCGATTCCGTTTGGTGCAGCTGACCCAGCTCGTGCTATCCCAAGCTTTATCCTTGGTTCAGCAGTAGCAGGTGGACTTGTTGGTCTTGCAGGAATCAAACTGATGGCACCTCACGGAGGAATCTTCGTTATCGCCCTTACAACAAATGCCCTTCTTTACCTTGTCTTTGTCTTGGTAGGAGCACTTGTTAGTGGTGTAGTTTATGGTTACCTTCGTAAACCATTAGAAAAATAATCACAAATAGATTCAAATGACTGAACACGAAAGTGGGCAGTCATTTTTTTGATAATGAGGTTAGGGAGACCAATCTTTAAAGTGATATAATAGAAGTAAATCTTAGAGAATTTTTTTTCATCCAAATGATAGAATGCTAAAGTTCTACAAATACCTTAGAGGAGAAAAGTGTCATGAGTGATTCTAGAAAAGAAGAAATCGACAAATTAGTGAAAGAAAATATCCCTCACCAAAATCTTACAAAAGAAGCGTTACAAGGAACCTATGCCAGCTTGGTGGAGGAAGATTTTCCTGATTCTAAACGAATTCATTTTATAGCTGATTTAGGTAGGAGCCCAGAAATTGCCTTTCATTTTGAACTCATTTGCAACGATTGGGAGGAAGGAACTGACCTAAATTTTGAAGCAAGTTTTGACCAGCATGGGCAGGAGGGAATAGACTATCTTTTGGAAACTCTCAATCAAGAGGAAGATGAGAGTCAACGCATTTTGATTGTTTATTTTCTAGCGAAAATCCTTTCCAAAGTAAGACATAGAGATTTTTATGCATCTTCTTGCAAGCAAGTACTTCCTGTTCTAATCTCTCTTTTACCTAGTTCAGAAGCTTCGAATCGTAGAAAGCTAATCATTGCCCTAGGTTGGATTGGTTCAATAAGTGAGATAGAAATCTTAGGGCAACATCTCTTGACTGACCAAGATGCACTTTGTCGTGCCTGGTCTGCCAGTAGTTTGATGCAATTATCTTTTCATCAAGTTGAAAAAGAAGTCTTGATGGAGAAAACGAAGGATTTGTTTCGAGAGGCGATTCCAGAAGAAAAGGACTTTCGGGCTTGTGCTCTGATGATAGAAGCAGCTCAAGTTTTATTTGGGAAAAAATGGATTCCTACATCTGCTGTAGAGAAGTTGGAAATCGAAAAGATTGAGAAGGCAAGAAAATCAGCAATTAGATTTTTGAAGAAGTAGTGAGACAAGGTTGTTGAAAAATCATATAGAATAGAAAATTCAGAAATATCAATGAAAGATGATTGTGTCTAGTAGATGCAGTCATTTTTTTGATTTCTCTAGATGTTTCTGAAATATGGTATAATAGAAGCATGGCAAACAAAAATACAAGTAAAACAAGACGGAGACCGTCAAAAGCTGAATTAGAAAGAAAGCAAGCTATCCAACGGATGTTAGTTTCCTTAGTCATAGCTTTTTGCTTAATTTTCGCTGCCCTGAAATTAGGAGCAGTGGGACTCACCCTCTATAACCTTATTCGATTACTAGTAGGAAGTCTAGCTTATCTGGTCATTTTTGTCGTCCTAGTCTATCTTTTTCTCTTTAAGTGGATTCGGAAGCAAGAAGGTCTGATCTCAGGTTTTCTTTGCATTTTTTCAGGCTTATTGCTGATTTTTTTGAATCTTATCTAGTATGGAAATATGGCTTAGAGCAGGCTGTCTTTAAGGGAACTTTAGCCCAAGTTTTAACAGATTTGACAGGTTTTCGTGTGACTAGCTTTGCTGGAGGAGGGCTGCTAGGTGTTGCCCTTTATATTCCAGTCGCCTTTCTTTTTTCAAATATTGGTACTTACTTTATCGGAGCTATCTTAATCTTGATCGGTGCTCTTCTAGTTAGTCCCTGGTCTGTCTACGACGTTGCTGATTTTCTTGGAGCACGTTTTGCACTTTGGATGGAGCGACGCGAGCTGAAGAAACAAGAACGCTTCATCAAACGGGAAGAAGAAAAAGCTCGTAAGGAAGTAGAAGAGCAGGAAAGACTAGAAAAAGAAGAAGCAGAACAAGCTTTGTTGGATATACCTCCTGTTGATATGGAAACTGGCGAGATTTTAGAAGCTTCCCCTGTTCACTTTGATGATTTACCACCTCTGCCTGAGGAAGAATGGATAGAACCTGAAATTATTCTCCCGCAAGCAGACTATGAAGTTCCTAGCGAAGTTGATACTCCAGAGGAAGCTGAGTTCTTAGAGGATGAGGATGTTGAGGTAGATTTTTCTGCTAAAAAAGCTTTAGAGTACAAACTCCCCAGCTTGCAACTCTTTGCACCTGATAAACCAAAAGATCAGTCAAAAGAAAAGAAAATCGTTCGCGAGAATATCAAGATTTTGGAAGAAACCTTTGCGAGTTTCGGTATCAAGGTAACGGTTGAACGTGCTGAAATCGGACCATCAGTTACCAAGTACGAAGTCAAGCCAGCAGTTGGTGTTCGTGTCAATCGCATTTCCAATCTAGCAGATGACTTGGCTTTGGCCTTGGCTGCGAAAGATGTCCGTATCGAAGCTCCAATTCCAGGGAAATCCTTGGTCGGGATTGAAGTGCCTAACTCTGAAATTGCGACCGTATCTTTCCGAGAACTCTGGGAACAATCGCAAACTAAACCTGAAATCTCCTAGAAATTCCTCTTGGGAAAGCCGTTAATGGTACAGCTCGTAGTTTCGACCTTGCTAAAATGCCTCACTTACTTGTGGCTGGATCGACCGGTTCTGGTAAATCTGTTGCAGTCAATGGTATCATTGCAAGTATTCTCATGAAGGCACGTCCAGACCAAGTCAAGTTTATGATGGTGGATCCGAAGATGGTTGAGTTGTCAGTCTATAATGATATTCCTCATCTCTTGATTCCGGTCGTGACTAACCCTCGTAAGGCCAGCAAGGCCCTTCAAAAAGTCGTAGATGAGATGGAAAACCGTTATGAACTTTTTGCTAAAGTCGGAGTTCGGAATATTGCTGGTTTCAATGCTAAGGTGGAGGAATTCAACGCTCAATCTGAGTACAAACAAGTACCTCTTCCTTTGATTGTCGTGATTGTCGATGAGTTAGCTGACCTCATGATGGTAGCCAGCAAGGAAGTAGAAGATGCTATTATCCGTCTTGGACAGAAGGCGCGTGCAGCTGGTATTCATATGATTCTTGCAACGCAGCGTCCGTCGGTTGATGTTATCTCTGGTTTGATTAAGGCCAATGTACCGTCTCGTGTGGCCTTTGCTGTATCTTCTGGAACGGATTCTCGAACTATCTTAGATGAAAATGGTGCTGAGAAATTGCTTGGTCGAGGGGACATGCTCTTTAAGCCAATCGATGAAAATCATCCTGTTCGTCTGCAAGGTTCCTTTATCTCGGATGATGATGTTGAGCGTATTGTTAGCTTTATTAAGGCTCAAGCAGATGCTGATTATGATGAAAGCTTTGATCCTGGAGAGGTTTCTGAGACAGATGGTGAGTCTAGCACAGGAGATGAAGGTGGAGATCCGCTATTTGAAGAAGCTAAAGGCTCTGGTCATTGAAACTCAAAAAGCGAGCGCATCCATGATTCAACGTAGATTATCAGTTGGTTTTAACCGAGCAACTCGCTTGATGGAAGAATTAGAGATGGCTGGAGTTATCGGACCTGCAGAAGGAACGAAGCCACGAAAGGTTTTACAACAATAAAAAACGTAAAAATAGTATAAAAATGCATGGAAACTTTATTGAAAAGTTAGTCAGAAATGGTCTAACTTTTGCGATGAAGTTTCCTTTTTTATAGCGATTTCTTTAGAAATAAGGCCATCTGAAAATCGTTTCAGACTTGCCAACTAATTGGATTTTACTTTTACTAGTTTTTACCTATTAAACTATTGATTTTTAAACTGTTTTTTTGATATATTAAAGTTGGTATAGAAAAAAATTATATGTTTATCCAGAAGTGTTTAAAAATTGAGGAGGATATTTTTTAAAACAAAATGCAAACGCTTACTTGGTAAACTGAAAGGAACAAAAACCGATGGATAAAGGATTGTTTGAAAAACGTTGCAAATATAGTATTCGGAAATTTTCATTAGGGGTTGCTTCTGTCATGATTGGTGCAGCTTTTTTTGGAACTAGCACTGTTCTCGCAGATTCTGCACAAACAGGTTCAACAGCGAATATGCCAGCTGATTTGACGGCAGCTCTTGCCAATGCTAAAAGAGGATGATGGGCATGACTTTTGAAGCACCAAAAACCTGGTGAAGATCAGGGTTTCTCCTGAAGTAACTGAAGGACCAAAGACTGAAGAAGAATTGCTGGTAAAAGAAAAAGAAACTGCAACTGCAACAAGCTCAGCAGCTTCAGATACTCTTCCTGAAGAACTACGTGGAAAACTTGATAAGGCTGAAGAAAATGGCCGCACTGCCTCAAAAGAAGAACTAGAAAAAGAAGATAAAAGCTTAGTTCCAGAAGAAGTAGCTAAAACAAAAAATGGAGAATTAAACTACGGTGCGACTGTCGAAATTAAAAGCTCTGCTGGGCTCGGTAGTGGTATCGTTATCGGGGAAAATCTCGTTTTGTCTGTTTCTCATAACTTTATCAAAGATGTTCCAGATGGCAATAATCGTAAGGTAGCTGATAATGTTGAAAGTGATGACGATGTTTATACAATTTCTTACCAAGGGGCACCAGACGTCAAATTCAGTAAAAATGATGTAAAACACTGGGATCGTGAAGGATTCCTCAAAGGATATAAAAATGACTTGGCAATCGTTAAGCTTCGTACACCTCTTGCAAATGCGCCTGTTGAAGTGACTGACAAGCCTGCTACAACTAAGGTAGGAGATAAGGTTCATGTATTTGGCTATCCAAAAGGAGAACTTGATCCGATTCTGAATACAACTGTTGAGGACATTAATAATCACGGAGAAGGTGTTCGTGGAATTAGCTATCAAGGAAGTGAACCAGGTGCTAGTGGTGGCGGTATTTTCGATGAAAATGGGAAATTGATTGGTATTCACCAAAATGGTGTATCTGGTAAACGTAGTGGAGGTATTCTCTTCTCACCTGCTCAGCTAGAGTGGATTCAAAACTACATCAAGGGTATTGAAACAACGAAACCAGCTGGTCTAGATGCTCTCGATAAACAAGTTGAGGACAAGGAAGAAAAACCAAAAGAGGATAAACCTAAGGAAGATAAGCCAAAAGAAGAAACACCAGCAGAAAATAAGCCAGCTGAAGCAACAACGGGAGAAACTAGCGAAGCGACAGCCGAAGTGAAAAAAGAGTGGAACTCTGTAAGTCGCGTGAAAGGGACTGTTGAAGTCGTTGAAGAAGGCGGAGTACGCTACAACAAATTAACTTCAACTGAAGCTAACGACAATGGGGCAAACGAAGCTCTATTCGAAAAAGCTGGCTTACAAGCGGATGCGGAAGGAAATGTAAGCGTTGACTTAACCTTCAAAGCAAACTCACTTCCTGCAGAAACTCGTTTCGGAGTTTATGTAAAATATAAAGATAATGACAACAACATCTTTGTAGGTTACGACAAGGGCGGATGGTTCTGGCAATACAAAGGACCAAACGTAAACACTTGGTATAGCAAAACTCGTGTTGAAGGACCAGCTGTTGGTGAAGAAAACCACCTTTCTATCGTATACAAGAAAGACGGTCAATTAAACGCAACGAATAATGGACAAGCTTTGTTTAGCACTGAAGTCGTGCCAGAAGCTGTTAAGAAAGCTTTAGCGGATGTGAATAAAGTTTACCTTAAAGCAGGAACTTATTCTAAAGAATTAACATCTGTATCGATCAAAGCGGATAACCAAGATAACATTAAACCTGAAGAAGAAACTCCAGCTGCGGATGATGGGTACGTCGCAATGACCAAGATGTTCACTATGAAACTTTACAATCTGATCAATTAAAAGCGATTATCGACACGGCGTTTCCACGTGTTAAGGAATATGAATTAGATGGAAAAACGTTAACAGGTCAAGTTCAAAAATTAGATAAAATGTCAATCAACGGTGTATTAGTTACTCCAGAAGTTCAATACCGTAAGATTGATGACACTACTGCAGAATATGTAATGAAAGTAAGAAACGATGATGAATTCATCAACGCTGAAATTACTGTGAAATTACAATTAGTCGGCAACGAAATGCACTTCGATGTGACAAAAGTAGTGAACAAAAACAATGTTGAAATGGGTAAACCAATCGACAATGTACGCAAATTAATCCAAACCATTGAATTCCCAGGAAACACACTTGTTTCTGTTGGTTCTAACAAACAAGGTGCGAAATTCGACGGAGCTCAAATGTCTACAAACACACATAACCGTGGAGACTATCATTTAGACTTGAAAGAAGGCAAGATGAATGAATATACTTACGGCTTCATGTATGGATTTGTTTCTTCTAACGAATTAGCAGCGTCTGTTTGGAGTAACTCTCAATTTACATACAGAGGAAATGACTTTGCACGTTTAACAACAGCCTTAGAACGTGTAGAAGGTGTAAACTACTTAGGTATTCAAAGCTCACCTTACTGGTACCAACGTGCTTATAAGAACTTAGTATTCCCAGAATACACATTAGAATTACCAAGTTCTAAAGTAGTCATCACAAAAGACTTAAACAAAGATAATGTCGTGGACTGGCAAGATGGTGCGATTGCATATCGTAATATCATGAACAATCCTAAAGGGGCAGAATCTGTTCCAGATTTAGTAGCGTATCGTATTGCGATGAACTTCGCATCTCAAGCGCAAAACCCATTCTTAATGACATTAGATGGTATTAAGAAGATTAACTTACACACAGATGGTTTAGGCCAATCAATCCTACTTAAAGGATATGGTAGTGAAGGTCACGACTCAGGTCACTTAAACTATGCAGATATCGGTAAGAGAATCGGTGGCGTTGAAGACTTCAAGAAATTATTAGCAAGAGCAAAAGAATACGGAGCTAAAATCGGTATTCACGTCAATGCTTCTGAAATATATCCTGAATCTAAATACTTCAGCGAAGCGATTTTACGTAGAAACTCTGACGGAACATATATGTACGGTTGGAACTGGTTGGACCAAGGTATCAACATCGATGCAGAATATGACTAGCTCATGGACGTTTGGATCGTTGGAAAGAATTAAGAGAAAAACTAGGTGCTGACTTAGACTTCATCTATGTGGACGTTTGGGGTAACGGACAATCAGGAGATAACACTGCTTGGCCAACTCACGTACTTGCTAAAGAATTAAACTCTCAAGGCTGGCGTATGGCTATCGAGTGGGGCTTCGGTGCGGAATATGATTCAACATTCCAACACTGGGCAGCTGACTTAACTTACGGTGGATACACACTCAAAGGTATTAACTCAAATATCACTCGATTCATTCGTAACCACCAAAAAGACTCATGGGTGGGTGACTATCCAAGCTACGGTGGTGCCGCTAACTACCCATTACTTGGTGGATATAACATGAAAGACTTCGAAGGATGGCAAGGTCGAAGCGACTACGAAGGATATATTCGTAACCTCTTCGAAAACAACATCATGACGAAGTACTTCCAACACTACAAAGTTTCTAAATGGGTGAACGGTGACCCAGTTGCGATGAACGACAACGGTCAAAACTACAAGTGGACTCCAGAGATGGAAATTCATTTAACTAATGACAATGGGGATGAAGTGAAGATTGTTCGTCAATCAAACGACCCTAACAGCCCAGACTACCGTAAACGTGTCACAACATTAAACGGTCGTGTCATCGAAAATGGTGGAAGCTACTTAGTACCATGGAACTGGGATGAAAATGGTAAAGCTTTAACAGGCGACAAAGAAAAGATGTACTTCTTCACAACTGAAGGTGGAACAACTGAATGGACTCTTCCAGAAGATTGGACTGGAGATAAAGTATACCTTTACCGTTTAACAGACCAAGGTAAGAAAGATGTTGTAGAATTAACAGTAGGCGCAGACCGTAAGATTCAAATTACGGGAGATGCGAACCAACCATATGTACTTTACAAGGCTGCTCAAGGCAAGAAGACAATGGTATGGAGTGAAGGGCTACACATCTATGACCAAGGCTTCAACAGCGGAACATTAGATCATTGGGAAAAAACAGGTGACAGCGAACACGCTGAAATCGTGAAATCTCAAGGGGGCTAACGAAATGTTACGTATTCAAGGAAACACTGAACGTGTGACATTGAAACAACGCTTAACAGACTTAAAACCAAATACAAGGTATGCTGTTTATGTAGGTGTAGATAACCGAAGCGATGCTCGTGCAGATATCACAATCCGAGTAGGAGACAAAGTGATTTCTAACTACACAAATAAATCAATTGCGAAGAACTATGTACAAGCACATGCGCATAACACACTTCCAAAGAACGCAACTGTGGATAATACAAGTTACTTCCAAAACATGTATGTATACTTCACAACAGGCGAAGATGTTTCTAATGTGACATTAGAACTTGGACGTGATGCGGATGCAGCAGCAACTTACTTCGATGAAATTCGTGTATTTGAAAACCAATCTGTAATGTACAACGAAAAACACGATACAGGAAATGGTAAATTCAAACAAGACTTTGAAGAAGTGCCTCAAGGTATCTTCCCATTCGTAGTCGGAGATGTTGAAGGCGTACAAGATAACCGTACTCACTTATCTGAAAAACACGAACCATATACTCAACGTGGATGGAATGGTAAGAAAGTCAACGATGTTATCGAAGGCAACTGGTCATTGAAGACGAACGGTTTAACAGGAAATGACAAACTCGTTTACCAAACAATTCCACAAAACTTCCGCTTCGAAGAAGGTAAGACTTATAAAGTAACCTTCGATTATGAAGCAGGTTCAAATGGAGCATACTCATTCGTTATCGGTAATGGCGAAAATACTCGTCGCAGTAAATTAACGAAATATGACTTAGAAAACACTTGGGAAATTCATCAACTCCTAAGAAAGTAAGCTTCTATGTTACTGGCGAAAAAGGTGGAAACACTTGGATTGGTATCTTCTCAAATGCTCGTGGTGCCGATACTAAAGGAGATACAGATAACAACGAAATCAACTTCAAAGGTTATAAAGACTTTATGTTAGATAACCTTGAAATTGAAGAAATTAAGTTAACTGGTAAGATGCTCATCGATGAAGCATACGAAAAGAATACTCCAATCGTAAATGGCAACTACAAACAAGATTCATTAAATGCTTATAAAGACGCTGTAGCAGCTTATTAGAAGCAAACGATGATATTAGTGTGGATGATGCTAAAGCTCTTGTAGAACGCGTTAACGAGGCTAAAGAAAAACTTGTGGTGAAACGTAGCTCTACAGATTGGGATGATGTTAGCGATGTAGATGCACCATATGAAAGTGATGAAGAAAGCCCATGGTATGCATTCGATAACAATACAAACTCAATCTGGCATACGCCTTATGGAGTGGACAGCTTAGGCAAACCATTAACTGTAAACTTCACTAAACCTATGGAATCTACTCGCTTTGAATATGTTCCTCGTCAACAAGGACCAAACGGACGTGTCATGAGTGGTAGCCTCACAGTGTTTGATGAAAACGATCAAGAACACCACTTTAACTTTACTGGTTGGGAAAATAATGCGAAGACTAAAGTCATTAACTTCGATGCCCCAATCAAAGTGAAGAAAGCAATCTTCATTGGTAACGAAACTTACGGCGACCCTGGACATATTTCAGCTGCTGAATTACGCTTCATTCTTCCGGTTGAAGATGATAAACCATTAGACGAAGCTGCATATAACGCTGAAGTAGAACGTGTTCGTAAGATCGACCGTCAAGATGCTAAAGAATACTTAGCAGCTGTAGAAGCATACAAGAATGGTCTTGCAGAACATAACTTATTAACTCCAAACGGACTTAATAAATTGGTAGAAGGCTTGAAAGAAATTAAGGAAACTGAAGAGCCAACTCCGAACCCAGAGCCAACTCCGAACCCAGAGCCAACCCCAGATCCAGAACCAATTCCAGAACCTAAACCTGAAACTCCAACTTCCAGCAAGGGTGATGAAGCAGCACCAGTTGTTGACCTTCCAGAATTCACAGGTGGTGTAAATGGTGTTGAAGCCGCAATCCATGAAGTACCAGAGTTTACTGGTGGTGTGAACGCAGCTGAAGCCGCTGTCCATGAAGTACCAGAGTATACAGGTGCGATTGGAACAGCAGGTGACCAAGCCGCACCTACTGTAGAAAAACCAACTGAAGGTGTTCGTGTCTTGTCAGATAAGACTACAGGAGTTGTAGTTGCAGGACTAGCAAGAGATTTGGCTACAGATCTTAATATTAAAGTTCAAAAAGTAACAGACCAAAGTCTACAAGGTGTGAAATTTGATGCTTATGCTCTTCATTTAGTTGATAAAGATAAGCATGAGGTTCAAGCGAAGGGTGTAGTGCTCGTTCGACTTCCAGTTTCTGGTGAAGTCGCTGGAGTATACTACACTGCATCAGGTGAGGCAGTAAGCTTTACAAATGGTCAAGGTACAGTTGAGTTTACAACTAGTCAGCTAGGACATTTTGCAGTAGTTTATAAACAAGTTTCTAAACCACAAACGCCATCAGTAGGAGAACCTGGTCATAAACCACAAACTCCATTAACTGACGAACCTAGAGGTCAAGTACAGACTCCATCAACAGAGAAACTGGATCATAAACCACAGGATGCAGCGGTACAAAAACTTGATCAGAAAGCAGATGATACTGCTAAATCAGAAATGAAGGAAGTAGCAGCTAAACAAGAAGCGAAGGATAAACTTCCAGAAACTGGTACTAGCAAGTCAGATCATCTCTTCTTCCTTGCCAGCCTCAGTCTAGCAATGTCTGCTCTATTTCTTGCAAAAAGAAAAGAAGATTAAAAAATAAAAAGTTTTCAATAAAAGAGAGCTTAAAACTCCACAATCATTGTAGTGGAGAAAAAGAAAACCCAGAGAGGACCCTCTAGGTCCTCTCTTTTTCTAAAGGGAAATGAGAGCGCTTACTCTTTGTGAGCGTATGAAAGGAAATAGGAAAAAATGGGAAAACATTTTTTTGAGAAACGGTGTCATTACAGTATACGTAAATTTACAATCGGCGCAGCTTCTGTTATGATTGGTGCTAGCATTTTTGGTGCTGGTGCGGTTCAGGCTGCTGAAACAGAAGGACCTGCAGAGACAGAAGGAACAATAACACAAGCTCAGCCTCTGGATAAACTGCCAGCAGATATAGTAGCAGCTATTGAAAAAGCAGAAGCAAGTGCTGAACTGTAGATGGTCAACCTGCAGCGTCAGAAACGGGAGCAACTGCAGCTGACACAACTACTCCAAAACCAACTGAAACTCCTGCTCCTAAGGAAGAAGTAGCTTCAAAACCAGCTGCAAATCCTAAAGAGGAAGCAGCTTCTGAGGCGAAACCAGCTGTAACTCCTGCGACTAAAGATGTTGTAGATACACCAGATGTCAATCATTTAGAAAAAGCTTCTGCTACAGCCTCAAACCATGAAGCCAACACACAATACACAGCAGAAAAGGCGATTGACGGAAAACCTGACACTCGCTGGGCTACTGACCAAAACGTTGAAAAACCAACAATCGAATTTACACTTGAAAAGACAACAGTGATTAAGCATGTTGAGATTGATTGGGACCGCCGCGTTCGTGGTGAACAAAATGATCCAAATATCAAGTCATGGAATCTCTATTACGCTGGCCAGGATGAGGTGAATGGTTCAGGAGTTAAAGAATGGAAGTTGGCTTATCAAAGAACAGGGAATCCCTCTTCTTGATGAAAAAATTGACTTGAAAGAAGCTATCCAAGCTAAATACCTTAAACTTGAAATTACAGATTATCAAGCTGGTACAATGAACTGGAAAAATGTTGGGATTCAAGAAATTCGTGCCTACTCAAACATTCCAGACGCTAGCAAACCAACAGATATTCGCCAAGTGACAGAATTAGCTGTTGCTGAAGATGGGAAATCACTTGTTTTACCTAAATTACCAGGTCAAGTCAGCTTGATTGGTAGCAACAAACAGGGTGTTGTTGACCTAAATAACAAAATCTATAAACCCTTAACAGATCAAACTGTTAAGGTCATGGTCCAACAAGTCAAGGATACTCATACCTTCACAAAAGAATTTGAAGTCCTCATTAAAGGCTTGCATGCAGACGAAGGTGTTGGCACTAAACCAGCAGTTGCTCCAGCAGTTCAACAATGGTATGGAACTGAAGGCAAAACTTCTATTACAGCTGATACCGTGATTTCAGTTGGCGATTCTGGATTTGGTCAAGAAGCTAAATTCTATCAGACTGACCTTGAAAGTCGTGGGCTAGAAATCGCTACAGGTGATCAAACAGCTCAAAAACGGATTGAATTTAAAAAGGTTGAAGATAGGGGTTATGGTAAAGAAGGCTATGGTATCACTGTAAAAGATGGTGTTATCACTGTAGAAGCTGCAACCAACGCAGGAGCCTTTTACGCAACTCGTACTCTTCTACAAATGGGAGAAAATGATTTGCAAAACGGAGAAATCCGTGACTTCCCAAGCTTCAGTCACCGTGGCTTTATGCTAGATACAGGTCGTAAGTTTATCCCTTATGATACACTTGTAGATATTATGCTCAACATGGCTTACTACAAGATGAACGATCTTCAGTTGCACTTGAATGATAACTATATCTTCTTAGAAAAATCATGTAGCAGGGAAAACATCTTAGCACTCAAGAAGAACTAGATTATGTTCTCAAAAATGCTAAGACAGGCTTCCGTGTAGAAACAGATGTTGTTGGTGACAATGGTGAAAAATTAACATCAAAAGAGCACTACACCAAGGAAGAAATGCAAGAAATCATCAAGTTGGCCAAAGCTTTGCATATCAACCTTGTTCCTGAAATTGATACACCAGGTCACGCCCTTTCATTTGTTAAGGTCCGTCCAGACTTGATGTATAAAGGTCAGCTTAGTGCGAGAAAACACAATGTAGAACGCGTAGCTATGCTAGATTTGGATAACAAGTACGAAGAAACACTTGCTTTTGTCAAATCAGTCTATGATAAATTGCTCGATGGTGAAGACGCACCACTTCATGGCGTTTCTACTGTTCATATCGGTACAGATGAGTATTATGGAAATCCAGAAAGCTATCGTCGCTATGTCAACGATATGATTCAGTACATCAAAGGCAAAGGTTTAACACCACGTATTTGGGGTTCCCTCAGTGCCAAACAAGGGACTACACCCGGTCGATTGGAAAGATGTAGAAGTCGATATTTGGAGCATTGGATGGCAACGTCCAGCTGCCGCAATTGCTCAAGGTGCTAAGATTATCAATATCACAGATATTCCAACCTATAGTGTTCCAAGTGGAAGCAACAGTCAAGGTGGATATGGAGATTATGCCAAACTATGAAACTCAATATAATCGCTGGACACCAAATGACTTCTCAACAGGTGGAGGACCCACGTCTAGAAGCCTCTAATCCAAATATCCTTGGTGGTGGTCATGCGGTATGGAATGATAATATTGACCTCCATGAAACTGGGCTCACTTCACGATATCTTTTAAACGCTTTCTTCAAGAGTATGCAGATCAACTGCAGAACGCACTTGGGGTTCAGATCGTGCAGCTAAAGACCTATGCAGAACGTGTTCAACCAGCAAGTGTTTATGCACCTCAATCTAACCCAGATAAGACCGTAGCTGAAGAAGACTTGTTCAAGATTAATCCTGAGACTGTCAAAGATTATCTTGCTAAGAAAGGTACAGAAAGACTGAAGCAGGTTTGAATTTCGAAAAAGATAGCACTATCGAAGGCCTAGTTGGTGATGCTGGACCAAGTCATGTCTTGAAAATTGGATGTGACAGTGACTGGTGATGGCGAGCAAACCTTCTCAACAAGTGGAAACAACCAACTCTATCTTGCGGACAAAGGATGGATATCTTGCCTATACTTTTGAACAATTCCATATCCAATTTCAACAAGAAACTTGAAAAAGAATAAACGCTATCAAATTTCTGTCGTAACCAAACCTCAAGTGACAGAAGTTTATGGACGGTGAAAAGGTTGAACGGATTGCAAATCCAGCCAATCCACGTTTGGCCTCATAATAGCTTAGTACTTACCACTTGAAACAATCGGTGGCTTCAAAGGAATCTTTGCATAGTGCTGAGTTGTCAAATGAAGCATTTGTCAAACCCACGTTTGATTCCAAATGATCATTTTACAGTTTCTGCAACTAGTCAAGAATTACCAGGAACCAATGCAGAAGGTCCAGTCGAAAAAGCCTTTGACAATGATCCAAATACCTTCTGGCATTCAAAATGGTCTGGACATCAGGCTCCCATTTACAGTGGCAATGAACTTGAAAGCAGCTGAAACAGTTAATGGTTTGACCTATCTTCCACGTCCAGGTGGAGGTAATGGTGTTGTGACATCTTATGAAATCTATGCTCAAAAAGATGGTCAAATGGTTAAAGTTGCTTCAGGAACTTGGGAAAACAATGCCAAAGAGAAAACAGTTAACTTTGATGCCATTGAAACCGATAAGGTAGAATTTAAAGTTCTAGCTGGTGCTGCAGGATTTGGTAGTGCTGCAGAAATTCAACTTCTGAAACCAGTTTCTACTAACAAAGGTGGAAGAGCCAGTTAGTCCAGAGAAAACCTGTGACACCAGAAAAACCTGAAACTCCAGAAAAACCTAAAGTTGAGGAAATGGGCGATGGTACAACTGAGCTTGCTGATAGCTTTGTAGCTACGAAACCTACAAGTGACGAAGCAGTTGCTGCAGCAGCCCAAAGTCAGGATTATCTCAAGAAAGAGTACAAGGTCTTCCCAACACCACAAAAAGTAACTTACGATGAAGGTGTTACGAAACTCCATAAACAAGTCAATCTTGTCATGGGCGATCAATTAGATATCTATACTCGTAACCGCTTGAAGAGTGTCCTACAAGATCATCAAATCTCTTACACAAGCAGTCAAACAGCAGTGGCAGGTGCTACCAACATCTACCTTGGTGTTCATGGTCAAAATTCACAGGCTGAAAAAGAAGTGTCTGGCATTTCTCAAGGACTCTTTGATAAGATTGATGCCTATGCCTTGTCAATCAAGAACAATACAATCTCGATCGTCGGTAAGGATACAGATGCTGTCTTCTACGGTTTGACAACCTCAAACACATGCTTAATGAAAGTGAAGCTCCAGTCTTGCGTAATGTGACAGTTGAAGACTTTGCTGAAATTAAGAACCGTGGCTTTATCGAAGGATACTATGGTAACCCTTGGAGCAATGCTGATCGTGCTGAGTTGATGCGTTATGGTGGTGACTTGAAGTTGACCCAATACTTCTTTGCACCAAAAGATGATCCATACCACAACAAGAAATGGCGTGAACTTTATCCAGAAGAAAAATTAGCTGAAATCCGTGAATTGGCGCGTGTCGGAAACCAAAACAAGACTCGTTATGTTTGGACCATCCACCCATTCATGAACAACCGTATCCGTTTTGGAAACGATGCTGACTACCAAAAAGACCTTGAAACTATTAAAGCTAAATTCACTCAATTGATGGATGTCGGTGTTCGTGAGTTCGGTATTCTAGCCGATGATGCTCCAAGTCCAGTTGGTGGCTACAATAGCTACAACCGCTTGATGAAGGACATGACAGATTGGTTGACTGAAAAACAAGCAACTTATGTTGGCCTTCGTAAGGAAATGATTTTCGTTCCAGGTCAATATTGGGGTAATGGACGTGAAGATGAGTTGAAATCACTCAACGAAAATCTCCCAAGTTCAGCATCAATGACCCTTACTGGTGGTAAGATTTGGGGTGAAGTGTCTGAAAGCTTCCTCTCTAACCTTAAGAATAACCTGACTGCAGGAGGTAAGACCTACCGACCAGTTTCTCTATGGGTAAACTGGCCTGTTACAGATAACTCTAAACAACACTTGATCTTGGGTGGTGGTGAGAAATTCCTTCATCCGAATGTAGACCCTAGTCTCCTATCAGGTATCATGTTGAACCCAATGCAACAATCTGAACCTTCTAAGATTGCCCTCTTCTCTGCAGCTCAATATGCATGGAAACAATGGAAGTCAGAAGAAGAAGCTAAGAAAGTAAATGATATCGCCTTTAACTTTGTTGAAACAGGTAAATTTACTGACAGTGAAACATCTGTTGCCTTCCGTGAGCTTGGTAAACATATGATCAACCAAAAACATGGATGGTCGTGTGTGAAGTTGGAAGAATCTGTTGAACTTGCACCAAAATTGGCGGCCTTCATGTCTAAGTTGAAAGCTGGTCAAGATGTTGGTGCAGAGCGTGAAGGTTTGCGTGCAGAATTTGCTAAACTAAAAGCAGCAGCTCAACTTTATAAAGCATCTGGTGATGAAAAGATGCGTGCTCAAATCCACTACTGGTTGGATAATACTATTGACCAAATGGACGCCTTAAGTGCTCTTCTTGATGGTACAGAAGCTATCGAAAAGAACGATTCTGCAAAACTTTGGGATAGTTACTATAAGGGCTTGAAACTCTACGAACAATCACAAACTTATACCTTCCACTATGTAGACCATGATGAAAGAGCTGAGTTGGGTGTTCAACATATCCGTCCATTCTTGCTTGGCCTTCGTGAAATCCTTGCAACAGAAGTTCAAAAAGCCTTGCATCCTGACCAAGTCATTAGTACCTTTATCACAAACCGTACAGGTGTCGAAGGTGGGCTTGCTGAAGTGACTGACGGAGATTTAGGAACACATGCCCTTATCAAGTCACCAAATAGCATTCAAACTGGTGACTACATTGGCTTGAAATTTAATAAGGCTGTTTCAGTTCAAAACTTGACCTTTGCAATGGGAACTCAAGCAAATCCACGTGATACCTTTAACAACGCTAAGGTTGAGTATCTCAATGAAAATGATGAGTGGGTAACCCTTTCAGAACCAAGCTACACTGGTAATGAGCCTCTGCTTAAATTTGAAAACCTCAACATCAACGCTAAAGCTGTTCGCATGATTGCAACTTCAGATCGTGGAAACACTTGGTTTGCGGTAAGAGAAATCGCTGTGAACCGTCCTGTAGAAGTAAGTCGTCCTAAACAGGCAGCTACAGTGACCATCAGTCCAAATCTTATGTACAAGTACAACACAACAGTTGGTCAGATTACAGACGGACGTGATAATACTGAAGCCATGCTTGCAAATGCTGATAGAACAGACACAACTCCAGTCAATGGTTGGGTACAACTTGACTTGGGTGAAGTCAAACCTGTGACCAAGGTCTCGTCTGGTTCAAGGTTCAGGAGATAAATTGGCAGAAGGTGTTCTTGAATATTCTGCAGATGGTAGCTCATGGCAAGAGTTGGATCGCTTGACTGGTGAACAAACAAAAGAAATCGAAACTCCAATTTCAGCTCGCTACGTTCGTGTTCGCAATACTAAGAACATCAACCTATGGTGGCGTATCGCTGACTTCTCAGTTGAAACACGTGCAGGCAATAGCGAATTGACTGATACAAACGTTGAAAGCTTGAAGTCAACTCCAGTTTATGACAGCCTAGGCCGTTATGATCTTCAAATTCCAAGCGGAACTAAGCTTCCAGCTAATAGCTACTTGGGTATGAAACTTGATCGTCTACACCAAGCTGAAAGCATTCAAGCACTTGGTACAGAAAATCCATCCCTTAACTTGGAATACTCTCCAAATGCCCAAGAATGGTATCCAGCTGATCAAGTGACAGATAAGTCCTTGGTACGTTATGTTCGTTTGGTTAATAAGACTGACCAAGAACAAGCAGTGACAGCAACATCTCTACTTGTTCAGACAAAAGAAGTTCAGCCAACCACACTTGATTCTACATCAATGGGAATCCACCCAACATACGGTAGAAATGACGTTCGTAAGATCAAGAACTTGGATCAATTGTTTGACGGTGTCTACAATAACTTTGTAGAGTTCTCAGACTATGCTCGTAAAGACGGTCATATCACTTTGAAACTTGGTAGCGAACGTGATATTAAGAAGATTAGAGCTTACATCCAAGACGGCACTCAAAACTATCTCCGTGATGGTAAGATTCAAGTCAGTCAAGATGGCAAGACTTGGACGGATGTTGTGACAGTTGGTGACGGCCTTGCTAATGAAACACGTGATGACTCCTTGACAGATGGCTGGACACATGATTCTAAGATGCCAGGAAATCGCTATATCGAGGGTGAACTTTCAAGCCCAGTTAAAGCCAACTATCTCCGTGTTCTATTTACAGCAGACTATGATGCTCGTTTTGTAGGCTTCACTGAGTTGGTGATCAATGATGGCGAATTCGTGAAACCAATCAATGACCCAACTGTAGAAGGAAACAGCGGTGAAAGCCAAGGCAACCTTTACACTAACCTTGTAGATGGCAAAGTATTGACAAGCTACAAGGCTGAGAAAGAACAAGGTGAGCTTTGTTTACCACTTGTCAGAACCAACAGACGCAAACCATATCCGACTTGTTTCAAGTATTCTCAAGGAGTTACTGCACGTGTGCTTGCTCGCACTTTGAAAAGCAGATAGAGACGGAGCTTGGACAGATCTAGGAGCAATTACCTCAAGCTTCCAAACATTTGCAGTGAGAGAAAAAGCGCCATTGTTAGATGTCAAAGTTGTTTGGGAAGGTGGTAAACCTGAGTTTTACGAAATGACGACCTTCCACCAAGAGCTTCCAGAAGAACCAGAGAAACCAGCTTTAACTACAAGTAAGGGTGACGAACCAGCACCAGTAGTAGAAGTCCCAGAATTTACTGGTGGCGTAAATGGTGTTGAAGCAGCTGTTCATGAAGTTCCAGAATATACTGAAGCTATTGGCACAGCAGGTGAAGAAGCAGCACCAGTAGTAGAAGTCCCAGAATTCACAGGCGGTGTCAATGGAGCAGAAGCAGCTGTCCACGAAGTCCCAGAATATACTGGTGGTGTGAATGGTGTTGAAGCGGCTGTCCATGAAGTCCCAGAGTTCACTGGTCACGTAAATGGATCAGAAGGAACTACTCACGAAGTTCCAGAATTTACTGGAAGTGTGAATGGTTCAGCCCCAACTACACGTGAAACTCCAGCATACACAGATGAGCAGTCTCTTGTAGCTCTTGCTATGTCACAAGATAAGACCTACCAAGCACCTGCAAGTCATCCATACAAGCTCCCAGAGACAGGTACTAAAGAAAATGCTGGCCTTGCAGCCGTTGGTGTTGTAGGTGCACTTCTTGGTATGTTTGCTATGGGAAAGAAAAAAGAAGACGAATAAGATGATGTAAAAGCATCTAAGTCATAGAGATTGGATCAAGAGACTAATCTCGAATATAAAAAGCGGACAAAACTAGTTTTCTGATAAACAGAATCTGGTCTTGTTCGCTTTTTTATGGGATTGATAATGAATCATGAAAAAAACCAGCGATTCAATCACTGGCTGTTATACTCAATGAAAATCAAAGAGCAAACTAGGAAGCGAGCCGCAGGTTGCTCAAAACACTGTTTTGAGGTTGTAGATGAAACTGACGAAGTCAGTAACCATATATACGGCAAGACGAAGCTGACGTGGTTTGAAGAGTATTAGATAGTTCTTTTAGGAAGCTCCATTAGTAGTAGAAGTTTTTGTATCTGTTGTTTGAGTGCTAGAAGAAGGAACCGTCGGTTGTTCTTGTTTACTGCTAGTATCTTCTTTCTTACTTTCTGCACTGCTACTAGATTGAGTTGTTGTTTCTTCTTGTGTGTTTTCTTTTGTAGAAGTATTGTCCTTGTTTGGAGTAGTATTCTCTTGAGGGGATTCCTTTTGAATCTCTTTTATGACAGTTGTCTGGGTTGTCGTAGTTTCTTTTTTAGAGTTATTGTTGTTATTATTATTATTATTCATAGCATTCATGATGGTGATACTTGCAGTAATCAGCCCCAGAATACTACCGATAGTAGCAATCGTTTTTTGAAAAACAGTAAATCCTTTTTTGATGTGTTCCGTTTTAGGTTTTGATGTTCTACGATAATTAGACATAATATCTCTCCTTTACTAAAATTCATTATACCGAAAATCTTTAAAAAAAACTTAAATGAACCTGAATTGCCTTTCTTGTCGCCTGAACTGTTTCGTGATACAATAGAAGGAGTGATTTTAGAAAGCGTGAGAAACCATGATTTACTTTGATAATTCGGCAACGACTAAGCCCTATCCAGAAGCACTTGAAACCTACATGCAAGTGTCTGCAAAAATTATTGGAAATCCTTCGAGTCTCCATCGTTTGGGAGACCAGTCTACCAGAATTTTAGAAGCTTCTCGTCAACAGATTGCAGATTTGATTGGCAAGAAAAGCGAAGAAATCTTCTTTACATCTGGTGGTACTGAAGGGGATAACTGGGTTATCAAAGGGGTTGCATTTGAAAAAGCGCAATTTGGTAAACACATTATTGTGTCAGCTATTGAGCACCCAGCAGTCAAGGAGTCAGCCCTCTGGCTCAAGACTCAAGGTTTTGAAGTGGATTTTGCACCAGTTGATGAAAAAGGATTTGTAGATGTAACTGCTTTAGAAAATCTACTTCGTCCTGATACAACGCTAGTTTCCATCATGGCAGTCAACAATGAAATTGGCTCCATCCAGCCCATCCAAGCTATTTCAGAACTTTTAGCGGATAAACCAACCATTTCTTTCCATGTAGATGCTGTTCAGGCCTTGGCCAAGATTCCAACAGAAAAGTATTTGACAGACCGAGTTGATTTTGCAACCTTCTCCAGTCACAAGTTCCATGGAGTTCGTGGTGTTGGCTTTGTCTATATCAAGTCTGGTAAGAAAATTACACCCCTATTAACCGGTGGTGGTCAGGAGCGTGACTATCGTTCCACAACTGAGAATGTAGCAGGGATTGCTGCGACTGCCAAGGCACTACGTTTGGCTATGGAGAGACTGGACTTGTTTGCTAGTAAAACAAGTCAGATGAAGGAAGTTATCCGTCGAGCTCTACTTGAATATCCAGATATTTTTGTCTTTTCAGGTGAGGAAGACTTTGCCCCTCATATTTTGACCTTTGGGATTAAGGGAGTTCGTGGTGAAGTTATTGTTCATGCCTTTGAAGACTATGATATTTTCATTTCTACAACATCAGCTTGCTCGTCCAAGGCTGGTAAACCTGCTGGGACCCTGATTGCAATGGGCATTGAAAAAGATAAAGCCCAGTCAGCAGTTCGTCTCAGTCTAGACTTAGAAAATGACATGAGTCAAGTTGAGCAATTTTGACTAAACTAAAATTAATCTACAATCAAACTAAAAAAGTAAGATAGGAGAATTCATGCAGTATTCAGAAATTATGATTCGCTACGGAGAGTTATCAACCAAGGGCAAAAACCGTATGCGTTTCATCAATAAACTACGTAATAATATCTCAGACGTTTTGTCCATCTATCCTCAGGTCAAAGTCACAGCAGATCGCGACCGTGCCCACGCTTATCTGAATGGGGCAGATTATGAACCAGTGGCAGAATCTCTCAAGCAAGTTTTCGGGATTCAAAACTTTTCTCCAGTATATAAGGTTGAAAAATCCATAGAAGTTCTTAAGTCTGCCGTGCAAGAAATTATGAAGGACATCTACAAGGAAGGGATGACCTTTAAAATCTCAAGTAAGCGTAGCGACCACAACTTTGAGCTAGATAGTCGGGAACTCAATCAGACACTTGGTGGAGCAGTATTTGAAGCTATTCCAAATGTGCAAGCACAAATGAAAAATCCTGATATCAATCTGCAAGTGGAGATTCGTGAGGAGGCGGCTTATCTTTCCTATGAAACCATTCGTGGTGCAGGTGGCTGCCAGTTGGAACTTCTGGCAAAGGTATGCTCATGTTGTCAGGTGGGATTGACTCTCCTGTTGCTGGATATCTAGCTCTAAAACGTGGAGTGGATATCGAGGCTGTTCACTTTGCGAGCCCTCCCTACACCAGTCCAGGTGCCCTCAAGAAAGCGCAGGATTTGACTCGTAAATTGACCAAGTTCGGTGGTAATATTCAGTTTATCGAAGTGCCTTTTACTGAGATTCAAGAAGAAATCAAGGCGAAGGCTCCAGAAGCTTATCTTATGACCCTGACTCGTCGCTTTATGATGCGGATTACAGACCGTATCCGTGAGGTACGAAATGGCTTGGTTATCATCAATGGGGAAAGCCTTGGTCAAGTAGCCAGCCAAACTCTTGAAAGTATGCAGGCTATCAATGCGGTGACCAACACGCCAATTATTCGTCCTGTTGTGACCATGGATAAGCTAGAAATCATTGATATTGCGCAAGAAATTGATACCTTTGAAATTTCCATCCAACCTTTTGAAGACTGTTGTACGATTTTTGCACCTGATCGTCCGAAGACAAATCCAAAGATTAAGAATGCGGAGCAGTATGAAGCGCGAATGGATGTCGAAGGCTTGGTTGAACGTGCAGTAGCAGGAATTATGATTACTGAAATTACGCCTCAAGCTGAGAAGGATGCAGTCGATGAGTTGATCGATGACCTCCTTTAATCAGAAAATCCAGAGGAGAAGATAAAATAAGTAAAAAAAGTTAGTTTATTGTCTTAAATTTGGACGGAAACTGACTTTTTCTATTTTTATGATATAATTAGATAAAAATTTTTGAATATAGAGAGTTTTCTGACAATGAATCAATCTTATTTTTTTACCTGAAAAATGCGAGAGCATAAATTAGTGGTTCCCTACACAGGTAAGGAGCGTCGCGTACGTGTTCTCCTCCCAAAAAACTATGAGAAAGACACGGATAGAAGTTACCCAGTGGTGTATTTCCATGATGGACAAAATGTCTTTTATAGTAAGGAATCTTACGTTGGCCATTCATGGAAGATTATCCCAGCCATCAAGCGAAATCCAGATATCAGCCGTATGATTGTTGTGGCTATTGACAATGATGGTCTTGGTCGAATGAATGAGTATGCAGCTTGGAAATTCCAAGAGTCCAACATTCCTGGCCAACAATTTGGTGGTAAAGGTGTCGAGTACGCAGAGTTCGTCATGGAAGTGGTTAAGCCTTTTATTGATGAAAACTATCGGACAAAAGCAGACCGTAAACACACTGCAATGATAGGATCTTCTCTGGGTGGGAATATTACCCAGTTTATCGGCTTAGAATATCAAGATCAGATTGGGTGCTTGGGAGTTTTCTCATCAGCTAACTGGCTCCACCAAGAGGCCTTTGATCGCTATATCGAGCGTAAAAAACTCTTACCTGACCAACGAATCTTTATCTATGTTGGAACAGAAGAAGCTGATGATACAGACAAGACCCTCATGGCTGGCAATATTAAGCAGGCCTATATCGACTCTTCCCTTCGCTATTATCATGATTTGATAGCGGGAGGAGTGCAGTTGGAAAATCTCTCACTCAAGGTTCAGGCTGGAGCCATTCACCATGAAGTGCCATGGTCAGAAAATCTTCCAGCTTGTCTACGTTTTTTTGCAGAAAATTGGTAAATAGTATAAAGGAGACAGGATATGAATATTGAACATCTTAGCCACTGGAGTGGTCATCTAAATCGTGAAATGTACGTCAATCGTTACGGACACGCAGGTATCCCAGTTGTTGTCTTTGCGTCCTCAGGTGGCAGTCACAATGAATACTATGATTTTGGCATGATTGATGCATGTGCATCTTTTATTGAGGAGGGCCGTGTTCAGTTCTTTACACTTTCAAGTGTTGATAGTGAGAGTTGGCTTGCAACTTGGAAATGGTCATGACCAAGCTGAAATGCACCGTGCTTATGAGCGATACGTTATTGAAGAAGCCATTCCTTTTATCAAGCATAAGACAGGTTGGTTTGATGGTATGATGGCGACAGGTTGCTCAATGGGAGCCTATCATGCCCTCAACTTTTTCCTACAACATCCGGATGTTTTCACTAAAGTGATTGCTCTTAGTGGTGTCTACGATGCACGTTTCTTTGTCGGTGATTATTACAATGACGATGCCATCTATCAAAATTCACCAGTAGACTATATCTGGAATCAAAATGATGGTTGGTTTATCGACCGTTACCGTCAAGCTGAAATTGTGGTTTGTACGGGACTAGGTGCTTGGGAACATGATGGCCTACCTTCTTACTACAAGTTAAAAGAAGCCTTCGATCAAAAACAAATTCCTGCCTGGTTTGCTGAATGGGGACACGATGTTGCCCATGACTGGGAATGGTGGCGCAAACAAATGCCTTATTTCCTCGGTCACATGAGTCTATAAAAGGAGTCGCTTATGAATTATCTTGTAATTTCACCCTATTACCCACAAAATTTCCAACAGTTTAGTATTGAGCTAGCCAATAAAGGAATCACCGTTCTAGGGATTGGGCAAGAACCCTACGAACAACTAGATGAACCATTGCGCAATAGCCTGACTGAGTATTTCCGAGTTGATAATCTTGAAAATATCGATGAGGTTAAACGTGCAGTTGCCTTTCTTTTCTATAAACATGGTCCAATTGACCGCATTGAATCACACAATGAATACTGGCTAGAGTTGGATGCTGCCCTTCGTGAACAATTTAATGTTTTTGGTGCTAAAACAGAAGACCTCAAGAAGACTAAGTTCAAGTCTGAAATGAAGAAACTCTTCAAAAAAGCAGGAGTTCCAGTTGTGCCAGGTGCGGTGATTGAAACAGAAGCAGATGTTGATAAAGCTGTTAAAGAGATCGGCCTTCCCATGATTGCTAAACCTGACAATGGAGTTGGAGCAGCCGCAACCTTCAAACTTGAAACAGCAGATGATGTCAATCACTTTAAAACTGAATGGGACCATTCAACTGTTTACTTCTTTGAAAAATTTGTCACCTCTAGTGAGATCTGTACCTTCGATGGTTTGGTAGATAGAGATGGGAATATCGTCTTTTCTACGACCTTTGACTACGCACACACACCCCTCGATCTCATGATTTATAAGATGGACAATTCTTATTATGTTCTCAAGGAGATGGATCCAAAATTACGCAAGTATGGTGAGGCTATTGTCAAGGAATTTGGCATGAAGGAACGTTTCTTCCATATTGAGTTCTTCCGTGAGGGTGATGACTATATCGCTATTGAATACAATAATCGTCCAGCGGGTGGCTTCACAATTGATGTCTATAACTATGCCCATTCTTTTGACTTGTATAAGGGCTATGCAGCTATCGTTGCGGGTGAATCATTCCCAGCTTCTCAATTCGAGCCACTGTACTGCTTGGCAACATCTCGTCGCGCAAATGCTAGCTATGTTTATTCAGAAGAAGATTTGCTAGCTAAGTATGGTCAACAGTTCAAGGTCAAGAAAATCATGCCTGCAGCCTTTGCGGAATTGCAAGGAGACTATCTCTATATGCTAACAACATCAAGTCGTGAGGAAATGGAACAGATGATTAAGGACTTTGGTCAGCGTCAAGAATAATCAATATCAGGACTTAACAAACTCTCTTTGTTAGGTCTTTTTTGAAGAGTTGAAATAAAAGCGTTTTCCCTTGGGATTCTTTTAGAAAATCTGTTGCTAAAAGGCTTAAAAATTGATAGAATAGGGATTGTCTAAAAAATATTAAGGAGAATCTATCAATGGATTTCGCATGGGCAGTCAAATATGCCACTGAATTTTTGGGAACAGCCATCTTGATTATCTTGGGAAATGGTGCAGTTGCCAACGTTGAACTTAAAGGTACGAAAGGTCACCAAAGTGGCTGGCTCGTTATTGCTGTTGGTTACGGTATGGGGGTTATGATCCCTGCCTTGATGTTTGGTAACGTTTCTGGTAACCACATCAACCCAGCCTTCACTCTTGGTCTAGCAGTTAGCGGACTCTTCCCTTGGGCACAAGTAGTACCATATATCATTGCACAAGTCTTGGGAGCAATCTTCGGACAAGCCTTGGTTGTTGCAACTCACCGTCCATACTACTTGCAAACTGAAAAAGCAAACAATATCTTGGGAACATTCTCAACAATTTCAAGTATTGACCAAGGTACAAAAGAATCACGCTTTGCAGCAACAGTTAACGGTTTTATCAACGAGTTTGTTGGTTCATTCGTTCTCTTCTTTGCAGCACTTGGTATGACAAAGAACTTTTTTGGTGCTGAAGTTCTCCAATACATGAAACAAATGGCGACTCAAGCAGGTCAAAATGTTGATTTTTCTGATGTTACTGTCAAAGCTCAGATTGCGCCACATACCGCAGCGGGACTTGCTATTGCTCACTTGGCACTTGGTTTCCTAGTAATGGCCTTGGTAACATCTCTTGGTGGTCCTACAGGACCAGGTTTGAACCCAGCTCGTGACTTTGGACCTCGTCTTCTTCACGCAATGCTTCCTAAATCAATCCTTGGTGAACACAAGGGAGATTCAAAATGGTGGTATGCTTGGGTACCAGTAGTAGCACCGATTGCAGCTGGTATTACAGCAGTAATGCTCTTCAAGTTCCTTTATATGTAATTATTAAAAAACTGGGAATTTCCCAGTTTTTTCTTGTCCAGGAAAGTCGAGTTTTTGGATAGAGATTCTTAAACTCAATGAAAATCAAAGAGCAAACTAGGAAGCGAGCCGCAGGCAGGCTGTACTTGAGTACGGCAAGACGAAGCTGACGTGGTTTGAATTTGATTTTTGAAGAGTATTAAATCGTCAGATTTTTTTCATTTTAATACTAAAGGTGAAAATGTGGCGAAAATATGGTAAAATAGAGTATTAAGTAATCGTTGAAAAAGGAAGATTATGCGTAAAGAAATTGCACCCGAATTATATAATTACAATAAATTCCCTGGTCCCGAATTTCAACTGACTGGAAACAGAGTGGAAGCTGAAGATTTTGTTTTTACTCTAGTTGAAAATAGCAAGGATGCTTTTGATGCAACAGCTTTTACTCAACGCTTTTCAGAAGTACTAACCAAGTTTGATTATATTGTTGGAGACTGGAGTAATGAGCAGTTACGCTTACGGGGATTTTATAAGAATGAACGAGCTGAAGAGTCTTTAGAAAAAATTAGTCGCTTGCAAGACTACCTACTAGAGTATTGTAGCTATGGATGTGCCTATTTTGTTCTAGAAAATGAAGTTCCTAAACGAGCACCATTTGACCAAAAGATGCGCAAAAAAGAGGAAGAAAAGGACTCTCGCAAAGGGAAAAAGACTTCTCAAAGTAAGAAAAAAAATCATACAGATAAGAGAAATAGACGCCGTTCAAAAGAACAGAAATCTCAGAAAGAAGATAAGGGGCAACGTCATTTCGTTATCCGTAAGAAGGACTAGAAAATAAGGAGAAAAGATGAAACCGTCGATTTATAGTTTAACACGTCAAGGAATGCAAGAGTGGGTCTTGGAGCAAGGAGAAAAGAAATTCCGTGCTGATCAAATCTGGGAATGGCTTTACCGTAAACGTGTTCAATCATTTGAAGAAATGACCAACTTGTCTAAGGATTTGATTGCCAAACTCAATGATCAATTTGTAGTTAACCCTTTGAAACAGCGCATTGTGCAAGAGTCAGCCGATGGTACTGTCAAGTACCTCTTTGAGTTGCCAGATGGTATGCTGATTGAGACGGTACTGATGCGCCAGCACTACGGTTTATCAGTCTGTGTAACGACTCAGGTAGGATGCAATATCGGTTGTACCTTCTGTGCATCAGGCTGATCAAGAAGCAACGTGACCTCAATAACGGTGAAATCGTTGCGCAGATTATGTTAGTCCAAAAATATTTTGATGAACGTGGACAAGATGAACGTGTTAGTCATATCGTTGTTATGGGGATTGGAGAACCCTTTGATAACTACAATAACGTCTTGAACTTCATCCGCACCATTAATGACGATAAGGGAATGGCAATTGGAGCTCGCCATATCACTGTTTCAACTTCTGGTTTGGCCCACAAGATTCGTGATTTTGCCAATGAAGGTGTTCAGGTCAACCTTGCTGTCTCACTTCATGCACCAAACAATGAACTTCGTTCAAGCATCATGAAGATTAACCGTGCCTTCCCAATTGAAAAACTCTTTGCAGCCATTGAGTATTACATCGAAACAACAAACCGTCGTGTGACTTTCGAATATATCATGCTCAATGAAGTGAACGATGGAGTTGAACAAGCACTTGAGTTGGCTGAATTGCTTAAAAATATCAAGAAATTGTCTTATGTCAACTTGATTCCTTACAACCCAGTAAGTGAGCATGACCAGTATAGCCGAAGCCCTAAAGAACGTGTCATGGCTTTCTATGATACGCTCAAGAAAAAGGTGTCAACTGTGTCGTTCGCCAGGAACATGGTACAGATATCGATGCGGCTTGTGGACAATTGCGTTCAAATACCATGAAGCGTGATCGCCAAAAAGCAGTAGCTGAAGTAAATCCATAAGATGAGTCGAAAAACATTACTAAGCTTGGGAGTGCTTTTATACAGTCTTTGTATCGTCTGTTTTTGTTTTACTCCCCAGCCTCAACTTCCTACAGGAGTGGAAACTCCAGGTATTCAAACTTTTGGACGCCTGGTTTTTCTTTTGACGCCTTTTAACTCCCTTTGGAAACTGGGTGAAGTGACTAGCCTTCTGCAGCTATTCTGGATATTTTTGCAAAACGCCTTAAATATCCTTTTACTTTTCCCACTGATTTTCCAACTTCTCTTTCTCATGCCTAGTCTAAGAAATACTAAGAAAGTGGTTTTGTTCAGTTTTCTATTGAGTCTAGGAATTGAATGCACGCAACTAGTTTTAGATTTTTTCTTTGATTTTAATCGGGTCTTTGAGATTGATGATTTGTGGACCAATACCTTGGGTGGCTATCTAGCTTGGTTCCTCTATAAACTACTACATAAAAACAAGATAAGGAATTAAAATGAGTATCTTAGAAGTTAAAAATTTAAGTCACGGTTTTGGTGATCGTGCGATTTTTGAAGATGTATCTTTCCGCCTCCTCAAAGGTGAACATATAGGTTTGGTCGGTGCCAATGGTGAAGGAAAATCAACCTTTATGAGCATCGTGACTGGTAAAATGTTACCTGATGAAGGTAAGGTGGAATGGTCTAAATATGTGACAGCTGGCTATCTGGACCAGCATGCGGTGCTTAAAGAAGGCCAAAACTGTGCGTGATGTTCTCCGAACAGCCTTTGACGAATTATTCAAAGCCGAAGCACGAATCAATGAACTCTACATGGAAATGGCAGAAGAGGGCGCTGATATTGATGCACTGATGGAAGAAGTTGGAGAACTCCAAGACCGTTTGGAAAGTCGTGACTTCTATACCTTGGATGCTAAGATTGATGAAGTAGCGCGTGCTCTTGGTGTCATGGACTTTGGGATGGATACGGACGTAACCGCCTTGTCAGGTGGACAAAGAACCAAGGTCCTCTTAGCTAAACTCCTCCTTGAAAAACCAGACATATTGCTCCTTGACGAGCCAACCAACTATTTGGATGCGGAGCATATTGACTGGCTCAAGCGCTATCTCCAAAACTATGAGAATGCCTTTGTTCTTATTTCACACGATATTCCTTTCCTCAACGACGTTATCAATATCGTCTATCATGTAGAAAATCAGCAGTTGACACGTTATTCAGGCGATTACTACCAGTTCCAAGAAGTCTATGCCATGAAGAAATCACAGTTGGAAGCAGCCTATGAGCGTCAACAGAAAGAAATTGCGGATCTCAAGGATTTCGTAGCCCGTAATAAGGCGCGTGTTGCTACTCGTAACATGGCTATGTCTCGTCAAAAGAAATTAGACAAGATGGATATCATCGAACTTCAAAGTGAGAAACCAAAGCCATCCTTTGAATTCAAAACAGCTCGTACACCTGGACGCTTTATCTTCCAAGCTAAGGACTTGCAGATTGGCTACGATCGTCCCCTTACTAAACCATTAAATCTTACCTTTGAGCGCAATCAAAAGGTTGCCATCATTGGTGCCAACGGTATTGGTAAAACAACTCTTTTGAAAAGTCTCTTAGGAATTATTCCACCAATTGCTGGGGAGGTTGAACGTGGTGACTATCTAGAACTCGGCTACTTTGAACAGGAAGTGGAGGGTGGCAATCGCCAAACACCATTGGAAGCTGTTTGGGAATGCCTTTCCGGCTCTCAATCAAGCCGAAGTCCGTGCTGCCCTTGCCCGTTGTGGTTTGACGACTAAACACATCGAAAGTCAGATTCAGGTCTTGTCAGGTGGAGAGCAAGCCAAGGTTCGTTTCTGTCTCTTGATGAACCGTGAGAATAATGTCCTCGTTCTTGACGAACCAACCAACCACTTGGATGTGGATGCCAAGGATGAACTCAAACGTGCTCTGAAAGAATACAAGGGTTCTATCCTCATGGTGTGTCACGAACCAGACTTTTACGAAGGTTGGATGGATCAAATCTGGGATTTCAATCAGCTAACATAAATAGTCATAAAAAAGCCAAGTCTGTGTGACTTGGCTTTTTGGCTAGTAATTCAAATAGGTTTCAATATCAGATTTTTGGATTTTTTTCCCGTAGTGACAAATCGGGCAAGAAACGAAATAAGTTTTTCCGTAAGAAAAGAGTGGAATCCAGTAAAGGGTAAACTTACGTCCAGTTTCTGAAATTTCCCAAGTGTCGGTATTGTTACAGTGACCACACTCGATAGTGGTTTGAGTATGTCCTAAGACCTTTTGGTAACCTTTCGAACCCCAGAATAAAATCATTTTCAAATCTCCTTATTTTAGGGTCATCCTATTTTTTACTGAAATCGTAGTCCTTAACAATTTCAATGCTGTCAATAGTGATAGCAGTAGTTGGTTTGTCTTTTTCGTCTTTTTCAGCCTTGGCAATCTTGTCAACAACATCCATACCGTCGATGACTTGACCAAAGACAGGGTGCTTACCGTCTAGACTAGGATTTCCACCTTCTTTGTAGGCTTCGATAATTTTCTTTGGATAGCTACTTGTAGGGAGTTTGGCAGAAATATCCGTCGTATTTTGGTTGATGAAGAACTGGCTACCATTTGAATTTGGTTGACCAGTATTGGCCATAGAGAGAGAACCACGAATGTTATAGAGATACGGAGAGATTTCGCTTTTGAAACCAGTTCCCTGGTCTTTAGTCTTGTCCTTATCATGCCAGATGGATTCACCACCAGTACCATCCCCTTTTGGATCTCCGGTTTGAATCATAAATCCATCAATTACACGGTGGAAGGTAACGCCATTATAGTAGCCTTCTTTTGCGTGAGTTAGGAAATTTTCAACCGCAAGTGGAGCTAGCTTTGGAAAGAGTTTGATGCGGATATCTCCTTGACTGGTGTGGAGAATGACTTCAGCTTCGTCTTCAGCAACTTCCTTAGAGAGTTGTGGGAAGTTAGCATTCTCATTTGTCAAGGCGTCTTTGAGATCCTTGGCAGATTGGGCAGCTGCTTTGGAACTTTCTTCAGCAGCCAAGCTAGAATCTACATAGTCATCCCCTCGGAGACTACGTTGGATACTGCTACATCCAGCAAGGGCAAAAGTTGAGATTAATAGAAGTGTTGCTATTTTTTTCATGGTAATCCTTTCAAAAATCATTTTTACCATTGTACCCTAATTGAAAGTGGATTTCAAATATTCAATTGTGATTATTCCGATAGTACATACAATTTTATGGCCTTACTTACCCCATTTTGATCATTAGAATCTGTTACTTTATTTGCACAGACTTTAACATCCGTAGGAGCATTTCCCATTGCAACACCAAGTCCAGCGGTCTCAATCATTGGAATATCGTTATAATTATCTCCAATACTCATAGTTTCAGTAAGTGATAGTTGATAATAGTTGGCTAATTCTAACAGAGCTTGTTTTTTTGAGACTTGATTATGTGTGACTTCAAGATAGTTATCCTTCGAAAGGTAAAAGTCAGTTTGAGGGAAATCTATTGTTGCTAATGTCTCTTTAAGTTTCTGGATGGTAGCTGCGTTATCTATTAGTAAAAGTTTATGAATAAGATTCTTTTCTTCCTGAAGAAAATCTGCTAGTGAAGTAACTTTTGGGCTCTCTCCAGTAATCTGTGCTTCAATTTCTACCCATTTATCTAAAGCATTTACGTACCAATTTTTTCCAGAATAAACATTAATTGAAACTGTCGGAAATTCTTTTGTTAAAAAATCATGTAGTAAGAGTAATTCCTTTTTATTAATAGTATGCTGACTCAGAATTTTATCTCCTATACTAATGAGAGCACCATTATAACTTGCCATTGGAAAACTTGTAATCCCCAGTTCTTTCGAAATTGGCGCTATACCGAGAGGAGATCTAGCAGAAGCTAAAACAAAAGGAATTTCACTTTGTTTCAAAAGTGGCATAAGCTCTAGTAAATGAGAGTCTAATTGGTGATTTTTGGTCTAAAATGGTACCATCGATATCACTCATGATTAATTTTATTACTGACATATGTTTCTCCTTTTTAAAATAGAATAGTTGTTTTACCATCTAAAGATTGTTGAATTTCTATGTCGGGTTCTTTGTCTGTAATCCAATAATCAAAATCAGTAAGTTCGGAAAGAATATAATGAGAGTGTTTGTTTATCTTGCTAGTTTCAGCTAACAAGACGCGAATTTTTACTTGTTTTTAAATGCTCTTTTTAATTAGAACATCTTCTTGATCCTCAAAGCTAACTTGTCCGTCTGAAAGACTAGCTGCACCAAAAAAATGCTAAGTCAAATTTAATTCTATTCAAAGATTCGGATTCTTCTAATGAGTAATAGAAACGATTCTTTTTTATGAAATCGTCCACCGATAATGTGAAAATCGACATTTTCATTTTTCTCCTAAGACCAGTGCATTATCCAATGAATGGCTGAAAATAGTAACTTTTTTTATCTGTTATTTTTTTGCTAACTCAAGTACAGTTGTTGAAACATCATAGAAAATTAATTGTGATTCAGAAATAAGTTGGGTAGCTAAATGAGCAATTTTCTCTTTTTCTTTGGAAGACTGTTCTGCTCGACCTTTATAACCAAGAATCCGTTGCTTTTGGATTGGCAATAAACCTCCGTGAGTTCGTTGCGCTCGCTTTTCCTTTGCGAGAATAGCAAAATCTCTACGGATGGTATCTTTGGAAACATGGAAATGGTCAACCATTTCTTTTGCTGATAGACTTCCTCTATCCTCTAAAAGTTTAATAATTTCTTCTAATCGTTGTTCTTGGTACATATGAATTCCCTCTTTTAATACTAATATACCTCTTTTGTAAGTGGTTGTCAATAATTGTAATGTTTTTATAAGTGTTTTAAATGATTTACAAAAAAATCAACCTGACTTGGTTGATTAAAGATTCTTCTTTGGATGGCGGTCAATGATTGCTTGATGGTCTTTGAGAGCTTGTTCACCTTTTGGAGTTAGTTTATAACCGCGAATTGAAAAGTGACTAGCTAATTCCTCTTCTGAAAAATGGTCATGAAGGGCTTGATTCAAGTCAGAAGCCTTCATCTTGGAAAGTCCAGTAACCCCCTTCTTTTTTAGGATATTCTTTTTCATAGTGCTATTTAGATGATCCAGCGAATCAAAGGCAGTTTCAACAAGAGCATAGCCTTTTTCAACAAGCGTTTCTAAATGTTTTGGGGCATCGATGCCATATGTGTATTCAAAATACTTAGGAAACCAGGTTTCGGTTGTGAATGTTCCAAAGTTGATTCTCCATAGGAGGATAATATCTCCTGCCAGAAGCTTGTCTTCAAGTAATTCCATATTTCGCTTGGGAACAGGCTTGGGATTTAGTAGCCAAGCCTCTATATCACGATCAGGAGAGATGTAAGGCTTAACCTGATGGTCTTTGTAAATGTTCTCTAGACTAGTATTCATAAAGTTTCTCTTTCTAATTTATCTCTATTAGTCTAACAAATTTCTAAAAAAATTTAAAAAAATTTCATAGTCTGTCAAGTTTTTTTCTTGACACATCTCAGAATTCTGTTATAATAGAACATGTGCTAAATAGCTTAGCTATTTCACCGAACTAAAAAATAAAAGAAAAGAGATATTAAAAATGGCAGTAAAAATCCGTTTGACTCTGTATGGGTTCTAAGAAAAACCTTTCTACCGTATTAACGTTGCAGATTCACGTTCACCACGTGATGGACGTTTCATCGAAACAGTTGGAACATACAACCCACTTGTTGCTGAAAACCAAGTAACTTTGAAAGAAGACCGTATTTTGGCATGGTTGGCTGATGGAGCTCAACCTTCAGATACAGTACGTAACATCCTTTCAAAAGAAGGCGTATTGAAGAAATTCCACGATTCTAAATTCTCTAAATAATTCTAAAGTAGGTTGACAGATGGATACGATTGAAAATCTCATTATTGCAATTGTGAAACCTTTGATTTCACAACCAGATGCCTTAACTATCAAGATTGAAGATACACCAGAATTTTTGGAGTATCATTTGGATCTTGACCAAAGCGATGTGGGTCGTGTGATTGGTCGTAAGGGTCGCACTATCTCTGCGATAAGAACGATTGTCTACTCTGTCCCAACTGAAGACAAAAAAGTAAGAATCGTTATTGACGAAAAATAAGAAAAGCGGGACGGATGTCTCGCTTTTTTGCTAGGAGTAGGATATGAAGGATTTGACAGTTAGACAACTACAAGCCTATTTGCTAGAACATTACCAGCAATCTCGTACAGAGGAAGGTCTTTTTATCAAGCTAGTAGAGGAAGTTGGTGAAGTAGCCGAGGTTTTAAATGGACGTTCTGGACGAAAGAGGGAGTTCAGGACTCAAATGAGGAACTTGCTAAAGAACTTGCTGATATTATTCATTATACGGTTGCAATCGCAGCTATCAATGATATTGATCTAACCAAGACCATTTTTGAAAAAGATAAGAAAGCTGCCATCAAGTATCACCATGAACGAGATTTGGAGGGATATTTAGAAGTGGAAGGTCAGAACTAGCTTTTTTCTCCAACTTGTGAAAATACCTAGAACGTGATAAAATAAAGGGAGAAATATACACAGGAGATCAAATGAACTATTTTAACGTTGGAAAAATCGTCAATACACAAGGTTTGCAAGGTGAGATGAGAGTCTTATCTGTGACGGATTTTTCGGAAGAACGCTTTAAAAAAGGTGCAGAGCTTGCCTTATTTGATGAGAAGGATCAATTTGTTAAAACAGTGACTATCGCGAGTCACCGTAAGCATAAAAACTTTGATATCATCAAATTTAAGGATATGTATCACATCAATGATATCGAAAAATACAAGGGCTACAGTTTGAAGGTTGCAGAAGAAAACCTGAATGACCTGGACGAGGGTGAATTTTACTATCACGAGATTATTGGATTAGAGGTCTACGAGGGTGACAACTTGATTGGAACTATTAAGGAAATCCTTCAACCAGGTGCCAATGATGTCTGGGTAGTTAAGCGTAAGGGAAAACGGGATCTGCTTTTACCATATATCCCACCGGTCGTGCTCAATGTTGATATTCCTAATAAGCGCGTGGATGTAGAACTCTTAGAAGGGTTAGACGATGAAGATTGATATTTTAACCCTCTTTCCAGAGATGTTCTCGCCTCTGGAACATTCCATCGTTGGGAAAGCTCGTGAAAAAGGGCTTTTAGATATCCAGTATCATAATTTTCGTGAATATGCTGAAAAGGCCCGTCATGTGGATGATGAACCATATGGCGGGGGTCAAGGGATGTTGCTACGTGCGCAACCAATCTTTGATGCCTTTGATGCTATTCAAAAGAAGAATCCGCGCGTGATTCTTTTGGATCCTGCAGGTAAGCAGTTTGACCAGGCTTATGCTGAAGATTTAGCCCAAGAAGAGGAACTCATCTTTATCTGTGGTCACTACGAGGGCTATGATGAACGCATTAAGACCTTGGTAACAGATGAGATTTCCCTTGGTGATTATGTTCTAACTGGTGGAGAACTGGCAGCAATGACCATGATTGATGCGACGGTTCGCTTGATACCAGAAGTAATTGGGAAGGAAACCAGTCACCAAGATGATAGCTTTTCATCTGGTCTCCTTGAATATCCTCAGTACACACGTCCTTATGATTATCGAGGCATGGTGGTTCCAGAGGTGCTTATGAGTGGACACCATGAGAAGATTCGTCAATGGCGTCTCTATGAAAGTCTCAAAAAAACTTATGAGCGTAGACCAGATTTGTTGGAACATTACGAATTAACAGCAGAAGAAGCTAAAATGTTAGCAGACATTAAAGAAAATATAAATTAAAAGGAGAAGCCTATGCAAGTCATTAAACGTGATGGACAAGTTGCCGACTTTGATCCAGATAAAATCTATCAAGCCATTCTCAAAGCTGCTCAAACAGTTTATGTTTTGACCGATGATTTACGTCAAAATCTAGCTCAGGTAACTAAGAAGGTTGTCTTGGATCTAGAAGAGGCAAAAGTGGAGCGTGCCACTATCAGCATGATTCAATCAATGGTTGAGCATCGCTTGCTTGGCGCAGGCTATATTACCATCGCTGAACACTATATCTCTTACCGTTTGCAACGTGATTTAGAGAGAAGTGGTTACGGAGAACACATTGCTGTTCACCTTCATTTTGAACAAATTCGTTGATAGAAAAGAGTGAGATGAAGAAACTCATCTCACTCTTTCTTAAATCGATTTTTTTGGGCAGTTTGGACGGTTGAGGGAACAAAACTCACTTTCTGAATATCTGGGATTCGAATAATTCGGGTCACATTTTTTGCAAAATTTTTAACGATAATTTGCTGGCGGTCCTTATCATATTTGATGATATCCCCTGTAAAACTCGTATCGGAAAAAATAATGTGGACAGCAGTTTTTTTTAGAAGCGCCTCTTTAATGGCACTTGTTAGGGAGTCAGCTTTTGAATGATCTGGTTCTTCTCGTCCGTTGAGAAAGCCTTGGAATTTTTGTTGAATGTAGTTAAATAAATCTTTCATCGGAGCCTCCCTTCTTTTTACCATTATATACAATTTTTAAAAAAATCTACAAGATTTTACGAATAATCAAGTGAAGACAATCAAAAGGAGAATACAATGGCAGAATTTACATTTGAAATCGAGGAACACCTACTCACGCTCTCAGAGAATGAAAAAGGTTGGACTAAGGAAATCAATCGTGTCAGCTTTAACGGAGCACCAGCAAAGTTTGACATTCGTGCTTGGAGTCCAGACCACACTAAGATGGGGAAAGGAATCACCCTCTCAAACGAGGAGTTTCAAGTGATGGTCGATGCCTTCAAAAACGAATAATCATAACCATCTCTTAGTGTATTGCCCTCCAAAAAGTTAGATAAATAATTTAAGCAGAAGGTTTGGTTTTATATTGCACAAGACTAATAGTCACATAATAAGGGATCTCTATGTCCTTTTTAGGTACGACGTGCGACATGTCATACATCTGAGGAGAAAGTCTTCTGTGGGGACGACCGTTTACCGATGAACCCAATAGCGACTTCCAAGCCTAACTATCGTTATGTAGCGTGGAGAGGAATGAATAGCTAAATTGTGGCTCTACGAACAGAAACGTGATAGTAAGGTGTGTATAGTGGATGAGGTGGTACAAATTCTAAAGTAGAAATAAGTAGTTATAACCTGTATGCTTAAATTATGAGAGAAATTGAATTCGGACTAACTTTAGATGATAAGGTTCCTCATTTTACTACCTATGGAAAGAATTACAGCCGTCGTTTTCAAGATAAAGAACTCATTTCTGAGATTTTTTCCCAAGTTCTCAACCAGGCTTTGTATGCTGGCTTAATGGATCCTTCTGAAATATTTGTGGATGGTACCCATATCAAAGCGGCAGCTAATAGTCACAAGTACCGTAAGGAAATGGTAGACCAACAAGCTAAATTTATGAGTGAACAATTGGCAGTTGAGATTGATTTAGACAGGAAAAAACACGAAAAAAAGTCCTTAAAGCCCGCAAAAGAAAGTGAGGCTAAGGAAAAGAAAATCTCAACAACAGATCCCGAGTGTGGTTGGTTCCATAAGGGCGAACACAAGGAAGTGTTTGCCTATTCTGCTCAAGTTGCTTGTGATAAGCATGGTTGGGCCTTGGCTTATACGGTTGAAGCAGGAAATGTTCATGATAGTCAGGCTTTCCCTGCCCTATTTTCAAAGTTAGAACCCTTCTCACCACGCTACATTATTGCGGATTCAGGTTACAAGACACCAGCTATTGCCCATTATTTATTAGAACGTAACATTGTTCCTGTCTTTCCTTATACTCGTCCAAAGGGAGTAAAGGGGAACTTAAGGCCTAGTAATTTTGTTTATGATGCGAGTTATGCCCATTATATTTGTCCAGAGAATCAAGTGTTAAGCTATCGCACTACCACTCGAGAAGGCTACCGTGAGTATAAGAGTAATCCCAAAGTATGTGTTTCCTGTCCTTTATTATCCATTTGTACCCAAAGCAAGAATTTTCAAAAAGTAGTAACGAGACATGTCTGGAAAGATGCCCTTGAATTTTGTGAGGAGATTCGTCACCAAAGAGAAATGAAAGAGCTCTATAAGAAAAGCAAAGAAACAATTGAACGGCTCTTTGGGACGGCTAAGGAATACCATAATTTGAGATACACTAGAGAGAAAGGAAAGTCACATAAATTAAAAAGCTAGAGTTCCACAATTGGGAGCCTCTAGCTTTTTTGTGGCTGAGAACTATTTTGTCTCAGACATTTGAAAGATACTCACTTAATCAGAGGAACAACTTTGTTGCACTTGACTTGACAATTGGGTGAATTTTTCTAATTATATAGAATGTAAAATTCAATTAGAAAGATAAGTTTCAAGTTCAAGTTAACTACTTGATGAGAGTCACTAGTCATGTAATATATGCCGTTAATTGACAAATTGTAACTTCAGTTATTGAAAAGGTATGACTGGACTAATATTAAAAATTATAGTATAATAGCAAGGAACATTTTTTTAAATAGTTTTATCCATAAAACTAAAGATTCTATTACATATTAAATTACCTCATTATTTTTGAGTCATAAAATACTAATCATTGCAAGTAACTATCACAACTACCATAGGGACTTTTTTTCTGGTAAATTTAGCAATTGAAAGGGGTGTTGCCTACTGAATAGATGTAACATATTTCTCACTTAATTTAATCAAATAGAAAGGATTTTTATGGATAAAACAAAAAAAATATCTCAGCTTTTTTAATATTTCCACTGTTATTTTTGTTGCTGATCTTTCCGTCAGGAAAAGCGCATGCAGCAACTGATGTTACAGATAAAGTCAAAATAGAGAACTTGAAAATCAGTGTCGCATCCACTGGAAGTGAAACTGAGGGTATTTATGGTGCAAACGATACTTCTATGGGACTGAAATATTCAGGTAAGTTTAGTTTTCCGAATGTAGCAGTCAATGAAATCAAGGAAGGGATTACTTTGTTGTAAAGGCACCAGATAACTTGAATTTGGTGGAAGATACTCTGGATTTGATTGATTCAACGTCAAACACCAAGATGGGAACGGTTCAAGCTGATAATGCTAACCATCAACTAGTGTTCACTTTTAGTGACATGGTAAAAGATAAGATAAATATTCGAGGAGACTTTGTTGCCAAAGCAAATGAGTCACTCTCAAAAGATGGGAAAACAGTTACTTATGTCCTACCTGATGGTAAAACACAGGTAATTACCTATAAGGTTAATACTTATAATAAAGTTGATGTGATAGGGGAAACGATCAGTAAGTACGGTTACAACGATCCAAGTAAGGCAAGAGCACATTTTCAGGTGAAAATTAACCGTGCTAAGCAAGATATGACTGGACATGTTGTAAAAAAATCACGGATGACATCTCAAAGGGGGCCTTCGCTACCTATATAGAAGGAACCTTCTTATTGAATGAAGCTGAATTTGAAACTACGAATACGAATAGTTCTGCCGTTAAAAGTACAGGTAAACGTTATGAGATTACAACAGATGAAGATGTTTATCAAGCGGATTCGGATAATAAGGCTTTGCTACGTTTTACAAATGGGAAACGTGGATTTGAGTTGCTCATGCCAACCAATATGGGAACAAAGAGCTTTTTTTCTTGACCTATGATTCTACCTCACCAGCAGATACTTCTACGATTAGTAACTCAGCTCAGTACTTAATCGATAATGAGCCACAGCTTATTTGGAAAAAATATGGAAATGTTGATGGGACTAAAACGGAAGCTACTTTTAATGTGAAAACTGTTAAGTCCGTTGGTGCTACTGTAGCTGCTGATATAACTGGTAAGATTAAGATCACTAAATTTGACGAAGCAGACGCGACTGTTAAATTAGATGGTGTTGTCTTTGAAATTGTAAACAAAAATAATTCATCAGAAACTTATACTGTAACAACTGATGAAAATGGTGTTGCACTTTCTCCAGCTCTTTCAGATGGTCAATACATTGTAAAAGAAAAGACCCCTAAAGCGGGTTATGTAGCGAATAGTCAAGAATTTGAAGTAGAGATAAAAGATGGAAAGGGTGTTCCTCTAAATATTTCTAACAAACGTGAAACTGTTGACTTTGAAGCAACAAAGACATGGGTCAATGGGAAAGCGACGGATTATAAAGAAGTTAAACTTGCTTTATATGTCCATAAAGAAGGACAAACTGTTGCAGATTCAAAACGTGTTTCGGGGAACTACACTCCGGAAGTAACTCAAGCAAATGGTGTTTATACTTACAAGTGGAAAAATCAGCTTCCAGGGCATGATGTTTATGGAAACAAACTAATTTACTCTGTTCGTGAACTTCAAGATACCACTGAACTTCCTTTACAAGAAGGTGCAGAAGTTGTTGTTGGTGAAAATAATTATGTTGTATCTTATGATGCAGATAAGACCCATGTAACCAATACACATACTCCAGCAGGAGCTACAAGTGTAACTCTTGGTGCTAAGAAAGTTCTTGAAGGAAAAGCTCTTGAAGCTGGAAAATACAGCTTTGTCTTGAAGAAAGAAGACGGTAGTGTTGTCGAAACAGTAACAAATGCAGCTGACGGAAGTGTTACTTTCGCACCAATCTCATACGATGAGAGCCAAGTGAGAACTCACAAGTATACAATTTCAGAAGTTGCTGGAAATGAACCAGGAGTTACATACGACACAACTGTTCAAGAAGTTGAAGTAAAAGTTGAAAAAGTAAGTGCAACTGAATTGAAAGCAACTGCCTCAAAAGAAGCAAAAGACTTAGTCTTCACAAACAAATACACACCAGCAGGAGCTACAAGTGTAACTCTTGGTGCTAAGAAAGTTCTTGAAGGAAAAGCTCTTGAAGCTGGAAAATACAGCTTTGAATTGAAGAAAGAAGATGGGACTGTTGTCGAAACAGTAACAAATGCAGCTGACGGAAGTGTTACTTTCGCACCAATCTCATACGATGAGAGCCAAGTTGGCACTCACAAGTATACAATTTCAGAAGTTGCTGGAAATGAACCAGGAGTCACATACGACACAACTGTTCAAGAAGTTGAAGTAAAAGTTGAAAAAGTAAGTGCAACTGAATTGAAAGCAACTGCTTCAAAAGAGGCAAAAGATCTTGTATTTAAGAACGTTTACACTCCAGCAGGCGAAGCAAGCGTAACTCTTGGAGCTAAGAAAGTTCTTGAAGGAAAAGCTCTTGAAGCAGGTAAATACAGCTTTGTCTTGAAGAAAGAAGATGGGACTGTTGAAACAGCAACAAACGCAGCTGATGGAACAGTGACCTTCTCACCAATCTCATACGATGAGAGCCAAGTTGGCACTCACAAGTATACAATTTCAGAAGTTGCTGGAAATGAACCAGGAGTCACATACGACACAACTGTTCAAGAAGTTGAAGTAAAAGTTGAAAAAGTAAGTGCAACTGAATTGAAAGCAACTGCTTCAAAAGAGGCAAAAGATATTGTATTTACAAACAAATACACACCAGCCAAAACTAAAGTTTCTGTGACGAAAAAATGGGATGATAAGGACAATCAAGATGGTAAACGTCCATCTTCAATTACAGTTAAATTGCTTGCAGATGGTCAAGAAACTAATCAGACACTTGTACTCAATGTAGCAAACAATTGGGCTGGAAGTTTCACAAATCTTGATACTGATAAAGGTGGTGCCTCTATCAAGTATACAGTAGTAGAAGAACCTGTTACAGGTTATACCTCTGAAGTCACAGGAGACGCTACATCAGGATTTATTATCACAAACACCTACACTCCAGAAACAGTTGATGTCACAGTTACTAAAAACTGGAATGATAATAATGACCAAGATGGCAAACGCCCATCTTCAATTACAGTTAACCTCCTAGCAGATGGTACCAAGGTTGATTCTAGGGAAATCCAAGCTGCTGCAGACGGAACTTGGACTGCTAAATTTGAAAAATTAGCAAAATATAAAGACGGTAAAGAAATCAAATATACTGTAACAGAAGAATCTGTTGTAGGCTATAAATCTTCTATCGACAACTTTACTATTACTAATAGCCATGATCCAGAAAAAATTAATATTTCTGGAACGAAAGTTTGGAATGATAATAATGACCAAGACGGCAAACGTCCAACTAAGATTACAGTTCAAGTCCTTAAAGGAGAACAAGTAGTTGCGGAAGTGGAAGTATCAGCAGAAACAGATTGGAAGTTTGAATTTAAAGACCTTCCTAAGTATGAAAAAGGTAAAGAAATCACTTATGAGTTGAAAGAAGTTAGTGTTGAACACTATACTACAAAAGTGACTGGTAAAGATGGTAAATACACTATTACGAACACTCATACACCAGCTAAGATCAATGTCAAAGGTCAAAAGATTTGGGATGATGCTAACAACAAAGATGGCATTCGTCCAGACTCAATTGTTGTTAAGCTGTTGGCAAATGGTGTAGAAACTGGTAAAACAGCTACAGCTTCAGTAGCAAGTGGTTGGACGTATGAATTTACAGATCTTGATCGTTATCAAGATGGTGGTAAAGAGGTTGTTTATACAGTTAAAGAAGTATATGTTCCTAAAGGCTATACTTCTGAAGTAAATGGCACTAATATTGTAAATCACCACAAGCCAAAAGACCCAGAACCAAATAAACCACAGGATCCAAAACCAAACAAACCACAGGATCCAAAACCAAATAAACCACAGGATCCAGAGCCAAACAAGCCAAAAGATCCAGAACCAGGAAAACCAGGACAAGAACCTCAACTTCCTAAAACTGGAGAAGAAGCTTCTTCAGCAACAGTAGTTACAGGACTTGCTTTGATGGTTATTACTGGTGGATTGTACTTTATAAGCCGTAAAAACAAATAATCTCTAGATGAGACTTGATTTTCAGTTAGTTTTTATGAAGTAATTGGAAAGGAAATAGTCCAGAACAATTGTTCTGGACTATTTTTTATCTTGAGAAATAAGTGACGCTTTTCAATCGTTCGAGTAGGGGACGACTAATGAAACTGATCGCAATGATCTTACCAAGATCAGGAATGATAAAGGGAATGACTCCAACGGCCAGTGCTTTATCAAAAGGCATACCAGCAAGGAAGTGGAGGCTGAGAATACCACCAACAAAAACAAGGGAATCCCCTAAGAGATTGGCAAGAAAGATACGAATATAGCTACTTTTTTTATGAATAAGGTAGGAAGTAATTCCAGCATAGACAAGGTCAAACCATAGATATCCAGCACTTGGTCCAACTAGAACATGAAAACCAGCTCCGCCGCTAGCAAAGACAGGAAGTCCAACTGCCCCCAGTAAGAGATAGATTCCAACAGAGAGAACAGCTTCCCTTGGTCTAAAAACAGTAGCAATGAGTCCGATAGCAAAGTTTTGCAGAGTAAATGGTACAGGACCAATTGGGATACTAATTTGGGCTAATACTGCAATCAGAGCAGCCCCGATAGCTGGAATAGCGTAAATATGTGCTTTTTTCAAAATAGTTAACCTCTTTTTTAATTTATAGTAACTATTATACTGAAAGAGGTATAAATGTCAACATATTTTGAAAATTAAGGTTACAAACTTGTAACGGCCGATTGAGACAAAAAAGTCGGCTAGGATTTTTTTCAGAACACCGATAGATCTTATCTGTAATAAAAAGAGTAGACTTATGAAGCTTGGCTACCATATAGTGAAAATTCTTAGGAATCCTGATGGAAAAGAGTTCTTTAATTTGCTCTAGTAAAAGAAAAAGATTGAAGAAAATGGTCCAAAATAGACTTTTTCTTCAATCTGATTGACCAAGATGGTCTCTTTTTGTATTAACGCATGGTTACAAACTCTTCTGAACCAGTTGGATGGATAGCGACAGTAGCATCAAAGTCTGCTTTTGTAGCGCCCATCTTAATAGCAACTGCAAAACCTTGAATCATTTCATCAACGCCATAGCCGATACCATGAAGGCCAACAACCTTTTCATTTGCACCAGCTGTAACTAATTTGAAACGAGCTTCTTGACGGTGACTAGTAACTGCAGAATACATAGAAGCAAATTTTGAAGTATAAACTTTGATGTTTTCTTGTCCATACTCTTTGATAGCTTCTTCCTCAGTCAGACCGACAGTTCCGATAGCTGGGTGTGAGAAGACAACAGTTGGAATAGTAGTATAGTCCATTTTGGCATTGGTTTTTCCATTGAAAAGTCTCTCGGATAGGGTACGTCCAGCCTTGATAGCAACAGGAGTCAGTTCCTTTTCACCTGTGACATCGCCAAGAGCGTAGACACCATCAACAACTGTGTTTTGGTATTCGTCTACTTGGATGAAGCCACGTTCATTGAGAGTAACGCCTGCCTTTTCTAGCTGGAGTCCGTCAACGTTTGGACGGCGGCCAGTTGCCCAGATAACTTGACTGGCAGTATGAGTGCTACCATCTTCAAAATGAATGGTAATGCCTTGTTCAGTTTTTTCAAGTTTAGCAGGAACCTTATGGGTGTGGAGGTTTAATCCAGTGTTGGCCATTTCTTGAACTAGACTCTCAACAATATAGCTATCAAATCCACGAAGTGGACGCTCACGACGGACGAATAAATCAGTCTGTACACCAAGAGTATGGAGCACGCCAGCTAATTCGACAGCAATGTAACCAGCCCCAAGAATGGCTACAGATTCAGGCAATTCTTCCCAGGCAAAGACATCATCAGAACTACCACCTAGTTCAGCACCAGGAATGGAAGGGATATGAGGATGGGCCCCAGTTGCAATCACGATGTGCTTAGCATGGATCAATTCACCATTGACACTAACTGTATGAGCATCAACGAACTCGGCGCGTCCTTCAATCAAATCAACTCCGTTACGCTTAAAGCTTCCACCATAAGAAGAGCGAGCACGATCAATATAGGCTTCACGATTTACGAAGCGTTGCATAATCAAATTCATTACCAGTACTTGTGAAACCATAGTCTGGTCCATATTTGTGGATACTCTCTGCGATTTGGGCCCCATACCACATAATTTTCTTAGGAACGCAGCCAATATTGACACAGGTTCCCCCTAATTTCTTTTCCTCAATAACTGCGGCCTTAGCACCATGTTCACCAGCACGATTCATGGTAGCAATTCCCCCGCTACCTCCTCCGATGGCGATAATATCATATTCTCTCATAGAAAGCTCCTTTAGTTGTTTTCTAGTCATATTCTATCTTTTTTTAGAGGTCAATGCAAAAATCTGCTACGCTTAAAATTTTTTTAAGAAAATGCTTGCAAAAATAAAAAAGAAAGTGTATTATATAACTAATACAACAACAAAAGATTTTAGCAAATGTTTTTTTGGATAATGAGAAATCAAATTGTCCATTTTTTTAGGATATGTGCTATAATCTTAACTTATATATTTATAAAAGGGGTATTGCTATGAAAAGAAAGTCAAAAGCTAAGAAATGGCCTTTATTTACTGCTATTGGAGTTGCATCAGTACTTGTAGTGGGAGCAGCTGCTGTTCTTCTATTGAGACAACCAAATCAAGCTGCAGCAAAGGATGAAACTGCTAAGATTGTCCTTGCCAAAGAGGGGTCTGTGGCATCTTCGGTTCTTTTATCTGGTACCGTAACAGCTCAGAATGAACAATACATTTATTATGATGCAAGCAAGGGTGACTTGGATGAGGTCTTGGTTTCTGTTGGTGATCAGGTCAGCGAAGGACAGGCTCTTGTCAAGTATAGTAGCACAGAAGCCCAGGCTGCCTATGATGCTGCCAGTCGTGCTGTTGCTAAAGCTAACCGTCATATCAATGAACTGAATGAGTCTCGAAATACCGCCGCAGCAACACCTAGCCTTCCGCAAGCAGGTTTAGAAGGAGCAACTGGACAAGCGCCAGCTCAGTCATCCGGTTCTGCCACAGCTGCTATTGATTCTCAAATCAGCGATGCTCGTGATGTGCGTGCAGATGCAGAAGCGCAACTCGAAAAAGCTCAAGCACAGTTGAATGCAGCTACCGTTTTGAGTACGGTAGAGGGAACAGTTGTTGAAGTGAATCGTAACGTTTCAAAATCTCCAACAGGAAATAGTCAAGTTTTGATTCATATCGTAAGTAACGATAACTTGCAGGTCAAGGGAGAGCTTTCTGAGTACAATCTTGCCAATCTATCTGTAGGCCAAGAAGTCACTTTCACTTCCAAGGTTTACCCAGATAAAACTTGGAATGGTAAGATTAGCTATATTTCAAATTATCCAAAAAATAACAGTGAAGCAAGTAGTAGCTTAGCTGGTTCAAACACAGGTTCTAAATACCCATATACAGTCGATGTAACTAGCGAAATTGGTGATTTGAAACAGGGCTTTACAGTCAGTGTCGAAGTGAAAAGCACTAGCAAAGCATTGATTGTTCCGATCACCAGCGTAGTCATGGAAGAAGATAAAAACTATGTTTGGATCCTTGATGAAAATCAAAAGGCCAAAAAAGTTGAAGTTGGATTGGGCAATGCAGATGCAGAAAATCAAGAAATCACATCTGGTCTGACAGATGGAGCAAAAGTCATCAGTAATCCGACAGCTTCCTTGCAAGAAGGAAAAGAGGTGAAGACTGATGAAGCAACTAATTAGCCTCAAAAATATCTGTCGTAGCTATCGCAATGGTGATCAAGAACTACTAGTCCTCAAGAATATTAACCTAGAAGTTCATGAGGGAGAATTTGTAGCAATCATGGGACCATCTGGTTCTGGGAAATCTACCCTCATGAATACCATTGGGATGTTAGATACCCCTTCAAGTGGGCAGTATTTTCTAGATGGAAAAGAAGTAGCTGGTTTGGGTGAAAAACAATTAGCCAAGGTTCGAAATCAGGAAATCGGCTTCGTCTTTCAACAATTCTTTCTCTTGTCCAAGCTCAATGCTCTTCAAAACGTAGAACTGCCCTTGATTTATGCTGGAGTTTCAGCTTCAAAACGTCGCAAACTAGCAGAAGAGTATCTGGAAAAGGTTGAACTGACCGAGCGTAGCCATCATTTACCTTCGGAGTTGTCAGGTGGTCAGAAGCAAAGGGTTGCCATTGCGCGTGCTTTAGTCAACAATCCTTCTATCATTCTAGCAGACGAACCTACTGGAGCCTTAGATACTAAAACTGGAAATCAGATTATGCAGCTCTTAGTTGAATTAAACAAAGAGGGAAAAACCATCATTATGGTTACGCATGAGCCTGAAATTGCTGCCTATGCTAAGCGTCAGATTGTCATCCGTGACGGTATCATTTCGTCTGACAGTGCTCAAGTAGAAAAGGAGGAAAACTAAGATGCAGAATCTGAAATTTGCCTTTTCATCTATCATGGCTCACAAGATGCGTTCTTTTCTGACCATGATTGGTATCATCATCGGTGTTTCCTCAGTTGTTGTTATCATGGCCTTGGGAGATTCCATGTCTCGTCAGGTCAATAAAAATATGACCAAGTCTCAGAAAGACATCCATGTCTTTTTCTCACCTACAAAGAGTAAGGACGGTTCCTTCACACAAAAACAATCTGCCCTGACCTTGTCTGGTGGTCGAGAAGAAGATTTTGTTGAACCACCAAAACCTCAAGAAGCTTGGGTTAAGGAAGCTGCAAAGCTCAAGGGAGTGGATAGTTACTATGTAACTAACTCAGCCAATGTGACCTTGACTTATAAGGATAAAAAGGTCGAACACGCTAACATGACGGGTGGGAATGTCACCTATATGGATGCGGTAGAAAATGAAATCATTGCAGGTCGTGGCCTTAGAGCGCAAGATTATAAGGATTTCGCAAGTGTGATCATCCTAGATGAAGAACTAGCCAATAGCCTTTTTGGTTCAGCAAAAGATGCGCTTAATCAGATTATTGAAGTAAACGAAATTAGTTACCGTGTTATTGGTGTTTATGCAAGTAAAGAAGCCAAGGCAGTCAAAGCCTTTGGAGTCGGAGGACTACCAATCACGACCAATATTTCCTTAGCAGCTAATTTTAACACAGATGAGATTTCAAATATTGTCTTCCGTGTTAACGATACGAGCTTGACTCAGACTTTGGGACCAGAGTTGGCAAGAAGAATGACGGAGATTGCAGGTCTTCAACAAGGGGAATATCAGATAGCTGATGCAACGGAAGCCTTCAACGAAGTGCAACAAATGTTTGGCTTCATAACAACGATTATTAGTGCCATTGCGGGGATTTCCCTCTTTGTCGGTGGTACTGGTGTTATGAATATCATGCTCGTTTCAGTGACAGAGCGTACTCGTGAGATTGGTCTACGTAAAGCACTAGGAGCAACACGGGGTAATATCCTGGTTCAGTTTTTGATTGAATCCATGATTTTAACCTTGTTAGGAGGGGTCATCGGTCTTGTGCTGGCTGCAGGGGTGACTATGCTTGCAGGTGTCCTTCTTCAAAACATGATTGCAGGAATCGAAGTTGGCGTATCCATCCCAATCGCTCTCTTTAGTTTAGCTGTCTCAGCTGGCATCGGTATGATATTCGGTGTTCTACCAGCCAATAAGGCTTCTAAACTTGATCCGATTGAAGCACTTCGATATGAATAAGATAATCAACAGGAAAAACAAGATGGATATTAGTCTGTCTTGTTTTTGTATGGATTTCCTTATCGAAAATCATCAAAATATGATATAATGAAGTGTTAGAAAAAAACAGGTTTCATTTGCCTGGAAAGGAAATATTATGTCTGAAAAGAATTTTTATATTACAACACCGATTTACTATCCATCTGGTAAACTTCATATCGGTTCTGCCTACACTACCATCGCTTGTGATGTCTTAGCTCGCTACAAACGCCTTATGGGCTACGATGTCTTTTATTTGACAGGTCTGGATGAGCATGGTCAAAAGATTCAACAAAAAGCAGAAGAAGCTGGCATCACACCTCAAGCCTATGTTGATGGCATGGCAGTTGGAGTTAAAGAACTCTGGAAATTATTGGATATCTCATACGATAAATTTATCCGTACAACTGATGACTACCATGAAAAAGTAGTAGCTCAAGTCTTTGAACGCTTGCTTGCTCAAGATGATATTTACTTGGGTGAATACTCTGGTTGGTATTCAGTTTCAGATGAGGAATTCTTTACAGAAAGTCAACTTGCGGAAGTTTTCCGTGATGAAGCTGGCAATGTAACGGGCGGTATCGCTCCATCAGGTCACGAAGTGGAATGGGTTTCAGAAGAGTCTTATTTCCTTCGTCTCAGCAAATACCAAGACCGTTTGGTTGAATTTTTCAAATCTCACCCTGACTTCATCACTCCAGATGGTCGTCTCAATGAAATGTTGAAAAACTTTATCGAGCCTGGTTTGGAAGATTTAGCAGTATCTCGTACAACCTTTACCTGGGGTGTACCAGTCCCATCAAATCCAAAACACGTTGTCTACGTTTGGTTTGATGCTCTGCTTAACTATGTGACAGCTCTTGGCTACGATCAAGAAGAACACGCTAACTTTGATAAGTTCTGGAATGGAACAGTCTTCCACATGGTCGGAAAGACATTCTTCGTTTCCACTCAATCTACTGGCCAATCCTTCTCATGATGTTGGATATCAAATTGCCAGAACGTTTGATTGGGCATGGATGGTTTGTCATGAAAGACGGCAAGATGTCTAAGTCTAAAGGGAATGTTGTTTACCCTGAAATGTTGATAGAGCGTTTTGGTCTCGATCCACTTCGTTACTACCTCATGCGTAGCCTTCCAGTTGGTTCAGACGGAACCTTCACACCTGAGGACTATGTGGGACGTATCAACTATGAATTGGCTAATGACCTCGGAAACCTCCTCAACCGTACGGTTTCCATGATTAACAAGTACTTTGATGGGCAAATCCCTGCATATGTTGAGGGTGTAACAGACTTTGACAATGCTCTTGCTCAAGTGGCAGAACAATCAATCGCCGACTACCATACCTACATGGAAGCAGTTGACTACCCACGTGCGCTTGAAGCAGTCTGGACTCTTATCTCACGTACCAACAAATACATCGATGAGACAGCCCCATGGGTCTTGGCTAAAGATGAAGCTCTTCGTGACCAATTGGCAAGTGTGATGAGCCACTTGGCAGCTAGCCTTCGTGTCGTAGCCCACTTGATTGAGCCATTTATGATGGAAACCAGTCGTGCAGTCTTGACTCAACTTGGTCTAGCAGAAGTTTCTAGCCTTGAAAATTTGAGTTTATCTGATTTCCCTGAAAATGTCACTGTAGTTGCCAAAGGAACACCTATCTTCCCACGTCTGGATATGGAAGAAGAAATCGCCTATATCAAGGAACAAATGGAAGGTAACAAGCCAGCCATCGAAAAAGAATGGAACCCAGATGAAGTTGAACTTAAACTAAACAAGGAAGAAATCAAGTTTGAAGACTTTGACAAGGTTGAAATTCGTGTTGCTGAAGTCAAAGAAGTTTCTAAAGTGGAAGGTTCTGATAAATTGCTTCAATTCCGCCTAGATGCTGGAGATGGTGAAGACCGTCAAATCCTGTCTGGTATTGCAAAATACTATCCAAACGAACAAGAATTGGTCGGCAAGAAAGTACAAATCATTGCCAACCTTAAACCACGTAAAATGATGAAAAAATATGTCAGCCAAGGGATGCTCCTCTCAGCTGAACATGATGGCAAATTAACACTTCTAACAGTTGATCCAGCTGTACCAAACGGAAGTGTGATTGGCTAAGTTTTAAAAGGACCAGCTTGAGCTGGTTCTTTTCTTTTGTGAGATAGCAGTTGATAAAAGTGTCATTCTGCTTTATAATGAAGAAAAACGGAGGAAGTTGCCATGAAACACATTCCATTTGGTCAAGAGAAAAGAGAATTGTCCGAAATCGTCCTAGGCATGATGCGAATCAGTGATAAATCGATCAAAGAAATTGAAGAGCTGGTAGAAACAGCCCTATCTGTGGGAATCAACGCCTTTGACTTGGCAGATATCTATGGTCGTGGTCGGTGCGAAGAATTACTGGGTCAAGTGTTAAACAATCGTCCTGACCTGCGAGAAAAGATGTGGATTCAGTCCAAGTGTGGCATTCGCATAGAAGAATTTACCTATTTTGATTTTTCAAAAGATTATATTTTGGAGTCAGTAGACGGGATTCTACAACGATTGCAGGTTGATTACCTAGATAGCTTGCTTCTCCATCGTCCAGATGCTTTGATGGAAGCTGATCAAGTAGCTCAAGCCTTTGATATTCTACACAAATCAGGTAAAGTTCGAGACTTCGGTGTGTCCAATCAAAATCCTATGATGATGGAATTACTGAAGAAAGAGGTCAAACAACCTTTATCTATCAATCAATTACAGCTAAGCGCAGCTTTCACGCCAGGATTTGAATCAGGTTTCCATGTCAATATGGAAGGTGACAAGGCAGCTGTGCGTGATGGTAGCGTCTTTGAATACTGCAAATTAAACGACATGGTTGTTCAGGCCTGGTCAGTCTTGCAGTTTGGCTATTTCAAAGGGAATTTTGTCAGCAATGAGAAGTTCCAACAACTAAACCAAGTCCTAAATCGATTAGCCTTAAAATACGGTGTAAGCCCATCAGCTATTGCTATCGCTTGGGTGTTACGCTATCCAGCTAAGATGCAGGCAGTAGTAGGAACAACTAACCCTAAACATTTGATAGAAGCAAGCCAATCATGTAATGTCAACCTGACTCGAAAAGAATGGTATGAGATTTACCTAGCAGCGGGGAATGATTTGCCATAGAAATTAAAATGTAATCCATTCAAGAGCGAGATTCTATCTCGCTCTTTTTGTTTTTAAAAATTTATATAATTGTTTGAAAAATACAAACTATAAATGATAAAATGGTATAAAATAACAATATAATAAATATTTTAATAATTTAGGAGAATATAGAATGAAAAGAATAGTTTTGACTTCTGTTGTTTTACTTTCATTACTGACATCTGTTGGCTGCTCGAAACATAAAGAAGAGGCGAAAGTAGCTGAACCTGTAACGACTAAACAGACTACGCAGGATAATACAAAGTTATACAAGGAAGCTGGCTTACTTACTTTTAAAAATGAAAAGCAGCTAGAACTCGGGGAACTTGATTCAAAATCCCGTGCAACTTATGCTCACATTCAGCTAAAAGATAGTGATGAGCCTCAAGAAAAGAGAGAAGCTAAATTAACCTTTGATCCAGTTGGATGGCATAACTATAAATTTTACTATGGAGATGGTTCTAAAGAGGCTTGGCTGATGAATCGCGGTCATTTAGTTGGGTATCAATTTAGTGGACTCAACGATGAAGGCCGAAATCTAGTTCCTATGACAGCTTGGTTAAATACAGGTGCCTTTACTGGAACGGATGACAAAAATCAAAGTAGCATGCTCTATTATGAAAATGGACTTGATTCATGGCTTGCAAATCATCCAAACTATTACCTTGACTATAAGGTGACAGCTGTCTATAAGGATAATGAATTGATTCCGAGACAGATTATCTTACAGTACGTAGGAATTGATCAGGATGGAAAATTACTTGAAATTAAATTAGGTAGTAGCAAGGAAAAAATTGATAAGTATTCCGTAACCCATGTTGCCTTGGATAACGTTTCAGCCAATGCTGAAATAAATTATGCAGATGGTACTGCAAAGAATACGGTCAAGTCAGCTGAAGAACGCGCTGCAGAGCTTAAGGCAGCCGAGGAAAAAGCCAAGAAAGAGGCTGAAGAAAAAGAAGCACAAGAAAAAGCTAAAAAAGAAGCAGAAGAGAAGGCTAAAGAAGAACAGAAACAGCAGGAAACTGAAGCACCAGCACCAGCAGAAGAAGAATCACAAAGTAGTAATACAGGTGGCTACTTTAGAGATAGAAATGGACGATGGCATCGACCAAATGGAAAGTTTGCCTCTAAAAAGGAAATTAGAGAAGCTGGATTGCAATGGTGATAGTTTTCTCAAGTTTATATAAATCAGAATAATCACAGTCAAAAAGCCGTTGGAAAACGGTTTTTTGTTATAATGAAATTAAGATTCATAGATAACAAAGGAGAAAAACATGACATTTGAAGAAATTTTGCCTGGACTAAAGGCTAAGAAAAAAATATGTACGAACTAGCTGGGGTGGAGCTGAAAACTATGTCCAGCTCTTTGATACTATCGAGCAAAATGGCGTCGCCCTTGAAGTGACACCCTATTTCCTCATCAACGTATCTGGTGAAGGGGAAGGTTTTTCTATGTGGAGTCCAACTCCTTGTGATGTCTTAGCGACGGATTGGGTGGAAGTCCATGACTAAACGTGTATTGATTACAGGTGTTAGCTCAGGGATTGGTCTGGCTCAAGCTCGACTCTTTTTAGAAAAAGGTTGTCAGGTTTTTGGAGTGGATCAGGGTGAAAATCCTGATTTACAGGGTGACTTTCACTTTTTACAACGTGATTTAACGCTTGACTTGGAACCAATTTTTGACTGGTGTCCTCAGGTTGATGTTCTCTGCAATACAGCTGGAGTTTTGGATGACTACAAACCTTTACTAGAACAAACAGCCCAAGAAATCCAAGAGATTTTTGAAATCAACTATGTGACTCCAGTGGAGTTAACCCGCTATTATTTGATGAACATGTTTGAAAATAAGCGAGGGATCATCATCAATATGTGTTCCATTGCCTCAAGTCTAGCAGGCGGGGGTGGTCACGCCTATACCTCGTCCAAACATGCCTTAGCAGGATTTACCAAGCAATTAGCTCTAGACTATGCTGAAGCTGGTATCCAGGTCTTTGGGATTGCTCCTGGTGCGGTTAAGACTGGTATGACCGCAGCTGATTTGAACCAGGTGGACTAGCTGACTGGGTAGCTAGTGAAACACCCATCAAACGCTGGATTGAGCCAGAAGAAGTGGCTGAAGTTAGTCTCTTTTTAGCAGGTGGAAAAGCAAGCGCCATGCAGGGGCAAATTCTCACTATTGACGGTGGATGGTCTTTGAAGTAGCATAGTTGGTATTCTGTGAATATGTAGAGGTAAGCTATGAAAAGAGATGAGTTTGGATTTGTCTTGCCCAATCTCTACTATCGTTTTTTATCAGAGTGGGAAGAGATTGCCCCCTATGAAATTGGAGATACCGGTATCTGTTTGTATGCCAAGGAAGATCTAAAAGAGCGTAATGAAACTTATCAGATTGAGGAAGTAGAGCCAGATTACTTTATGATTGGACAGGAAGGAGATTTGGCCTACTTTATTAAGAAAAATGCAGATGATTGCATTTATGAAAATGACTTGGGTGCTTTAGGCTCCTTAGAAATGCAAAAAGTTGCTACAAACGTTTATGACTTTATTGATAAGAGTTTAGAGGAAGAGTTGTAAAACTGGGAGGGAGAAATCATGTTTAGAGTGCTAGATGCAGATTCACCGATTTCAAAAGAAGATTTTTTACAATTTGAGGAGATTCTTGGGAAGAAATTATCGGAAGCCATGAAGGATTTTTACCTTAAGTACAACGGAGGCCAGCCCCAAGTAAGGGGTGTCCACGATGATCGTCATATCTTTCCTTTCAATTCCTTTGATTCACTTGATGAGATGAGAAAGTCTCTGAATTGGTTTGACGATGAGGTTTTGCCTGAAGGATTTAAGGCAACAGACCTTCTTCATTTCGCCTATGATCCTGGATCAGGCAACTATGCTCTTTCTTTAAGGGCAGAAGATTATGGCAAGGTGTACTTCTATGTTCTAGAAGAAAAAGCTGAGTTGTATAGTCAATGGCCATCTTTTGAGGATTTTTTAAATTCCTTTGTTGAAGAGTGAGACTAAAAAGGAGAAGGGATGCGGAAACACCAAGAACTTTCACTAGAGCAGATTATTGAGCAGGTGCGAGCGGATCAACTAACTTCAGATGATTTTTGCCTCTATGGCAAGGAGGATGGAGAACTGGCACTAGATAGGCTCTATTGGATGTCAGATTATCCGGATGTCGTGGAAGACCGTGATATTTACCCTGCTGATGTAGTGGAGCAAGATCTCCAGCTAGTCTACTATGGAGAGCAGTTGATTGATGTTCTCACGGTTGCACTTGAGGAAAAGCCAGATGCAAGTCCCCAAGACTTGGTCGAGGCTTTGAAATATTATCAGCAGCATGATAGTTTTATGCCCTTTGAACCCTAGTTACAAAGCTAGAATGTTGCAGTTCCATTGATAATAAAAAAAGGAGTTAAGAAATGATAGATTACGAAAACATAAATGAAAATATTGCCCCTTTTAGCCTGCTTGTATATGATGAGGATCCTAAAAATGTTCGCGGGTCGTTTATTTATTACCCAGATGGAGAATACAGACAGGAAGTGTTTGACACTCGAGAAGAGGAGGGATTTGAAGGAAATGGCTACGATTGGGCATCGCTAGCTTTGGTATTTTTGGAGGAAAAAATGCCTGAATTAAGCGATGCAATAGACTTTGATCCTGAAGGAAGTATGTTTTGTGCCTATTCTTCCAAGGTGGACGCCTTGGCTAAATTCGCTTTAGGATTTAAAGAATTTTGTGATGATATCGAATCTATGAAAGACTTGTTCAGTAGAGCAGAGTTGGATTAGTTGACTAAAATCTCTTTAAATTATTTTAAAAAAGAATAGAAAGGATTTCAGATGAAGCTATCAGAAGTAGTTGAGCTAGTGGAAAATCATCCAGACCTACATCCCTATTTAGATAAAATATTAAAAAAGAATAAGAAGACCCAAGTTAGTTATCTCGAATCACTGAATCATCTGGCCTATTTACTTTATCTGGATGGTCAAGAGGAAATGGCTAAGGTATTATTAGATAGGATCATACAAGTTCCATTTGAAGGGAATTATAACAGCTGGACCTTTGTTGATAGCTCTCTAGTTTTATTGGCCTATCTGGAAAGAGAAAAAGAAAATCAGTTATTCGTCTATAAAAAACTCCTTTTATCTCCATTAGAACAAGGGGAGGAATCCACTCAAAACATAAGAAGGAGAGTTCATCAGAGATTTTTGAATGGTGATAGCTTGGAGCAAAAGCTTGCAAAAATCGAGCAAGCTTCAAGTCCTGAATCGGAAATGGAACGCCGTTTGCTATACTTGACAGATTTATTAAAAATTCACCTCTTTATTACTGAGTCAACTTGTGAAGAGACAGATATCCAGGCAAATTGAAGGGAATATGGAGATACTGAAGAAGTATATCAAGGATCATGAAATCTATAGCCTCTTTCCTTTTAAGGGATAAGGTGAGCTAGCAATCTTGGAGTTTAAGAAAGAATAGAATATGGAAATCAAAAAACACTTTGGGGTATACGGAGTCTGTCTTCAAGAGGGGAAACTGCTCTGTATTGTAAAAACAAGAGGCCCCTATCAACATCGCTTTGACCTACCAGGTGGTAGTCAGGAAATCGGTGAGGGATTGACAGAAACCCTCAAGAGAGAAGTTCTGGAAGAGACGGGGTATACGCTTATCCGTTATTGCAATCCTAGGATTTATGATGTGCTAGTTCATGAAGAAGGGCAAGACTTCGCCGTACATCATATCATGGCCTTTTATGATATCGTACTTGATTTAGAACGTTCTCAAAAATCACTTCCTCATGAAGTTCTTGATGGAAGTAACGATTCAGCAAATGCAATTTGGCTTCCTATCGAGCAGATTACCGAAGAAAATGCCTCTCCCTTAGTATTAAAGGTGAAGGCAGAGTTACGAGGATTTCCAGAATTGGACAAGACCTCTTACATGAATTGGAAGGTGAAAGATGAGAAACCAACTGGCTCTTAGTGGAGAACAAATTGTTGAAAAAGTTTATCCTCAACTATTTCACTATATCGGTATGATTCGTGGGGAATACTTGTTGAGAGAAATAAACCAAAACATACTATTACCAAATTGTCAGCAATTTGTAAAAGATTATTTAGAAACTATTTGCCATTTATACTCAGATGAAGAAGTCTGGTATCGATTTTCAGAGTTAACAAATGCAGAAGCAAATAGTCTAGACGGGACTAAAGAGTATTTTGACGAACGCCACCCCTTATTTGGATATAGAGGAACTAGGCGTTTACTGGCGTGTTTGGATGAATTTCAGGCTGAGGCACATGTCGTTACAGAAGTTTATCAAACCAATCCCAATCTGTCTGTTATTTTTCCTTTTGTCAATGATGCTGAACAGTTAAAACAAGCTATTAGAGTATTGCGCCAGCATGGTTTTACTGGAAAAGTTGGAACAATGATTGAATTACCGTCAGCTTATTTTGACTTGGACAGGGTACTGGAAACGGGTATTTCAAAGATTGTAGTGGGAATGAATGATTTGACTTCTTTTGTTTTTGCAACTGTGAGAAATAGTCAATGGCATGATATGGAAAGTCCCATTATGTTACAAATGCTGAGACAGATGCAGGATAAAGCAAGGATGAAAAAGATAGATTTCGCTGTAGCAGGTTATCTGAATCCTTCTTTCATACAAAAAATGAATCAAATGGATATCAAATGCATAATCCACTACAGTTCTATTCCAGAGATTTTTAATTTAAAAATTGACCATCCAGACCATCTCAAACGTGTAAAAGAAGAAAGTAAAAAATACAAAGGAGCAACCTATGACACCTCAAGAAATGTGGAATGCCTACAAGCAAATCAACCCCTCTATCGGAGATGAAATCGATGCCTGGGCTTTTGGAGTAGAAGCCGATCTCTTGGCAGATTTGGTTTTAAAAGGCGAAAAAACAGCAACTGCCTCAGCTTACGACCTCTACGCAGTAGAGGACGAACCCCTTCCCCAAGAAGGGACCTTTGATGTTGTTTTAGACAGTAAGGATCAAGCTGTTTGCATTATTAAAATTACAAAGGTTTCCGTTCAGCCTTTCCATCAAGTGTCAGCTGATCATGCCTTCAAAGAAGGGGAAGGTGACAAATCTCTCGCCTATTGGCGTCAGGTTCATGAAGACTTTTTCAAAGACTGGTTAGGAGAAGCAGGTCTGACTTTTACACCTGACAGCAAGGTTGTTTTGGAAGAATTTCGCAAGGTCTACCCTCTCTAGACTACTAGAAGGAAGAAAGTTTTGGAAATCACTGTCCAAAGCTTTTTTCTGACTTAAAATATGATAAAATAGGTATGTTTGAACTAGAGCATTTGCTCAGAAATATAGAATAGGAGAAAATGATGCAAGCAGTAGAACATTATATCGAAACATTTGTTCCTGAACATTATGATTTGTTTTTAGACTTGAGTCGTGAGACCAAGACGTTTTCAGGAAAAGTAACCATTACCGGTCAAGCTAAAATTGACCGTATTTCCCTTCACCAAAAAGATTTGGAAATTGCTTCAGTTGAAGTAGCAGGTCAAGCTCGTCCATTTACAGTTGATAACGAAAACGAAGCTCTTCATATCGAACTTGCAGAAGCAGGTTTAGTTGAATTGGTTATTGCTTTTTCAGGTAAAATCACAGACAACATGACAGGAATCTACCCATCATACTACACAGTTGATGGTGTTAAGAAGGAAGTCTTGTCGACTCAGTTTGAGAGCCACTTTGCCCGCGAAGCCTTCCCATGTGTGGATGAGCCAGAAGCTAAAGCAACCTTTGACCTAGCTCTTCGTTTTGACCAAGCAGAAGGCGAACTTGCCTTGTCTAACATGCCTGAGATTGACGTTGAAAATCGCAAAGAAACTGGCATCTGGAAGTTTGAAACGACACCTCGTATGTCTTCTTACTTGCTAGCTTTCGTAGCTGGTGATTTGCAAGGGGTAACTGCTACAACTAAAAATGGTACCTTGGTAGGTGTTTACTCAACCAAAGCCCATCCACTTTCAAACCTTGATTTCTCATTAGACATCGCTGTTCGTTCTATCGAATTTTACGAAGACTACTACGGAGTCAAGTATCCAATCCCTCAATCTCTTCATATCGCCCTTCCTGACTTCTCAGCAGGTGCTATGGAAAACTGGGGTCTCGTAACCTACCGTGAAGTCTACTTGGTTGTTGATGAGAATTCTACCTTTGCCAGCCGTCAACAAGTAGCCCTCGTCATTGCTCACGAGCTTGCTCACCAATGGTTCGGTAACCTTGTAACTATGAAATGGTGGGATGACCTCTGGCTCAACGAAAGCTTCGCCAACATGATGGAATATGTCTGTGTGGATGCCATTGAGCCAAGCTGGAATATCTTTGAAGATTTCCAAACAAGTGGAGTACCAGCCGCTCTTAAACGTGATGCAACTGATGGTGTTCAGTCTGTTCACGTCGAAGTCAAACACCCAGATGAAATCAATACACTCTTTGATGGAGCTATCGTCTATGCCAAAGGAAGTCGCCTCATGCACATGCTTCGTCGTTGGCTAGGAGATGTTGATTTTGCTAAAGGCTTGCACGCTTACTTTGAAAAACACCAATACGGAAATACCATTGGTCGTGACCTTTGGAATGCTCTCGGACAAGCATCTGGTCGTGATGTAGCAGCCTTCATGGATTCTTGGTTGGAACAACCTGGTTATCCAGTCCTTACTGCCACAGTTGAAAATGATGTATTGAAGATTTCGCAAAAACAATTCTTTATCGGTGAACACGAAGATAAGAACCGACTTTGGGTAGTGCCACTCAATAGCAACTGGAAAGGTTTGCCTGATACACTTGAAACTGAAAGTATCGAAATCCCTGGTTATGCTGCGCTTCTTGCTGAAAACAAAGGAGCCCTTCGTCTCAACACTGAAATACAGCCCACTACATTACAGACTATCAAGGTCAATTACTTGATGCTGTGCTTGCAGACCTAGTAGAACTTGATAACACAAGTAAGCTTCAAATCGTCCAAGAACGTCGTTTGCTTGCTGAAGCAGGGCACATTTCGTACGCAGACTTGCTTCCAGTAGTGGATCAATTGGCTAAAGAAGAATCTTATCTCGTTGTTTCAGCAGTTTCACAAGTTATCGGAGCGCTTGATCGCTTTATCGATGAAGGAACTGAGACAGAAAAAGCCTTTAAAGCCCTTATTGCTAAACTGGCTCGTTACAACTATGATCGTCTTGGTTTTGAAGCTAAAGAGGGTGAATCTGATGAGGATGAATTGGTTCGTCAATTGACAATTTCCATGATGATTCGTTCAAATGACGAGGAAGCCAGTCAAGTTGCTAGCCAAATTTTCGCAGCCCACAAGGATAATCTTTCAGGACTTCCAGCAGCTATTCGTTCACAAGTTCTCATCAATGAAATGAAACACCATGAGACTAAGGAATTGGTCGCAACTTATCTCGATCTTTATACTCATGCGACAGATGCTGCCTTTAAACGCCAATTGGCAGCAGCCCTTGCTTATGTAACAGATACAGAGAACATCCAAACACTGCTTGCAACTTGGAAGGACAAATTTGTCGTGAAACCACAGGACCTTTCAGCATGGTATCTCCAATTCCTCGGACACCAAGCAACTCAAGAAACTGTATGGGTGTGGGCACGTGAAAACTGGGATTGGATTAAGGCAGCTCTTGGTGGTGATATGAGTTTTGACAGTTTTGTCATCTTCCCATCACACATCTTTAAAACAGAGCAACGCTTGGCAGAATACAAGGCCTTCTATGAACCACAACTTTCTGACCTTGCCCTTAGCCGTAATATCCGCATGGGAATTAAGGATATCGCAGCTCGCGTTGAATTGATTAAGCGTGAAAAAGCAGCAGTTGAAGCAGTTGTAGCTCAATATAGCAAAGCTTAAAAAGATTCTAGTCTAAATAGATGACAAAAACTCAACTTTTCTTGGAAAAAAACAAGGGAAGTTGAGTTTTTTTAAGATATTTTTGCTATAATAGGTATAATAAGGAGGAATTTTTTTGATGATCAAAAATTCTATTAGTGGAAGATGACCTAGGCCTGTCTAATTCAGTATTTGATTTCTTGGATGATTTTGCAGATGTCATGCAGGTTTTTGATGGAGAAGAAGGTCTTTATGAGGCTGAAAGTGGTGTTTATGATTTGATTCTATTGGACTTGATGTTGCCTGAAAAAAATGGGTTCCAAGTTTTAAAAGAATTGCGTGAAAAAGGCATTTCGACTCCTGTTCTGATCATGACAGCCAAGGAAAGTCTTGATGATAAGGGACACGGATTTGAGCTTGGGGCGGATGATTATCTGACAAAACCATTCTATCTAGAAGAGCTCAAGATGCGTATCCAGGCCTTGCTTAAACGTTCTGGTAAGTTCAATGAAAATACCCTTTCCTATGGTGATTTGACTGTCAATCTCTCTACAAATGAGGTTAAAGTCAATGAGACTGCTGTTGAATTATTGGGTAAAGAATTTGATCTCTTGGTTTATTTCCTCCAAAATCAAAATGTAATCTTACCCAAAACCCAGATTTTTGACCGTTTGAGGGGATTCGACAGTGATACCACTATCTCTGTCGTAGAGGTTTACGTATCAAAAGTTCGTAAGAAATTAAAGGGATCAGTCTTTGCTGAAAACCTCCAAACCTTGCGTAGTGTTGGGTATATTTTAAAACATGTTTAATAAATTTAAAGAATTGGTATGCGGAGGATTTCAGTTATTTTATCCGTAACTTTGGAGTATTTACTCTGATTTTCTCAGCTATGACCTTGATTATCTTGCAGGTTATGCACTCCAGTCTCTATACATCGGTGGATGAGAAGCTTCTATCTCTCAGTGGCAATCCTCAAGATGTCATCCAGTTGGCTGTCAATCGAGCAACAGATGAAGTCAAAGATTTCAATAGTCAATCCGTGACTCCATCAACGGATAAAAAACCAACGGTCAGTTCCAATACAGAAGTGATTTTATTGGACTCTAATTTAAATCAACTAGTAGCTGGAAATCGCTTTTTAGGTCTTGATAGGGTTACATTTAATAAAAAGGATTTGAATCACATTAGACAGCTTCATGTTCAGAATAGCTATGGGCAGGATGAGATTTATCGAGTGATTCTGACTGAGATGAATATTGAATCTGTCTCGACCAATATTAAGTATGCAGCTGTTTTAATTAATACCAGTCAGCTAGAGCAAATCAGTCAAAATCATGAGCAGTTAATCGTAGTAGTCATGGCCAGCTTCTGGATTTTATCACTCATAGCTAGTCTTTATCTTGCTCGCGTTAGTGTCAAACCCTTGCTTGAAAGTATGCAGAAGCAGCAGAGTTTTGTCGAAAATGCCAGTCATGAGCTACGTACTCCACTTGCTGTTCTCCAAAATCGTCTAGAAACTCTTTTTCGAAAGCCGGAAGCTACTATTATGGAATCTAGCGAGAGTATTGCTTCTAGTTTAGAAGAAGTTCGAAACATGCGCTTTTTAACAACCAATCTCCTAAATTTAGCTCGTCGTGATGACGGTATTAAACCGGAGTTAGGAGAGGTAGAGCTGGATTTCTTTAACACAACCTTTACCAACTATGAAATGATTGCGTCTGAAAATGATCGCGTCTTTCGTTTTGAAAACCGAGTTCATCGGACCATTATCACAGATAAACTCCTCCTCAAGCAATTGATGACCATTCTGTTTGACAATGCTGTCAAGTATACAGAAGAAGAAGGAGATATTTATTTTGAGATTTCAACGACAGAACGCAGTCTTTATCTGACGGTAGCTGATAATGGAATCGGTATCTCTGCAGCAGATAAAAAGAAAATTTTTGATCGCTTTTATCGAGTTGACAAGGCTCGTACTCGCCAAAAAGGTGGCTTTGGGTTAGGTTTGTCCTTAGCAAAACAGATTGTTGATGCCTTAAAAGGAACCATCAGTGTGAAGGATAACAAACCACATGGTACGATTTTTGAAGTAAAGATTGCAATACAAACACTATCCAAGCGTAAAAATAAATAAAAAAAGCAGTGACTTAGCAAGCAGAAGACCAAGTATCGCTTTTCTATTCGCAGTCTTTTAGTTATCTGATAAAAAAATAGGTCGGGACAAAAATCCCGACCTTTTGAATCTAATAAAATTTCTTTTTAATTATTGAACGTTGAAAGTTTGATGCCGCTAAACTCAAGGCAATTGCTAGGCTAAAAAGCCAGAACTGTGTTAAACTTGAGGGCTAAAAAGATAAAGCTAAACAAGGCTAAAAAGACGCAAAAACAAGCAATGTTTACAAAGAAAAGAACTTCCTTCAAACTAGCAACGGAAGTGGTTTCTGGAACATAGTCTTGGTATAGCGTTGTTTGAGTTTCTCTTCTTCAAACTCATACGATTGATATTTTTCTTACGGGCATGATTCTCTCCTTAACAGTACTCTTTCATTTTTACCATTTTTTTCAAGAAAAAAATTATTACAGTAAGGTTACAAAAAAATAATAAGTAAATTTATCATTTTAGGAATAGCTGATTTTTGCAGAAATGTGGTATAATTTTTTTCTTATGGAAAAGATTATTATTACAGCAACTGCTGAAAGCATTGAACAAGTAAAAGAATTACTAGAGGCGGGAGTTGACCGCATCTATGTCGGTGAGAAAGATTTTGGACTTCGTTTGCCAAAGACTTTTTCTTATGATGAACTGAGAACCATCGCTGGTCTGGTTCATGATGCAGGTAAGGAATTGATCGTAGCGGTCAATGCTCTTATGCATCAGGATATGATGGATTGTATCAAGCCATTCTTGGACTTTTTAGAGGAAATCAAGACGGACTACATTACTGTTGGGGATGCGGGTGTCTTTTATGTTGTCAATCGCGATGGTTATTCTTTTAAAACCATCTATGACGCATCAACAATGGTAACTAGCAGCCGTCAGATCAATTTCTGGGGGCAAAAGGCTGGCGCTTCTGAGGCAGTATTGGCTCGTGAAATTCCATCAGCTGAACTCTTTAAAATGCCTGAAATTTTGGAAATTCCTGCTGAAATTTTGGTCTATGGTGCAAGCGTTATCCACCACTCTAAGCGTCCACTCTTGCAGAATTACTATAATTTTACTCAGATTGATGATGAAAAAACACGTCAACGCGACCTCTTCTTAGCAGAGCCTAGTGATCCAGATAGCCATTACTCAATTTTTGAAGACAATCATGGAACTCACATTTTTGCCAATAACGACCTCGATTTGATGACCAAATTGCCAGAGTTGGTAGAGCATGGTTTCACTCATTGGAAGCTTGAAGGTCTTTATACACCTGGTCAAAACTTTGTAGAAATTGCTAAGCTCTTCATCCAAGCTCGTAGTTTGATTCAAGAGGGAAGCTTTACGCATGACCAGGCTTTCTTATTGGACGAGCAAGTTCGTAAACTCCATCCCAAAAATCGTTTCCTTGACACAGGATTTTATGACTACGATCCTGACATGGTTAAATAAGAATCAAAAACCCGAAATAAAATGTTCGGGTTTTTCTGATATTTGGATGAATTTGAAGCGTATTCATGATATAATAGAAGCAGCTCTATTTGGAGGTAGATAAGTGGAAAATCTGAAAAAAATGGCAGGAATTAAGGCTGCTGAGTTCGTAACCGACGGAATGGTTGTCGGACTTGGGACTGGCTCAACTGCCTACTATTTCGTAGAAGAAATAGGTCGTCGTATCAAGGAAGAAGGCTTACAGATTACAGCTGTAACAACTTCTAGTGTAACCAGCAAACAGGCAGAATGTCTTAATATTCCCCTCAAATCAATCGACCAAGTGGATTTTGTAGATCTGACCGTGGATGGTGCGGATGAAGTAGATAGTCAGTTTAACGGCATCAAAGGTGGTGGAGGAGCTCTTCTAATGGAGAAGGTTGTCGCAACTCCATCTAAAGAATATATCTGGGTTGTCGATGAGAGCAAACTGGTCGAGAAACTGGGTGCTTTTAAATTGCCTGTAGAGGTTGCTCAGTATGGTGCTGAACAAGTCTTTCGTCGATTTGAGCGAGCTGGCTATAAGCCTAGTTTCCGCGAAAAAGATGGCCAACGTTTTGTGACGGATATGCAGAACTTTATCATTGATTTAGACTTGAAAGTTATTGAAGACCCAATTGCTCTGGGACAAGAATTGGACCACGTCGTTGGTGTCGTTGAGCACGGCTTGTTTAACCAAATGGTGGATAAGGTCATCGTGGCTGGACAAAATGGCCTTCAGATTTTAACTTCAACAAAAGCAAAATAATCTAAAATAAAAAGGAGACACACTATGCCAAAAATTTAATCGTATTCACTTGGTGGTACTGGATTCTGTAGGGATTGGTGCAGCACCAGATGCTAATAACTTTGTCAATGCAGGTGTTCCTGATGGTGCATCAGACACACTTGGGCACATTTCAAAAGCTGTAGGTTTGGATGTACCAAACATGGCAAAACTTGGTCTTGGGAATATTCCTCGCGAAACACCATTGAAGACTGTTCCAGCTGAAAGCAACCCTACTGGTTATGCGACTAAGCTAGAGGAAGTTTCTCTTGGAAAAGATACCATGACCGGTCACTGGGAAATCATGGGACTTAATATCACAGAACCATTTGATACTTTCTGGAATGGATTCCCTGAAGAAATTATCACAAAAATTGAAGAATTTTCAGGACGTAAGGTTATCCGTGAAGCTAACAAACCGTATTCTGGTACAGCTGTTATTGATGATTTCGGACCACGCCAAATGGAAACTGGAGAGTTAATTATCTATACTTCAGCTGACCCAGTTCTTCAAATTGCAGCCCACGAAGACATTATTCCTTTGGATGAATTGTACCGTATTTGCGAATACGCTCGTTCTATTACCCTTGAGCGCCCAGCTCTTCTAGGACGTATCATTGCCCGTCCATACGTTGGGGAGCCAGGAAACTTCACACGTACTGCAAATCGTCGTGACTTGGCTGTTTCACCATTTGCGCCAACTGTTTTGGATAAATTGAATGAAGCCGGCATTGATACTTATGCGGTTGGTAAGATTAACGATATCTTTAACGGTGCTGGTATCAACAATGACATGGGCCACAATAAATCAAACAGCCATGGTATTGATAATTTGATTAAAGCAATGAAATCTGAAGATTTCAAAGAAGGCTTCTCATTCACAAACTTGGTAGATTTCGATGCCCTTTATGGTCACCGTCGCGATCCTCATGGTTACCGTGATTGCTTGCATGAGTTTGATGAGCGCTTGCCAGAAATTATGGAAGCCATGAGAGAAGATGATTTACTTTTGATTACTGCCGACCATGGGAACGACCCAACCTATGCTGGTACTGACCATACGCGTGAATACATTCCACTTTTGGCTTACAGTCCATCCTTCAAAGGAAGTGGTCTAATTCCAGTTGGAAACTTCGCTGATATCTCAGCAACTATTGCTGATAACTTTGGCGTTGAAACTGCCATGATTGGTAAGAGCTTCCTAGATCAATTAGTTTAAGATGACTCGCTACGCTCTTCTTGTGAGAGGGATCAATGTTGGTGGTAAGAATAAGGTAGTGATGGCTCAACTACGTCAGGAATTGGCAGAGTTGGGATTAGAAAATGTTGAAACTTACATTAATAGTGGCAATATTTTCTTTGATAGTAGTAAGGTTAGAACTCTCTTAGTTGAGAGTCTGCAGGGCTTCTTTGGAGTGCATTATCCTTTTATTAAAAGTTTTTCCTTAGTGTCTCAAGAAGACTATGAAGAGGAGTTTAGAACACTACCTGCTTGGTGGTTCCAAGAAATGGCTCGAAAGGATGTTCTCTTTTATACAGAAGGATTACATGTAGAAACAGTTGTAGAGAAAGTGAAATCTCTACAACTTCTAGATGAAGTTCTTCATTTCGGAAAGCATGGAATCTTCTGGGGCAAATTGTCAGAAGAAACCTACGCTAAAACAGCCTATCACAAGCAACTGCTGAAGATGCCTTTCTATGGCAATATTACCATTCGTAACGCTAATACCTTTGATAAAATCGGTCAATTTTTCAAACATAAAGAAGGAGATAGACAATGACATTATTAGCAAAAATCAATGAAACAGCTGCTTTCTTGAAAGAAAAGGGAGTAAAAGCACCAGAGTTCGGCTTGATTCTTGGATCAGGACTTGGAGAATTAGCTGAAGAAATCGAAAATCCAGTGGTTGTAGACTACGCTGAAATCCCTAACTGGGGACGTTCGACTGTTGTTGGACACGCTGGAAAATTGGTGTACGGTGAACTTGCAGGACGTAAAGTCTTGGCCCTTCAAGGACGTTTCCACTTCTATGAAGGAAATCCGCTTGAAGTTGTTACTTTCCCAGTGCGTGTCATGAAAGTGCTCGGATGCGAAGGGGTTCTCGTCACCAACGCTGCTGGTGGTATCGGATATGGACCAGGTACCTTGATGGCTATTTCAGACCACATTAACATGACTGGTCAAAACCCATTGATTGGTGAAAACTTAGATGACTTCGGTCCACGTTTCCCAGACATGTCAAAAGCTTACACTCCAGAATACCGTGCTACAGCTCATGCAGTTGCTGAAAAGCTTGGTGTTAAACTTGATGACGGTGTTTATATCGGTGTAACTGGTCCAACTTATGAAACTCCAGCTGAAATCCGTGCTTATAAGACACTTGGTGCAGACGCTGTCGGAATGTCAACTGTTCCAGAAGTTATCGTTGCAGCACACTCTGGTTTGAAGGTTCTTGGTATTTCATGTATTACCAACTTTGCGGCTGGTTTCCCAAGAAGAACTCAACCACGAAGAGGTGGTAGAAGTGACCGAACGTGTCAAAGGAGACTTCAAAGGATTGCTGAAAGCTATTCTTGCAGAATTGTAAGACTATGAGAGTACGACTCCAAAGTATGCCCTATGGACTGAGAGTGCTTCTAGCCACCTTATCATTAGGAATAGGGACGGGTTTGGTCGGAATTGCCTGTCATTATCTACTTGAAGGGGTGCAAGGGCTGGCTTTTGGCCAAAATAAGTCGGATTTACTCCAGCAATTTCAAGAAGCTGGAGGTCTCCGTAGATTTCTGGTCTTGTGTATGACTGGATGCTTGGCAGCTGGCTTCTGGTATGTCCTGCAAAGGCGTTATAAGATCCTGTCTATTCGCCAGCAAATTGACTTAGCTGGAGACAGGGGACCAGCACCCTTAGCCCACCTCCTTCATGCAGGGATGCAGGTTGCGATTGTCGGAGCAGGTGCATCGGTCGGAAAAGAAGGAGCCCCACGTGAGGTCGGGGCTCTTCTAGCTGGACGCTTGGCGAAAGGTTTTTCTCTAGCCCTCAAAGAGCGAAAAGTCTTGGTTGCCTGTGGTGCTGGAGCTGGTTTAGCTGCGGTCTATCAAGTTCCCTTTGCCAGTAGCTTGTTCGTCTTTGAGACCTTAGGACTCGCCTACAGTTGGCAGAACCTTCTACTGGTTTTGACCAGCACTTATCTGGCCACCTGGGTCACTCAGCTCATCGTTGGTAAGGAGACCATTTATCACCTGTCTGCAGTCTCATGGTCTGCTAGCAGTTTCTTCCAGGCTATTTTGATTGCTTTCTTGGTCACTCCCTTGGCTCTGGTCTTTGCTTTCCTCGCCAAGCGGGCTAGTCACAAACGGCGGAAGAATGGGTCGATTCTTTGGGCTCTTCCGCTAGCCTTTCTAGTGCTGGGGGGCCTAGCAATCTTTTTCCCTATCTTTATGGGAAATGGCCAGGTACTAGCGCAAGCCCTCTTGTCTAGCCAGTCGATTCCTTATCTTCCACTGGCTCTTGCAGTGAAGGGGATTCTGGTTTATCTCCTCTTGAGCAATGGTGCTTATGGGGGAACTTTAACACCATCATTTGCCTTAGGGATTGGCTCTGGCTACCTAGTGACCTTGCTTTTGACAGCAGTTGGGATTCATCTAGATCCTGCTCTAGGGATGTTACTAGGAGCGACCGTCTTTTTAGGGACGACCTTAAAAGCTCCTCTGACAGCCATTGCCCTGAGCCTTGGATTTACAGGCCAAACTTGGAGTTTGACAATTCCGCTTGTACTTGCAGCTAGTCTGTCTTACGTGATTCGAAAGAGATGGGAGAATAAACGATGAAGGTACATTTTGTACTGCATGAAACCTTTGAAGTGCCGGGCGCTTATCTAAAATGGGCGCAGGAGCGTGGCCATCAAGTGACCACGACCAAAGTCTATGAGAATGAAGCCTTACCAGAGACAGTGGATGAGATTGACTTCTTAATTGTGATGGGAGGACCTCAATCGCCAGATGAAGATCGGGAAACTTTTCCATACTACGATCCTCAGGCAGAGATTGAGCTGATTCAAAAGGCTATGAAGGCAGATCGTTATATTGTTGGGGTTTGTCTTGGAGCTCAACTCCTGTCCGTTGCTTATGGCGCAGAGTATGAACATAGTCCAGAGCGTGAGATTGGTGTTTTTCCAATAACGCTAACTGAAGCTGGATTAAAAGACAATCATGTCAAAGTTTTTGGACAAACTTTAAATACCGGCCACTGGCATGGAGATATGCCAGGTTTGACTAAGGATGCTGTCGTCCTTGCGACCAGTCAAGGTTGTCCACGTCAAATTATTCGCTTTAGTCCTAAACACTATGCCTTCCAAGCTCATTTGGAATTTGATCCAGAAGCAGTAGAGCTCTTAATTGTTGCGGATGGTGAAGAAGTTTTAAAAGAACAAAGTTCAAAATTAACCTTTGTTCAAAACCCTCAAGCCATTCGTGATTACGATTATCGAGAAATGAATGCAAAACTTTACGCATTTTTGAATTCATTAACAAATTAAAAATAACAGAAAGGTAGAGCATGTGTTCAGATTTGAACACGAGCGGAAAGCTTTTCATAACAATAAAATAAAGGATGGGTTAACTATATTCGCTGAACTGAATACGGGCGGAGAACTGTGTAAAAAAGATAAACTGTCTAGCATTTACAATGCGTTGCCAGTTTCCTATTTTTACTTTGTTCTCTGTCGCCTGTCTTGTATATCAAAAAGAAAGGTAGAGCGTGTGTTCAAATTTGAACACGAGCGGAAAGCTTTTCTAAAAACAAAAATGAAAGGAAGGGTAGTTCGGGTTTGAATTGAAGCCGGTCTAATCTTCTCAATACTATCAAAATTAAGAAAGAAAGGAATTGAACCCACCCTAAAAGCAGTGGGAAAAAGATAGTTGGTCTAGCGAGCATCGCTCACTGCGCCCAACTTCTATTTTCCCTTCGCTTTTTGACGGGTTTGGTATCTTTCCACGTATCACTTTTAGAATAAAGAAAGGTAGAGCATGTGTTCAGATTTGAACACGAGCGGAAAGCTTTTCTAAAAACAAAAATGAAAGGAAGGGTAGTTCGGGTTTGAAACTGAACCCGGGCTAGAGGCTGTGTAAAAAAGATAAATCCTCCTAGATGCGAGGCATCTTTGTCGGATTTCCTATTTTTACTTTGCCTCTTTTACGCCCTTGGTATCTTATATTATGTCTATCCATATTGCTGCTAAGCAGGGTGAAATTGCTGATAAAATTCTTCTTCCTGGGGATCCTCTTCGTGCGAAGTTTATCGCTGAGAATTTTCTTGAAGACGCTGTATGCTTCAATGAAGTCCGTAACATGTTTGGTTACACTGGAACTTACAAGGGCCATCGTGTATCTGTCATGGGAACAGGGATGGGAATGCCATCAATCTCTATCTATGCGCGTGAATTAATTGTCGATTACGGTGTGAAAAAATTGATCCGTGTCGGAACTGCTGGTTCTTTGAATGAGGATGTTCATGTTCGTGAATTAGTTTTGGCACAAGCAGCTGCTACCAACTCAAACATCATCCGTAACGACTGGCCACTATATGATTTTCCACAAATCGCTAGCTTTGATTTACTGGATAAAGCCTACCATATCGCCAAAGATCTTGGTATGACCACTCACGTTGGTAATGTCTTGTCTTCAGATGTCTTTTACTCAAATTACTTTGAGAAGAATATCGAACTTGGTAAGTGGGGAGTAAAAGCGGTGGAAATGGAAGCAGCGGCGCTGTACTATCTTGCTGCTCAACACCATGTTGATGCTCTTGCTATCATGACTATTTCAGATAGTTTGGTTAATCCAGATGAAGATACAACTGCAGAAGAGCGCCAAAATACTTTCACAGATATGATGAAAGTTGGTCTAGAAACCTTGATTGCAGACTAAAGTTAGATTCCATTCATGTGATTACTCTTGTTCTCAAAATGATAAGCATGTTCATTGCTTCAATCTTATAATAGATGAGAATAAGGACTTTGAAGAAAGTCAAATTATGTCAAAGGACCAAAAGTAGTCAGTTTAATATCTAAATCATTATAAAATAAAGTTGGAAGCCAAGTTGATAAGAGGTCAAGGCTTTCAACTTTTTAACTTGAAAATTCCTAGGAGTACAAAATGGATAAAATTGCACAACTACAGGAAATCATTGACCAAAGTCAAAGAATTGTCTTTTTCGGTGGTGCAGGAGTTTCTACAGAATCTAATATTCCAGATTTTCGAAGTTCTGATGGTGTTTATAGTCTTAAGTTGGGGCGCCATTTTACTGCCGAGCAACTTGTTTCACGCACCATGTTTGAACGCTATCCAGAGGATTTTTTTGATTTCTACAAAAAGTATCTCGTCTATCCGGATGCTAAGCCAAATTTAGCACATGATTATCTAGCGTCGTTAGAAAAAACAGGTAAATTAAAGGCGATTGTGACGCAAAATATTGATAACTTGCATGAAATGGCTGGTTCTGAAAAAGTTTTGAAACTGCATGGTAGTGCAGATCGTAATTACTGTTTGGGCTGTCATCGATTTTATGATTTGAATGCATTTTTGGCACTTGAAGGTTCAGTTCCTTACTGCTTAGATTGTGGTAAGGTGGTCAAACCTGACGTAACCCTTTATGAGGAACCTCTGGATATGGATGTTTTTAGTCGAGCAGCCCAAGTCATTCAGCAAGCAGATTTATTGATTATTGGAGGAACTTCCTTAGTCGTTTATCCTGCAGCTAGCCTCATCAATTATTTTTCAGGGTCAAATCTAGTCGTTATCAACAAGTCCAGCACTCCTCAAGACAGCCAAGCTGATTTAGTTATCGAAGGTAAGATCGGAGAAGTTTTTTCTAAATTGAGACAATAAAAAACTGAAAGAAGTAGGACTATACTTCCTTCAGTTTTTTTGTATCAAGCCTCAGAAACTATGAACAAGATTCTCTTCATTTCTAGGGGATCTCATATGCGATTCATAAAATGATTCAGTTCTTTTTGATTGCTGATGATTGTGACTTTATCAGCATAGTCACGACAAAGTTGCTTGTACTGTTTTTGGTGAGAAGAAGTTCGTCCATCCCAGAGAATCCAACGGATAAATTCCCAGTTGAATTGCTCGGGACATCCCGCAGCCATACTTTCTCTGACTTTTCCTCTATATTTTAAATAACGCTTAAAGGCTCTTAGCAAACAAGTCCAAGCCGAGAAATTTAAAAAGATAATCTGGTCAGCTTGCTCCATTCTTTCCTCATAGCAACACCAAGAGTAGTTGCCATCAATGACCCAATTTTTGTTTTTGGATAAAAAGTCCTTCATTTCCTTAAGCATCCAGTCACGGTCACTGTCCTGCCAACCTGGTTGAAATTGAAGAGTGTCCATATGAAGTTTGGGGATAGAGTAGTGCTTGGCCAGTTTTTCTGCAAGAGTAGATTTACCTGATCCTGAATATCCGATGATAGCTATTTTCATAATGACCTCCAGAAAAATGTGCACAAAAAAAGCTCCGAAGAGCTCATTTTGTATGCAGTTAAAGATTAACCAAGTTTAGCTGCAAGACGTGCTTTATCACGGCTAGCTTTGTTTTTGTGGATCAAACCTTTAGTTTCTGCTTTATCGATAGCTGAGCTGGCAGCACGGTAAAGTTCTTCAGATGGGTTTGCTTCAAAAGCTTTGATAGCAGTACGCATAGCTGATTTTTGAGCTGAGTTCTTTTCGTTTTGTTTAACGTTCAATTCAGCGCGTTTGATAGCTGATTTAATGTTTGCCAATGTTCTTACCTCCATTTTTACTAACTATACCATTATATCTGAAAACTTACGTTTTGACAAGGGAAAATTATTTTTTTAAGTAAATTTCATCAATTTCGTGATTTTTAGATTTATGGAGAATGACCTCGGCACGATTTCGTGTCGGTTCAATATAATTTTGGAGATTGGTGAGGTTGATACTGGTCCAAACTTGGTGAGCAAAAATCCTTGACTTCACTAAGAGGAAGTTGAGTGAAACGGTAGTAATAGTTGCCTGGATCATCTTGAGCAAAGCTAAGGAGTTTTAAGAATCGATCCAAATACCAACTTTCAATATCTTCGACTGCAGCATCGACATAGATTGAAAAAGTCAAAGAAATCAGTAATATAAAGACGATCATTATGAGGATTTTTGGAAAACATTGATTCCCTCAACAATGACAAAATCAGCAGCTTCTACTCGTTGTTTTTTTGACCTGGGACGATATCATAGATTTCATGGGAATAAACAGGTATATCAACATCCTGACCATTTTTTGAGTTGGTCTAGAAAAATTAAGCAAAAGCTTCCATATCGTAGCTCTCAGGAAAACCTTTACGATTAAGGATATCTTGCTCAATTAAGACACTATTTGAGTATAGAAAACCATCCGTAGTAACTAGTTCAACACTTGCTCCAGGAACGATACGAGACAGCAAAATTTGCAAGAGCCGACTAGTAGTTGATTTACCGACAGCGACACTTCCTGAAACTCCAATAATAAAGGGCTGTTTTTTGCTCTCTCTTTGAAGGAAAATGCCTTTTGAGAAGGCGAGGTCTTCTTTGGAACGTTTGTAAATCTGAATCAGATGTGACAGTGGCAGATAGATATCTGTAACGTCTTGAAGGCTAATCTGGTCATTGAAACTCTTAATAGAATCTAACTCTTCCTCGGTCAAGGGAGGAGTTGTTTTGCGATGCAAGGATTGCCAAGTTTCGCGGCTTATCCTTTCAAAATGTAAAAATTCGTTGGTCATACTATATCCTCGTTTGATATCTTAGTATACCATATTTTAGAAAGAATAACCATCTGACCAATTGAGAAAAAGCGCTTTCTTTGTTAAAATATAAGGGGGAAAACCTATAAAGGAGGTGTTAAGATGAAAGCTAGATTAAGAGAAAAGGCGCTGGTTTTTATCAGTCTATTTGTAGTTGTTTTATGGGTATCACCAAACTGGGTGAATTTCTCCTTTACGATAGGAACTCAGAGCCATAACTGGACCACTTTTGTTCTGTTTATCTTATTGCCCCTCATAGGTCTTGGCTACCTTGTGCTAGCTTTCTTTAAACGAAAGTGTTGGCTCTTCTTTTTTGGTCTTGCTTGCATTTTTGCTTTTCCGATTACCATGGCAGTAGGGAGCTTTTTACTAGGTCCCTAATGTTAATCCGAATTTATATTATTTTTGAGAAAATACAATGTGATTAAAGGGCTTGCTACCTTTGTGAACGATTTACAAATAACTTATTTTTATGGTAAAATAGTATCATGAGTAAAATGTATTATGCAGAGAATCCAGATGCAGCCCATGATATTCATGAGCTTAGAGTTGAGCTACTTGGGCAAAAGATGACCTTTTTGACAGATGCTGGTGTCTTTAGCAAAAAAATGATTGACTTTGGAAGTCAGTTGTTGTTAAGATGTCTAGATATTGAAAAAGGTGAAAAAATTCTTGATGTTGGTTGTGGCTATGGTCCGATAGGTTTGTCTTTGGTTAAAGCATATGGTGCCCAAGCAACGATGGTGGATATCAATAATCGTGCTCTGGATTTAGCCCAGCAAAATGCAGTAAAAAACAAGGTTCAAGCGACTATCTTCCAGTCTAATATTTATGAGCAGGTAGAAGGACAATTTGACCATGTCATTTCCAATCCTCTATACGCGCTGGCAAGCAAGTAGTCCACGAAATCATCGAGAAAAGTATAGACTTTTTAGTAGATGGTGGAGATCTGACAATCGTTATCCAGAAAAAACAAGGAGCTCCTAGTGCCAAAAGTAAGATGGAAGAAGTCTTTGGTAATTGTGAGGTTGTAAAGAAAGATAAGGGATATTATATCCTTAAAAGTGTGAAAGAATGAGAGCAGTAGATCTAATCCAGAAAAAAAGAGACGGCCAAGAACTAAGCTCCAGTGAGATTCAATGGTTGATTGAAGGTTATGTATCTGGAATCGTCCCTGATTACCAGATGGCTGCTTTTGCTATGGCAGTATATTTTCAGGGAATGACTATAGATGAGATTTCTGACTTGACTATGAACATGGTTAAGACAGGTCAGGAATTTGATTTATCGCCAATCGAAGGCATTAAGGTGGATAAACACTCTACTGGTGGCGTCGGTGATAAGGTAACTTTAATCCTAGCACCTTTGGTAGCCAGTTTTGGTGTTCCGGTTGCTAAGATGAGTGGTAGAGGTCTGGGTCATACCGGCGGTACTATCGATAAATTAGAATCCATCAAAGGTTTTCAGATTGAACGAAATCAGGATGAATTTATCAAACAAGTTCAAGAGATTGGGGTTTCAGTCATTGGCCAGTCCGATCAACTGGTTAAGGCTGATAAATTGCTCTATGCCCTTCGTGATGTGACGGCAACGGTTGATACTATTCCCTTGATTGCTAGCTCAGTCATGAGTAAAAAAATTGCAGCTGGAGCTGACGCCATCTTACTGGACGTTACTGTTGGTGAAGGTGCCTTCATGAAAACAGTGGACGAGGCCCGTGAACTGGCTCAAACCATGGTAAACCTTGGTAAGGCGGTAGGTCGTAAGACAGTAGCAGTCATTACGGACATGAGTCAACCATTGGGACGTGCCATTGGAAACCGCTTGGAAATCCTAGAAGCACTGGAAATTCTTCAAGGTAAGGGACGTGAAGATATTAGTCATTTTATCTGCGGGTTAGCCCAGATTATGCTATCTTAGCAAATGTTGAAAAAACAGTCGAGGAAGTAAGGCAACATTTTGAAAATGGTAAAGCACTCCAGAAATTCGAAGAGATGGTTGTAGCTCAGGGTGGAGATTTAGAAGATCTCTATCGTCCAGTAAAAGTTGACCATATAGTTGATATTCCTGCTCAAGAGGATGGTATTATCGCAGAACTTCCAGCCATGGAGTTTGGTCTTTTTGCCATGAGATTGGGTGCTGGTCGTGCAGTGAAAACAGATGCCCTTGACTATGAGACAGGGATTGTTTTTGAGAAGAAAGTTGGAGACTTTGTCAGAAAGGGTGAAATTGTTGCAAAAGTATATACAAATGGCAAAATTTCTCCGGAACTAGTTACAGATTTCCAAAAATATGTTAAAATTAAAATAAGTGATGAAGTGATAAAATCGCGTGAAATTATCGAAATCATCTCCTAATTTAAGGAAAAACCGAAATGAAATTAAATAAATACATTGATCATACGCTTTTAAAGCAAGATGCAACAGAGGAACAAATTGATCGTTTGCTATCTGAAGCAAGAGACTACGATTTTGCCAGTGTTTGTGTCAATCCTTGCTGGGTTTCTCATGCCAAATCTGGTCTTGCAGATACAGATGTTAAGGTTTGTACGGTTGTAGGCTTCCCTCTTGGAGCCACAACATCTGCTGTTAAAGCTTTCGAAACCAAAGAAGCTATCCAAAATGGTGCTGATGAGATTGATATGGTTATCAATGTTGGAGCACTCAAGTCTGGGAATGCTGATTTAGTTGAGTCAGATATTCGAGCTGTTGTTGAAGCAAGCGGAGACAAACTGGTTAAGGTTATTATCGAGGCTTGTTTGTTAACTGATGAAGAAAAAGTTCTAGCTTGTCAGCTAGCTCAGAAAGCAGGAGCAGACTTTGTCAAGACGTCAACAGGCTTCTCAACAGGTGGTGCAACCCTTCCGGATGTTAAATTAATGCGCCAGACAGTTGGACCTGATATGGGGGTTAAGGCTGCTGGTGGTGCTCGTTCTTATGCAGATGCTGTTGCCTTTGTTGAAGCAGGAGCTACTCGTATTGGAACATCTTCTGGTGTAGCAATCTTAAAAGGAGAGTTAGCAGATGGCGACTACTGAGTTGATTGACTTAGCGATTGAAACTAGTAAAAATGCCTATGTACCCTATTCACATTTTCCAATTGGTGCCGTATTGGTAGCCAAGGACGGAAGTATCTATACAGGGGTTAACATTGAAAATGCTAGCTATCCCTTGACCAACTGTGGCGAAAGAACGGCAATCTTTAAGGCGGTTTCTGAAGGACAACGAGACTTTTCAGAATTGATTGTTTATGGTCAAACTGAGAAACCAATTTCGCCTTGCGGTGCTTGTCGCCAAGTCATGGTCGAATTTTTTAAACCAGATCTAAAGGTGACTCTAGTCGCCAAAGATAAAACGACGGTCGAGATGACGGTCGGGGAATTACTTCCATATTCGTTTACAGACTTGCATTAGTCTGCGTCACTCCTTGAGTGACAAGGTCCTTGTGGCCAATCAATTCATACTTGCAACTTCGTTGCGCATCTTATTTAGGAGGTTCAGTAATGAACAAGAAACAATGGCTAGGCCTTGGTCTAGTTGCAGTGGCAGCATTTGGACTTGCTGCATGTGGTAATCGCTCTCTCGTAACGCAGCTTCTTCATCTTCTGATTTGAAGACTAAAGCAGCTATCGTTACAGATACTGGTGGTGTTGATGATAAATCATTCAACCAATCAGCTTGGGAAGGTCTTCAAGCTTGGGGTAAAGAGCATAATCTTTCAAAAGATAATGGCTACACTTACTTCCAATCAACAAGCGAAGCTGACTATGCTAACAACTTGCAACAAGCAGCTGGAAACTACAACTTAATCTATGGTATTGGTTTTGCACTTAAAAATGCAGTTGCAGATGCTGCAAAAGAACATACAGACTTAAACTATGTTTTGATTGACGATGTGATTAAAGATCAAAAGAATGTTGTAAGTGCTACTTTTGCTGATAACGAAGCAGCTTACCTTGCAGGTGTGGCTGCAGCTAAAACTACAAAAACTAAACAAATTGGTTTTGTAGGTGGTATGGAATCTGAAGTTATCTCACGTTTTGAAGCTGGTTTCAAAGCAGGTGTTGCCTCTGTTGACTCATCTATCAAGGTTCAAGTAGACTATGCTGGATCATTTGGTGATGCTGCTAAAGGTAAAACTATCGCTGCTGCTCAATACGCAGCTGGTGCAGACGTAGTATACCAAGTAGCTGGTGGTACTGGTGCAGGAGTCTTCTCAGAAGCTAAATCTTTGAATGAAAGCAAAAATGAAGACGAAAAAGTTTGGGTTATCGGTGTAGACCGTGACCAAGCAGAAGAAGGTAAATACACTTCTAAAGATGGTAAAGAATCAAACTTCGTACTTGCTTCTACTTTAAAACAAGTTGGTACAGCTGTAAAAGACCTTGCCAACAAAGCTGAAAAAGGTGAATTTCCTGGTGGTCAAGTTATCGTTTACTCATTGAAGGATAAAGGGGTTGATCTAGTAACAACTAACCTTTCTGAAGAAGGTAAAAAAGCTGTTGAAGATGCAAAAGCTAAAATCCTTGATGGAAGTGTAAAAGTTCCTGAAAAATAATGGATGAAAGTCATTTCTTAGGGGAGCGGCCTGTGGCCGCTTCTTTAAGAATTGAGACAAAGTGTTTTGTCTCAATAGAGCTTGCTAAGTTTCTTTAGCAGGTTTTATTGAAACAAAATAGAACTCTGAAAGGAAGAGCACATGGCACACGAAAATGTCATTGAGATGCGTGAAATTACCAAAGTTTTTGGTGAATTTGTCGCTAACGACAAAATTAACCTAGAACTTCGTAAAGGTGAAATTCATGCACTTTTAGGAGAAAATGGAGCTGGCAAGTCCACTCTTATGAACATGCTAGCAGGCCTTCTTGAACCGACTAGTGGTGAAATTGTGGTTAACGGTCAAGTTGTAAAACTAGACTCGCCATCAAAAGCAGCTAGCCTAGGAATTGGGATGGTTCACCAGCACTTTATGTTGGTAGAGGCTTTCACTGTTGCTGAAAATATCATTTTGGGAAGCGAATTAACCAAAAATGGTGTTCTAGATATTGCTCGAGCAACTCGAGAAATTAACGAACTATCGGAGCGTTATGGTCTTGCTGTGGATCCTTCTGCCAAAGTGGCAGATATCTCTGTTGGGGCTCAACAACGTGTTGAAATTTTGAAGACACTTTATCGTGGTGCCGATATTCTTATCTTTGACGAACCGACTGCCGTTTTAACACCATCAGAAATCGATGAGTTGATGGCTATCATGAAGAACTTGGTCAAAGAAGGTAAATCAATTATCTTGATTACCCATAAATTGGATGAAATTCGTGCGGTTTCTGACCGCGTTACAGTTATCCGTCGTGGTAAATCAATCGAAACAGTTGAGATTGCTGGTGCGACTAACGCTGACTTGGCTGAGATGATGGTGGGACGTTCTGTTTCCTTCAAAACTGAGAAGCAAGCACCACAACCTAAAGAGGTCGTTCTTTCCATCAAAGACTTGGTTGTTCATGAAAACCGTGGCGTTCCTGCTGTTAAAAATCTTTCACTCGATGTTCGAGCTGGTGAGATTGTCGGAATTGCCGGAATTGATGGAAATGGTCAGTCTGAATTGATCCAAGCTATCACAGGACTTCGTAAGATTGAGTCTGGTAGTGTGGAATTGAAAGGCCAGTCCATTGCAGGATTGCATCCACGTCAAATCACTGAACTGAGCGTTGGTCACGTTCCGGAAGATCGTCACCGTGATGGCTTGGTTTTGGAAATGATGATTTCTGAAAATATCGCTCTTCAAACCTACTATAAAGAACCTCTTAGCAAGAAGGGAATTTTAAATTATACGAATATCCTTGACTATGCGAAAAAATTAATGCAGGAGTTTGATGTTCGTGCTGCTAGTGAGATTGTTCCAGCTTCTGCCCTTTCTGGAGGAAATCAACAAAAAGCAATCATCGCTCGGGAGATTGATCGAAATCCGGATCTCCTCATCGTCAGCCAACCAACTCGTGGTTTGGACGTCGGTGCCATTGAGTACATTCACAAACGCTTGATTCAAGAACGTGATAATGGGAAAGCTGTCCTTGTAGTCAGCTTTGAACTAGATGAGATTCTAAATGTCTCAGATAGAATCGCTGTTATCCATGATGGTAAGATTCAAGGGATTGTAACGCCAGAAACAACCAACAAGCAAGAACTTGGTGTCTTGATGGCTGGTGGTGAATTGGAAAAAGGAGAAGAGTGATGTCTAAAAAATTACAACAAATTTCGGTTCCCTTGATTTCTGTTATCCTTGGAATCTTGCTTGGAGCCATCGTCATGTGGATTTTTGGCTACGATGCTATTTGGGGTTATGAAGAGTTGTTCTACACAGCCTTCGGTAGTGTTCGTGGAATCGGTGAAATTTTCCGTGCCATGGGGCCATTAGTCTTGATTGCTCTTGGATTTGCAGTTGCGAGTCGTGCAGGTTTCTTTAACGTTGGGCTTCCAGGACAAGCACTCGCTGGTTGGGTTATGAGTGGCTGGTTCGCTCTTTCAAATCCAGATTTGCCACGTCCATTGTTGATTCTTGCTACAGTAGTCATTGCGCTGGTGGCTGGAGGAATTGTTGGAGCCATTCCTGGTATTTTAAGAGCCTATCTTGGAACATCTGAAGTCATCGTAACCATCATGATGAACTACATTGTTCTCTATACAAGTAATGCCTTTATCCACTCTTTCCCTAAAGATATCATGCAAAGTACTGACTCATCAATTCGAGTAAGTGCAAATGCAACTTATCAAACACCATGGCTTGCTGAGTTAACAGGAAACTCTCGTATGAATATTGGGATTTTCTTTGCTATCATTGCAGTAGCAGTTATTTGGTTCTTGCTTAAGAAGACAACTCTCGGTTTTGAAATCCGTGCAGTTGGTCTTAATCCAAATGCTTCTGAGTACGCAGGTATTTCAGCTAAACGCACCATTATTCTATCAATGATTATTTCAGGTGCTCTTGCAGGTCTAGGTGGAGCTGTAGAAGGACTTGGTACCTTCCAAAACGTCTATGTTCAAGGTTCATCGTTGGCAATCGGATTTAATGGTATGGCGGTCAGTCTACTTGCTGCAAACTCACCAATTGGAATTCTCTTTGCAGCCTTCTTGTTCGGAGTGCTTCAAGTTGGAGCCCCTGGTATGAATGCTGCTCAAGTACCATCTGAGCTTGTAAGTATCGTTACAGCCTCAATTATCTTCTTTGTCAGCGTTCACTACATCATCGAACGCTTTGTCAAACCAAGAAACAACTTAAAGGAGGTAAATAAGGATGTCGATTACAACAATGTTAACCCTTATGGTTTCTTCAATGTTGATTTACTCAGCACCACTTATTTTCACAAGTATCGGAGGCGTTTTCTCTGAACGCGGTGGAGTTGTTAACGTTGGACTTGAAGGAATCATGGTCATGGGTGCCTTCTCTGGAGTTGTTTTTAACCTTGAATTTGCACAAGATTTAGGAGCATTAACTCCTTGGTTGGCTCTTCTCGTTGGTGGATTAGTCGGAGCTATCTTTTCACTGATTCACGCAGTAGCTACAGTTCATTTTCGTGCTGACCATGTTGTCAGTGGTACCGTACTTAACTTGATGGCGCCAGCTTTGGCAGTCTTCTTGGTAAAGGTTCTTTATAACAAGGGCCAAACGGATAACTTAACGCAAACTTTTGGACGTTTTGATTTCCCTCTTTTGGCTAATATCCCAGTTATCGGAGATATCTTCTTCAAGTCAACAAGTTTACTTGGTTACCTAGCAATTGCCTTCTCATTCTTAGCATGGTTTGTCCTCTTTAAAACTCGCTTTGGACTTCGCCTCCGTTCAGTAGGTGAACATCCACAAGCAGCAGATACTTTGGGGATTAATGTCTACAAGATGAGATATCTTGGAGTTGTGATTTCAGGTTTCCTTGGAGGAATCGGTGGAGCTATCTACGCTCAGTCAATTTCCGTTAACTTCTCAGTTACAACCATCGTTGGACCTGGATTTATCGCACTTGCTGCTATGATCTTCGGTAAATGGAATCCTGTTGGTGCTATGCTTTCAAGTCTCTTCTTCGGATTATCACAAAGTTTGGCAGTTATCGGTTCTCAACTTCCTTTCTTGCAAGGAGTTCCAGCCGTTTACTTACAAATTGCACCATATCTCTTGACCATTGTCGTACTAGCAGCCTTCTTTGGTAAAGCTGTTGCGCCGAAGGCAGATGGTATCAACTATATCAAATCTAAATAAATAAATAAAAAAGCGTCTGAGACAAAATAGTCTCTTATCGCTATCTATAGATACAAGGAAAAAGTTGTTAGAGTAGATGATTTTTTTATTAGATACCCTTGTTTTTGTAAAATGTTAAATTATATATTATTAAAGACAGATTGTGTTGAGTACTAAAGTATACAAAAATTACTAATGAATTGAGATTTTTGCATTTGATTATACCGTAGAGAATATTAGTCAAATAAAATTGTTTTGTTTTCACTAATGCATTTCTTATTATCATCCCAATAGTTAATGCTTTCAAAGCTTCCTTTTCTGAAATAAAGCGGTAGCCTTTTTCTTATTTCATCTTGCATTGGTATTTTATCAATATCTTTTAGATTCCACCATTTTGGCTCACCTTCAGCAGATGTGCTTAGTTCACCAGTAAACTGAGTACATAAAAAGTCATAGAAGACAAATCTCTCATTACCAATTGAATTAGTAAAGCCTGAAATTCCCTTTAATTCAAGATTTAATGCAGTGAGTCCAGTCTCTTCCTTAAGTTCCCGTAATGCAGCTTCAAAAAAACTTTCAGGGAATTCAACTTTTCTCCCCGGTGGAATCCAGCCAGGAAAATTATCGTGCTGTCTATTAAGTAATAAAATTTCTTGATTTTTCAAAACGCAAATATTAACCCAGTTTTTGATTTTTTCAGTCATATGATCAACCTCCAACAAGTATTTTTTCATATGCAAGATTATATGTCAAGAACTATATGCTATTTATGATTGTGACAAATGTATCTCAGCCAAAGATTGATAATTTTTACGCAATAGTTGATTAATTGTCAGAATAGACTTCAATCAAGAACTTTGGAAGAAAAAGTGTGGAGAAGGGCTTATATTTTTAATAACTATTAGCCCTAGGAATTAATTTATAGAAGACAAGGACGTGTCAATTCAGCACGTCTTTTTTTGCTTTTTTTCTATGGTATAATAGAAGGTAGATTTATTAATTGGAGTATGAAGAATTTATGATTAAATTAGTAGCAACGGATATGGACGGTACTTTTTTGGATGGTGCCGGTCAATTTGATATGGAGCGTCTGAAAAAGTTGCTCCATTCTTATAAAGAAAAAGAAATCTACTTTGCTGTTGCATCTGGTCGTGGGCTTTTATCTCTTGAAAAGCATTTTGCAGATGTTAAAGATGAGATTATTTTCATTGCTGAAAATGGGAGTCTCGTTCGTTTCCATGGAGAGGACCTCTATGAAGCAACCATGCCTCGAGATTTTTACCTATCAACATTTGAAAAACTAAAGACTTCACCTTATTTTGATGAGAAAAAGATGCTCTTGACTGGTAAAGAGGCTTGCTATGTATTAGACACAGTAGATGAAACCTATCTCATGTTTAGTCATCATTATAATGAGAATATCCAAAAAGTAGCCAGCCTAGAAGATATTACCGATGAGATTTTTAAATTCACAACTAACTTTACTGAAGAGACAGTAGAAGCCGGAGAAGCTTGGGTCAATGAACATGTTCCTGGGGTCAAGGCTATGACGACAGGCTTGGAATCCATTGACATCGTTTTAGACCATGTTGACAAAGGAGTCGCTATTGTCGAATTGGCTAAGAAATTGAATCTAGATATGGATCAAGTGATGGCTTTGGTGATAACCTCAACGACCTTCACATGATGCAAGTGGTTGGGTATCCAGTAGCACCTGAAAATGCTCGTCCAGAGATTTTAGAACTTGCTGAAACAGTTATTGGACACCACAAGGACCAATCAGTTATTGCTTATATGGAGGGATTGTAATGGCAGATATTAAATTAATTGCCCTAGACTTAGATGGGACTTTGCTGACGACAGACAAAAAATTAACTGATCGTACCAAGGCAACTTTAAAGGCTGCGCGTGATCAGGGAGTCAAAGTGGTACTGACAACTGGACGTCCCCTCAAGGCTATGGATTTCTTCCTCAAAGAGCTTGGAACAGACGGCCATGATGACGAGTATACCATTACCTTTAATGGTGGATTGGTTCAGAAAAATACGGGTGAAATCCTTGATAAGACAGTCTTTTCGATTGATGATGTGACACGCATTTATGAGGAAACTGAAAAACTAGGTATTCCTTTAGATGCTATTTCTGAAGGTACAGTTTACCAAATCCAATCAGATCAAGAGAGTCTGTATGCTAAATTTAATCCTGCTCTGACTTTCGTTCCAATTGACTTTGAAGATTTGTCTAGTCAAATGACCTACAACAAATGTGTGACCGCTTTTGCCCAAGAACCACTGGATGCAGCAATTGCTAATATTTCATCAGACTTGTTTAACAATTATGAAATTTTTAAATCTCGCGACATGCTTTTGGAATGGTCACCAAAGAACGTTCATAAGGCTACTGGATTAGCTAAATTGATCGACCACCTAGGAATTGACCGAAGTCAGGTGATGGCTTGTGGAGATGAGGCTAATGATCTTTCTATGATTGAGTGGGCAGGACTCGGCGTTGCCATGCAAAATGCTGTGCCTGAGGTCAAGGAAGTTGCAAATGTAGTCACCCCTATGACCAATGACGAGGAAGCTGTTGCCTGGGCCATTGAAAAATATGTACTGAAGGAGAACTAAAGTATGGGATTATTTGACCGTTTATTTGGTAGAAAAGAAGAACCAAAAATCGAAGAAATTGTTAAAGAAGCTTTGGAAAACTTGGATCTGACAGAACCTGGCGATGAAGTTACAGAATCTGTAAGCAAGGAAGCTGAAGAGGAAAATACTGAAGAAATCGACCAAAGTTCAGAATTTGAGGAAACTTATTCTAAAGAAGCTAGTGAGTCGGAAGAACCAGTAGCAGAAACTACTACAGAAACAGTTGAACCAATAGCAAGTCCTCAGGAAGAAGAGACTCAGTTTGAAGAGGAAACTGAGTGTCATTGTTGTCAGGAAGAGTCAGAGTCAACAGAAGTTGAAGAAACTAAAGAAAGTGCTCAAGAGGTAGCAGAGTTTGTTGCAGAAAAATCTGAGTCACCAGTCGAGGAAGTACCTTCAAGTGATAGTGGCGAGGAAGAAGCTGATCAAGTTCAACCAGACGAAACGGAAGCAGACACTTCTGAAGAAGTGGAAGAAGATGTAGTAATTGAAGAAATTTCTCAAGTTCAAGAGACTGTACAGGAAAAATATGACCGTAGTCTCAAGAAAACTCGTACGGGATTTGGTGCTCGTTTGAATGCCTTCTTTGCTAACTTTCGCTCTGTTGATGAAGAATTCTTCGAAGAACTAGAAGAACTCTTAATCATGAGTGACGTTGGTGTTCAGGTTGCATCTAACTTGACTGAAGAATTGCGTTACGAAGCCAAGCTTGAAAATGCCAAGAAACCTGATGCCCTTCGTCGTGTTATCATTGAAAAATTGGTAGAGCTCTACGAAAAAGATGGACAATACAATGAAAGCATTAATTTCCAAGATGGTTTGACTGTCATGCTCTTTGTAGGTGTGAATGGTGTCGGAAAAACAACATCTATTGGTAAGCTTGCTCACCGTTACAAACAAGCTGGCAAGAAGGTCATGCTGGTTGCTGCGGATACCTTCCGTGCTGGTGCGGTAGCTCAGCTAGCAGAATGGGGACGTCGTGTAGATGTTCCAGTGGTTACAGGACCAGAAAAAGCAGATCCAGCTAGTGTTGTCTTTGATGGGATGGAACGTGCAGTAGCAGAAAGTGTTGACATTTTGATGATTGATACAGCTGGCCGTTTACAAAACAAGGAAAACTTGATGGCAGAGTTGGAAAAATTGGTCGTATCATTAAGCGTGTCGTGCCAGAAGCTCCGCATGAAACCTTCCTAGCTCTGGATGCCTCAACAGGTCAAAATGCTCTTGTACAAGCCAAAGAATTCTCAAAAATTACTCCTGTTACAGGAATTGTCTTAACCAAAATCGATGGAACTGCCCGAGGTGGTGTCGTTCTTGCTATCCGTGAAGAACTGAATATCCCTGTTAAGTTGATTGGATTTGGTGAAAAAATCGATGATATTGGTGAATTCAATTCTGAGAACTTTATGAAAGGCCTTCTAGAAGGTTTGATTTAAAAGAAAATCCTGCAAGAATTCTTGCAGGATATTTTTTCTATTCTAATCGACTATCCTTACGATAGGCGATATCTGGTTGCCAAGTCCACTCAGCACCGTATTTTTCAAGGAGTTCAAAGCTAGCTTGAGGTCCCATGCTACCAGCCTTGTAGTCATGGAGTGGAGCACCGTTTTCAGCCCAAAGCTTTTCAATACGGTCAATCAATTTCCATGAGGCACTCACTTCATCCCAATGGCTAAAGTTAGTTGAATTATTGTTCAAAACATCATAGATGAGTTTTTCATATGGATCTGGTGAAGCACCTGTAGCAGTCGCATCTGTTCGATAGTCAAGAGAATTTGGAGCAAGGCTAAACTCTTCTCCTACCTTTTTACCGTTAAGACTGAGAGAGAATCCTTCAGTTGGTTGGATATAGATGGTAAGAACATTTGGCGCTAGAGGTTCACCGAAAATAGAATCCATTTGCTTGAAGACAATGTTCACGTGTGTTCCTTTTTCAGTGAGGCGTTTCCCTGTACGGAAGAAGAAAGGTACATCACGGAAGCGATCAGTATTTACAAAGAAGGCACCTGATGCAAAGGTTTCTGTCATAGATTCAGGGTTAACATTTGGTTCACTACGGTAAGAGATGTATTTCATGCCATCAACTTTACCAGAACGATATTGACCACGGATGAATTGTTCTTTGAGCTCCTCATCTGTAGGGTGGTAGAGGTTCTTGAAGACTTTGATTTTCTCTGCGCGAATGTCATCCTTCGTAAAGCTTGCTGGCTTGTCCATGGCAAGGAGTGACAGAAGTTGGAGGGTATGGTTTTGCACCATATCACGAAGGGCACCAGATTCATCATAGTAGCCACCACGCTCTTCAACACCTAGGCGCTCTGCAAAGGTAATCTGTACGTTATCGATGTGTTCACGATTCCAAACATTTTCAAAAATCATATTGGCAAAGCGAATGGCAAAAATACTTTGAATCATTTCTTTACCGAGATAGTGGTCGATACGATAGATTTGCTCTTCGTTAAAAGTAGCTAGGAGTTCTTCATTTAGTTTGCTTGCAGTCTCATAGTCTGTTCCAAAAGGTTTCTCAACGATCAAACGTTCAAAGCCTTTACCATCAACAATTTGCTCTGATTTGAGGTGTTTAGCAATGGTACCAAAGAACTGAGGTGCCATTGAGAGGAAGAAGAGTTTGTTGTGCTCAGTCTGATATTTCGTTTAATTCAGCCTGAAGCTTGCGTAGTTCGATGTAGTGCTCAGTATCATTAACATCGTGACTTTGATAGTAAAAATGACTCGCAAATGCTTGAGCTTCTTCCACACTGTCTGCCAAGTCTAAAATAGATTCGACAACGACAGATTCAAAATACTCCTTACTCCAAGGTCTACGAGCAGTTCCAATAACAGCAAAATGATCAGAAAGATTACCTGATTTATAAAGTCTAAAAAGTGAAGGGTAGAGCTTACGTTTGGCCAAATCCCCACTTGCACCGAAAATTGTAACAATAACTTTTGATGACATCTAGCTACCTAATTTCTATTTTGTTTCCTAGTTAAACTAGGCATGAGGAGTCCCCATTTTTCATATCCTTTATTTTATCATAATTTTCTAAAAAATCCAAAAATCCAATACGTCTACACTAAGAGTCAGGGAAAAATCTCAATTTCATACTCTTCGAAAATCTCTTCAAACTACGTTAGCGTCGCCTTACCGTATATATGTTACTGACTTCGTCAGTTCCATCTACAACCTCAAAACAGTGTTTTGAGCTGACTTCATCAGTTCCATCTACAACCTCAAAACAGTGTTTCGATCTGACTTCGTCAGTTCTATCTACAACCTCAAAGCAGTGCTTTGAGCAACCTGCGGCTAGCTTCCTAGTTTGCTCTTTGATTTTCATTGAGTATTAGGAGAAACCGAAGTAAATTTTCCCACAATAAAACGCATAATATCAAGTTTTTTATACCTGATACAATGCGTTTTTTTGATTATAAAGACTTTTTGCCTAACTTCTTCTAGGCGTTTAGAACCTTGTCTAAAAATTCTTTAAGACGAGGATGTTGTGGGTTATCAAAGATTTGGTCGGGTGTTCCGTCCTCGAGGAATTCACCGTCAGCAGTAAAGATCACACGATTGGCAACCTTGCGGGCAAATCCCATTTCGTGGGTTACGATGATCATAGTCATGCCTTGTTCAGCCAATTCCTTCATAACGTTAAGAACGTCGCCGACCATCTCAGGGTCAAGGGCAGAAGTTGGTTCGTCAAAGAGCATGATATCAGGGTTCATGGCTAGACCGCGAGCGATAGCCACACGTTGTTTTTGTCCACCTGATAGACTTTCAGGATTTGCATTAGCCTTATCAGCCAATCCAACTTTTTCAAGGAGTTCCATTCCCAATTTTTCAGCTTCAGCTTTAGTCATCAACTTATGCTCCACTGGAGCGAAAGTGATATTTTCTAATACCGTCATGTGTGGGAAAAGATTGAAGTGCTGGAAAACCATTCCGACATTTTCACGAACGTGGTCCACGTTGGTTGCTTTATCCGTCAAATCATAACCATTAACCGTGATATGACCTTTTGTACCTTCCTCAAGGAGATTCAAGCTACGCAAGAAAGTTGATTTACCTGAACCAGAAGGTCCAATGATACAAACAACATCCCCTTCGTAGAATTTTGCTGAGATTCCTTTAAGGACTTTGTTTTTACCATATTGTTTATGTAAATTATCAACATCGATTTTTAATTTAGCCATTATTGAATCCTCTTTTCTAAGCGTTTTGCAAGTCTAGTAAGAAGAGTGATAATCACAAGATAGAAGACTGCGAGAATTGCATACATTTTGAAACTTTGGTAGTTACGGGCGATGATAATCTTACCAGTCTGGAAGAGCTCTACTAGTCCGATTGCAGATACGATAGTTGTATCTTTAAGTGCGATAACAAATTGGTTGACGAAGTTTGGAAGCATGAGTTTGGTTGCTTGTGGCAAGACAATCTTACGCATGGTTTTACTGTAAGAGATACCAAGGCTTCGACTAGCTTCCATTTGTCCGATAGGAACAGCCTTAATACCACCACGTACAATTTCAGCGATATAAGCGGCTGAGTTTAGGGAGAGGGCGATTGTACCAGCGACAAAGTCATTGATTGGACTCTGTTGGCCTGTAAGGGATTCGATAAAGTTAGGGAACTCCCCAGAAGATAAAGGCAGCAAGAATCATCAATGGAATACCACGAATCACATCGACAAAGATTTCTGAAATAAGACGAAGTGATTTATAAGGACTAACGCTAAACATACCAAAGATAATCCCGATAACAATCGCAATTGCAAAGGAAATCAAAGCTAGAGAAAGGGTAATTCCAAGTCCACTTAGGAGTTGTTTGTAGTTGTTTTTCAACAAGCCCCAGATAGTAGTTTCGTCAACAGTTGATGATTCACTTGTTGAATCAGTTGCAAGGTATTTATCAAGAATCTTTTGGAATTCACCACTTGCTTTAAGATTTGCAAGACCATTGTTGAACATTTCAATCAATTCAGGATTGCTTCCCTTTTTAACTGCAAAAGCAGTTTCACCGATTGGAGTACCTTCGATTGGTGTTTTTAATTTTTGACCTTGACTGATAGAGTATTTAAGAACTGGTTCGTCATCCATCACAGCGTCAATTGAACCAGTATTCAAGCTGTCATACATAGATGAACCGTCTGCAAAGGTTTTAATTTTATAACCATATTTGCTTTGATTTTCAGTTAAGAAGGTTTGAGAAGCAGTACCGTTTTTAACACCAACGGTTTTACCATTCAGATCTTCATAAGAAGAAATGGTACTTGACTCTTTGACACCAAGGATAGTATTGGCTGTATAGTAAGAATCAGAGAAATCAAAGGTTTCTTTACGAGCGTCTGTAACAGACATACCAGCAATCATACCGTCAGCTTGACCAGATTGAACTGCGTTAATAGCAGCGTCAAATCCTGGGTTGGTGATTTCAATCTCGAAACCTTGATCTTTGGCAATAGCCTTGATTAGATCCATATCAATACCAGTGTACTGGTTGCTTGAGTTTTGGAAAACGAATGGTGCAAATGAAGAATCACTAGCGATAACGTATTTTGATTTGACTGGAGTAGCTTTTTGCCCAGCACTTGTAGTAGAAGTGAGAGAAGTCACTTGTGAACTAGTTTTAGATGAACTTGTCCATTTATTGATAATCTTGTCCAAGCTACCATCTTTTTTCATTTGTGCTAAAGCTTCGTTAAATTCTGTAACTAGGTATTCGTACTTGCTACCTTTTTTAACTCCGAAAGCAAAGCTTCCAACGGCTTCTCCGTCCATGTTGATACTGAGATCTTGCCCTTGGTTAATAGCGTACTCGATAACTGGTTTGTCGTCCATGATGGCATTTACAGCACCTGTACTGAGACTGTTATTCATCAAATCGCCAGTATCAAAGGTTTTGATAGTGAAACCATATTTATCTTTGATACTTTCTAGGAAACGTTGTGCAGCAGTACCGTTTTTAACACCAACAGTTTTACCACTTAGTTCTTCATACTTAGTGATTTTGTTAGACTTAGTCGTTGCGATGACAACTTTTGTATCATAGTATGTATCAGACATGGTAAAGACGTTTTCACGTTCTTTGGTTTTTGTCATACCAGCCATGATCGCATCTGCTTGCCCTGCTTGGACCGCATTGACAGCAGCATCAAAGCCTGGATAAGACATTTGGATATTCCATCCTTTTATCTCAGCGACTTTATTGATGATGTCGACATCAATTCCTTTATAAGTCTGATCTGTATCTTTAAACTCAAAGGGTGCATAAGCAGTATCACTAACAATCTTGATAGTGTCCGCATTTGCATAGCCTAAAGAGAATAGAGGAAATAAAAATAATAAAAATGCAAGGATTTTTTTCTTCATGTTTAGTCTCCTTTTTAGAATATTTACCCATTATAGCAGAAAATAAAAAAGTTGGCAAATATTTAGTGTTTTCATGTAAGAAGATGTGACATGAGATGCCAAGTGACAAGAAGTTGAGAATCAGTAAGTCGATCCTTTTTATGGTAAAATAGAAGGATAGAAAATGTGTATGAGGCAATTATGATCAATAGAATTACAGACAACAAATTTAAACTTGTATCCAAATACCAACCATCTGGGGATCAACCGCAGGCTATTGAGCAGTTGGTAGATAACATCGAGGGTGGTGAAAAAGCTCAAATCTTGATGGGGGCGACTGGTACAGGGAAAACCTATACCATGAGTCAGGTGATTTCCAAAGTTAATAAACCAACTCTAGTCATCGCCCACAATAAGACCCTAGCAGGCCAGCTCTATGGGGAGTTCAAAGAATTTTTCCCAGAGAATGCCGTCGAGTACTTCGTTTCTTACTATGATTATTACCAGCCTGAAGCCTACGTGCCATCGAGCGATACCTACATCGAAAAAGATAGTTCAGTCAACGATGAGATTGATAAACTTCGTCACTCCGCTACATCAGCGCTCTTGGAACGTAATGATGTTATCGTTGTAGCATCTGTTTCTTGTATTTATGGATTGGGTTCTCCTAAGGAATATGCTGATAGTGTAGTAAGTCTGCGCCCAGGACTTGAAATTTCTCGTGATAAACTGCTTAATGAATTGGTCGATATTCAATTTGAGCGTAATGACATTGATTTCCAGCGGGGAAGATTTCGTGTGCGTGGGGATGTGGTGGAGATTTCCCAGCATCTCGTGACGAGCATGCCTTTCGAGTAGAGTTCTTTGGTGATGAGATTGATCGTATTCGTGAAGTCGAAGCTCTTACGGGGCAAGTCCTCGGTGAAGTGGACCATTTGGCGATATTCCCAGCTACACACTTTGTGACCAATGACGACCACATGGAAGTAGCTATTGCCAAGATTCAGGCTGAGTTGGAGGAGCAATTAGCTGTTTTTGAAAAGGAAGGTAAACTCCTCGAAGCGCAACGTTTGAAACAACGGACAGAGTACGATATCGAGATGCTACGTGAGATGGGTTATACCAATGGTGTCGAAAACTACTCACGTCACATGGATGGACGAAGCGAAGGGGAGCCTCCGTACACCCTTCTTGACTTTTTCCCTGATGATTTTCTGATTATGATTGACGAGAGCCATATGACCATGGGGCAAATCAAAGGAATGTATAATGGTGACCGTTCACGTAAGGAAATGTTGGTTAACTACGGGTTCCGTTTGCCGTCTGCTTTGGACAACCGTCCCCTTCGTCGTGAAGAGTTTGAAAGTCATGTCCACCAGATTGTCTACGTTTCAGCGACACCTGGTGATTACGAGATGGAACAAACGGACACCGTGATTGAGCAAATCATCCGTCCAACAGGTCTTTTGGATCCTGAGGTAGAAGTGCGTCCAACCATGGGACAGATTGATGACCTCTTGGGGGGAAATCAATGCCCGTGTTGAAAAGAATGAACGCACCTTTATCACAACCTTGACCAAGAAAATGGCAGAAGACTTGACAGACTACTTCAAGGAAATGGGCATCAAGGTCAAGTATATGCACTCTGATATCAAGACTTTAGAGCGTACCGAGATTATTCGAGATTTACGATTAGGAGTTTTTGATGTCTTAGTCGGAATTAACCTCCTTCGTGAAGGGATTGACGTACCTGAAGTAAGTTTGGTTGCCATTCTCGATGCTGATAAGGAAGGATTCCTCCGAAACGAACGTGGTCTTATCCAAACCATCGGTCGTGCAGCCCGTAATAGTGAAGGGCATGTTATTATGTATGCTGATACTATGACTCAGTCTATGCAAAAAGCCATCGATGAAACAGCTCGTCGTCGTAAAATTCAAATGGCTTATAATGAAGAGCATGGCATCGTCCCACAAACTATTAAGAAGGAAATCCGTGACCTTATCTCTGTCACAAAAACTGTGGCTAAAGAAGAGGACAAGGAAGTTGATATCAATAGCCTCAACAAACAGGAGCGCAAAGAACTAGTCAAGAAACTGGAAAAACAAATGCAAGAAGCCGTCGAAGTGCTTGACTTTGAATTGGCTGCTCAGATCCGTGATATGATGTTGGAAGTCAAGGCCTTGGGGTAGATAGGAGAAAAATGAAATGAGTATATTGGATGATTATAAAAATGGTGTTTTCTATATTGAGTTAGAAAATATTATAAAGTCTTTAGTGGATTTAGATAGTAAAGTAGAGAATATTCATGACATAATGGAAGCTTTTTTTCCAATTTCCTCCAAAAAGAAAAAAATGGGAAAAAAATTAGAAACAACTTTATATATATTATGTGAATTTAGTAAATTTGTTGATGAAACGATTTTTTAAAAAAACGTTTTTATTAGAGGTAGAATCATTATTTAAAGAAGATAATGAAGCGTTTATTTTTAATGAGGATATTTTATTTTATTACTTTCTATCTTTTAAACAAATATTTGGAAAAGAATGTTGGAATTAAAGATTGCCAAGACTTTTTCAATGATAATAGTATATTTTTTGACAATTATTAATCGTATTAAAAAAATCAAGATTTGACTAGAATTGATGGAATTACTTGTTCTAGAATGCTCAGTATAATGATTATCATTTTTTTGAAAGAGGTGAAGGTTTTGAAGGACTAAAAGAAAAAAATAAAACAAGATTTGGAATCTATTATTGATATGATTCTTTTAGAATTTCCGTTTTTCTTACATAAGTATTAGCTATTTTTCAACTTGATATTCTTGTAAAGATTTTTTTAAGTCAGAACATTTAGATTTAATTAATAGCTTCTATAAAGTCAATCCTGATGATTTAAGTGTAGGGTTTTATTTGTCGTGGATAGAGACAAAAGACACTGATATTATCAAGGGATCTATAGAAACACTTCAAACTATACTAAAATATACTGATTCAGATATTAGGAAGAGTACAATTTATAATTTATTGGAGAAAGCAGATGAAATAAATGATGAAGATGTAGTAACTTTACAAGATGTTCATGAAGATGTTTTGGAAGAATTTTGCAAAATACTCTTATTGATAAAATTCGCTTTCACTTAACAATCAAAGCCCGAGACCTAGAGAATAGTGAAGAATATGGTCATTATACTAAAATTGAAACTTTAACGAACCACTTAATTAAAACGATAAAATCTGGTGATTCAAGTGAACCTGCGTATTTGAGATTAACAAATTCCAAACAATTAAATGACCCTATGGAAGGAAGAGCCATCTATGACTATTTGGAAATAGAAAATTCCTCGGACTGCTATCAGAGTTCCAATGTCTTCCTATCTTCGATGACAACTATATCAGATAGTCTTCCCATGTGGAAAGAATATGCAGAAGAATCTAAGGGAGCATTTCTACAGTATGATAAAAAGTATTTACAACAAATTATTGAGCATGAGTCTTTAGAGTTTGTGAGAATATTCTATTTAAACACTGCAAGGGAAGATGATTCTGATATTTTACATAAACTTAATGACTTAAAAGAGCTCATTCAAGAATTAAAGGCTCGAAATACTGAAGAAAGTATGAAGGTACAGTCAAATATCTTTAAAAATTTAGCGAAAATATCCTATCTTTTTAAGGTTTCTGATTATGAATATGAGAGTGAGTATCGTATTCTAATCAACTTTGATGATTCAGAAATTGAAAGACGACTAAATCCGAAACTCATAACAGAGGATAGAATCGAAATTGAAGAATTCAGAGATTTATCAGGTAGTATTGGCCTAAGTGAAAATGAGGAATCCGGTTATGATGATTTTAGGAAATATATTCACTTAGAATCAAAGGAGGATGGGCGATATGCTTTATTTGTATACATCAATTTATTACCTTTGAAATACTCAAAAGTAATTCTAGGTCCAAAGGTTACGGATGCAGACTATATTGCTCCTTATCTCAAACTTGCTAATCCTGATATTAAGATAGAAAGTTCGAAAATCCCTTATCGTTGAGTTTAGAGATTTACATTTTTTTAAATTTTTGTTGAAGAATGAGTAATTCCACTCTTGAGTAAAAAAATGAAAAAAATAATAAGAGTAATTCAAATACAAAAAGAATCTATCAAGGAGAGAAAGTTTTCAGCTCTTGCTAGATTCTCATAAAATTATAAGCTTTCTCCTGGTCCTTGGTCTCATCTTAGGAATAGGACTAGGTATCAATCTTGTTTTTAAACTCCTTCCTATTCCGTCGCCATACAGAGATATCAACTATAGTTTTCCAATATATATAAATCTTTTTTTGTCTGGTGTATCGATTATTTGACTATTGGTTCCTAGACTTGTCTAAGACAAGGATGACAATAAAAAGATATGCAGATTTATTTATCTATCTTAATAGTATCGGTTTAGTGGTTCATCTCTTTATTGGTATTGGTGGGAAAAAAATAGTAAAAGGGATTTTACCTCCCTCTTATCCCTAGACCACCGTTATATCTGGTTTCCTATTGCAACTTATCTGATCTTTTTCAGTTTGGCGTCTATTATAACTCTAGTAATGAAATATATTGAAAAGAAAAAGGAGTCAATCATGATGAAACATCTAACTGTATTTAGGTTTATTTATCTTTTGTGCCTGGTATTTCTACTGCTTCATTTTATCTTAGGGCTTTTTGGTTTAGCCTTTACACCAATCTTGTGGAATCTCTGGTTCTTTGGTCTTTGCTTGACCTTATTTATCCAACCATGGACCATCTTTTTATAAAACGAGAATTTTTTTCAGTGGCATCATCTGATTTTTTTCAAGCTCTCAGTGGATTCGTTGCTCTCATAATCTGGTTTATGATATTTTTTTATTTTTTTCTCCACGGTTCCAGATTCATCTATGCCTATCAATTTAGACTACTATGTGATTAGGGGAAAAAATGAAATCAGAATCAACAGAGGATTCTTACTCCATGAAATTCATGAATATCATGACTTAGTTAATCCTTTGATTATGAAATCTAAAGTTAAGTATGTAGAAAAAAATAAACATTAGAAAGTGAGTCTATGTATGTCTCGAGCACAATTAACCATTCTAACTAATATTTGTCTAATAGAAGATCTTGAAAAAGCAGCGCGTGGTTATGCAGTATCGGTCGCCTGAAACCAACCGCTGGTCTGGCTATGCTTTTCCAGGAGGTCATGTGGAAGATGGTGAGGCCTTTGCAGAATCTGTTATCCGTGAAATATACGAGGAAACAGGTCTGACGATTCAAAAATCCTCAACTGGTCGGCATTAAAAATTGGCCTTTAGATTCGGGTGAACGCTATATTGTTTTTTGTTATAAAGCGACTGAGTTCACCGGTACTCTCCAGTCCTCTGAAGAAGGAGAAGTGTCCTGGGTAGAAAAAGACCAGATTCCAAATTTGGATCTGGCCTATGATATGTTACCCTTGATGGAGATGATGGAAGCTCCTGATAAATCAGAATTTTTTTCTATCGTCACCGTACAGAAGATGGATGGGAAAAAGAAAACCTTCTAATCCTTTTACTAAATAACCTAACTTATCCAAGGCCTTCTCGATATAGAGGAGGTCTTGTTCGTTTTCAGCTTCGACTAGGTGATAATGGACGCCGTCTGTTAATTCAGAAAGTGGTCTAAATTCAGATCTTTCGACTTGCTCTAAAAAATGCTGAACGTCCCGGCGACAAGAGAGTTTGAGCAAGGTTTCAATTTCTCCGTAGACAGGATGATCAATCAAGGTATTCTGAACACGTCCCCCATTATCGACGATAGCTAGAAGTTCTTGACCGATTTCTTCCATTTCGTGCTTGACTTTAAACAGTTTGTGAACATAAGGATTGGTTTTATTTTCTTTATAAATATAGCCACGATTGGTTGATAAGATCGGAGCACCATCAGCACGTAGAACAGCAATATCCTGAACGATAATCTGGCGGGTTACATGAAAACGGTCTGCTAAAGTTTGGCCATTTAGAGGTTTTTGAGACTCCTTTAACAGTTGTAAAAGTGCTTCTTTTCGATTTTTTGTCATATTCTTCTATCTTAACGCTTAACGACGTTTTCTCAATGCTTTATAAACAGCCAAGGCTAAGTAATAGTCTACCATACTATGGATAATAGTACCAAATCCAACTAATACAAACAAGACATAGAACATATTTTTCAAGTCAGTTCCAGTACTAGCATAAAAAATCACACAAGCTAAGACTTCAGCAATAGCATGAACCAAACCTAGGATAAAGTTAAAAATCAAAGAGGATTTAGGATTATCTAAGGTTTGAGGATGTTTTTGAAGATAGAAGGCTCCCAAAGTTCCGAAAAAAAGATATGGGAAAAAGCTCGAAGTACAATGACAATTGGATAACCAGCCATGAGGAATCCTAGGCTAGAAGCTATAATGACAAAAATTGCCATCCAGGGAGAAAGAAACATAGCGATAAAAATAGCAACGTGACTTCCTAGAGTGTAGGAAGCGGGAGGAATGACAATTTTAAATGGCATCACCAAAGGAATCAAAATAGCGATAGCTGTCAGCAATGCGGTCAAGGTCATGAATTGTGTTTTCTTTTGTGTATTCATAATAACTCCTTTTTATCTGTATATACAATTGTATAGTACAATAAAAAAATCAAGCAAGTCAAGAAGCAAAATTGATTTTTAGAGAAGATTTTTTTAAATGAGGAAAAAGAATGCTAAAAAGAATCAATAAAAATTTTTAAAAAAATAAGCAAAAAAACTCTTGCACTAATCAAAGTAGTGTGGTATACTTATAAGCGGTTTGAAAAAAACTGCCTAAGACAGTAGGGGAGCTCGACTCATAAATATCCTACCGAGGACAAAACGTATCATTTAAAAAAAGAAGCGTATTGTACTTTTCGTGTCTAGGTTTGGGCGCGTTTTTCTTTTGGAAAAAAATTCCCCAAGCAAAAATAATTACGGAGGTGAACACACTAATGAGTGAAGCAATTATTGCTAAAAAAAGCGGAACTAGTTGACGTAGTAGCTGAGAAAATGAAAGCTGCTGCATCAATCGTCGTTGTAGACGCTCGTGGTTTGACAGTTGAACAAGATACAGTTCTTCGTCGTGAGCTTCGTGGAAGCGAAGTTGAGTACAAAGTTATCAAAAACTCAATCTTACGTCGTGCAGCTGAACAAGCTGGACTTGGAGAATTGGCATCTGTTTTTGTTGGACCATCTGCTGTAGCATTTTCTAACGAAGATGTTATCGCACCAGCGAAAATCTTGAACGACTTTGCTAAAACTGCTGACGCACTTGAAATCAAGGGTGGTGCAATCGAAGGCGCTGTCGCATCAAAAGAAGAAATCGTTGCTCTTGCAACTCTTCCAAACCGCGAAGGACTTCTTTCTATGCTCCTTTCTGTACTTCAAGCGCCAGTGCGCAACGTTGCTCTTGCAGTCAAAGCGGTTGCAGAAAGCAAAGAAGACGCAGCTTAATCTTAAGCTACGCAGCGTAGCCTAGCTACGAAAAAAATAAAAAACTAATTTTAAAACTTATTTGGAGGAAATAACAATGGCATTGAACATTGAAAAACATTATTGCTGAAATTAAAGAAGCTTCAATCCTTGAATTGAACGACCTTGTAAAAAGCTATCGAAGAAGAATTTGGTGTAACTGCAGCTGCTCCTGTAGCTGTAGCTGCTGCTGGTGGTGCTGAAGAAGCTGCTAAAGATTCATTTGACGTTGAATTGACAGCTGTAGGCGACAAAAAAAGTCGGCGTTATCAAAGTTGTACGTGAAATCACTGGTCTTGGTCTTAAAGAAGCTAAAGAACTTGTTGATGGTGCACCAGCACTTGTTAAAGAAGGTGTTGCAGCAGCAGAAGCTGAAGAACTTAAAGCTAAATTGGAAGAAGCAGGAGCTTCAGTTACTCTTAAATAATAGAGTAACGCAAATTGAATGCGAAAGCCTAGTATATTAAGGTTAAGAATTGCTTAAGGTGATTTAAATCTTAAATTGAGGGTGTTATTCTCACAAATCCCCGCCAAGTTAGATCTTGGCGAGGGATTTTTTTACAACAAAATAGACTATATAATTCCTTTGTCAGTTTTATCCCTATGCAGAAATTATAGTGCTCTCTTTTCTAAATACAATCATCGCCTTCAACTGGCGCATATGCCAACCACACCCAGGCTAAAACCAAGATCGGTAGCTTGGATAATATTATTTTTGCATAGTAATTAAATTATGATGAAGTGCAAAATCAATGTATTCATCTAACTGATTTCTTTTATCGGTATAGTTTTGCACAATTAAATTTTTAAAATGATTTTTTTGCATGCTCGACTATTTTTAAAACTGGTTAATAGAGATATAAGAAACAGTTTATTCTCACATTTAAAACCTATGGTCACTCCATTGTATTATGTTTCTGATCTATTAACCTTTACTCGGAGAAAATTCAGTAAGAGATCAAGACAATTGTTTTAACTAGTGAGAAGAGTTGCTAACTAATTGCTTTGATATATAGAAGGAGACGGAACAAAAATTATCCAACTAAACCAAAAGAAAATTACCGAGTCGGATAATCATAATCTTAATATATTATCGAGTGAATATAAGCTTCTTTCTATCATGGTGGATAACATTACTTTTATTTAATTACATGTTATACATATTTTCTATGAAACACATCTACTATCTCTTTTACTTGTGGCTATTAGGAAAAAGGAGAAATATTTAAATCAAAGTAAAAATGCTTCGTAGATTTTTATTGAATGGCGTAAAAATGGAACTAAAATAGGTCGTTTTTTTCGAAATTATCATTTAAAAAAACTTCGATTATAAGTACTCAGAGAATTTATGCATTGTGTATAACTACAAGTTGAATTTTTATTCTTGATTAATAATTTGCTCATAAATCCTGGAAATAGTTGACAAAAATAGTTTGAGGGAGGATAAAATGTGTATAAGGTAAGTTATTTCGTTTATATACTTAATAGCTTATCAATAAAAAGGAGAAAATTATGAAACCAAAAGGGAAGTTTAATGTAGATGAACGTAGAAGAAAGTATAGTCTGAGGAAAGTTTCAGGAATAGGGGCGGTATGTGCCGTGATTGGGACTGTAGTTTTTGCTCATTTCCTCTTAAAAACAGTTTCTGCTGCTGAAAAAGATATAAGAGTAAACTATAAATATGTTACCACAGATGAGTTGACTGAAACAGAGAAAAAAACTCATTGTAAACGAGTTGCTAAAAGGACCTTGTAGATGGGTCAGATTTGTTTGTTATCTATCGAAAAAAATACTGTAAATAATGTTTTACCAAATACTGGAAGTAACATGTTGCCCATCGCTTCTGTTGTTGGAACAGGTCTATTGTTAGTTGCTTATATCATAAAGAGAATTGGTAAAGTAGATAAGAAGATTGTCAAGTGTATCTTCTCTATTTCTTTTGGTTGGAGGGGCTTTGAGTGTGACAACTGTATCTGCTTTTAACGATTGCTACTTTTGTCCAACTATAACCATACCGAAATGATAAAAAGCAGGTTCCATGCTTCCAGATGGCAAAAGTAAATATTTCTGGATATCAATTTGTTGGTTATATTGATGGTAAAGATATAGATACAAATCAAGTGACACATGTAACTCAACTACCTTCACAAGAAAAATAAAATACAGGATACTTTTTGTACCAGTGGATAATCCTAAGAAAGATATTTTTGGAAGATGGTGGTAGAGGTAAAGTGGAGCCTATTAAACCAATAACTCCACCAAAAAGTAGACGAACCAGTTAAATATTTAGAACCCTAAAGTTATTAATAAAATTATTAAAGTAGATGATTCAGGAATATACTAGAAGATTTAACTGGTTATACAAAAATTAGCGAGAGCCAACCTGTTGAAACACGAGAAGTTCAGAATGGACAGTTAGTCATTGTACATACAGTAACGGAGGTTTACAAGAAAGATACTGTATCTGAAGAAAAAACAACTGTTGATATTCTTAAGGGAACAAGCGTTGACATCCCATCTGAATTAGTTGAAATATTATCTGAGGAAGTTGTGGAAGATGAGATTACAGCTCCAGCTACTCCATCGGGTACTTCAACTCCTGTAAACCCAACCGATGAAAGTTCTGCACAGATTAAAAACTCTACAGGGACTGAATCTTCGTCAGAATCATTAATTGGAGAGGATAACAAAGAGAAAATTTCCGCTCCAGTAGAGAATTTAAACTCTAACTTAGGAACTATTGCAGACGCCACAACAGTTAAAAATAAGAAAGTCATTCGTACTGTTCGCGTTACTGAAGATATACCATTCGAGATAGTTATCAAGGAAGATAGTTCTCTATCTGAAGATGAGGTTAAGGTAGAAACAGAGGGAAAAGTTGGGAAGAAAGTTTCTATTCAGAAAATTACTTTAGTTGATGGTGTGGAAAAGGTAAAGGAAACAACGTCAGAGACAGTTGAAGCAGCTCAAAATAAAGTTTTCCTAATTGGAACGAAGAAAACAGCAAAGCAACCTACTGTTAGTGGAGTAGTGCCAAGTGCAGGCTCAAATGAAACTTTTGTAGCTGAATCAAAAGAAACAACACCAAAAACTTCTCTCTCAGGTTACTATACAGTCGATGTTACTGAATCTGAAAATAAAACAGTTGAAACTGACCGAGAAAAAGTGCGAGAGTTGGTAAAAGATAAAACACCATTTCTAAATCTTGTATCACCAAATGGAGAAAAGTTGGTGAAGATTAAGACGATAGAAATTTATGATAATACAATTCTCGAAGGTCAGCGACAATTACAAGATATTCAAGCTAGCTATGTGACAGTAAATGTTAAGAAAAAACGGGATCTAAGTAATAAAGAACCACAAACTGAATTGATTATGACTAAAGATATTCCATTACTTACTAAGGTTTATCGCCTAGGTACAAAAAAATAACGGTTTATCTAAGAAAGATGTAGTTATTTTCAGGACATGCATATAATAGCAATGACAATGCTATAGAGGAAAGTTTTATTTCAATTTATAAAGGTAATGAGCTAGTTGCAGAGGCAAATACTGATTTTTGATGGTTATATGTTTACTCGTTTAATCCCAAATCAATCTTATGTTTTGAAATCTAATGGCTTCGAAGCTAAAGTTACAGCTCTACCTTATGGTGATCCGATAATTGAAAATATAAAAGGTCATTTTTGAATTAGGAAAAAAATATTCAGATGATATGATTGACTACCATCTAAAAAAACAATGTAATTTATGTTAATGATGGCCAATTTCAAAGTGAAAGTGATGATGGGAAAAAAAGTAGTACTATCTAAAACAAATTAATGCCAGAGTAGGTGATATTCTTGTTATCCCACCATCTAAGATTTATGAGACTTCTAAAGCTATTAAGATCAATTCTATTAGCACTATTAATAATCAGTCAGTTATTGAATATAGTGTGCCATCATTGTACGAGGTTGTACAGAATGTCAATACAAAAGCTTGGTCGTCTAATATCAACAGTGCTACTTTTTATTCCAGCTGAAGGAGTTACTGTAAAAAAAGCATCAAATACAGATCAAGGTCTATTTAGAAGTGTCTCTCTTGAAGGAACTCTTCCAACTGTATCAATTCCGTTACTTAGTAAAGATAAAAATAAAAAGGAACGCTGTCATTTAATATTTCAGGTAAGGTTTGGTCAGATGCTGTAGATTTAAATTTTTGGATTCCTAAAATAGATTTTTATGAATTTTGATATCAATAAAGAATTGAGTTTTTAATACAGAAGGTTCTTTAGAATTTAGTACACCAAAAGATATAGAAAGTGAGATTCCGTTAGGAGAATTGATTTTACCTACACCGGTTACAGGGGTGACTGTAAATATTCCTATAAGTATTAAGATCACTGTTGAAGGAGTTTAAGTGTTTCAGTATCAAGTACATATTCAATTCAAGACTCAATCAAATTGAAAAAAATTGGGCTCCTGAATATAAACGTACTGTCAACCATACAATGAAAGTGGGAGAAATAAAAGCTAAAAGCCACGGTCAAACGTGGTCCAGAAATAAAAAGTAAAACCTAAAATATTAGGAATAGATACAGTTTCTGTTTCTGCTAATGCTGGGTCAGCCATAGAAGCTTCGTATTCACAAACATTATTATCTGTTGAGAAGAAAAAAAGAAGATAAAAACAAATCTAATTACTGGTAATAATGAAAAAAACTTATTACATCACCTATTTCTATCAATGATAAGAAGATATCTATCGAAGAATATGGTTATCTAACTTTAAAGGCTGAACTAGAAATTTTTGAAGCAAGTTAAAAAAATTGGGATTAATTCAGGAAGACATGGCATTAAATGATGAATTAACCTTATTTGATGGTAAATTAAAATTTAGAAATTATGAGTTTGACTTAGGAAAGGATTATAGTAATGAACCAGTTCATAATCCAGAAGCTATATTTGAAAAACTAACTAAACCATTCATCTTTGCTAGTGGTGTAGGAGGCTGGGCTACTGGAATGGATGTTTCTAAAGATGGCAGTTTCAAAGGAACGTACCATGATACGAATATGGGAATTACTGGTCCAAATTATCCAAATGGTCAAATGTATATTTCTAATTTTACAGGTAATTTTAAAAATTTAGTTAAAGTTAATGACTATGAATACAAGATGACTTTAACTGATTTAGATTATTCAAAAGTGGGGAAACAAAGATTGATAATGGTGTGAAAAATTGATACAACTGAACCTTACGGAATAGCAGATAAGAAATCCCTCAGGTAAAGAGTTCGTTCTTTATTTGAGAGATCAGCCAGTTAAAGATTTACCAAAAAGAAGTTGGTGATTGGATTTATGATTTCAAAAAAACGTATGCCAGAGAAGTTAACAAGGGCAGTAATTTTTAATAAAGATAAAGGATGGGCATTTGTAGAAAGTGATTAGCCGATAAGTAATGTGTCTTTTGATGATTAGACAGCTATTCATGTTGAAATCATGAATTGTTATAGTCCTGAATAATTTAGACCAGTGAAGTTTACTTATATCTCAGATAATGGTTATTTATTTGTGACTCAATACCAGTGGGAGAAGTGTCAAATCATTAATGTACATGAATAATAGAGTAACGCAAATTGAATGCGAAAGCCTAGTATATTAAGGTTAAGAATTGCATAAGGTGATTTAAATCTTAAATAGGGGAGTTTCTCCCCACCAAATCCCCGCCAAGTTAGATCTTGGCAGGGATTTTTTTCTACAACAAAATAGGCTCTATAATTTCTATGTTAGTTTTAGACAAAATAGAAATTATAGAGCCTTTTATCTAAATCCAATCATCGCCCTCAACGGGTGCATAAGCCCACCAGACCCATGCTAAACCAAGATCGGTAGCTTGAATCATATTATTTTTGCTTAGTAATTAAATTATGATGAAGTGCAAAAATCAATGTATTCATCTAATTGATTTCTTTTTATCAGCATAACCTTCTTCAATTAATTTTTGAGATTGATTCAGGTAAACTCACGTAATCTAAAAAAACTAGTAAAGTAGGGATCTGTTATTAGTTTTTTTCACGAATTTCAAAAATTTGAGCCTTTTGAATTCTCTTTTGCAAATGATTTTTTTAATTGACATTCTTTTACTCCTTTTTAAATTTATAGTATTTCAGAAAAAAATGTGTTAAAACTGTTAGCTATACAACAGCCTATATTTTGAGTATGCCATAAAAAAACGCAGAAAAAAATGTTTTTCCGTTTTTCTTAAATTTTTTTAGTCGAAAATGAGAAACTTTAAAGAATATAGTTCGTCACTGTAACGGATAGACGCCAGTGCGAAAGATGGAAGACTGAGACCGCCATCAAGGCTAAACGATTATATTTTTGTAGGCAGGCCTGAATTTAAGGCTTTTTATAGTTTGATCCACGAATTTTTATAAGGTTCATCTCTTAGTTCATCAATGAAGTTTTTTCTTTTTGTTTCTCAAATTTCTTTAATGATTTATTTTTTTAAATTTTTGGTGGCCAACTTCCCAACGTTCTATTAAAAAAATTTTTTTAAATTCATCTTGAAATTAGGATTATCTTGGAGTTTCTTCAAGTAGAAGAAATAACACTCTCTAGCATGTTGGGCTCGCATCCCATGTAGATTGATAAGATTATTCATTTCTACATCTGTAAAGATATAATCATCCTCTTGTTTATTTTTAAAGGTATCGAGGACGACTGGAACATCTTGAGGAAGAATAAGTTGAGGTTGAAATTTTCCTCCCTTTCCACGCTGAACTAAAACATAGTAATTTCCATTATTATCTTTTCGAATATCTTTTCCTTTTAATTTTTTTAATTCGGATCTACGAATCCCAACTGCCCTCTGAAAATTAACCAGCCGAGAGAAGCGAGAGTCTGTTTCTTGATGTTTACCTTGTGAGTTTTTTGATTTTACACGTCCTCTGATAATTTTGTCACTGGAACGCTTGTCTTTTCTAATTCTATTCATATTGATATCAACTGCTTTGCAGATAGGTGCTAAATAAGTATGGATGGTAGCAACAGAGTATTGTTTTGGATCATCATTTAGATCTAGTTGGTATAGTTGAATCACTTCTTCAGTAATATCTGATTGTTTCTTAATATTGTGTTCTTTAGCCCACTTTGTAAAGCGAGTAATTGCTCTTTTATAGCTTGTCCTCGTTCGATTGTTTGTGATATTTTTTGAAGCTGCAATAAATAAATCGTGCTTGAGGGAATTCCTTTTTCTTGGCATTATACATTCCTTTCTAAAATAATTACATATTATTGTTAAACTGCCTCCCACCCTTTTTTTAAAAGCTGGGTATGCTTTTGATACTTCCCATCGAGGCTAACTCTTGAAGTTTAATGTTTGCGATAGATTTTTCAGTACTCACCGTGGTCTATGTTTGGAAGGATCATAAAGATGTCATTGCTTGTTCGAGCTTATAAAACTTTTTCTATTTTTACTTTTTAATTACATTATCTATTTACTTTGCTAAACTAGTTATTTTTTTAGTTTTTACCTTTATTTTTTTACCTTTTTATTTTACCTTAAACACGTTTTTTTCTTTTACTTTTTTTATCTACTAAATGGTTATTCTTTACTTCATGTTATTCAGTAGAGAATAACCATTTAGATTTCTCTTTCTTTTATTCTTAGTTTTTTTCCTTTGCAATGACTAGCATATGAGAAATAAGTATGTTAACCGTGTCCGGTAACAAACTTTCTCCCATATGACTAATGGCTCTACTTATTCAATTCAATTTAATTTATAATAATAGTATGCCATATTTTTTTATAAAAATAAAGATAAAATAAAAAAACATCGTTATTTTTAGGAATAGAAATGTTGTTTTTATTTTTTTACAAAAATGGCATAATAATAGTATAGATAAAAAAAGGCGGTGGTGAACTGTCTTTTTTATTTCTCAATAAAGGAGGTAACAGATGCCCAGGAACAATCGTTTAATAATAATATTAAAGAGAGTAAGGCCACCGTGAAAAATTCACGAATGAAAAATCTTATTTAAAAATAATATTTGGAGGAAAACAAAATGAAAACATATAAAAAGTATGTAGTTTTTACAAGTCAACAATATATTTCAGAATTAATTAATCACAATGAAGAAGTTAATATTAGAATGTTTTTATTCAACATTTGATGAGGATCAGTATATTTCAATCTTGAATGATCAAGATCAAGAAGTGTCATTCAATTTTGTAAATGATAGCATTGAAATTGAATTGATTGATCCATTGTGTGAGAAAATTTTGATTACATTTGATACTGTAGAACAAACAGCTAAAATCCATCTTGTAATTAATTTTCTCTTAGATTTGTTTTTTAGATTCAATTGGCATGAATCAGTTGCAGCGTTATCAGTTGCAGATTTCTGGGAATTGATCAAGAATTACGAAGAGGATAAACTCGATATGACGTTTGGTTACCCAAGAATCGTAGGCTCTAATAGCTGATAGCCATATTTTTAGGCACAAAAAAAGTGGGAAAGGAATCGTTATTATACTTATCCTTTTCCACTCTTTTTTATTTTGTCTCGTTAATAATTGTGTTAATAGCTGAAATGACTTTATTTTGTTTGTACTCTGGTAAAGATTTGATAGTGTCAATAAGCTGTGCCAAATCAGTACTTTCTTCTTTAAGTGTTAAATCAAAAAAAGTTTGTAGATCAACATTTAATGCTTCTATAATTTTCTCAAGCGTACTAATTTTTATATTGGGCTCTAAATTTTCTAACTTATACGCGTAATTGGTACCAAGATCTGCTTTTTCTTCTAGTTGTTCCTGGGTCATTCCTGACTGTGTCCGCAGAATCCGTATTCTTTTGCTTATATACTTTTGTAATTCTGACATTGCTCACCTCTTAAGACTATTTTACAGCCTTAGAAGGTTAGATTCTAGTTCTTTAAAGGTTGGTTACAACTTTACAAAGTTGCTAAAATATAGTATAATTCGGGTGTTTATAATTATATAGTGATAATTTGCTCAATACTCTATCATAAAGGTGGGAATTATGAAAAAGAAAACGATCAAAGCAACTGTATCTGCTGTATCAATAGCTACAGCTTTTGCGGGAATTTCTGTTGTCCAAGCGGATGAAGTAACTGTAACTCAGCCAAATGAGTCAACATTAAGTGTTGAATCGGCGTCTCCTTCATCTACAAATATAAAACAAGTAGACGGGGTATTTGTCCATAATGGGGTTGCAACCGTAACGAAAACGCCAACTTCTGAAGTTGTAGAAGAAGCTAGAACAATCAAGGAAGAAACGGATCGAACGGTTTCAAATCAAGAAAGTGTTTTAGAAAACGCTAAGAATTCAGAAGCAGCCGCTGCATCAAAAGTTTCCGAGGCAAATGTTGACATAAAGAATGCTGAGGCGAATAAAGAATTAGCTACGCTTGAAAAAATTGAAAAAACGAAGAATGAAATATCAGAAGTAAAAGCTGATATTGAGAAAAAGGAAATATCACTAAAAGATGCATCTGATAAAGTTCTAGAAGCTGAGAAAGAACGTAATGAGCAATCAGAAGTTATTAAAAAAAGATCAAGAAAAAAATTTCAGAGCAAGAAAAGAAAGTTTCGACAGCTGAGGAAGCAGTAGCAAATGCTCAAAAAAATCTTGATGGTACTGGAGCATCGGAAATCATTGCCGAAAGAGACAAAACAAAGAGTGATGTAGCGGAAAAAGAATCAGCAGAATCAGCAGCGAAAAAGGCTTTGGAAAATGCCATTAACGAAGACAAAAAAATAAAGCTGAAGAACTCAGTAAAGCTTCTGCTGATGAAAAAGACGCAACTTAGTGCTAGTCAGGTTTCTGCTAAACAATTAGCAGATGCTAAAAAGCTTGCAGAAGAAGCAGCAAATGCATTAGTGAAGGCTCAAAAAGAGAAAGAAACTGCCCAGAAAGTTTTAGATGGTACTGGCGTTGAAGAAATAGTAGCAGAACGTGATGCGGCTAAGAAAAATTTAGATGCTAAAGCAGCAACTGAAAATACAGCGAAACAGGAACTTGATCGTGCCAAAGAAGCAGATGATAAAAAAGCTACCGCACTAAAAAATGCAAAATCTGTTGAAGCAGATCAAATAAAGAAAAGCCAAGAAACAGCGGCAAACTTGTCATCTGCTGAAGAAAAACAAAAACAAGCACAAGAGAATCTAAAGAAAGCTCAAGATAATAAGGTTTCAGCGCAAAGTAATCTTGATGCTTCTGAATCACAACTTGCCCAAACAATCGCAAATCGTGATAACAAAGCAAATGATTTAGCAATAAACAAAATAGTAAGATTAGTGCAGAAGCAGAGCTTAAAACAGCTAAAGAAAATGATGCTAAGAAAGCTTCAGAAATTTCAGCTTTAACTAATAAGAAAAACCAAGAAGAGGCAAAAGTAAATGAAACTTCAAATGAGCTAGCGAGTGCTACATCAGCAGCTCAGGAAGCAAAAGAGAATAAAGAGAAGGCTGATCAAGCAGTTGAAACCCTCAATAAACAAATTGCGGCAATTAAAAATCTCACTATTCCTCAATTGCCTCAAAATGTCATTGATGCTTACAAGGCTTATCTTGCCGATGATACAGATGCAAATAAAAATACATTAAACGACCTTATTCAAAAATGGTTCAAAGATAGTAAGTATGATTTTGGAACTGCATTAACAGAATATTCCCCTGAGCACCAGAATATATTCATAAAGGAATGGTCAAACAAGGATATTGTTTTGCCGATCGATGATTCAGTCGTAGATTTAGACAATTTAACCGACAAGCAAATTGAAGCTTTGAGCCAATATTATGCACTTCTCGCCAACAATCTACAAGACCAAGTTTGGGGTAGTCATCATTATATTGTCACTGAAGAATCTGTTCAGGGTGTCAAAAATATTGCAAAAGCCTATGCTGACGAAAATAAACCTTATAGCTCAAGTCACAGTGACACAGCTTTAGCTAAAGATGGTCTTGATTCAATCACGTGGGCAGGGGAAAATATGAACTTTAACAACACCCTGCTTGGATACGGAGCATACTACTCAGAAGCGAAAGAAACTCGTAAAGCAACAATGTCCCAATTGTATCGTGAAGTGTATGATTCTGTTATCAGCTTTATCACTAATGACGTTCATGCTTATTTTGGACACATGAAACTTATGATTGGGCAGAAAGCTCCTACAAATATTCGAGCAATTGGAGCTGCAAATAGTTTCACACAAAGTGGTGTTGGACGCATGCACTTTATTGAATTCAAAGGTCAAGATGCACATCTTGAATATGTTAAAGATGAACAAACTGGTGAATACCATTTTGTAACTGTTGACGATTATTATGATAAAGGGATTGCTAAACCTTTAGCTACTCCATTTGATACTTCAAAAATGGAAGATGAATTAACAGCTGCTAAAGCTAAACAGACTGCAGCAAATACAGCAAATGATTCAGCACAGAAACGTTTGGTAAAAGCTAAATCAGAAAATGATTCAAGTACAAAAGCTCTAAAAGAAACGACAGCAAAATTAGATGCTTTGAAAGCTACTCCTGACCAAACACCTGCAGCTACTACTAAATTGGAAATCGCTACACAAAATTATAATGAAGCACAAATCCAATTTAATAAGGCTCAAGATGCACTCGATCAATTAAATGCTGATATTCAAAGCAAGCGTCAAGCTTTAGCAAATGCAAAAGATAATTTAGATCAGGCCACAACAGCAGAAGTAAAAGCTGAATCAGATCTTGAAAAAGCAAAAGTAGAAAATCAAAATGCAAATCAAAATCTGAAACAAACTCAAAAACTAGTAGCAGAATTGATGGCAGTTCCTGATCAAACTCCAGCTGCACAAAAGAAATACGACAATGCGAAACAACAAAATGAAGAAGCTGAAACAAGATATATCAAAGCTCAAACGGCTCTGGATAACTTAAATGCAGACCTTCAGGTTAAGCAAAAATCATTAGAAAATGCAAAAGAGGAGCTTGAAAAAGCAAAAGCAACAGATAAGACTGCAAGAAACAATTTAAATGAAGTAACTGAAATTCATGAAAAACATTTGGCGGCCTTAAACGCTACACGTCAAACGATTGCAAGATTAAACTCAATCTCTGATAAGACACCTCTTGCACAAAAGAATCTAGATGAAGCTTCTCAACAATTGATTGCTGCTAAGACTCGTTATGCAAAAAGCCCAAACAGCTGTTGAAAATCTAAATGCAGACATTCAAACAAAACAAAAAGTTTTAGCAGATGCGCGTGCAGAATTGGATAAAGAACTTAAAGTTCTTTCAGATCTGAAAGCTGAAAAAGCCAGGGACGAAGCAGAACTCAGAAACCGTCAGAATAAAGTTGAAGAGTTAAAAGCTAAAGAAAATCAAATTAAGGATGAAATTTCTAAATTAAAGACTAAGTTAGTCACTTTAGAAACACTTTTGGATCGTCTTGAAAATGCTGATGCATATTTGAAGAAAGCAAAAGATGCATATGACAATGCAGTTGAAGAGCATCGTTTAGCACTTGATAATGTAGCAAGAGAGGAAGCTAAACTTAAAACACTTCTACAAGATCAATTAGATGCGACTGCACAATATGAGGCTGTACAGCTTGCTTACCAAAACGCTCATAAACAACTGACGCAATATACGAAGTTATCAAGTGAAACTAAATTAATTGGAATCCAAAATGAAGATCATAAAACTTTTGATCTAAAAAATGATTCTGTTTCTCAATTTGGTCGTTATAACTATCGAGGTTCAGTAACCGGATATAACCCTCAACGTTCGTTACCAAATACTGGTTCTCAAAGTGGATTAGTATTACTTGGCTTAGGAGCGATGCTTATGGGACTATCTGGAATAACATTGCGCAAAAAAGGTGAGTAAAATTAAGAGTAATCTATAAATAGATTTATAGGCTGGAGGAAATAGAACCTTTTAAGGTGATCTCCCTCAGCCTTTTACTTTAATAATGAAAATAGGAGTATATGATGGATAAAGAGCAATGGATAGAAATATTTAAAGAGATTAACGACCGTGTACCAACAGAAGAAGAGATTCAAGCTGGTGTTCAATCGGGAGAAATAATAGTATCAGATTTATCAGCTATTTCTAAAGTCAATGACAGTGAAAGTAATGCTACGCCACAGGTTCAGCCACAAGTAGAATTGAACGAATACGTTTCACAAAATGTTGAGGAAATACAAAATGATCAAAATGCTATATTTTGTAATTCGTGTGGAACAAAGAATTATGGAAATAATAAGCAATGTAGTGGTTGTGGGAAATCTTTAGAACAGAAAGATCAAAATATAATTCACTCTATCATAAAAAGATTTAATGTTCTTAACTATTTAAAAATATTGTTTTGATACACAAAGATGGGGGATTCTAATATATTTCACGATTGCAATATTTTTGGAAACATACTATGGTGAGGGAATTGTTGGACTAATAGCTTTATTATTTACAGAATTTTTTTATTATCAAATACCGGTCAATCCTTAATTTGTTGGATTGTTGGTGCGAAGAGGATAGATAGAAGTGATTATCAAGAAAAAGTTCAACAACCTGTCAATGAGATTATTCAAAAGGCGCGTCAAAAAGGTTTAAACTTACCAGATAATATTGAAATCCGCATGATTCACAATGATGTGCCTGCTGCCTACGCAATAGGTATGAACAAAAATTATTGTTACTGATAGCTTACTTGATAATCCATATTTTTTTAGAACCAAAAAAATTATGTTTGAGCTCCATCGAATCCATAATATGGCTCCAAATCTTTTACCTGTAGTGGTTGGTTCAAATATCATTTTAATTATTGTCTTACTAATTTTTATTAATAACAACACTATTTGGAGGCTTTTAAAAATTATGGAGACAGCAGAAACTCATTTTTGGTCAGGTAGTTCTGAAACAAAAAGAAGGAGCTATTCTATTTTTATGGTTCGATAATATTAATAGTTGCATTAATAAGTATCTTTTTATTGTTAGTAAAATCAATTGTAAAACGTGACGCATATCTTTCAGACCAGTATATGGCTTCGATTGGATTTGGGGAAATTCATTGTTATTATATCGATACTGTATCTGAGGAAGATGGATCTTTGGCTAAAGGATATTGCGAGTTAGGATATCCGTCTAAAGATAAACGTATTAGTATTTTACAAAATAATTATCATGTAAGATATACAGGAGTATGAGGTTATGAATAAAGAAGAATGGCTATCTCAATTTGAAGAAAAATTTAATCGCAAACCAAGTCCAGTGGAATTTTTTACTGCAAAGAAAAATAATGAGTTTGAAGTAGAAAATTTAAATGCTGAAACTACTCCTATTTCAGAAGTTGTCGTTAATAGTATCGGAGAACCAGAAGAAAAGATTAAGGATGAAGTTGAAGTAAAAAGAGAAATTTCAGAAAATATTATCCCTGATGGAGATTATGTATCACCAAACAATGATAGTCACGGTGAAGAATATGTCCCTCCATACAATAGTGAGGTCAGAGAAGAAAATTACTTTTGTGCTAAATGTGGTACCAAAAACTTCAAAACAAGTGAATACTGTGTTTCCTGTGGCTCAAAAATTAACAGTAATAATCTTCAAAAATCCTTTTTATCAGATATCTCAGAAAAATTTTTTGAAGTTAGTTCTAAAGCTGGAAAGAAAACAAAGGAATTAACTCAATCAATTCAAACCAATACTCAACTATATAAAGAGAATAAAAAAACGTGAAAAAAATTAATTTTGACACTAGGAAATGCTTATTATGAAAGTAGAAAAAAATACTATAGATGATCCTTTTTCAGAGTTAATAAACGAGATAAAAAGAAGTCGATATCTTGATTCAAAAATATGAAGAATTCGCAATAAATAAGGATTGATATGATGAAAAAAATTATTAAAGATAATAATAACGATTTTAGGATTATTTTTTTCATTTCAGACATCTAATGTGTATGCAGAAGAAACAGGACCTCTTGTTGTACAAGGGATTGTCCAAGAAGGTTATAAGTTAGAAATAGTCGTTCTTGTAGTAAAAGCAGATACCGAAGAGGTTGTTAAAACATTAAAAAAATTAATCCTGAAAAATAATTGGATGCAAGAAACAAGTGTTCCAGAGGGTGAATATAGAATAAGAACATATATTGAATATTTAAGTCCTAGAGCCACGACAAAAACAAAAAAAGCAACTTATATGGTGAAAAAGAGTCACTAAGAATCCTTCAAAGACAGAAACACCTTGTTTTTGTGGTTATGGAAGGAGACGAAAAAAATTTTTATCAGCATATTATGGATTAGTTGATTTTCAAAGAAAAGACGGTAGTTTCCTTTAAAGGAAATTTTTAGCGAGGATGAAATGAATCAATACTATCAAGAAGCAATAGGATCTCAGACTGGAATGCTAGGTTCTAGTCAAAGTAGTAAAAACGATAATGATAAAGACATTAAGAAAGATAGTGATAGTGAAAAAAATGATTCAATAAAACCAAAAAAAGTAGCAAAAGAAAGTGAAAAATAAAGCAGGTGGAAAAAGAAACTATTAATAACATAAAAACGAATGGAAATAAAATAGAATTTCCTTTCTTCATTATTGTAATGCTTTCTGTTGTTTTAATTTTTTTCTCTTGATAATTATTAAAAGAAGTAATATTAAACGTTAGTCTATACTTCTATGGATCTTTGTGATTAGATTTATAATATAGAGAGGAAACTTTGTAAATAAAGAAGCCTCACAAGAAACCTCATAATGGAAGCTTTCTGTGAGGCTTTTATTTTTATATTTACAGAAAGAACAGAAGATTTTAATTATTATTTAGTAGCATAAAATAAAAATCTAAATATGGTATAATAACGTTATAAATTAAGGAAGTATTATTTGATATGAATATAACTGAACAAAAAGAAAAAAAGCGAAGGAATTTATTAAACGCTGGGAGAATCGCTGAAATGAACGGCAAGATAGTCAATCATTTTGGCTAGACCTACTTCAATCTGTATATGGTATTGAAAAACCTACAGAATACATTACTTTTGAAGATAGAGTCATGCTTGACCATACTAGCTTTATTGACGGTTTTATTGACTCAACAAAGGTATTAATTGAACAAAAAGGAGCAGACAAAGACCTAAACAAGGCTATTAAACAGTCTGACGGAACGTACCTAACTCCATTTCAACAAGCTAAACGATACTCAGCTAATCTTCCATACTCTCAACGTCCTCGTTGGATTGTAACTTGCAACTTCAAAGAATTTTATGTCTATGATATGGAACAGCCTAATGGAGAACCTAAAATTATAAATCTCTCTGATTTAGATAAAGAAGCCTATCGTCTAGAATTCTTAGTAGACAAGACAAATGAACACTTAGAACGTGAAATGAAGGTTTCTATCGAAGCCGGTGAGATTGTAGGTGAGATTTATGAAAGTCTTCTTAAGCAGTACATTAATCCTGATAGCCCCGAAAGCCTTCATGCTATTAATCAACTTGTTGTCCGTCTAGTATTTTGTCTATATGCTGAAGATGCAGGAATATTCGGTCATCACATGATGTTTCATGACTACCTTGCTAGATTTAGTAGTAGGGACTTCCGTCGAGGGTTAATTGACTTATTCTCAATCCTCGATACGCCGATTGAGGAACGTGACCCATACCTAGATGATGAACTACTGGCTTTCCCTTACGTTAATGGGGGGATGTTTGCTGAGAATAAGTTGGAAATCCCAAACTTTACGGAGGAGCTTCGTGAGCTAATTCTGGAGCATGCATCATCTAGCTTTGACTGGTCAGAAATTAGTCCTACTATTTTCGGTGCGGTATTTGAATCAACACTAAATCCAGAAACACGTCGAAGTGGAGGGATGCATTACACTTCTATTGAAAATATCCATAAAGTCATTGATCCGCTTTTCCTCGATGATTTAAAGGCTGAGTTGAATGAGATTCGTCAATTTAAGCAATTTAAAACTGTTGAGCATAGAGCCAAACAGTTCCAGTCAAAACTATCTAGTCTTATATTCTTTGACCCAGCTTGTGGTTCAGGTAACTTCCTTACAGAAACCTATATATCTTTAAGACGTTTAGAAAATGAAGCTATTAAGCTTTATATGGGGGATGCAGTAACATTAGACTTAGGGCAAGACCTTGTTAAAGTCAAGCTAAACCAGTTTTATGGTATCGAGATTAATGATTTTGCGGTTTCTGTTGCTAAAACAGCCCTTTGGATTGCTGAAAGTCAAATGTTGGAAGAAACCAAAGACATTGTCTTTGCGAATATTGATTTTTTACCTCTTAAATCTTATACAAATATTATTGAAGGAAATGCTTTAGAAATCGACTGGGAAACCGTCGTACCTAAAGATGAATTGAGCTATATTATAGGAAATCCTCCTTTCATAGGAAAGAAAGAACAAACACCTGAACAAAAAAGTCAACTTATTAGTACATTTGAAGGAAAGAAAGTGGGAACAATTGATTATGTTTCTGCTTGGTATTGCAAGGCAATAAAACTTATTCATGGTACTGATACTCATGTCGCATTTGTTTCTACAAATTCTATCACCCAGGGGGAACAAGTTCCAATCTTATGGCCGATATTAATCGATAAAGGAATAGAAATAATTTTCGCATATCGTTCATTTGTATGGTCAGCTGAGACAAAATATCAAAACACAGCGAAAGTACATTGTGTTATTATCGGTTTTAAAGATAAGCTCAGTAAGGAAAACCCTAAAAAGTATATTTTTACAGATAATGGTAAAGACGAAGTAAAAAATATCAATCCCTACCTTATTGAAGCTCCAAATTGTATTATAACTTCTCGATCTAAACCAATAAATAATGTTGCTGAAATGAGATATGGTAGCATGCCCATTGATGACGGACATTTGATTTTAGAAAAAGAAGATGTTGAAAATCTATTATCTGAAAATAAAAATAATAAAGATTTTATAAAGAAATACGTTGGTGGACAAGAAATTATCAAAAAAATAAAAAAAGATGGTGCTTGTGGTTAGATAAAATGTCTCCCTCTGAATATAATAAATCAAAAATAATAATGGAGCGAATAGCGAAAACAAAAGAGTTTAGAGAAAATAGTAAACGGCAACAAACTAAAAATCTCGCTGAATTTCCTTATCTTTTTGGAGAAATCCGTCAACCTTCTACTACAATGGTAGTCATTCCCAAAGTTTCTTCAGAAAGTAGAAGATATATTCCTGTTTCACTAATTAATCCAGATATCATTATAAATGGAAGTGCATTATTAATACCAAACGCAAACTTATTTACTTTTGGAATACTTATTTCAAATGTTCATATGGCTTGGATGAGAACAGTAGCTGGCAGAATGAAAAGCGATTATCAATACTCTGCAAACGTTGTTTATAACAATTTCCCTTGGCCCGAAATAACAGAAATTCAAAAAGAAAAAATTGCTAAAACTGCTCAAGCTATTCTCGATGCACGTGCTCAGTATCCTGAAAGTTCCCTAGCAGACCTTTATGATGAGTTAACTATGCCAAAAGAACTGCGTAAAGCTCATCAAGCTAACGATAAAGCAGTTATGGAAGCTTATAATATGACAAAAATTGTTAACGGTAAGAAGACTTGGTTAACAGAAAGCGAGACGGTTGCACGGTTACTTGAAATGTATGAAGATATAACTAAAACCAAATAACAAAAGTCTTCAGGATAACCTCAATTATTTTAAGTATCGCTTAGGTTCGTACAAATTTAAGAAGGAAATTTCAGATATGCAAAAGCAAAGATTTCATATTCCCAACAATGTAATAGAGCCATATCAATACGATATAGCTCTGAACTACATTGAAGCGTATCAGCCATCGACGGAAATTAATAATTTAATAGAAACCTATTTAATACTGAAATTAATTAAAAAAAGATAATGAATTTTTCTAAATTCAAATATCTAATTTCAAAAATTTCAAAACGATATATCCACGAATTTCCCAATTAGCATTTTTTTGAAATAAACTATGATAGCATTGAAATTTTTTTATAAAGATATCTTCTGGGAATTAGTATTATCCTTAAGAAAAAAATTAATAAAGATGATGCTTCCCAGTTTAATTCATACATAAAAAAATATAACATCCGGACAATAAATCTTAAAATTGTTACAAAATTGATTGATCTATTCCCACAAGTTGTTAAAGAAAACTTTCTCTTTATCCAGAAATATAGAATTTTTTTCCTGGAACATCAATCAGGAAAATTTACAGATTCTAATAATGGCTTATACATTAAATTAGGTATTACAAATGAAGAGATAAATAATTTAGCGAAAGACTATTGTCTGTTAGATAATAGTAACCCTAACTATCTACAATCAATAGTTGATTATAAAAAAATTAAGCAGATATGAGTTTGATAAGGAAATTAAGCTTTTGGCGAAAAAGAACTATTGAAGAATTCTTTGCAAAAAAATTCGGATACAAGTGAGACAATACAGTATTCTCAATTCGTTAGTATTGAAAAACTTAGAAGCTGATAAGTTATTTCAGTTAGAAAAAGATAAGATTGTTCTTAACAAATTGTTACTGGATGAGTATCATGATTTCCCAACCTTATTAAATAACTATATTTATTTTTATCGGTTTCTTTGATTATGATATAGGATTACCATGGCTGATTGCCAATGATGAAAAATTTGATTTCTCACGTTTCTTTTCTCCAAAATCAAATGCTAATTTTTAAATATTTTCATCCGCAATCAAAAAGATACGTTTGGTTTGCTATTTTTTTGGCATATTTTTGTTTATTTGAAAAAAAATGGCATTGATATTGAAAAAAATTGTTGAATGGTACTTTAGTACTTACTTAAAAGATGAATTAAATATAGTGGGATTCCGTTTTCATGCTTTCTAACCAAGATTCTTCTTTCTATGAAAGAGGTAAGTGTATAATCAGTGAAATGGATGGTATCTTAGACCAGTATGAATTATTTTTTTAAAACGGGAAAAATTGACCCAGAGTTATTAGAGATTGAATCCAGTATTCCTTCTTATGCTACATTGAAAATCCTTTAATAAGAAAAAAATTTATCAAATTGAACGACACTCCTGATAATTCTGCATTGTTCACTGCGCTTTTTTTCTGATCAAAGTCCACTTAGCTTCATTTCATCGAAAAAAAGAACATAAAACCTTTTTTTCAAACATATAAAAAGAAGGTGTGAAGATTACAGATTTTTGATGATTATCAGATAAGACAAATAAATATTCTAATAGAAAAGAATCTTTTAAAAACTATCAAACGATGTAATAAAATTTTCAAACTTTCAAGAAATTAACATTTTGAATAAATTATGGAAGACAGGTACATATTGTCTATACTCTAAAGATAAAATGACACTAGATATTGCAGAAGACCTTTGTAAGAAAAGGTATTGTGAATACTCAGATAATCTTTTTTTCTGAATATGAAAGTAATTATTTATCTTATATTTTTGGATGATAAAAAAAATATGGCAATGGATTAAAAGATTAGAAATAAATTTTCTCATGGTAAATTTGGATACAAAAAGAGAAGAAGAACATTTACAAAAATTATTTAGAGTTGCTCCAAATAGTCATTTTTTTATGTTATAAGAATTAACGATGAGTTAGAATTTTACAAATCTAAACAATCTAAGTGTTTGTAAAAATCATCTATACTATATAAAAAAATACATAGTGTATTTTTCCTTCAATAACCATAAAAGATTAAATCGCAACAAACCATGATAACGTCGCTTTCTTCTAGTATAGCCCTGTGTACGTGGAGATTAGAAGAACAGAATCAAGATAAGTCGAAATGATCGACAAAAACAAATGGATTTTACTGATATTTCTCAAAAATCTTTATTACTATAGCTGATAAAGAAATATACTTCCTAGGAAGTTTTGAATTATCACACACCATAACAAAAATTTTTATGAGTCAGGTGAAAGTGTATAGCTTAATTTGACAAATGAGTTTTAAAATAGGCGTGATGACGGGCTATAAGAAATTGTTAGTGTATTAAGAAAATATGAATAAACAGATACATAAAATGGAAAAAGATTAATGAATTTATGAAAGGTTTTTTTGATAAATGAGCGATATAATTAAATCTCTAACCCCTGTAATAATAGCTATAGTTTTTTTATATCGTATATTTTTCTTAGATTTTTTTGAGGATAACAAAGAAAGTATCATGAGTTTTATAGAGTATTTTTTTCTGGAAGAAGAAAATAAAAGATACTCATAATCACGATGAAGATAAAATTAGACACTATTTGAGAAATATCTCAAAGAAAGGGTTTAATTTATCTGGAGAAGATGTTCCATATGGTAGGGCAAGATGGTTTATTGAGTCAGAAGAGGATTTTTTTATAATCAATTCAAAGATACTGATTTTTGAATTTTTTTGGATATTCTCCAGTAAGAAGTTCCATAGAAGAGGACTTCAAAGAATATGGTTTGTTACTTACACAGTACGGTATCTTTGAAAAAGTTCAAATGAATGGAGGAGATAGAGTAAACGTTCAATTTTTTTCCATTTTTCAAGTTTATGGAAAATAACAATAAATTCTAAAAATGAAATAAAAATTTTATTATCCGTATGGTGTTGTAAAACAATTAAACGTTACTGGGAATTTTTAAAAACGCAATACAAGATATCGAGGCAATTATTTCATCTGGTTATACTAATGATATAAAAAGTCGATAATCTAAATGCTCAGTTATTAAAAAAATTGGGAAAAAAATAATTTAAGTAGCAATAATTTTATAAATTCGACTCAAATTGCGTTTCTTTTCTTCTTTTGTATTAACTGCTGAAAATAGAATTCACCATATTCAAACTAATTCTATTGTAGGAAATCAAAATGGACATGGATTTGCTGCTGAATATGCAAATAATCTAATTGACAGGATTAAACATCCTTTCCGAAAAGTAGATATTATTGGACAAGATAACGCCCTAAATGGTGCAGATAGAGCTGTAGGAAATCAAGATATTCAAGTCAAGTATTGTCAAAATGCGAAAGATTCAGTACGGGCTGCATTTGATTTAAAAAATGATGGGATGTATCGTTATAAAGGAATGCAATTAGAGGTTCCTAAAGACCAGTACGATGAAGCATTACGTATAATGGGTGATAAAATTAGAGAAGGAAAAGTTGAGGGCTTTACTAATCCTGCTGATGCAAATAAGATTATTAAAAAAGGTTATGTTACATACGAAGAAGCAAAACTAATTGCGAAAGGAGGGAATTTTACTTCAATAAAATTTGCTGTAATTGATGGAACTATACAATCCCTCCCTGGAGCTAGTATTAGTTTCATTATTATTTTTGCCCAGGCCAAATGGTCAGGTGCGTCAACTGAAGAAGCTATAAAGTTAGCTACGAAAGCAGGTCTAAAAGTCCTAGTAATGGGAACTAGTGTCTACGCATTTACAGATCAATTTGCAAAGTTGTGTACGAAAGAATTAGAAAAAGTTATTGGAAAAAAGATTGGAGCAGAAGTGCTTGCAAAACGTGCTCTCCCAATTATTACATTTGCAGTAATGATTACACCAGACCTTTTTGAAGCGCTTGTTGGAAGAATCTCTTCAGATCAATTGTTAAAGAATGTAGCAGTTGCTGGTGGAGGAATGGCTGCTGGAGCCGGTGCAGGAGCTATAGGTGGAATGTTAGCTGGGCCAGCAGGTGCACTTTTTGGAGCGTTAGTAGGAGGATTTGCTGGAGGAATTGGAGCCAAAGCAATAGCAGACCAATTTATTGTAGATGATAGAGTAGAGATGTTTGCTCAATTAAAAGAAGAATTTATTGATATCATAATTGTTGTCGCATTGTCAGAAGATGAATTAGAAAAAGTTCAGAAAGCTATTTTTTAACGATAAGTTAGACAACTTACTTAAAAAAATATGTTTCAGAAGAAAAAGGAAAGTAGAAAGTATGCAAGAGATTTTATTGAAAAAAACATGTGGAATCTGTAATAAATGATAGAGAAAGAATTACTGAGAAAGAAATATTGGAGGCAGTTGAGATAAGTAAAAATGTGTTTGTAGTATAATTTGATTCTGTTTGGTTCAATAAAATGTGTTTGGTATCATTTTGGTAGCTAAACAGACAAATTGTTTTATTTCTCCACTGTGAACTTAAATAGAATGTTAATTTATCAGCTTTTTTTCAGGTCGGTCAAATCAAATCTCGGTATTAGAAACAGTAGAGAAACTAGCTGAAATCTTAAATACTTCTTTTGAGATTCTTAAAGGACGAGATGATGGCCTTGAGGAGATAGTTAGTTTATTGAGAGAGCATGAATTAACAGAGGAAGATAAAAAAGCAACTGCACTAAAAAAGCAAGCTAAAGCATTTATTAAACGCTGGGAAAACCGTGGCAATGAAAGACAAGACAGTTAGTCATTTTGGCTTGACTTACTTCAATCTGTTAATGCGGTGTAGACAAATTTGAATTTGTTGAATTTAGCAAGGTATAAATTTCTATGAAATGAAACCTACAAAACTTGTACGGTTATTGTAGGGTAAGAAAAGAAATCTTCCTCTATACTAAAATTAACTGAAGGAAAGGGGGAATCGAAATGAATATTATCAAGTCGTTTAACGATACGATTGATTATCTTGAAACAGTTCTTGATGATGAAATTGATGAAAAGAAAGTAACTCAGTTATCCGGATATTCGTATTCAATGTTCAGTCGCTTGTTTTCTATTCTGACTGAAACAACGCTTTCAGAATATTTAAGAAGCAGAAGATTGACGGAAGCAGCCGTTATATTAAGAGATACGGATGAAAAGATTATTGATGTTGCTTTCAAATTCGGATACGAGTCATCGGATTCATTTGGAACTGCTTTTAAGAATTTTCATGGATTTACTCCTTCAGAGGTGAGAAACGGGAAACCATTTAAATTAGTTTCACGGGTGCAATTAGCACTAAGTGTAAGAGGAGGAAGAAGCATGAATATTACAATTCAAAAGAAAAAAGCATTTACAGTTGCAGGAATCAATGAACAAAACATCAATTCATCATTATGTCCGAGTATTTGGGATAAGCTATATGAAAAATATAGCCACGATGAACTTGCAAGTTTAGGAAGCGGTCAAAGTATGGGCGTTTGCCATGATGTGGAAAATCCAAGCACAATAAATTATATGGCTGGTTATATCGTTAATGATGTAGACAAAGCCACAAGTATGGGCTTAGATATTTTGGAAGTGGAAGAAGCAGAGTATGCAGTTGTAGAATTAGTAGGAAGTGTTCCGGAGTGCATTCATAACGGGTGGAAATATGCAATGGAAGTATTCTTCCCTGAGCATGGCTATATTCATTCAGGAAAATCTGACTTTGAATATTACTATGAAGGTGATATGCACAGCAAAGACTACAAAATGGAACTTTGGATTCCGATAACTAAAGCTTAAAAACCATATTGAGATATAGCGTAAAGTAGGAGGAAATATTATGCCAAGACCAAGAACAAAAGAAGATTTAATGATTGCAGCGAAAGAAAACTATGATAAGTTGAACGTATTAATTGCTAAGCTATCTGACGAAGAATTAAACACACCTCTTGACTTTTCAAGTGATGAAAAAAAGAAAGAGGCTCATTGGAAAAGAGACAAAAATTTAAGAGATATTTTGATTCATTTATATGAATGGCACCAACTTCTTTTGAATTGGGTAGATACAAATTTAAAGGGAGTAGCAAAACCTTTTATTCCAGCTCCATATAATTGGAAAACTTATGGAGATATGAATGTCGAGTTTTGGAAAAAACATCAAAATACTTCTCTTGAAGACGCAAAAGAAATGTTTCATAAATCCCATAAAGATATTTTAGAATTAGCTGAGAGATTTACAAACGAAGAATTGTTTTTCGAAAGATGTCTATAAGTGGGTAGGAGGAAGTGTACTTGGTTCGTATTTTTGTAAGCACTACTTCAAGTCATTATGATTGGGCGATGAAGAAATTAAAAAGCACATCAAAAAAATTGTAAGAAAAAAATAAGCAGATATGGTATGTTTTTTTGGTAGCTAAACAGACAAAAATATCTTGTTTTTTTGCAAATAATACTTAAAAAAAGAATGTTGATTTATCAGCATTCTTTTTCATTTCAAATCAATTCTCTGAATTAGAAGAAATATACTTTGGATTGAAATAAATTATAAATAACTATAGAAATTGTCTCTCCGTGTAGAGAGGATTCAGTGTTCTTCAGTTGAAACTATAATCCTAGGTATGAAATTAAAAAAATTTTTTTAATTTGGTCAAAAAAATTTTTTTATCCTATATGGAAGATCGTATAATGTGTATTAAAAATCCTTAAAAATATCGCTATTTCCGCTATTTTTAAAGGGCACTTTGTAAAGTGCCTTTTTAAATTTTAGTAGAAAATGGAGCAATTTTTTTGGTAGAAAAAAAGCGACTTTTTTTGATTTTTCTCTTTTTTTACTTTTTATCAAAAAAATGGCAGACTATTAGTATGGAAAGAAAAAAATTTATTGAGTGCAAGAGAGTTGTAGCATCAGCTACAACTCTTTTTGTGCCCTCAATAATCTTTTCAAATAAATAAAAAAAGAGGTTATATAATGCCTGTTGATAAAAACAAGAAAATCGAGAAGATTTTAAATACACCGACTCTGAATTTGCTACCTTCTGTTAATTTGGAAACAGTTGACAAAGTGAGGGATCCGATCACTAATCGAACTTCGATTCATTTAGGGACTGGTACGATTCATATTGAAAACTTTGACGCTAACAAAGATTATTTCAAACTCCGAGTTTTGAAGATGTTAGATTTATTAATTTTGCTTGTAGGGAAGAAGAATCAATATGAACTAAGTGAAGAAGAGGCTGTTGACTGCTTTGTTGAATTTTCAATTAAACAGTATGCAGAACTGATGGGGAAAAATAATCCAAAAAGTACTTCAACGAAGAAAAATGTACGTCGTATCATTGAAGAGGCATTAAGCTTGCTAAACGATCTTTCTATTAGTACCGCCGAAAAGAGAAAATCGGAAATCAAAGAATTCAAAGATATGAAACTGATTGAGGAATTCAAATGCAAAAAAGGAGTTTATACAGTTCAATTGACTGAAAAATTCGTTAGATATTTAATTACTTCATATGTTAGTAATTTCCCCTCAGACTTTTTTTAAAATTGATGAACGTAGTAAAAAAATGTTTATTCTATCGCAAAGAAACTAGTCTATCATCAAAGTCTCAATAATAATAGAAAGAAAAAAAATTCATGAAGTCATATCAGTTGAAGCTCTATTGAATGTATGTCCTAAAATTCCTGCAATAGAAGAAGTTCGATCGAAAAAAGGTGGATGGCATTCGAGAATTGAGGAGAGCTTAGATAATTCACTTACTAAACTAGTCGATTATAAAGTCCTTGTTAGTTGGGAATACAGTAATCCAAATGGTGTACGTTTATCAGATAAACAGTTACAAATGAAATCATTTTTTTGAATTTCAGAAATTTAGAATTCATTTTAAAGTTTCAGGGATTTAAATTCACTGATTTATCGATTTGCTTCGATTAAATCAGGATTTATGGGTATGTTGAATTAGAATTTGGGGTATGTTGAATTAGAATTTGGGGTATGTTGAATTTGCTAAAAAAATTTTTGATCCTTGGTATCACTGATATTATTAGTATTTCTGATTTTTCAATACTAATAATATTAATAGCAGCATATGCCTTCAATTTTCGTATTGAAGGCAATGCTATAATTTTGCCTGTAAAGAAAAAAATCCGGATTTTATTTTTTTACTGGAAACTACAAGAGGAGAAAAAAATGTTTGAAGAAGAAAAATCTTATTTGAAAGCATACATTGAACAAATCTCTGAACCAAGTCGTAAAGGTGGTAAGGGAGCATATATTTGCCCTCTTTGCCACAGTGGTGAAGGAAGAAACAGAACTGGTGCTTTTCACATTTACGATGAAATCCAGTGGAAATGTTTCTCTTGCGATAGAGGTGGAGATATTTTTGATCTTATCGGCTATGTAGAAGGAATTGATAAATTCAAGGATCAATTGAAGCGTGTCAGAGAGTTGTTTAATCTATCAACTGAATGTGATGGATTCAAGAACCAGAGAACTGAATTTTTGAATTACAATGCTGTTTTTCCTTTAAAGGGAGAAGAGAAAAAAGATAATTATTCAAGTTTTTATAATGAGGCAATAAAGCATCTTTATGAAACTGACTATTTTCTTAAACGAGGGTTGAGTTTTTCAACAGTCCAACGGTTTAAAGTTGGCTACGTAAAAAAATGGAAGCATCCCAAAGTGACTAATCCAAATGTCCCTGAAACACCAAGATTAATTATCCCTTTAAGCGGTAGTTGTTATTTTGCTCGTGATACAAGAGATATTGTACCCGAACCTCAATTGAACTATATTAAGCAGAAGGTGGGAGGGAGCGATATTTTTAATAAAAGCGAACTCTTCAAAAAATCTACGGATCCAATTTTTATTGTAGAAGGCGAAATAGATGCCATGAGCATCGTTGAAGTTGGTGGAAAGGCAGTAGCACTTGGCAGTATTGGAAATATAAATAAATTAATTAATCTTGTTTCTGATCTTAAAATTGATCGTACATTCATTCTCTCATTGGACCAAGACGAAAAAGGGAGAGAGGCTGAACTAAAATTAGCAGAGCAATTTAGAAATAAGAAAATTAAATTTATTTCTTTCAAATTAACTATTGATGATGTAAAAAGATCCTAACGATATGTTAGTGAAAAAAATAAAGGAGTATTTAACAAAATGGTAGAATATGCAATCAATCAAACAAAAAAAGTGAAAAAAAGAGCGGTATCTTGAATATTCAACAGCTAATCATCTTCCGAAGTTTTTTAATGATATTACGAATGGTTCAAATACTTCATGTGTTAAAACAAATTTGAAGGTTTAGATGATCTATTGGAAGGTGGTCTTTACGAAGGCTTGTATTGTGTTGGTGCAATTTCCTCCCTTGGAAAGACAACATTTGTAACTCAGATTGCTGATCAAATTGCAGCACAGGGAACAGATGTTTTGATTTTTAGTATTGAAATGTCGAGATGGGAAATAATTAGTAAAAGTCTTAGTCGTCACACTGTTATCGAATCTATTGCCTCTAATAGTGATATCAGAAATGCAAAAACAGCACGAGGAATTACTGAGGGAAGTAGATATGCAGGTTACAGCACCCCAGAGATTGATTTGATTAAAAAAGCTGGAGAAAATTACTCTCAATACTGCAAAAATATTTACATTGTCGAAGGTACTGGACCTATTGGTGTGGAGCTAATTCGGAAAACTGTTGAAAATCATCTCAAATATACTGGAAAAGTACCCGTTGTAATTATTGATTACTTACAAATTCTATATCCAGTGGATGACCGATTAACTGAAAAACAAAACACAGATAGATCGGTAATAGAATTGAAAAGGATCAGTCGAGACTTTAAAACACCAGTGATCGCTATCTCTTCCTTTAATAGAGAAAACTACAAATCGATTGTCAGTATGCAGTCTTTCAAGGAAAGTGGAGCCATCGAATATTCTAGCGATGTTTTGATTGGACTTCAATTAAAGGGGACTGGTCAAGGAAATTTTGATGTTAATGAAGCTAAATCCAGAAATCCTCGAGAAATTGAGTTGGTGGTTTTAAAAAATCGTAATGGAAGAACTGGCATTAAGATGGATTTTGACTATTATGCAATGTACAATTATTTTAGAGAAAAGTAGCTTAAGGCTTTTGGTTAATGATCTAATTTGTTGAACAATTCTAAGCCTTATCAAAAGATGGAAATCTCTGTAATTAAGAATTAGAAGGAAGAGATGATGCAAACAATAAATCATACAGAATTAATGAAATTAGGTTTCCCTGAACATACGGCACGGGATATTATAAGACAAGCAAAGTTAATTGCTGTCCGACAATTTGAAGAATCTAGAGCTTTATCAAATAATGTGGTAGAATTAAGTAAATCACCTTTTGACAATTCTCGTCTTAATTTAGCTCCTACTTATATTGTAGAAGAATTACTCGGTTTTAAGTTGCTTTCTGAAAGAAAGGAACAAAATGAGTAAAAAATATAAATGCGTAAGTCGAAATAAGAAAGGAAAAATTTACTATGAGGTTGAATTCAGTGTAGATCCATCTACGGGTGACCGAAAGAGATTTAGGGTTAAATCTTATAAAGATCAATTCGGGATTGATTTTAAAACAGAAAAGCAAGCCTTTGACGAAGTCTGTAGGATAAGAACTGAATACAATGCTAAAATAGCTAGTGCTAGTACAAAAAGACCACAATTAGATATTCCATTTTCAAAATTTATGGAAGATGTCTATTTGCCTTATTATAAGAAAACTGTTCAGCCCGTAACCTATCAAACTGCTTATCCTCAGTATAAGACTTTTATTGAAGTTTTTGCTGACAAGAAATTGTCTGAAATCAATGTTCGGGAATGCGAAGATTTTAGATTATCGTTAATGGAAGACTACTCTCCAAACTACGCAAAAGGACTTTGGTGTAAACTGAAGAAGTGTTTAAATTATGCAGAACGCTTGGAATACATCGAGAATAATCCTTGTCGAAAGTTAGACAATCCTAAAGGAGAAAAACCGAAAACTGAATTTTGGACTGTGGAGGAACTTGATAAGGTATTAAAAACTTTTGATCAGACAGTTTATGAAGAGAGGCAGTTTTATACGGCTATCTGGCTTTATTTTATGACGGGGATGCGAGTCTCTGAGGGTCTTAGTTTAAAGTGGTCAGACATAGATCTTAAAAATAAGGTTATTCATATTCAGTCTACCCTTGAATATCAAGGGAATGGGAAATACGTTCGAAAAGAGCAGACAAAAACTAGGGCAGGCATGCGTTTCTTAGAAATAGATGACGAAACTGTTAAAGTGTTGCAAAATTGGAGAACTGTACAAGTGTATAATAGAGAAGATAATTTTGTATTAGCACGGTTTAACTCTCCCATGAACAAATCTACCTTAAGTCGAATGTTAAAAAGACATGCACTAGTGGCTAAGGTTCCGGTTATTACTGGGAAAGGTCTACGTCATAGTCATGATTCATTTATGATAAACATTCTAAAAAAAGATGTTTTGTATGTCTCGGCTCGTTCAGGAAGAACGGACAAAGCTACAACACTAAACACCTATTCTCATTTCTATGATAGACAAGTTGTCTCTGGTGGTGCTGAGATAACAGAGGTTTTAGGAGAGCTGGGATTAACTGCAAATCCCGCCAAAATCCCGCCAAGTAAAGAAACCAAGTAAAAAATAGCTGTGTGAGAACAACTAAAGCAACGACGCTTCAGTTACTCTTAAATAATAGAGCGACTACATTTGTAGCTTAAAAACATGATTAAACCGCTATTCTTAGGAGTAGCGGTTTTTCTTTTTGTGTTCCATGGGGCACAAATGGGGCAGTTAAATTAATTTGGCTAAGAAATATATAGGACTAGTGATAAAATAATTTTACTTTTTCATTCCTTTTTGTTATAATAGACGACAAGAAAGAATATCTTATCAGTAAATCCCAAGCGAGCCTGTGGTAGTGAGAGTCAGGTGATTGAGAGATGAGTGTGGCGCTTTTGGTAAATTTTAAAAAATAATGAAGTAATAAATTAGGGTGGAACCGCGTTTCTGACGCCCCTAGGTCACTTGACTTAGGAGCAAAGACACGGTTCTTTTTGTATTCTAGGTCGCAAGAAATTATAGAAAAAGGAGTTAATAATGTCTAAAAAATTAACCTTTCAAGAAATTATCCTTACTTTGCAACAATACTGGAATGACCAGGGTTGTATGCTGATGCAGGCTTATGATAATGAAAAGGGTGCGGGAACCATGAGTCCTTATACTTTCCTTCGTGCTATTGGTCCTGAGCCATGGAATGCAGCTTATGTAGAGCCATCACGTCGTCCAGCAGATGGTCGTTACGGGGAAATCCAAACCGTCTTTACCAACACCATCAATTCCAAGTGGTCATGAAACCATCACCATCAAACATTCAAGAGCTCTACCTAGAGTCATTGGAAAAGTTGGGAATCAATCCTTTGGAACACGATATTCGTTTCGTTGAAGATAACTGGGAAAACCCATCAACTGGATCAGCTGGTCTTGGATGGGAAGTGTGGCTTGATGGTATGGAAATCACTCAGTTCACTTACTTCCAACAAGTCGGTGGTTTGGCAACTGGACCTGTTACCGCTGAAGTTACTTATGGTTTAGAGCGTTTAGCTTCTTACATCCAAGAAGTAGACTCAGTTTACGATATTGAGTGGGCTCCAGGAGTTAAATATGGAGAAATCTTCCTTCAACCAGAATACGAACACTCAAAATACAGCTTTGAAGTTTCTGATCAAGATATGCTTCTTGAAAACTTCGAAAAATTTGAAAAAGAAGCTGGACGTGCCTTGGAATTGGGGCTTGTTCACCCGGCCTATGACTACGTTTTGAAATGTTCACATACCTTTAACTTGCTTGATGCTCGTGGAGCAGTATCCGTTACAGAACGTGCTGGTTATATCGCTCGTATTCGTAACTTAGCCCGTGTCGTAGCTAAGACATTTGTAGCTGAACGCAAGAAACTTGGTTACCCACTTCTTGACGAAGCCACACGCGCCAAACTCCTAGCAGAAGAGGAATAATAAAAACAGTTACAAGAATAGAAAAAGGGCGAACAAAGTGAGCCCGTATGGCACTCAGAGGCAAGTCGAAGACTTGCTAAAGGGATAGGCACCGCCGTACTGATATCTGGGGATTTTTGAAACTTTAGGTTCAAAAATCAGTTGGCTAATTCCACTTTGATGAGACTGTTGGAAATCTTTGTCAAGAAGACAGAAGATTTCCCCACAGACTCACAAAGTTAGTTAGCAACGTCCCCAGTACCTAAGGTGCCTATCAAAAAGAAGAAATTTTGTAAAGGAAAAAACATGGCAAAAAATTTATTAGTAGAACTAGGACTCGAAGAGTTACCAGCCTACGTTGTCACACCAAGTGAAAAACAACTAGGTGAAAAAATGGCAGCCTTTTTGGATAATAACCGCCTTTCATACGAAGGAATTCAAACTTTTTCAACTCCACGTCGTTTGGCTGTTCGCGTACTTGGCTTGGCAGACCAACAAACAGATTTGACTGAAGATTTTAAAGGACCTTCTAAAAAGATTGCTTTGGATGCAGAAGGAAATTTCTCTAAAGCAGCGCAAGGGTTTGTCCGTGGTAAAGGCTTGACTGTAGATGATATCGAATTCCGTGAAATCAAAGGTGAAGAATATGTCTACGTAACTAAGCATGAAGCTGGAAAACCAGCTGAGGAAGTTTTGACTGGAATTCCAGAAGTATTGGCTAGCTTAAGCTTCCCAGTAAGTATGCATTGGGCAAACAATACCTTTGAATATATCCGTCCAGTCCATACGTTGACAGTTCTTTTGGATGATGTGGCACTCGATATGGATTTCCTAGATATTCACTCAGGAAGAGTTAGCCGTGGACATCGTTTCCTTGGTCACGAAGTAGAAATTCAGCATGCTGACAGCTATGAAGAAGATCTGCGCAAAGTTTATGTTATTGCAGATAGCATTGAACGCGAAAATATGATTCGTGAGCAAATTAAGGCTATCGAAGCTGCAGAAGGTGTTCAGGTTCAAATTGATGAAGGACTCTTGAATGAAGTTCTGAATTTGGTTGAATACCCAACTGCCTTTTATGGGGAATTTTTGATCCTAAGTACCTAGAGGTTCCAGAAGAAGTCTTGGTCACTTCAATGGAAACTCATCAACGTTACTTTGTAGTACGTGACCTTGACGGAAATCTAAAAACCAAACTTTATTTCTGTTCGTAACGGAAATGCAGAGTATTTGAATAATGTTATCCGAGGAAATGAGAAAGTCTTAGTTGCGCGTCTTGAAGATGGTGAATTTTTCTGGCGTGAAGACCAAAAATTGAAGATTGAAGATCTTGTAGCTAAATTATCACACGTTACCTTCCATGAAAAGATTGGTTCACTTCGTGAACACATGATTCGTACTGGGCAAATTGCTATCCTTTTGGCAGAAAAAGCTGGTCTATCAGTCGATGAATCTATTGATCTTGCTCGTGCTGCAGCCATTTATAAATTTGACCTCTTAACCGGTATGGTTGGTGAATTTGATGAGCTTCAAGGGATCATGGGTGAGAAGTATGCGCTTCTTGCAGGTGAAAATGCTGCAGTGGCACAAGCTATCCGTGAACACTACCTTCCAGATTCTGCAGATGGTGCTCTCCCTGAGTCTAAAGTCGGAGCTATCCTTGCACTAGCTGATAAATTGGATACTCTTTTGTCCTTCTTCTCTGTTGGCTTGATTCCATCTGGTTCAAATGACCCTTATGCTCTTCGTCGTGCAACACAAGGGATTGTCCGTATCTTGGAAGACTTTGGATGGAATATTCCAATGGACGAATTGATTGCTAGCCTTTATGCTTTATCATTTGATAGCCTAACTTACGATAATCAAGAAGAAGTGCTTAACTTCATCAAAGCTCGTGTTGATAAGATGATGGGTTCTACTGCAAAAGATATTAAAGAGGCTGTTCTAGCAAGTTCAAACTTTGTTGTTGCAGATATGATTGAAGCAGCAGAAGCCTTTAACTGAAGCTGCAAAAACTGAAAACTACAAATCATCAGTTGAATCATTATCTCGTGCCTTTAATCTAGCGGAAAAAGCAGAAGGCTCAGTCAAAGTTGATACTAGCCTCTTTGAAAATGAACAAGAAAAAGAACTAGCTCAAGCTGTCGAAAGTCTTGAATTGAAAGGTTCAGCTAACGATAAATTGACGCAACTATTTGCCCTTAGTCCTGTTATTGATGCTTTCTTTGACAATACTATGGTTATGGCAGAGGATGTTGATGTTAAGAATAATCGTCTAGCTATTCTAACTGAACTTGTGAATAAAAGCGAAAACAGTCGCTGCTTTTTAATCTTCTTAATACAAAATAGAAATTAAAAAGTAAATTGGAGGTCCAAATATGACACCAGAAAAAATCGCTCGTATTAATGAGCTTGCGAAAAAGAAAAAAACAGAAGGCTTGACTGCAGAAGAAAAAGTAGAACAAGCCAAACTTCGTGAAGAGTATATCGAAGGCTATCGCCGTTCTGTTCGTCACCACATTGAAGGAATCAAAATTGTGGATGAGGAAGGAAATGACGTGACTCTGAAAAACTTCGTCAAGTGCAACGTGAAAAAGGCTTGCATGGTCGAAGTCTTGACGATCCAAATTCATAAGCTAAATAAAACCTCGGTTAGTGTCTGCTAACCGAGGTTTGTTGTTTCTTAAAAAAGGAACCTAAAATGGTTCCTTTATCAGTAGTTTTTAGTTGCTTGCTCCAGAAGTAGCATCAGCAGCTCCATGGCCACCATCTGCTGAGTCAGAAGCTCCAGAAGTAGCATCTGCGCCACCGTGACCGCCAGCAGGAGCAAACGGACCGCTTCCTCCTACCAAGCGTTGACCTGTTTCTTTCAAGTACCAGTCAAGCCATGGTTGGAAGTTAAAGACAATTTCATTGATACCAGCATATGAACCATCAGGATAGTACATTGCTTGGTAGTTGTGAGTATTGATAACACCAGCAGGTGAACCTGGAACAATTGTACGTACGTATTCTTGGTTACCGTTTCTAAGAGTTCCAATAACCCACTCAACATTTTTCATACGTGCTGGTGGAAGTGAACCGTGAACTGTTGACATACGGCTACCAGATTGTGATGGGACACGTTTTGCAAACATTGTATCAGGATCTTGGTGAGCATTGTTGTAGTAGAGGAATTGGTTGTTATCGTCAGCGTATGTCAATTCAAAAGGCATAGCTTTCAAGAACATATCAATTTGGTTAACAGTCAAGATACCATGGTCAAGTTTCACATATGTATCACCTGAAACAGCACCTGTGATTTCTGCAACTTTTTCTACCCAGTTTGGATCGTCAGGATCAACTTCTGTAATAGTTGTAGCGATTGGTTTTCCACAATCCAAGTCTTCTGGTTCAATTGGTTTTGGTTTTTTCAATTTAGAAACGACTCCCACGTATTTGACAAAGTTATCTAAACAAGTTTCAAGGAATTTAACAGTTCCTTCGTTGATAATATTTCCATTAGCATCAAAAGCTTCTTTAGCTTTTCCAAGAAGAAATTCATTACCTGGTAATGTGTAGGCATTCACCCCTGGTGCGTCAAGGATTTTACGAAGGTGAACTTGAGCACGTGAAGTACCTTGGTCGTAGTAAGAAGCACCCACGATCATCACTGGTTTGTTTTCAAATGGATGTACTTCATATGAAAGCCATTCAAGAACTGACTTGAGTGAAGCAGAAATTGTATGGTTGTGCTCAGGAGTGGCAATAATCACACCATCAGCACGAGTAATTTTATTGTAAAGAAGGCGCAATTGGAAGCTTTCGTCCCATTTCGTCTTGGTTAAACATTGGAACTTCATCGATTTCAAGAACTTCTAATTCAAATTTCAGTTTGAAGTTACGACGGATGAATTCCAAGAGTTTGCGGTTATATGATTGGTCGTAGTTTGATCCAACAAGTCCAACAAATTTCATTCTTTCGATCTCCTATCTTACAAATTTTCCCAGTCAAATTCTTCTGCATCTTTACGAAGAAGTTCTTGTGCATTACGCAATTTTTCAGTAATCTTGACAAAGATACGGAAGTCATCAAAGATGGCATCCAATTTCTTGATGACATCAAGATCTACCAAGTCACCATTCTTATCGAATGCTTGAAGAGAATGAGAGAGCAAGAACTCATCTGGGAGAACATTTGCTTTAATTTCTGGTGCATTCAAGATTTGACGGAGTTGCAATTGAGCACGTGATGAACCGAGTGTACCGTATGAAGCACCTGTGATCATCACTGGTTTGTTAAGAAGTGGAAATACTCCATAAGAAATCCAAGCAAGAGCGCTCATAAGAACAGCAGGAATTGAGTGATCGTATTCAGGAGTACCGATAATCACACCATCAGCTGCTTCAATTTTTGCAACAATTTCTAAGGCTTCTGCAGGAATAAGTTTATCTGCAGGTTTGTTGAAGACTGGTAGGTCTTTAATTTCTACCAATTCGATTTCTGCTTTGTCAGCAAAGTGTTTCTGCATATATTGAAGCAGTTGGCGATTTGTGGAACGTTTTGAGTTTGTTCCTACAATAGCAATAAGTTTAAGCATGGGCTTTCCTTTCTCTTTTGCATTATTAATTAATTACCGTTGGATACCAGATGAACAAGCGACATGTCCATCTTTGTCAATGAGGATGGCTTCGATACCATCAATATTTTCGACTTGCCACATAATAGAGGCGCTACGTTCGCCAAACAAACGAGTGGTCCATATCTCACCGTCGACTGAACGGTCAGATACAATGGTTAAACTGGCTAAATCCGTTTCAATGGGATAACCTGTCTCACTATCAAAAATGTGATGATAATCCTTGCCGTTGATTTCAAGATGCCGTTCATAAATCCCAGATGTAACCACTGATTTTCCAGTAATAGACAAGGTCATCAGGTGATTACCGCGTGGATTATTTGGATCTTGAATACCGATTTGCCACGGACGTCCATCTTTTGATTGGTTGTTCCCAATTGTGAGGATGTTTCCACCAAGATTGATAAGAGCAGAGGTGACACCTTTTTCTCTAAGGAAAGCAGCAACCTTATCTGCACTATAGCCCTTCGCTAAACATCCTAAGTCAATTTTCATTCCCTTTTTTTCTAGGAAAACTGTGGAATGTATTGGATCGAGTTTGATATAACTGGGGTTTATCAATGGTAGAACAGAAGTTATCTCTTCAGGACTAGCAACCTTTGCGTCGGAAAAACCAATACGCCAGGTTTGAACCAAAGGCCCGATACTAATATTGAGATGACTTTTAGGTGCCAGACTGTGTTCCAAACCTAATGAAATCAGTTCAAACAAATCAGGGTGGACTTTAACTGGGGCAATACCTGCCTGATAGTTAATTTCCATTAATTCAGATTCAGTACTGTTAGCATTGAAGCGGAATTCAAGTTCCTTGAGCAAATCAAAAGCTTGACGGAGAAGATAATCCGCTTGTTCATGTACTAAGGAAATAGTAATCGTAGTTCCCATTAATCGCTCAGATGATGAACTGAGAGACAAAGAATCAACTCCCTTCAAATCAATTGGAAATAGTTGTAAATCCAGATATGAAAGCAATCTGAAGATTTAAATTTCATTTCCATACAAATAGAATATCATAAAAGTCAGCGTTTTCACAAATTATTTTTTTACAAAAAGTCAAGAAATATGCTTGGATAAATAAAAAAATGTGCAAAAAAACTTTGAAAAAGTTGAAAATAAATTGATATATATTTCAAAAAAACAGCAAACTAGTCAAAAAAACTTGTAAACGCTCACAGATAATGATATACTAGAAAGGTAAATAAAAAAATTAAAGGTAGGAATTATCTTATGAGTAAAATCGTAGTTGTGGGTGCTAACCACGCTGGAACTGCATGTATCAACACTATGTTGGACAATTTTGGAAACGAAAACGAAATCGTTGTATTTGACCAAAATTCAAACATTTCATTCCTTGGATGCGGAATGGCACTTTGGATCGGTGAACAAATTGACGGACCTGAAGGTTTGTTCTACTCTGACAAAGAAAAATTGGAAGCGAAAGGTGCTAAAGTTTACATGAACTCACCAGTTCTTTCAATCGACTACGACAACAAAGTTGTAACTGCAGAAGTAGAAGGTAAAGAACACAAAGAATCTTATGATAAATTAATCTTCGCTACAGGTTCTACACCAATCTTGCCACCAATCGAAGGTGTTGAAATTGTTAAAGGAAACCGTGAATTCAAGACTACTCTTGAAAACGTACAATTTGTTAAGTTGTACCAAAATGCTGAAGAAGTTATCAACAAACTTGCTGATAAGAGCAAACACCTTGAGCGCATCGCTGTTGTAGGTGGTGGTTACATCGGTGTTGAGCTTGCAGAAGCTTTTGAACGTCTTGGGAAAGAAGTTGTCCTTGTTGATATCGTTGACACAGTATTGAACGGATACTATGACAAAGACTTCACACAAATGATGGCTAAAAACTTGGAAGACCACAACATCCGTTTGGCACTTGGTCAAACTGTTAAAGCTATCGAAGGTAACGGTAAAGTTGAACGCTTGGTAACTGACAAAGAAACATTTGACGTTGATATGGTTGTTCTTGCAGTTGGTTTCCGTCCAAACACTGCTCTTGCTGACGGTAAGATCGAACTCTTCCGTAACGGTGCTTTCCTTGTTGACAAGAAACAAGAAACATCAATCCCAGGTGTATACGCTGTTGGTGACTGTGCGACTGTTTATGACAACGCTCGTAAAGACACTAGCTACATCGCACTTGCTTCAAACGCTGTTCGTACTGGTATTGTCGGTGCTTACAACGCTTGTGGACATGAACTTGAAGGAATCGGTGTTCAAGGCTCAAATGGTATCTCAATCTATGGTCTCCACATGGTTTCAACTGGTTTGACACTTGAAAAAGCTAAAGCTGCTGGTTACAATGCTACTGAAACTGGATTTAACGACCTTCAAAAACCAGAATTTATGAAACATGACAACCATGAAGTGGCTATCAAGATTGTCTTTGATAAAGACAGCCGTGAAATCCTTGGTGCTCAAATGGTATCTCGCGATTCATCAATCGGTATGGCTATCCACATGTTCTCACTTGCTATCCAAGAACATGTTACAATTGATAAATTGGCATTGACTGATCTATTCTTCTTGCCACACTTCAACAAACCATACAACTACATCACAATGGCAGCATTGTCAGCTGAAAAATAATATCTATTAAAACAGAAGAGCATGCTCTTCTGTTTTTTTGTATATTGAAATAAAAAAGCAATCCTATGATTAGGTTGCTTTTCTGTTTTAAATTGCTAGTTTACCTTGGGTCAAATGTAAATCCTTCCCCTAGGATTTCATGGGCTTCAGTAATAGTGATAAAGGCCATAGGATCTACAGAATGAATCATTTCTTTCATCTTAACCATTTCATTTCTAGCTACAATACAGTAGACAATCTTTAAATCGTTTTTACTGTAGTAACCTTGACCGGAGATAAAAGTTACACCTCGACCAAGTTCATCATTAATTTTATCAGCTAGTTCCATTGGCTTTTGTGTGATAATCATAAAACCTTTTCCAGCATATCCGCCTTCACCAATCAAGTCAATAACTCTTGAGACGATGAAGTCAAATAGAAGTGTATAAGTAACGAGACGAAGGTCTTGGAAGATAATTAAAATGAGCATTAAGATGAGGAAATCTAGTGCAAAGAGTAATTTCCCCACGGAGATATTGGTGTACTTGTTCAGGATTCGAGCGACGATATCTGTTCCTCCAGTGGTACCACCAGCATTGAAGATAATACCTAGACCAAGTCCCAAAAGAACACCCGCAACTAAAGCAACGATGACCAGATCTCCCTCAAGATTAAAGCTGAGAGGAATCTTTTCAAAGATTGCTAACCAAATGGATAAGGAAATAGTACCAAGCAGGCTGCTGTATAGGGTCTTTGCACCAAATATTTTCCAGGCTAAAATGAATAATGGGATATTGATGATGAGGTTCATCACGGAGATAGGGATGTTAAAGAGATAATAGGTAATCAAGGTGATTCCCGTTGCTCCACCCTCGAATAAGTGGTGGGGCACAACAAAATACGTGAGTCCGAAGGCATAAATGGCAGCTCCGAATATTATGGTTAAAATAGATTTGATATGCCGTAGCATTGAATGCACCTCCCATTTTTATTTGAGTCTATAGCAGTAACAGCCCACCAGTATACAAGACTTTATTTGATTTTCATGGACTGAATTTTTTCAGGGTCGGGTGTGACACGAAGCGTTTTTTGACCTGTATAAGTCACAAATCCAGGTTTCCCACCAGTTGGTTTATTGAGTTTTTTAACCTCAATCATATCAACTTGAACGAGATTTGAGAGACGTCCCTTAGAGTAGTAGGCTGCAAGTTCTGCAGCGTCTGTTTTAACCTCATCAGTAGGATTGAGATTGCTTGAGATAACAACATGACTTCCAGGGATGTCCTTAGCGTGGAACCAGAGTTCTTCTTTACGGGCCATTTTAAAGGTTAATTCCTCGTTTTGAAGATTGTTTCGTCCAACGAGAATAATGGTTTTCCCATCGCTAGCCAGATATTTTTCTGGCTTTTTACGCTTTTTGAATTTTTTTCGCGTTGGCGTCTTCTAATAAAGCCTGTTTGAATTAATTCTTCACGAATTTCAGCAATTTCATCGAGTCCGGCTTGATTGAGTACCGTTTCGACACTTTCTAGATAGAGAATGGTTGCCTTGGTTTCTTCAATCAGGTCAGTCAGGTATTTAACAGCTTCTTTTTAATTTCTGATAGCGTTTGAAGTAGCGTTGAGCATTTTTGGTTTGGAGTTAAAGCCTTATCAAGTGCAATCGTGATAGGCTGGTTGGTGTAGTAGTTTTCTAAAATGACCTGATCTTGGTCATTGGGAACTTGATGAAGGAAAGTGGTTAGTAACTCACCTTTTTGACGAAATTCTTCTGCATTTTCGGTAGCCAGAAGTTCTTTTTCCTGTTTCTTTAGTTTTTGACGATTCTTTTGTAGTTCGTTTTCGACGCGACGTATGAGTTCGCTAGCCTGTTGTTTCACACGGTCACGTTCGGCTTTATCCTTATAATAGATATCAAGTAATTGTGAAAGACTGTCAAAATTCTCCGCTGTTTTACTAGAAAAAGGCACACAAGAAAAGGATTTATCTGTTAGGCAAGGGTTGGTTTCTTGTCCAAAGAAGTTCCGGAAAGTGGCTAGTTTATCATTAAGCAGTTGTCTTTCTAACTCGGTTGCTGTATCTCTTCCCAAACCTTGAAAGAGGTTTTGAAGATTTTTAGCAGTTAACTCTTGGGTTTGTAGAATCTCAAAGAGTTTTTCGTCCTTGACCATAAAAGGATTGAGAGCTTCTGTACTTGGAGGAGCGATATAAGTAGCACCTGGTAATAAGGTACGGTAGCTATTTTGAGAGAAACCGATATGCTTAATAACTTCAAGAATCTTGTAGCTACTTTTATCGACAAGGAGAATATTACTGTGTTTGCCCATAATTTCGATGATGAGTGTGGCCTGGATATGGTCCCCAATCTCGTTTTTATTGGAAACCGTGATTTCCACGATACGATCGTTTTCAATTTGCTCGATTGACTCAATAACTGCTCCTTGAAGATACTTTCTCAATACCATAATAAAAGTAGATGGCTGAGCAGGGTTTTCAAAGGTGGACTCTGTTAACTGGATGCGTCCAAAAACTGGATGGGCAGACAGGAGCAAACGATGACTTTTACGATTGCTACGGATTTGCAGGACCAATTCTTGGTCAAAGGGTTGATTTATCTTTTGGATGCGACCATTTAGCAGTTCAGTTCGCAATTCCTCAACCATGTGGTGTAAAAAAAAATCCATCAAATGACATGGTTCTCTCCTCGTGAATGTATTCCATAGTATTATATCAAAAAGGTAGAATAAAATCATAGAAATGTGATATAATAAAGCCAAGTAAAGAGAATCGAGAAGCACATGTATATTGAAATGGTAGATGAAACTGGACAAGTTTCAAAAGAAATTTTAGAACAAACACAGGAAATTTTAGAATTTGCTGCAAAAAAAATTGGAAAAGAAGACAAGGAAATGGCGGTCACATTTGTGACCAACGAACGAAGCCATGAACTCAATCTAGAGTTTCGTGATACCGATCGTCCAACAGATGTCATCAGTCTTGAATATAAGCCGGAGTTAGAGATTGCCTTTGATGAGGAAGATCTGGAAAATGATCCTGACTTGGCAGATATGATGTCAGAATTTGATGCTTATATCGGTGAGCTTTTCATTTCCATTGATAAGGCACATGAGCAAGCTGAGGAGTACGGTCATAGTTTTGAGCGTGAAATGGGCTTCTTGGCAGTGCACGGCTTTTTACACATTAACGGCTATGATCACTACACTCCCGAGGAAGAAGCGGAGATGTTCGGTTTACAAGAAGAAATTTTGACAGCCTATGGACTCACAAGACAATAAACGAAAATGGAAAAATCGTGACCTAATCTCCAGTTTAGAATTTGCCATTACAGGAATTTTTACTGCGATTAAGGAAGAACGTAACATGAGAAAGCATGCAGTGACATCTCTTTTGGTTGTTCTTGCAGGCTTTGTTTTTCAAGTTTCAAAAATTGAATGGCTCTTTCTCCTATTAAGCATTTTTCTAGTAATTGCTTTCGAGATTTTGAATTCTGCTATTGAAAATGTAGTGGATTTGGCTAGCCATTATCACTTTTCTATGTTGGCAAAAAAAGCTAAAGACATGGCAGCTGGTGCCGTGCTTGTGGTCTCACTTTTTGCCGCTTTGACAGGTGCACTTATCTTTCTCCCACGGATTTGGGATTTATTATTTTAAACAGTAAGAGGAAATTATGACATTTAAATCAGGCTTTGTAGCCATTTTAGGACGTCCAAATGTAGGGAAGTCAACTTTTTTGAATCACGTTATGGGGCAAAAAATCGCCATCATGAGTGATAAGGCGCAGACAACGCGCAATAAAATCATGGGGATTTACACCACTGATAAGGAGCAAATCGTCTTTATCGATACTCCTGGAATTCACAAGCCTAAGACAGCACTCGGAGATTTTATGGTAGAGTCTGCCTATAGCACACTTCGTGAAGTGGACACCGTACTTTTCATGGTACCAGCAGATGAGGCTCGTGGTAAGGGTGATGATATGATTATCGAACGTCTTAAAGCTGCTAAAGTTCCTGTAATTTTGGTGGTCAATAAGATTGACAAGGTTCATCCAGACCAGCTCTTGGCTCAAATCGATGATTTCCGTAATCAGATGGACTTTAAGGAAATTGTTCCTATTTCAGCCCTTCAGGGAAATAACGTTTCTCGTCTAGTCGATATTCTAAGTGAAATCTTGAGGAAGGTTTCCAATATTTCCCTGCGGATCAAATTACTGACCATCCAGAGCGTTTCTTGGTTTCTGAAATGATACGTGAAAAGGTCTTGCACCTAACTCGTGAAGAAATTCCACACTCAGTTGCAGTTGTGGTAGATTCGATGAAGCGTGATGAGGAGACGGATAAGGTTCATATCCGAGCAACTATCATGGTCGAACGTGACAGCCAAAAAGGGATTGTCATCGGTAAAGGTGGTGCCATGCTCAAGAAAATTGGGACTATGGCCCGTCGTGATATCGAACTCATGCTAGGAGACAAGGTCTTCCTAGAAACCTGGGTCAAGGTTAAGAAAAACTGGCGAGATAAGAAGCTAGATTTGGCTGACTTTGGCTATAACGAAAAAGAATATTAAGAAGAGGTGGGCAGTAGCCTGCTTCTTGTTTTTAGAGAAGGAGGAGTTATGCCTGAATTACCAGAAGTTGAAACGGTTCGTCGTGGTTTGGAAAAATTGATTCTGGGTAAGAAGATTTCGAGTGTAGAAATTCGCTATCCCAAGATGATTAAGACAGATTTGGATCAATTTCAAAAGGAAGTGCCTGGTCAAGAGATTCAATCGATGGGGCGCCGTGGCAAGTATTTACTTTTCTATCTAACAGACAAGGTCTTGATTTCTCATCTACGGATGGAAGGCAAGTATTTTTATTATCCAGGTCAAGTCCCTGAACGTAAGCATGCTCATATTTTTATCCAGTTTGAAGACGGTGGCACGCTTGTTTATGAGGATGTTCGCAAGTTTGGTACTATGGAACTCTTGGCGCCTGAACTCTTAGATGCTTACTTTGTATCTAAAAAGCTTGGACCAGAACCTACTGAAGAGGATTTTGACTTAGAGATTTTTATAGGTGCCTTGAAGAAATCTAAAAAACCTATCAAATCGCATCTTCTCGATCAGACTTTGGTTGCTGGATTGGGAAATATCTACGTGGATGAAGTTCTCTGGAAAGCGAAAGTTCATCCTTCTAGAGCTTCTAAAAGTTTGACAAGAGCAGAAGCCACAGCTATTCATGAACAGACCATTGCTGTCTTGGGGCAGGCGGTTGAAAAAGGCGGTTCAACCATTCGTACCTATACCAATGCATTTGGCGAAGATGGGACCATGCAAGAGTTTCACCAAGTCTATGATAAAGCTGGACAAGCTTGTTCACGTTGTGGATCCATCATCGAAAAAATTCAACTCGGTGGTCGTGGGACCCATTTTTGTCCAAAATGTCAAAGGAGAAAGTGATGGGAAAAATAATCGGAATCACTGGTGGTATTGCATCTGGGAAATCCACTGTCACAAATTTTCTAAGACAAAAAGGGTTTGAAGTGGTAGATGCGGATGCTCTTGTTCACCAACTTCAAAAACCTGGTGGACGACTTTTTCAGATTTTAGTAGAGCATTTCGGTCAAAAAGTCCTTCTAGAAGATGGGGAATTGAATCGACCATTACTTGCCAGTCTGATCTTTTCTAACTCTGAGGAGAGAGAATGGTCTAAACAGACTCAAGGACAAATCATCCGTGAAGAATTGGGCTCTTTGAGAGACAAGTTAGCTCAGACTGAGGACGTATTTTTCATGGATATTCCATTGCTTTTTGAACAGGACTATGCTTCATGGTTCGATGAAACTTGGTTAGTTTATGTAAGGCGAGATATCCAGCTGGATCGCTTAATGAACCGTGATCAGTTATCCAAAGAGTCAGCTGAAACTCGTTTAGCTTCACAGTGGCCTTTAGAAGAAAAGAAGAAATTTGCTACTTATATATTAGACAATAATGGCAGTCGAGAGCAGCTTTTGAGTCAAGTAGTGACCTTACTTGAAGGAGGCGATGCCCATGCAAGAGATTAGTTGGAAGGATAATCTTCGTATTGCTTGGTTTGGTTGCTTTTTAACGGGATCCAGCATTTCTCTCGTTGTTCCTTTCATGCCTATTTTTGTCGAACAGTTAGGAGTTAAAGGGGATCAAGTTGCCTTTTATTCAGGTTTAGCTATATCAGTCTCAGCCATTTCTGCAGCCTTTGTATCACCAATTTGGGGAATATTGGCAGACAAGTATGGTCGAAAACCTATGATGATTCGTGCAGGGCTAGCCATGACTATTACTATGGGTGGTCTGGCCTTTGTTCCAAATGTTTTCTGGCTCTTGTTCTTACGGTTTCTTAATGGAGTTTTTACAGGATTTGTACCTAATGCGACAGCTTTAATTGCAAGTCAAGTTCCCAAAGATAGGTCAGGATACGCTCTAGGGACTTTATCAACTGGTGTTGTCGCTGGAACTTTGACCGGTCCGTTTGTAGGCGGCTTCATTGCCGAAATTTTTGGAATTCGAAATGTCTTTTTATTGGTTGGTAGTTTCCTGTTCTTGGCAGCTATCTTAACCATTATTTTTATCAAAGAAAACTTTCAGCCAGTGCCAAAAGAAAAAGCACTCCCTACCAAAGAGCTCTTTACTTCTGTTAAATACCCTTTTATCCTGATAAATCTATTTCTAACTAGCTTTGTGATTCAATTTGCTGCCCAATCTATTGGTCCCATCCTTGCCCTCTATGTACGAGATCTGGGACAGAAAGAGAATCTTTTCTTTGTCTCTGGTTTGATTGTATCCAGCATGGGATTTTCAAGTATGATGAGCGCAGGTATCATGGGTAAATTAGGTGATAAAGTGGGCAATCATCGACTACTTGTCGTAGCTCAGGCATATTCAGTTTTCATATATCTATTATGTGCAAATGCGACTAGCCCATTCCAATTAGGATTCTATCGTTTTCTATTTGGTCTGGGGACGGGAGCTCTGATACCTGGTGTCAATGCTCTCCTAAGCAAAATGACCCCTAAAGTTGGCATTTCAAGGGTATTTGCCTTTAATCAAGTCTTTTTTTATCTAGGAGGAGTGATAGGTCCCTTAGCAGGATCAGCAGTAGCGGGACAATTTGGCTATCACTCAGTATTTTATGCAACAGCTCTTTGTGTAGCTCTCAGTTGTTTATTTAACCTTATCCAATTTAGAACATTATTAAAAGTGAAGGAAATCTAGTGCGAGTAAAAATCAATCTCAAATGCTCCTCTTGTGGCAGCATCAATTATCTAACCAGTAAGAACTCCAAAACCCATCCAGATAAGATTGAAGTATTAAAGTATTGTCCTAAAGAAAGAAAAGTGACTCTACATCTTGAATCTAAGTAGAAATTATGGTAGAATAATAGGGATTTTAAGGAGTTTGATATGTATAACCTATTATTAACCATTCTATTAGTATTATCTGTTGTGATTGTGATTGCAATTTTCATGCAACCAACTAAAAACCAATCTAGCAATGTATTTGATGCCAGTGCAGGTGATTTGTTTGAACGTAGCAAAGCGCGCGGTTTTGAAGCTGTGATGCAACGTTTGACAGGAATTTTAGTCTTTTTCTGGCTAGCCATTGCCTTAGCATTGACGGTATTATCAAGTAGATAAGAAAATAATGGGCGGGACTAGGTCTTTGCCTATTTTTATTTTTATACTCTTCAAAAATCTCTTCAAACCACGTCAGCTTCCATCTGCAACCTCAAAACGGTGTTTTGAGCAACCTGCGCCTAGCTTTCTAGTTTGCTCTTTGATTTTTATTGAGTATTAAATGATATTTGAGAAGGTTTTACAGTAAAAGGAATTTAAAAAATCTAGAAAGAAAACATGAAAGATAGAATAAAAGAATATATACAAGAAAAGGGACGAGTCACAGTCAATGACTTGGCCAGTGCTCTCGGGAAGGATGGTTCAAAGGATTTCCGTGAGTTAATCAAAACTCTTTCCTTGATGGAACGTAAGCACCAGATTCGCTTTGAAGAAGATGGTAGTTTAACCCTAGAACAGAAGAAAAAACATGAGATTACCCTGAAAGGAATTTTCCATGCTCATAAAAATGGGTTCGGTTTTGTAAGTCTTGAAGGCGAAGAAGACGATCTTTTTGTTGGAAAAAGTGATGTTAACTATGCCATTGATGGCGATACTGTTGAAGTTGTCATTAAGAAAGTTGCTGACCGTAACAAAGGAACTGCTGCAGAAGCAAAGATTATCGACATCCTAGAGCACAGTCTAACGACAGTTGTTGGGCAAATTATTCTCGATGAGGAAAAGCCTAAGTATGCAGGTTATATCCGTTCTAAAAACCAAAAATAAGTCAACCAATTTATGTGAAAAAGCCATCTCTCAAGCTAGAAGGGACAGAAGTTCTCAAGGTCTTTATCGATAAATACCCAAGTAAGAAACACGACTTCTTTGTGGCGAGTGTCCTAGATGTGGTTGGACATTCAACGGATGCAGGAATTGACGTTCTTGAGGTCTTGGAATCAATGGATATTGTCTCAGAGTTTCCAGATGCTGTTCTTAAGGAAGCGGAGAGCGTTCCAGATGCACCATCAGAGAAGGATATGGAAGGCCGTCTGGACCTGAGAGATGAAATTATATTTACCATAGATGGAGCGGATGCTAAGGATTTGGATGATGCAGTTCACATCAAGCCTTTAAAAAATGGTAATTTTGAACTTGGAGTCCACATTGCAGACGTTTCCTATTATGTTACTGAGGGCTCTGCCCTTGATAAGGAAGCCCTTAATCGTGCGACCTCTGTCTATGTGACAGACCGCGTTGTTCCAATGCTTCCAGAACGCCTTTCAAACGGGATCTGTTCCCTCAATCCTCAAGTAGATCGTTTGACCCAGTCTGCTATTATGGAAATTGATAAAAATGGTCGTGTTCGTAATTATACGATTACGCAGTCAGTTATCAAGACTAGTTTTCGTATGACTTATAGTGATGTGAATGACATTTTAGCTGGTGACGAGAAGAAGAGACAAGACTATAAGAAAATTGTTCCTAGTATTGAACTCATGGCCAAGCTCCATGAAATTCTTGAAGGTATGCGGATTAAGCGTGGAGCTCTTAATTTTGATACCAATGAAGCTAAGATTTTAGTAGATAAAAAAGGGAAGCCAGTTGATATTGTTCTTCGTCAGCGTGGGACTGCAGAACGTATGATTGAGTCCTTTATGTTGATTGCCAACGAAACAGTTGCGGAACACTTTAGCAAGCTGGACCTACCTTTTATCTATCGGATCCATGAGGAACCTAAAGCTGAAAAAGTTCAGAAATTTATTGATTACGCTTCTAGTTTTGGTTTACGAATCTATGGTACTGCGAGTGAGATTAGTCAAGAAGCACTTCAAGACATCATGCGTGCTGTTGAAGGAGAGCCTTATGCAGATGTATTATCAATGATGCTTCTCCGCTCTATGCAACAAGCTCGTTATTCTGAGCATAATCATGGTCACTATGGACTTGCTGCGGAATATTATACCCACTTTACCAGCCCCATTCGGCGTTATCCTGATCTCCTTGTTCACCGTATGATTCGTCACTATGGACGTTCCAAGGAAATAGCAGAACATTTTGAACAGGTCATTCCAGAGATTGCGACTCAATCTTCAAACCGTGAGCGCCGTGCCATCGAGGCAGAGCGTGAAGTTGAAGCCATGAAAAAAGCTGAATATATGGAAGAGTACGTTGGTGAAGAGTATGATGCAGTAGTATCAAGTATCGTCAAATTTGGTCTTTTTGTTGAATTGCCAAATACAGTTGAAGGCTTGATTCACATTACAAATCTACCTGAGTTCTACCATTTCAATGAACGTGATTTAACCCTACGTGGGGAGAAATCAGGAATTACTTTCCGAGTGGGACAACAGATACGTATTCGTGTCGAAAGAGCCGATAAGATGACTGGCGAGATTGATTTCAGCTTTATTCCAAGCGAATTTGATGTCATTGAGAAAGGTTTGAAACAGTCTGGTCGCAAGGATAGAGGTCGTCGTTCGGATAAGAAAGAAGACAAGAGAAAAACTAGCCGCTCAAATGATAAGCGTAAGCATTCTTCGAAGGACAAGAAGAAAAAAAGCAAGAAACCTTTTTACAAAGAAGTAGCAAAGAAAGGAGCTAAGCATGGCAAAGGGCGAGGGAAAGGTCGTCGCGCAAAATAAAAAAGCGCACCACGACTATACTATCGTAGATACGCTAGAAGCAGGAATGGTTCTAACTGGTACAGAAATCAAGAGTGTTCGAGCAGCCCGCATCAATCTGAAAGATGGGTTTGCTCAGGTTAAGAATGGGGAAGTTTGGCTGAGCAATGTCCATATTGCTCCTTATGAAGAAGGGAATATCTGGAATCAGGAACCAGAACGTCGACGTAAACTTCTCCTTCATAAAAAGCAAATCCAGAAGTTAGAGCAAGAAACCAAAGGAACAGGGATGACGCTGGTTCCTCTAAAAGTCTATATCAAAGATGGCTATGCTAAGCTTCTTTTAGGGCTTGCAAAAGGGAAACACGATTACGATAAACGCGAGTCTATCAAACGTCGTGAGCAAGATCGTGATATTGCGCGTGTTATGAAGTCTGTTAACCATCGATAGAAAGAGTGAAGTAAATGGAAAAACTAGTTGCCTATAAACGGATGCCTGTCTGGAATAAAGACATCATGCCTGAAGCTGTTCAAAGAAAACACAATACTAAGGTCGGAACCTGGGGCAAGATTACCGTATTAAAAGGGGCTCTTAAGTTTATTGAATTGACTGAGGAGGGGGAAGTTATAGCTGAGCACCTCTTTGAAGCAGGTGCCGATAATCCTATGGCGCAACCTCAAGCCTGGCACAGAGTAGAAGCTGCCACAGATGATGTAGAATGGTATCTGGAATTTTATTGTAAACCAGAGGATTATTTCCCAAAGAAATACAATACCAATCCAGTCCATTCGGAAGTCTTAGAAGCTATGCAGACGGTAAAACCGTGTAAGGCACTAGATTTGGGTTGTGGTCAAGGAAGAAATGCACTCTTTCTCGCTCAACATGGATTTGATGTCACAGCAGTGGACCAAAATGAGCTGTCCCTTGAAATGTTACAAAGCATCGTGGAGCAAGAAGACTTAGAAATGCCTGTAGGTCTCTACGATATCAATTCAGCTAGCATAGGCCAAACTTACGATTTTATCGTATCAACGGTTGTGCTCATGTTTTTACAAGCAGAACGTATTCCTGCTATTATTCGAAACATGCAGGAACAAACCTCTATTGGTGGCTACAATTTGATTGTTTGTGCCATGGATACGGAAGATTATCCATGTTCAGTTAATTTTCCCTTTACCTTTAAAGAGGGGGAATTAGCAAATTACTACAAGAACTGGGAATTAGTGAAGTACAATGAAAATCCTGGTCATTTGCACCGTCGTGATGAGAATGGCAATCGTATTCAACTACGCTTTGCGACCATGTTGGCAAGAAAAATAAATTAAATGACTAAGGAAATAGAAAAGGATTTTTCTATTCCTTATTTATTGCCCTAATAAGAAAGGGAATTCTCAATTTATGCTATACTAGAAGTAGGAGAAGTCGATGAAGTTAAACAGAATCGTAATAGTTTTAAAACGATTCTGATCGACCACTATTCTTTCAGACTTTTTTGTCTAGGAGGTCTTAGGATGACTAGTCTTTTAATTGAACTGTATGACCGTCATACCATTGAGAAAAATGTTTATCAGACTTTTATTTGTGATTGTGACGAGGTTCTATTTCTCTCCCTGAAAAAAATTACAGAAGAAGAAAGGTTGTCCTTGAAGCATTTTTTGCTGAATCAAGTTTCCCATGTAAAACAAGTTCATTTTCGGCAAATAAGTCTAGATAAGATTACGGATGATTTGAATCTTTTCTTGACTAATTATGATTCAGTGACTTTAGATGTTTTTGGAGGAGATTCGATATTAGCTATTTATCTTTATCAGTATGGTTTGGAAAAGCAATTACCGATTGTTGCAATTGATATTGAGCAAGGAAAACAATTCAAATGGAAGATGGGGAAGGTGGAAAAGGAAGAGTTAGTAATTCCTGATCTGACCATTGAACAGTTGATGGCCTTACGGGGTGGTAAACTCATCAAATCGAAACAACCTAAATACAGTCCGAAACAAATTACTGCCATCAAAAAACTAGCAAACTATGCAATTTTAAACCCAGAGCAATGGTATCAGATTACTCAATTCTTTGCATTAGCTAAAACAATTGATTTTCATGCTGAAACAGTAAGAGTTTTGGAAAGTAACGGTAAAAAGTACCCTTATCCAGAATCTATGATTCCTCTACTAACAGAAGCTAACTTAATTCATATTGATGAGGAAAGTTCCAAACATATTAGTTACACTTTTTCTAGCTCTGAGGCACAATTGCTCTGTCGCACTAAAGGTCATATTTTAGAATTATATCTCTATCTTTTAGCGATAGAGTCAGAGTATTTTGATGAATGTATGATAGGGGCAGAAATTGACTGGAATGGTATTTTCCCTGAAGTTGATAATGTACAAAATGAAATTGATGTTGTCCTCCGTAAAGGTCAATCCATTATTTTTATATCTTGTAAAATGACAGACTTGTCTGTAGAAGCTATTAATGAACTAGAGGTATATGCCAATCATTTTGCTGGTGAAACTTGTTTGAAATTAATTGTTTGCTCTGGAAAAATCAATCCCGTATATAACCATCGCTGTCAAGAGTACGGTGTGTTGGTGATTAAACAAGATCAAATTTCAAATCTGATTCCCATGTTACAAAAACATATCAAAAAGCATAAAATATGAGCTGGGTTAAAGGATTATCCTCAAAATATAATGGAAAGGCTGGATTTCTCAGCCTTTTTCTTATCCTTTTCGAATAAAGTAGAAAAGGAGGTTTTATGTTTTTAGCTAGAGATAAAAACGGGCGCCTAGTCAATGCCTTGGAGGATGAACTAGTCAAACAAGATTATTATTGTCCAGCTTGTGGAACAAGTGTTCGCATGAGAAAAGGAAAAAATGTGAGAAGGCATTTTGCCCATGAAAGTCTCAAAAAATGTGATTTTTTCCATGAACATGAAGGACCAGAGCATCTGGAAAACAAGAAACGTTTATTTTATTGGGTTAAGAAGAATGATGAAGTTGAGATGGAATATCCCATACCTGAACTGAAGCAGATTGCTGATATCTTTATCAATAAGCAACTAGCTCTAGAAATTCAGTGTAGTCCCATTTCTTGTGAGCTTTTGCGGGATAGGAGCAATGGTTATCGAAGTTTGGGAATTCAAGTTCTTTGGCTACTGGGAGAAAAGCTCTGGCTAAGAGAGCGTCTAACTAAACTTCAGAGAGATTTTCTTTACTTTAGTAATAACATGGGCTTTCATATTTGGGAGTTAGACCATAAAAAACAGATTTTGAGACTCAAGTACCTCCTTCACCAAGATTTGAAAGGGAAACTCCATTATCAAGTCAAGGAATTTTCTTATGACAAAGGAAATCTTCTAGAAATATTACGGACTCCTTATCAGCAACAAAATCTTATCACTTTTTCGGTTGAACAAGATAAGAACATTTGTCATTACATTCAAAAACAACTCTACTATCAAAATCCCTATTGGATGAAGCAACAAGCCAAGGCCTACTTGAGAGGGGAGAACCTTTTGAATCTGAAGAATCAGGACTGGTATCCACAAGTAAGGCCGATAGAAAACGGTTCTTTTTGTCAAATTAAACAGGATATTAGTGATTATTATCGTAACTTTCGAATTTATTATCAAAAAAATCCTCAAACAGAGTTACAAAAGCTCTATCCACCTGCCTTTTATCAGCAATATTTCTTAAAAAATATGGTAAAATAGAAAGGATGGAGGAAACTTATGGTATTACAACGAAATGAAATCAATGAAAAAGATACATGGGATCTATCAACGATCTTTGAAACAGACCAGAAATGGGAAGAAGAACTCGCCCTTTTAACGGAAGATACAAAACAAGCAGCTAGTCTTGAAGGACATCTCTTGGATAGTGCAGATAGCCTTCTTGATATTACAGAGCGTTATCTGGACTTGAGTCGTCGCCTTGAAAAACTTTATGTCTATGCACACATGAAAAACGACCAGGATACACGAGTAGCTAAATATCAAGAATACTATGCAAAAGCAATGACTCTTTACAGTCAACTTGATCAAGTCTTCTCTTTCTATGAGCCTGAATTTATGGCTATCACAGAAGAGCAGTATCAAAACTTTTTAGCAGAAGAACCAAAACTCCAGCCTTATAAACACTTCTTTGATAAACTATTGCAAATAAGGACCATGTCCTTTCACAACGTGAAGAAGAGTTGCTTGCAGGTGCTGGTGAAATCTTCGGTGCTGCTAGTGAAACCTTTGCTATTTTAGATAATGCAGATATCGTCTTTCCATATGTTCAAGATGAAGATGGAAATGAAGTTCAATTGTCACACGGCGTTTATATGCGCTTGGTAGAATCTAAGAATCGTGAGGTTCGTCGTGGAGCTTATGAAGCCCTCTATGCTACTTATGAGCAATACCAGCACACTTACGCGAAAACCCTGCAGACAAATGTTAAAGTGCAAAACTATCGTGCTAAGGTTCGAAACTACAAGAGTGCGCGTGAAGCAGCTCTTGCGGCAAACTTTGTGCCAGAAAGTGTTTATGACAATCTAGTATCTGCTGTTCGTAAGCACTTGCCATTATTGCATCGTTATTTGGCTCTTCGCTCAAAAATCCTTGGTATTCCAGACCTCAAAATGTACGATGTCTATACACCATTGTCTTCAGTGGAATACAGCTTTACTTATGAAGAAGCCTTGAAGAAGGCAGAAGAAGCTTTGGCAGTTCTTGGTGAGGATTACTTGAGCCGTGTTAAACGTGCCTTCAGCGAACGCTGGATTGATGTGTATGAAAATCAAGGCAAGCGTTCAGGTGCATATTCTGGCGGTTCTTATGATACCAACGCCTTTATGCTTCTTAACTGGCAAGATAACCTGGATAATCTCTTTACCCTTGTACATGAGACAGGGCATAGTATGCATTCTAGCTATACGCGTGAAACTCAGCCTTATGTATACGGAGATTACTCAATCTTCTTGGCAGAAATTGCTTCAACTACTAATGAAAACATCCTGACAGAAATTATTGCAAGAAGTTCAAGACGATGCAACACGCTTTGCAATTCTCAACAACTTCCTAGATGGTTTCCGTGGAACAGTCTTCCGCCAAACTCAATTTGCTGAATTTGAACATGCTATTCACCAAGCTGACCAAAATGGTGAAGTCTTGACAAGTGAGTTCCTAAACAATCTCTATGCTGACTTGAACCAAGAATATTATGGCTTGAGTAAGGAAGACAATCCTCAAATCCAGTATGAGTGGGCCCGAATTCCTCATTTCTACTATAACTACTATGTCTATCAATATTCAACAGGCTTTGCAGCAGCTTCAGCTTTGGCTGAAAAGATTGTTCATGGTAGCCAAGAGGATCGTGATCGCTATATCGACTACCTCAAAGCAGGGAAGTCAGACTATCCACTCAATATCATGCGTAAAGCTGGTGTTGACATGGAAAAAGAAGATTACCTCAACGATGCCTTTGCAGTCTTTGAACGCCGTTTGGATGAGTTTGAAGCCCTTGTTGAAAAATTAGGATTGGCATAAGGCAGATGGTAAAGTCTTATAGTAAAAATGCCAATCATAACATGCGACGTCCTGTTGTCAAGCATGAGATTGTCGAGTTCATGCGCCACAGACAAAAGCAGGTGACAGGTTCCCTAAAAGAACTAGAAAACTTTGCTCGCAAGGAAAATATTCCTATCATTCCTCATGAAACCGTCGCTTACTTTCGTTTCCTTATGGAAACTATTCAACCAAAAAATATTTTAGAGATTGGTACGGCGATTGGATTTTCAGCACTTTTGATGGCAGAGCATTCACCCAAGTCAAAAATCACCACTATTGACCGAAATCCTGAGATGATTGGTTTTGCCAAGGAAAATTTTGCAAAATTTGATCAACGCAAACAAATCACTCTCTTAGAAGGTGATGCGGTAGATGTCTTGTCAACGTTGACAGAGACCTATGATTTTGTGTTTATGGATTCTGCCAAGTCCAAGTACATCATTTTTCTACCAGAAATCCTCAAACACCTAGAAGTAGGTGGAGTGGTTGTCTTAGATGATATTTTCCAAGGAGGAGATATTGCTAGGGATATCATGGAAGTCCGACGTGGACAACGGACGATTTATAGGGGCTTGCAACGACTCTTTGATGCGACTTTGGACAATCCAGGATTAACCGCTAGTTTGGTCCCTCTTGGAGACGGAATTCTCATGCTGAGAAAAAATCAAGTAGAAGTAGAACTGCCTGATATTGATTGATTTCAGATATTTTTAAGACAATTTGGTAAAATAGATAAGGTAAACCTTTAATTAGTGAACAAAAGGAGTAAACATGAAGAAAAAACTAATGGCAGGAGCCATCACTTTGTTGTCAGTAGCCACTTTGGCTGCTTGTTCAAACAGTTCTGAAGGAACTGACTTGATTAGCATGAAGGGCGATGTTATTACTGAGCATCAATTCTTTGAAGAAGTTAAAAACAATGCGACTGCACAACAAGTCTTGCTGAATATGACCATTCAAAAAGTTTTTGAAAAACAATATGGTTCAGAAGTTAGCGATAAAGAAGTAGAGGATGCCGTTGCAGAAGAACAAAAGAAATACGGTGATAGCTATCAAACGATTCTCGCCCGTTCAGGTATGACTGCTGAAAGCCGTAAAGCTCAAATTCGTACAAGTAAATTAGTTGAGTATGCTGTTAAGAAAGCCGCTGAATCTGAATTAACAGATGAAACTATAAAAAAGCATTTGAAGAGTATACTCCAGAAGTAACGGCTCAAATTATTAAACTTGACAGTGAAGATAAGGCTAAGGAAGTTCTTGCCAAAGCAAAAGAATCTGGAGCTGACTTTGCACAACTTGCAAAAGACAATTCTACAGACGAAAAGACAAAAGAAAATGGTGGAGAAATTACTTTTGACTCTGCATCAACAGAATTACCAGACGTGGTTAAGAAAGCTGCTTTTGCGCTTGATGTTAACGGAATTTCAGATGTTATCACTGCTCCAGGAACTCAAGCTTATACAAGTAGTTTCTACATTGTGAAACTAACTAAGAAGTCTGAAAAATCTTCAAACTTGGATGACTACAAAGAAAAACTTAAAACAATCATTTTGACTCAAAAACAAAATGATGCAACCTTTGTTCAAGGTGTCATTAGTAAAGAATTACAGGATGCCAATATTAAAGTTAAAGATCAAGCCTTCCAAAATATCTTTACACAATATATCAAAGGCGAAACAACTTCTGACAGCAGTAGTAGCGCCTCAAACTAAGATAGTAATGAACTACCTTCCTTTGTCTGGGAGGTAGTTTTTGATTTTCTGAAATAAGAACATTAAAGTTTAACGAATTCAAGTAACTTTCAACTATTTGTAGATTGAGTAAAGATGTCTCACAAGAATTTTTAATCATGACCCTGTCTTGGGTAAAATTCGAATGTTTATACTGTAAGAGTTTTTTTCTAGGCTAAAAAAATGGTATAATAGCTTATAAAACTAGAAATAATATGGGAAAAATAAGATAATTTTTTTCCGATAGATAGGTGACATATGAAAATAAGTAAAAGGCACCTGCTGAATTATTCCATTTTGATTCCTTATTTACTGTTATCCGTTCTAGGATTGATAGTAGTTTATTCGACAACTAGTGCAACTCTTATCCAAGAGGGAAAAAGTACCCTGCAACTGGTTCGAAATCAAGGAATTTTCTGGATAGCCAGTTTGTTTTTAATTGCCTTGATTTATAAATTGAAATTAGGATTTCTGCGAAATGAGAGATTAATCTTCATCGTCATGTTTGTTGAGCTGATACTGCTAGCTCTAGCGCGTTTAATTGGGATTCCTGTCAATGGGGCCTATGGCTGGATCAAGGTTGGTCCAATAACGATTCAACCAGCAGAGTATTTAAAAATTATCATTGTCTGGTATCTAGCACAGCGTTTTTCAAAACAACAGGATGAGATAGCTGTTTACGACTTCCAAGTTTTAACCCTTAATCAGTGGATTCCTCGAGCATTTAATGATTGGCGTTTTGTTCTACTGGTTATGATTGGTAGTTTGGCGATTTTCCCAGACCTAGGAAATGCTACTATCTTGATTTTAGTATCCTTGCTCATGTATACCATCAGTGGCATAGCTTATCGGTGGTTCACAACCATTCTGGGCTTACTAGCTGGTGTCTCTATGATTTCCTTAACAGCCATTCGGATAATCGGTGTTGAGAAATTCTCTAAAATTCCTGTATTTGGTTATGTTGCCAAGCGGTTCAGTGCTTTTTTCAACCCCTTTAATGACCTGGCTGGAGCTGGACACCAGTTGGCCAATTCCTACTATGCCATGGTTAATGGAGGATGGTTTGGTCTGGGATTAGGAAATTCTATTGAAAAACGAGGGTATCTGCCAGAAGCTCATACAGACTTTGTCTTTTCGATTGTCATCGAAGAGTTTGGATTTGTAGGAGCAAGTCTTATTCTCGCTCTCCTATTCTTCTTAATTCTACGAATCATTTTGGTAGGTATTCGAGCAAGGGATCCTTTCAACTCAATGGTAGCAATCGGTATCGGTGGAATGATTTTGATTCAGGTATTCGTCAATATCGGTGGAATCTCAGGTTTGATTCCATCTACAGGGGTAACCTTTCCTTTCCTTTCGCAAGGGGGAAATAGCCTCTTGGTTCTTTCTGTAGCCATAGCATTTGTATTAAATATTGATGCCAGTGAGAAGCGTGCGCGACTTTTTAGTGAATACGAAGCACAGCTTTAAGACATAGATAACAAGGAGAAAAAAATGTCTCTTCAAAAGTTAGAAAATTATAGTAACAAAACGGTCGTACAAGAAGAAGTTCAAATCTTGACAGATATGCTGGAAGATATCACAAAAAATATGCTTCCTGCTGAAACCTTTGATAAGATTATGCACTTGAAAGAACTTTCGTCAAAACTTGACTATCAAGGGCTAGATAAAGTAGTAACAGGTCTTTCAAATGATGAGATGGTCTACATTTCTAGATACTTCTCTATTTTGCCTCTTTTAATTAACATCTCAGAAGATGTTGACTTGGCTTACGAGATTAACCATCTAAATAATGTCGATCAAGACTATCTGGGTAAATTGTCAACAACGATCAAAATGGTGGCTGAAAAAGAAAACGCTGCCGAGATTCTTGAACACTTGAATGTGGTGCCAGTTTTGACAGCCCATCCAACTCAGGTTCAACGTAAGAGTATGTTGGATTTGACCACTCATATCCATACCCTTTTGCGTAAATATCGTGACGTGAGAATGGGACTCATCAACAAAGAAAAATGGCATAATGATCTTCGTCGCTATATTGAAATCATCATGCAGACAGATATGATTCGTGAGAAGAAACTAAAAGTAACCAACGAAATCACCAATGTGATGGAATACTATAATAGTTCCTTCCTACAGGCTGTTCCTAACTTGATGTTAGAGTACAAACGTCTAGCAAAAGAGCAAGGAATTGATCTTAAACAAGCAAAACCTATTACTATGGGAATGTGGATTGGTGGAGACCGTGATGGAAATCCGTTTGTAACAGCTGAGACACTTCTGCGTTCTGCTACCATTCAAAGTGAAGTGGTTTTGAACTATTATATCAGTAAGATTTCTAGTCTTTATCGTACCTTCTCTCTTTCAACGAATTTATCAAAAACTAGCAAAGCTGTTGAAGAAATGGCTGCTCAGTCTGGAGATACATCCGTCTTTCGTGAAAAAGAACCCTATCGTCGAGCCTTTCATTTGATTCAGTCCAAATTGATTCAAACTCTCTTGAATTTAAAAGAATGGTCTGTTGTTGGCTCGTCAGCTGATGAACGTCATCCTGTTGAACGTCTTCTTGCTACTCAAGGGCATCAACAAGGAGTGATTACAGACTATATTAGCAATCGTCTTTCAGGAGCAATTCAAGAGCTGGCTGAGGATCGTCCTCCTTACTATGAAACAGTCGAAGAATTTAAACAAGACCTCGCTATTATTAAAGATTCATTGCTTGAAAATAAGGCCGAGGCTTTGCTTACTGGTGAGTTTGCCGAGCTCTAGAAGCTGTGGAAGTCTTTGGTTTCTTCTTGGCTTCTATTGACATGCGTCAAGACTCAAGCGTTCATGAAGCCTGTGTAGCTGAATTGTTAGCATCTGCTGGAATCAATGACCACTATAGTGACTTATCAGAAGATGAAAAATGTGACTTGCTATTGCATGAATTATTAGAAGATCCTCGAATCTTGTCAGCGACTCATGCTGAGAAGTCTGAACTTCTTGAAAAGGAATTAGCAATTTTCCAAACTGCGCGTGAATTAAAAGATCGTTTGGGAGAGGACGTTATTCGTCAAACGATTATCTCTCACGCAACTAGCGTATCAGATATGCTTGAGTTGGCTATCATGCTAAAAGAAGTTGGTCTGGTGGATGCTGAAAAAGCGCGTGTTCAGATTGTTCCTCTCTTTGAAACAATTGAGGACTTGGACCATTCTGAAGAAACAATGAGAAAGTATTTTTCTCTACCACTTGCTAAGAAATGGATTGCTTCTAAAAACAATTACCAAGAAATCATGCTTGGCTACTCTGATAGTAATAAGGATGGTGGTTATCTCTCATCTTGTTGGACACTTTATAAGGCCCAACAACAATTGACTGCTATTGGTGACGAATTTGGAGTCAAAGTAACCTTCTTCCATGGTCGTGGTGGTACCGTTGGCCGTGGTGGTGGACCAACTTATGATGCTATTGCTTCTCAACCACTCAAATCAATCAAAGATCGTATTCGATTAACTGAACAAGGTGAAGTTATCGGCAACAAATACGGAAACAAGGATGCAGCCTACTATAACCTTGAAATGTTGGTTTCAGCAGCTATCAACCGTATGATTACCAAGAAGAAGAGTGATACCAATACGTCAAATCGCTATGAAGCAATCATGGACCAAGTCGTAGAACGTAGTTACGATATCTACCGTGAACTAGTATTTGGAAATGACCATTTCTATGATTATTTCTTTGAATCTAGTCCAATCAAGGCTATCTCAAGTTTCAATATTGGTTCTCGTCCAGCGGCTCGTAAAACAATTACCGAAATCGGTGGTCTACGTGCTATTCCTTGGGTATTCTCATGGTCACAAAGTCGTGTCATGTTCCCAGGTTGGTATGGAGTTGGTTCAAGCTTTAAGGAATTTATCGATCAAGATCCTAAAAATATCGAATTCCTTCGTGATATGTATCAAAATTGGCCATTCTTCCAATCACTCCTATCCAACGTCGATATGGTCTTGTCAAAATCAAATATGAACATTGCCTTTGAATACGCTAGACTTTGTGAAAGTGAAGAAGTCCAAGCAATCTACTATACCATTTTAGATGAATGGCAGTTGACTAAGGATGTTATCTTGGCTATTGAGGGCCATGAGGAGCTCTTGGCAGAAAATACTTACTTGAAAGACAGTCTCAACTATCGCATGCCTTATTTCAATATTCTTAACTATATCCAGTTGGAATTGATTAAGCGTCAACGTCGAGGTGAGCTATCTTCAGATGAAGAAAGATTAATCCATACAACTATCAACGGAATTGCTACAGGATTACGTAATTCAGGCTGATACAAGTTAGATTTTTATAAAAAAACGTAGGAATTTTTTTGTTAATATTTAAAAATATTTTATGAAAAACCCTTGACAAGTTTTTAGTAAAATGATATAATTTAAGCATTCAGAAAGTAATCATTGAAATTTTTTTAGAGAGTCTGTGGTTGGTGGAAACAGATAGGTGGAAGTGATGAAAATTGGGCTGAATGTTATTAAGAATTTGAAATCATAAGAATTCGGTGAGCACACCTTACAGTGCAACTCGTGAAGCGAGTAAGAGCGATAGGACTAGTTCCTATAATTGAGGTGGCATCATGCATCGACGTCCTCACACAAGTTTTTTTGTGTGAGGACTTTTTTTCTATGGGGAGGAAAAAAATTATGGAAATCAAACGATGGCGTCGCTTGAATAAGTGATTGGATAAAAAAATAATAAGGTAAGAAGAAATAAGGAGAAAATTATGAAAAACAAACGTCTACTCGGTATTATCGTAGCATTAGCACTTGTAGTTGGAGGAAGCTTAGTATATTCTAGCTTAACGAAACAAGAAACTAAAACTGAGACAGCTAATAAAACAGCTAAGGTTGGTGTTCTTCAGTTTGTAAGCCACCCATCACTCGACTTGATCTACCAAGGTATCCAAGATGGACTTGCTGAAGAAGGCTATAAAGGTGACCAAGTTAAAATCGACTTTATGAACTCAGAAGGTGACCAAAGTAAGGTTGCCACAATGAGTAAGCAATTGGTGGCAAATGGAAATGATGTCGTTGTCGGTATTGCAACACCAGCAGCTCAAGGTCTTGCAAGTGCAACAAAAGACCTTCCTGTTATCATGGCAGCTATCACAGACCCAATTGGTGCTAACCTTGTACAAAATTTGGAAAAACCAGGTGGGAACATCACAGGGGTATCTGACCACAACCCTGCTGAACAACAGGTTGAATTGATCAAAACATTGACTCCTGATGTCAAGACAGTTGGAGCTCTTTATTCAAGTAGCGAAGATAACTCTAAATCACAAGTAGAAGAATTCAAGGCTTACGCTGAAAAAGCTGGTTTGAAAGTCGAAACATTCGCAGTTCCATCAACTAACGAAATTGCTTCAACAGTGAACGTTATGACTGGCAAAGTTGATGCAATCTGGGTTCCAATCGATAACACAATCGCATCTGCATTCTCAACTGTTGTTTCAAGCAATCAAACAGCTAAAAAACCAATCTACCCAAGTGCGACTGCCATGGTAGAAGCTGGAGGTTTGGCATCAGTCGTTGTTGACCAACACGATCTTGGTGTTGCTACTGGTAAAATGATTGCCAAAGTCTTGAAGGGGGAAAAACCTGCAGATACACCAGTTAATGTCTTCTCAACTGGTAAATCAGTGATCAACAAAAAGTTGCTCAAGAACTTGGAATTACTATTCCTGAATCAGTTCTCAAAGAAGCAGGTCAAGTAATCGAATAAGAATGAAGGAGGAGTTGGAGACATCTCCTCCAATTTTTAGAATAAAGGAAACGAATCAAACATGCTAATATCAATTATTTCACAGGGATTGGTCTGGGCTATCCTAGGTTTGGGAATCTTTATGACCTTTCGAATCCTGAATTTTCCAGATATGACAACGGAGGGCTCTTTCCCCTTGGGAGGAGCTGTAGCAGTTACTCTAATTACCCAGGGAGTTAATCCTTTTCTTGCGACTTTAGCGGCTGTAGGGGCAGGGTGTCTTGCTGGTTTAGCAGCGGGGTTATTATATACCAAAGGGAAAATTCCAACTCTTTTATCAGGAATTTTAGTCATGACTTCTTGTCATTCTATCATGCTCATGATTATGGGACGGGCTAACCTTGGACTCTTAAACACCAAGCAAATCCAAGATGCTCTTCCATTTTCATCAGAGGTTAATCAATTACTGACAGGTTTAATCTTTGTGACTTTGGTTATCCTTCTCATGCTTTTCTTCCTAGATACCAAACTTGGACAGGCCTATATCGCTACAGGGGATAATCCAGATATGGCTCGTAGTTTTGGTATCAATACAGGACGTATGGAGCTTATGGGCTTGGTCTTGTCAAATGGTGTAATCGCACTTGCTGGTGCCCTTATCGCTCAACAAGAAGGTTATGCGGATGTCTCTCGTGGTATCGGTGTTATCGTTGTTGGTCTTGCTAGCTTGATTATCGGTGAAGTCCTCTTCAAGAGTCTTACCCTAGCAGAACGCTTGGTTACTATTGTAGTTGGTTCCATCAGCTATCAATTTTTGGTATGGGGCGTTATTGCTCTTGGCTTTAACACCAGCTACCTCCGTCTATACAGTGCCCTTATCCTAGCAACTTGCTTGGTAATCCCAACCCTTAAGGATAAATACTTGAAAGGAGTCAAGTTAAGCAAATGACAGCAATTGTAGAATTAAAAATGCCACAAAAATTGTAAAAAATGGCTTTGACGAAGAAAAAATTATTCTAAACGATGTTTCACTTGATATTTATGAACATGACTTCATTACAATCTTGGGGGGAAATGGTGCAGGGAAATCAACCCTCTTTAATAGTATTGCAGGAACTCTACCTTTGACAAGTGGTAGCATTCGTATCATGGGTGAGGATGTGACTCATTTCAGCCCTGAAAAGCGTGCCAAGTATCTTTCTCGTGTTTTCCAAGATCCTAAGATGGGAACTGCACCTCGTATGACAGTTGCAGAAAATCTCTTGATTGCTAAGTTCCGTGGGGAAAAACGTGGACTTTTCCCAAGAAAATTGTCTTCCTATAAGGAAGAATTTCAAGCGACCATTGAGAAGGTTGGCAATGGTCTAGAGAAGCATTTGGATACACCGATTGAATTTTTGTCAGGTGGACAAAGACAGGCCTTGAGTCTATTGATGGCAACCTTGAAGCGCCCAGAACTCCTTTTGTTAGATGAGCATACAGCTGCACTTGACCCTAAAACAAGTGTTGCCTTGATGGAATTGACAAATGACTTTATCAACAAGGACCATCTAACAGCTTTGATGATTACTCACCATATGGAAGATGCTCTCAAGTATGGAAATCGCTTGATTGTTATGAAAGATGGACAAATCATCCAAGATTTGAATAAGGATGAAAAAGCCAAGATGAAGATTTCAGATTACTATCAATTATTTGAGTAAAGGATTGATTGCTAAAAACTTAGAAGTAGGTTATCTGCTTCTAAGTTTTTTTGTGTTAAAGGGAGTTTGTCAAAAACTAGTCTTATTGTCACCGTCTAAGATTTTTATAGTATAATGATTCTAAGGAAATGGTACCTAGAGATATAAAATTTCTAAAAAAAGATTGTATTGTCTGAATGTTATCTCGTCTTTAAAATAAGACGTTAAAACTATATTTTGACAGCAAAGAGTATATAAGTTCTAGGTAAGGAAAAAAGTCAATGAAAAAAAATTTAAAAATCGTACTCACAACGGTATTAGTTTTTCTAACTTTGTTTGGTCTATATGGTGTCTATCAAAGGTATTATTATAAAGGAGTGTATGAATCTTTAAGTAATGTCTTTCTAGAGATGAACTATGCAGAGGTAAAAAGTGGTATTTTACCTGGTCTCGCTGATTTTAGTAAAGCTGTTGACGGAGGTGAATCATATCGCGATAAGGATATTATAGTTGGTATGAGTCTTGAAGCAGGCTTATCTGAGAGTGAAGCTATATTAGTGTATGTAGGTATTGAAAAAACATTTCTAATTGAGTATAGACGATTGTTACCTAATGGTAGATACCTTTTTATTGATTATGATTATAGAGATAAGATGCTCAAACAAACTATTGAAATTTCGGAATCTGATCAGTCATTAGCTTACGGGTTAATTGGTTATAATATAGAAGTGAAGAGTGGAAAAGAATCTGATTTAGAGCTACATTTAAAAAGTTCCTATAGTTTTAGCTCGACTAAAGGCTTACCAAATTTTCAGCTAACAGATCTCAACGAAGTATTAGAGTATTTAAAACCTCATGGGATTGATGAAGCTTGGATTAAAGAAAAATCCCACTTCATGCTTTATGATGTTGTTCTGGCACGTTGGTTCAAAAATGGTAGTCAACGTTACTCAGTTGACAATCTTGGGGATGTAGAGATTGTGCCACTAAGTTTTTCTGAATAGAGTAGCTTACTTATGCAAAAAGTACTTTCTATCAAGTATAAAAATGTAGTAGTAGGAGTTATAAGAATTTTTCAAATCTTTATATAAAAAGCTGATTTGCACGATTATAATAATTAACAAGAAAGAGGTTGATAAATGAATAAAAAAATGTTTTATATCTTATCTATAGGGGCATTTGTAATCATGCTTCTACCACTCGCTTTCACTTTTTTAAAGCCACGCTATAGTAATGTTTTTGAAGAAATTTATCATGACGAGTACCATTATACTGTAGGGTCCTGGTTATCTCCAACAGCTTCTACTTTAAAATCTTTACCCAATATGGAAAAAAACGTACAAGAGGCTTACTATACGGATTAACCGGGGAAAGCTACAAGAAAAATAGCTTACCTAAGAATATTGATGGCATTTTTTACACATTTAGTTATCCCGATAATGAGTTGGAAAATGGACATGTTTCAATTGTCATAAATGTTGATTTACCTAACTCAGATATTTTACATGTTGAATACATGTATCAACATCAATCAAATCAACTAATTCAGAAAACAAGGATATTTTCAGATGATTATAAGCAAGAGTATCCATTCGAACAATACATAACTCAAAATAAACTAGATGTAAAAGTATACACTGAAATTGCAAATGATATTTTGAAAAATAAACTCATTTCGGATTGGCGTTCCGATTATCCTAGTCAGTTTTCAGTTGAAAATTGGGGTAATGTGAAGATGATTAGCGAAAACGCAATAGATTAACAAAAAGTCTCATTCCACACTCTATGATGTTGGTCTAGGACACTGGTTTAAAAATGGTAGTCAAGCTTACTCAGTTGATAGTCTTGGGGATGTAGAGATTGTGCCACTCAGTTTTATTGTTAACAAAAGAAGTCCAGCTGCCTATATTTCGTAGGATAAGTATGAATGAATATTAATAAATAGAGATATGAATATTGAACAAAAACAAAAAGAATTAGATTCAACAAATTATTGGGATGCACCTATTTACAATTTTTTTATGTGTCCTATTTTGGAGATGAAACTGTTATTGAGTATGAGGATGATCAAGAAAAATTTTGGCGCGTAACCTTCCTTTTATGTGGCAAAGTAGAGTATACAACAGATGCTCTATGGAAGAATTGGCGAGATTATAATGTCAAAAGTTTGAAAAAGACTCAATTTGGTTATTCCGCACAAAATTTCACGTTGCTTCAGTATGCTCAAAATAAAAATTTTGTTGAGTGCAGAATTGATTTAGGTATTACGGATATAACAATTGTTTGTCGTGATATTCAGATAGAACATCTTGATTTAAAGGATGCTCAATTCTTTTGGCAGGATAATGAAACTCTAGAATGAGTAAAGTGTAGCAAAACTGTTATCATAACGGATAGAAGTACAACAAAAAAACATGTAATTTATTACTGAGTATTGATAAATAGGAATGAAATGATGTTAAGTGTTGAATTGAGAATAGCGTTAGCAGATGTAAGCATGATAGATAGCTTATTGAATTTATTAGATGTTAGTCAGCAGATTGTTACTTCTCACTTTTTATTATAAGAACCAGGAACTAAGCTATTCAAGTGATATAAAAGTGGGATCAATATTTTTCGAGTCCGGCTACAGGATATTTGCATGTAGGCCAACTATTTTTTAGGAAAGTTTTTTTAAGGATGCTATGATTATTATTTCAGGTAATGAAAATATAGTCGATTTTATTATTGAGTTCCGAGTTAAATATATGACAGATGAGGATATAAATAATATTAAAAAAATTTATCATCAAATATAATCCAGATATTTCAGATAAAGATATCGAAGTTATCTGTGAAGAGTATTAAGTTTTTTTATCAGTTATTAAAAGTTAACTAAAACAATAGATTGGATACCTATTTGAAATCAGCTGCTGAACTAGCGCAGGTATGGTCTGATCTAAATAATAAAGAAGTAGGAGCGTGGTCAATCATTAAAGATATCCCGAACAGATCATACCTTGATAATTCTGGAGATTCTGACATGATACAAGATGAAATCAATGATTACAAAGCTAAGAAGCGAGGAAGATAAAATGAAAAATCAAATTTAATGATTTTAATCATTTTGCTATTAATACTACCAGTTATATTAGTCTTGAGAAGTGTCTTTAAAAGAGATACGATTATTTTACTCCCAAATGAAGAAACAAGTGTAACAGTCAGAGGACACTCCAAGAGTTTGGATTCTATCATTCATGTGAGGGTAATACCCGTTACTACAGATGGAAAGATAAAGCTTTTGCGAGGCGATGATTGGTTTGAACCTGAAAAAGGAATTGGATATAATAATAAGGATTCTCGGATTGAAACCTATGATTACAATGAAAAAACACAAAGCTGGGATGTAACGATGTTAGAGAATCCTCATAATGGCATTGGTGTCGATCGCTAAGGTATTATCATGGATCCACCTAAAAATGCACTTTTTTCGTTTGCTTCAAAGAAAGATTTCAAGATTATAATTAAGAATGTATCGGATATAAGGATTGAGTTTAAAAATAGAAGTGACTTATGACTAAAAGCAAGTAAAAAGATTGTTAGTTTCATTCAAATTTGAATTATAGAACTTCATAACATAGTTTCAAAAATAGGGTTAGCTCAATGAAGTTAGCCCTGTTTTTGGAAACTTAGAATGTATTAAAGTTAAGAAATATGAGATATTGACTATTTACGAGCAAGATATTATGATAATCAAGGAGGTACTTTCTTAACAGAGGACAGTTACCCAGCTGAGGACACGGATCCTCTCAGTCAGAACCGTTACAGCTATGACCAGCTTTCCAATCTAGTGGAGCGCATGACCAGTCTCGGAGATAAGGATACCTATAATGTCAATAACCAGCTCGAAAAACTAACGTATTAAAAATGTAAAAAGTAGGAGTCCAATCATATGGAACTAGGTAAATTTAATTTTGAAAATAAAGGTAGCTCTTTAGCAGAATTGGGTGTCGCAAGTTATGCGTATACATATCAAGATATGTTGGCCTATATTGACTGGATAGAATCAAAAAAGCTTGTTATTCTTGGTGGAGATGTGTATTCAAGACAAGGCGATATGTTTGATATAACTTATGATAGCTGGTACTATTCTCCTAAAAATAAAGATAATGATTCACTGGAGTCGATTTCTGTGGCCAAAAAAATTATATCAAACAATATACAAAAAAATTAATGGAGAAAATTTTTTTATTTTTACAGTAGTTACTTCAGAATAGATGGAATTGATAGTAAAGTAGAATTGTTCAGTGCAAATAGAAGTCGTAGAGTTATAAAAAAACGAGCAAAAATAGAAAAGGGATTAATCTTAGTGAATTTAACTTATGGAGAGGAAATTATTGGAAAAAAATAGAGCTGGAGATGTTATTTATAAAATGAGTTGAAAAAAATGATTATGGAAGTGTTAACTTAACTAAAACAGAATTTGCAATTAGACAAGGAAGAAGATTAAAGTGATGATAGAAACAGAATTAAAAAAATTAGTAAAAGTCTATCTTTAATAAATAACAGCCAAACCTTCAATAAGATATCTTCTACAAATTTAGAAAAATATAGATGATATTTTTAAATGATTATTTACCACTTCATTTTAAAATGGATAGAGAAAGGAAATTCTTGGATTGTTGAGTCATTAAGTGAGAATCATCAATTAGATAGACAAGCATTTTTCTCAGTTACTTGTAGGAGTTAGAAATCTGTATCTTGATTTAGAGGAACTTCAAGAGTTACTGATTGAAGTATCAAATGAAATAGATGAAAATTAGAGGTTTAAAACGTAAAATAGAATAATGGAGGTATATATGACATCAGAGCTAGAAACTAAAAATGAAGAATGGGTAGAAGTCTTTAAAGGTTTGATTCCTGTAGATAACTATAAGTTAAAAAGTCTTGTTGACAAACTTGTCAGATGGTCAAGAAATTAGGCTGATTGGAGAGCAGAACCGTTTTAAATTATCATGTATTTATTATGATGAAGCACGAGTCTTTAGCAGGAAATTGTATTTATCTGCAATTCTAGATAAAGAGATGTTTAAAAAAATTTGAAAAAAATAATTTCAAAATGTCATTTACGAAGTCAAGAATAGTCAATTAGTGAAGAAACTGGAATACACATCATATTATGACCCGGGAACTTTGCATTCACGGCATTATATCATCATAACTCAAGATAGTGTACTGGATATTCTTGTTTCTGCAAATTTGAAATTAAGTATCAGTCAATACTAAAAAATTTGCTAATCAAACATGTATACCACTGTAGTATAATTATCAGACAATAGAACTTGGAGAAATGATATGGAAAAATGGACGGAAATTAAACCGGGATTCATCCCTTTTGGTGACTATGGCATCGAGATAAATATAGATGGGGATACTCTAATTGCCTACTTGAAAGATTCAGAAAAATTTAAATTTACCTTTACAAAAGTTTGGGCTTTCCGAACAGTCCAGGAAAGCTTAGAATTAAGAGATAAATATTGGGAGCAAGGATTGGCAAGAACAGACCACTTTATCTGACCAACTATATCTATGAGGTCGAGAATACAGAGTTTGGTGACTTGGTTACTTCTACAAATATAGTCAATAAAAAGCTTCATCACTATTTCATAATGTCGACAGAATATTTAGTGGATATTGTATCCGAAAACGATGTAAAAGTGGAGAAAGTGACTAGCTAGTTTTATGAAATAGTCGCTAAATTCCCAAACTAACTTCCATCGCCAATAAAAGTGGAAGTTAATCTGATAAAAATCCTAAAAACCAGTGGAAAACCGTGTCAGGGTAAGTTCCACTGGTTTTACTAATGCTTGATTTCATCGCTTTTGTAGCCGAAAGGAATCGAAAAAAAGAGCGCACAAAATCCTCTCATCTGAAAGCGTTTCAGATTAAGTTCCGCTATGGTGGAAGTTAGTGTGAGACGTTTGAATGGGGTTGAAGGTTAATTTTTAGAACTTATGTTGGAGTAATTTAGACGACTGACAGACGTCTTCTGCAGGTATTTTAGAAATGCCCAGAAGCTTAGGAATCTCTTCTCCGTAAGTAAAAGCAAAGATTTCATAGGCTGACTTTCCATTTAAAGCAGCACGTTTGACGTTGTTGACATGAGAACAGACGAGATTGATGTCCTCTTGAGTTAAGTTGTCAAAGGAAGTTCCCTTAGGTAGAATGTCGCGAATCATCGTGTGATTTTTCTCAATTCTCCCTTTCTGGTCAGAGCGATTAGGGTCACAAAAGAAGAGCTTACTCTCTCCTCGAACATCCATTTCGATGTCATCAACCCTGGCAAACTCTCCACCATTATCGGTCAGAATGACAGGAAAGAGTTGGAAGAAATCTTTGTCAGCTTCGTGAAGGGTATTCTTAATATCATAGAGGTGTTTGGTAACCTCAAGGGCAGTTTTATTTTCCAGAATCCTAGCGAAGATAAAATTACAGAAAGATAGATTGAAGGTGAGTAGGACTTTACCTCCCATTCTGCCCATAACTGTATCCATTTCCAGCCAAGAGTTTAGTTGGTTAAGGACTAAATAGTTTTGAAAATCCTCATAGGAACGGTCTTTTTTATCTTCTTTAGGGATGGAAGGTAGATTACTTTTTCGTCTTTCTTTAAATTTAACGGCTCTGACTAGGTCAATAGGAGCGATAGATAGATATCCTTTTCGGATATGTCGATAGACGGTTGAGGAGCTAACATCAAGATTGTGAATTTTGAGGATATGATAGATGTGTTGTCCCTTTTTAACACCATCAGAAATGACTTTGTCCATGTCCCAGAAGGTCTTGGAATTGAGAGGAGTTCCTTCACGAGCTTCTACAAGAGTTTGTTCGTACTGTTTTTGAGCTTGTTTAGCGAGGTAGAAGATTTTCTGATAGCCACAATTTTGTCTTCTTTTAGGGCATCCATTACAGACAAAGGGAGCCTTATCGAGTAGAGGGCAAGGAAGGTTATCGCATGTAGATTCTCTAACTTGTCTGTTTCGTTTGACTTCTTTAGAAACAGTAGTTGGGTCTTTTAGTATAAATTGCCCAATAGCTTTGAAGGTTTCACCGCGCTCTAAACCTAATTGGATATCATTACGGTCTGAAAGGGTAAGGTGTTTATGTTTGGTCATAGTAGGCCTCATTTCTACCACAAACGTCTCACACTTAATTCCACCATAAAAATCCGTTTTAGACTAATTTCCACTTTGGTCAGGCAAGTGGAAGTTACTTTGAGAAGTTACCTTATGAAATAGTCTCATGTAAAGTGTATGAAATGGTTTACTTTTTTTCAGAAATAAGCTATACTAGTTAGAGTAAACTGTGATAAAATGGAGGTATTGTCTATGGTTGACAAGAGACTCATCGAAGAGATCAAAAACAATACCAATATTGTCGAAATCATAGGAGAAGTGATTTCTTTACAAAAATCTGGACGGAACTTTTTAGGGCTCTGTCCTTTTCATGGTGAAAAGACCCCTTCCTTTAACGTGGTTGAAGATAAGCAATTTTACCACTGCTTTGGATGTGGTCGTTCTGGAGATGTTTTTAAGTTTATTGAGGAGTATCAGCAGGTAACCTTTGCGGATGCAGTGAGGATATTAGCTGAGAGACTTGGGATTCAGATGGCAGCGCCTGTTCAAGGTTCTGTACAGCCTAGGTCGCCCCATCAAAATCTCTACGATATGCATGAGAAAGCCGCTCGTTTTTATCATGCCATCCTCATGACGACTAAGATGGGTGAAGAGGCGAGAAACTATCTCTATAAACGTGGCTTAACAGATGATGTTCTCAAGCATTTTATGATTGGTTTAGCTCCAGCAGAACGCTCTTATCTATATCAGCGTTTAGCAGATGATTATAGTGAGAAGGATTTGCTGGATTCAGGTTTGTTTTATCTATCTGAGAGTAACCAATTCTTTGATACCTTTCATAATCGCATTATGTTTCCGCTCTCTAACGATCAAGGAAAGGTGATTGCCTTTCTGGTCGTGTATGGCAAGAGACTGATTCTCAAACTGGAAAGTATAAAAATAGTCGAGCGACGGCAATTTTTAACAAAAGTTACGAATTATATCATTTGGAGATGGTAAAAAAAGGATCGGGCAAGGCTCCTGAAATCTACCTGATGGAAGGGTTTATGGATGTCATTGCGGCTTATCGTGCTGGTATTGAAAATGCAGTTGCTTCTATGGGTACCGCACTGACGAGTGAACATGTGGAGCATCTGAAACGCTTTACCAAAAAAGTGATCGTCACCTATGACGGAGATAAGGCTGGGCAAGCTGCGACGGCTAAAGCCTTGGACGAGCTTAAAGATATACCTGTCCAAGTAGTCCAGATTCCTGACGCGATGGATCCGGATGAATATTTGCAGAAAAACTCTCCTCAAGACTTGGCTTATCTCTTAACCAATACACGCATCAGTCCTGTTGAGTTTTACATTCATCATTTCAGACCGGAAAACAGTGAAAATCTACAAGCTCAGATTGAATTTATTGAGAAAATTGCTCCCTTAATCGCCAAGGAACCCTCTATCACAGCTCAGAATTCCTACATTCACATTTTGACGGATCACTTGCCATCTTTTGACTATCAGCAAGTCGAACATATTGTCAATGAAAGTCGTGTTAGACAGAGAAAGGAGAAGGTCAAGGAGACCTATAGTCCGAGTCCTGTCACCATGTCTGTCACCAAGCAACTGACAGCAGTGATGAGAGCGGAGGCTCATATTCTCTACCGAATGATGGAACATCCCTTGGTGCTCAATGACTACCGCTTAAGAGATGACTTTATCTTTGAAACTCCAGAGTTTCAGACCTTGTATGGACTCTTGATTGATAATGGAAGTATCTCGTCTGAGGATTTGGCTCATCAGACCAGAGAAGTGGAGAGTGCTTGGTATCAAGTCCTAGCCTTAGATTTGCCACCTGAGATGTCCCCTCACGAGTTAGCTGAAGTGGAAGAGTCTCGAAAAAGAGCTCTTTTGAATCAGGAAAATCTGCAAATTAAAAAGAAAGTTCAGGAAGCTAGCCATGTCGGTGATACAGACACCGCATTAGAAGAGCTAGAACGCTTAATTGCCCAAAAAAGAAGAATGGAGTAAGAATGGCAACAAAACAAAAAGAAGTAACAACCTTTGACGTCCAAGTAGCGGAATTTATTCGCAATCATAAAAAAACTGGTACAGCAACTGATGATGAAATCAATAACGCCCTCGTAATTCCCTTCACTTTAGATGTGGAAGGTATTGAGAATCTTTTGCAACGTATTCAAGATGCTGGTATCTCAATTACGGACAACGAAGGAAATCCAAGTGCGCGTGTTTTGAGCACTGAGGAAGAACCAGAGTTGACTGATGAAGATTTGATTGGTTCAACCTCTGCTAAGGTCAATGACCCTGTCCGTATGTATTTGAAAGAAATCGGGGTTGTTCCTCTGCTTACAAATGAAGAGGAAAAAGAATTGGCCCTTGCTGTTGAAGCGGGTGATATCGAAGCTAAACAACGTCTTGCAGAAGCTAACCTTCGTTTGGTAGTATCTATCGCTAAACGTTATGTCGGACGTGGAATGCAGTTCCTTGACTTGATCCAAGAAGGAAACATGGGCTTGATGAAGGCCGTTGATAAATTTGACTACTCTAAAGGATTCAAATTCTCAACTTATGCGACTTGGTGGATTCGTCAGGCCATTACTCGTGCCATTGCTGACCAAGCTCGTACCATACGTATCCCAGTTCACATGGTGGAAACTATTAACAAGCTTGTTCGTGAACAACGTAATCTTCTTCAAGAGTTGGGACAAGATCCAACTCCTGAACAAATCGCTGAACGCATGGATATGACACCTGACAAGGTTCGTGAAATCCTCAAGATTGCCCAAGAGCCGGTTTCTCTTGAAACACCAATCGGTGAAGAGGACGATAGCCATCTTGGTGACTTTATCGAGGACGAAGTGATTGAAAATCCAGTGGACTACACAACTCGCATCGTTTTGCGTGAGCAGTTGGATGAAGTCTTGGATACTCTTACAGATCGTGAAGAGAATGTCTTGCGTCTCCGCTTTGGTCTTGATGATGGGAAAATGCGTACCTTGGAGGATGTTGGGAAAGTCTTTAACGTAACGCGTGAACGTATCCGTCAGATTGAGGCAAAAGCTTTGAGAAAACTTCGCCAGCCAAGTCGAAGCAAACCACTTCGTGATTTCATTGAAGATTAAGTTGAGGGAGAGTGAAGATGGCTTATACAGAAGAGCAAATTGAAAATATCAAAACACGTATTTTGACAGCCTTAGAAGAAGTGATTGACCCAGAATTAGGGATTGATATTGTCAATCTAGGCTTGATCTACGAGATTCGTTTTGATGGCGATACAGGTGAGACTGAAATTGATATGACCTTGACAACCATGGGTTGTCCCTTGGCAGATCTTTTAACTGACCAAATCTATGATGCTATGACAGATGTTCCAGAAGTTACTAACGTTGAAGTCAAATTAGTATGGTATCCAGCTTGGACAGTTGAGAAAATGAGCCGTTACGCTCGTATCGCTTTAGGTATCAAGTAAGTATATTATGAAAAAGAGAAATAGTGTAGACGCCAGGAATTCCCAGCTTTTTATGCTATCTCTTTTATTTGCTGATTTTATTTGAAGAAAATGGTATAATGGTTACTATGGAAAAAGAGAAATTACGCATCAACATGCTAAGTTCAAGTGAAAAAAAGTGGCGGGCCAAGGTGTGTCTGGTGCATACCGTGAACTGGTACAGCTTTTAAAACGAGATGCGAAAGACCAACTGATCGTAACAGAAAATCTTCCAATCGAAGCGGATGTTACTCATTTTCATACGATTGATTTTCCTTATTATCTCTCGACATTTCAGAAAAAAACGTTCTGGACGTAAGATTGGTTATGTTCACTTCTTACCAGATACCTTGGAAGGTAGTTTGAAGATTCCATTCTTCTTAAAGGGGATTGTCAAACGCTATGTATTTTCTTTTTATGACCGTATGGAGCATCTGGTTGTGGTCAATCCTACCTTCATTGAGGATTTGGTTGCTGCTGGAATTCCACGTGAAAAAGTGACCTATATTCCTAACTTTGTCAACAAAGAAAAATGGCATCCACTTCCTATAGAGCAAGTTGAACAACTTCGTAAAGATATGGGGATTGATGAGAATCAGTTTGTAGTCGTTGGTGCAGGTCAGGTTCAGAAGCGTAAAGGAATCGATGACTTTATCACTCTAGCTGAGGAATTACCTGATATTACTTTTATTTGGGCTGGTGGATTCTCTTTTGGGGGAATAACCGATGGTTATGAACGCTATAAAAAGATTATGGATAATCCTCCTGAAAATCTAATTTTCCCGGGGATTGTTGATCCAGAAAGGATGAGAGAATTCTATGCCTTGGCTGATCTTTTCTTGCTTCCAAGTTATAACGAGCTCTTTCCAATGACTATTTTAGAGGCTGCGAGTTGTGAAGCACCCATTATGCTTCGTGATCTAGATCTTTACAAGGTCATTCTTGAAGGAAATTACAGACCAACAAGTGATGTAGAAGAGATGAAAGCGGCTATCTTGGAATATCGCGAGCATCCAGAAGAACTAAAAGAATTAAAGAAAAGGCTAAGGCCATTTCAAGAGAATATTCAGAAGAGCATCTTCTTGAAATCTGGCTAAAATTCTATCGGGAGCAAGCAGCTTTAGGAAAAAAATGAGGTAGTATATGCGAATTGGATTATTTACAGATACTTATTTCCCGCAGGTCTCGGGTGTTGCGACCAGTATTCGAACCTTAAAAACAGAACTTGAAAAGCAAGGACATGCCGTCTTTATCTTTACAACAACAGACAAGGATGTTAATCGTTATGAAGACTGGCAGATTATCCGTATCCCTAGTGTTCCTTTCTTTGCCTTTAAGGATCGACGTTTCGCCTATCGTGGATTTACAAAAGCTCTTGAGATTGCCAAGCAATACAAGCTGGATATTATTCATACGCAGACTGAGTTTTCTCTTGGTTTATTAGGGATTTGGATAGCGCGTGAGTTGAAAATCCCTGTTATTCATACCTATCATACCCAGTACGAGGATTATGTTCACTATATCGCTAAAGGGATGTTGATTCGTCCAGGTATGGTCAAGTATCTTGTGAGAGGCTTCCTTCATGATGTTGATGGTGTTATTTGTCCGAGTGAAATTGTGCGCGACCTTTTATCTGACTATAAGGTCAAAGTTGAAAAGCGTGTTATTCCTACAGGAATTGAGCTAGCTAAGTTTGAACGACCAGAGATTGGACCAGAACATATCGCAGACTTACGGGTTAAACTAGGTATTAAGGAAGATGAAAATATGCTTCTAAGCCTTTCGCGCGTTTCTTACGAGAAGAACATTCAAGCCGTTCTGGCAGCATTTCCAGATGTTCTAAAAGAAGAGCAAAATGTTAAATTAGTCGTAGCTGGAGATGGTCCTTATCTGGAAAATCTCAAGGAGCAAGCAGCAGATTTACAGATTCAAGATTCTGTTATTTTTACAGGGATGATTGCCCCAAGTGAGACCGCACTTTACTATAAGGCTGCTGACTTCTTTATCTCAGCTTCAACTAGTGAGACGCAAGGCTTGACCTATCTTGAAAGTCTTGCAAGTAAGACTCCGGTAATAGCTCATGGAAATCCCTATCTTGATAACCTCATCAATCATAAAATGTTTGGAACTCTTTATTATGAAGAGAGAGATCTAGCAGGGGCTATTTTAGAAGCTTTAATTGCAACTCCAAAGATGGATGAGAAATTTTTGGCTGAAAAATTGTATGAAATTTCAGCTGAGAATTTTGCTAAGAGAGTGCATGAATTCTATCTAGATGTTATTATTTCAAATAATTTTGAAAAAGAATTGACTGCAGATGAACCTGTTACGAAACGCATTTTAAAGACAGTATTCTATATACCACAACAAGCAGTGTCTATGCCGGTCAAGGGTTCAAGACGTATGTTGAAAGCTTCTAGAAAACAGTTGAGTCATTTAAGAAAATATTTGAACGATTAATTGAATCAAAGAAAGGAAATAAAAAAATGAAAAAGAAATTTATGAGAAGTGGTAGAGATCAAAAAAATCGGTGGTGTATGCGCTGGTTTAGCTAATTATTTTGATATTGACCCTACAATCGTACGTGTGATTTGGGGAGTTCTAGCTTTCTGTTATGGTGCTGGACTTATTGCTTACTTAATTTTGTGGGCAATCGCTCCTGTATCTGATGAATATTAAGATTAGAGTATTAGAGTAAAGGAGAAAAAATGGCATTTGGTGATAATGGGAAACGTAAAAAAACTTTCTTTGAAAAACTAACAATGTTTGTCGTATTAATCATGTTATTTGTAACCCTAGCAGGTATCTTTGCTACAGCCATCGGTGTATTTAGCAGATTTTTAAAATGCTAGATTTTTCTAGCAAGTAGTAATAGTTGGTGACTGGGATTTCCCAGCCCTTTTTAGAGTGAGAAAAGAATATGAGTATGTTTTTAGATACAGCCAAGATCAAGGTCAAGGCTGGAAATGGTGGCGATGGGATGGTTGCCTTTCGCCGTGAAAAATACGTCCCTAATGGCGGTCCATGGGGAGGTGATGGAGGCCGTGGTGGTAACGTTGTCTTTGTTGTAGATGAAGGTTTACGTACCCTGATGGACTTCCGTTACAATCGTCATTTCAAAGCCCAATCGGGTGAAAAAGGGATGACCAAAGGAATGCACGGACGCGGTGCAGAAGACTTGATTGTTCGAGTACCTCAAGGTACAACTGTGCGTGATGCAGAAACTGGAAAAGTTATCACTGACTTGATTGAGCACGGCCAAGAGTTTATCGTTGCTCACGGTGGTCGAGGTGGCCGTGGAAATATCCGTTTTGCGACACCAAAAAATCCTGCTCCAGAGATCTCTGAGAATGGAGAACCTGGTCAGGAACGCGAATTACAGTTAGAACTTAAATTCTTGCTGATGTTGGTTTGGTTGGATTCCCTTCAGTTGGAAAATCAACTTTGCTCAGCGTAATTACCTCTGCAAAACCTAAAATTGGTGCCTACCACTTTACCACGATTGTACCAAATCTTGGTATGGTCCGTACCCAGTCAGGCGAGTCCTTTGCAGTGGCAGACCTCCCTGGATTGATTGAAGGTGCTAGTCAAGGCGTGGGCTTGGGAACTCAGTTCCTTCGCCATATTGAGCGTACTCGCGTTATCCTTCACATCATCGATATGTCAGCCAGTGAAGGTCGCGATCCTTACGAAGATTATCTAGCTATTAACAAAGAGTTGGAATCTTACAACCTTCGTCTAATGGAGCGTCCCCAAATCATTGTTGCTAATAAGATGGATATGCCAGAAAGTCAGGAAAACCTTGAAGAGTTCAAGAAAAAATTGGCAACTAACTTTGATGAGTTCGAGGAATTACCAGCAATCTTCCCAATATCAGGTTTGACCAAAGAAGGTTTAGCACCTTTACTAGATGCAACAGCAGAGCTCCTTGATAAGACCCCAGAATTCCTTCTTTATGACGAGTCAGAAATGGAAGAAGAAGTTTATTATGGCTTTGATGAAGAAGAAAAACCATTTGAAATTAGTCGTGATGATGATGCAACTTGGGTACTTTCAGGTGAAAAACTCATCAAACTCTTTAACATGACTAACTTTGACCGTGATGAGTCTGTCATGAAATTTGCTCGTCAGTTGCGAGGTATGGGAGTCGATGAAGCTCTCCGTGCCCGTGGCGCCAAGGATGGAGATTTGGTTCGTATCGGTAAGTTTGAGTTTGAATTTGTGGACTAGGAGATAGCTATGGGAGATAAACCGATATCTTTCCGTGATGCTGATGGAAATTTTGTTTCTGCAGCAGATGTCTGGAATGAGAAGAAGTTAGAAGAACTGTTTAATCGCCTCAATCCAAATAGAGCTTTGAGACTTGCAAGGACTAAAAAGCAAGCTGAAAATAGCAAATCATAAAATTAACCCGTGATATTATTATCACGGGTTTTCTGGTTTACTGACTACTTTTGGAATGGAATCTCAAGACTAGACTGTGCAAGGTCGACAGTCAAATGATAGTCTGTATTGTCACGTATAGTAATCTCAAAGTCTGTAGTATAAAGAACGAGACGTACTGTATCGCCTTCTTTTAGTTTGTAAATAGTTGGTTGGAGTTCAAATTGGAATTCCATCCATTCATCAGGATTAATTGCTTCAATTTTCAATAAATCATGACGATTTTGAAGATTGAGGTAGCCTTTGGTGATGACGCGCTGTGCATTTGGGCTAAATGGTAGCTCGCAAAGATTTTCCAGCATGTGGTAACGACCATTATCAATCGTACGAGCAGACAAGACTCCTGGATACGGTTGTAGGTATTTCTTTTGACCAAGTTCGAGAAGTTGGGCAGATAGTAAGCCTTTATTTGTACTTGATTTGAGACGGAGGTTTAGTTTAACACGCCCATTGAGATGAAGGTCTTCCGTCACTGGCAGGTCAATGGTTACCTGATTGACTTTCCCTTGATAGAGTTCATTGTTAAAGGTTTGGTAGGTCTTTCCAAAACGTTCAAAGTCTGAGCCTTGATAGTGGTTTTGAATGACAGCTTCTTCAGTACCTAATGTGAAAGCTTTGTGGTCAGTTTGATTTCCAAAATCTTCAAGAGTCATCCATGTTTGAGGAGCTGTATTGTCTTGCCAAACGACTCTTGGAAGCTGGTAATCAGTTTTATGCCCCAATAATTTTTGCGTCAAAAGGGCATTCATGGATTCACGGAAGTCGATAGACTGCCAGTTGTTCATATAAACATGGGCGCCGTTATGATAAAAGAGATGTTTCTTAATATTGCTTGGAAGAGCATTGAACATTTGATAGACATGAAGTGGTTTTACATTCCAGTCTTGTGAACCGTGTGTAAAGACAACTTCAGCCTTAACTTTTTCAGCATTGAGTAGGTAGTTTCTGTCATGCCAGAATTGGTTATAATCCCCAGTTTTACGGTCTAGATTTTTCTTCAGTTCTTCTATAGATTCTTTATGAGCCTCGTTTCCACGAATATAGTCACCAGCTAAGAGATTACGAGAATAAGTTAATTCATCTAATGAATCGAAGTCCTCCCCTGGATAGCCACCAGGGCTTGTTACTAGACCATTTCACGATAATAGTTGTACCAAGAAGAAATACCTGCTTCAGCAATGATGACCTCTAGCCCCTCAATTCCTGTAGTAGCAAGACCATTAGACATTGTTCCTAGGTAAGAAAGACCAGTAGTGGCAACTTTTCCATTTGACCAGTCAGCCTTGACTTGACGTTTACGACTATGGTCTGTGAAGGCACGGCAACGACCATTGAGCCAATCAATGACATTTTTATAGGCTTCAACTTGTCGGTAATCTCCGTTAGTCATCTGACCTTGAGAATCCTTGGTACCAAGACCAGATACGTAGATATTGGCAAATCCCCTTGGAAGGAAGTAGTCGTTAAGTGTGTAGCTGCTATTGATATGAGTGAGTCTTTCTTCAGCTTCTGAAACAAGTTCAGCTTCCCCAACAGGTTCAACCAAGTCTAATGTTGGTTTTTCTAAAGAAATTTCATGCGGTTCCTTGACTTCTAGCTCAGCTTCCATTTTGTAAAGAGCTTTATCGCTTGCTTTATCATTGGTTCCTTGATGGTAAGGACTTGCCGTCATAACAGCTGGAATTTTGCCGTGGTAAGATGGACGAATAATGTTTACCTTGATAAGATCTGGCAGTCCATCATTATCAGAATCAATACGAGTTTCCACATAAACAACTTCACGAATAACATTGTTAGTTGAGAAAGTAGCCAAACTCTTTCCATTGAAGTAGTGGTAATCATTGTCCTCAGGGATAAGACCATCACTAACCAATTGATCGATAAGAGTGTTCCCCTTCTTAGTACGCGTGTTAAGGAGTTGATAGAGATTGTCAATCAAATCTGCGTATACAATAGGGAATGCCGTTTCTTTATGAAAAGCAAGACCATCTTCAAAGTCCGTTAAGTAGCTGAAACCAAGCAACTGAAAGGCAACAGTATAGAAAATTTCTGCAGTTAATTCACGATCAGAATTGAAGAAAGTGAGCAGATCAGTTTCTTTATCTACAGCTAAAGTTGAGAGGGGATAATCCGTATTTTTGTAATTGAAAAAACAAGTTCTAACAAAAGCTTCAAATAGTTCTTTCGCAGAATTTGATTGGTCAAGTTTGAATCCAAGGCTGGATAATTCCTGTAAAGCTTCTTGCTGGCTTACAGGATAGTAACTGAATTGATTAAAACCCATAGATGCTCTCCTTGAAGAATCATTCTAAAATTTATTTTATCAAAAAGTAGGAAAATGGATAGATAAAGTAACTGTTATAATAAACTAAAAAGGATGACTTCGTGAAATGGAATATAAAAAGACAATTCGAGGAATCTATTAAATTAAAAATACAGAAATCATAGATTTGAAAAATAATTGAAATATTTTAGATTGCAGGCTTAATATAAAATAAAACTAGACCATGGAATTAGTAGTAGCTACTAAATTCTATGACTAGTTGCTAGAGTTTAAGATTTTGACTTGATAATTTTAGTTTGTTTTAGATAGGGATAGAGTGTTTCGGTCACTTAATTTAGAATCAGTGATAATAGTATCGATATCTGAGATGTTGCTAAAATGTAAAAGAAATCAAACTTATCAAATTTTGCTATGGTCAGCTAGGAGATACTTTTTATTGGCATTTTCCAGTGCTAATTTCTGAGATTCCCTCGTCTTCACTAAAGTAGCGATAGCATGATCCTTGATACCATTACAACTAACGAAGGCTTTTTGAAAATCCAGACTGGCAATATCTTGGAGGGTTAGAGTGCGTACAAATGCTCCTGTGATTGAACGATAATTACCACCGATTAGAAATTAGATCAGTTAACTTACGCTCGTTTTAGAATGAGAAATACAGGCAAACTATTGGTAACAACACGAATGTTATCGATAGAAAGTTCACGCGCAAAGAACTCTAAAGTAGTACCTGGACCGATAAAAATAGTTTCTCTTTCTTCGACTAAAGTGACCAGCAAAACTGAGCAATTTCTTTGTTTTTCAGCTGTTTGTAGTCCTTGTTTTTCAACGTTAGAAGCGCTCATTTGCTAATAAGAGAACCTGTACGAAGTTTTTTTCAGCACCTCCATGAACTCGAACAAGCAAATCTTGTCTGCTAACTCTTGTAAATAACGTCTAGCAGTCATATCGAAATATCAAGGCGATTCATAATCTCTTTTAACAGTGATGGTTCCTTTTGTATTGACAATTTCTAAAATCATATCTAGTTTTTCTTGTTTTAGCATTGAATCACCCCCATATCTAATATCATTTTTATCATATTTTAAAACATCTAAGCAACTTAAAGAAAAACAAAATAAACAAAAACAAAAACATCTGAGTTTGTATCAAACTCAGATGTTTTTATGTATCTTTAATTAGTCTAATCCGTAGTTATAATCATCGTCCTGCATAGCTTCAACTTCACCAAGTAGATATCCGTTACCAACTTGAGAGAAGAAGTCGTGGTTGGATGTACCAGTTGAAATCCCGTTCATAACGATTGGGATTGACATCATCAGCTGAGTCAGGGAAGAGAGGATCTTGTCCTAGGTTCATAAGAGCTTTATTAGCATTGTAGCGAAGGAAAGTTTTAACTCTTCAGTCCAACCAACACCATCATATAAAAGCTTTCTGTATAACCTTCTTCATTTTCATAAAGAGTGTAGAGCAGGTCGTACATCCAGTCTTTTAATTTTTCTTGCTCTTCTTCTGGTAATTCGTTGAAACCAAGTTGGAATTTATAACCAATATATGTTCCGTGAACAGATTCGTCACGAATAATGAGTTTGATGATTTCAGCAACGTTAGCCAACTTGTTATTTCCAAGATAGTAGAGGGGTAGAAGAAACCAGAATAGAAGAGAAGGTTTCAAGGAATACACTAGCTACTTTCTTTTCAAGTGGAGTACCGTTTGAGATAAATTTCATTGATGATTTGAGCTTTTTTTCTGAAGATATGGGATTTGTATTAGTCCATTCAAAAGATTTCTTCAATTTCAGACTTGGTATTCAAGGTTGAAAAGATAGAAGAATAAGATTTAGCGTGGACAGATTCCATAAATTGGATATTGTTAAAAACAGCTTCCTCGTGAGGTGTACGGATATCAGCACGAAGCGCTTGAACCCCTAGTTTCAGACTGCATGGTATCCAAAAAGTGTCAAACCACCAAAAGACTTTTCCTACCAAGTCTTTTTTTCTTGATTTGATAACTTTCTCCAGTCATCTAAGTCATTTGATAAAGGGATACGTGTATCCAACCAAAAATTGTTCAGTTAGTTTTTTCCCATGTTGATTTATCGATGACATCTTCGATGGCATTCCAGTTAATGGCTTTGTAGTAAGTTTCCATTACAAATCTCTTTCTTTTGATTTTATTAAAATAGTGATGAATGTTCTAGCCTTATGTGATTGGTATTGCACACAAAAAGTCGGTACTCCGACTTTTTGATGTTACCTATCTTTGTAATACAAGATTTTAGTGAGATTTTAAATCACACAGCTTTACATTGGTTAGCTACCAACTTCACCGCCGTCATCTGTGTAGGTACGAACGTAGTAGATAGACTTGATGCCCTTGTTAAAGGCGTAGTTACGAAGGATAGATAGGTCACGTGTTGTTTGTTTGTTTCTCTTTCTTCCATTCGTAAAGACCTGTTGGGATATCACTACGCATGAAGAGAGTGAGTGAAAGTCCCTTGGTCTACGTGCTCAGTTGCAGCAGCATAGACATCGATAACTTTACGCATATCCATGTCATAGGCAGAAGTGTAGTAAGGAATAGTTTCAGTTGATAATCCTGCAGCAGGATAGTAAATCTTACCAATTTTTCTTCTCTTGACGTTCTTCAATACGTTGAGTAATTGGGTGGATAGAAGCAGACACGTCATTGATGTAGCTGATAGAACCATTTGGCGCTACAGCAAGACGGTTTTTGGTGGTAAAGTCCATCTGCTTTTAACTTTATCACGAAGTTCAGCCCAATCAGCTGCAGACGGGATAAAGATTCCTTCAAAAGAGTTCTTTAACACGATCAGATTTTTGGAACAAATTGACTCAGTCGTATACTTATCGAAGTAAGCTACCATTTGCATAGTCTGATTTTCTCAAAGTTGTGGAAGGTAACACCACGTTCACGCGCAATATTGTTTGATTCTACCAAAGTCCAGTAATTCAAAAGCATAAAGTAGATGCTTGTAAATTCAACAGACTCAGGAGATCCATATTCGATTAATTGTTGAGCAAGATAGCTGTGAAGTCCCCATAGCACCAAGTCCAAATGTATGAGCTTGGCTATTTCCGTGGTCGATAGTTGGAACAGCAACGATGTGAGAGCTATCTGTTACAAAGGTCAAAGCACGAACCATTGCACGAATAGAACGTCCAAAGTCAGGTGATGTCATCATGTTGACAACGTTTGGTTGAACCAAGGTTACATGAAACGTCAGTACCCATTTTGAAGGAATTCTTGCGCATCGTTGATAAGACTTGGTTCTTGGACTTGAAGAATTTCTGAACACAAGTTACTCATGATAATCTTACCATCGACAGGATTTGCACGGTTAGCAGTATCGATATTGACTACATAAGGATAGCCAGATTCTTGTTGCAATTTAGAAATTTCTGTTTCCAAATCACGGGCCTTTGATTTTTTTGTCTTACGGATGTTTGGATTTGCCACCAATTCATCGTATTTTTTTCTGTGATATCGATGTAGTTGAAAAGGTACACCATACTCTTTTTTTCAACAGAATAAGGACTGAAGAGGTACATTTTCCTCATTCTTACGTGCTAATTCGTAGAATTTATCTGGTACCACAACACCAAGTGAAAGAGTCTTGACACGAACTTTTTCATCAGCATTTTCTTTCTTAGTAGAAAGGAAAGCAATAATGTCTGGGTGGAAGACGTTAAGGTAAACAACCCCAGCACCTTGACGTTGACCCAATTGGTTAGAGTAAGAGAAGCTGTCTTCGAAAAGCTTCATAACTGGTACGACACCAGAAGCAGCACCTTCATACCCTTTGATAGGTGCTCCAGCTTCACGAAGGTTGCTGAGGGAAATTCCGACACCACCACCGATACGTGAAAGTTGAAGAGCTGAGTTGATAGAACGTCCAATAGAGTTCATATCATCTGTTACCTGAATCAAGAAACAGGATACCACTCACCACGACGTGCACGGCCCTGCATTCAAGAAAGAAGGTGTAGCTGGCTGGTAACGCTGGTGGATGATTTCATTGGCAATATCAATTGCGATAGCTTCGTCACCATCAGCAAAGTAAAGAGCGTTAAAGAAGACACGGTCTTCCATGCTCTCAAGATAGTACTCTCCGTCATTAGTTTTTCAAGGCATATTGATTGTAAAACTTGTATGCTGCCATGAAAGACTTGAATTGGAAGTTTTGATCCTTTAATAAATTGGTAAAGCTCTTCTAAGAATTCTGGACGATATTTCTTGATAAAGGCTGTTTCGATATAGTCTTGTTTAATAAGGTAATCGATTTTTATCAGTGATAGAATCAAAAACCATAGAATTTGGTACAACATTTTTCTTTAAAGAAAGCGTCCAAGGCTTCTTTATCTTTGTGGAGCATGATTTGTCCATTAACAGGACGGTTGATTTCATTATTTAGACGGAAGTAAGTTACATCCTCAAGTTGTTTTTAATCCCATAAAATTTCCTTTAATTCATTACAAAAAGAAAGGCTTCTAAGATTGACATAGAAGCTTTTTAATCCTGATACTTAAGCAAGTTCTTTAAGTTTTGCTGGTTGGAAACCAGAGAAAACTTCAGTTGGTGTTTGAATGATAGGAGCAGCGCTGAAGCCTAGCTCTTTTAACTTGTTCAATAAATTCAGGTTGTTCATCAAGATTGATTTCATGATATGCGATGTTGTTACTATCTAAGAATCGTTTGGTCATTTTTACATTGAACACAATTGTTTTTAGAATAAACGGTTACCATTCTGTAACTCCTCTTTCAAAAATTTAATTACTTCTTAAGTATATCAGAAAAAAATCTTTGTCAACGAAGAAAAAAACTAAATATTGTAGATTTTTTTAGATGAGAGTTATCTAAACACAATATATAGTGATTGAAAAAAAAATAAAAACCCATAAATAACAGCGTTTTTCTAAATGTTAAAATTATAAAAAAACTACATGATGTATTTTGATACATAAAATAGAAGATTTTTCAGCAAGTTATCTGAAAGGAAAAAGAAGAAATCCCATAAAATACTTGAAAAAAATCCTAGAAGGTGATATAATACCAAATTGTAAGGGTTATCAGATATAACTCAAAAAGAAAACATTTAAAGGAGAGTCAAATTATGGCTTCTAAAGATTTCCACGTAGTGGCAGAAACAGGTATTCACGCACGTCCAGCAACATTGTTGGTACAAACTGCTAGCAAATTTGCTTCAGATATTACTCTTGAGTACAAAGGTAAATCAGTTAACCTTAAATCTATCATGGGTGTTATGAGCCTTGGTGTTGGTCAAGGTGCTGACGTTACAATCACTGCTGAAGGTGCAGACGCTGATGACGCTATCGCTGCTATCTCAGAAACAATGGAAAAAGAAGGATTGGCATAAGGATATGACAGAAATGCTTAAAGGAATCGCAGCATCTGATGGTGTTGCAGTTGCTAAAGCATATCTACTCGTTCAACCGGATTTATCATTCGAGACTATTACAGTCGAAGATACAAATGCAGAAGAGGCTCGTTTGGATGTTGCTCTTGAAGCTTCTCAAAACGAGCTTTCTCTTATCCGCGAGAAGGCTGTAGGTACGCTTGGTGAAGAAGCGGCGCAAGTATTTGACGCTCACTTGATGGTTCTTGCTGACCCTGAATTGATCGGTCAGATCAAAGAAACTATCCGTGCTAAGAAAGTAAATGCAGAAGCAGGTCTGAAAAGAAGTTACAGACATGTTTATCACAATCTTTGAAGGCATGGAAGACAACCCATACATGCAGGAACGTGCAGCGGATATTCGCGACGTTACCAAAACGTGTTTTGGCAAATCTTCTTGGCAAGAAAATTGCCAAACCCAGCTTCAATCAATGAAGAAGTGATCGTGATTGCACATGACTTGACTCCATCTGATACTGCTCAATTGGACAAAAAAACTTTGTAAAAGCTTTTGTAACAAACATTGGTGGACGTACAAGTCACTCAGCTATCATGGCTCGTACACTTGAAATTGCAGCTGTATTTGGGTACAAACAACATCACTGAACTTGTAAAAGATGGTGACATTTTTGGCTGTTTCAGGTATTTACAGGTGAAGTTGTTATCAACCCAACTGAAGAACAAATTGCAGAATTCAAAGCAGCTGGTGAAGCTTACGCTAAACAAAAAGCTGAATGGGCTCTTTTGAAAGATGCTAAAACTGTTACTGCAGATGGTAAACACTTTGAGTTGGCAGCTAACATCGGTACACCTAAAGACGTTGAAGGTGTGAACGATAAATGGTGCTGAAGCTGTTGGTCTCTACCGTACAGAATTCTTGTACATGGATTCTCAAGACTTTCCCAACAGAAGACGACCAATACGAAGCTTACAAAGCAGTTCTTGAAGGTATGAACGGTAAACCTGTTGTCGTTCGTACAATGGATATCGGTGGGGATAAAGAACTTCCTTACTTCGATCTTCCTAAAGAAATGAACCCATTCTTGGGTTACCGTGCTTTACGTATCTCTATCTCTGAAACTGGTAACCAAATGTTCCGTACACAATTGCGTGCCCTTTGCTTCGTGCATCTGTTCACGGTAAATTGCGTATCATGTTCCCAATGGTTGCTTTGTTGAAAGAGTTCCGTACTGCTAAAGCTATTCTTGAAGAAGAAAAAGCAAAAATTGGTTTGCTGAAGGTGTTGCTGTTGCAGATGATATCCAAGTTGGTATCATGATTGAAATTCCTGCTGCAGCTATGCTTGCAGACCAATTTGCTAAAAGAAGTTGATTTCTTCTCAATTGGTACAAAACGACTTGATCCAATACACAATGGCTGCTGACCGTATGAACGAACAAGTTTCATACCTTTACCAACCATATAACCCATCAATCCTTCGTTTGATCAACAATGTTATCAAAGCAGCTCACGCTGAAGGTAAATGGGCTGGTATGTGTGGTGAGATGGCTGGTGACCAAACAGCTGTTCCACTTCTTGTCGGAATGGGCTTGGATGAGTTCTCTATGTCAGCTACATCTGTACTTCGTACACGTAGCTTGATGAAGAAACTTGACACAGCTAAGATGCAAGAATACGCTAACCGTGCTCTTACTGAATGTTCAACAATGGAAGAAGTTCTTGAACTTTCTAAAAGAATACGTTAACTTTGATTAAAAACATTAAAACCTTGTAGAACTAAACTACAAGGTTTTTTGTACTCTAATTTTAAAAAGTCCATCCTGTAAAATTTTCAAAAAATATGGTAAAATAGACAAAGGAAAAATACGGAGGCAACTATGCAAAAACAGACCAATCATTATCGGAGTAACAGGGGGATCTGGTGGAGGAAAAACCAGTGTTTCTAAAAGCAATTTTATCGCATTTTCCCAACGAAAAAAATTGCCATGATTGAGCATGATTCCTACTATAAAGATCAATCTCATCTAACCTTTTGAAGAACGTATTAAGACTAACTATGACCATCCTTTTGCTTTTTGATACTGACTTGATGATTGCGCAAATCAAAAGAATTGTTGGCAGGGGCGTCCTGTTGATATTCCTACCTATGATTATGCTGCCCATACAAGAAGCTCGAAAACCTATCGTCAAGAACCTCAAGACGTCTTTATTGTAGAAGGAATTTTGGTTTTGGAAGACAAACGTCTTCGTGATTTGATGGATATAAAGATTTTTTTGTGGACACTGATGATGATGTTCGTATCATCCGTCGTATTAAACGCGATATGGAAGAACGTGGTCGTAGTTTGGATAGCGTCATTGATCAGTATCTTGGTGTCGTAAAAACCTATGTATCATCAATTTATCGAGCCTACAAAAGCGTTATGCTGATATTGTTATTCCAGAAGGAGTGTCAAATACAGTAGCAATTGATTTACTGACAACAAAGATTGAAAAGATTTTAGAAGAGGCTCGTTTAGCCCAGTAATAAATAAAAAAAGACTGTATCTATTGATACAGTTTTTATTGTTTTAATTTTTTTCAAGTCTTGGAACAATGACGAGAGTCAAGAGAGCAGAGATGATTAATTCTGCGATCGAATTTGTTGAGATAACAGTCGCTAATAGTTTTTTGAATATTTCCATCAAAAAAACATTACCAAAGAGGAAGAAGATACCACCTAAGACAAATACTGTATTAGTCAGTGAGCCAAGTGCACCTGCGAAGATGAGTCCGACTTTTCCCTTTAGCAGTTTATAAACGAAATAAGGTGTCAAACCGATCAAGATACGTGGGACAATTGCAATCACAACTGAATATAGGTTACCATTAGGGTACAAAATGGTGAGAAGAGATAGCTTGTTGGTAGGATTGTGAGTGTATTAACTGTCAAGCTAATCATTCCCATCAAAGAAACCTAAGGTTGCGCCAATTCTTGGTCCATAGATAATACTTGCAATAATTACTGGAATGTGGACGATAGTTGGTTTAATAGGAAAGGGCAGTACGTTAAATAGGATTGAGCTCAGTAAATGAATAACAATCATACTGGCAAAAAGATAGCGATTGGAGCAATATTAGAGCGTTTGTTCATGAAGTTTTATCCTTTATTTGTTGTAAAAATAGTTTCAAGATCAGCGAGAGCACCACGACCGATATCTCCACAGGCCAGTAGAGAATCTTTAGGGAGAAATAATTGTATAACCATAATCTTCTAAAGTTTTTAAGATTAGCTTTGGGTCGCATGGGGTGGTCATACATCTTTTGTATTCATAGCTGGAGCCAATAGTTTGGGTACAAAGTGTGGCAAAGCAAGAGCAGTAGCAGTCACCATATTGTCAGCAAAACCGTGAGCTAATTTAGCGATTGTATTGGCTGTTGCGGGAACTACGATAAATAAATCTGTTTCTTTTCCTATTTGAATGTGATTAACTTGGTCTGGAAAAGGTTCCTGCATGACATCGAGATGTACTGTATTTTGAGAGAGTACTTGTAAAGTTAATGGCTGAATAAATGCTGTTGCTGACTGAGTCATAAGAACAGTAACAGAATGCCCCTGTTTTTTTAAAGAACTAACTAGGTCAACTGTCTTGTATGCAGCAATAGATCCTGTAATAGCGAGTGTAATACGGGCCATAATATTCCTTTCTTTTAGTCATAGTTTTTGATTTTCTCGAGAAGCAAATCAGCAATTTCTTGTTTACTCATAGCAGTTTGGAAGATAGATTTTTCAACTAGATATGCGATATGTTGTTCAGCATTAATCTGTGTGAGATCATTAGCAACAATGATATCCGCTTTATTTTTTTCAAGACTTTCTCGAGCAATTTGAATCAAGTATTCTTGACTGACATCAACTAGTAATTTAAATCCAATCAGGTGAATCTTAGGATTCCATTCTTTAACAAGAGATATGATTTTTGGATTCTTCTTGAGAAATAGAACCTGGACGTCTTCCTTAGATGAGATTTTTGTTTCCTGATTTTTTTCTTATCTAAAAACTCTGTTAAATCTTGACTAGCTTTTGAACCTCATCAAAGACCAGTCATATAGACAGGAGTGTAATCTGATACAGCCATAGAATGGATTAAAGACCTGATAATCCATAACCTTATCTTTCATGACTTGTAGCAAATCAGCTGTATTTTTAATTTCAATGATGGTCAAGTTTGGATGACTAACTGGCTTAACTGCCTGAAGAGTGGTAATCAAAACAAACTTCATGACCAGCTTTTTAGAAGAGTTTCGGTGATAATTTTACCAAGTTTACCAGAAGAGTGATTGGTAATAGAACGAACTCTATCAATTGTTTTCACTTGTACCACCAGAAGTAACTAAAATTTTCATAGAACTATTGTACAAAAAAATGAGCATTAAGTAAA